>Ga0182743_1000011_pt1 | contig 440586 bp, 412 predicted proteins | sample eDN3rd30CKraftOP_FD_128522 | JGI IMG/M metagenome (GOLD analysis project Ga0182743, IMG submission 128522) | Enriched Organic Plus compost microbial communities from Emeryville, California, USA - eDNA 3rd pass 30_C Kraft OP (version 2) (version 2) ... | reverse complement strand
GAACGCGGCAGTGGTTGATCTGGGCGTGGAGATGTCCGTGGGTCGCAACACCGCGATGGGCTTGGGCTACAGCGGCCAGTTCGGCGACGACAACACCGATCACAGCGGTCAGCTCTTCCTGCGTACCCGCTTCTAGGGTCATTTGGCCGGGCCGGTCCGGCGGCCGCCCGGTCAAAACGCAGAAACCCAGCAAGCTGGCTTGCTGGGTTTTTTTGTTCACAACTCAAGTGAGTGTAGGTTGCGAAATTGTTGGCAGATAAAGAGCGCTGCGGGGCTGAACACCCACCTGCTTTGGACTAGTCTTCGCGTCGCAGATGCGGGAACAGGATGACGTCACGGATACTGGCGCTGTCTGTCAGCAGCATGACCAGGCGATCGATGCCTATACCGCATCCCCCTGTCGGAGGCATGCCGTACTCAAGCGCGCGAATGTAATCCGCGTCGTAATACATGGCTTCTTCGTCTCCGGCGTCTTTCGCCTCGACCTGAGCCAGGAATCGCGCCGCTTGGTCTTCAGGGTCGTTTAGCTCCGAGAATCCATTCGCGATCTCGCGCCCGGTCATGAAGAGTTCAAAGCGTTCTGTTATGCCTGGGTCGGTATCGGAAGCCCGGGCTAGCGGAGACACTTCCACAGGGTAATCAATAATAAAGGTCGGATTCCACAACAGGGCTTCGGCCGTTTCTTCGAATAGTGCCAGCTGCAGGGCACCAATGCCGGCTCTTGCCAGGGTGGGGCCTTCGGTGTCGACACCCTTCTTGCGCAACTCGGCGCGCAAGAAGCTGTCGTCGTTCAGGTCTGCCTCTGTATAGCCCGGGGCATATTTCAATATGGCCTGCACGATAGTCAGGCGATCGAAGGGCTTGCCAAGGTCAAGCTCTTTGCCTTGATAGGTAAGAAGCGCACTGCCGGTCGCGGCGACTGCAGCCTGGCGAATCAGAGACTCGGTAAATTCCATCAACCATTGATAGTCGGTGTAGGCGGCATAGAATTCCATCATGGTGAATTCTGGATTGTGCCGCGGGCTGACCCCTTCGTTACGGAAATTCCGATTAAGCTCGAAAACTCGTTCAAATCCACCAACAATTAGCCGCTTCAGATACAGTTCAGGCGCAATGCGCAAGAACATTTCCATATCGAGGGCGTTGTGGTGGGTGGTAAAGGGCTTGGCTGCCGCACCGCCAGGAATCGGATGCAGCATGGGCGTTTCCACTTCCAGGAAGCCAGCGTCGAGCATGAATTTGCGAATACCGCCGATGGCCTTGCTACGCGCAACGAACGTGCGGCGCGTTTCGTCGGTCATGATGAGGTCGACGTAGCGTTGACGATAGCGCAGCTCCTGGTCAGAGACACCGTGGAATTTGTCAGGTAGAGGGCGCAGGGACTTGGTCAGCAGCCGAACGTTCTCGGCCTGCACCGACAGCTCGCCCTTGTTGGTCTTGAAGACCTTGCCTTCCACCGCGACTATGTCGCCAATATCCCAAGTCTTGAAGCTGTTGTAGATGTCTTCACCCAGTACGCTCTTGTCCAGATAGATCTGAATACGCCCCGAGCCGTCTTGCAAGGTGGCAAAACTTGCCTTGCCCATGACGCGCTTAAGCATCATGCGGCCCGCGACTTTGGCGGGAGCGGCCAGTTCGGTCAGAGCTTCTTTATCGAACTCTCCAAATTTGGCATGTAGCTCTGCGGCCTTGTTGTCTGGGCGAAAGTCGTTGGGAAACGCCACGCCTTCTTCGCGTAGCCGGGCAAGCTTGCTGCGTCGTTCGGCGATCAGGTGATTTTCATCGGACGCAGGAGCGGTGGCAGGGGTTGGTTCAGTCATTTTGGTATCTTGGATTCTAAATTGGGTATCGCCGCAAATGGCCTTGGGGGGACGACGTCATACCCCTTGCTTCAAGCTCGCCTGGATAAACGGGTCGAGATCGCCGTCCAGGACTTTCTGTGTATTGGAGATCTCGACGTTGGTGCGAAGGTCTTTGATGCGGCTTTGATCCAGCACGTATGAGCGAATCTGATGACCCCAACCCACATCTGTCTTAGCGTCTTCCATTTTTTGTTGCTCGGCCATCCGCTCACGCAGTTCAAGTTCGTACAGGCGTGATTTAAGCATCGACATTGCCTCGGCCCGGTTGCGGTGCTGCGAGCGGTCGTTTTGACACTGCACGACAATTCCGGTGGGCATGTGAGTAATACGTACGGCGGAGTCTGTCTTGTTGATGTGCTGTCCACCTGCTCCGCTTGCACGGTAGGTGTCTATCCGCAGGTCGGCCGGATTGACTTCGACTTCGATTGAATCGTCGACTTCGGGGTAGACAAACACACTGGCAAAGGACGTATGACGACCGTTTGAGGAATCAAAGGGGCTCTTGCGTACCAGGCGGTGCACACCGGATTCGGTGCGCAAAAATCCGAATGCGTAGTCACCTTCGACCTTGATCGTGGCGGATTTGATGCCGGCGACGTCGCCGGGAGACTCTTCCAGCACCTCGACCTTGAAGTCTTTGTTTTCGCAGTAACGCAGGTATTGGCGCAGTAGCATGGACGCCCAGTCTTGCGCTTCTGTTCCTCCGGCTCCGGCTTGTATGTCTACAAAACAGTTCAGGGGGTCGGCTGGGTTGTTGAACATGCGGCGGAACTCGAGTTCCTCGAGCTGCTCACCCAGCTTTTTGCAATCCTCTTCAATGGCTTGCAACGTGGCGTCGTCATCGTCTTCACTGGCAAGCTCGAACAGTTCGCGGGCTTCGGCCAGCCCCTTGCGCAAATGGTCCAGAGACCCAACAACCTTATCAAGACTCTTTTTCTCGCGGCCAAGCTCTTGTGCTCGCTGGGGATCGTTCCAGACGTCAGGGCTTTCTAGCTCGGCATTGACAACGTGCAGTCGTTCGGACTTGGCAGCGTAGTCAAAGATACCCCCGTAGGGCTTCTTCGCGCTCTGCGTAGTCTTCGATGCGGGCGATTAACTGATTGTGGCGTTCGGCTTCCATGAGGCTTTCCTGACGGCAAATATATGGTTAACCCTCTATTTTACCGTAGGTGGCCGTGCTAGGCCGACTGATCCTGCACAAATCAAAGCCTTCGTTCAGCAGGCGGGCGCGGTTTCGTGCCAGATACGCGATGATGAAGAAAAATCCTGGTTGGTGTCCACTGAGTCGGGGGTTGTGGGTTCTGTCACGTCCTCCGGCATGACAAAGCGGGTTCCCGTTTCGTGCAGTGCCGAAGTCTGATCCATCTGCTCGGTTGTGGCCAGTGCCGTCTGGCGCAGTGCGTCGGCGTTCTGGCGGGTGATCAGATCCATACGCGCCACCGCTGCCGTGACTTGCTCGATGCCCATCGATTGCTCGTACGTGGCCACGCTGATTCCCTGTATACGTTCTTCGGCCTGCGCTACCGACAGGACAGTTGTGTCTACGGCGGCAACCGCTTCTTTTACCAGCCTGTCGCTCTTCGCAATGTTATCGAGTGACTCCTGAATCAGGGATTCGATCTCACTGGACGCCGCCGCACTGCGCAACGCCAAACTGCGCACTTCGTTAGCCACGACGGCGAAGCCTTTACCGTGCGATCCCGCGCGCGCGGCCTCGATAGCTGCGTTAAGAGCAAGAATATTGGTGCGCATGGCGATGCCTTCGATGGTGGCAATGATTTCGGCCATTTGGCCAGAACCTTGGCGTAAACGATGCATGGTGTGCGCAGCGCGCTGAAGTTGTGTGTTGCTGTATGCCGCTTTCTTGGACGCATAATTTATTTGGTCCGCCGCTTGTCGGGCGTTGTCCGCGTTCATTCGCACGGCCGCTGCCAGTTGTCCCATGGCTGCCGACGATTCCTGCAAGCTGGACGCTTGTTCATCAGTGCGCAGCGAAAGATCGGTAGTGTCCCGGGATATGCTTTGGGCAGAGGCGGCCACGTATTCGCTTCGCAGCCGCACCTCTCTGACTACAGTTTGAAGGCCGTTGCCAATACCATTTAATGCCTCCAGCAAGATTCCCAGCTCGTCGCGCCGCCTGCCAGCGGCTTGCGCGGTTAGGTCACCTTTGGCAAGGCGCTGGGCGAGGGCGACACCCTCGTCAACAGGCTTGCGAACAAAGCGGTACAGGATGTACAGGGCGGTGGCGCTGCACAACAGGAGCGTCAGCAGGGCGTACGCGGAGATGGATATGGCCTGTTCACTCGCGACACGCGCTTCATCCATCATCATTTCGTAGCGGCGGGACTGCATGGCGTTTAACTCATCTATTTTTCTAGTGAGAGCAGTCGCAGGCTGAATGTATTGCTGCCCGAATAGGAGCACCTTGGCCAACAAGGGTTGAGGAAGGACTATTTTTTGGCCTCCGGCTCCATCATCTTCAACGCCTTTGGCTGTGTTGATTGCCCTGACTTCAAGTTCGGACAGAGCACGGGAGATGGCAAAAGCTTCTTCTATGAGTGCCATTTCGTCCTGAGTGAAATCGGCCTTGCGAAACTCGTCAATCAACGGCGTCGATGGAGTGCCCTTTGAACTCGATAGACCATGGAGTTGGTTTGAGACAGTGAAATAAGCTTCATCGAATTCCGGCTGCTCGCTAGACACATAGGCCATTGCAAGGCGCGTCAGAGCCTGTGCATAATCTTTGTACCGCGCTGCTAATTGGCTTGCCCGCAGCCGACTGGATTCTGTTTGCTGCAGATGGTCAATACTGTTTGATACATTCTGTAATGCGACGAACGTCAGTGTACAGAAAGCCGTCAGCACAATCAGGAAGAGTGCAAAGGCGTTTTTCAGCGTCATGAAGCGATCCATGGGTCTTGTCTTACGGAATGAAGACCCCAAGTATGAATATTGGTTATGACACTGATATTGCGCAGATCGGCCGCAGCCGGTCCGCCTAACGTCCAGCTTGGGTTCGGTGTGTCGGTCTTTAGGTTGTCACAAGGAATGAGCCTTGCTGGGCTATCTTCTTACTAGGCAAAGTCTATGGAGGTTCGATAGCTAAAATCAACTACCGTTATTGAATCAATCAATTTTACAAATGACAGGCCCTTGCCTATACTGACTTCACTAACCCACTTATCAACCACAAAGGAAGACAAACATGTCCTTGATTAATACCAAAATCAAACCTTTCAAAGCCACCGCATTTCACAATGGCAAGTTCGTCGACGTTACCGAGGAAACTCTGAAGGGTAAATGGTCGGTGCTGGTCTTCTACCCGGCTGACTTTACTTTCGTGTGCCCGACCGAACTCGAAGATCTGGCAGACAACTACGCTGAATTCCAGAAACTGGGCGTTGAGGTCTACAGTGTTTCGACCGACACCCATTTCTCGCACAAAGCATGGCACGACACCTCCGAAGCCATCGGCAAGGTCAACTACCCCATGCTCGCCGATCCCACCCACCAGCTGGCTCGCAACTTCGAAGTGCTTATCGAAGAAGAGGGCATTGCTCTACGTGGCACGTTCGTGATCAACCCGGACCTCGAAATCAAAGCACTCGAAATTCACGACAACGGCATTGGTCGTGTCGCTTCCGAGCTGCTGCGCAAGGTCCGTGCTGCTCAGTACATCGCCGCCCACCCAGGTGAAGTTTGCCCCGCCAAGTGGGAAGAAGGCGCCAAGACTCTGACTCCTTCGCTGGATCTGGTCGGCAAGATCTAAGTATCGCCAGGCGTAAGCTTCATCCGCGCCCACAAGGCGATTCCATTTGAAGCGGCGGCTTCCGGGCTACAAGCCCGGTCGCCGCGGCTTCCTGAACCACCTTCATGAGAGTACAACGATAATGTTAGATAGCAATCTCAAAACACAGTTGAAGTCTTACCTGGAAAAAGTTACGCAACCTATAGAGATCGTTGCTAATCTGGACGAGGGGACAAAATCCCAGGAACTGCGCGAACTGCTGCAGGAAATCGAATCCCTCTCCGAGCGCATCACGCTCGTCGAGCGCGCGGACGATTCCCAGCGCAAGCCATCCTTCAGTATCAACCGCCCAGGTACTGATATCAGTGTCCGTTTTGCGGGCATTCCCATGGGCCACGAATTCACGTCGCTTGTACTTGCGCTGTTGCAAGTAGGCGGCCATCCGATCAAGCTGGACGAAGCTGTGATCGAACAAATACGAAATCTCGACGGCGATTACGAGTTCGAGACTTATTTCTCGCTGTCTTGTCAGAACTGCCCCGATGTCGTGCAGGCGCTCAACGTAATGTCGGTCATCAACCCGCGTATCCGTCATGTGGCGATCGACGGCGCCTTGTTCCAGAAGGAAGTCGAAGACCGACAAATCATGTCGGTGCCGACCGTATACCTCAACGGCGAGGTGTTTGGCCAAGGTCGTGCGGGTGTTGAAGAGATTCTATCCAAGCTGGATACCAGTGCTGGCAGCCGCAAAGCTGAAGAACTCAGCGCCAAGGAAGAGTTTGACGTCCTGATCGTTGGCGGTGGCCCGGCTGGTGCCGCGGCTGCAGTCTACGCCGCACGCAAGGGTATTCGTACCGGCGTATTGGCTGAACGATTCGGTGGTCAGGTGCTGGATACCATGGCTATCGAAAACTTCATCTCGGTCAGGCACACCGAAGGCCCTCAGTTTGCAGTGGCGCTTGAAGAACACGTCAAGGATTACGAGGTCGACATCATGAACCTGCAGCGCGCCGAGGCGCTGGTGCCGGGCAGGTCGTCGATCGAGGTTAAACTTGCCAATGGCGGCTCTGTTAAAGGCAAGACCGTTATCCTTGCAACGGGTGCACGTTGGCGCGAGATCAACGTTCCGGGCGAACAAGAGTACCGCAACCGCGGCGTGGCATATTGCCCCCACTGCGATGGCCCTCTGTTCAAGGGTAAGGACGTCGCCGTCATCGGTGGTGGCAACTCGGGCGTTGAGGCGGCAATCGACCTGGCCGGTCTCGTGCGTAACGTGACCCTCATCGAGTTCAGCGACGTGCTGCGTGCTGATGAAGTCCTGCAGCGCAAGCTTCGCAGTTTATCCAACGTGACAGTCATCATGTCGGCGCAAACCACCGAAATTCATGGCGACGGAAGCAAGGTGACGGGCTTGTCGTACACCGATCGCAAGAGCGGTGAGTCGCACCGTGTGGATCTGGACGGAGTGTTCGTTCAGATTGGCCTTGTGCCAAACACCGAATGGCTCAAGGGTACAGTCGAACTGTCGAAGTACGGCGAGATCGAAGTCGATGCCAGGGGCGCTACGTCAGTACCGGGCGTTTTCGCGGCTGGCGACGCCACGACAGTGCCTTACAAGCAAATTGTCATTGCGGCAGGAGAAGGGGCCAAGGCAGCTCTTAGTGCCTTTGACCACTTGATTCGTTCTTCGGTGTCCGAAGAAGAGCCCGCTAAAGAACAGGCTGTCGCTTAAGCGAACTGCTGTGTTTCAAGCCCTTCGGCGGCGCAGGCGGAACTTTCTGCTTGCGCCGCCGAAGGGCTTTTTATTTGTCCACATTTTGTGTGAACAACTCTGCGGACAACTGTTTGACATGTTGCGCAAACCCAATCTGTATAAGGCTTTGCGCTAAATGAACAAAACTTTGACGCTAGGATTCAATTGACCTGATCCTGACCTTTACGGGTACACCGCTGATCGCGTGCTCGAGCGTTGAAATGGAGTCTGTGCTCTTAACCGTGACCAGGCATGGGAAGTCGGGGTCTTCACTTGGTTCTACCGTGCAAAGGTCGATTGCTTCTGCTTTTTGCAGAGCGTCCCGTACCGCATGAACCGCAGCCAGTCGGCGTAACGCCGGCTTGAATATCTTTCCTACCGGCGTGGTGGGCATGGCATCCAGAATATGCACTGCCTTGGGAATAGCCGGCCGCTCCGAAATCTTAGGCCGAGCCTTGGCCAGGAGCTCTTCGGCATCGGAAATCGCATCCGCCTTCAGGGTCAGGAACACGATGGGTAGTTCTCCAGCGTAGGAATCGGGTTGGCCGACCGCAGCAGCGTCGAGGACATCCGGGTTCGCCAGAAAGGCTTCTTCAATGGCCTGCGGATCGATATTGTGGCCGCTACGAATGATCAGATCCTTTGAACGACCGGTGATAAATATGCTGCCCCTGTCGTCCACATACCCAAGGTCTCCCGAGATGAGCCATCCATTCTGCGTGAAGGTGCCGGAATTCCTCGCAGGGTCCATATATCCGGGGCTCACGTGCGGCCCGCGCAAACATAAGATGCCTTCTTCGCCTGGCGCACAGAAGTTTGCGGGAGTGGGGTGATCGGCGTCGGTCAAGGGGAGGGCGCGCACCTCGGTATAGGGGAGCGCCAGGCCGACGGAGCCCGGGCTGCGATCAAGCGCGACGGGCTCTATGGCCACGATGCCGGCACATTCCGTCATGCCAAAGATGTTGCGCACCGGTACGCCGGTACGAGCCTCAAAATGGCTGGCAATTTCGGCCGGCAGGGCCGACCCGCCCGTTAGCGCAACCTGCACATTTAACCCCGTACCCAGTCCGGCCTGCTCGTGACTTTGCGTCAAGGAAGCCAGGGTGGTGGGTACACAGCCCAGGTGGGTGATTCGATGCGCGTCGAAAAGACTCCACGCATTTGCGACAAATGCCTGATTACGCATACCCAGCAGCGTCGGGATGTAGATGGTGCCGCCTACAGCCAGCGCCGCAAGTCCGTAAACGAACACGCCGGCCACGTGAAAGAGCGGAAATCCGTTAAGCATGCGGTCGCCATGCCTGAACTGGTAAAACCCCGCGGCCATGCAGCTTGTATGCAGCTCGTTGGCGTGGGTATGCTGCAGGATTTTTGGCAGACCTGTGGTCCCGCCAGTATGAAAGATGGCGGCCGTGGTTTCCGGAGTGATTTCCTCCACCAGCGCATGGCCAGGCGCGGCGCTTCGCAATTGCGACTGGAACGAGCCGGTCTTGGGGTTCTCTTCATCCGGATCAATTTCGAAAACCCGCAGTTGGCCACCTGCCAGCTTCACTGCGTCGAGTGCTGTCTGCGTGATAGGCAACTGTTTGCACTGGCCCAAGGTTATTACTACCTTCACGCCGGCGGTCTTCAGCAGACCGGCGATATGTTCCGCGCCCAGCAGATAGTTGATCGGAAAGACGTGACCTGCCAGTTGAGCGCTCCACATTGCGACATGTGCACTGGGTATATTGGGAACAATCAGCGCCACCGGGTCGCCGCGATTGACTCCAGCCTGCCGCAAAAGCGTGCCAGCCCGCAGAATCCGATCGGCGATCTTGCTGTAGGACCACGCCACAGGTTGAGAATCCAGACTGGGTTCGACCTGAAACAGCAGGGCGGGGTGATCCGGATAACGCCAGGCATTGTGCAGAATCAGGTCGATGGTCGACGAAAACGGAACGGACTGGTGGTAGGGTACGGCCTCAATCTTGGCGATGCTATCGAGTCCATCGATTACGGGCGGCGACCAGTACCGCCCGGGGCTGCTGTTTACTGCGCCAGTTTCCATTTCCCATCCTCGATCTTCACGACCACCTGGCCGCGGCTATCGATACCGTTATGGTTGTCCTTGGTCATGTTGAAAACGCCTTCGGGGCTGACCACCTCTTTCATGTTTTCGAGGGCATCACGCAACGCGCGGCGAAACTCGGGAGTTCCGGGTTTGGCTTTTTCGAGCGCAACGGGAACGGTAGCCTGTAGCCAGTTCAAGGCTGTCCACGACGTAGAGCCGAAGAGGGAGCGGGTGCCCGGTCCGTAAGCGCCTTCGTACTTGGTCACGTATTCGACGCCGGCCCTTTTGGTTGGGTCGTCATCGGGCAGCTGTTCGGCAACCAGAACAGGAGCCACCGACAGGTAAGTTCCTTCCACGTCCTTGCCACCAACGCGAAGGAAGTCGGCGTTTGCTACCCCATGGGTTTGATAGATCTTTCCTTTGTATCCTCGCTTCGCGAGCTCGGCCTGGGGCAAGAAGGCCGGCGTCCCAAAGCTGAGGATGTAGATGGCATCAGGGTTGGAGGCCATAAGTCGCACAATCTGCGCGGTGACGCCAAGGTCTTGCGGGGCATATCGTTCGACACCGCTGATCTTGACACCGTGTTTTTCGGCCTGTTCATTAAACGCGTTAAGAAAGCCGTTCCCGTAGCTGGTTGTGACGGCAATGGCGCCGGCGGTTTTCACGCCATTCGCCGCCATATGTTCGAGCGTGCGTTGAACTGAAAGCCGCTCGGGAGCCGGCATTTTGAACGCCCACGTACGCGCGCCTTCTTGCGGCTCAATGATGGCGTTCCCACCCCCCAGAGCAATGACGGGGGTTTCAGCGGCGCCCGCAACTTCGACGATGGCGATGGAGGGTGGGGTAACCGATGAGCCCACGATCACATCGACGTTTTCTTCAGTGATGAGCTTGCTGGCCAGTCTCGACGCCTCAGTAGGGTCGCTGGCATCGTTCAGCACGATGACACGCACTTTTTCTCCGGCGATGTTGTCGGGCCATAGTTTGATGGTGTTGTCTGAGGGTTGTCCCAACGAGGCTGCGGGGCCCGTGGTGGAAAGGATGACACCGACGGTGAGCTCGGCCTGTGCGGCGCCGACCAACCCGACAGACAGTACCCAGCTGGCGGATAAGCGCGTTAGCGAAGCGCGCAGGGGAAAACTTCGGATTTTCATGATGTGAGTCTCCTTGTATAGTTATTAGTCATGTCCTGACGGTCCATGGCGTTTATGCCAGTATGTGCCCAATTGCCGCCAGGGTCTGTCCTCTCAAAGGACGACAGCGCAGCACTGGGACACGGGCGCCCTAGAACACTGATTTTTTCAAGGAGTTTGCGCCATGCATGCCTGGAGCCTGGATGACTCCGCCAAACAAACCTCGCTCGCCACTGCTCCAGTCGACGGCTTTGCCAGCAGCCTCATCGATGCCTTGGGCGAGTCAGATTTTGCGCAGTGCCTGATTCAACGGCTTAACGATTTGGCGCTGGTCGACTTTTTCTCGGTGTATCAACTCGATACGCGAACCGCTCCTCGTATGTTCATGTCATCCAGCCGCAAGACACGCGACGTTAGCGATGACTGCTTCCGGAGTTATCAGGAAAGGTTGCATTCACAGGACCATACTTTCGACAAGGCTAAGCAGCTGCTAGAACACGACGACATTGCCATGGCCTACGCGCACCAGTCGCATTTTGCTCCGCCTCACCGCGCTGCGATTTATTCGCGTCACGGTATCCAGGACAGGCTCTCTGTCGTATGTCGGGCCGACGATGGTATTCTCGCCACCAATTTCTATCGCTACGAGCAGCAGCCAATGTTCGACGCCTCCGATGTCGACGCAATTCAAGCGGTGGCAAAGTCAGTGGCGGCGAGTGTAACTAAGCACATCAGCCTGGCTGGAAAGGCCCCTGCAACATCGGTGCACGACATCGAGGGCCTCACGCGGGGACTGGCGGCCTTTTGCCCGCGCCTTACAACGCGCGAGATGGAAGTGTGCGCTGGTTTGCTGCAGGGCTTAACTTACGATGGTATTGCCGCCCATCTGGGTCTGTCGGTTGCCACCGTCAAAACCTACCGTGCTCGCGCCTACGAAAAGCTGGGCATAAATTTTCGAAGCCAGCTCTTCGGGATCGCATCACGGCTGTTGTAAGCCAGCGCGCAGTTGTCCATGCAAGGCTCGCCCCTAGAATTCGTAACCTTCTACCGGGCGTTCCTGGTCGGAAAGCCGGGACAAATCCAACGGTCGGACTGAACCCATCCAGATGGCTCCGTCCCGGTGATCGATCAGGTCGTTTCCGGTGATGGGGTGCGTAAAGATCACCAAACCATTCCTATTTAGCGCGAGCCAGGGCAGGAGCTGGGGCAGGACATGTGGCCGGTAAGCCAACTGGCAGCTCCAGTCGGGATGAGGACCCACGGGTCGCTCGTGCACCCGTCCCATTTTTAGTTCAAATCGGCTTGCGGCTTCGAGACAGAGCTGCTTCGCCTGCTCGACGGAGTCGGCATCAAAGTACACGTGTGAGTGGTATCCGGCGACAGAGCGCTCGCGCCACTTCGAAGATTGAGCATCAAAATTCGTTTCCATCCTAATACATTAGCATGGTTACAATGCAGCGAACCGGTGTAGTTCGCCTATGCCGGAACAAAAATGCATACGGCAGAGGGGACACAGGTGCTATTGAGGGATTGGTCTGTATCAGCGGTTACGGCGGGATTTCTGGCGGTTCTGATCGCCTACGCCGGCCCAGCAGTGATTTTCTTCCAGGCGGCGGCTGTCGCCGGCATTTCAACCGAAATGTTGTCGTCGTGGATATGGGCCATATCGATAGGCCCAGCCATCACGGGCATCTATCTCAGTTGGAAATTCAAAACGCCGATTGTCACGGCTTGGTCTGCGCCCGGCACGGCTTTGCTCGTCACCCTATTCCCGGCGATAACCGTAAATCAGGCGGTGGCAGCCTACATCACCTCGGCCGTGATCCTGTTCATTATCGGAGTATCCGGATGGTTTGACCGTGTCATTCGGAGTATTCCGCGCGGAATTGCGTCCGGCATGATGGCCGGCATTTTGTTTCAGTTTGGCCTTGATGCGTTTCGCTCAGCCGCCACTGCGCCGGTGCTGGCTTTTGGGATGATAGCCGCGTACATCGTGTTTCGGCGCTTCTGGCCACGCTATTGTGTCGTGTTGGTATTGATCGCGGGCATCGCACTGGCCGTGCTGATGGGGCAGACCAGTTTGTCCTCGCTCGATCTCGAACTGGCCACGCCCGTATTCATCATGCCTGAGTGGACCTGGGATAGCACGCTGAGCCTGGCTCTGCCTCTGGTTCTGGTCAGCCTTACCGGACAGTTCCTGCCCGGCATGGCCATTTTGAAAGTCTCGGGCTACGACATGCCCGCCCGTCCCATACTGGTCACAACCAGCGCGGCCTCGGTGGTGGTGGCGCTCTTTGGTGGCATCAACGTGGTGATAGCAGCGATCACAGCCGCGCTATGCACGGGCAAGGATGCGCACGAAGATCCGTCCCGTCGCTACGTGGCCGGCATAGCCAACGGCCTGTTCTATTTGATCGGCGGATTGTTCGCGGGCACCATTGTCTTGCTCTACACTGCGCTACCCAAAGAGTTTATTGCGGTGCTCGCAGGCTTGGCGCTACTCGGGGCCATTACCAGTAATGTTGTAGGAACGGTACAAGACGAAGAGAACCGTGAGGCCGCCATGATCACTTTTCTGGCGACAGCCTCAAACATGCAGTTCCTTGGCCTGGGTTCGGCGTTCTGGGGGGTGGTGATAGGCGGATTTGCATACGGAGTGTTGCGCTTGCGCACGCGTCGCGCGAGCTGACAACAGGTTTATTCAGAAAAACCGTGGGTCAAAATTCGTTTTATAACCTCAGGATATTAACAAAGACCGCAAAATTTGTTCGTGCAGCGCAACTAAAAAAGTAAAGTTTCATATATGTTAACCAATGCGTTTTGGGTGGGCTTAATACCCATCCGGCTATAAGAGCTTCCTTTTTGGCTGAACGCATCGAGAACCACTTATGAAACTTGAATTCAAGCACATCAAGAAGAGCTTCGGCGATCTGAACGTCGTGCAGGACTTTAGTCGCGATATCGACTCCGGCGAGTTGGTCGCCCTTGTAGGCCCTTCTGGATGCGGCAAATCCACACTTTTGCACATTGCTGCCGGTTTGGAGCGTCCTTCTGCAGGCGCCATGTTGGCTGGCGGAAAGGCTGTACGCGGCCCAAATCCGGAACGCACCCTCATGTTCCAGGAGAACGCGCTTTATCCCTGGATGACGCTCGTTCAAAACGTTGCACTGGCTCTGGAGTTCCAGAATGTCGACAAGAAACTTGCCGACAAACAGGCGCGGGAGTGGCTCGAAAAGGTCAATCTGAAGAGTTTCGAAGATTATTACCCGCACCAGGTCTCCGGCGGGATGCGCCAGCGCGCCGCCCTGGCTCGTGCATTCATTACGCGCCCCAAGGCTTTGTTGCTTGACGAGCCATTTGGTGCCCTGGACGCGCTCACGCGCATGACGCTTCAAGACGCGCTGCGGCAGTTGATTCGCGAGGCGGGCCCCACTGTGCTGCTGGTAACGCACGATGTCGACGAAGCGCTATTTTTAGCTGACCGAATTCTGGTCTTCAGCAAGCGGCCGGCAACCGTATTGAAAGAATTCACTCTGTCACAGCACGAGAAAACGCATGACTTGTCGCAGTTTGCCGACATGCGACGCGAGATTCTCTGTCTATTGGGTATACATGCCGAGCATGGTCAGGGCCCAAGCGCAGAATCGGAATCACAGGATTCACTTGAAGGAGTAGCAGTATGAAGTTCTTACGTGTGTTGTTGCCCGCCCTGGCAGCGCTGGCCTTGTCCAGCCAAGCGATTGCGGCAGAAAAGTTCAAGATCGGTTACCTGCGCGTCATGGACGACGCCCAGGTCATGGCTGCCTATGAAGGCGGTTTTTATAAGAAGCATGGCCTAGACGTCGAACTGGTGGAGTTCAAATCGGGTACCGACCTGATCAAGGCCATCGTGGGTGGTCAACTCGATACTGGTGTACTGGGCTTTACCAACGCGGCTTCGTGGTCGTCACGAGGCGCTGACCTTAAAGTGGTCGGTGGTGCTCAGCACGGGTATCACGCCATTGTTGTGCGCGACGACGCCAACATCAAAACGGTTGAAGACCTAAAAGGGCGTACGCTCGCGTCGCAGAAAGAAGGCAGCACGGCCGATACAGTACTGCGTGGAGTCGTTCTCAAAGATGCTGGCCTGGCACCGACTGACCTTAACATCATGGGTGTCAGCCCGCAGGTGGCAGTGCAGTCTTTGGTCGGAAGCCGGGTGGACGCTGCATTTCTGTTCGAGCCTCAGGCCAGCATCGCGAAGCTGGTGGCACCCGTTACCGAGATCTATGAAATTGGTGAAGTGTGGCCTTTCCCTTGCATGGTCGTCATCACGTCAGGCGAGACGCTGCGCAACAACAAGGAAGGTGTGTGGGCGTCGATGGATGCACAGCGCGAAGCCATTGAACTGCTTACCAATAATCCCGAAGAGGGCGCCAAGTTGATCGCCGGCTATTTTATCGCAGAGCCTAAGCTGAAGACCTTGAAGCATGGTGAAGTTCCGCGCGAAGACGTCATTCGCGACGCCATAGCAAGCCAAACCTTCAGCCCGATTCTTACGCCGCAGGAACTGGATCGTATGCAGGAAATCGCCGACATTATGCAAAGCCAAGGTGCACTGAAAACGCGCGACGGATCACCGTTTGATGTGAACAGCATTGTCGATCTCAGCTGGCAAAAAGCTCGTCAGCTGTAAGCCGTTCGATTGTTATCAACCTGGGTGTAGCAACACACATATAGTACCTGGTGTTGCTGTGCGCTGAAGATGGCCGGTGCTCTCCGGCCATCTTGTTTTAAAGCCATTCATGAGTTCACGTTCACAACTATCAAGGTTTCAGAAAGCCACTGCAATGACAGTGGCGATATTGTTCATTTTGCTGATCTGGCAAGCTGCTGCCTGGACCCTGCCCGACTTCCTGATGCCGGGGGTGCCGACAGTCATCATGCGTTTGTGGGAAGAGATTCAAACAGGCGAGTTTCGTCAGGTTCTATCGGGTAGCTTGGCGCGACTGGGACTGGGTTACGGGTTTGCACTTCTCTTCGGGATTGGCTTGGGTTTGGTGGGCGGAGTGCTGTATTTTTTCCGCGAAGTGCTCAAGTCGGTGATCATCATTCTGCAATCGATCCCGTCCATTGCCTGGGTACCACTGTTCCTGATCCTGATGGGCTTTGGCAACGTGCCCATCATAGTAGTCATCGCTCTGGCCGCATTTTTTCCGGCTGCCTTGTCGGTGATGAATGCGACCGAGAGCGTCCTTAAAGTGCATGTTTCGGCTGCACGCGTCATGGGAGCATCGCGCTGGGGCATGATCAAGCGGGTCTACCTGCCTGCGGTCATGCCCGAACTAATTACCGGGGCTCAATTGGCCTTTGGTAATGCCTGGAGGGCATTGATTTCAGCGGAAATGCTGATTGGCTTCGGGCAAGGTCTGGGAAGGTCTCTTGCCTACGCGGGCGAAACGGCAGATATGACCGGCGTGATGGCGAATATCCTCACCATCGCCATTCTCGCAACCCTGATCGATCAGGTTCTGCTGGAAAACTTGAAGCGCAAGCTGCTGCGGTATCAATACGTATGAGGTCCGGCACGTAATTGTGCTGGTATGAGCATGTGGAATTATCTGTTCCGAACTGTCGCGTATCTGTTGGTGGTGGGGTGTGGGATGGGAGCCGTCAGCGCACAGACGGCGTCCCGCACTTCGTCTGGTCAAACTGCCGAGGTGTCTGCACCCTCGGAACGAAAGCAGGATGCCGGTTCTCTTGTTGTAGGAGTGCGTCATGTCATTCCCGCTTTCGTCGCGGGAAGCAAGGTCAGGACCCCGGAAAGCACAGAAACACTGCTGGTGGACGAGATAGCAAAAGTTGTGCACCAGACACCCCGGTATGTCGCGGCAGATGTAAACAGCAGCTCGGTATCGCCAGAACACTTCGATTTCATTGTTGCGGACCTGCCCAAGGGGAATGCTCTCGACTTCCCTTCCATGACTGCCATCGCGACCGGTCAAGTGACGAGGCCCATGGCCATCATGCGCACTGATACCGACATTAAGTCCTGGCAGCAGCTCAAGGGCAGGACAGTCTGTGTTGCCGAAGACGGGAGATACGTGGGCAGGATTGCGCATCAGTTCGGTGCCGTGGAGCAGGTATATCGTGCCCCAGCGGATTCCTTGCTCGCTCTACGCATTGGTGAGTGCGATGCCGCGGTGCATGACGACACATTGTTGAAGGCGCTTTTGCGATTTCCTGAATGGAATAAGTTCTCGGCCAGCCTTCCACCGGGTGAAGCCTCGGTACAATATTTTTTGGTTCCCGCCGATCGTCAGGAGCTTGCAAACCGAATTCGCAATCTGGTGGCGGGATGGAAGAGTGGTGGCTACTACGGCAAACTGATTGCGAAGATGACGCAAGATATTGCGTTTGAAGTGTACTTGGATCAGACAGTCCCCGATTGCCATTAAGATGCTTCGCGAATTACGTAACTCAAATTCTTAGCCACTGATGTCCTTAGATTCCGATCGTACGGGGCGTTTGTTTTTTGCACTTTGGCCCGATGACCAGACAGCGAGCCTCCTCGCTCAGCGGCAGGCCGTGCTTGACGGCGGACGGCGCACTCATGCACGTGATTTTCATCTCACGTTGATGTTCTTGGGTACACAGTCCGCGACGCAGCTTCCGGCCTTGCAAGCGGTGGTGGACGATATCGATTTCAGTGCGATTCCCTTGATACTCAACACCTACGGCGAGTTTGCTCGCCAGAAGGTTGTTTGGGCAGGCATGACGAATGTGCCAACCTCCCTGCTTGACTTGCGTTCACGCTTGTTGGAGATGCCGGCCTTATTTGCCATCCCGTTTCGAAGAGAAGCGGGATTTGTTCCACACGTGACGTTGGCGCGAAAGGTACCAGTCCCCAACGCCGAGTTCGAACCCATACATTGGCAAGCCAGGCGAATTGCCCTGGCTACCTCACAAGCCGAGGGCGTGGTTCCACGCTACCGTTTGTTAGCTTGTCGAGACGTATAGGCTGGGTTACCTTTTAGCCTTTGTGCTTGAAGGATCCTGGATGTCCGGTTCGATTCGTCGCCTATTTCTGCTGCGCCATGCTGAGGCAGCACGCCCGCCCGCCATACACGACCATGAGCGCCCGCTTAGCGTAGTGGGTCAGACCGATGCGACTTCGATGGGAGTATATATGGCGCGAGCCGGGTTGATTCCAGATTTTGCGCTGGTATCGACGTCGGTGCGAACCCGCGATACATGGGCTCTGGTGCAGAAATCCCTTCCGAATGTGGTGCCGGCAGTTTATGAAAGCCGTATCTATGAATCCAGCTCGGACGACATCCTCAACGTGATCCGCTCAACCCCAGCGACGGAAGAAAATCTGATTGTGGTGGGACATAACCCCGGCATGCACCGGCTCGCGTTGTATCTCGTGGGCAGCGCTGACCGCAACGCGTATGCCAGGTTGCATGCTGATTATCCGCCGGGTTCCCTGGCCGTCATTGATTTTGATGTCGGCAACTGGAGTGGCATCGGCGAGCAGCGGGGTGTACTTGAAAGATACGCCACACCGGCCAGTCAAACAGAATAGAGCAGAGACAGGGTATAGGCGGCGAGTGCGGCCAGACGCCTTCCAAGACGTCACCGGACAAGCAAAGCCCTTAGTTGCGCCTGCGTGTGGGCGTGTAGGCGGGACGATTGGGCAGATGACGGAAGGTGATTCGTCCTTTGCTCAAATCGTAGGGAGACATTTCGAGGGTGACTTTGTCACCTGCAAGAATGCGAATGTGGTGCTTACGCATTTTTCCGCCGGTGTAGGCGATGACGGGGTGCCCGTTGTCCAGTGTGACGCGGAATCGCGAATCGGGCAGGACTTCAGTAACCGAGCCGCTCATTTCTAATAACTCTTCTTTAGCCATATGTGATTCTCCTGTAAAAAACAGTGCAGCAAATCCACGCTGGTGGCGCGGTTTGCCAGTGTTTCAGTGCGCGGGTAGCGCCGGTTGAGTAAAGCGACGGAACCTGGCGGTTCGTAAAAGGAAAGGTCGCCGGCAGTAGTGGCAGGCGAATTGAGAAGGGCCGCGGGTGTGCTTCGCGCGAAAAAGAAAAGCTGGTATCAGCTTTTAATAGTGCCCTTATATAACTTGCCGCTATATAACTTGTTTGTCTTTTGAAAGACTTCTATTTAACTAAAAATAGTAACCGATCAGGAATCGTTGGTCAAGGTTTGGCGCAGGTTTAATTTGCTTATTTGCACCGCCCGAAGGAACATAGTTTGCTGGTGTAACCGGTTGGGCATAACCGGTCTGCTTGAGTGTCCGACGCGGCCGACGCCCCTTGTTCACGCAATTAGGAGACTTTCCATGTGCAAGCTAGCAAGTCGTCATTTCGAATCCGCAATCAGGCAATACAACAAGCCGGCCGGTCGACGCGTTCGCCGAACGTCTTCGTTGTTATCGGCGGTGTTGCTGGCGGGCGGAGCATTTGCCACCGCCGCGTATGCCGACATAACAGTAACAATGCACCAGGTTTCACAACAAGGAGTCATGAACGAGATTGGCAATGTCAAGGTATCCGAGTCGGAGTATGGCTTGGTGTTCACGCCGAGTTTGAAAGGTCTCTCACCGGGAGTACATGGCTTTCACCTACACCAGAACCCAAGTTGCGATCCTCTTGAAAAGGACGGAAAAGTCACGCCCGCAGGCGCGGCCGGCGGCCATTACGATCCCGACAATGCCAAGAAGCACGCAAGCCCATGGGGTGATGGGCATCTGGGCGACTTGCCTGCCTTATACGTAGACGCCGAGGGCAACGCATTGCTGCCCGTCCTGGCGCCTCGCCTCACCAAACTGGACCAGATCAAGGGCAGGGCCTTGATGGTGCACGAAGGCGGCGACAACTATTCCGACCATCCGATGCCCCTTGGCGGCGGGGGTGGACGCATGGCCTGCGGAGTCATCTCATAATGCTCAACCGGGATTGCGTCGGTGGTGCATCGCCTTTCCCATATGTTCCAGGGAGCTGGCGGGCAAAAGGCGATGCGCCATAGGTAACAGCTCTTCGTCTTCTGTAATCAAATGGTCGGCGTATTCCTGGATGAAATGTTCGATTTCATTTTTGGGAAGTTCTGCCGCGGTTCCTTCCTGAATTTGGAGCAGGGCCGGACGCAGTCGGTGCCAACGATTTTCAAGTTGGCGATGCTCGGCAGTAAGCCGGTCAAACAGCTCGCGCAGACACACCGCGTCCGATCCGCCTACGGCTTCCAGCAACGCGGGGAACAGGTCCTGCTCTTCGTCGGCATGGTGAAAGAGGGCAGGGCCGTCGAAGTAGCGCAGTATGTTCTGAGCAGCGCTTTTGGCCTGCTCGTCGGCGCCATGAGCGGCTAGATGAGCAGGCAAGCGCGACAAGGTATCGCAGCGGCTTCGAAGCTTGTCGTGACACGCAGAAAGCAGTTCGAGGGGTTCATCGAAACCAGCGGCAGGAGAGTTGAATCCGGGAAAGGTTTGAGTCATGGCATGTCCTCGAATCGGGCCGTGAGTTGCGGCGTGTCCGGCACCAGTGCGCGTGTGGCCGATCCTCACTTGCCGGGCGTTTTGGTCGACCAAATTTAAGCGTACACTAGCAATGATTTGAATGTCACGCCATTCATAGCGCAACCAAAATACGCGGGAACAAGCGATGCAAGAGTCCACCATTCAGGCTCCTCGCTGGGGGCTGGATAACATACCCTTCGAGCAGATTGATGTTTCAAAAGCGCGCAGTAACGAAGACCTCTTTTACCTGGTAACCAGCGCTTCCTTTATCGAGATAGCTTCAGACCTATACACCAGCAACCTGATCCAGCACTTCTCGGGCGATGACGATGTGGTTCGTTGGTTGGACGATCATTGGCAGCACGAAGAGATGCGCCACGGGTATTCGCTACGCGACTATGTATTGACGGTGTGGCCTGAATTCGATTGGCAGAGTGCGTACGAGTCTTTTTTTGAAGAGTACTCCGGTATGTGCACGGTGGACGAATTCGAGCCCACCAAAGGCCTTGAAATGGTGGCACGTTGCGTCGTCGAGACCGGCACCGCCACGTTCTATACCGCACTGAGTCAGCACGCCACCGAGCCTGTATTGGCCGGAATCGCCGCCCGGATTCGAGCCGAAGAAGTGGGCCATTACAAGCACTTCTTTCAATACTACAAGCAGTATTGTCAGCACGAATCCCCGAGCCGTTGGCGGGTTTTGGGAGCCATCCGTCGGCGCGTCGTTGAAGCACGTAATTCTGACGCGGAAGTGGCCTTATGGCATGTGTACGCGCATCGCCATCCCGGGGCTGACCGGAACCGGGATCAGCAAGCGTTCAAGAAAATGGTGTCGGGGCTAGGAAAAGCGGTCAAACAGCATTACCCGGTCAGTATGGCGGCCAAGATGGTCCTGCGGCCATTAAGCCTGCCTCCGCGCGTAAACCAGGTTATAGAAGGGCCGTTGTCGCGCGCGGCCAGCCTATTACTTCGCTAGATTCCTGGCCAGGGAGCCCAGTTTGTTCGCCTAAGTTTGGCGCGAACGTGCTTAGGCGCCTGGCCCCAGCACCCCTTGCAGCAGAAGATACTTCTGGACGCGCTCCAGGCGTGCTTCTGGATCCCGCAGATGAAGCAAGTTTTGCCGTTGCAGAGCCGTCAGTGGAAGCATCTCTGCCCAGCGATCGGCAACCCAGCCGCACTCGTCCAGTTTAAACGGTGGACCGATGGGCATGGCGTCAGCCGGAGTCCCTTCTTGTTGGAGTCGCGCAATCACGCGGCCCAAGGCGTCCGCGCAGGCTTGTAACGACATTGGAATCGGTGTCGGAGAGTCCGTCGCCAACGGGGTGCTGCGACCCATCCATAGGCCAAATTTTTCCTGACGGCTTTCCAGCAGTTCGAACGGAACCGTTCCAATACATCGCAGATGAATCAGTGCCGGAACAGGTGCATACCAGGAATCGATGCGAGCCATGGTTCCGGCATTGCTGAGTTTTTCCATTCCTTGCGGCGATCGTACCTCGCGGCCCTCCAGGAGGCCGACCACTCCGAATTCCTTTCCTTCTTCGATACACCGGCGAATCATATTCAGATAGCGCACTTCAAAAACACGCAGGTGCAGAACGCCATCTGGAAAAAGGGCGCGGCCGAGGGGAAATAAAGGGATTTCTTCCATTACAAAACGCCTACGAAGGAGCTGCTGTCTAGGGGTTAACTATAAATTGTTGCGCGGTAATGAATTGCGTATAGTATTTGCATCCGGCAGCATCCGACTGCCAGCGGCGCATGTAGTATCGCCGCCATAATATCGATGGAGACAAAAGTGAATATGCCCGAAATTCAAGGCACGCGCTTGTTTGCAGACCCTGCAGTCAAGGTCGAAACTCGGGCCGACGGCGTAATGGTGCTTGATAATCCCATTGCGCTTGAACCGTATGCCAGGTGCGTGGGTGAATACCTTGAGCATTGGGCGCGTGTCGCTCCCGACCGCAAGTTCTTGCAAGAACGCGGGCCGGGCGGTGCATGGGCGGGAGTTACCTATGGTGCGGCTCTGGAGCGGGTGCGCCATATAGCGAGTTGGCTTCTTGAAAATCATAAACGCCCCGAACATCCAGTTTGCGTCCTGACTGACAACAGCGTCGAGCACGGCCTGATCATGTTGGCCTGCATGCATGTAGGCATCCCTTACGCGGCGCTTTCCCCGGCCTATTCATTGGTATCCAAGGACTACGCCAAGCTCAAGAACCTGATCCAGCGACTGGACCCGGAGTTCATTTATGTGGGCGGTGTCCAGCGATTTGTTCCTGCACTGGATGCCATCAAAGACCTGCATCAGGCGACCTTGATTGTATCTGACACTGATACACCGCCTAAATTCGCGCTGCGCTTTTCTGAACTGCTGTCGGGGCGTGATGGTCCTGAAGTCGAAGAGGCATTTCATCGCGTCGGGCCCGAGACGATCGGAAAGATTCTGTTCACGTCCGGGTCAACCGGCTATCCAAAAGGGGTCATCAACACTCAGCGCATGATGTGTTCGAGCCAGCAGGCGAAACGTCAGGTATGGCCGCTGTTGCTGGACCATCCACCGATCCTTCTCGATTGGCTCCCCTGGAACCATACCTTCGGCGGAAATCACAATTTCAATATGGTGCTGGCCAATGGGGGAACCCTATATATTGACAGTGGCAAGCCGCTGCCGGGCCTGTTCGATCAGACAGTGCAGAACCTGCGCGACATCGCGCCTTCGTTATATCTCAACGTTCCTCGCGCGTTCGACATGTTGTTGCCAGTATTACGAGCCGACGCCGAACTGCGCCGCCATTTCTTTTCAGATCTCCGGGTGATTTTTTACGCTGCTGCAGCGTTGCCTCAACACCTATGGGACGGCCTGATTGAACTGTCGCGTCAGGAACTCGGGCATCCCGTTCCCATGGTCACGGCGTGGGGTTCTACGGAGACCTCTCCGTTGGCTACGGATTGTCACTACCAAGCCGACCGCTCAGGTGTCATCGGTCTGCCTGTGCCTGGCGTGTCCATCAAGCTTTTACCCAGCGGGGATAAGCTCGAGGTTCGCGTCAAAGGCCCGGTCATCACTCCTGGCTACTTCAAGCAGCCCGAAGAGACGGCCAAGGTATTTGATGAAGAGGGCTACTATCGAATCGGCGACGCAGCGCGTTTCGCTGATCCCAATAATCCCGCCGCAGGCCTGATGTTCGATGGACGCGTTTCTGAAGACTTCAAGCTCACGACAGCAACATGGGTCAGCGTTGGTGCACTACGGGTGAAAGGTATAGAAATGATGGCGCCTGCAGTTCAGGACATCGTCGTCACAGGCCATGACCGGGATTCCGTTGGTTTTCTGATTTTTCCCAATGCAGTGGTGTGCCGCAAACTTGCCGACTTGCCGGAGGATGCCTCGTTGGAGCAGATCGCTGCGCACCCCGCCGTCGTCGATCACATCACCGAGGGTTTGAAAGCCTTGCGCGATGCGGGTACCGGCAGCTCGACCTTCGCTGATCGGGCCATGCTACTTACGACCCCGCCGGCCGTTGACAGCGGCGAGATCACCGATAAGGGTTATATCAACCAGGCTGCCGTCCTCAAGACGCGTGCTGATCTGGTCGAGAGGCTTTATGGTAACGACCCCGACCCTCTCATCATCCGGTTGTAATTATGGATTCGACAGCTTCGTTCGCCATCGAGGTGCCTGACCTCCAACAGCGCGTTGCGCAGCGCGTGCGTGCGGCTAGGGCCGCAAGAGCCATGTCCATGAAACAACTGGCTCGTGAATCTGGTGTATCGCTACCGTACTTGTCTCGCGTCGAGCGCGGCGACGGCAATATTTCACTGGCCGTGCTTGGCAAACTGGCAGCGGCCCTGGGCTTGTCTGCCGACAGCATGCTTGCTGACGACGAGCGCTACGGTGCGGACTATGCCTTGATTGTCGAATTGCTCAAGCGCCAGACCCCCGTTCGATTGCGCGAGATTCGCAAAGCCCTGATGGAAGGGAGCTCGGCGCAGGCTACACCCCGACGTATTGCCTTGACAGGAATGCGCGGCGCCGGAAAGTCTACGCTCGGCCCCTTGCTTGCCCAGCGGCTTGGCTTGCCCTTCGTGGAGCTCAATCGTGAAGTCGAAAAAGAGGCCGGCATTTCTCTGGATCTGATCTTTTCCATATACGGGCACGCCGGATTCCGCCAGCTCGAGAAGCGGTGCCTTGATCGCGTAATCGCTCAGTACCCGGAAGTCGTTCTTGCCACCGGTGGAGGCATCGTCGTTGAGCCCGCCACCTACGAACTGATCCTGCACTCCTTTTTCTGTATATGGCTACACGCCGAACCGCAGGAGCATTTCAGACGTGTCATGGCCCAGCATGACGCGCGAATTGCCACCCCCGAACTTCAGGAAGAGGCGTTGGCCAACATCACTGCTGCGCTCGAGGCACGTCGGAAGCTGTATGCTCTGGCACACGCCAATGTCGATACAACCGGACGCACGGTCGAAGCGTTGGTTCAAGAGCTTGAGTCACTGGTGCACCAGCGACCCGCCGCCGGCCATGGCCTCAAGCAGGCCTTGTGTGCGTAACCCTTCCACCATCTATTCGGAGTCGATTAATGCGTCAGGAGATCAAACAGGTCGCTGTCGTCGGTACAGGAGTCATCGGGGCCAGCTGGGCCGCCTATTTTCTGGCACAGGGGCTTGATGTCGTCGCAACTGACCCAATGCCAGAGGCTGAGACGCGTCTGCGCGACACCGTAGCGCGCCTCTGGTCCACCATGCAGTCCATCGGGTTGAAAGCCGGCGCCTCACAGGACCGGCTGCGCTTCGAAGCGGATCTGTTCGAGGCGGTAAAAGACGCGGATTTCGTTCAAGAGAGTGCTCCGGAAGAAGAAGCGCTCAAGATCGACTTGTTCCAACGCATGGATTCTGTCGTGCCTGCCGATGTCGTGCTCGCTTCCAGCTCGTCGGGCCTGCTGATCAGTAAAGTGCAATCGGCCTGCAAACATCCCGAGCGCGTTGTTCTTGGGCATCCTTTCAATCCGCCACACCTTATCCCTCTGGTGGAGGTCATCGGCGGGGATAAAACCTCTCGAGAGGCACTAAAAGCCACCACCGACTTTTACAACTCGATCGGCAAGAGTTCTGTCAACCCGCGCAAAGAGGTTAAAGGTCATATTGCCAATCGCTTGCAGGCCGCCTTGTGGCGAGAAGCTTTCCACCTAGTGGAGCAGGGCGTTGCTACTGTACGGGATATAGATACCGTGATTTCTCATGGACCGGGCTTGCGTTGGTCGTTGCTGGGGCCTTTCATGAACATTCATTTGTCTGGTGGACAAGGCGGAATTGAATATATGCTGGATCACCTGGGCGGCCCCATACAAGAATGGTGGGACGACCTGGGGTCGCCCAACATGACGCCCGAGCTCAAACAGACAGTAGCAACGCAGCTGCGAGACGTTCTCGCTAGTTCGGATGAGTCCGAGTTTGTAGCCGAGCGCGATCGACTCTTGCTCGATCTGGTGGCAGCAAAGAAGGCGTCAGCCAAGTTGCCCTGAAACTTCTTTCGATGGCCGTTCAGCAAGTTGATTGCTTTCCCCTTAAGTACCTGGACTTTGTAGCGGGGAATTAGTTTGTCCCCGAAGGGGCGTCTTCAAGCACCACCTCCAGTGCCTGCTCCACGTTTTCGAGAAACACAAATTTCAATTGCTGCCGCGCCTCTTCGGGGATGTCTTCGAGATCCTTCTCGTTGCGCGCCGGCAATAAAACGGTGCGAATTCCGGCTTGCAGTGCCGCCAACACCTTCTCCTTGATTCCTCCGACGGGCAGCACCAAGCCTCGTAAGCTGATTTCGCCGGTCATGGCGTGGTCATAACGAACGGGTCGATCGGTCATGAGCGATGCCATCGCCACAAACATAGCCGTTCCGGCGCTGGGCCCATCTTTAGGTATGGCGCCCGCGGGAACATGGACGTGGATATCCTGTTTTTCGAAACACTCCACTTTTATGCCCAAGCTTTTCGCTTTCCCTTTCAGGAGTGTCAGAGCAGCCTGAGCACTTTCCTTCATGACGTCGCCGAGCTGTCCAGTCAGTATCAGACGCCCGTTGCCGGGCGCTCGGCTTGCCTCGATAAATAGGATATCGCCGCCTACCGGAGTCCACGCAAGGCCCGTTGCCACCCCCGCCAGACTCGTGCGCATGGCCAGTTCGCTTTCGTACTTATGTGCACCCAGAATTGAGGGCAAGTCGTCTTCATCCACGGTGACGTGCTTAGCAGTGCCCTCTGCGATTCGCATCGCCGCGTGACGAAAGACACTGCCTATTTCACGTTCGAGATTCCGTACCCCCGCCTCGCGCGTATAGAAATGAATAATCGCTCGTAGCGCAGCATCAGTCAGCTCGCATTGATCGATAGTAAGTCCGTTCGCTTCCAGTTGGCGACGCACGAGGTAACGTCGCGCGATTTCCGTTTTCTCTGTCTCGGTATAACCGAGAAGCTGGATGACTTCCATACGGTCTCGCAACGGACCGGGAATGGCATCCAGAACGTTCGCCGTCGTGATGAACATGACCTTCGACAGATCGAAAGGCACAGCCAGATAGTTATCCCGGAATGCGGAGTTCTGCTCCGGGTCAAGGACTTCGAGCAGGGCTGCGGCTGGGTCTCCGTGGACTCCACCGCCCCCCAGCTTGTCCACTTCATCGAGCATCAATACGCAGTTGCGCGAGCCTGCCTTATGAACGGCTTGAATGATGTTCCCCGGAAGGGCACCAATGTAGGTGCGCCGATGGCCGCGGATCTCAGCCTCGTCATGGACGCCACCAAGTCCCAAGCGGGCGAACTTCCGTCCGGTGGCTTTCGCAATACTCTGGCCCAACGAGGTTTTGCCGACTCCGGGGGGACCAACAAAGCAGAGTATGGGGCTGCGGCCTTCAGGGTTCAACTTGCGTACCGCCAGGTATTCCAGAATGCGCCGTTTGATTTTCTCGAGCCCGAAATGATCGGCGTCGAGGGTCTCACGAGCTTCTGAAATATCGATGCGCTCGTCGGTCGTAATGTTCCAGGGCAGTTCCGTCAGCCAGTCGAGGTAGGTGCGCAAAGACGAATACTCGGCCGACGCATCAGGCATGTTGCTCAAGCGGCGAAGTTCTTTGCGCGCTATCTTCTCGACCTCTTCGGGCATCTGCGCCTTCTCGATATTGGCCTCGATTTCAGCGATTTCTGCGGCGTTGCCTTCGGTTTCGCCAAGCTCCTGCTGAATTGTCTTGAGTTGCTCGCGCAGCAACACTTCGCGCTGGCGATCCTCAAACCGTTCCTTAGTCTGCTTGTCGATGTCTTGGCTGATACGCAGAACTTCGGCAAAGTGCACCAGAAAGCCAAGTACCTTGTCGAGTCGCGGTAACAGTTCGAAGGTTTCGAGTATGTCCTGTTTTTCGGTGGGCTTGATATCCATCAGGCCCGACACGAAGTCGGCCAGCACGGCGGGCGATGTGATACTGGCGGCAGTATTGGCCAGTTCGGGTGGGGCCTGCGGCAACATGCGAAGAACATCGGCGGTTCTGGTCTTGAGCTGCAACATCCGGGCTTCGATTTCCGGGTTGGTTGTTTCGGGCTCTTCAAATGTCTCTACCCGCGCGACCAGAAATGGGTAGTCAGGCAGGTATTCCTTGATAGCGAAACGCTGCTCGCCTTGGCAGATCAGATGGTGCTGCCCGTCGGGAGTCGTCACATAGCGCAGGATGCTTGCAAGCGTTCCGACACGATGAAGGTCGACCCCCAGGGGTTCATTATTGTCGGCGTCACGTTGCAGGACGATGCCGATTTGGCGGCCAGAGCGAGCGGCAGTCTGTGCGGCCTTGATCGAGCTTTCGCGCCCGATGCCAATTGGCGCAACCATTTGTGGAAACACCACCAAGTTGCGCACTGGAATGAGGATCAGCGCGTCCTCGGGGATGGCAAGTTCTGCTGTTTCGACGGAAGTTGCCTGAGAATCGTGCTCTTGATCAGTTGCGATTGATTCGTTCGTCTTCGTGTCCATGGCTTTCCCTTGTAATAGCTGGATCAGCACCGATGAAAGGCACGCTCTACAGTTTGCGCAAGGTGAGTACCAGGCAGCCGTTGGCCAGGGAGGATTCCTGGATCTCGAATTGCCCCGCAGGCAGTTCAATACGACGCTCGAATCGGCCATAGGGAATCTCGATTCGGCGAATGTGTGTGGAGGCGGGGGCGGGCATGGGGCGTTCGCCCACTACAAGCAATGTGCCTCCGTCGATCAGTACCTCGACCCGGTCAGGGGCGACGCCGGGCAACGCCACCACCACGGACAAATGCGTAGGCGTTTCAAACATGTCGGCGGGTGGCTCCCAGGTGGGACCGCGTGACGGGTGCGGGCTGAGTTGGAAGAACTGGCGATGCAGGCGGTCGGCCTGTTCAAGCATATCCATGGCTTGCGCCAGCATCAGGCTGGGCGATTTTCGATACGTCATGTTGGTGTCCCCAAAATCGGCGTGTCAGCAGCTGTATAGCCAACTATAGAAGCAAATTGCAGGCCTTCGCAATTCTCCCTTCATCGACGAAGGGCTCGAGCCTGACCGACGGAGTGTGGCAGCGTTTCCCGTACGATCACGCAGGGCAGGCGTATTCAATGATCAGCTGCGCCGAGACCGTTCCGTTCCACACGTTTTGTTCCAGACGGTAAGCAACGTCCACCTGCTCGGGCAAAAGTTCTGCGTGGTTGAACCAGATGGCGTCGAAGCGTTGATGGCTTCGCTCCAGGCTAAGCTTCAGATGCTTGTCCTTAAGCAGGCGCTGATGCTGCACACGGAAGACGTCCCGGAATACAGGTGCCGGAAACCCGGCGCCCCAAACTTGCTCGGACAGCATGCCGGCGACCTGGGCATTGGCATAGCCGGTTTCCAGCGAACCATCGGTCTCAATGACGGGTTCAAAGCTGTCTCTGCCAGTCAGATGAATGACAGCGTCGTCAAATCCACGCAGAAATTGTTCATAAGCCTCTTCTCGCAAGGTGAGTCCCGCTGCCATGGCATGGCCTCCGAACTTCAGGATAATGCCCGGATGTCGCTTGGAGACGAGGTCCAGCACATCCCGAAGATGGACGTCGGGTATGGAGCGTCCGGAACCGCGTAATTGGCCCGGCTCAGATCGGGCGAAGGCCAGGGTGGGACGCCAATAGGTCTCTTTCAGGCGTGATGCGACCAATCCCACCACACCCTGGTGCCAGTCGGGATGGTATACGCACACGCTGGCGCCCGTTACGGGCTGATTCTGTTCGACTGCCTGCAGGGCTTCTTCGCGCATGGTTCCTTCAATGCCGCGCCGCTGCTGATTCATTTCGTCGAGTTCTCTAGCCAGCTTGAGAGCCAGGTTTTCATCGTCGGTAATCAGGCAATTGATACCCAGGCTCATATCCGCCAGGCGTCCCGCTGCGTTGATACGCGGGCCAAGAGCAAAGCCCAGATCGAATCCTGACGCCTGACGTGGTTCGCGACCGGCCACCGCAAACAAGGCACGCAAACCGGCCTGCATCCGGCCTGTGCGCATTCGTTGCAGACCTTGTGTCACCAGCAGGCGATTATTGCTGTCAAGCCTGACCACGTCGGCCACGGTACCGAGAGCGACCAGATCTGCCAGCGCATCCAGTCTGGGCCCGCCATCGGCGGGATACACGCCACGACGGCGAAGTTCTGCACGAAGGGCCAGCATCAGGTAGAAGATGACACCTACACCGGCAAGGTTCTTGGACGGGAAGCCGCAGCCCGGCTGGTTAGGGTTGACAATGGCGAGGGCGTCCGGAAGGACGGATCCCGGCAAGTGGTGGTCAGTGATCAGAACATGCATCCCGGCCTGACGCGCTGCTTCGACGCCATCGACGCTGGCAATGCCATTGTCCACCGTAATGAGCATGTCGGGCTTGCCGGACGGATGCGATACAGCGAGTTGCACTACCTCAGGAGACAGTCCGTAACCGGTTTCGAATCGGTTGGGCACCAGAAAGTCTACATCGGCCCCCATGGCGCGCAACGCGCGAATTGCCACTGCGCAAGCCGTTGCACCATCACAGTCGTAATCTGCGATGATCAACAGCTTCTTACCATCTCGGATCGCATCGGCCAGGATCTTTGCGGCAGAGTCCACGTGGGTGAGGTACATTGGGGGGATCATTGCGCCCCACTTAAGCAGGGTCTCGTCGGCGCTGCGAACACCGCGCGCCGCCCACAGTCGACAAAGAAGAGGGTGTATTCCCGCGGCTTCCAGTGCCTTCAAGGCGTGTTCGTCAGCCTGACGGGTGCTTAGTTTTGGGACAACCACCATTTGCTCCACGAATTACGACTTCCCGGCAACCATTTGCTAAGACGAGCCAAGGGTCTTGGAGTAAGCGTGACAATACTGTTTTTGCCGGTTAGCACTAGAACGGGCGTTTGGCCACGCTCAGCCAGCGGCTTAAAAACCTGCGCCTCGAGCTCTGAAAGGGCGTGTAGCCAACTGCCCCAGTCCTGCGCCAGGAATGGGGCCAGCAACCCGTGATAGCTTAGCGAATCACCGTTGTGTGCCGAACTGTTTAGCTGGCTGGGTTTAGCTCCGCCGAACAGCCACAGGCCGTTGACAGGCCGTTCGCCTCGCTGCTGCCTGGCAATGTTCACCGGGGATTCAAACCATAGCATTTGTACTTCGTTAAAGAGGCGTCGCCAAGGTCGAACGGCAGCATCCTGAGGCCACCAATCGTTGACGGATGCCGTGGAGACCAAAGAGGGACTGCTGCTCCTGAAGTCGAACCCTGGTGGGGGGATGACTCTCCAGCGAACCACGCCATCTTGATGCAGTTCGAAACCAGTTCCATGGAAAAGGGAATGTGCGGATTCGAACAACGCTACACTCTGTTCTCGTGTAATGTTCAAGTCGTCCGACGTCAGCAATGCCGTACTGCTTTGCGTAGGCGCCATATGGACTAGCTCGGCCAACCATACAGGCTCCTGCGAATCGATTTCCTGATTTACCGACCACAGGGGACCCAGGCCCGCGCTAAGATTCTGGTTCGCAGCGGGCGTAAAGCCTGCTTGTTCAAGCTGCCACTGTTCAAACGCGGTGCAGCCGGACTCGGCGGGCTCTGTCGCTTGTTTCTGGGCCCGGCCTGCAGCGAGCCACTCCACGAATGTGGGGGCGGCTTTTTCCAGATGGGAAAGTAGGGCGCGCGCCGCGTCAGGGCCGGGGAGCGCACCGGGAAGTACGATATGCATGCGTGAATTGTAGTGTCTGTGCAGAAGCGCGCGAAGTTTACACAGGCAAGGACGAGAACAAAAAAGGTGATTTCTAAGAATGTCTTATGAATTTTGGATAGGTTCACGCTATGCCGGCGTTTCGCGGGGCGCACGGCGAGGGGGACGCAGAGACCGCTTTGTGTCCTTTATCGCCGGCACATCCATGGCGGGTATCGCACTTGGGGTCGCGGCGCTGATTGTGGTCTTGTCGGTCATGAACGGCTTTCAGACTCAGGTTCGCGATCGGATGCTGTCAGTGCTGCCCCATATCGAAGTGTTCGTGCCCGGTGTGGAGCCGGGCCAGGTGCTGGAGAACTGGGAAAATCTTGCTCGAGACGCTGCCCAAAATCCTGCGGTACAGGGCGAAGCTCCTTTTGTAGCCGCTCAGGCAATGCTGGTGCGAGGGCAGTCACTCAGCGGCGTGCAGCTGCGGGGCATAGATCCTGCGCAAGAGGCTGACGTTTCCGATATTGCGGCACAAATGACGGATGCCGACCTGGACGTACTCGAACCAGGCTCATTTGCAATCGTCCTGGGAAGCCATCTGGCCGACGCGCTAGGCGTACGCACGGGAGACACATTGATGGTGCTGGCTCCGCAAGGGTCGGTTTCACCAGCCGGCTTTACGCCGCGTATGCGCCAATTTACTGTCAAGGGCATCTTTTCGTCTGGCTACTATGAGTACGATGCATCGATGGCGTTCATAAACGTACAGGACGCCGCCCGTGTTTTTCGCGACACCGGTACGAGTGGTGTCCGTCTTAGCATCAATGACATGCAGCGCGCGCCGCAGGTAGCGCAAGCGTTACGTGGTGCGGTTCCCAACTACGCGCGTGTGCGCGACTGGACCGAAAACAACCGGACCTGGTTCGCTGCCGTGCAGACCGAAAAGCGCATGATGTTTTTGATTCTGGCGCTGATAGTGGCAGTGGCCGCTTTCAATCTTTTGTCATCGCTGGTGATGGCCGTCAAGGACAAACAGTCTGACATCGCCATATTGCGTACGCTAGGTGCCACACCCCGCGAAATTGGACGCATTTTTCTGGTTCAGGGTGCCTTGATAGGAGTAATTGGAACCCTTCTGGGCGTGGGCCTCGGGATGCTGCTTGCCTTCAATATTGACGTGATCGTCCCTTTCATCGAGGGCCTGTTCGGCATTGAATTCCTTCCGCAGCAGATCTACTTCATCAGTGAACTGCCTTCGAACCCTCAGGCCAGCGATATCTTAATTGTTACTATTACTTCGTTGGTGCTTTCGTTGCTTGCCACCATCTATCCAAGCTGGCGCGCGTCGCGGCTACAACCTGCGCAGGTGCTTCGCCATGACTGACACGATATCGTCGACCTCCGACCATGTTCTCGTCGCACGTAACCTCGTCAAATACTATGAAGAGGGCGGCCAGCGGATCGATGTACTACGCGACGTCAGTCTTCATGTGGCTCGCGGCGAAATGGTTGCGGTAGTGGGGGCATCTGGCTCAGGCAAAAGTACGATGCTGCACTTGCTGGGTTTGCTTGATCAGCCCAATTCCGGTTCCGTGTGGGTAAATGGCGAATCCGCTGAAGGTCTATCCGAGGCGCGGCGCAGCCAATTGCGCAACCGCAGCTTGGGTTTTGTTTATCAATTTCACCATCTGCTGTCAGAGTTCTCAGCGCTCGACAATGTCGCCATGCCGCTGATCGTGCGTCGTGAACGACGCGCCGATGCACGCGAGCAGGCAGCCGTCATGCTGGAGCAGGTGGGACTGGCACATAGAACGACGCATTACCCGGGACAGCTGTCCGGAGGGGAAAGGCAGCGTGTGGCTCTGGCCCGCGCATTAGTGAGTCGACCCGCCTGCGTGTTGGCAGACGAGCCCACCGGTAACCTGGATCGGCACACTGCCCAAGCCATGTTCGAACTGTTGGTGAGGTTGAATCAGGAATCGGGTACAGCATTTGCCATCGTTACTCACGATCCCTCGTTGGCCGCCCTGGCGCATCGACAGCTATACATGGATGATGGTTCGCTTGTCGAGACCGAGGGTGGGGCAACGGAAGAAATCGGGCGCAGTATCTGACTTGCCTTGGCTTGGCTGTAGCTGCGCAGATCAAGGAAAGACTCATGTTGATCGACACGCATTGCCACCTTGACGCGAGCGAATTCGAGGACGACCGCAACGATGTTCTCACGAGGGCTCTCGATGCGCGGGTACGGGCCATCGTAATTCCGGCTGTCGCCCGCAGTAATTTTGATCGTGTTCGAGAACTGGCGCATTCGTTTGAAGGTGGCGTGTACGCGCTGGGAATACACCCGATTTACGTGCCACAGGCGTCAGACAAGGATCTGGCTGTTCTAGAGGCGGAAATTGAGGCCTCGTTGTCAGATCCGCGTTTTGTCGGCGTCGGTGAGATCGGACTTGATTTCTTCATGCCTGAACTAAAGACCGAGGCCATGCGGCAACGTCAGGAGGCGTTCTACGGCGCGCAATTGGATCTGGCAGTTCAATTTGAATTGCCCGTCATCTTGCATGTGCGTCGCTCTCAAGACATTTTGCTCAAGCATTTGCGGCGTCGTCCTCGCATCGGTGGTATCGGCCACGCCTTTAACGGGAGCTTTCAACAGGCCGAGCAATTCATTGAGCAGGGATTTGTGCTCGGAATGGGCGGTGCCATGACGTTCGCCCGAGCTCTGCAGATCCGGCGGCTCGCCCAACACCTTCCGCTGGAATCTCTGGTGCTGGAAACCGATGCGCCGGATATTCCGCCGGCCTGGATCGACTCGGGCGGCCGCAACGAGCCTGCAACCGTCGCGGGTGTCGCCAAGGTGTTGGCGGAGATACGGGGCGTCACGGCGCAAGAGGTTATTGATCAGACCGGGGCAAATGCGCTTAGGGCACTGCCCCGGCTTGCCGGTGTGCAATCTTTATAAGAGTCTTTCCTGGCTGAGCGAGCGGCCTCAGGCTTTAGGCTTCAGCTTGGACGGATCAAAGCCAGCCGCACGTTTATAACGCAGCGACACTTCTTCAAGCACCTCTTGGGGTATGACGTCATTGATATGCGTGAACCCCTCCGGTGCACGCTCATGGGCCATTTGCATGACCTGTTCCGGACCATTCAGGCGATTGCGCAAAATGATGCCGGTCGTGGCGGGCAGGCGGTCGGCTTCGTACTCCTTGAGTGCTGCGTCGACATTGCGATGATGCTTTTGGACGGCTTCCAGCAACCTGTCTGCCAAGCACCGGGCGTCGAGAATGGCTTGTGCGGACCCGTTCGAACCTATGGGATAGAGTGGGTGAGCGGCATCGCCCATCAATGTGGCCTTGCCATGAGTCCACCGCGGAAGCGGATCTTTGTCGACCAGCGGGAATTCGTAAATGGCCTCTGTGCCGTCAATCAGTGCGGGAATATCAATCCAGGGCCATTTCCAGCTTTGAAACTCGTCGGCGAATACGGACTTGTCGACGACGCGGTTCCAGTCCGTATAAGAGACACGGTCTTCAGGAACACTGAGCTCGGCAATCCAATTGATGGCAACGGTACCGGCGGGCGCTGATTCATCGACGATAGGATAGGCAACGAATTTCTGGTCCTGATACCCGGCCATGAACATGGTGCGCCCATCCAGATAGGGCTGCGTATATGTGACTGCGCGCCAAAGAATGCGGCCCGAAAAACGGAAGTCGTCACGATCCGGATAGAAGCCTTTTCGCACTGCCGAATGGATGCCATCGGCGCCGATAAGTACGTCACCTCTCACCTCTACAGGAGCGTCATTGTTCGAGCGATCGCGGAATATCGCGGTCACGCCATCCGCATCCTGCTTCAGTGATTCGAATGCCATCCCGGTATGGAGCTTATCCGCGCCCACGCGTTCGCGCACGGCCGCTGCAAGCAGGAGCTGTAGACGGCCTCGATGGATGGAAAGCTGTGGAACGGGATAACCCGCGGCCAGGCCTCGCGGCTCTTGCCAAATGCTTTGACCGAAGCGGTTGTAATAGTGCAGGGCGGAGGTCTCGATAGCATTGGCCCGCAGCGTGTCGAGCATGTCGACCTGCTTGAGTTCTGTCGCCGCATGTGGCAGCAGGTTGATCCCCACGCCAAGCGGTCTGAGCTCGCGCACGCTTTCGAACACTTCACACTCGATGCCACGCTTGTGCAGCATCAGTGCCAGAGTCAGGCCCCCAATGCCGGCGCCGACGATGATGACTTTCAAGATCTTCTCCTAAAACGTGGCGCAAATAATAACAAAACACTACTCCGGATGTGGATGGAGCTCGCTCGGAAGTAGATGCGCAACTGCGGGCCTCTTTCACACATGCGCGCAAACCTCGCTGGACGCAAACGTCACTTTCGTAGCTTTCAGCTGGTTTCACGGTCATATGATGAGACAGGTAAGCCGGATGGGAGTGTCGGCCAAGTCAACCCATTCGCCTTCCCAATTCCTTTCAGAATGGATGAAGGACTCGGTATGGTTGGGCGCTTGAGTTTGGTGTCTGGTCTGAGCGCCGCCGCGCTTGCGCACGCCTTGCCGCGTCAGCCCGTCGCGGTCGAATGGATATGCCTGTCGGGTCTGATCCTGTTCATGGCGATCGTCGTAGGCAGGCGCCGGTTTGTCTGGGGGATACCCATCGTGGCCATTTTGTTGGGCTTGGCCTGGGTGTCACTGAACATCGAGCAGCGATCCGCAGAGTTCCTGAACGAGGCCGACGAAGACAAGGTGTCTCGGGTCGTATTACGGATAGAGACCCTCCCTCAGTTGGCTGCAGAGAGTCGGCGCTTCGAAGCACTAGTCCTCGAGTCCTTGCCTCACGGGGTGCCCCGGCGGATACGGGTGTCTTGGCAAGCAGCAGGCTACAGCGGTCCTTACGGTGAACGGTCGGTCGAACCGCAGGCTCAAGCTCGCCAGTCGCAATTTCCTCCGCTGATTCCCGGACAGGTGTGGCGCATGTCGCTTAACCTGCGCCGCCCTCACGGGCTCTCCAACCCACATGGCTTCGACTACGAGAAGCATGTATTTGCCACGGGTGTACGCGCCGTGGGCAGCGTGCGGGGTATGCCGCGCTATTTGTACGATCAGCCGTGGGCCAGCCTGAGCGTAGCCGCTGAACGTGCGCGGCACGTGGTGCGCGAGGCCATGCTTCCATATTTAGCGGACAAGCGCTATGGGCCGGTCTTGCTCGCCCTGGCTATTGGTGACCAGGCAGGTGTTGCAGCGCACGACTGGCTCACCTTCAATCGAACTTCCATCACACATCTCATATCCATCAGCGGAAGCCACATCACGATGATCGCGGCGATGGGTGGATTACTGACACTCTGGCTTTGGCGACGCCTCTCCTGGCGCGGCGTCCCGTTCGCCGAAAGGGTCCCCGCACAAGTGGCCGCCTGTGTGGTGGCACTGATAGTGGCCTGGTTGTATTGCCTTCTGGCCGGCTGGGGGGTGCCCGCGAGGCGCACCTTCCTGATGTTGTGCGTGCTGGCGTTCGCGCATCTCTATCGCTTACCCCTGGGGCCTTGGCGGGTTTTGCTGTTGGCCGCCGCAGCCGTCGTGATTCTCGATCCCTGGGCATTGCTGGCCAGTGGATTCTGGTTGTCCTTTGGGGCGGTTGCGGTATTGCTGACAAGTGGTCGCTGGCTGGGCGAGTCTGCTTCTGGATCGTCGCCGTGGCGACACTGGCATTGCTTGGTCTTCGCCGCCAAACTGCAGCTAACCGTCACAGCTGGCTTGATGCCGATCCTGGCGTTGATGTTCAACGAGGTTTCTGTGGTGTCTCCGTTGGCCAACGCCTATGCAATTCCAGTGATCAGCTTCATAGTCACCCCATTTGCCTTGCTTCTGGCAGCTGTGGCGGTGGTGCCAGGGTTGGAACACGCGGCCGGCGTCATCGCCTGGCTAGCGCATCAGCCCTTGAGCTGGATAATGGCTCCCACACATTGGCTGGCCGGCCTTAGATTAGCCAGCATTGACGCGGCGGCAGCACCTTACTGGGCAGTGCTGCTGGCATTGGTCGGTTTGGCATGTGCGTTGATGCCCCGCGGATTGCCATGGCGTGGCATGGGTTGGCTACTGATGCTGCCTGCCTTGTTTTGGCGGCCGGAGCGGCCACCTCCAGGTGGGTGGGACATGGTGGCACTGGATGTCGGCCAGGGTTCTGCAGTGTTGATGATGACGCAAAAGCACACATTGCTTTTCGACACGGGCATTCGGCATGGACCGGCGTCGGATGTGGCAGCCCGCAACATTGTGCCTTTCCTTCGCGCCCAAGGCGTAGGCCATATAGACGCCCTGGTCGTTTCACATGCTGACATCGATCACGCCGGCGGCTTGCGCAGCGTGCTCGAATCGCGACGCGTGACACAGTCGTACAGCTCTTTTGATATGTTGGCGTATCTTAAGAGGGAAGCAAGACTGTTGGGAGTCTCGCCTACCTTTCCAGCTTTGCCTGCCGTAATTTCGCGTTGCCATTATGGCGCTAGGTGGGTGGTCGACGATGTAAAATTCGAGTTTGTCTGGCCGCTTGCGACTTCGCCTCTGGTGGGCGCCAATAGTGATACCAAACTGCGCAACGCCCAAAGTTGCGTACTGCGTATACAAGGCCGGCATCACTACGCTTTACTTACCGGCGACATTAGTAGTGACCAGGAGAAAGAGCTGGTTGCGCGCGACATCGGCCCGATAGATGTGCTGGTGGCGGCACATCATGGGTCGCGAAGCTCATCTGATCCGGAATTCGTCCGCCACACAGGGCCCTCCCATGTCATCGCACAAGCCGGACGGTGGAATCGTTATGGCCATCCTCATGCAATGGTTCAACGCCGTTGGAAACGCGCTGGGGCCACGTTCTGGAGGACCGACCTGGACGGAGCGGTGGTGGCCAGTTCGCGTGAATCGGGCCTCCGCGTAGCTGCCAACAGGCTTGGATACGGTCAATAGCTCTAGAGATCGGTTACTATTTTCGAGCTTTGCGATGCGTTGTCGACCCGCACAGGCGTATCGCTGCAACTGGTCGTCCCGAGTCGCGCGTTATTTTGCAAAGGTCCAATATGATCGAACCTCGTCTCAAGTTTGTTACCTGCGCCAGCCCATCCGGTGTTCATCGCATGGCGTATTGGGAGTGGGGCGATCCGGCCAGCAGTAAAACGCTGATATGTGTACACGGCTTGACGCGATGCGGCCGCGACTTCGACGAACTGGCACAAAAGTTGGTGCCTGAGTACCGGGTCGTGGCTCCGGATATTGTCGGTCGAGGTCGTTCCGATTGGTTAAACGACCCCCGCGGCTATACCGTTCCTCAGTACGTCTCTGACATGTTTACGCTCATTGCCAGACTGGATGTGGATCAGTTTGATTGGGTCGGAACATCCATGGGCGGATTGATCGGGCTGGGTTTGGTGGGCGCGCTTGCCGCATCTGCACCCCAGCGGGTTCAACGGGAAGGGCTGGGTTTACCCGGGGACAGCGTGCTACAACTGGGTAAGTTCGTGTTGAACGACATAGGCCCTCGCCTTGAACGGGAAGGACTGGCGCGTATTGCTTCTTATGTCGGAACTGAGGTCTCGTTCAGCACCTTTGACGAGGCCGTTGCCTACGTTCAATCCGTGTCGTTGGGTTTTGGGCCGCACTCTCAGGCGCAGTGGAACCGATTGACCCGTGATGTTTTCATTCAAAAGGACGGGAGGTGGGTCCGGCACTACGATCTCCGATTGGCCGAGCCAATGATGCAACAGGACGAAAGTTCACTGGATGCGGCCGAACAGACGCTTTGGGCCGCCTATGACAGCATTGCCGCCCCAGTCCTGGTGTTACGAGGTTCGGAATCGGATGTCCTAACCAAAGAAACTGTAAACGATATGACCGGCCGCAATCCCAATGCGAAGGTGGTGGAGTTTGCAGGGGTCGGGCATGCGCCGACGCTCATGAACGACGAGCAGATTCAGCCCGTCGTGGATTTTCTTCGCGGTTCTGTCTGACACGTTATCGTCTGGTTCTTGTCGGTAGGTTCGTGTCCAGACAAGTACAATGAATTCAATGACTGGAACCCCACTATCTATCAACGCCGATTTGCATTGTCACTCGCTGATCTCCGACGGCGTGTTGACCCCGTCTGCACTGGCGCAGCGCGCTCATGAGGGCGGCGTCCAGTTGTGGTCCCTGACCGACCATGACGAGCTTTCCGGCATCAATGAAGCTCGTGAAGCATGCCGTAGGTTGAACCTGGGCTTCATACCGGGAGTCGAGATATCCGCGACGTGGGCGAAGCGCACTGTCCACATCGTTGGACTGAATATCGATCCATCTCACGAAGTTCTCAAGCAGGGGCTGGCATCGATTCGCGCCGGGCGTGTAGCTAGGGCGCGTCGTATCGCTGAACGACTCGAGAGCATGGGCATCGAGGGCAGTTACGAGGGTGCGCTGCGTTACGCCGCCAACCCGCAACTGCTGAGTCGCACCCACTTCGCTCGATACATCCTCGAACAAGGATATTGCTCAACCATGCAGGAAGTGTTTGATCAGTATCTGGGCGAAGGTCGAGCGGGTAACGTTCGCGTCGATTGGGCAAGGCTCGAGGACGCTGTACGGTGGATAGTTGAAGCTGGCGGCAGGGCCGTAATCGCACATCCAGGTCGCTATAGTTATGATGCGATCCAGGCGGATGCCTTCTTTGACGCCTTTAAACAGCTCGGGGGAGAAGGTATCGAGGTAGTTACCGGGAGCCATCGGCCCGAGCAATACCAGAAGTACGCCGAAGTCGCCCGACAATATGGTTTTCTGGCGTCACGGGGTTCCGATTTTCATGCGCCCAGCGAAAGCCATATTGATCTGGGTTCGCTCCCCGAGCTTGCGGCTGGCTTGAAACCGGTATGGCACGACTGGATTTGAATCATGTTTCTGGCTGGGCCGTATCGTATGCCCGCTCATAGTTGACACCGAACACACTCATGTAGGTCGGATAGAAGCTGCAGTACAAGATCGCCACCACTATGATGTTGATAGGCATCAGGATCAACTGCACAACGCCATCAGGGAGCCCTAGAGACGTCAAAAGGCTTCCGCTGGTTTGCACAGCCACAAATATGGCACCCCAACTTATGCCGTACAGCAAGAATGGCCATTTGTTCCGCCAGCAAGCGACCATGGAATAAAAAAGAGCCTGCATCAGCTTGATTCCGTGCCATCCGGTCAGTGCGGGGGCATGCCAGAACAAGGCCGAAATCAATATATAAAGAATGGCGAATGTGATCAGCGGAGGGAGCAGGGCATCAAACAGGATGGCGGGATCAATGTTGTTGCCATCCCCGATCGCAGCCGAGAGCTGACCTAGAAAGGGCAAGGTAGCAACAAAGCCGGCGACCATGCAAAATCCCAAGTACGCCAAACCCAGACGGAAAAGGCGACGTCTTGCCGCTTTGTCACGTAAGGGCTCGAGCCACATTCCCGGCATCATCTGGCGTCCCTTCGAGATATTCCTGCAGGCGCACAGTGTGATGAAAGTAAGGACTGGGGTTGCGGCAATCAAGATCATCTGACCGACAATCGGAATCGCCGAAGCAATGGTAATGAAAAGACTGGTCAGTAGTCCCCAGAAGAACATTGCCAGAGGTTGTCGCTTGAAAATCCGACCACCTTCCTGAATCCAGGACCAACCGGAACGAAAAGGAAGTTTTGCTGCTTGCATAATCAAACTTTCTGCTGGAAGGTGCCTTTTGTCAACGAATCAAGGCAAGGTCGGCGCCGGCGCTTCGCGGCGTTTTCGCAAGATTCGCTCGAAATGCCGGGGGTCGTGCGGTTTTAGCGTTTGAGCGGGGCGGGGCAAAAAGAAATCGAAGAGTCTGGATGTCCAGAACCTAAGGGCGGCGGCCTGCAATAGCAGGGGCCAGGCATCCCGCTCTTCGTTTGTGAATGGGCGGACTGTTGCGTAGGCCCTCAGCCAGGCGTCGACTTTATCGTCGATGAATGCACCGCTGTTGCGTTCGATGCACCAGTCGTTAACGCTTACCGCGACATCGAAAAGCCACGTATCGCACCCAGCAAAGTAAAAATCGATGAAGCCGCCCATGCGTGGGTCTTCGTACGTGCCATCGAAAAGTACGTTGTCCCGGAACAGGTCGCAGTGTGCCGGCCCGAACGGCAGCTTTGCGTAAAGCTGAGACCCAGCAAAAGAGACCTGCTCGTCGAGCACATTATTGATCAAGTCAGATTGACTCTCGTCCAGAAACGGTACGACCTTCGGAATGGTGGAGCGCCACCAGTCCAGACCGCGCAAGTTGGGCTGCTTCAAGGAAAAATCGCGCCCAGCAAGATGTGTCTTGGCCAGGGTTGCGCCTGCCAGGGCACAGTGCGCCGGTCCTGGGTCCGGTTCATAGCCACCCGAAAGGCGACTGACAATGGCGGCGGGTTTACCATGCAAGACACCTAATCGCTCGCCATTTTTACGGGTCTGAGGTTGAGGGACTGGAATGCCCCGACTCGCCAAGTGATGCATCAGTTCGATGTAGAACGGCAACTGCTCGTAGGTGAGCACCTCGAACAAGGTCAGCACATACTCGCCCTGAGTGGTGGTCAGGAAGTAGTTGGTGTTCTCGATACCGGCGGTAATTCCCCGCAGAGTAACCAGCTCGCCCAGAGTGTAATGATTCAGTAGCTCGCGTGCGTCGTCGTCGCTGACAGGGGTGAATACGGCCATAAAGAAAATAAGCAGACAAGGATTGTGGGCACGGCAGTGTGCAGCAATGCCGGATTGTAAAGCAGTGGGTCGCTAGGGGAAAACGGGCGTCCTGGGATACGAACGTTAAAATCACCGATAAACCTTAACCTTAATCACTATACCGTATCGTGAAATCCACCTTGCAAGCCGGTTCAGGGTGGCAGTTGTGCGTCGCTCCCATGATCGACGTCACCGATCGACACTGCCGCTACTTTCATCGTCTCCTCGCGCCCCGCGCGCGGCTATATACCGAGATGATTACCACCGGGGCTCTATTGCACGGCGATGTCGCCCGGCACCTGGATTTCGACGAGTCTGAAAGTCCGGTGGCACTTCAACTCGGAGGAAGCGACCCGGCCGCATTGGCGGAGTGCGCCAAGTTGGGCGAACAGTGGGGCTACGACGAGATTAATCTGAATTGCGGGTGCCCCTCGGATCGAGTTCAACGTGGGGCGTTTGGAGCCTGCCTGATGGCAGAGCCCGCGCTGGTGGCAGATTGCATCAAGGCCATGCAGGACGCCGTGGCGGTTCCGGTCACTGTCAAACATCGGCTGGGCCTGGATTACGATGATTCATACGGTTTTGTGAGAGATTTCGTAGGCGAACTGCATCGAGTGGGCTGCAGAGTGTTCATCGTTCACGCCCGGAATGCGGTTCTAAAAGGATTGTCGCCGAAGGATAACCGCGAGATACCCCCCCTGCGATACGACGTTGCCTACCGTCTCAAAACTGATTTTCCCGACTGTGCCATTGTGTTGAATGGCGGGCTAGGGGAGCCCGACGAGGCTCTTCGCCAGATGCAAGTGTTCGATGGCGTCATGCTGGGCAGAGCGGCGTGGCACACCCCAGGAGTGCTATCTGAGATTTCTCGATTTCTTTACCCCAAAGATATACTGCCTGAGCCGGGTCAGGTCGTGCAGGCAATGGTGGATTACGCTCAAAGCCAGGTCAACCAAGGCGTTCCTTTACGGATGGTATTGAAGCCTATGCTTGGATGGATGTCCGGCAGACCCGGGTCGCGGTACTGGCGCCGAACTCTTTCCGACGCCTCACAGCTCAACAAGAATGATCCAAAGATGCTTGAGGAAGCATGGAGCGATCTCGTACGTCGGGCCGAATAGAAAACGGCGCCGTTACGGCGCCGCAAATCCACAGGTCTGGAGCCATGTAGACGAGAGTGCCGGTTCAGCTACCTTCCTCAGTTTGCAGGGCTTCGCCGTCTCCGGGCCAGTCACGAATGTACGCTTTCAGCATGTTGTTCTCGAACTGCTGAGCGGCAACGATAGCCTGCGCCATGTCATAAAACGAAATGACACCCTGCAATACCGGCCCATCCATAACAGGCATGTACCGCGCATGCTTATCAAGCATCAGACGTTGAACTTCTTGGGCGCTTGTGTTGGGAGTGACGCTGACGGGGGCATCGTCCATGATGCTGCGGATGGTGAAGTTACCCGTATTTCCCCCGTTGGCATGCAGATGTCGAATGATTTCGCGGAAGGTGAGCATGCCGACAAGTTCGCCATGCTCCATGATGACCAGCGACCCGATGTCCTGCTCGCTCATGGTTTCGAGCGCTTTTGTAATCGGCATGTCAGGGGTGGCGGTATAAAGGGTGTGTCCCTTGACGCGCAATATCTCACTGACTTTCAACATGGGGGGCCTCCTCCGTCTGCTTGATTTTATTTGTATTTTGCCTGAGATCCGTCGTTTGGGGTAGGACAGAGGCGCTTTGTGAAGCTTCGTTGCCGCCTGCTACGAGACGTTGCGTTGGGTCGGGTGACTCCAATAGCTCGTTCAACGAGAGGTCGGGAGTGTCAGTTAGCACGGCAGCGATTCCTGACAGCAGGGAGGGTACCTGATCTAGACCAGTTTGGTGACGATCAATCAGCAACAAATCAACCATTCGTCCCAACTTTGCCTGGTTCAGGTCACACGCGAGTACCCACTGGTCGGAGCCCTTGTCTTTATCCTGCGTCGGTACGGCGTAACCGAGACCGTGGAGCGTCGTCAGTATGTGGTTGAGTTCGTCGGGATGCAGCCTCAGATGTGCACTGAGAAACCGCGAACTACGACCTGGAGTGGGTGTTCCTTGCGCGCTTCGCAACAGGCGGATGATGTTGATGGCGTCGACTATGGCCGCGCCGGGTTGGCGTTGCTCGGCCCATCTTCTCATGCGCAATGCCGGCAATGTCGCTGCGACGGTGGCGCCCAGCAAGATGCCTAGCCATGAAAGGTAGATCCAAAGCAAGAAGATGGGCAGCGTTGCAAACGCGCCGTAGATGATGGTGTACGACGGGAAATGCGAGATGTATAGCGCGAATCCCCACTTCATGACCGCCAGAACCACCGCGGTGCCCATGCCACCCACCAGTGCGTCCCGCCAGTACACCTCCCGATTGGGAACGTATACAAACAAAGCGGCAAAGCCCAGGCCAGTGAACAAAACCGGAGCGACCGACAGCAGCAGGTTCACGGCGGTTGACATTTCGCCCACCAGCCCCAAAGATTGCTGAGTCAGAACGGTGGTCGTCCAAAGGCTTGCACCGGCAAGTATGGGACCGAGCGAAATAATGGCCCAGTAAACCAGCATGCGTTGACGGAGGGGGCGGCGGTGTTCGACACTCCAGATATCGTTCAGGACGCCGTCGATCGTCATGATCAGCATGATCGACACCACCACCAGGAAGGCTGTCCCCACTGCAGTCAGTCCGGAGGCTTTTGCGGCAAACTGATTGAGATACGCCATGACGTTATCGGACACGGCCGGGGGCATCAAGCTAGTGGTCAGGAAGTTCTCGAGCGCGAGCTTGAATTCTGCGAAAAGCGGAAAAGCCGTGAATAAAGAGAGCACGACAGCCAAGAGCGGGACGATCGCCAGAACCGTCGTGTAAGTCAGGCTGGCGGCTATCTGGGGCAACCTTTTTTCGCTCGCGCGCTGCAGTGCGTATTGCGCTGCCTTGCCCACACTACTTATACGGTCCGCTCTGGTCAGCGGATTTTGGCGGGTGGAGTCGGTGCCGTCTTCATATTCCATGGTGCGTGCCGATTGCGGCGAATACGCCACTGTGCTGGAAACTCGATTTTCAATCCGGGTAATAATACCAGTATGACTACACCCCGACTCAATCCTGTCCTGCGCTACGGCGCCTCGGTATCGTTACTGGCGCTGATAGCGCTTTGCCTTTTGTGGGAGCTGTGGCTCGCGCCCTTGCGTCCAGGAGGCTCATGGCTGGTATTGAAGGTTTTGCCGCTACTGCTGCCGCTGCGGGGGGTGCTCAAGGGCAATCTTTACACCATGCAGTGGGCATCCATGTTGATATTGATTTATTTCATGGAAGGTGTGGTCCGTGCGTATTCGGACCCGTCGCCGGCCTCGGCGGCCATGGCGGGCCTTGAGATCGCCTTTAGCTTTGTCTTTTATCTTTGTTCCATTTTTTATCTGCGGCCTGCAAAGCGAGCAGCGAAAGCCGCCGGGCGCGGCTCGAACGAGGTACGGTCATGAGCTTTGACTCCATCGATGAGCTGCCGACTGAAAATTCATTTGCGTGCCTGCCCTCGCAGTTTTATACGCGTTTGAACACCCAACCTCTGAACCGGCCTCGCCTGCTGCATGCGAACTTACCTGTGGCCCAAATGTTGGGATTGTCAGAACAGGCACTGAGCCGTCCGGAGTTCCTGGATGTCGTTTCCGGCACCCGGGGATTGAAAGGCGGCGACACCCTGGCTGCCGTCTACAGTGGACATCAATTTGGTGTTTGGGCAGGTCAGTTGGGAGACGGCAGGGCGCATTTGCTGGGTGAAGTTCTTACGCCTCAAGGAGGATTCGAACTCCAGCTAAAAGGCTCGGGGCTCACACCGTACTCGAGAATGGGGGACGGTCGAGCTGTCATTCGATCATCAGTGCGGGAATACCTGGCCAGTGAGGCCATGGCCGGCTTGGGCATTGCCACCACGCGAGCGTTGGCCCTGGTAACGGCTCAAGATCCCGTCTACCGCGAGACGGTTGAAAGGGCGGCGGTTGTTACGCGCGTGTCGCCGACATTTGTACGCTTCGGTTCGTTCGAGCATTGGACGCAGCATCCGTCGCAAATGCAGGCGTTGTTCAGCTACGTGATAGACCGCTTTTACCCAGAATGCCGCGACGGCTCCGCCGGTGATACACGAGGCGAGCACGCGACTATCCTTCGGTTTCTCCGCGCCGTCATACGACGTTCTGCCAAACTCGTCGCCGATTGGCAGACTGTGGGCTTCTGCCATGGCGTAATGAACACCGACAATATGTCGATTATTGGTCTTACCCTGGACTATGGCCCCTACGGCTTCATGGATGCCTTCCAGATCAGACACATTTGCAATCACACCGACACTCAAGGGCGTTACGCCTGGAACGCGCAACCATCGGTCATGCATTGGAATTTGTACCGGCTGGCTAGTGCGCTGGCTGTGCTGGGACCCGAGCCCGACGACCTGCGCGAGCAATTAAGCGGCTTTGAGCCGGATTTTCTCGACGCTTATCGTAGCAATCTCGTACGGAAATTCGGCTTGCGCGCTTGGCAGGAGGGCGACGAAGTGTTGGTCGATGACTGGTGGAGGCTTCTGCACACTCAGCAGGCCGATTTCACGTTGAGTTTTCGTCGTCTGGCTACGATCACCTCGGATCCTGAACCCTTCCTTGCTTTATTCACAGACCGTGAAGCAGCCGGTAACTGGCTGGAAGGTTATCGTGTTCGTATCGAGCGCGACTCGCTGCCGAACGATGAGCGAATCGCGCAGATGAATGAGGCGAATCCCGTGTATGTGCTACGCAACCACCTGGCCGAATTGGCGATTCAAGCCGCTGAAAAGGACGATGCGTCCGAGATCGATACGTTGCTGCAATTGCTCCGAACGCCCTATACCGAAAAAGCAGGATATGAATCGTATGCAGCTCCAGCACCTGACTGGGCCAGGGAGCTACACGTGAGTTGCTCGTCTTGACCGTGTCTTACTACGCTTGAAGTCAGCTCGGCTCATATTATGATGTCGAAATTCAAGATTTACCTCACCTCGCGATTGTTGACGCGGCGTCGAACATTTTGCAGATCTTTTATCCATTACTAAGCACCTACTATGTCCGGCAACACCCTTGGCAAGATATTTTGTGTCACTAATTTTGGCGAGTCTCATGGCCCCGCAATTGGCGCCGTGGTTGACGGCTGCCCAGCCGGCATGGCGCTGACCGAAGAAGACATACAGATTGAACTCGACCGCCGACGTCCGGGTACGTCCCGGCACGTTACTCAAAGGCAAGAAGCCGATAAGGTTGAGATACTATCCGGCGTATATGAAGGGGTGACCACCGGAGCGCCTATCGGACTGTTGATTCGTAATACCGACGCGCGAAGCAAGGATTACAGCGATATCGAAAACACATTCCGTCCTGGTCATGCCGACTACACCTATTGGAACAAATACGGTGTGCGTGATCCACGGGGGGGAGGTCGCTCTTCGGCGCGCCTGACTGCGCCCACAGTTGCCGCCGGAGCCATCGCCAAAAAATGGTTGGCAGAGCAGTATCAAGTTCGTATTCGCGGGTACATGAGTCAACTGGGGCCGATTGTTATTCCGTTCGAAAGCTGGGACGAGGTCGCGAACAATCCTTTCTATGCGCCGAATGCAGGCATCGTTGAGGAACTCGAAGGATTTATGGACCAGCTCCGACGGGACGGCGACTCCATTGGCGCCCGCATTGAAGTCGTAGCGGAAGGCGTGCCGGCAGGCTGGGGTGAGCCTTTATACGATCGTCTGGACGCGGATATTGCCCATGCGATGATGGGGCTCAATGCGGTCAAGGGGGTCTCTATTGGTGCCGGGTTCGAAAGTATCGCCCAACGCGGCTCCGAGCACGGCGACGAAATAACGCCCGAAGGATTCACTACTAACAATGCTGGCGGTGTACTGGGCGGCATCTCTTCAAGTCAGCCCATCACTGTCTCTCTGGCGATCAAGCCCACGTCCAGTATCCGGATAGAGCGTCGATCCGTGGATAAGCAGGGTAATCCCGTTCAAGTCAAGACGCTGGGACGGCACGATCCTTGCGTGGGAATCCGAGCTACCCCCATCGCGGAATCACTTTTGGCCATCGTCCTGATGGATCATGCCCTACGGCAGCGCGCATCGTAAATACCTACCGTCGCGGAGATGAACATGAAGATATTCGAATTACTCGACAGCCTGCTTCTGCCAGCAACGTCGTTTGTGCGCGCGAAGTCACCGCCGTTAACGCGTGTACAGAAACGCATGCTCGCTGTGATGGGATTGTCGGGCGCGGCTTTGATCGCCGGCTGCGCGGCGGTGCAGACAACCGAGTCCGGTGCAGTGGGAGTCGACCGTAAGCAATATATGTCCAGTCTCGTCTCTGAACAGGCCCTCGTTCAAGAGGCCCAAAAGCAATACACCAGTATTGTGTCGCAGGCGCGGGCACAAGGTGCACTCGATACAAACACTGCCCAGACGAATCGCGTCAAGACCATTGCCCAGCGACTCATTGGTCAGGTGGGAGTGTTCCGGCCGGACGCTATTCAATGGAACTGGGAAGTTCACGTACTGAACTCTGACGAAGTGAACGCTTGGTGCATGCCTGGCGGGAAGATTGCCGTCTACAGTGGAATGATCAACCAGCTCAAGCTCACGGACGCCGAGCTTGCGGCAGTGATAGGCCATGAAATGGCCCACGCCTTGCGTGAGCATTCGCGCGAACAGGTGTCGCAACAGGTCGCAGCCGACGTCGGCCTGAGCGTCTTGTCGGCCTTGACCGGCAGCGCCGCCACCGCGGACCTGGGAGGCAAGCTTACCGAGGTCATGTTTACCTTGCCCAACAGCCGTACACACGAGACCGAAGCGGACCGCATGGGAGTCGAGCTTGCCGCCAGAGCGGGGTACGATCCGCGCGCAGCGATTACGTTGTGGCAAAAGATGGGCTCGCTGAGCGCTGGCAGTGCTCCGCCGGAATTCCTGTCGACCCATCCTTCAGCTGCGTCACGAACGGCCGACCTTACTCGCATTGCAGAGCAAGTCATGCCTTTGTATGAGGCGGCTAAGTAGGTGGGGGCTACCCCCATCAACTTTGATTGATGCTGATGTCTACCAGACCTAGTCCTTCTCGGAAATTTCCCAAAGTCCTGGAATTGGATAGTTTCGTGCCGTCCTACATCACCCAGATTGGCAACAAGTGGGCGCGTGGTGCGTCGCGTCTTTATCTGAAAAAATTTGGCATCGGCGTCAACGAATGGCGAGTGATGACGATATTTGCGCGGGAACCTGGCATAACCGCGCAGGGCGCCTGTGACATCCTGGGCAGTGATAAGGCTGCAGCGGGACGAAGCATCGCCATTCTGGAGAAGAAAGGCTTGGTCAGGCTCGAAGCGAACCCGTCTGACAGGCGCAGTCGATGTGTCTATCTGACTGATTCCGGCTGGGCCATGCATGACTCCATCCTGGAGATCGCTCTGCGTCGCGAGAAGCTATTGTTGGACGCCTTCACTGAGGAAGAAGCCGCGACGCTGATCAGTCTGCTCGACCGAATGCGACAAAATTTGGTGAGGCTACATCTGGATACTGGGGAAGAAAGCTGACCTCGCCCCGCTGTACCTTGGATGCCTACGTCATCGTCGAGGTTGCGGTTTCGAACTCGTAGTTGGCCATGACGCCATTGCGCCTTTCGACTTTTCGGATGTAGACGTTCTGGATGGGGTTCCGTGTTGTCTCGCTGATCTGGAGAGGTCCCCTCGGGCTATCTATTCGTAAACCTTTCAGTATTTCCATGGCGGCATCGCCGTTTATGTCTCCGTTTAGATTCCGGACTACTTCGTATATGGCATCCATGCCGTCGTATGCGGACACAGCAAATATTGACGGCATGGTGTGTCCGTCGCCCGCTGCCAGGAAGTCTGCTACGAACCTTTGATTTCGAGCCGATGGGTGGGCGCAAGAATACGGATAGGCAGTGATGATACCGAGTGCTGCGTCTCCGGCGCTATTTAGGACTGGCTCTATCGTGATGTCACCGGTAGCGATGACCTGAATACCTTCGCTTTCCAAACGGCGCTCCTTGATTTCCTTCAGGAACGCTACGCCAGAACTGCCGCCGCTGGTAAAGGCGAAAAGGGCGTCCGGCTTGAGGTCTTTGATACGCTGAACGTAAGGGCCGAAGTCGACGGTATCCAGGGGGGCGCGAATAGGCGCGCCCGCAATGCGCCCGCCGTTCGCCGTATAAGCATCTATGAAAGCCTTTTCGGCATCGGTGCCGGAAGAATAGTCCATCACCATGGATGCCACCGAGCCAATATTTTTTTCCGCAGCCCATTTTCCGGTGACTGAGGCACTCTCGATAGCAGTGGTAGACGTGCGCACGATATACGGAGAACGCTTTGGTATGTCGAGCGCGGAAGCGTTCATGACCACCATAGGCACTTTCGCGCGAGCAGAAATTGGGGCCACGCTTAGCGCATTCGGAGAGAATCCAAAACCGCCGAAGAAATGGACGCCGTCTCGAGTAATGAGCTCTTGGGCCAGCCTTTGGGCCGTTGCAGGGCTTGGTCCGCCAACGTCCTTGGTAATGATTTCGATCTCGGTGCCCTTGACCGAAGATCCATATCGGTCCATATAAGCTTTAATGGCTGTCGAGAACTGGTAGCCAAATTCAGCGTACGGGCCAGACATTTCGGAAATCATGCCGATCTTCACGCGGCGTAGCTGAGATTGGGCGTACAAAGGGCAAACGGTCCCCAGGAGGGACACGCCCACCGCAGTTTTTAAGAAGGTGCGACGACTTGGCATGGTTGTCTCCTGATTTTACGTGAGACTTGGGGTGAGTCCACGCGCTTGATTTCATCCACCTGTCTACCGCTCTTTTCAGGCTTGGTTTCGTTACCTGGAACTGCTTGACTTGATTCAATCCTATGTTAAATTAGTAGACATGTCAACTATAGACATGTCTACTATACGTTTAATGGATGTCTAGGAATTCTTGGACAACGCGAGGGAGCGACTCATGTTTGTTAACGATTGCTGGTACGTAGCTGCGTTCCTGGATGAAATAAGCCGTAACCCCATTGGGCGACGTATTCTGAACGAGCCCATTGTCATGTATCAGCTGCAAGATGGAACTCCTGTTGCGCTTGAGGATCGATGCTGCCATCGAGGACTTCCACTGTCTTTAGGTGAGACCGTGGGTGATAATCTCCGATGCAACTATCACGGCCTCACTTTTTCTCGTGATGGAACATGTATCTCCGTGCCAGGACAGGGGTCTGTACCTGCCGCCGCAAAGGTTCGAGCCTATCCTTTAGCCCAGCGAGGACCGGTTCTCTGGATATGGATGGGAGAGGCGACTGAAGCAGACGAGTCATTGATCCCATCCTTCCCGTGGCATGTGGACGAGAACTGGCGTTGGAAGTCGGGTGTTTTCCATTTCAAGTGCAATTTCGAGCTATTGCACGATAATCTTCTGGACCTGTCCCACGTCGCCTATGTTCACCGTTACACAATTGGCGGCGATCCTGACGTGCACTTCAACACGGAAACAAAGGTGGAGCGCACAGAACGCGGACTGACCATGAAACGCTGGATGCTGGATTCGAACCCGCCGCCTACCTATTCGAAACTTGTCGCATTCAACGGAAGGGTTGATAGATGGCAGGAGGTCGAATTTTTCCCCGGCCTTATCTCTCTGTACTCCGGTGCCGTTGAGGCTACGGATCAAGGGCTGCAGGGATCACGGTCGGGTGGGTTTCAAATGCGACTGTTCGACGCCGTCACTCCTGAAACTGAAACGACAACTCACAACTTTTTTTCAGCGGGGCACAACTTTCGCCTGGACGAACAAGCGATCACGGATCTTTTATTCGACGAGTTAGTCCGGACGGTAAACGAAGATATTGTCGTGCTGGATGCCCAACAGGAGCGGGCCAGGGAGGGTACCGGTAAATTCGTGGATATCCGTCTTGACACAGCAGGCCTGCAGGCTAGACGGATATTGAACGACCTGCGGCACCGGGAAAGGCAATTACCATTGCGATAATGGTGGCGCCTTCCGCACTCCCATAAGTAATTGATCGAACTAGGATATCACTATCAGTACTAGTATAACCGCTGTACTTGTACTAGGTTCAGAAGTTGCGATAATAGTCACGTAACTTCCGAATCATGTCGCATATCCTTACCGAGAACCTTATGGCCCAGACACTTTACGACAAGTTGTGGGATGCCCACGTCGTTGATCAGGCTGCCGACGGCACCTGTCTTATCTACATCGACCGTCACTTAGTGCACGAAGTGACAAGCCCGCAGGCATTTGAGGGCTTGACGCTGGCTGGACGTAAGCCTTGGCGGGTGAACGCCAACCTGGCAGTGTCGGATCACAACGTGCCGACCGCGGGGCGGGCTCAGGGAATCAAAGACCCGATTTCACGCCTTCAAGTCGAAACGCTTGATGAGAACTGTGCCACATTTGGCATTACGCAGTTCCGCATGAACGACATCCGTCAGGGAATCGTTCACGTTATCGGCCCGGAGCAGGGCGCTACCTTGCCCGGCATGACTGTTGTGTGCGGTGACTCGCACACCAGTACGCACGGTGCGGTCGGTGCTTTGGCCTTCGGTATTGGCACCTCCGAAGTCGAGCACGTACTCGCCACGCAGACCCTGCTCATGAAGAAGAGCAAGAACATGTTGATCAAGGTCAACGGCAGTCTGCCTTTTGGGTGCACTGCGAAAGATTTGGTCCTTTATGTCATTGGTCAGATTGGAACTGCCGGCGGTACGGGTTATGCGATTGAGTTCGGTGGTTCGGCGGTCAGCGAGCTGTCGATTGAAGGGCGCATGACAGTATGCAATATGGCAATTGAAGCCGGCGCTCGTTCGGGCATCGTAGCGGTCGATGAAAAGACCATTGAATACTTCCGTGGCCGTCCTTATGCGCCGGCGGGCGAACTTTGGGATCAGGCGGTCGAGTATTGGAATACCCTGCATTCCGACGAGGGTGCTCATTTTGATCGAGTCGTAGAACTCGATGCCGCCGACATCACGCCCCAGGTAAGCTGGGGTACGTCACCCGAGATGGTCTTGTCGGTAACCGATCGTGTGCCTGACCCGAGCCAAGAGAGCGACGAAGTGCGTCGATCCGGCATGGAGCGTGCGCTGCAGTATATGGGGCTTGACGCCAACACTCCGCTTACCGAAATCAAGATCGACAAGGTGTTTATCGGTTCGTGCACCAACTCGCGAATCGAAGACTTGAGGTCGGCCGCCGATGTAGTGCGAGGCAAGAAAGTGGCCGCAAATGTAAAGCAGGCCATGATTGTTCCTGGCTCGGGTCTGGTCAAGACGCAAGCCGAGCAAGAAGGTTTGGACAAAGTCTTTCTTGAGGCCGGATTCGAATGGCGTGACCCCGGATGTTCTATGTGTCTGGCGATGAATGCCGACCGCCTCGAGCCTGGCGAACGTTGCGCTTCCACATCGAACCGAAACTTTGAAGGCCGCCAGGGGCAGGGTGGTCGCACCCACCTGGTTAGTCCCGCTATGGCCGCAGCTGCGGCAATTGCCGGTCATTTTGTCGACGTCCGCACTTTTGGATAGGATCCGCCATGAAAGCATTTACAACGCATAAGGGCCTGGTGGCCCCCCTTGATCGCGAAAACGTCGATACCGATTTGATTATTCCCAAGCAGTTTCTCAAATCGATCAAGCGTACCGGCTTTGGTCCGAATCTGTTTGACGAGCTGCGCTACCTTGATCACGGTGAGCCGGGCATGGACAATTCCAAGCGACCGCTTAACCCGGGTTTCTCGTTGAATCAGCCGCGGTACCAGGGGGCTTCGATCCTGTTGACGCGTAAGAACTTTGGTTGCGGTTCAAGCCGTGAGCACGCGCCGTGGGCGCTGGACCAATTCGGCTTTCGCGCGATCATTGCCCCTTCGTACGCGGATATCTTCTTCAACAACAGCTTCAAGAATGGACTTTTGCCGATCGTGCTGTCCGAAGAGGAAGTGTCTCGTCTGTTTGAAGAGCTCTATGCCAATGAAGGCTACAGCCTTGAGATCGACCTGCCCCGCCAGGTCGTGATCACCCCCGAAGGACGCGAGCTGCCGTTTGAAGTTGAGCCTTTCCGTAAGCACAGTCTGCTTAACGGACTAGACGAAATCGCTACTACACTGCAAAAGGCCGACAAAATTCGAGCATTTGAATCAGAGCGTCTTGCCCGTCATCCCTGGCTTGCTGCCGGTCCTCGCGCTTGATTGCCTCTTAACTATCTAGAACTTTACAACACCAACAACCATGACTCATAAGATTGCTGTGTTACCGGGCGACGGCATCGGCCCCGAAATCACTGAACAGGCTACCCGGGTTTTGTCCGCTCTGGGCGTGGAGCTTGAACTTCAAACCATGCCTGTCGGGGGAGCGGCCTATGATCAGTTTGGCCATCCGCTGCCGCCTCAGGTGCTTGAACTGGCAAGAAGTTCCGACGCCATTCTGTTTGGGGCGGTTGGCGACTGGAAATACGATTCACTTGCTCGTGAACTGCGTCCCGAACAGGCCATTTTGGGCCTGCGCAAGGCGTTAGGTTTGTTCGCCAATTTGCGTCCCGCCATTTTGTATCCGCAACTGGCCAACGCATCGTCGCTGAAACCGGAGGTCGTGTCGGGTCTGGATATCCTGATCGTGCGTGAACTGACGGGCGATATCTATTTTGGCCAGCCGCGAGGCGTGCGAGAGGTCGAAGACGGCCCGTTCAAGGGCGAGCGCCAGGGCTTCGATACCATGCACTATGCTGAGAGCGAGGTGCGACGTATCGCACACGTGGCATTCCAGGCCGCGCAGAAACGAAGCAAGAAACTTTGCAGCGTCGACAAATCCAACGTGCTTGAAACCTCGCAGTTCTGGCGCGAGATTATGATTGATGTCGCCAAGGAGTATCCAGACGTGGCCCTGTCTCACATGTATGTCGATAATGCCGCGATGCAACTTGTTCGCGCGCCCAAGGAGTTTGACGTCATTGTTACGGGTAACCTGTTCGGCGATATCCTGTCCGACGAAGCGGCGATGCTTACCGGTTCGATCGGCATGTTGCCGTCTGCGTCGTTGAACTCGGCCAATCAGGGCTTGTACGAGCCCAGTCACGGTTCGGCCCCGGACATCGCCGGCAAGAACATGGCCAATCCGCTGGCGACGATCTTGTCGGCGGCCATGTTGTTGCGCTACTCGCTGGGCATGGCCGATCAGGCCGATCGTATCGAGCTGGCCGTGCAAGCGGTTCTCGAACAAGGTCTGCGTACCGCGGACATTCACGAAGAGGGCCTTACCAAGGTATCGACCTCCGAAATGGGCGACGCAGTATTGAAGGCGTTAAAATAACAGGAGTTTTTCTGATTCCTAACACAAAGTGAGCCATATGACCCAGGCAGTAGGTTTGGTCGGCTGGCGTGGCATGGTGGGCTCGGTCCTCATGCAGCGCATGCGCGACGAGAATGATTTTTCCCTATTTCAGCCCGTATTTTTTTCCACCAGTAATGCCGGTGGAAAAGCGCCTGCGTGGGCGGAAGGCGCCGATGCGCTGCAGGACGCCTATGATATTGAGACGCTCAAGAAACTGCCTGTCATCGTAACCGCGCAGGGGGGTGACTATACCTCGGCGGTTTATCCAAAGTTGCGTGCAGCAGGGTGGGACGGCATCTGGATCGACGCCGCCAGCACCCTTCGCATGTCAGACGACGCCATCATCGTGCTCGACCCGGTCAACCGGCCGGTCATCGACGCGGCCCTTCAGCGTGGCGTCAAGAATTTCATCGGCGGCAACTGTACCGTCAGTTGCATGCTGATGGGCCTGGCCGGATTGTTCAACAATGATCTGGTCGAGTGGATGACCAGCATGACGTACCAAGCCGCTTCTGGTGGAGGCGCTCAACACATGCGCGAGCTGCTTACACAGTTTGGTTTGCTGAACGATGCCGTTCGTCCGCTGCTTGATGACCCCGCTTCCGCGATTCTAGAGATTGATCGCGGTGTCCTGGGGAAACAGCAGGACGCCGACTTGCCCCGAGATCATTTTGGTGTTCCCTTGGCCGGCAGCCTCATTCCCTGGATCGACAAGGATCTTGGCAACGGCGTTTCGCGTGAAGAATGGAAAGCCGAGGCAGAAACCAACAAGATTCTTGGACGAGGCGAAGCCTTTGGTACAGATCCTACGCCTATCGACGGCTTGTGCGTACGTATCGGGGCCATGCGTTGCCATAGTCAAGCCCTCACCATCAAGCTCAAGCGTGATGTACCCCTCGATGAAATCAATGATCTTCTGCGTGAAGGATCAAAATGGGCCAAAGTGGTGCCTAACGAACGCGAAGCTACCATGCAGCAATTGACGCCGGTGGCAGTTACGGGTACTTTGGACATTCCAGTGGGTCGCTTACGCAAGATGTCCATGGGGCCAGAGTTCCTGAGTGCTTTCACCGTGGGTGACCAATTGCTGTGGGGAGCGGCAGAGCCATTGCGCCGCATGTTGCGCATCACTTTGGGCGAACTATAAATATGGGGAAATCTTGTTGTGCGGCCGCCGGAACACCGGCAGTCCGGTACGCGCCAGTGGCTTTTGCCCTGGCCGCATTGCTGGCGATGGGTTCGCCGGCCGACGCAGCAAGCATTGGTCACTCGCGCTTGGTCTCCGCGCCGGGCCAGCCCCTGCGTGTTGATATACCGATCCGCGACCTGACCGAGGCCGAACAGCAGTCATTGCGCGTGGTTGCTGCGCCCTTGTCCTCATGGCAGCAAGCAGGGCTCACACCACCGGTCGAGCTAAGTACTCTGCAAATCAGCGTCCAGCCCGGATTCAGTGCCGATTCGCGCGTAATTCAGGTGCGCTCAAGCCAAGAATTTACAGGTGTGGTTGCCGATCTCCTTTTGCAGATCTCTACGTCGGCCGGCAGCCAACAGCATCAGGTGAGTCTGTTGGCAGGTATCTCTCAGGCCGCGTCGATCGGAGGCCAATCCGTCTCAGGCGTTTCTGGTACTTCGGGCGTTACTGTCGGCGCGCAGTCGTCCCGAGGTGCGATTTCTGTCCGTCGAGGCGACACGCTTTTCGCGCTGGCTCGTGCCAACGCGGTCGAAGGCGTAACCGTCTACCAGATGATGATCGCGCTTCAAAAGGCCAACCCGCAAGCCTTTATTGAAGGGAACATCAATCTAGTCAAAGCAGGGGCTACGCTGGCCATACCCGATGCGGCGTCGTTGCGGGCAATTTCTGATCGAGAAGCACGGCGTATTTTCCAGCAGCATGCGCAAGCGTTTGCTGCGTACCGGCAGCGCATAGCCTCTGGGCAACGTGCTGCTGTCTCGGGCGGTGCTGCCCAAAGCGGCACGGTCGTCGCAAGCACATCGGGCATTTCGCCTCAGCCGGCTCCGGCCAGTGGGGAAGATCAGGTGGTCCTGTCAAGTGGTGCCGCTAGCAGTGGTGCCACTATCGATCCCGATGCGCAAGCTGACGAGCGGCAGGCGACTCAACGCAATATTGACGAGTCTCAAGCCCGGGTGTCTCAACTTGAACGTAATGTGCAGAGCCTGAACCAGGCGCTCCAGATGCAGGGCGAGGCCGCCAAAGAAGCTGTAGTTGAGGGCGCCGCAGTGGTTGGGCAAACGCTTTCAGAAGCTGCAGCCAGCATCGGCTTGTCTTCGGATGAGCCCGGTGCAAGTACGGGTGCGGCACAGTCTGGTCAGGCTCGTGAAGGCAACTTGAATCCTTTGGGCGCGGCAGGTCAAGCGGCTACAACAGAAGGTCAAGTGGCTACAACGGAAGGTCAGGCTGCTGGCATCGGGGCACAATCCCAACAGAGTAGCCAGACTCCGTCCGAAGCATCTGGCGCAACCGCTTCGACACCCGGCGATATATCCTCGGCTGACGCAGCCAGGGCTGCAGCCAATGTAGCAAACCGGTCCGATTCGGACGCGAATGATGCGGCGGCATCAACTGGTTCGGGTTCCGGTGTCGCGCTGTCGGTGCCCGGCTCAGCCAGTACCCCTCAAACCAACGAATCCAACCCATCCATTTCCAGCAAGGCAGAGCAACCCGTGTCCTGGATTCAGCAAAATCTCTTAGGCGTCATCACGGCAATATTGGCGCTGGTCGTACTGATTATTGCCTGGGTACTGCGCCGGGCAAGTGCTTCTCGTGGCGAAGGGCAGGGCGTCGTTACCGAGGCTATGGTACAAGAGCGTCTCGAGCAGATCGATCTCGATCTATCGAATCCGCCTAGTGACACGCGTCCGCCAAAGGCCGGTTAGTAGCGTATGCCTCGCGTGGCGTTGGGCCTGGCATACGATGGTGAGCCGTGGCAAGGGTGGCAAACCCAGCCTGGCGGGCTCACTGTTCAAGATGCACTTGAAGCTGCGCTGGCGCAGTTTCTTGCCAGACCAACGCCCACGATCTGCGCGGGCCGTACCGATACCGGGGTACATGCGCTTTGCCAAGTTGTCCATGTTGATACCGACGCTCACCGCGCTCCCGGGTCTTGGGTTCGAGGCCTGAACGCCTTATTGCCAGACAGCATCGCCGTTCAGTGGGCGCAGCCCGTTGACGACGACTTCCACGCGCGCTTCTCAGCCCTTTCGCGAACCTATGTGTATGTACTGCGACAAGCGCGCGTACGCTCTCCGTTTACCCATGGACGTGCTGGCTGGTGTTTTCGACCGTTGGAGTTGCAACGCATGCGTCAGGCGGCCGAGCGGTTAATCGGGGAGCATGACTTCAGCGCCTTTCGCTCGTCTCAATGTCAGGCCGCCAGTCCCGTGCGCACCTTGTATAGTCTTGATATCCAGCACAGCGACGGCTGCTTTGTCTTTACATTCAGAGCAAACGCTTTCTTGCATCATATGGTGCGTAACCTGATGGGTGCCCTGATCTACATCGGCCAAGGCAAACACGCACCTGGCTGGATCGACTCCTTGCTTGAGCAAGGCGACCGGCGTCTGTCCGCGCCTACCTTCTCGCCGGCCGGCCTGTATTTGGCGGGCGTCGAATATCCGGACCGTTTTGGCTTGCCCGCATCCCACATTACGGATTTGATGGCGACACACCATCTGCCGGTGGCGCGGGATCATTGATCCCAAGCTTGTCAGATGGTCAATAGGGCAAGGGTAGAATGCTCTTTTGATCTATTTGAAATCCAGGTTTTATTTAATGCTACGTACTCGCGTAAAAATTTGCGGAATCACGCGTATTTCCGATCTTCAGGCCGCCGCTGATGCCGGCGCCGACGCCCTTGGACTCGTGTTTTATCCCAGAAGCTCCCGATTGGTAACCGTGGAGCAAGCGCGAGAATTGCGCCGTGCCGCGCCAGCCTTCGTGAGCGTTACCGCCTTGTTTGTAAATGCCGACAGGGCGTTTGTGCAGCAGGTATTGACGGACGTCCGGCCCGATGTGCTTCAATTCCATGGCGACGAAACGCCCGAATACTGCTCCAGCTTCGATCACCCCTACATGAAAGCATTCCGAGTCGGAGGCCCTGGCCTTGAGGATGCGACGTCAGTGCTAAGTGCCTGCAATCTCTACTCCGGTGCTGCAGCGTGGTTATTCGACAGTTTCAGCCCAGGCTATGGCGGAAGCGGGCTCACATTCGACACGGCCTTGCTCGATGAAGTTCGCGCCTCGAGCAGTGCTCGTCCCTTGGTCTTGGCAGGCGGCCTTAGACCGGAAAATGTCGCCGAAGCGCTCCAGGAGGTTCGACCCTATGGAATCGATGTGTCCAGTGGCGTGGAAGAGTCTGGGGGAATCAAGTCGCCCGAGAAAATCACCGCCTTCATGAAGGCCGTGTATCGTGCGTCGTTGTTCTGAATGGTGGCCTGCGGACGACCGGTCGTCACAGGATCCGAGTTGAGTCAAGGCGACTCCAAGAAATGCTGCGTGCTGTGAAACGTGCCAGGTAGCGGCCTCAAAGCGTGACCAGAACCGGCGAGTTCTCGCACATAGTCCAGAAATAGTTGGGTTGCATCCAAACCGACGTCTACGCGTTGGTCTTTGGCGAGGCGTGAGAACGGAGTGTAATGATCTTTGCCATCCGCTATGAAGTCAATGGTGGCAACAGAATACATGCGGTCAGGGTCAATCGGTACATATCGGCCGTTTGCATCCACCACCTCCACTTGCGCAATGCGTGCCTCGCTTGGATTCGTCGCGTCTACAATCCATCGCATCCCGGCGGCATAAGGATACGCCCCGGTATTTCGTCCGGGACCCAATGCTGCCCGCACCGCGCTTTCAATTGCCGCTCGCAGTGTCGAGCCCGAAATGTTCAGTTGGACCACTGTGTTCTTGAAAGGCAGAAGGGTGTGAATATCCTTGACGACCAATGGGCCGGCTGAAAGATCGGTGCGCACGCCTCCGGCATTGATCAGGGCCAGCTCGGCGTCGAAATACTTGTTGGCCTGTTCAAGAAAAGCCTGGGCGACGAGCTGCTGGGCATCTCCACCATGTTCTATATTGGATGGGTTGGTGCATTCCCCGCGTTGGCTCGAGGCAGTACTCAGGCCCAGCCTGCCGGGAACACGTCGAGCGCACAAGGGCTTGGCGACCTGTCCGACGACAGTGGACCCGAAGTCTTCCTTCTGCCTTTTGTAGGACGCAAGTACTTCCAATGCCTGTTGGTCTGGAGCAGTGATACGTAACGATCGGGAATTCGTCACGTCAGCCATGATGGCTTCCAATTCGGCAGGGCCTAACGTTTCACCATCGCGCCGGTCGCGGGTGAAGTCGTCTCCAATCAGTATATGAGCGGTTCCGCTGCACCTGTTGAGTCGACCGTTTTCATCAAAAGACAGCTTCAGTTCTCCGACCACAAACGAATAATGTCCGGCCTGCGCGACACAAACTGGATTGCCATCCGCGTCCGTCGTGTGGGTGGGATAGGGGCCTTTGGGCGACAGTCCAAACCGTTCCAGTGTGTCGGGGCCCAAAAGTGTGTGCGAGTCGCCTCCGATAATCACATCCACGCCGCGAAGACGTCGTGCAAGTTCCACATCGTTCTCATACCCGTAGTGGGTCTGAAGTATGACGATGTCCACCCCCTGGTGCGTCAGCATATCAATCTGCTCTTGGGCACTTTTGGCCTCGTCCAGAAAGGTGGTTGACGGATCGGGGCGCGATGCATTCTTGGTCTTATCTGCGGCGGTTATCCCTACGAGCCCGATACGGCGTCCATTGCGGTCAATCACGGTTGAAGGACTCACATACGGCGCAGAATCCGTTTGGAGCAAGGGAGACTCTGGCCCGAAGCGTACGTTGGCGCTCAGGACCTGGGTCTGACAATTGCCTACCAGAAGGTGATCAAGAAATGTTTTGAGACCGGCGTCGCCGTAGTCGAACTCATGATTGCCCAAAGTAAAGGTGTCAAAGCACACCGTATTCATTAGTTCGGCGTCGGCTCGGCCATCGGAAAGAGCGTAATAGAGATCGCCCGTAATCGCATCGCCGGCATGGATCTTGATCGTGGGACCGCTGGCCGGATCAGTCAGGCCACGCATCGCCGAGGACACCCGTGCGAAGCCCCCGGCAGAGACGAATAACCGTTCTCGCTTTCCGTCGCTCGTGCTCAAGATCAAGGGCACCCTTGAGTCGTCAAGGTGAGAGTGGTGGTCATTGATGTGAAGTACGGTCAACGTGAAGTCTGATTCACCTTCATAGCTTGCGTCGTCGTTGGCGGGTGCCTCAGTTGGATGAGCGCAGGAGGACAAAGCGATGGCTAGGAGCAGGACAATCGTCCTAGCCAGAAGTCGCAATATTGGAGCTGTTGTAAGCAATGAAGGCATGGTTGGAAGTGTTCTTAGAGAACATGGCAGGGAGTTGCGCTTACGAGGGCGGCTGACCGCCCGATTACCCCCTAAATAGCGGGTAGTTCAAACAAAGTGCTACGAAAATCTACCGTAGTATGACTGCACCATTTGTAAGGTTTTGCCGGTGTTTCAAAAAGTTAGCTATAAATTAAAGCGCATTCTATTCAAGTTGTCTCCTAACCTCGCAGAGACATTAAATATCGCGTTCCCATTCCATTCTCTTGACCGGCAGTTCTTAGAGGGCGCAATTTTCGGCTACCTGAACCGGCGATACGGCACGACTGACAAGGCTTGTAGATTGTTGTTCATTGGTTTGGACAAGCATAATTGGCATTATCATCGCCTGTTGAATCTCAAATTCCATACTATCGACATCGATAGGCGAAATTCCAGGTATGGCCAGGTAGGCTTGCATTGCACGGGGAGTGCCACGACGCATCAGAACTATTACGAGCCGGAATTTTTTGACGTCGTCATTGCCAACGGCATGATCGGATTCGGCATAGACACCTTGGAGGAATTCGAAGCCATGCTCGGGGGGATTGCGCATATCACCAAGCCTGGGGCGGCCCTCGTATTAGGCTATAGTGATCTCCCAGAGCGCGTTCGCTTTAAGCCATCCGAAGCGTCTTCGTTCAACTGCTTTCGCGAGTACACACCACCAATTTCCGGGGTAAATGCTCCGCAGTACCAAGTAAAGAATGAGTTCAGGCATAGGTATTGGTTTTTCAATCGCGTCTGATGGAAACTGCTGAAATCCGATAATCGAACTTGTGCGGTGGCCATCGCGTGCAGGACGCTTCAGAAAAACTAAGGTACGCGTTGCGCGACTTGGAAAAACACGCTATAGTTACGTTCTTTACAGGCGGTTAGCTCAGTTGGTTAGAGCGCTACGTTGACATCGTAGAGGTCGCTGGTTCGAATCCAGTACTGCCTACCAAAAATTTTAAAAGCCGCATCCCAGCTACGGAATGCGGCTTTTTATTTGCTGCGAGATCGAGGCTCCGTTCTTCGGGCCACGATAATAACCAGCTTTGGGAAGCTGGACTACGGGTTTTCGCCGTTTTTGCGAAACAGGGCGTCCAGGTGCTGTTCAAACTCGTGGTATCCGATGCGCTCATAGAGCTCTTCGCGAGTTTGCATAAGGTCGACGACATTACGCTGATGGCCGTCTCTGCGGATGGCGGCGTAAACCATTTCGGCCGCCTTGTTCATCGCCCGGAAGGCTGAAAGAGGGTAGAGCACCATGGCGACTCCGACGTTGCCAAGCTCTTCGACGGAAAACAGCGGGGTCTGGCCGAATTCGGTGATATTTGCCAAGACCGGAACGGGCAGGGCACTGGTAAACGCCGAGTAGGTCTCAAGGTCTTTGACGGCTTCGGCAAAGATCGCGTCGGCGCCGGCTTCGACACAGGCACTGGCGCGATCGAGTGCAGCCTGCAGACCTTCCGACGCCAGGGCATCAGTTCGGGCGACGAGGTAGAAGTTTTCGTCTGTGCGCGCGTCGACAGCGGCCTTGACTCTATCTGCCATCTCTTGCGTGCTGACGATCTCTTTGCCTGGCCGATGACCGCAACGTTTTGCACCGACCTGGTCTTCGATGTGGCAGGCTGCAGCCCCGAATTTGATCAGACTCTTGATTGTGCGCGCAATGTTGAATGCAGATGGCCCAAACCCGGTATCGATATCAACCATCAAGGGAACATCGCAAACGTCAGTGATTCTTCTTACATCTGTCAGGACATCGTCAAGTGTGTTGATGCCCAGATCGGGCAGTCCTAGTGAGCCGGCCGCAACCCCTCCACCCGAAAGATAGATGGCCCGGTAGCCAGCCCGCTTCGCGAGCAGGGCATGATTGGCATTGATGGTGCCGATGATCTGCAGGGGTTGTTCGGCGGCCAGGGCATCGCGAAATCGTGCTCCGGGGCTGCTAAGGGGTGGCGGATTGTTTTCGGACATGTTTCCAAGAAAGGTGTTTACCGCAGGCATTTCAATATGGAGCCTGCGGGTGTTTTCACTTTAGCCCATTGGCTGCCGTTTGGTCATGCTCGATCAACAAAAGGAGACATTTCCTGCCCGATTCGGGCGCGCCACTGCGAGTATGGCTCGTATCCCTCGCTGTCTTCGCACATTTGCTGGGTGACCTCATAAATCTGTTCGTCAGATTGGGTCAAATCCAGGGGAATTAAGAAGGGCTGCTTGATATACCAGTCGGTATCAACAAAAAACTCGAGGTTGTTTCCTTCGGGATCGTGTGCGTAAATACTCCAGGCGATGCCATGATTTGCGGGGAAAATGCTTTCTCCACCGTATTCCTGAAGCCTGACATGAATGTCCCGCAGGTCGTCAAGCGTACCGAGCTTGAAAGAAATTTGATTGATGCTGGGTCCGAATTGAGGATTGGCGGTGTTGCCAGGGAGATTTTCCGGCCGTCCCGTGGCCAGGACGATCTGATGGTGATCCAGCGGGTCGCGAGACAGAAACACCAGGTTCATACCTCCGGCCTGCCCCCGGTCAGTAACGGTGAAACCAAGAACGTTTCTGTAGAAGTCCTCCATCGCCGACAGGTTTCTAACGCTGATACCCATGTGGCTGAACTTGAGGTTGACGGCACGCTTGGTGGCTTGTGTCGGCGAACTGACTTGTGCGGTAGCATCGTTCATGTCCTTGTCTCCTTTATGGATTTTAGTGGCTTGCGTCCGGACGCAGACGCAGTTTTGTGCAGCTTCAATATCTTGTAGCGAGGGCCTTTTGATGTCAATGTGATTCCGTCAACCCAAATGCCGCCTACATCGGCTTATCGGCGGGTGGCCGGACTGTATCCGGGACCAGTTCGTAAAGCTGGCGTTTCAGCACCTTTCCTGTGGCGTTCTTGGGTAGTTGGTCGATGAAAACGTAGTGTTTAGGTCGCTTGAACCGGGCCATTCGGCTGAGGCAATGTGCTTCAAGCGCGTCGGCCGTAATTTGGGAATCTTTTTGGCAAACGACAAAGGCGAGCACCGATTCGCCCCAGTCAGCGTCGGGGATGCCAATGACTGCCACTTCCGTTATACGGGGGTCCTGCATCAACGCCTCTTCGACCTCCCGAGGGTAGATGTTGGTTCCACCACTGATTATCACGTCCTTGGAACGGTCCTTCAGATAAAGCAGCCCCCGCTCATCGATCATTCCCACATCTCCGGTATGTAGCTTTCCGCCCGCCAGGGTGTCTTCGGTGGCCTGTGGCTTGTTCCAGTAACCGTGCATCACGGTAGGCCCCGCCACGAGGATTTCACCGGTTTGGCCAACTCCCAGTTGCTGCCCCGATGTATCTTCTATCGAAATTTCGACGCTGGACTGTGGATATCCTACAGAGGAGAGAAATTCGTGGTCATCGAGGTCGACGGCACGAGCTATCTGGCTTGCCGTCTGGGCGGTAATGGACATCGGAGATTCTCCCTGTCCGTAGATCTGCGAGATGCGAGGGCCCAGGGTGCGCACCGCCCGCTTGATATCCTCGACATAGAACGGCGCTCCCGCCACGACAACGGAACGTAATCCGGGAAGCGAAACGTCGTGTTCACGCACGTACTTGACCAGCCGGTTGATCATCGTCGGTGCTGCGAAGAGGCTTACGTTTTGGTGGCGCTGCAACAATCGGCAGGATTCCGTTGCGTCGAAGCCCCCGCTGGTCGGCACCACCTGTAGTGCACCTTTGATGAAGAACGGTATGCTGTACAAGCCACTGCCATGCGACATGGGTGCGACATGCAACAAGACATCCGAGTCACTTACTGACTGCACGTCGGCGTAGAAACTCAAAGCCATGTTGACCAGGTTGGAATGGGACAACACCACGCCCTTAGGTCGCCCAGTGGTGCCGCTGGTGTAGAAAAGCCATGCAGGCATCCTGCCTTCGTTGCCTTGGCTGGGCAATCGTTGAAGAAGTGGTCCCGTTTGTGCGGCGTGAAAGCAGGTGCTTCCGACATCCACCAAGGTCAGCGATTCAACAGCTCCCGTCACGGGAAGCAATGCATCGTACAGACTCGCGTCCGTCAGGCAAAGCCTGGATTGCGAGTCCTGCAAGATGAATTCGATCTCTTTGGCGTGCAGCTTGTTATTGACTGGAACGACGCAGAGTTGAGCATGCCACGCAGCCAGCATCGCTTGCGCGTAACCCATGCAATTTTTCATCACCAGAGTTACGCGATCGCCCGGTTCAAGTCCCAGATCGTGCCGCATCCAGTAGGCCAGGGCACGAACCTTTTGGTCGAGTTGTGCATAGCTGAGGAAACTACTGTCACCCGAGGCGAGCGCCGGTCTGTCGCCATGGACTTGCACACTTCGTTGAAACAAACGGCCCAGATGCATCGCAGACTCCCGTTCGCTGTTGAAGTTCGATAAGACGCCTGCTTACTTGAACTCGGTGCTTTCGTAGTTAATGTGAGTCACCACGCCTTCAAACAACGGTTTCACACGCTCGGCGAACTGCGCCCTGAGTTCCTGACGCCTGGTGGTGGCTAGAGCGGCTTCGATTGCCTCTGTGGATTCGAAACTGATGCGAACGGTTGCGTAAATATCAAGATCGTTCGTTTCGAAATAATAGGGACGTTCGAGCTGCGCCGACTGTACCCCTGGGAGGCTTGAAAATCCTGCAACAATCTCCGAGAGCTCGTGTAAAAACTGTTCTGATTTTCCCTCGACTGGTTTACCCAGGAGATAGGCGTATCGTGTTGCAGGCATGTTTTGTCTCCTTACCAAGTGGTAAAACCACGAAACCTTTGACCGGCAAGTGTATGCGCAGCCCGGCCGGGAGCAAAGCGATTTTCGCCGCGACCGAAGTACGAATGACGTCGGTTGCTTTCTTACAGAGCGATTCTCGTATTGGCATTGCTGCAGACTGTGTGTACGATGAAGCGCGCGGCAGGCAGGCGTATTGCTCTCGCTTATACTGCAAAGCGCCAATAAATAACAATCAGGAGGAACGATGAAACTACTGCGATTTGGTCCGGCAGGACAAGAAAAAGCGGGCGCGCTGGACTCTCAAGGCGGTATCCGAGATTTATCGAGTCTGGTGCCAGACCTGACCCCGGAATGGTTGGCTCCCGATCGTCTGAAAGCGCTGCGTGCCATCAATCTGGATGAATTCCCTGTAGTCAGCAGTTCAGTGCGCCTGGGTACTCCCGTCAGCGGAGCGCGCCAGTTTCTTGCCATTGGGCTCAACTATCGAAAGCACGCCGAAGAGGCGGGGATGGAAATTCCCAAAGAGCCGGTCGTGTTTACAAAGGCCATCACATCGCTGTCCGGTCCTAACGACGACATCATTCTGCCCGACGGCTCCGAGGAATGTGACTGGGAGATTGAACTGGGTTTTGTCATTGGTACCACGGCGCGCAAAGTGCCGGTTGATCAGGCACTTGAATATGTTGCCGGTTATTGCCTCGCAAACGATGTGTCGGAGCGTCATTGGCAGATCAAGCGAGGAGGGCAGTGGACCAAGGGAAAAAGTTTCGACTCGTTCGGTCCTATCGGCCCCTGGCTGGTTACGACCGACGAAATCCCGAACCCGCAGGCGCTGGATATGGAGCTTAAGGTCAACGGTGAGACACGGCAAAAAAGCAATACGGCCGACATGATTTTCACAGTGGCCGAAATTGTCTCGCATCTAAGCCAGTTCATGACCCTACTCCCGGGCGATGTCGTGATTACGGGAACTCCTTCGGGCGTAGGATTGGGGATGAAGCCCCCTCAGTTCCTGAAGAAAGGTGATGTAGTTACCTTGAGTATTGAGCACTTGGGCACGCAGACACAGAAAGTAGTCTAGGTCTGAACAACTTGATTCCGTGCAATGGTTTAGTCAAGGAGACTCTATGGATGTGCTGGAAGCAATAAAGACTCGTACTACCACCCAGTTTTTCGACAAGGAGAAGTCCTTGTCCGAAGCCCAGATCCAAGAATTGGCGGGATTCGCCCTCGAGGCGCCTTCGTCTTTTAACTTGCAACAGACTCGGCTCATTGCCGTGACAGAGCCAGAAGCTAAAGAGAGACTCAAAGCCGCTGCATGGAATCAGCCCAAAGTGGGTGACGCGGCTGCGACATTTATCGTGCTGGGCGACCTTGGGGCACTCGAAAAACATCCCGACCTGATCGGACGTGCCATGCGTCAAGGGGTCGTTCCAGAACCAGTGGGCACAAAAATGATAAAAGGGGCTCACGATTATTACAGTGTCGGCAAGCAGCGCATCCACGAAGAAGCCATTCGTTCGGCATCTCTGGCCGCGATGAACCTGATGCTGGCCGCACACGCCAAAGGATATGGATGCGGGCCCATGATCGGATTTGAGCCCGAAAAGGTAAAGGCGGAATTCAATATTCCTGACCGTTACGTGGTCGTGCTATTGATCGCCGTAGGTTACGCCTTGCCGGGTAATCCAAGCCGCAAACCCCGTCTCACTGTCGAGGAAGCACTCTCGTTCAACACTTGCGGTCCGTTTTAGGGCAGCCTTGCTTATTTTCCAGCCCTGATGCGGTCGGATCTGCGGCGCAAGAATTCAAGCACCAGAAGCAGGCAAATCGACATCAGGATCAGTAAGGTTGCCACTGCCAAGATGCTTGGGTTAATTTGTTCGCGCAAGCCCGAGAACATACGCCGCGGAATCGTCGTTTGTTCCGGGCCGGCAAGAAAAAGGACTAAAACGACCTCGTCAAACGATGTGACGAAAGCGAGTAGGGCTCCCGAAATCACCCCTGGGCGAATGACGGGCACCACAACGTCTACAAAAGTTCGTATCGGAGAGGCGCCGAGGTTCAGACCTGCGTGGTAAAGCGACCGGTCGAATCCGGACAATGTGGCGGTGACAGTCAGTATGACAAATGGAACCCCCAGCACAGCGTGGGCAATGATTACTCCCGGGAATGTGGCCACCAGATTGAGCCGAGTGAAAAAGAAGAACATGCCGGCAGCGACAATGATCAGGGGTACTATCATAGGCGCCAGCAACAGCGCCGAAATGGGGCGTCGCCAAGGCATGTCTGGGCTGGCTAAACCGAGCGCAGCCACCGTACCCAGGACCGTGGCAATGGCTGTCGAACAAAGCCCTATTACCAGACTATTTCGGATGGCCATCAGCCAAATACTGCTCTCGAACACGGCGTCATACCACTTGGTCGAGTAGGCGTCGGGATCCAGACGAAGCATACCGGGCGTGAAGCTGAAAAATGGCTCTGCATTGAACGATAAGGGGATCACGACCAGGATGGGGATGATCAGGAAGGCGAGCGCTCCCCAGGCGGCGACCCGCAGGGCCCACCTCCCGACAGCTTCACCCACCCGAGGCTCCGCTGCGGGTACGATCGTCCTGCCGACACTTGGGGCAGCTAACTGGGTTGCACTTTCGCGGTCGCGTGAGGAGTGGGGCATGTTTTTGGTTCGGCTTATGTCAGCTTGAGTTTGCTTGCGCCGATCAATTTGTCGTAGACCCAGTAAAGAATAATGATCACGGCGAGCAATAAGGTGCCCAAGGCGGCGGCGAGTCCCCAATTATTCGAGCGCTGCATATGAAAGGCGATGATGTTGGAAATCATCTGACCGTCAGTTCCACCCACAAGGGCAGGAATAATGTAGTAACCGATCGATATGATGAACACCAGCAGTGCACCGGCGCTCAGGCCGGGCATGCTAAGGGGCAGGAACACCCTGCAAAAGGCCGACCACGGAGTACTGCCAAGCGACTGGGCGGCACGCTCGTAACCTGGATCGATTCCGCGCATGACGCTATACAGCGGCAGCACCATGAACGGAAGGAGGATATGTGTCATGACGATAACCGTCGCAAACCCCGTATATAGAAGTTCTAGCGGCTGGTTAATAAATCCTATCCAAAGTAGCAAGGAGTTTACGACGCCGTGCGGTTGGAGCAGGGCAATCCAGGCTGTGGTGCGCGCGAGCAAAGACGTCCAGAACGGGAGCAGCACCAACACCAGTAAAAAGCCCGCGACATGTTTGGGGGCACGACAGAGGTAATATGCCAGAGGGTAACCCAGTGCAATACACAAAAGCGTTATTGCCAGGGCCATGCCCAGCGTGCGGGAATACAACTGGACGTAGATTCGCGCAGATTCTCGCTGAACTATCTCTCCCTTGGAGTTACGTTCAAGATCAAGGGCTGTGAGGTAGTGGCTCAGTGTATAGACTTCTCCGGCGCGTTTCACCGAGCGCCATAGATCGGGCTGGTCCCATCGAGAATCGGCTGCGCGCAAGGCACCCGCCGCAAGGACGGGGGCTAGGCTATCTTCAAGGTTGCGCATGCGCCGGGCAGAGGCGTTGATCAGGCTGGACGCACCTGGATACGCTTGATTGACGGCTGCAGCCAGAACGCCCGCCTTGCGTTGTGCAGAGAGCAGCTTGAGCTCAGCAGCCATGGCGGCATAGGCTTCGGTCGGAGGTAAAGACCTGCCATTCCAGGTAGACAGTTGTTCTAGTGTATTGGGAATGAGTTCAGCCAGCGTGGGGTTGTATGTGCTGCGATACAGCATGCTGGCAATCGGTGTAAAGAAAGCGATGACGACAAACGCCAGCAACGGCGCCACCAGCAAAAACGCGGTGCGCCGTCGACGGCGGAGCTCTGCGCGCTCCGCCCTAAGCTCAGTCGAAGAAAGCGTTATTTCAGCAGCCACTCGTTGAACTTCTCGCTCAAAGTCTCGCCATAATCGGCCCAGAACACGGGATCGACCTGAACGCCTTCGTCCATGTGTGCGCTTGGCAGGTGCTGCAGCACCGACGGCTCAACCAAGGCCAATGAAGATTTGCGGGGAGGGCCATAGGCGACATCCTGGAACCCGGCAAGCGCTTTGGTACTGGTCGTGAAGCGGATGAAATCCAGAGCCTGTTCCAGTTTTGGGGTTCCCTTTAGCACGGTCCAGGCGCCAAGATCATACATATTGCCGTCCCAGACAATAGTAAATGGCTTCCCTTCATTGCGTATCGCGTCGAAGATTCGTCCGTTGGCAACCTGGACCATGACAACGCCGCCATCGTTGAGCATCTGGGGCGCCTGAGACCAGCTGTCGTACCAGATCACATCGTCCTTGATGGTGTCGAGCTTGGCAAATGCACGTGCCTGACCTTCCGGCGTGGCCAAGACGGTATAAATATCCTCGTCTGGCACGCCGTCAGCCATTAACGCCCATTCCATCACGAACTGAGGACGCTTGCGAAGTCCGCGTTTGCCTGGAAACTTCTCGGTATCGAAAAAATCTTCTACGGTGGTGGGGCGATTGGCACCGATAGTCTTGTCGTTGTATGCGTAGATGGTGCTGTACACGATTTCCGCAACGGCGCATTCGCTTTCCAGGGCCTGTGGAATAAAGTCTTGCTCTGCCGCAGTGCCATCATCTCCAGGCAGCAAGATGTCTCGGGGTATAAGTTCGAGCAGACCTTCTGAGCACGCGCGCTCCAGGTCGATGGTCTCCATGTCTACAACATCCCACTGGATATTGCCCGACTGTACCTGAGCTTTCATTTCGGCAATGCCGCCGCTGTAGGTTTCAAATATGACTCTCTTTCCGGTTTCGGCAACATAAGGGTCGATTTGGTGTTTCTTCTGGGTTGCTCCGTAGGCTCCTCCAAACGACACGACAGTCAGGGCCTCTTGTGCCGCCGCCGGGCCGGCAAGTGCCACGCCCAGCACGGCGGTTAGCAGAAGCGATAGCGCGGTGTGCTTCATGTTTTGTCTCCTTGGTTCGGTGCGTCGGATTGAAAAGCGTAACTATCGCGGGCCATCCAGCCCAAGTTGGTGAACTGGCCTTCGTGAAGCTTGGGAGCGCGAGCGTCATTCAGCAGCTTGACCACCACGCGCCCGCCACCGGGCAACTGAAAGTAATAGCGGATGAAATCGCCGACATAATGTCTGGCCACGAAACTGGCCGCCACCTGATTGTCGAAGTGCTGGGACTCCCGAACAATTGCCAGTTTTTCGGGCCGAATGGAAACGACGCAGCGGCGGCTCGTGGCGCTGCAGTCCCCATTTCGGGCCACCAACTGTGTGCCATCGGGCAGGGTGGTGGTGACCGTATCCCGTCCATCAAGAACCGGTCGGCCAGCTGTTATCAGGTTGTTCTCGCCGATGAAGCTTGCGACGAATGCGTTGGCCGGCTGTTCGTACAGAGTGTCGGGGGTGGCGTACTGCTGAACCTGTCCCGAATTGAAGACAGCAATCCGGCTGGACATGGTCAGCGCTTCGGACTGATCGTGCGTGACGTATATGACGGTAAAACCCAAGCGGCGATGCAGCCGCGTAATTTCGAACTGCATTTGCTCGCGCAGCTTCTTGTCCAGTGCACCCAGAGGCTCATCCATGAGCACCAGTGTCGGCTCGAAAATCAACGCTCGTGCAAGCGCTACCCTCTGGCGTTGGCCGCCAGACAGATGACCGGGATGGCGATTGGCAAACGGCTCAAGCTCGATCAGGCGTAAAAACTCGATGACCCGATGGCGAATCTTGGGCTTTGGAACGCGTCGGACCTTCAGCGGATAAGCGAGATTTTCGGCCACCGTCATGTGCGGAAACAAGGCGTAGTTTTGAAAGACCATGCCAATGTTCCGCTTATGCGGGGGAATTTGAGTAATGGGGCTGCCGTTGAGGGTTATCTGGCCACCCGTCACATTTTCAAAGCCCGCAAGCATCATCAGGACCGTAGTTTTTCCCGAGCCGGAAGGGCCCAGCAAGGTGATGAATTCGCCCTGATTTACGGAGAGGTTGAAGTCATCGACGACCAGACTTTTTTGATCATAGGTTTTGCGGACATTGGAAAACTTGAGAAACGCGTTTTCAGTGTGTGGCATCAGTTGTCCTGGTCGACGTCGCCGCGGGTATACCTCCGAAAATAAGGCCCTGCGCGTAATTGTGTCGCAGAGCATAACAATTTCGAGGGAGCGATGAAAGCGGGGTTTCCCCCGGTTCAGGGTGGGGAATTAACAACAGAATTTGACCGCTCAAAGATGCAGCCGGCCCCAATGAGCGCCTCGAGCAAGGTCGAAGCCGGAAAATGCACATGGTGGTGTTACACTAAGTCATTCATGAAAGGGGTCGAAAATCCATGCGCTTGCTGCTCGAACGAACTACGTCAACGGCTTGTTAGTCGTCGCCGCGTATCGATCACCAACACACCCCAGCAGTACTCTTCCATAAAACGCGGCAAAGGCCGCGTTTTTTGTTTTTAGGATCATCTATGCTTCAGATTACCCTGCCCGATGGTTCCCGCCGTGAGTTTCCAGGGCCGGTTACCGTCCACGAAGTCGCCAGTGCGATAGGCGCCGGGTTGGGGCGCGCCGCCTTGGCGGGTCGCGTCACGCTTCCCGGTCAGGAACCCAAGCTCGTCGACACCAGCTTTGTTATCGGGCAGGACGCGGAACTGGCGATCATCACCGCCAAAGACCCAGAGGGTCTGGACCTCATCCGCCACTCTACTGCGCATTTACTGGCCTACGCTGTCAAGGAGCTGTTCCCTGACGCACAGGTCACCATTGGCCCGGTCATCGAAAACGGCTTCTACTACGATTTCTCGTACAAGCGGCCATTCACCCCCGAAGACCTCCAGGCTATCGAAAAGAAAATGGCCGAGCTCGCGCGCAAGGATGAAGTCGTGACGCGTGAAGAGTGGGACCGTGACGAGGCAGTCGAATTCTTCCGTAACATGGGCGAAGACTACAAGGCTGAAATCATCGCCTCAATCCCCACCAACGAGAAGATCAGCCTGTATCGCGAAGGCGACTTCATCGACTTGTGTCGTGGCCCTCACGTGCCATCCACCGGAAAGCTCAAGGTGTTCAAGCTGATGAAGGTGGCAGGTGCGTACTGGCGCGGTGATAGCAAAAACGAGATGTTGCAGCGTATCTACGGTACTGCCTGGGCGACGAAGGAGGAGCAGAGTGCTTACCTGACGATGTTGGAAGAGGCCGAGAAGCGTGATCACCGCAAATTGGGCCGTGAGCTTGGGCTTTTTCATTTTCAGGATGAAGCGCCAGGTCTTATATTTTGGCATCCGAAGGGTTGGACCATTTGGCAGCAAGTCGAGCAGTACATGCGTGGCGTGTACCGTGAAAACGGCTATCAAGAGGTCAAGGCGCCCCAGATTCTAGACCTTTCCTTATGGAAGAAAACCGGCCACTGGGATAACTACGCCGAGAATATGTTCACGACGGAGTCCGAAAACCGCAGTTATGGTCTGAAGCCCATGAACTGCCCGGGTCACGTGCAGATTTTCAATGCGGGCTTGCATTCGTATCGCGAGTTGCCAATTCGTTATGGTGAGTTTGGCCAGTGCCACCGCAATGAACCTTCGGGTTCCCTACATGGCATGATGCGAGTACGCGGATTCACGCAAGATGACGGGCACATCTTCTGTACCGAAGATCAGCTGCAGGACGAATGCGCCGCGTTTACCGCTCAGTTGCAAAAAGTCTATGCCGATTTTGGCTTTACCGAAATTCTTTACAAGGTGGCCACGCGCCCCGGGAAGCGGATAGGTTCGGACGAAGTGTGGGATAAAGCCGAACAAGCACTTATCGACAGTTTGAACCGCACCGGATGCGAGTTTGAAATTTCCGAGGGCGAGGGCGCGTTTTACGGCCCGAAAATCGAATACACGCTAAAGGACGCCATCGGCCGCCACTGGCAATGTGGAACGATTCAGGTCGACTTTTCCATGCCACAACGACTAGGCGCGGAGTATGTAGATGCCAATGACCAGCGCAAAACGCCTGTCATGCTTCACCGTGCCATACTCGGTTCGTTCGAACGTTTCATTGGTATTTTGATTGAAAATCACGCAGGCGCCTTACCTCCGTGGCTGGCACCACAGCAGGCTGTAGTCTGCTGTATTTCGGAGAATTTCGCTGAATATGCCGGCGAGGTTGCTCGAACCCTGAAAAAACAAGGGTTTAGAGTCAGCGCAGATTTGCGCGGGGAAAAGATCACCCGTAAAATCAGGGAACACAGCATGCAAAAAGTTCCCTACATTTTGGTTGTGGGTGAAAAAGAACGCGACACTGCCACCGTCGCAGTCCGAGTCCGCTCCGGCGGGGACTTGGGCAGTATGCCAGTGGCACAATTTTCGCAGCGTCTTGCAGAGGACGTTGCTACACGACGTAATGTCGGGGCGGCGTAACGCCGTCATTCTTCATCAACTCTAGGAGTCGTAGATATCGCAACCGATAAAGCACATCGCATCAATGGTGAAATTCGTATCCCCGAGGTGCGTCTTATAGGCCTGGACGGCGAACAGCTGGGCATTGTCAAAACACCCGAAGCTCTCCGTCTAGCAGAAGAAAACGAAGTTGACCTGGTCGAGATTGCGCCCAACGCCGCGCCGCCTGTTTGCAGGCTCATGGATTACGGCAAGTTCAAGTACCAAGAGCAAAAGCGTCAGGCCGAGGCCCGAGCCAAGCAAAAAACCATTCAGGTCAAAGAGGTCAAGTTTCGCCCCGGTACCGATGAAGGTGACTATCAGGTTAAGTTACGCAACCTGCGTCGATTCATCGAGGACGGCGATAAAGCCAAGGTCACGCTGCGTTTCCGCGGTCGTGAGATGGCTCATCAGGAACTTGGCATGCGAGTGCTTGAGCGCGTACGCGACGATCTGGGCGAATTGATCCAGGTCGAAGCCATGCCCAAACTCGAGGGTCGCCAGATGGTGATGGTGCTGGCACCACGCAAGAAGGCCCCGGGTAAGCAGGGCGACTCCGCTTCCTGATCCTCATCACCAGGCAGTGTGGCCGCCGAAATTCGGCGGCCTGTGCCTACGCAGAGTTCTTCTATGCACGTATTGTTTGTTATAGACCCCTTGCCTTCGCTAAAGGCATATAAAGATTCGTCCGTCGCAATGATGCGTGCTCTGGTTGCCAGAGGGCATTCGCTCAGCGTGGCGCTGCAAGGAGACCTGTACATAGACGAGGGTATTGTCAAAGTACAGAGTCTTGCAATCGAACTGGTCGAAGGCGCCGACTTGCACCAAGCAGCTTGGTGGCGCGAGGGTGCCCGTTCGGACGTTCCTCTTACTGCCTTTTCCGCAGTGCTGATGCGTAAGGATCCTCCGTTTAATATGGAGTATCTGTATTCGACGCATCTGCTGGAATTCGCCGAGAAGCAAGGCGCGCGGGTATTCAATTCTGGTAACGCCATACGCAATCATCCCGAGAAACTCGCCATTACCGAGTTTGCGCAGTTCACGTCCCCTACTTTGGTGACCCGTGAAATGGAGCGCCTGCGTGCGTTTCATGCCGAACACCAGGATGTAATCGTCAAGCCTCTGGACGGAATGGGTGGTACCGGAATCTTCCGTCTGCAAAAGGCGGAGCCGAACCTGGGTGCCATTCTTGAGACACTTACCGAGCATGGCACGCGCACCATCATGGCTCAGCGGTATATTCCGGAGATTGTTGCTGGCGACAAGCGCATTCTGCTGATCAACGGAGAGCCAATTCCCTACGCCCTGGCGCGGATTCCGCTTGCAGGCGAGACGCGCGGCAACCTGGCGGCGGGCGGACGAGGGGTCGCCCAACCGCTGACAGAGCGCGATTATGAAATCGCTCGCACCTTGGGTCCGACCTTGGCCCAGCGCGGATTGTTGTTGGTCGGGCTGGATGTTATCGGAAATTACCTGACTGAAGTCAACGTCACGAGTCCCACCTGCTTTGTCGAGATAACTGAGCAGACAGACTGCGATGTCGCGCAGACTTTCGCGATTGCCCTCGAACAAGCAGTGGGAAATTGACATGGTCAGATTGGCCCTCGTCATGCATGCACCGTTGGGCAACGCTTTTGCCCAGTGCGCTGCTCACATTTTGGGTCATGAGCCGGATATTCTTGTTTTCGATGTGCAGGCTGACGACCCGCCCGATGAGGCCTCGCGCCGGCTGGAGCGTTTACTTGAACCACATCAGCAGCAGGGCGCACTGATTCTCTGCGACATATACGGGGCGACGCCGTTTAACATTGCCAGTCGCAGCGTTCGAAGCCTTACGGATCGTGGGATGGACGTGGCCTTGGTGACGGGGGCCAATCTGTGCATGGTGCTCAAAGCACTGACGGACAATCAGGACAACCCCGAAGCCTTAAGCGAGAAAGTGCGGCAGGGTGCCCTGAAGGGCGTCGTGCGCGCCGACTGTTTTTCATGAGCCGGGATGGTGTTTTTTCCAATCCTTCAATGTACTCACGATATAAGAATAGAACATGCCCGCTGTAGACATCGTAATAAGCAATAAACTGGGATTACACGCTCGTGCCGCGGCCAAACTCACTCAGGTCGCCTCCAGCTTTGCCAACTGTGACATTCACATCGCCCGCAATGGCAAACGTGTGAATGCAAAAAGTATTATGGGCGTGATGATGTTGGCGGCGGGCCTGGGAGTGACCGTCACCATTGACGCCGAAGGCCCGGATGCCGACCGTGCCCTCGCCGAAATTCAAAAGCTGTTTGCCAATAAATTCGGCGAACACGAGTAAGTCGCGAGACCCTGAATCGCCCATGAATTCTCCCGTTGAGCCAACCCCCACTACACTTAATGCCATGATCTGCATGCGCGGACAGGGCGTGGTAAAGGGGTATGCCATCGGGCGGGCTGCAGTCATGGGCGCCGCAGCCCTTGAAGTTGCACACTACCGGATCCAGCCTGAAGATGTTGCCGACGAGTGCAAACGTCTCACCATAGCATTGGCGCACGCCAGGGATGATCTGCAGAACATGGTTCGCAACCTGCCGGCCGACGCGCCGCGTGAGATGGCCGCGTTGCTCACCGTTCACAGCTTGCTGCTTGATGACCCAATGCTGGCGCAACAGGCGTGCGACTTGATCGCCGAGCGGCAGTACAACGCTGAGTGGGCGCTGACAACTCAGGGCCAGGTGTTGGCTGAACAATTCGCGGCCATGGATGACGAGTATCTGAGAGAACGCGCCGCCGACATACGACAAGTCATCGAGCGAGTCCTTCGAGTACTTTCGGGCAGTACCGCGTTACTGCCACAATTGGAAGCCGGCCACGATGGCGAACCCTTGATCGTGGTGGCCCGAGATATTTCGCCGGCGGACATGCTGCGCTTGAGAGGCGCTCGATTTGCGGCCTTTCTGACGGATCTGGGGGGGGGCACCTCGCACACCGCGATTGTGGCGCGAAGCATGAACGTACCCGCCATCGTTGGAATCGGTAATATCCGTGGTTTGGTTCGCGATGGCGATATGTTGATTGTCGATGGCATGACGGGCTCCGTCATGGTCAATCCTCCCGATTTCATTCTGCAAGAATATATTCGACGGCAAAGTGCCTACGCAGATGCTAGGGCCGAGCTTGGCCTATTGCGGGATGCGGAAGCGCTGACGCTGGACGGGATGGCGGTCAAGCTAGAAGCGAATATTGAGTTACCTGAAGAGGCCGAGGCCGCGATGCAGGCTGGAGCAGACGGCATAGGCTTGTTCCGCAGCGAATTTCTCTTCATGGGTCGGGAGCACCTGCCCACCGAAGAAGAACAGTACGAGGCCTATGCCGCTGTCTTGAAGACCATGAAAGGACGGCCAGTCACGATTCGTACTTTGGACATCGGGGCTGACAAGACGCTGGATGGCGATATAGCGGTGGCGACGAATCCCGCGCTGGGGCTTAGGGCGATTCGATATTGTCTAGCCAATCCTGAGATATTCGCAACGCAATTGCGCGCACTATTACGCGCTGCGGTACATGGTCCACTTCGAATTCTGATCCCGATGATTTCGAATATGGAAGAAGTCAGAGCCGTCAAGCAGGCGATAGCTGCCGCCGCACGAGAGCTCAGCGTACGTAAGGTGCCACATGATTCTGACGTGGCATTGGGAGCGATGGTCGAGATTCCCGCTATGGCAATAGCCATCGAGCCATTTGTCGAGGCCTTGGATTTTCTGTCAATCGGCACGAACGATCTCATTCAATATACGCTTGCTATTGATCGTGGCGACAGCGAGGTGGCTGATCTGTATGACCCGATGCACCCGGCTGTGCTTCGCCTGATTGCACACACCATCAACGCTGCTGACCGAGGTGGGAAACCCGTTGCAGTGTGTGGCGAGATGGCCGGAGATGCTTCCATGACCCGCATGCTTTTGGGCTTGGGTCTCAAAGAATTTTCAATGCATCCGCAGCAGCTACTCGACGTGAAAAAAGAAGTGCGTCTGGCGCATTCCAACGCCTTGCGCGTCAAAGTGGCATCGGCGCTGAATCGCGCCGAGCGTATTGATCTGGCTTCGCTGCAGGGCTGACCTACAAGCTTGCACTAATTCTGACACCGCCCGCGGGGACGGTGTCAGCCAGCTTACTATCGCTGGTAGGCGGTTTCGCCGTGTTCGTATACATCCAGGCCCTGGCGTTCGCCTTCTGCGCTGACACGCAGGCCGCAGACCTTGTCGGCGATGAAGTAGGCAATCCATGACACGACGGCACACCAGACCACAGTGATCAAAATGCCTTCGAACTGGATCCAAAGCTGGTAGGGCACTTGGCTGAGCGAATCGAGACCCGGGCCACCTAAAGCCTGGGCGTTGAACAGGCCGGTGAGCATGGCACCAACGATGCCACCTACGCCGTGGATACCAAACACATCCAAAGCGTCATCAGCACGCAGCATACGCTTCAGGCCGGTAACGCCCCATACACACGCGGCGCCTGTTACTGCACCAATGATCAGTGCACCCACAGGACCAACCAAGCCGGCAGCGGGTGTGATGCCTACAAGTCCTGCGACTGCACCGGATGCCGCACCTAACAGCGACGGTCTGCCTTTTGACAACCACTCGACGGCGAGCCAGGCCAGGACGGCAGCAGCTGTCGCAACCAGGGTGTTGAAGAAGGCAAGGGCGGCTACTTCGTTAGCGCCGAGCGCCGAGCCGGCGTTGAATCCAAACCAGCCCACCCAAAGCAAGGAGGCGCCAATCATGGTTAAAGGCAGGTTGTGCGGAGGCATGGCCTCTTGTCGGTAACCCAGACGGCTCCCGATGTAATAGGCGCCTACCAGACCCGCAACTCCGGCATTGATATGCACCACCGTACCGCCAGCGAAGTCCAGTGCCCCGCGCTCAAACAACCAGCCACCAGGTGCCCACACCATATGGGCGATCGGCAGATAGGCGAAGGTCATCCAGAGCGCAGAAAACAGCAACACTGCACCGAACCGGGCGCGTTCCGCGAATCCACCTACAATCAGCGCGCACGTGATGCCTGCAAAGGTGGCCTGGAAAGAGGCGAAGCTCAGTTCGGGAATGGTTCCAGACAGTTCGAGGTTCATCGAACCCAACTGGGCAATACCGTCAAACAATACGCGAGAGAATCCGCCTATGATCGAATTGCCTTCGGTGAAGGCCAAAGAATATCCGTAGATGAACCACAGTATGACGGCCAGACAGAACACTCCGAGTACCTGAGCCAGTACCGAAAGCACATTTTTTGAACGAACGAGGCCGCCGTAAAACAGCGCAAGGCCAGGTACGACCATCAGTAGAACTAGGATCGTCGAGACGCTTACCCAGACGAAATCGGCTTTATCCATTATGGTTTCTCCTGTTATAGCGCAGCGTCGTCAGACTCACCCGTGCGGATACGCACGGCCTGTTCCAACGCAGTGACGAAAATCTTGCCGTCACCGATCTTCCCGGTATGAGCGGCGGAACACAGCGTCTCAATGGCCTGTTCCAGCATTGCTTCCGATACGGCCATATCGATCCGCAACTTGGGGAGGAAATCGACGGTGTACTCGGCACCTCGATATAGCTCGGTGTGGCCTTTTTGTCGGCCGAAGCCTTTGACTTCAGAGACGGTCATGCCCTGGATGCCGATGGCGCCAAGCGCCTCGCGCACTTCATCCAGTTTGAATGGCTTGATGATTGCAGTGATGAGTTTCATGCGGGGAGTCCTTTTGTAAGGGGTTCGTCCCAGCTAACGCAACAACTGTGCCAATTTCAAAATTGTGGCGCGGGTGGTTTCCAGACGTTCAAACCAAGGTTTGGAGGTGATTTGGGCTCTATGGCTTGGGAAGACGGCGCCTTGGTGTGGTAGCTGTCATGCGACGGGACCGCACCCCGCGCACAGAAGCAGTGCGGCGGCACCAAGCTGGTGCAAGTAGCGGATCTGTTGTGCAACATTGGGCGGGTGGGTAACAAAACGTGGTCAGGGCAGGGGTTTTGTGTCGCGATGTAGATTCGGGAGGTCTTTGTTGAAATCGCGGAATCTGTTGTCCTGTATGGGCTCGCGCCCATTTCAAAGTGCCTGATCCAGGGCGGCGCTGTAATCCTGAATTACACTAGCTTTAGGTGATTTCCCCAGGGGGTGGCTAGACTTGTAACCAAGCCGGTTGTTACAAGCTCGCTGCAAAAGTCAGTCGCATCGGGCTCACTTTTATTAACCGCGACTCTCGATAAAGTGAGGAATCCCATGAAAAACACACGCACATATCTCGCCGTCATGGCCATGGCCGCATCCGTGAGCCTGCTTGCAGCATGTTCGAACGAAGATGACACTGCTCCACCGGCAGATACCGCGCCTCCCCCAGCGGCGTCGCCGGCGGATCCGATGACCAGTCCGGGTGCCGGATCTCCGACAACCCCCGCGGATCCCATGACTCCTCCCGAGTCTGGAGCACCCACAGTACCGCCGCCCAGCAGCTCTATGGGCGACACACCCGACTCGTCATCGTAAACTGCCGAGCGCTCAGGTCGGGTCAACGACCTGAACTCGGATTCGAACCGGGTTAGCCGATGGGCCGCAATGTTGCGGCCCATTATGTGGTATGTCCTCCAGGCGAGCGCGATGGACGGCAATTCATTACACTAGATGCACAGACGTACTAACGATTTTCTGGAGTGAATCATGGCTAACCGCAGCGATTTTTTTGAAGAGTTTCAAAAGAATATTTCCGAGCTTATTGCCAAGAGCCCGGCAGCGGACATCGAGCGCAACGTGAAAGCCATGATGTCACAGACATTTTCGCGATTGGATTTGATCACACGCGAAGAGTTTGATACCCAGGCTGAGCTACTGGAACGAGCACTGGCGCGGATTTCGGTGCTTGAGGCCAAGGTGCAGGCGCTTGAAACCTCTGTCAAGCTTAACGCTGCACCCAACGAATAGCCTGCTTCAAATAAGTATCTTAGTCATGGCCATGCGGATCTTCCGCATGGCCATTTAGATCTCTTGCGCCTTTCTGGCTGCGTCCGGCCATCGCATACTTCCAATAAACAACCGTTGAACGGGGTATGCATCCATGTCTTTGGCGGTACTGGCTAGCCAAGCCTTGTCTGGGCTTCAGGGCTTCGCTGTACGAGTAGAGGTCCATGTAGGCCCGGGCTTGCCTTCGTTTGTCATTGTCGGTCTTCCTGACACCGGCGTTCGAGAAAGCCGCGAGCGCGTGCGCTCAGCCATAATCAGTAGCGGCTTTGAGTTTCCTGCAGGGCGAATCACTGTCAATCTCGCTCCTGCGGACCTACCGAAAGAATCCGGTCGCTTTGATCTGGCCATCGCAATTGGTGTTCTGGCGGCCTCTGGTCAGATTGCACAGCCCGACGAGACATCGACTGTCGGCGTTGCGCCTGACTTCAGCAACTATGTTTTCGCCGGCGAACTCTCCTTGACTGGGGCGATCGTGCCCATCGCCGCCCCTCTTGCGATTGCGCTTTCCGTAGGCCAGGCCAATCCCCAAGCAGCGTTGGTAATGCCGATCGCAAGTGCGGGTATGGCGGCACATGTGCCTGGGCTGCACGTGTATAGGGCAGGGTGCTTATCCGAGGTGGTACAGCATTTTTGCGGTGGGGCGCAGCTTGAATTGGCGTCCGCAGCACAAATACAAGTAGCAGACACATCTTTTTTATGCATGTCTCAGGTTCGCGGGCAATCCCAGGCACGCCGTGCTCTTGAAGTTGCAGCATGTGGCGGACATAGCCTGCTAATGTCCGGTCCTCCGGGTGCCGGCAAAAGCATGCTGGCGCACCGCCTGCCAGGCCTGCTTCCGACCCTGACACCTCAGCAGTCCCTCGAGGTTGCGGCTCTGGCCAGTATAGTTGGGAAAGAAGCCAGGTTCAGCAAAGAGCCTCCATTTCGCGCTCCGCATCATTCCGCCACCATGCCGGCTCTAGTGGGCGGAGGTGTACGTCCCAAGCCCGGCGAGATAAGCCTTGCCCATCACGGTGTGCTGTTTTTGGACGAACTGCCCGAATTTCAGCGTCACGTACTGGAAGCGCTCCGCGAGCCTATCGAAACCGGGGTGGTTTCAATTGCTAGAAGCAGCATGACAACAAGTTTCCCCGCGCGTTTTCAGTTGGTGGCGGCCATGAACCCATGTCCTTGCGGTTGGCTGGGTCACGCACGAATGAGATGTTCGTGCACGCCAGATCGGATCGATAAATACCGTGATCGTATATCGGGCCCTTTGCTGGACCGTATCGACTTACGCCTTTGTCTGTCGTCCTTGGATGGCAGCTGGTTGAGCGCGCCTCCTTCCGAAGGCTCCGAGCGGATCAGGTTGCGGGTGCAGGAAGCCCGTGACAGGCAGTGGTCTCGACAATCCTGCCTGAATGCCAACCTGGATGTCGACGGCATCGAGCGGTATTGCGTTATGTCCGAAGAGGCTCGTACTCTTTTGCGGGAAGCCATGGCGCGTTGGCACTGGTCAGGCCGCGTAGTTCATCGCGTGATGCGAGTGGCCCGCAGCTTGGCGGATATGTCCTTCCATGATGTTATCTGCAGCGCTCATATCGCGGAAGCGGCCGGATTTCGCCACCCATGGGGAGACAACGCGGGTGGTTGACTCCCCGCGAACGAGTCATGCGAGTATCATTTGGCGTGCACAAAACCGCAAATTCTGGGTATAATCAAGAGCTTTTCCCAGATCTGCCTTAGCAATATTGGCACTTTTGGCGCGAACTACATTGGCGCGAACTACACCTTTGGCCTAAAAACGCGGCCAATAGCGTGTAGCCCAAAAGCTGCAAGTAAAGGCTTGGGTCCAATATTCGGGAAAAGCTAATAAATGACTTTAAGTTTGGTTGCGTAGTTCCAGCACCATGCTGTGATTACTTTACCGGCTTTGTGGGTTGAGCAAGTGTTGCTTTTAAGTCGAGCAACCACCTGCGGTCATAAATCACAACAGAGTTTCAACATGCCTAAAATGAAAACCAAACGAGGCGCTGCCAAGCGTTTCGTGGTTCGGGGTAGTGGTTCCATCAAGCGCGGACAGGCGTTCAAGCGTCACATCCTCACTAAGAAAACGACCAAGAACAAACGCCAGCTGCGCGGTTCGGCCGCCGTACATAAAGCGGATGTCGCATCGGTCAAGGCAATGATGCCTTACGCTTGATAATTAACGGAGAACTACTATGCCACGCGTAAAACGCGGCGTTACAGCCCGCGCTCGTCACAAGAAAGTAATCAGTGCTGCCAAAGGATATCGCGGTCGTCGCGGTAATGTCTTTCGGGTAGCCAAACAGGCCGTCATGAAGGCCGGCCAGTACGCCTATCGCGATCGTCGCAACAAAAAGCGTACCTTCCGCGCCCTGTGGATCACCCGTATCAATGCGGGCTGCCGCGAACTGGGTATCACATACAGCGCGTTCATCGCCGGTACCAAGAAAGCCTCTATCGAACTCGATCGTAAAGTGCTTGCCGACATGGCAGTGAACGACAAGGCCGGCTTTGCGGCAGTCGTGGCTCAGGCACGCGCAGCATTGGCTGCCTGATAGCCGTCTCGATCACGATATTGTGTTGTTGCGAACGGGGCTCCAGGGCCTGTTGATGCCGACGGCGTCAACCACCCTGCGGCTCCGTTTGCTTTTGGAAGCCAAAAACCATGACTCCTCCGGTGGACGACCTGATCGCACAGGCAAAAGAGCTTTTCGCTCAAGCCAATGACGCCAATTCTCTTGAGAACGCGAAAGCGCGTTTTTTGGGTAAGCAGGGTGAATTGACCACGCTGCTGAAAGGGTTGGCCAAGCTCGACCCAGAGCAGAAGCGTGAGCAAGGAGGGCGCATCAACCAGGCGAAGCAGCAGATCGAGGGGCTGCTCAATGAGCGTCGAGCACAGCTCGCCCAGGCTGAGCTTGAGAAGCGTCTGGCCGCCGAAACCATTGATGTCACCTTGCCCGGACGGGGTCGTGGCACTGGTGGAATCCATCCAGTCATTCAAACCTGGCAGCGGGTGCAAGCCATATTCGCTTCAATAGGATTTGATTGCGCGGACGGTCCTGAAATCGAAGACGACTGGACCAACTTCACTGCGCTTAACAATCCCGAGAACCATCCCGCCCGGTCAATGCAAGACACCTTTTACGTCGATATGCAAGACGAGAAAGGCCTGCCGCTGCTATTACGAACGCACACCAGCCCAATGCAGGTGCGTTACGCGCGCATGCATAAACCGCCGATCAAGGTGATCGCACCCGGACGCACGTATCGAGTCGACAGCGATGCCACGCATTCCCCCATGTTTCATCAGGTGGAGGGCTTGTGGATAGCCGAGGATATTTCCTTTGCCGACCTCAAGGGTGTCTACACAGATTTCCTACGTGCCTTCTTTGAAACCGACGACCTGTCCGTCCGTTTCCGTCCTTCTTTCTTTCCCTTCACCGAGCCGTCCGCCGAGATTGACATGATGTTCACGTCTGGGCCGAATCAAGGACGATGGCTTGAAATATCCGGCTCGGGCCAGGTTCATCCGCAGGTGGTACGCAATTTCGGGCTGGATCCTGAACGCTATATTGGCTTTGCCTTCGGATCCGGCCTTGAGCGCCTGACAATGTTGCGCTACGGGGTCAACGACCTTCGCCAATTTTTCGAAGGCGACCTGCGTTTCCTGCGGCAATTCAATCGCTAGGCGCGTTGACGCGCCGGCTGACTGTAACGGACTGACTACACATCATGCAATTTCCGGAATCCTGGTTACGCACGTTCGTAAATCCCGATATCTCCACCGACGAGCTGTCTCATCGACTTACGATGGCAGGGCTGGAGGTTGAAGAAACTCACCCTGTTGCGCCACCTTTTAGCGAAATTGTGGTTGCGCACATCATCGAGGTAGAAAAGCACCCTGACGCCGACAAATTGCGGGTGTGCAAGGTAGACGACGGTTCGGGAGAGCTCGTTCAGATCGTTTGCGGGGCACCTAATGCCGCTGCAGGCATGAAGGCGCCACTGGCGCGCATTGGCGCGGAGTTACCGGACGGCATGAAGATCCGGAAGGCAAAGATGCGTGGGGTCGAATCCTTCGGCATGTTGTGCTCGGCGCGGGAACTGGGACTATCCCAGGATCACGCCGGCCTCCTTGAGCTTGATTCCGAAGCCCCGGTGGGTCGTTCATTGCGAGACGTTCTTGATCTGGACGATACCTTGTTCACCATCAAGATGACCCCCAATCGAGCTGACTGCCTGTCAATACTTGGGGTGGCTCGCGAAGTGTCTGCACTTACCGGTGCGCCGCTTTCCATACCGCATATTGCACCTGCGCCTGTCTCGATAGATGACCGCCTGGCGGTGAGCGTGGCGTCTCCGGATCTTTGTGGCCGTTTTGGAGGTCGCATCATCCGCGGCGTCAACGCGCGGGCCAAAACTCCGGACTGGATGGTTTCCCGACTGGAGCGAGCGGGGCAGCGCTCTGTTTCCGCTCTGGTGGATATTTCCAACTACCTGATGATCGAACTCGGCCGCCCGACGCACGTTTTTGATCTGAAACGCATTCAGGGTGGTCTTACCGTCCGCTGGGCCAAGGAAGGCGAAAAGCTGACCTTACTTAACGGCCAGACTGTTGATTTGGCGCCCGATGTTGGCATTATTGCCGCTGGCGACGTCGTCGAAAGCATGGCCGGCATCATGGGTGGCGAGGCGACAGCGGTTACGCTGGATACTACGGACATTTACGTTGAAGCTGCGTTCTGGTGGCCAGATGCCATTATGGGCAAGGCCCGCCGATACAAGTTCAGCTCTGAGGCGAGCCATCGCTTCGAGCGTGGTGTCGACTTCGAGAATGTCGTCCGCGACCTCGAGCGCATCACACAGCTTATTCTTGAAATCTGTGGAGGCCAGGCCGGTCCGGTTGACGACCAGAAAATCAATTTGCCGGAGCGTAAACCCGTGGCCATGCGTCTCGAACGTTGCCATAGGGTATTGGGTGTTCCGGTCGAGCGGACCGAGGTCGAGCGCATATTCAACAGTTTGGGCCTGGACTGGAGCTTCAACGACGGTGTTTTCAGCGTCGTGCCTCCTTCCTACCGCTTTGATATCGAGATTGAAGAAGATCTGATCGAAGAGGTCGCCCGCATCTATGGTTTCGAGCGTTTGCCCGATCAGCCCCCCCGCGCACGTGCCAACATGCGCATCGAACCCGAGTCAGCTCGTGGTCCGCACGCCTTGCGTCATGCCATGGCGGCGATGGACTATCAAGAAGTGATCAATTTCTCGTTTGTCCAGGACGAGTGGGAACGTCAGTACGCCGGCAATACCGATCCCATCCGGTTGTTGAATCCAATTGCGAGCCAACTTGCGGTCATGCGTTCGAGCCTGATCGCAGGCTTGGTCGATAATATTCGCCACAATGCGAATCGCAAGCAGACGCGGGTGCGGGTGTTCGAGCTCGGACGGGTGTTTTACCGCGACCCGTCGGTGCAGGCGGGAGAATTGAGTGTGGCTGGAATCGCGCAACCCCAACGACTCGCCGGGGCTGCCTGGGGCCCTGCTGTGGACGAACAATGGGGTGTTCCCGAACGTCAGGTCGACTTCTATGACGTTAAAAAGGACGTCGAAAGCCTGCTTGGTAAACGCGCCGCGCAGTTGCGGTGTGTCGCCGCCGAGTACCCGGCGCTCCATCCGGGTCGTAGCGCCCGGCTCGAGCTGGATGGCGAAGTGATAGGGTGGATCGGCGAACTGCATCCTCGATTGAGCCGGGAAGCCGACTTGGCACACCCGCCGGTCATCTTCGAACTGGACGTCGGGGCGATCGATACCGCGGCTTTACCCGAGCCGCGTGAACTTTCGCGTCAGCCTGTCGTCGTCCGCGATTTGTCAGTCTGGGTAAACGAGAACGTCTTGTATCAGGATTTACTCGACACCCTTACCCAAACCATTGAATCTGATGCTACTCTTGGGATTGTTCAGCAGATTGGGCTTTTCGACGTTTGGCGCGACCCTTCGGGTGGCGGCGAGAAAAGCATGGCCTTGCATTTCCGGCTTCAGGACGAGCAGGTTACCTTGGATGACGCCCGTGTCGAAGAATGCATGAGTCGTTTGCTGCAGGCTCTCGTCGATACCCATGGTGCGCGCCAGCGCGCTTAAGGAGTAAAACAAAATGACTTCAGACTCGCGTACTTTGACCAAAGCTGAATTGGCCGAGCTGCTTTTCGAGCGGGTGGGGCTGAATAAACGAGAAGCCAAAGACATTGTCGATACTTTTTTCGAAGAAATCCGCGAATGTCTGGCCCGCGGTACGGCCGTCAAGCTATCGGGGTTCGGTAATTTTCAGGTTCGAGATAAGCCTCCGCGTCCTGGGCGCAATCCAAAGACTGGCGAAGTGATCCCCATCGAGGCTCGACGCGTGGTTACCTTTCATGCCAGCCAAAAGTTGAAAAGCGCGGTCGAACAGGCCGGGGTGCCCTCGGCAGATCTGGCTGATTAAATTCAGGTCTGCGGGCATTACGGCTCAGGAAATCTCTTGCTGCGTTCCGTCGAGCTCCTCCATCAAATACTATAACGTTCGTCCATGAGTTCCACTGAAACCTCCGTTACGTTGCCGCCGATTCCGGCCAAGCGCTATTTCACGATTGGTGAAGTCAGCGAGCTGTGTTGCGTCAAGCCACATGTACTGCGTTATTGGGAACAGGAGTTCACGCAGCTCAAACCAGTCAAGCGCCGCGGCAATCGTCGCTACTATCAGCACCACGAAGTTCTTCTCATACGACGCATTCGCGACCTTCTGTATGAGCAGGGCTTTACCATCAGCGGTGCGCGCAATCGGTTGGGCGATGCGCAGGCACCATTCGACCAGGAGGCAGCGGTACGTCTCAGTGGTCACGAACTTCAAATGCTTCGCGCGGAACTGGAAGCGGCACGCGACGACCTCGCCAAAGCCCTAGGTCAAACTGCCGGCAGCCAATGATGCGACAGCAGGCCTTGGCGGCTTTGCTGTGCTCCGATACTACAGACAAGGTAGAAGCGGTCGCCAAGATTAGTTCGCTGCCGCTTGAGACTTCCAGATCGCTTGCCGAACCTCCGGGCATACCGGGTCGGCCCGACCGTCCTGAATTGGTCGGGCCGTTTCAGGTCAAACAACGATCAGTCAATTCGGCCATGGGGCGTGCCGCTCTCATTCACTCTTTGGTCCATATCGAGTTCAACGCCATCAACCTGGCGTTGGACATTGTTTGGCGTTTCCATGGCATGCCGGAAGCCTTTTATCTTGACTGGGTGCGAGTGGCTTGCGAGGAAGCCTATCACTTCACCTTGCTGGCGGACCATTTGAACACCATGGGGTATTCATACGGCGATTTCCCCGCCCATGACGGCCTCTGGGATATGGCTCGTCGTACATCCTCGGATTTGCTGGCCCGTCTGGCTCTGGTTCCTCGAACGCTTGAAGCGCGAGGTCTGGATGCGTCGCCCGCGATTCGTGACAAGCTGCTCGCGGCAGGCGATGTACGAGGTGCAGAGATACTTGAGATCATCTTGCGCGATGAGATTGGTCATGTCGCCATAGGCAACAAATGGTACGGCCAGTTGTGCTCCGAACGGGGCCTCGATCCGATTGCTCAGTATCGGGCGTTGGCACGACAGTATCGCGCGCCGCGTCAGCGGGGACCGTTCAACCTGGATGCCCGGCGCCAGGCTGGGTTCAGCCAGGCCGAACTTGAGGTCTTACAGGAAGAAGCCGTCAACCCAGGTTGACCGTCCTGCCGATGAACAATATAGGACCGGTAGGCTCACGAGGGTTGGAGCTTCCCGGCTCTTGAGTCATTTCGAATATCTGGCCGGGAACAACTTCGCCAGTGACCTCCACTGGGAGCGTCAAAGGTCGGTGAGGATCCACCACCCCCAATAGTCTGGGCTGCGGTAAGTGCTCAAGATATGTCCACAAGTAGACCTTGTCAGAATCCGGCACGACAATATCCACCTGCGGCTGGAGCATGATGTTCTGCCTGCTGTCCACGGTCAGTATCCATCCCGGCGTCGAACTTGTTCCGGGCGCTTGCATTACGGCCACTTGCAAGATGGTTGGAGCCGGAGAGGCGGCAGGCTCCAGCGAAGCGCTTAGGGCCGGCTCGTGTCTAAACGCGTCTTTGGGCACGATCAGGGCTATTACCAGCAAGGCGAGCGCACACGCCAGGAAACGCCAGAACCAAAGTGCACCGAACATTGATCGACGCCCGGGGCGACGTGAAGCTGCTTCGCGCCTGAACGCCTCCGTGGGGTCCGGCGGAGCATTGCGCGTCTTGCTGGCTGCGGTTACGGACGCGCGGGGGGGCTTGTCCGTTCCGGCTTCAGGTACGGCCGCGGCTACTGGCTCGGATGGTGGGGCCTTGGATGCCAAGTCTGGCCGAAGCAAGCGTGGCTCGCGCGGCGGTTCTGCCGACGTTCTGCTTGCAATCGTAGGCTGAGGCGCCTGTGGGCATTTGGAGGGCGTAACGGGCCGGTGCGATTCCGGTGCCGAAAGACTTTGCCCAACAGTAGACACGGTTGAATCGCCCGTCGCCGCTCGTTGAACCGATGGAATCTGCGGACGCGGCAACCCCAACGTGTCGTGGATACGATCCAACAGACCAACAGGCGGATGAAGCGGGGTCAGCGTGTCGGTCAGTTCAAGCAGCCGGGCTTCCCATTGCAACGCACAGACAACTGCAGCATCGTCTTCGCCTAGCAAAGAGTGAGCATGCACGATGTCGTCGGGCTCGAGCAGGCCTAAGGTGTACTCGGCTATGAAGTAATCGTCTTTGTGTTGCAGCGAATTCATGCCGGAGTGTGCTCCCGCAGGAGTCGCAGACACGCACGGACGCGATTCCGTAATTCGCCTTTGCTGCAACCCAGGCGCGCAGCGATATCGGCATAGTTCAGACCACTGAAAAAGGCCATCAGGATAGGTTTCCGCGTTTGATCGGGCTGCTGGGCGAGAGTGGCCGCCAGTCCAGCTCCTTCTGCAGGCTGACGCGGCAACGGATCAGGCGCAGACGCTGTTCCCGCGTGCGTCGGCTGACGTCGCAACAGGTTCAAGGTGCGATAGCGCATAATGCTGTACATCCAGGCGCGGCCGCTTCCGGTGCGCGGATCGAAGCTTGCGGCGTTTTTCCAGATTAAGACGAAGGCGTCATGAACCGCGCTTTGAGCGGCGGACTGATCGCCCAGCATGATATTGGCCAGGGCCAGCATCTGCGGCGCTTCCTGCGCAAAAAGCTGTCGCAACGCCCCGGTATCGCCCTGGGCGCAGGAGGCCAGCGCGGCCTGATAGTCAAAGGTCGGATCGGCCATGGAGTCTCCGATGTTTCGAATGCGGTTTATTGTATAAGGTGTTGCCAGCGCCACCGCCTGGTATCCGTAACTTTTCTTCTTTATTCATGCGTAGACTTCAATATCGGGGCCCGGCTCCCACTGATCGCAACGACGTCCAGACCATCCGCTCTCTGCTTCCCTTTGTTTGGCAATTCAAATGGCGAGTGATATTTGCCATGGCTTGTCTGGTCGCTGCAAAGGTGGCCAGTGTCATTACGCCATTGTTCCTGAAGGATGTTGTTGATGGCCTGAGCCTGCCTCAGACCTTGATGGTGCTGCCGGTGGCTGCGCTATTGGGCTACGGTTTTGCGCGCTTGGCCACCAGCGTTTTTGGAGAGCTTCGAGACGCCTTGTTTGCCCGCGTCACTCAAGGCTCCATCCGGCGCATCGCCACCCGTTTGTTCCGGCATCTATTTGGCCTGTCGATGAGCTTTCATCTTCAGCGCCAGACGGGCGGGCTAAGCCGCGATATCGAGCGAGGCACAAAGGGCATTGGCTTCCTGCTCAATTTTATGGTCTTCAACGTTCTGCCGACGCTTCTGGAAATAACCATGGTGGCCGCAATCTTGCTCTGGCGCTATGACTTCCTGTTTGCTGTAGTCACGTTGGGAACCATTGCGGCCTATATCGTATTTACGCTTGTTGTTACCGAAAAGCGAATGGTGTATCGCCGCAGCATGAACGACCTGGATAGTCAGGCCAATAGCAAGGCAATAGACGCATTGCTTAACTACGAGACCGTAAAGTACTTTGGCAATGAGAGTTACGAGTTGGATCAGTATGACCGCAATCTTGGACGTTGGGTTGACTCCGCAGTCAAGAATCAGGTGTCGCTGAATCTTCTCAACATGGGCCAAGGCGTCATCATCACCATCGGTGTTACGGCTTTGCTCTGGCTTTCAGCCAGTGGAGTGGTAAAGCAAACCATGACCGTCGGGGACGTGGTTCTGGTCTCGGCATATCTCACGCAACTCTATGCGCCCCTGAATTTCCTGGGCTTTGTCTATCGAGAAATCAAGCACGCCCTGGCCGACATGGAGCGACTTTTCGGCCTGCTTGAAAAAGAACAGGAGATCGTGGACAAGCCTTCGGCGCGAGTCCTTGATACCAACCATGCTTCGGTCAAGTTCGAGCATGTGGATTTTGGGTATGAGTTGAATCGCCAAATACTGTTCAACGTCAGCTTTGAAATTCCCGCCGGCCATACTTTAGCCGTGGTGGGCGCGTCCGGAGCAGGCAAATCGACATTGTCCCGATTGTTGTTCCGCTTTTACGATGTGTGGGAGGGCTCCATCAAGATCAACGATATCGACGTGCGTGATCTGGAGCAGGCCAGCCTACGCCGACATATCGGCATTGTTCCTCAGGACACCGTCCTGTTCAACGATACTATCCTGTACAACATTGCTTACGGGCGACCTGGGGCTAGTCGTGAGGAAATCGTGGAAGCAGCACGCGCCGCCCGCATCCATGAGTTCATCGAAAGCCTGCCGGAGGGATACGACACGCGTGTCGGTGAACGGGGGTTGAAGCTGTCGGGAGGCGAGAAGCAACGCGTTGCCATTGCCCGCACCCTTCTCAAGAATCCGCCAATACTTGTTTTCGATGAAGCCACCAGCGCGTTGGATACCCGCACCGAGCGCGCGATCCAGGACGAACTTCGCCAAATTTCACGCGATCGCACGACATTGATCATTGCCCATCGACTATCCACGGTTGTGGACGCCGACCGGATCCTGGTGCTTGATCACGGGAAGGTTGTGGAACAGGGGTCGCATCGAGAACTGCTATTACACGGTGGCCGCTACGCTCAAATGTGGCTGTTGCAGCAGTCGCAAGACTAACCGCATGGTATGTAGGGACTTGCTTGACTGATACAGTACCATTCAAGTACTGTATTACGTATAGAACTCATTGGAGCCCGTGCGATGTTGCGCATCAGCAAGATCATGGATTACGGCACCTTGGTGCTGACATACATGGCAGGTTGTCCTGACAGGCTTTGTAGCGCCCCCGAACTGGCCAAAGCCTTGGGTCTGAACCCGCCCACGGTCAGCAAGGTATTGAAACTGCTCGGAAGGCAAGGGCTTGTGCGCAGCGTTCGTGGCGTGCAGGGCGGTTATACCCTTGGTCGGCCGGCCACTCAAATTTCAATCGCGCAAGTTCTGGATGCCCTTGAAGAGCAACCCTTTGGCTTGACCGAGTGCACGGCGGTGCCCGGAAGCTGCGACTTCGAAACCGAATGTGCCTTACGCAGCAATTGGCAGCGCATCAACGCAATTGTGCGCCGGACTCTCGAAGATGTCTCGGTAGCTGAAATGGCCCGCCCGCAACCCGACACGATGGCACCCATTGGAATCGAAGCCGTGCTGCGGCGCCAGCCACCAGCTTGACTTCTCGCTGCACGCTTACTGCGCTTTATAAGGAACCTTTGTATGGAAAATGCTTCCGCGAACATCAGCTCATTTCTTGATCGCGAGTACGAAGCGGGCTTTGTGACGGAAATCGAATCCGTCTCTTTACCCAAAGGTCTTTCCGAAGACACGATCAGACAATTGTCGGCGCGCAAACGCGAGCCAGAATTCCTGCTGCAGTGGCGACTTGAAGCCTACCGCCGCTGGCTCGACATGACGCCTCCTGAGTGGGCAGCTGTGAACTTCCCGCCCATCGATTTCCAGGACATCGTCTATTACTCGGCACCCAAAAGTAAAGTCGATGGTCCCAAAAGTCTGGATGAAGTTGACCCCGAACTCTTGCGCACCTACGAAAAACTCGGTGTGCCCTTGCATGAGCGAGCTCGTTTGGCTGGTGTGGCCGTGGATGCCGTGTTCGATTCCGTATCGGTCGCCACCACTTTCCGAAAGCAGCTAGCCGAGGTGGGCGTTATCTTCTGTTCGTTTTCGGAGGCGGTGCAAGAGCACCCAGAGCTGGTTCGCAAGTACTTGGGCACTGTGGTGCCACCTAGCGACAACTTCTACGCTGCACTCAACTCAGCCGTATTTTCGGATGGCTCGTTTGTGTTCATTCCCAAAGGCGTCCGATGTCCGATGGAGCTGTCAACCTACTTCCGTATCAACGCGAGGGACACTGGCCAATTTGAACGAACCCTCATCATTGCCGAAGAGGGCTCTAGCGTCAGCTATCTCGAAGGCTGCACGGCACCGATGCGCGATGAAAACCAGTTGCACGCTGCGGTGGTCGAATTGATCGCGCTTGACGACGCCAAGATTAAATATTCGACTGTGCAAAACTGGTATCCCGGTGACAAGGACGGGGTCGGAGGTATCTACAACTTCGTTACCAAGCGTGGCGACTGCCGGGGCGCACGTTCACGTATTTCGTGGACTCAAGTCGAAACCGGATCGGCCATTACCTGGAAATATCCCAGCGTGATTTTGCGCGGCGATGACTCCGTGGGCGAGTTCTATTCCGTTGCACTGAGCAATCATCGTCAACAAGCCGACACCGGCACCAAGATGATCCATATGGGCCGCAATACGTCGAGCACCATCATCTCGAAGGGCATTTCAGCCGGCCACGGAAGCAATACCTATCGCGGGCTGGTGCGAATCACACCCAAGGCCGAGAACGCCCGGAACTACACGCAGTGCGATTCGCTTCTAATCGGCAAAGAGTGTGCGGCTCACACTTTTCCAACCATCGAGGCGCAGAACCCCACTGCCCATGTCGAGCACGAGGCCACGACATCGAGGGTAAGCGAAGAGCAACTTTTCTATGCCATGCAACGCGGGCTCTCAGCCGAAGATGCCGTCTCCATGATTGTGAACGGTTTCTGTAAGGAAGTATTCAAGGAACTGCCTATGGAGTTTGCAGTTGAGGCACAGAATCTATTGGGCGTGAGCCTTGAAGGCAGCGTCGGCTAAGGAGAATCAATCATCATGTTGGAAATCAAGGATCTGCACGTCAACATAGGTCAAAAGGAAATCCTTCGCGGCCTCAACCTCACGGTCAAGGCGGGCGAGGTGCACGCCATCATGGGGCCCAACGGGTCTGGAAAAAGCACCCTGGCGCAAGTGCTGGCGGGCCGCGAAAGTTACCAGATAAAAAGCGGGAGCATTTTCTGGGATGGTCGCGACCTTACCGAGATGTCCATCGAGGACAGAGCGCGCGAAGGGCTGTTCATGGCGTTCCAGTACCCTATTGAAATACCCGGTGTCTCGAATGCCTATTTCCTGCGGGCAGCGGTTAATGCTGTTCGCCGCCATCGCGGCGAGCCGGAAATGGATGCTATGGACTTCCTCGCCCACGTCAAGGCCGAAATGAAGGCAGTGGGCATGAGAGAAGAGTTTCTTTACCGCTCGGTCAACGAGGGTTTTTCGGGTGGCGAAAAGAAACGTAATGAAGTACTGCAGATGTCCCTGCTGCAACCTCGTCTGGCGGTACTCGATGAAACAGACTCCGGGTTGGATATCGACGCCTTGCGTGTGGTTGCCGAAGGCGTGAATCGTCTGCGTTCCCCGGACCGCGCCTTGATCGTCATCACGCATTATCAGCGACTCCTCGAGTACATTGTTCCTGATCATGTACATGTCTTGTCCGCCGGCCGTATCGAGCATTCCGGAGGGCGAGAGCTTGCCCTTGAGCTGGAAGAGCGCGGATATGGCTGGGTAAAGCAGGAGGCCGCACAGCGCAAGGGAGCCGAGGCATGAGTGATTTGTTGCAGTCTTGGCATCAACGCGCGCAAAGCACAAACCTGCCTGGGTCAAGGCTTCCCTGGTTAGCCAGTACTCGACGCCTTGCGCTGGACAGGTTCATGTCTGAAGGGTGGCCAACCACCAAACATCCGGACTGGCGACATACTTCGCTGGCGTTCTTGCAGCAGCAAATTTTCAACGGACAGCCCGCCGCGTCCACACGATTTGATACCGAGACTCTCCGGCAAGGGCAGGGCGGTCATTGGATGGTATTCGTAGACGGCCGATACCACGCGGGTCTGTCGCATATTGGAGATCTCAACGACGGAATTCGTGTCGCTCCATTGGCGCAAGTGTTGACGTCAGGCGAGTCCAGTCTGGAAGCCGCAATGGGCAACGCCGACGAAGGGGGCAGTCAAGCCGCTCTTAATCTGGCGTTGGCCGCCGATGGTGCGTACATCGACATCCCTGCGCGCACGGTATTGGACGAACCGCTGCACCTGGTGTTCATTGCCGCTGGCGATGCGAACGCCAGCTTCCCACGCAATGTCGTGTTGTTGGGCGAAGGAGCCGAAGCCATTCTGGTCGAACACTACATCGGGCATGCCCAAACGGCCACGTTTACTAATACGGTCTTGCGCGGGCGCCTCAGTTCAAATTCCAAGCTGACACACCTAAAGGTACAGCAGGAACAGCCCGAGGCTTTTCACTTGTCTACGATAGACATAGAACAGGATACGGGCTCTACCTACGAGTCGCATTCGATATCCATGGGTGCACGCCTGGCCCGTCATGATATCGGTACTCGCTTCAATGGCACTCGGTGCCACGCGCTGCTAAATGGTTTTTTCTACGCTGATGGCCGTCGCCATGTCGACCACCATACGCGTATCGATCACGCCCAGCCGGACAGCACGAGCCATGAATACTACCGCGGCATACTGCACGATTCGGCTCAAGGTGTATTTACAGGGCGAATCCAGGTACGGGAAGGCGCAGACGGAACCGACGCGATACAGCGTTCCGATAACCTGCTCTTGTCCCGTACCGCACGGGTCACCACTCAGCCTGAGCTCGAAATCTATGCCGACGATGTCAAGTGTGCTCATGGAGCGACCGTGGGCCAGATCGATGAAGAAAGCCTGTTCTATTTGCGCTCAAGGGGGCTGTCGGAAGCACATGCGCATGGCGTCATGACCTATGCTTTTGCTGCGCAGGCCCTGAAGCGGATTACCCTCGAGCCTATGCGCCGTAGGGTCGCGACAACGGTACGCCATCTTCTGCCTGGCGGGGCGCTGCTTGGAGACATTTCATGAGCGCCAGCATTGCTACCACCGTGAACGACCTGGTTTCCGACCGCGCCAGCGATTTCCCGATACTTTCACGGCAAGTCCGCGGCAAGCGTTTGGTCTACCTGGATAACGGAGCCACTACACAGAAGCCGCGGCAGGTCATCGAAGCAGAGAGCCGGTTTTACGAAGAATCGAATGCAAACATCCATCGAGGCGTTCACTGGCTTTCTCAGCATGCTACCGATTTGTACGAGGCTGGCCGGAAGTCGGTCAGGCAGTTTCTCAATGCGAGCAAAGATGAAGAGATCATCTTCACTCGTGGAACGACCGAGTCGATCAACCTGGTAGCGCAAAGCTGGGGCCGGGCAAATTTAAAGGACGGCGACGAAGTTCTGCTGACTGCAATGGAGCATCACTCCAATATCGTGCCGTGGCAGCTTTTATGTAGTCAAATTGGTGCTGTACTGAAAGTCGTGCCGATCAACGAACGCGGCGAACTACTGATGGAGGAATACAAAAAGCTTCTTGGTCCGCGTACCCGGCTCGTTTGCGTGGCGCATGTTTCAAATGCTTTGGGCACGGTCAACCCTGTCCGGGAAATTGTCGAGCTTGCCCACAGCGTCGGCGCTCGGGTGCTGGTCGATGGCGCACAAGCCGTCGCACATCAGCCGGTCGACGTGCAGGCATTGAACTGCGACTTCTATGCCTTTTCTGCACACAAGTTATATGGCCCCACCGGGATAGGTGTGCTTTATGGCCGCTCCGAACTGCTCGATGCAATGCCACCTTGGCAAGGGGGTGGCGACATGATTCTTACTGTCAGTTTTGAGGGTTCCACGTTTGCCGATGTACCTCAACGCTTCGAGGCCGGAACCCCAAATATTGCCGGTGTCGTCGGCATGGCTGCAGCGATTGACTACGTGCAGTCGATAGGACTGGACCGCATCGCTGCACATGAGCAGCAACTACTCGATCGGGCGACTGAACGGATATCAACGCTGCCCGGTGTCAGAATCATTGGTAGCGCTGAACGCAAAGCGGGCATCCTGTCATTCGTTATAGACGGCATTCACCCTCATGACCTGGGAACCATCCTGGATATGGAGGGTGTGGCCATTCGAGCTGGGCATCACTGCGCGATGCCGATCATGACCCAATTCGGCATATCGGGCACCGCCCGAGCTTCGTTCGCCTTGTATAACACCCCGGATGACGTGACGGCCCTGATCGAGGCTGTACAAAAAGCTCAATCCATGTTCGGGTTAGCGGAGACGCCATGAGTGATATGCAGCCTGACCTACGAGAGCTATATCAAGAAGTGATCTTCGATCACAACAGGCACCCGCGCAATTATCACGGCATGGAGCGACCCAGTCATGTTGCGCAAGGCCACAACCCATTATGTGGTGACGAACTTACTGTCTATTTGCGCGTTGAAGATGGAGTTGTTGCTGAGGCAAGTTTTGTGGGCCAGGGTTGTGCCATCTCTACCGCTTCGGCGTCCCTTATGACCGAAGCCGTACGCGGAAAACCGGTCGACGAAGTCGAAGGCCTATTCGAGGATTTTCACGCCATGCTCACAGACAAGCAGCCAATCGCTCGTGATTTCGGAAAGCTTCAGGTATTGGCGGGCGTCAAGGAATTTCCGGTACGCGTCAAGTGCGCAACGCTTGCCTGGCATACCTTGCACAATGCACTGCAAGGTGTCTCTGAACCGGCCAAGACTGAATAAGGTATTGCCATGTATCACAACAGTAGACCAAACGAAGTTGTTGTCAGCCGTGACCTGCCTGCGGTTTCAGTGCCGTTTGGCGAGCCCGTCACCATTCAGGCGGGCTGCGTAGCGCAGATTACACAACAGCTGGGGGGCAGTTATACGGTTTATGTAGAGGGCAATCTTTACCGCGTTGAAGGTAAGGATGCCGATGCGCTTGGCCTTGAAGCCGTCGAAACGCCCGCGCTGCAACTGACCTCGGGCGAGGTCGGCCCAGAAAGCGTTGAGGCCCTGGCGCTGGAGTTGCTGGCTACATGTTACGACCCTGAGATTCCCGTCGATATCGTCAATCTCGGACTTGTGTACCGATGTGAAGTTCTACCCGGATCGCTGGAAGGGCAGTACAAGATCGAAGTGGATATGACCCTGACAGCGCCAGGATGCGGCATGGGAACTTTCATCGCCGAAGAGGCCCGTACAAAATTGCTCTCAATTCCCGGCGTTGAAGCGGTAGACGTCAATCTCGTCTGGGATCCGCCATGGAGCCGGGAGATGATCAGCGAACATGCCAAGCTAGAACTTGGTCTGATGTAGGCCCGCGCGTCGCCTTTGACCGACGAACAGCTTCCGTTAGCCACCTATGCCGCCTGGGACCCGCGTCAGGCGAAAGCAGGGGCAAAGGGCATCCAGGTAATCGCGAAGTGGGCAGTGGAAAAGGCCGCATCAATTGCGGCCTTCAGTTCTAGCGTTGCCATCTGCTTGTCCGCCTATGCTTGCCCAACCCAGCTTGGCGCCACGGGACACGGCTGCATATACGGCAGCATTGCGATTATGCACGTCCAGGCGTTGATACAGGGTTTCGGTATGGGCTTTGGCCGTAGCCACCGATATATTAAGGTAGCGTCCCACCGTTTTCATGGGATAGCCACGCGATAACAATACCAGTACCTCGTATTGGCGCGGTGTCAGTCCCAGCATCTCGGACTCGGCGTGGGCCTGCAAGGAAAGTTTGCCATTCTCGACGTGAGTTGCCCCGTTGGTCACTGCTGCGCGAGCTGACGGTTTGTGCTTTTCGGTGGGCAGAAGCTGCTTGCGCAACGGAAAGCACGTGCCGCCGGCCAGAACCAGTCGAATCGACGCCTGAAGAACCTCGGGCTCGGCATTCTTTGGAACATAGCCGCAGACCGCAGGGGGTAGGGCGATTGATCCAGGCAGATGGTTATTGTCGGAAAGAATGAGGATGGCGCGAGGTGCGTAAGCCTTTAGTACGGAATCAATTAGCTGATTGGCATCTTCGGCTGGCGAGATGGACAATAAGACCAGATCGATTTCTCGACTTTCATCACGCGCGGCGAGCAAACTCGAATAGTCGGCTCCTTCGATCGTGACATCGGGCATTACGTTCGCGATTAGCTGCAGGAGTCCTAAACGGATTAATGCATGTGGCTCCACTACTTTGATAATGGTCATGCTTATATTCCTACGTGCGACGTTGCATTTAAGAGGACTGGAGTAGGTGCCTGTCCAGAGACGCACGAAGACCCCTGCACATTGGGCAATGGATCGGTGTCGCGTGTGTGGAACGCTGGACCGGTAACCCGGCGGCTCGTATCCCCTCTTTATACTAGCCAATCATTATTCTTGGCCCTTTAAGCGACGTCAATAATTTAAATGAAATATGTGCTGCAAGTAAATGATTACTTTGCAAAAGAACTGAAACAATATGATTCAACTCACTTAAAATGCATCAGTGAGGAATGGCCGTTCGGGCGTCCATGCAGTCGAATTCATACCGCCGTTCACCACCCATTCTCTCGGTAAGCACGAGTTCAATGCGACAGTCGCCACTGGGAGCCGACACCGCCAAACGTGGTAGGGCCACCGCCGTGTCAGCGGGTACTCGCAGTACGCCTCCTTGGCTGACACGGCTATTCCCTCCACTATGCACCACGATGGTGCGCAAAAGATAGCGCACGCTCGTATCTTGATTGCTTTGCACGTAGGGGATAATCACCTCTGGCCGCGATGAATTCTGGGTTTCAAGCCAGGCTTGCAAATCAATATCAGCGTTCATTTCCGTAGTACCTATTTGCATTTGATTCAAATTGTTTGGAATCGGATATATGAGGGGCCGAGCCGCGGAGCGTCAGGCTAGACGCTTGGTCGCTCCGCGGCGCAGTCCGCTCAGGTCGCCGTCTTAGTGCTGCTTGATTACACCCATGTTGTAAGAACCCACCTGGGTCAACGTGGCAGTGTGCCCTGAGTTTCTTTGCATGATGACACCTTCGTTGCGGTAGCCATTCTGGTTGATCGTAGCGTTCAGGTTGCTGCCTTTCTGCTCGATGTAACCATCGTTGAAATGACCAGTCTGATTGATTTGCGCAACGACCCAGCCGCCTTGACCTTGCTGGGTAATACCAGCGAGGTTGTCGAAGCCGCCTTGGGAGATTCCTGCGTCGGTGTTGTTGCCGCGCTGAGTCACCCAAGCCGTGTTGCCCCAACCCCAGGTTTGCTGAATGTTTGCATACTGGTTGTTTCCGGGAACGGTCCAGAACCACTGCTGCGAACCGCTTTGATCGATCGTTGCATCACCCGCATTGGCGGTTTGCGTGATCGTGGCATTGGCGTTGTTCACGTCTTGCTGGACGACAACTGCGTCGTTGCTATAGCCGTTAACGGTAATAGTGGCCGTCGCACCGTTGTTGTCGTACTGCTCAACCGTGGAGTCATTCCACGATCCGGTCTGTGAAATGGTGGCCGTGTCTGCGTGGGCTGCTCCGACGCCGAACATGACTCCGATTCCCAAAGCGATTGCCGATAGTTTGTAAGACATAGTGTATCTCCTCGTTAAGAAGACCGGGGTCGCTGCACGGTACCCGGCGGTCTTCAGAACCGGGCCCGCTTAAACCAAGTGATCCGTGCTCATTGCAGCGGATCGACAGGCGCCGTGGATGCCACGGCCGGAGGTCCCAGTTGTTCGTTCGTTATGGTTTGGGCGTAATTGTTCTCCGCCTGCAGGTACCGTTGAACAATTGGAGTGTTCCAGTCTTCCGGGTTCTTGAGCGCCCAGTTGTTGTCTTTCAGCCCCTGCACCGTCAAATGAACAACAGCCGCTTCAATCGCTTCTTTCACGCATAGTTGTGCCGGTTCGTTCTGGGTCAGGCCGCCTTCGATCTCGAGCAGATCCTTGAAGTTGACGAACTTGAAGACGCTCGGACGTACCTCGTATGAGAAGATCGTCTTTGTGGTGGAAACCGTCTGCAGGACGCGCCCTGTACGGATGTCCACGCTGCGAAGGCCCACGGTCACCTGATCCATGCGATATTGAGTTGACAATCCGATGCCCAGGAATCGCGCGCCCAGCCCCCCCGTGCGAATGTTGCTTTCGTACGAGATGATGCCGCCGTCAACCAGAATCGAGGCCGGTAACAGCGCTGGAATCTGCACTTGCGGCGACTCTTTGTCCTGAGAGCCGTCCAGCGCTCTGACGATGCGCCGCTCCGTCAGCAGTTCCTGCAGGCTTTCTCGCTCGACCGGGGTGAACCAACCCGAATCCTTTAGCGCCTTGACCAGCATCGACGCAGCGCCTTGGGTCACCGACGTTGAAAACGAGCTATCGGGCGAAGGCTTGTATTGGCCTGTCTGGTCACGAAATCCGTAGACGGCTACCACGATCTTCCCCTTTGGCTCCGGCAGACGCAGCAAATCGTGCGTCGAAGGCGTGGGAGGGGTCAATTGCGCCGGTGCACCGACGTCCTTTGGTTCTTGGTACGTAGCGCAGGCAGAGAGGGCTGCGCAAGCCGCGATAAGCACTGTCGCCCTGAACGCGCGGCGCGATCTTGCGGCGATGTTATATGTGGCGGCCGTTTTCATTTGCCCACCTGGAAGGTAGTCGACCCGCCGGTCACCTTGTCGGTCGTGGTAATGGAAAGCAAGCCACCACCGACGTCGACGATATTGATCGTGAAATTCTCTGTCTCAAGGGTGCCCGGAATCAGGTTTCCGTCTTCTCCCACTACTCGGGAGGTGGCCGACGCTGCCAGACGCCCGAGAATGGCCCGCTCCAATGTGTCCTGAAAGATCTCGAGCGGCGAGGGCTGATTCCCACCGAACATGTTGTCGTCGGCATCCGGGTCGGTGTGTTTGTTGGTAGCCAGTGCCGAATTCAACAAGTTCGGGCCGTTGAGCGGCGGCCCACCAAAGGACGGATTGAGCGGAAAATACACCAGCTCGGTCGAACCTGCCGGCTGAACCCACAGCGCGGTGGCCAACGCGCTCATGCAGCAAAGTACGGTGCCACGCCATAACTTGTTCTGTTTCATTTAGAGCTCCTCTTTTCCCAGATCCTGGCTTTGCACCAGCATCCTTTGGATTTCGCTGTTGACCACGGTCTCGTAAACGACTTTTGCAGCCTGCAGGCTTATGTCCTTTGCCGCCTGACGAGCGGGTGAAAGAAACATATGGAAGATCCGCTCCTGGCGGTACTGCACCCAGATCTCGCTACCGAACTTGGTGGTAGGGCGCTCATGAACGGAAATAGAGTAGCGCTGGTCACCGTCCATTTCCCTCCACGCGCGCGCGAAGAACTGATAAAAATCATTGCCGAGTACTGTGACGGTACGGTTGAGTACGATTCCACTCAGAGGGTCGTCGAGCACGCTTTTTTCTGAATGCGTTTTCAAGAGGTCGTCATCCAGGTTGGAAGCGGCCGCATAGGCGGCGATCCAGCCCAGGGTGAAGAACAAAGCTTGAAGATGCTTGTTGCAGCGAGTCATTTGTCGCCCCTCTACGGTTACATCAGAAAGGTGTTATTACTTGTCGAAACCGTGTGTTCATCTTAAATACGGGAGCTGTTTGTCCGCATGAGATATACATCCTAGAAAGCACCCGCCGTATGGCGTAAAACCAGGGTCATGACTTACGCCGAAAGGCGTATAGAGGTGTCGTCCGCACCTTCCCAACGGCTGATTTCGCCATCTTCGGCGTGGTGAATGACCACCATGCGGCTCAGACGTATGTCTTGTAACTGAGGGGTGCTCAAGGCAAAACGCTCGGCCATTTGAATGTCATCGGCCATGCGAAGGCCGGTCGGGGGAATGCGCGTAGTCCTTTTTCGGTACGTACCCCACAGCATCAGAAGAAGCGCGTTTACTGCACAAACTGTCACATATAGGAGCAATGCCGTAGGCGTGGCTACCACGCCACCCATAAACGGAAACTCCAGGCTGTGGTCAACGCCGTTTAGAACGGCAATGACACCCGCGGTCATGAGGTAACTGAATGCAAGCCAGCCTATGCCAGTCAGGACGATATCCAGGAGTCTGATTGCAATCGGGCGTGGTGTTTGGACGAGAAGGCTCATATCAACTCCTTGATGCCACGATCAGGACTGGACCACCGGGCGCGCCGGCGTCGGATACGTAGCATGACGTTAGGGAAACTGACCAGTGTGGTGCACAGATTGATCAGCCAGTACACAAACGGATACCAGACGATCCAATACAGCGAGCGAGCGATATCGGGTTCGTAACGCCGCTCGATCAAGACGCTGACGGCGAACTGAAACAAGCAGGCAATCGCCAGGACCATGCCAGTGAACGCCGGCGGCCACACTCTGGACACCTGCGTGGCGGGCTCTATATCGACCATAAGGCCGAGGAGCCAGAGTGCTACAGTCAAAGCCATTGCAAAAGCCCAGATTGTGGAGAGGAGGTAATCGGCCATAAGTGGCCAGAGCCGGCGCTGGTTCCAATCCCACATCATGGAAATGTTTTTCAGGAAAACCTCGGCCCCGCCTTGCGCCCAGCGCTTGCGCTGCTTCCATAGGCCGCGCACTGTTTCTGGCATCAGGATCCAGCATAGTGCTCGCGGTTCAAAGAACACCAGCCACTGGTTACTCTGCAGTTTCCAGGTGATGTCGATGTCTTCCGTGATCATGTCGAGGCTCCAGTACCCGACATCATCAAGCGCCTGTCGACGAAAGGCGGCCACCACGCCAGACACGCTGAACAACTGCCCGTACACCCGCTGCGTGCGCTTGATGAGCCCGATGATTGATGAGAACTCGCCAACCTGTATCCGGCCCACCAGGGTGGAGCGTGTGCGAATCCGGGGGTTACCAGTAACCGCGCCGACTCGGGGACGGTCCAGCATCGGGAGAACGAGGTAGGCGGCAGCATCGGGGTCCAGCATGGCATCCCCGTCGATGCAGACGATGAATTCGCCGCGCGCGGCCAATGCGCCCATGCGCAGCGCCATGGCTTTCCCCTGATTCCGTGCCAGGTGGATGACACGCAGGGCAGGGAAGCGCTGGGCGAGTTCATCAAACATGGCACCGGTGGAATCACTCGAACCATCATTGACCGCGATCACCTCGATATTGGAGTAGTTCTGATTCAGGGCGGCGTGTATGGCTTCCGCGCCATGGTCTGCTTCGTTGTGGCACGGGATGACAATCGTAATCAGCGGATTGCCATGGAGAATCGGAGTTATTTTGCCGGGTGCCCAGGGCCATCGTTTCTCCCACGCTAACCAAAAGTAAATTCCACCCGCCATCCAGATCCCGGACATGAAAAGCGGATAAAAAAATACGAATCCCAGCAGGGCGCTGCTTGTCGACAGGAAAGCCAAGGCCAAAGGCACGCCAACCACCAGGCCTAAAAGCAGGAGGGCTATGAGACGGACTTTCATCGGAAGGGATACCAGTTATTGGACAGTACGGGTCGAATGATCTCGATGCGGGGTTCGTTCGCGACAAAGTCGTCGGGGTAGTAACCAAGATTGCGGGCGCCGTTCATCTGTAGCCAGCGCATCCAGTCCGCCAGAAGAAGGGAATTCACGTGGCCGCCGTCCGAGCCATCCGGCTGCTCCCGCCAATCTCGCGCCTGGAGCTCGAATACGGTACGGTCAAGCGCACCAGGTCGGGCGCCGACCTCTTCGACCATTTTTTTGAGCCACGCCTTGCTATCCCTGTCTGCAATACCTTCCATCCACGGCATGGCCATAGGCGCGGTCCAATCGTAGGCGACAAGGAAGTCGTCAAGATTTTGCGCAAACCAGGCTTCGCTTGCGGGATCGACAATAGGCGGCGCAAACATATTTCTTGCGGTTTCTACCTGCGGGCCGCGCAACGTGTGCACGCGTTCTGCCAGATCGTGGGTGAAATCCACCAAATAGCGACTCTTGAACCGGGTCCAACGCTGCATCTTTTCTGGATCCGCCCGCAATTCTTCGATAGAGTTCCCCAGTCCGGCGTTGCGATAGGCCGCCAAGGCTGATGGGCTGGCGTCTTCAAAATCCGAAAGCAGTGCGTCGTCGTGAAACAAAATGCCCGCAAAGATGGCGTTGCGCGCAAGATCCTCGTATAGCTCCGTGACCTGCTGACGAACGCGTGGATCGAAAGGTGACAATCGTTGGTATTGGGAGGGATCTACCTTTGCTTCTCCGGTATCAGGGTCCCAGCGCGTGACGCGTTCCAACTCCGGGTCCAACTGGAAACTCAACACCGGCATCCAGGCAAAGACCCTTACCAGTGCGCGGCTTCGCAGCTGCCAGGCGGCACGGCTGAATAAATCAGCACGAACAGGCAAGTGTCGGTTGGGGAAATACACCTCGCGTGCCAGGCCGTCTCCGGTCGGGTCGGCGAACGCCTGGAGGAACACCACATTGACGCCAAGGTCGGCAACGCGTTGAACTAATTGGTCGAGGTTGCGTTCCATCTGCTCGGGATCGCTGTCGTACACGTAGTCGAGATCGACATGGGCGACTCGTATCTCGACGTCGTTCTCCATATTCACGACGGCCTGAGCGAAGGACTGCAAGGGTGGGTCATTCGAGATCAATAGCCGCGGGATACTGAACATATCGTTGATAGAGGCCAGGGAGTTCTCGAGGTTCAAGGCCATGGCATAGCCTTGTTCCCGAACGATATTCAGGGCCGGTCCGCTCGCTTCTCCGTATGGCCAGACCCACACGCGAGGCGATTTGCCTGTGACTTGCCGGACTTTACGAGTGATGCGTGCAACGTCTTCGCGTACCCGCTGCTCGTAGTCGGCGTCGGTTTCGTACTCGCCCGTCGTCATGTCGTAGCGCCGTGCAGCTGCAGCCGGCTGCAAATTGCCTTGCGGGTTGGCGACAACTCCGTAGTGCATATCATCGGTATGCGCCCCAACTTCGACCAAGCCCGACCGGGATACTTCTGCAATCTGATCCCAAGTCAGAAATCGGTCACGTTCAACCATCTTGCCGCCGAAATCGACAAGCTCGTTATCCGGAGTGCCTACCCAGGCTCCAACAGGAGCCAGTACCGCAGGCCAGTTGAATGCTTTCAAGATTGGAAATACGCGCGTGTAGAAGCTTCGATAGCCGTCATCGAAAGTCAGCAGCACCGCCTGATCGGGCAGATCAGGCCCTCCATTTCGGGCAGCCAGGATCTGATCCACGGTTATTGGCGTGTAGCCGTTTTCTCGTAGCCAGGAAAATTGTTCGAGCAGGTGATCGGTGCGTACGGAGACATACGATTGGTCGGGGTCTTCGTCCTCAACATCGTGATACGCCAGCACCAGATAATGATTCCGTGGCCATGGCTTTTCCGAGTTTTCAATCGGTCTTTGATCAGGAGGCACGAAGCGCGGCGCCTGGCTGGCGCAGCCTGCCATGGCTAGCAGTGCGCAAAGCAGAAAGACAAGGCAGTGCAGGCGGAACGGATAGGCAGTCATCTCGTGTCTCAAAATCGGAATTGAAGATCAAACATGAGTCGGGCTTCTCGTTCGCGAACGCCGTCGTAAGGGCGGCTGACTCCCAGAACGCTGACTCCTGCATCGAGCCTTTCATTCAGGCGCAGTCGCAGTCCGTACCCCACCATTCCAATCGCACCCGAGCCATATCCCCGTTGTGAATACACACCCGCACCAAGCGTGAAGCGTTGCTCTACAACCGTCTCATACCGCCTGTACAGGGTGTGAGTGAGAGAAAGGGATGGCAGTACTGCCAAATCCGCGCGAGGATTGAAGTAGGGCGTGTCCTCGTGGGTATTGCGGGAAGCCGATACGTCAAGATGGGCATCCAGTTTCAGATGCGGCGCTGTGTAAATCCGCTCACTACCCGTTATTCCAAGTTCCAGGCGGCGGTTACCATCGCTGAACTTTGAGGGCGAAACCCGGAAGCTCCATTCGCGTCGCTCACTCGCCCGCCACCTGACATAGGCGTCCAACCGATTAGAAGAAATGTCGTTGGCCAGTGCCTTCAACGGCGTTTCGCGGGAGCGAAACGCCACTTGTCCACCGATTCTCCATTGGTCATTGATGTCGTAGTCCGCTTGCAGGCGTGCGCCGACCTTTGCACCTTGGCCATAGTGGTTCGACGAGACCTCGGCTTCCGCAGTCAGATTGCGGCTGCGCCATTCGGCTCCGCCCCGATACCAGTGGTAGTCTGCATCGTAGTCATCGAAATCAGCCTCTGCGAATCCACCGCCGGCAAACCCTCTCCAGTTGTAGCCGATCGGAGGGGAATAAATGACGGTATCAATATTAAGGTCGTGATTTCCCGCCACCGGGCTGTCGCCCGCCAATCCGCGTGTTCCTGTAAGTCGCAATTCGGCCTTGTTATGCCGCTCCCAATCCCTGACGAGGCGCTGCACATGCAAATTCTCCGGATATCGGCGGACCGCATTCTGTATGAGTATGTCTGCCTGCTCCCACTCTTGCAGGTTCATGGCAGTGCGTGCCTGTTCCGTGATGACCTGTATCGATTGGGGCGTGTGAGTCTCGGCAAGCTTGAGCTCTTCTTCCGCACGGCGTGGCCAGCCGCGCGCAAGATACACCTGAGCCAACGAACTGCGCAGCCCTGAATGACCAGGGGCCCGAGCTACCAGCGTCTCCATGTCTTCCTGAGCTTGCTCGAGATTGTCGGCGTAGTGATGGCCCATCGCCGCATACTGGCTGGCCGCCAGGTTCAGGTCGTTTGGCTGCGGGAGAGGGGTCCCTTTTTGCCAAAGCCAAGCAGGCTGCTCGACCAAGGCCTCGGACATCACAGTTTGGGCGGCATCGAACTGTTCCGATTCGATATAGGAATAGAAAAGCCCCGATTGCCGGCTGAGACGAGCAGCAGGGTCAGTGTGAACGCGTTCAGAATTGAGGATCTGCAGATACAGTTCTGCAGCCTTCTCGGGTTGACGTTGCTCGAGATAGGCATCCGCGACGTGGCCAAGAGCGTAGCCGGGTACGTCGATCCCCTCAGCCAAGAGGTTTTCGTACTCTAGAACGACTTCGTCCATGCGTGTTCTGGAATGCAAGGCAAGCAGACGGTCGACTCGTGCACGCTTTACCACGGATTCAGGAAGTGCTTGCGTTTCAGCCGGTGATGCCGGATCGGCAGGTTTGGAGAAGGCGCTCTGGTCCACCGTCAATGAGTCGTAGGCGTGAAGAGCCCTAGTAGCGACATTGAATCGCTCGGCTTCTTGGCGAGCTTCCTGCGATGAAAGGCGGGTCAGTTCTGCGGCGCGATCCAGCTCAAGCGTACGCAGACGTGTCTGAGGTACATAGTCAGCGTGTTGTTGCGCTGTGCGCAGTGCGGCCTCGGATAGCCCGGAAGCGGATAAGGCGTTTATGTATTCTTCGACGATTGACCGGTTGTTTGGCGCAATTGCATACGCTTTGGTCGCAGCCGCGAGCGCCGCATAGGGTTGGTTGTTCAGACGCAGTGCATAACTTAATGCGACAAGCCGAGACGGGTCGCGTGGAGACCGGTTCACTAGCTGGGTCGCTGATTGAAGCGCCACAGCAGCTTCGCCCGAGTCTGCAAGGACCAAGGTCTCCCCCAGACTGAAATCCTTATCGTCAGGGAAGCGTTGCTTTCCTTCGCGATATAGCGCGAGCGCCGAGGTCCACTGACGCTCATCGCGGTATGCTCTGGCCACCGCCGACAAGGCGGCGCGTGGCATGGGCAGGGCATTCTGCGGCAGCTTGTTAAAGAGCTCCAATACGTCTTTCGAGCGCCCGGTCCAACCCGTGATGATCAACTGATCGTACTTGATGCGCAAGTTGTCAGGGTCAAGGGAAGCCTGTTCGGCGAGGCGTTCCAATGCCCAATCATGGCGACCCGCGCGGGCGGCTTCAATAACCTGCTGGTAAGAATCGCGATCAATTCTAGGCTGCGCTTGAATCGGAATTGCGGCCGTAAACAATAAGCAGCTCGTGACGCATTTCAGCGTTGTGATTTGCCAAGCCCGTGGCCGTGCCGTCGACAACGTGTCTAATTTGTTTTGGACGGCACGGCTCATTGGACCTCCTCCTCATGTTTACCCCTGTGCAAATGTTAGACAAAGTGCTACACCGGTACATGAGCCGTACGACGTAAACAGGATCCGGAAGAAGGCCGTAATTGGCTTAGGCGGATTGCATGGTAGCCAAACGCTTGCTTTACGCTCTTTTAATTTTTGTGCTAGAATCTTGTTCTTTCTCGGGGCGTAGCGCAGCCTGGTAGCGCACTTGCATGGGGTGCAAGGGGTCGAGTGTTCGAATCACTCCGTCCCGACCAAGAATTCTCCACGGCTTGTTGATGCATTACACAAGCATAAACCTTGGCTTTTTTTGAAGCCGAAGGTTCATAGCAGCAAATAGCGGGCCTTGCATTTTACTTGCAGGCCCCTTTTTTTATGGCGGCCGCCGGCTGTTGCCACGTACATATAAATAAAAATAGACACGCGGCGCTAACGAAAGACACCGGCCATTTGGTTGCCTTGGGCTGCGATGCGTCCTGACCTGTGCAAGTTCACAGTTGATCGGTTCAACGCGTCAAAGTTGCTCCCTGCACGTCAGGGATGTACACAGTAGTTTCCGGGCTGTCGCAATTAATTGGCAATGCGGCGCAAATTGTTAGCGAACGTAAGAGACGCATCGGCGCCAACGCTTGCATCGCCAAATTCAACGTCTGCATTTCGTGTTGCCTTCCTTAACGAGGCGACGAGACTCAGTGTTGCCAAATCGTTGAAGCGGGCGACCGGCAGTTGATGTCGAGTTGATGACTCTCGCGGCACCATAGTGGCCGAAGGTTTTTCGTGAGCTGAGTGGATGTTACCCTTTAAGTGCAACTGCGATGGCGCGGCCGTTGCAGCCGTTCGGACATATAGAAAGGGGAGCTCGATTTGAATTGTCGCAACGGTAATGATGGTGTCGGCGCCGTGAGGCCGGCATGGCTGTTTGTTTTATTTATTGTGCTTGCGCTGTGTATACCGCTCAAGGCCCTGACTCAAACGATGGGTAGCGCGGGATCCAGCCCAGCAACCCATGCCGCCTCTGCGGCGAACGCCGAACAAAGCTCTCCGTCATACGCCGCTATCGCTGACCTGCTCGAAGATGAGCAGTCTCGAAACGCTTTGATCAACCAGTTGCGCGATCTGGCCCAGCAGAGTGAATCCGTTCAGGCAGAGTCATTGCCACCTGCCGGATTAACGGCGGGGACTGATGCGCCTGACCCAGACGACACCGATGCGGACGACCCCCTGGGCGGCGTTGCGGGCGCGCTTCAAGACTTCGCGGTTGGGCTGGCCGATGACTTCGCCCAGACTGCCGTGATGCTTCGCGGCCTCTTCGCCGGCGATGGCATCCACGGCATGACCGCAGAACAATGGCGCTCACGTTTGCTGAATCTGGCGCTGGTCATTGCGGCGACCTTAATCGCCTTCCTTGTGTTTCGGGTGTTCGCCGGTTGGTTCTTCCGCCGTCTGGACACCTGGGTACAGAAAAGCCAACCCTCGCTGCCGCCCGACGGCGTGCACGGAGCACATTCGTCGCATACCGGACGACATAAACACATTCGACTCACTCCGCGCGTAGGAGCCATCGTGGGCGCCTTGATGATAGATGCGGGTGCGATATTGCTGGCGGCTTTGGTAGGTTACGTACTTGCCCTATTTATACAGGAGCAGTGGCGTACTTCGATCATGTTGGCGTTGATTTTTGTCAGTGCCTTTGTGGCCATCGAGCTTGCTCGCTCGCTTTGCAGAGCTGTCTTTTCAGAGCGTCACCCCCATTTGCGTCTTTGGCGCATGGAGGACGAGAGCGCCGAGTACTGGAGCCAGTGGTTGCAACGGATCATTGGAATCACAGGCTACGGTATGTTGGTTGCAGTCCCCGTGCTTCATCAGATGCTGACGCCATCAGTCGCGCAATTGGCCGGCTTGTTCATCATGCTGGGCGTGTACATATATGCCGTAAGAGTCATCTGGCGTAGGCGCAAGGATGTACGTGAAAAACTTGAACAGCGCGCTCAGTCTGCTTCCAACGCCTTCTTTGCAACCTTGTATCGGGTTGCAGGTCGCTTGTGGCATTGGGTGGGGCTTGCCTATTTCACGGCGCTGCTCGTCGCCACGCAGGTGGATCAGCAAGAGGCTCTACCATTCATTGCGCAGGCCACACTGCGCACGCTCATCATCATCGGCATTGCAACTCTGCTTGCCGCGGCCCTGTCATCGCTGATCACGCGCCCGATCACCATATCTCCAGACTTGAGAAGCCGTCTACCCCTGTTGGAACGTCGGATTAATTCCTATGTCCCGAGTGGAATCCGTTTGCTTCGTGGCGTAATCCTGGTGGTTTCCTTGCTTCTGGTTCTGGATGCATGGCGCGCATTCAACCTAAGCAGCTGGCTGTATTCCCCGGAAGGGCGTCAGGTGGTCGCCACCTTGGTACGTGTTGCTGTAATTCTTCTTTTTGCCCTGGGTGTATGGACCGTCGTAGCCAGCATCATCGAAAGTCGGCTCAACGACGATTCCACGGGAAGGACGACGGAACGGCAGAAGACGTTGCTCTCGCTGTTTCGAAGCGCCGCATTGTTTGTCATAGTCACCATGACTGTGCTGGTTGTGCTGTCTCAAATAGGCGTCGACATCGGGCCACTGATTGCAGGGGCGGGTGTCGTGGGACTGGCAATTGGATTCGGTGCCCAGAAGCTCGTACAAGATGTGATCACCGGAGTATTCATTCAGCTCGAGAACGGAATGAATCACAACGATGTCGTCGAAGTGGCGGGGATATTCGGCACAGTTGAAAAAATTACCATTCGCTCGGTCAGTATTCGAACTCTCGATGGCGGCTTTCATCTGATTCCTTTCTCGGCTATCGACAAGGTTTCCAACCATATGCGAGATTTCGGCTATCACTATGGTGAATACGCTATCGCATACGGCGCCGACGTGGACGAGGCCATTCGCCACCTGCATGATGCCTTTGCCGAGTTCATGGAAGATCCCGAACTGGCGGGAATGGTACTTGGTGACATCGAGATTCCGGGCGTGACATCCTTGCACGAAAGGGGATACAACGTTCGTGTATTGATCAAGACCGTCCCGGGTATGCAATGGGCCGTGCAACGAGGATTCAATCGTCTTGTACGCAAGCGCTTCGCCGCCGCGGGTATCGATCTTCCGTACCCACAGACGGTGCTTCATTTTGCAAAGCCCCAGCCGGGTGACGTGGAGGGCCTGTCTATTATTGACCGCGACAACACCAAGGAAGAGGGCGAAGCCCCGGCAGAGCCGCAGGAGCCGCCGCCCGCCCAGTCTTGATGTATTCACCCCACGTGGAAATGAGCCTCGGGATGGCGCACCCGACTATAGCCCTGGGTGCTCAAGCTATAAATGAGCGTTAGTGGGCCCACGCGGCCTACAAACATCAACATGATCAGCAGGATATGGCTTGGAGTCGACAAACCGGGCGTCAGATTCCGACTGGCGCCGGTCGTGCTGAGAGCCGAGATCACTTCGAACAGCACATCAATGAAGTGAGCTTTTTCGAGGAAACACATCAGAAGCGTGGCGATGAAGGCGAGGGCACTAGTTAACAGGAGGAGGGCGAGCGATTTTTGTACGACATCCGGCGATACAGTGCGCCTGAGGAGCACTACTTCGCGCCGACCCCGTATATAAGACCACGCCGCGACAAGCAGAACTACAAACGTACCCACCTTGATGCCACTGGCAGTGCTCAACGAACCGCCTCCGATGAACATCAATAGCATCAGCACAAGTGTGGTCTCGTCGTGTAAGTAAGTGAGGTCCAGGCTGTGAAAGCCGGCCGTTCGCGATGCTACGCTTTGAAGCCATGCGGTCAAAGCCTGCGCGTGTCCGGACAATCCGCCCAAAGTGTCGGGGTTGCTGGACTCAAAAGCCCAGATCAAGAAAAAGCCCGCCAGGTTCAAGAACAGTGTGGCCAGTAAAATCATGCGCGTGTATGGCGCGAGCAGCCGCCACTGACGCTTACGCCGGACATCGTGGATGACAGAAAAGCCGAGCCCGCCCAGGATAATCAAAGCGGTGGTAGCCAGAACCGTGATTGGATCGCCCAGATGAAGGGCCATATTTGTAGCGGGTAGAGACATGCCACCGTTATTGAACGCCATGACGGTATGGAAGATAGCGTCGGGCAAGGCGTTGAAAAATCCGGACACCGGAGTCCACCAGGCTGTCAGTATCAGGATGCCCATGATTTCAATCACAGCAGTCAGCTTGAACACCAAGAAGGCCGTAGAGCGGATTTTCGAAACGCTGGTCTGATCAAAGGCCTCCAAAGCCACCGTTTGATACTGCAGCGATACCTTCTTGCCGAGAGTCAGGGCCGCGACTACGGTAAGCGTCACGAACCCCAAGCCCCCGATCTGTACCAAGGCAGCCACAACGATATATCCGAATGGCTCCAAGTGAACGTCCGGACCGAGCATGCTCAAACCGGTCACTGTCACAGCGGACGTAGCGGTGAAAAGGGCGGTAAAGAATCCCAAAGGTTCATTTGCTGCGAAAGGCAGGCAAAGCAACAGGGCACCAATCAGGATCAGGACGGAAAAACCTCCCGCCAGAACCATGGGTGGACTCGCACTGAATACACCGCGATTGCGCAACCGCCTGTAGGAATCGTATCCCGGCCATATTTTGAGAAGACGCATGTGGATCCGGGTCGTATCAGGCAAGCTTGGGGGCAATGGCTTTGAGCGCGTGGAGTTGTCCAAAAAGCACCAGTACGTCGTTGCCTCGGACCTCAAACTCCACGGGTGGGTGGACGGTGATTTCGGCTCGACGCTTGACGAGCAGCACGTGGATGGACGAAGGCGTATTCTGAAGCAAGCTGCTGATGCTCATACCGTCAAGCTGCTTACTGACGTGAATTTCCACGACAAATTCGCCGTTGCCCAGCGAAATGTAGTCTTCGACCATCGGGTAACTGAGAGCTTGGGCGATACGGATGCCCATTTCTTCTTCAGGGTGGATGATCCGGTCGACACCCAGCTTGTTCAGGATCAAATGATGAGCATGAGACGACGCTTTCACCCAGATCGACTTCACCCCGAGGCTTTTGAGTTGGACAACGCATAACAGGCTCGTCTGTATGTCGTTGCCCACTGCCACCAGCACGACATCGTAGGTATCGACGCCAAGTTCGTCCAGTGCCTGCTTGTCGGTGACGTCGGCAATCACGGCACGGGTCAAATCGTCGGCATATTTGGCCACGAGTTTGCTGTCGGAATCCACACCCAGTACGGAGTGCCCCAGTTTTATCAGTTCTTGAGAGGCGGCCGACCCGAAGCGGCCCAGACCTAGAACAGCGAATTGCGCCATATTTTTTGCCGTTGAAATTGAATTCAACGAGTATATCCGGGCGAACTATGTTAATTTTATGTGCACTAGGGTTTTCCTTAATATCGCTTGCTTATGACCAGTCTGTTCGAGCCCGTTCGCCTCGGCGCCGTCGATTTGAAGAATCGCATTGTGATGGCGCCTCTTACGCGCACACGCGCTGCGCCCGGACGTGTACCCAACGAACTGATGCGGCAGTACTATTGCCAACGCGCCAGCGCGGGGCTCATTGTTTCGGAAGCAACCTCCGTCTCCCCACAAGGGGTCGGATATCCCAATACGCCAGGCATCTGGTGTCACGCCCAAGTGGAAGGCTGGAAGAAAATCACCCAGGCCGTACATGACAAGGGTGGAAAAATGTTTCTGCAGCTTTGGCATGTGGGCAGGGTGTCCGACCCGGAACACCTCAATGGCGAGATTCCGGTCGCACCCAGTGCGATCCCATGCGAAGGCCACGTCAGCCTGCTCCGGCCCAAACGAGAATATGTGGTGCCTCGGGCACTGCAGATCGACGAAATTCGCGGTGTGGTGGCCGATTTCGCGCAGGCGGCTCGCAACGCCAAAGAAGCCGGATTCGACGGCGTTGAAGTGCACGCCGCCAACGGTTACCTGATCGATCAATTCCTTCACGACGGCTCCAACCAGCGTACGGACGAATATGGTGGCCCGGTTGCCAATCGCGCCCGGCTTTTACTCGAGATCGTCGATGCATGTGTTGGTATTTGGTGCGCCGATCGGGTTGGAGTGCATCTGTCGCCTGGGGGGCCGTCACACTCGATGTACGACTCAAACCCCAGGGCGCTGTACAGCCATGTGGCAGAGAAGCTGGGTAAACGCAAGCTCGCTTTTCTATTTGTACGCGAAGCGGCGGGGCCGGATCGCCTGCTGAGCACCATCAAAACCTTGTTTGGTGGTCCCGTCATTGCCAACGATGGGCACGATCTTCAAAGTGCTCAAGACCTGCTGGACTCGGGTCTGGCAGACGCTGTGTCGTTTGGTAGAGCCTTTATTGCGAATCCTGATCTGGTGCGCCGTCTGCGCGAAGACCTGCCACTCAATGCTTGGGATCCCACCACGTTTTACGGGGAAGGGCCAAAAGGCTATACCGATTATCCCTGTATGTCGGCCTGCGTCGCTCCAGAAGTTTCCGCCTAAGGGTATCATTCGAATAATAAAGATAGACCCCTATGGTGGAGAAATTTCATGAAAGTATGGACTGTGGTGCTGGCGACCAGTCTGCTTGCCGGCTGCGCATTGGGCATTCGCAACGACGGTAGCTCTCCCAGCGTGTCGTTTACCGTGCCACACAGTTATCAGGTGGTGTACATGCGGGCCGAGAACCAGGCTCGTGAATGTCAGCGCGGAGAAAGCACCACCGAAGTTCGCAGCAAGATCGATCCCGACATGCGTTCGGGCTTTGTTTCGATCGTAGATCCGATTATCGGCGTTGAATACGCTCGCACTGAGCTCAAGGCTGTAGACGCCAAGCACACCGAGGTGGTGCAAACCGTGTCAGGTAACGGTCCATGGAAACAGGACGCCCTCAACGCCATGGAGCAATCCATCCGCATGGATGCGTCTGTCTGTCACGTGTATATGTAGCGCTGGGAGCTCTGTACGCTCCCCCGGTTTCATCTTCAATCAGGGAATGATGCCCCGCGTCGGGCACCTGAATTTCAGTCGGACCCTGGTTTTCGCCGCACGATTTTAAAGGTGGCACTGGCAGTGGCCAGGAGTGTGCCCGCTTCGTCGCGAGCTTCACCTTCACAAAATGCCAGCGAACCGCCAAACCTTAGACAGCGCGCTTCGAAGATGACTGTGCCGCGGGCGGGGGCCAGAAAGTGCGTAGTCATATCGATGGTTGCCATGCCTGTATTGGCTTCGTGAGCGCGTGCGGCAGCGCTAAGGGTAAAGTCCAGGGCGCTCATCAAGGCGCCACCGTGCACATCGCCCCGGCTGTTTACCAAGTCGGGACGATGCGGCAAGCGAGTACGAGCCAGTTCGATCGACAGATGCTCGGGTATCAGGCCCAACGACGCCATGAACGGGATTTCCAGCCCGAAATAGTCCGTTCCATCAGGCCCTTGGTGTTGAGACGAGGTGCCGCTCATGGATTGAGACGTGCCTTGACCTTGGCGGAAACCTGAGACATGTCGGCTTGCCCGGCCAAAGAGGCTTTTAGCAGGCCCATGACCTTACCCATGACTGCCGGACCCGACGCGCCTTGGGCCGTGACTTCCGCTATGGCGTGTTCAATGGCTGCATCGATTTGTTCGGGGCTGGCCTGTTCGGGCAGGAATTCCTGCAAAATCTGCAGTTCGGCCTTTTCTTGTTCGGCAGTTTCTGTGCGGCCCGCCTGTTCGAAGGCGGCAATGGACTCGCGGCGTTGCTTGACCTGTTTTTCGATGATGCCGGTTATTTCAGTATCGTCCAACTCGCGTCTGTCATCAACTTCCTTTTGCTTGATGGCTGCCTGAAGAAAACGCAAGGTGGCAAGGCGGGCGCTTTGCTTGGCGCGCATGGCAGCCTTGACTTCGTCGCTTAGCCGGGTCTTGAGCGTATTGCTCATGGTGAGTTCCTGATTTTAAGGTTGTGCGCGGATACGCATTGCGCATTGACACGACGTGATCCTGTTTGGGGGACAAAGTCGCTGCTGCGTCAGTTTTGTGCCATTTTAACAATCTGGTGTCCCGGCGTCGAAACGTTGTACCTAATGAAAATTGCGGCTATGGATGGGCAGGGTACCCAATAAGTGGCTCAGGTCGACGAGCCGGCCGGCCATCAGATGACAGACACCTTCATGACGTTGCCAGACGCCATGCACAGCCATCAGCCGAGACTGCAGCAAAGGCAGACGCTGGCGTTCTGCCACTTGCGGCCGAACGATCACATTGATGATGCCGGTTTCATCTTCGAGACTCACAAAAATGACGCCATTGGCGGTTTGTGGACGCTGTCGCATGGTGACCAGACCGCAGACTCTTGCCAGACGCCCGTCCGGATGCCGCGCAAGCTGAGCAGCGCTCGAAAAAGGCTTTAGTTCGGGCAGTTTGCGCAACAAAGCAAGGGGATGGCGTCTTAATGTGAGTCGCAAGCTGCTGTAATCAGCCAGCACCTCTCCGCCTTCGCTTGCCGGCTCCAATAGTGGAACTTCGGCTTCCTGAATGGGCGCGTCCTTCAGCAGGCCTTTCAACGGCGGGTTTGAGGCCTGCCAACGCGCCTGACGCCTATGACCGGTAAGTGGCCGCAAGGCGTCGGCACCTGCCAGGCGCTCCAGTTCGGCGCGGTCAAGCGAAGCCCGTACCGCAAGATCATGCAGATCGCGATAGGCGCCCTGTTGGCGTGCTGCTTCTATGCGCAAGCCGGCCTCTTTTGAAAAGCCCTTTATCTGATTGAAGCCAAGCCGCACGGCGGGGCGCAGGGAAGTATTGGAAGAGGCTTGTGAACGGTTGGCACGCTTGGAGTGGGGCGTATCAGTCTCGTGGCCTGAAGGCGCGACCAGGCTGGTTTCCCAAAAGCTGGCCGTGACGTCTACAGGCAGGACTTCAACGTGATGGCGTCGGGCGTCTTGCACAAGCTGACTTGATGAATAAAAGCCCATGGGTTGGGAATTGAGCAGGGCGGCCAGAAAAGCTTCGGGCTCATGACACTTGAACCAGGCACTGAAATAAGCCAGCTTGGCAAAACTGGCCGAGTGGCTTTCGGGGAACCCGTACTCCCCGAAGCCTTCAAGCTGCTTGAAAATGGCTTGCGCATAGTCTTCGGGGTAGTTGTTTTTTTTCATGCCTTTGATCAATTTCTCATGGAAAGGGCCAATCCCGCCCTTACGGCGCCAGGCCGCCATCGAGCGGCGCAACTCGTCAGCCTCCCCCGGAGTGAAGCCGCCGGCAGTGATGGCAATTTGCATGGCCTGTTCCTGAAAAATAGGAACCCCCAGTGTGCGTCTGAGTATCTTTTCGATGTCGGGGTGAGGGTAGGTGAACGGCTCACCGTTTCGGCGACGCAAATAAGGATGCACCATGCCTCCTTGGATGGGACCGGGCCTTACGATGGCCACCTGCACGACCAGATCGTAAAACTCTTTGGGCTTCAGACGCGGCAACATGCTCATCTGGGCGCGAGACTCGATCTGAAAGACGCCGATGGTGTCGGCGCGCCGGATCATCTCGAACGTAGGTTCGTCGTCGTCCCGGAGCTCATCCAAGGTAAAGGGACGGCCGTGCCGTTTGGAAACCAGAGCCAGCATGCGATTCAACGCCGACAACATGCCCAGACCCAGGACATCAACCTTCATGATTCGAAGCGCGTCCAGATCGTCCTTGTCCCACTGAACAACGCTGCGTTCCGGCATGGCTGCGTTTTCGATGGGTACCAGTCGTGCCAGATTGTCATCAGCCAGCACAAAACCACCCGGATGCTGTGAAAGGTGGCGGGGAAAGCTGCGCAAGGCTTGCGCCAATGCCGCCCACTGTCGCGCCAGCCGTGACTCGACATCCAAGCCTTGCTCGCTCATTTGACGCATGAGATCGCCTTTGCCATCCCAATGACGACAGGATTTAGTGACTTTCTCGATAAGGTCGGGTTCGACACCCAGTGCTTTTCCGGTATCGCGCAGGGCACTGCGCGTACGGTAGGTAATGACGACCGCCGCCAGGGCAGCCCGCTTGCGCCCGTATTGCCTATAGATGTATTGAATGACCTCTTCGCGGCGTTGGTGTTCGAAATCCACGTCGATATCAGGCGGCTCGTTACGCTCGACACTGATGAAACGGGCAAACAGATTATTGCCGTTGTCGGGGTTGACCTCGGTAATGCCGAGGCAATAACAGACCGCGGAATTGGCAGCGGAACCCCGGCCTTGGCAAAGAATGTTCTGACTGCGCGCGAATCTTACGATGTCGTAGACAGTCAGGAAGTACGCCTCATAGCGCAAGGTGGAGATGATGCTTAATTCGGTTTCAAGCTGTGCATGAACTTTTGCCGGAATGCCGGAAGGGTACCGCTTGCGTGCACCGATGAAGGTTTCCTGGCGCAAATACTGCTCGGGCGTCATGCCTGCAGGAACAGTTTCGCGTGGATATTGATATTTGATCTCGTCCAGACTGAAACGACACATCCGGCTGATGGTCAGGGTTTCGAGCAAGGTGCTTGCGGGGTAAAGCTGCGACAGCCGAAGGCGGCTGCGCATATGCGCTTCGGCATTGGAAGCCAATGCATGGCCGCATTGCGCAATAGGAACCCCTAAACGGATGGCTGTAAGCGTATCGTGCAAAGGTTGTCGCGAACGGGCGTGCATGTGGACAGCTCCTGTTGCCACGATACGCAGATCGTGTTCCTGGGCGGCATGCCACAGGGTCTCGATGTGCCGGGCGTCATCATCATGATGATGCAGAGAGAGACCCAGCCAGAAACCTTGTGGAAACGTCTGGCGAAGACGCTGCAACTGCTGGTGCAAAAGAACAGGTTCGGGACAATAGGCCGGCTTGAAGATAATGAGGCAGCCGGGCAGGCCGCGCAGGTGCTCCAGACCTTGCGGCGGATGCTGGATGTGCTGCAGGCTTGCTGCATAGTGTCCTTTAGCCGTATCGCCGGTGCGCGCCAGCGTGATGAACTCGGAAAGATTGGCATAGCCTTCGGCATCCCGTGCCAGGACAATGATTTGCAGCTCGTCGGGCGAGCCCGCATCCAGGTTGAAACGGCTGCCGATAATCAGCTGAATCTGATGCTCGAGCGTTTCGAGGTGCGCACGCACCACGCCCGCCAAGGAGCACTCGTCGGCCAGTGCAATGGCTTTGTAGCCCAGTTTGGCAGCCTGCTGGACCAGCTCGTGTGGGTGAGAAGCGCCTTTCAGAAAGCTGAAGTTGGAAACGCAATCGAGCTCGGCGTAATCGGGCAGTTGATCTGACATGAGGCTATCCGAACAAGCCATGCAAAAACCAACGCGCACTTATGGAAGCGCGTTGACGATATATCCAGTAGCGAGCGAACTGGGCGTCTTGGGCGATGAAGTAATCACGTTGCTGATGCCCTTCATCGCTCCACCAGCCGCTTTCGATACGTTCCGGCCCTTGTATCAAGCGAAGTCTGCGGCCTTGGTAGAAAGGGCTGTCTTGCTGCGCATCAAGGGCCACGGGAGGATCAAGAAGCCAGAAAGGTCGGTTCTGCATGGGAGCCTGGTTTGTTGTAGCGGCGGTCTGCTTGGAAGAAGGCTTGCCTGCATGCTGGGTTGCGCCTACTGGCATCCAACGATTGGCAACTTCGGGCAAATGACTGGCAACAGGTCTGGGTTGCAGGACACGACCTTCACCCAATCGTGCTCGTAGCAGGTCGAGCAAATGGTTTTCTTGCCGCGCCCATTGAGCAGGTTCGGGGAACAGGCCGGGATTGTGCGGCGTTCGTTCGTAGGTTTGGTCAACAATCAGCTCAATGGCGATGACGTGGTCGACGAGTGCCATTCGATTGAACTGTTCGGTCAGCGCCGGCAGAAAATCATCGGGGCACCAGCCGGGCTGAGACAGGGAAAGCGCCAAGCGGCTGGGAGGTCGGGCATGACGACCTTTCTCGTGATGCAATAAAAAAATCAGCCTATCCGCCGCACTGTGCCCGGCTTGCAACCAACCGCAAAGCTGGTCGACAAGCACATGGGCAATACCCAGAACGGCATGTACATGTTCCAGACGCTGCAGGGTTTCATAACGTTGCTGAAAGGTTTCAGGCAGCGATGCCCAGGTGTAAAGCGGGATGCTCGATCCATAGGCGGCATCCAGGGTCTGTATGACTTCTGGACGGGTGCGATGCTGGAGTCCCTTACGAGGCAAACGACGCAATTGACCCAGGGTGAAGCAGCCCAGTTCATGAATCCAGTCGAGCCAAGGGAGCAAGGCGGGCAGACTGTCGACAGGTAGAGAATCAAGCCGTGTGATCAGGGTACTTGATTTGAGCACGCGTCGTTGCGCGGATTGTGTTTGCAAGGCCAGAGCCCATGCGCCTTGAGCCGTAGGAGCCATGGCCAATCGCGTGGTAAGTCCCAGCCCGTTCAGGGAGCGTTGCACCTTGCGCCATAAGGCGTGCGGGCCACCAAAGAGTGCAAGACTGTGGGTCACATCCATGGCCAACGAATGCGGATCAAGAATCGTGATGTCGGGCGTGTATTGCAATAGACAAAGCAGAGCCTGCCGCAAGCCGTCGGCCTCGGCCTGAAGATCTCGCCGACGCAACAGGACATCAGGGGCCAGAGCCATTGCCGTGCCGCGTCGCATGCCAGGCACGATACCCGCTTGCTGGGCTTCGGGCGTCAGGGCACATACTTGATCCTGATCAAGCACGGCCGCCGCAAGCCCTTTAGTGCTCCACAGTGGAAAGACGGCGTCCAGGCTGTGAAAGGGCAGATGAAGGCTGATCCAGAGAGACATGCTTGGCACCTGCGCCGGAATAAGCGCGTTGAGGGTACAGGGCGATGGGAATGGTCTGATCGCACACCGGTCCGCGACGTTTGAGAACCTGTATCTGCAAACCATGGGAGGCAGGCCGTAACCCGAGCCGCAGCGGTGCAGCGCAGGGCTGACGACTTTCGACCGATGAGCGCAGCATGATGAAAAGGGTGTCGCTTTGCTTGGCGGCCACATGCAAGCGTCTCAATTCTTGCGGGTGGGCACCCGAGGCCCAGCAGAGCAGGGCAGAACAGGCGTTATGTCGAAGGGTCTGTTCACAGGCCCAAAGGGTGTCACGCAAGGAGGCTGTCTGGATCCACAGGGGTTGAGACTGAAGATTCCAGGCCGACCAGCAATGGATATGGGCTGCATAGGGCGGTTGAATGAGCATGATGCGACGCTTGTTATCCAACCGGGCCAGGGCGGGTTGCAACAAAGCGATTTCACCAATGCCCGCACGTTCGAGTGTGAGTTCGATCAGGGCTCCGATAGGCCAGCCACCGCCCGGTAGTTCGTGATCGAGCTGGGCATAGCCGGTAGACAGCGTGGGACGTTGTGCCTGCGCAAGCTGGGAACCCTTCCAGAGACCTGGATGGATGCGTTCGGGGTGACGAAGCAATAAAGAGGAGTGCTTCATGAGTGCGACCAATACTGTTTATATATACAGTATATTCTAACGGAACCGAACTTTCCGTCTTGATCCTGGATTTGTCACAAAGATTTAACTGCTAATCTAAGGTTATGCACCATATGACTAATTATTGTTCATGACTACATCCCACGACCCTACCGATCCAATGCCCCTGATTTACGTGCCTGTTCAGGGAGCACCCAAGCAGCTCTTCGTTCTGCTTCACGACGACGCGGCTTCACCGGCACAACTCGCTCAACTGGCTCAATCCATCAAGCACGCCTTTCCTCAAAGCATGGTTGTATTGCCATACGCGCCCCTGCACACCCGCGACGACATTCGACACTGGTTCAATCAGAGCGATCTGAATGAAGAAAACTACGTCGAACGGGTTAAAGCCGCCTTGCCTGCGCTCGTGAGCCTTATACAGCGCATTCAAAGACAATATCGATTCGAAGGCGAGCACACCGCCCTGGTGGGTTTTGGCCAAGGCGCCACAATTGCGCTCGAAGCCGTGCACACACAGTTCGATCTGGCAGGACGAGTCCTGGCGTTTTCAGGCAGCTATGCAAAATTGCCCGATATGGCTCCACCCGCCACAACCTTGCACTTTCTGCATGGCGAAAACGACCCGGTCGTACCCCTTATGTTCTTGCAAGAAACTCACCAGCATCTGGCTGAGCTGCAAGGCGACACTACCCTGGATATCGCCTCCCAGGTCGGGCACGAACTGCACGACGCGCTCATCAGGCAAGCGATTTACCGGCTTCAAACCTGCATACCTCTGCGCAGTTGGAAAGCGGCACTAGGAGAACTACGGAACGATCCGGATTGCGATGGTATCGATCCCGATACCCTTATCCCGCCTAATCCGACACTACACTGAATGGCCAATCGTGACGCTCCACTGCCATCCCTTGTCGATCGTAGGTAATTTCGCTGAAAAAGCCACGACCATCCCGATTCACGGCAATCACTGTCGAGCAGCGGGTGCCATATTCTGGACTGATGATAAAGGGGCTGCTGAGCAGACGCTCGCGTTCTAAGGAGAGCCCCGTGCTGGGCAACAGGTCGTCGTCGGCAATCGTCTGATCCTTGAGAATCTCAAAGATCGGGTTCAACGTAATTGCCAGACGTTCCAGAGGGAAGTCGTCCAGCCTTTCCTTTAAACGTTGCGTCTTTGGCCACGCCGTGTTGAGCAAATGATTCGACAACACATATCGCCCCGCATCCAGCGGAACAGCCTCGCGGGTCTCGCGCCGATTGCCAACGTAAAAGGCCTCGTCAAGATTTCCGATGATAAGGTTGAAGCCGTTGAAGGCATCGCCATTTGACGCTACGTGGTGGGCATAGTCCCCCGCCGGCGTCCAGCCAGTCAGATAATCTGCCACCAACGCTCCCCGAGAGGCCGCCTTGGGGTCGTAGGCCATGTCGCGAAAGTTGGTAAGCAATCCGAATCTTCCTTGCCGAGTGACTCCGAGCCAGGTGCCACCTGCCACGTTGTCAATGCCGGCCAACACGTCTGGATGCGTTGGCCAGAAAGCGGCCGACGTGGTGGAACGTGCATGAAACTCGTCACGATTGGCAGCAATGAACAGTGGCCAGTCGGGATGGGCGCCGATGGCCAGATACGCAATGCACATGAGGTAAATAAACGAAAAAGAGACTGACGTAGCTTACCGCAATGGTCCAGAGCGAGCCGCTACAGTGCAGACCAGGCGGTCTAAAGCATGGCCAGGTTGGTCTCTTTCTCGACAAAATTACGCAGTCGAACTGCGTCGCCAATCCGGGAATAGCTACCGCTGGCGTTCAGCAACACAATGGCCAGATCCCGACCACCTATCCGCGCGACCATGACCAGACATTGACCAGCCTCGTTGATGAATCCGGTCTTGGAAAGCTGGATGTCCCAGTTGTCGTTCTTCACCAGGCGATTGGTATTGTTGTACTTGAGCGTACGGCCGCTGCCGACCGTAACCTGATAACTTTCGTCGGTGGAATAACGCTGGATGATCGGTTCTTGTTTGGTGGCGCGCAGCAACTTGACCAGGTCGCGAGGGGTCGAGACATTGTGCTCGGACAGACCTGTCGGCTCGACAAAGCGTGTATTGCGCATTCCAAGCGCTCGGGCCTTGTCGTTCATGGCCCGTACGAAAGCGGGCAGACCTCCGGGATAGTGACGGCCCAATGCGTGCGCAGCGCGGTTTTCCGACGACATCAGTGCCAAATGCAGCATATCACCCCGAGTCAGCTGGGTACCTACGCCAAGCCGCGAGCGAGAGTGTCGCACGCGATCGACATCCGCATCGGTGATGGTCAATTTTTCGTCCATGGGCAGGCCGGCCTCTGCCACCACCAGCGCAGTCATGAGCTTGGATATGGAAGCGATGGGTCGTGCTTCATCGCTATTTTGATCGTACAGCACTGTCGAGCTAGAAAGGTCCTGCACGAAAGCAACTTCAGACCGCAGTTGAGCCAGGCGGGGGCTGGAAGCCGGGGAATCGTGCTTCGACGTCGGCACCGAGGCATCTAACCGACTTTGCCGTAAAGCCACTTGAATAACACCGCCCTGAGGCGAGTTTGTCAAGGCGTGATCTTGTCTTTGTGCCAGTGCAGTCGCCCGAGAACTTGCCGATGCCTTGTAGCTTGAGGCCCGCGGATCTTGCGCATGGGCCTTTTCAGCAACCCATCCCCCGGCAAACAGCAGGACGGCCATGGAGCAAGACAGCACAGATCGGGGAAGGGAGATGGGCATGGCGAAACAGTCTCACGAAAACTGAGGGCGATCTTATCAGATAAATCTGAAATCACCAATATATTTATAGGCTTACATTCGTAAGTTAAAGCGGTTTTTTATTATTCCATCTGCTCGGCCATGGGGAGGGCGCGAAAAAAGACTCTGCGCCGATTTGCGGCGCCGGCAGATGGCTTATTCGGGCCAATGCGAGTTGCCGAACCCATGTTGGCCCGTACAATATCCCGCACTCAATCGACCCTGGATCTCGAAAATGAGCACGACTCTACACGGCAAATGGATGTCTCTGGCCCGCCTGCTGGTCGGCACGTGTGCCGCGTTATTGCTGCTGGTGCTCCCCGGCCACAGCCTTGCCCAGTCTTCAAATCGCTTAGATGACGCCCCGCGCGTTGGGATCGTTTCGGCCTTTGAGCCCGAAGTAACCATATTGCGGGGCCTGCTGCGCGGCGTCGATAGCCATACCATCAACGGGGTCGAGTTTCTGACCGGCACACTGGAGGATCGGCCAGTACTTGTATTTTTGAGCGGTGTCAGCATGATCAACGCTGCCATGAACACCCAGCTGGCGCTCGACCGGTTCAATGTCAGCCACATAATCTTCAGCGGCGTGGCCGGCGGCGTCAACCCCGCTTTGAATATCGGTGACGTCACAGTGGTTGAACAATGGGGTCAATATCTCGAGACGGTCGCCGCTCTCGAAAGTGAGCCTGGCCGCTATGACGTGATGGGGGTGGGGGGCACGGTGGACGCTCCTGGCTTCGGAATGTTTTACACGCGGCCTGTCATGGTGCGCAATGCCTCCAACCCGGACCTACATGAAAAATTCTGGTTCGAGGTTGACCGGGATCTGATAGCCGTTGCGCGACGCATCGAGACTCTCGACCTGCGTAAGTGTGACGCCCAAGGCAAGTGTTTGACCCATCAGCCCTCCCTGGTTGTCGGGGGCAATGGAGTTTCGGGTCCCGTCTTTGTGGATAACGTGCAGCTACGTGAACACCTGCATACAGCCTTCAAGGCCAACGTCGTAGATATGGAAAGCGCCGCTTGCGCCATGGTGGCTTACAGCAATGGCGTTCCATTTATTGCGTTTCGATCCCTGAGCGATCTGGCAGGCGGCGGCGATAGCGGCGAACAGGTTCATACCTTCCTCAGTCTGGCCGCCGAGAACTCAACGCAGGTTTTGCTGGCGTTTTTCAAGGCATGGAAGGAAACTGACTTATGACTCTCAACGACGCCCCAGCGAAGCGTCTGATCCGACAACTCGGCCTGCAGGCGCATCCCGAGGGCGGCTACTATCGCGAAACCTATCGTAGCGCCATGGGTGTCCGCGTCGCCGCCCGTGAGCGCAGTGCCTCCACCGCCATTTATTATCTGCTTGAGTCAGGCGATTTTTCTGCCTGGCACCGAATCGCGTCAGACGAAATTTGGCATTTCTACGCCGGTTCGAGCTTGAATGTCTACGTGCTGAACGATAACGGACTCACTACGCACCGTCTGGGTAACCCCGAAAGCGATCCTTCGTGCTCGTTTCAAGCAGTGGTGCATGCGGGCCATTGGTTTGCCGCCCAATTGACCTCTGACGCCGAATCGCTGGGTACACGCCCACGGGGTAAAAGGCCGCTTGAGCACGGCCCGTATGCGCTGGTGGGTTGCACGGTGGCGCCCGGCTTTGAATTCACAGAATTTGAATTGGCTGATACGCAGGCACTTGCTGCGCGATATCCCGGTCATGTCGACCTTATCCATGAGTTGGCTCCACGCGGACAGGGAAACTCGGCGGGGTAGAAGCCCTGGCTAGCTCTCGGCAACTTGAAATTCCGGCGGGGTTCGAACCGTTTGGACACGCCACCAAGAAGGCATCAGACGACGCACGGCCGGCCGATTGTATCGGTCGTCCATCAAATAGACAACACCTCGATCCTGTGGCGTACGGATGATGCGCCCGGCCGCTTGCACCACTTTGCGCAGACCCGGATAGAGATAGGCGTATTCATATCCACGACCCGCGAAGTTTTCCTCGACGCAGGCTCGCAATGCCTCGTTTGCTGGATTCCACTGTGGCAAGCCTAAAGTGGCAATGAATGCCCCCACCAGGCGCTCCCCAGGTAAATCTATTCCCTCGGCAAAGATTCCTCCAAGAACGGCAAAACCAATACCACGGCCTCCTACCTTGAAGCGGTCGAGAAATGCGGTCCTTGCGGTGGTGTCTCGATCCCGTGCTTGCAGCCAGATGGGAATTTCGGGCTGCGCAGCGTTCACGGCCTCGGCAAGGCGGTGTAAATAGTCAAAACTGCTGGTAAACACGAGATAGTTGCCGGGCCGCCGCGCGTATTGGCTGGTTATTGTATGTGCCATTGGCGCAAGAGACGCCTGCCGGTCTGCCCATCGCGTGGATATGTCGCCAACGACGCGAACTTCAAGCTGGTCTGCGGTAAAGGGCGATTCCACATCCATCCACCGTGTGGCAGCGGGCAGCCCCAAGACATCTGAATAGAAACGTTGGGGGTGCAAGGTGGCCGAAAAAAGGACGCAGGCGTGCGCGGTATCCAGACGTGGCTTCAGGTAGGGTGCAGGCATGACATTGCGAATGCTGCATTCCGCCTGCAGATGTCCTTGCGTGAGGGCGGCAATGGTCGTTTCAAAAAGCGAGTGACTTCCAAAGCCTTCGGCCAAACGCAAGAAAAGCTGAACATCAAAATAGAAGCGCAAGACCTTGTCGTGTTCGTCATGATCCAACTTGTCGAGCTGATCGGCAATGACTCCTGACGCGACCCGCAACGCCTGGATGAAGGCCGCAGGCAGGCCAGGGTGGCGGCGATAGGGCTCGGTCTGATCTGCAAGCAATTCGCGCCAGGCACGGTCGACCTGCACCAATGCACTGTCGAGCCGGCCGTTCAGTTTCGCCAAGCCCTTGAGGTCTTCGAGTGCAAGTTTGCCGGTGTACATGGCGCGCGCACGCTCGACAAGATTATGAGCCTCGTCAACCAGAACTCCCACCCGCCACTGCTGGCTGGAGGTCTGGGCATGCAAGGTCGCCCCAACATCGAAATAATAGTTGTAATCGCCCACAACCACGTCACACCATTGCACCAGTTCCATGGCCAGATGATAGGGGCATAAGGCGTGTTCCAGGCCCACCTGACGCAGCGTGGCCCGATCAAGAAGCCGTCGCTTGAGCGCAGTTGCCCGAGCGTCAGGGAGGCGGTCATAGAAGCCTTTGGCCATCGGACAGCTGTCGCCATGGCACTGTTTGTCGGGATGTTCGCAAGCCCGCTCACGAGCGGCAAGCTCGAGGACTCTCAGAGCGGGGGCCTCTGAGTCCTGGATGATCTTTGCCGCCCGAAGTGCGACCTCACGGCCCGAGGTTTTGGCGGTGAGAAAAAACACCTTGTCCAACGTGCCGCCGGCACTTTCAACCGCCATTGCCTTAAGGGCTGGGAACAAAGTGCCCATCGTCTTCCCGATGCCCGTCGGAGCCTGGATGGCTTGATGTTCTCCATCTCGAATTCCACGAAATACTGCTTTGGCCAGACTACGTTGCCCCGAGCGAAACGCGCCGAAGGGCATCTGCAGCGTGGTCAACGTCGCATCGCGCTCCTGCCGGTGCCCGACCTCCTGCTCGGCCCATCGCAGAAAATCGCCGCACAGTGCCGCGAACGCCGCTTGCAGTTCGGCGGCACTGCGGGTCTCGCGGCGTATCGTCTCGCGGCCCGTGGTGATGTTGAAATACACGAGAGCAAGCTCGATTTCGTCCATGGCCAACTTCTGGCACATCATGTGGCCGTACACGCGCAACTGGGCCCAGTGCAATTCGCCTTGACTTGCTGGCATATCGCGCAGACGGCCTCGATAGGTCTTTATTTCTTCCAGCCGGCCTGCCTCCGGGTCATAACCGTCGGCGCGCCCACGAACGCGCAATAGCCCTTGCTGCAGTTCCAGTGCGATCTCTTTCTGATACGTTGCGCCTCGCCGACCCATGACAACGCGATGCCCAACGACGCCTTCCTGACCGCTGGGGGCAAGATGAAACCGAAGGTCAAGGTCGCCCCGCCGCGCCGCGAACTCACACAGGGTACGAACCGACACCGCATAGCTCATAGTGTGCCTGCCCAACTGACGTAACACACCGAAACCGACATGCCGTGCTCGTCGAAATACGCCAACCAGCGGCGTTGATTGTCCTGTAGCCGATCGCCAGGACCCTTGACTTCGATCATGCGATAGCTTCGTTCAGCTGGCAGGAACTGGATCAAATCGGGCAAACCCGAACGATTCCCCGGAATATCGCGGAGCAGGCGACCAAAAATCTTCATGAGGTGCTCGGCGGGTATGCAGTCGAGTGCCATTTGCAAAAGCTCTTCGTCCAGTGCCGGCCAATGTACGAACGCGCACTGCCGACCGAATTTGGATCTGAAGTTCTGCAGTATGGTTTGTCGATACAGGCTCGAATCCAACTCCGCCAGGCGGTTGCCGAGCATGTCTTTTCGGCGGACGACAAACTCTGGAGAATGAAGGTCGGCAGGCCCACGCTGAAAGGGATGAAAGAAGGCTCCAGGCAGAGGTGCAAAAATGACGTCCCAGCACAGAAGGCCAAACAAACCATTAACCAGAAGGTTCTCGACATAGCGCACAGGCGCGTGTTCAGTTTGCAAGGCTTGTCGGACTCGCTCTTCGACTCCAACAGATGCGTCAGTCCTTTCGAGTTGAAGCTGGAAAGAATCCGGAACGAGGGTAGAGCGGGCTTGAACTTCGAGACCCAGCTTGCGCTGCAACCTGGGGCGCATCCGCGAAAAATATTGCTCTTCGGCGTCGTTGCCCGGATCCGCAAGAGCGATGTCGGCGTGGAATAATGCCTCGACATAACGTTCACTGCGTTCAAGCACCCGAACATGCCGTATTCTGGCCTCGGGATGGCTGCTGGATTGATATGCCGCCAACGCGTCGTGCCAGCGCTGAGATCGCTCGAAGGCCTGACCGAGCCGAAAAAGCAATTTGGAGCGTCTTCGTTCAAGCCATGAATTTGAATAGGGCTGCGCGGATACCTTGGTCAGGATTACCTCAGGCGCCTCACCAGCCAGCAAGCACTCTGAACAAGTGTGCAGATGCATATAAATGTCGACATCCTCGCGACTTTCCATGGCGCGGCATGAAGGTGAAAATGCGACCGCCTCGTACTGATACAGGCCCAGATCAGCAAGAACAAACTCGCTCCAGTCCTGGCGTAGATTTCCGAAAAACATCAGTCGAATGCGATCGCAGAGTGGCATGATGCGCAGTTCATAGACTGCATCGCCAGAGTCGGGCCACCATGCCTGCAAGGGAAGCAATCGATCATCTCTTTCCGAATCGTCATCGCCGCCAGGCGAGCTGCCCGCCACGCTGGGTTCCTCGAACATACTTGATACGTGCTCGAACATGGCGGCTTTTTTCATGGAACGTGTTGTGCCTCTGCTTTGGAACGCCTGCTGTAGTCCAGACTTGGTAAAGAGGGCGAATAGTTGGGCGAGACTGAGCAGAGGATTTGTGTCTACCCATCCGGCGGCTGTCAGTGGCCGCACCGCCGTGGCAGTGCAGCCAATTTCAGAATAGTTGAGCCTGCTATGGCGAAAGAGTGTGCCACGGCGCATTACCATTCGCACCATCAACGCGCGTGACTCTTTGGGTAGGCCCCGATATTGCTGAATGAAGGCGAGTTCTTCAGGAGCGAGTACGTCAGGGTATCGCTGTTCGACCCAGGTCAGGACGAACTCGAAGTTTTCGAGGTAATAAAAAGGGTTGTCGAGCTGCGGGGCCATGATGAACGAGACTGTGTATTTGAACAGTATATCAGCGCAGGGCCTCCAGGGCGGAAGAGGTCATTCACTTACCAGCGGCAGGTCCTAAGCAGATACCACGGGCTAAGAGAAAAATATGGCAGGAACCGGGCTACTTATGTTGCTTGACGACATCACCAGCATTCTGGATGATGTCGCGACGATGACGAAGCTGGCGGGCAAGAAGACCGCTGGCGTGCTGGGTGACGACATTGCGCTCAATGCCGAACAAGTCAACGGCGTGGCAGCCAAGCGTGAATTGCCCGTTGTATGGGCTGTGGCAAAGGGCTCAGTGCTCAACAAGATCATCATCGTACCGTTGGCATTGCTGATCAGCGCGGTCATACCAGCCGCGATAAATCCCATTCTGATGATCGGAGGTCTGTACCTGTGTTATGAAGGTGCCGAGAAAATCATCCATTCCTTCACGCACCGAAAGAGTTCCGCCGCCGCACACCGCAACGAACATGGGACGAGCGCAGAGCTCAGCGTGGCTGCCCATCATTCCGCACTTCAACGCACCAGCCAGACCTTCAATTCCCAGGATCTTCCCGCGGCCACCCCGTACACTCCCGCCGCCACTTCCCAGTCCGGGACGGCTCCTGAGAAAGCAAAGATCAAGGGAGCCATACGGACGGACTTCATCCTGTCGGCCGAAATTGTCGCCATAACACTTGGGACCGTGGCCACAGCACCGTTCGTCACGCGCGCCACGGTGGTCTCTGTGGTGGCGCTATTATTAACCGTCGCGGTGTATGGCCTGGTTGCAACCGTAGTGAAGCTTGACGATATTGGAGCTCATCTCCTGAAGAAACGGGGACTCGCGCTGTCTGCTCGCATGGCGAGAGCGTCCGGACGAGGAATACTGGCCTTTGCGCCTTTCCTGATGCGCGGCTTGTCCATAGCTGGTGCGGCAGCCATGTTCCTCGTGGGGGGCGGCTTGCTTGTTCATGGTATAGCGCCACTACAGGGTTGGGTGCATCGTGTCTTCGAATTTTCCGCGAACCGGGAACTCAGCGTCGTCGAAGCAGTGACATCCGTGTTGGGGCCCGCCCTGATCAGCGCTGCAGTGGGCATTGTGGCCGGGATAGTGGTGTATGGCCTGGTGTCGGTAGTGCAACGCCTGCGCCGAGCGTAAAGCCCGGAATCTATTCGATGTTCTGCGCCTGCTCGCGCATTTGCTCGATCAAGAGCTTCAGATCGATCGCGGCGCGGGTGACTTCGATGCCACTTGCCTTGGAACCCAAGGTGTTAGCTTCTCGATTCATTTCCTGAAACAGGAAATCCAGCCGCTTGCCCACGCTGCCACCCGATTTTCCGAATTTTTTCCCGTCGCGCGCAGGGTCCTTGTTTCCCCCGTCGTCCTGCAACAAGTGGCGAAGCTCATCAATATGAGACTGCAACCGTGTGAGTTCTTCGGCGACATCGATACGAAGCGCAAAGAGCGAGGATTCCTGAGCGATCCGGGCCGAGAGTTCTTCACCGCTGATTTGCGCCAGGCCCGCCGGGCTGGCGGCCTCGAGAGTCTCACGGAGCTTGTTGGCCAGCTTCTGGCGGTGTTCATCCAACAAACGCGGGACTTCAGCCTGAACGGTTGCGACAATATCAGCAATGTCTTGCGCGTTTTCCAACATCCCCTGAGCCAGACGGGCGCCTTCGCGCTCACGGTTGGCCTGCAGATCTGATAAAGCCTGGGTGGCAGCCTGGATGCACAGTTCCGTCCATGCTTTCGGATCTGAAGTGTTTTCACTTGCGCTTGCACCCTTGACCAACTCGGGCAGCGTGGGCGCTGGAGTGTCGGGCAGAAATTCGCGTACCCGTCCAAGCTGCGTTGCCGTTATCTGCAGATACTCATCACTAAGGACTTGATTCAGATCCGTTGAGGCTCGCGTGAAGGCGACCCGTGCATCAACTTTGCCGCGCTTGAGGAACAGTCCAATTTGTTCCCGCAGCGAGGCTTCGGCCATGCGCATTTCATCTGGGACACGCAGGTTGATATCGAGGTACCGGCTGTTGACGGTGCGAATCTCGATTGTGACGCTGCCTATTTCAGATTCGGCACTGGCGGCGCCAAAGGCGGTCATGCTGCGTATCATGTAGATGTATCCTGCATAATGTGGGGAATTCACTATTATTGCCGATTGGCGTTCGCCTTCAAATCGATAACAGGAGTTTTCTTGCCTTCCAACCTCAATTTCAGGTCGTCGGGTCGTTTGCCCGACCAGCTACGTGCCGTATCTCTCGAAACCGGCTACACACGACACGCCGAAGGTTCTGTTCTGATAAAAATGGGCGATACCCATGTGTTGTGCAATGCCAGCGTTCTTGACAAGGTCCCGCCATTTTTGAAAGGCAAGGGGCAGGGATGGGTCACCGCCGAATATGGCATGCTGCCGCGTTCGACGCACACCCGATCTGATCGTGAAGCCGCCCGCGGCAAGCAAAGCGGTCGTACGCAAGAAATACAGCGACTGATAGGTCGGAGCTTGCGGGCAGTTTTCGATCTCAAAGTGCTGGGTGAGCGCACCATTCACCTGGACTGCGACGTGCTTCAGGCAGACGGCGGAACCCGCTGCGCCGCCATAACTGGTGCTTGGCTGGCCGCCGCCCTGGCAGTGCGCGGGCTGACAAAGGCTGGCGAGTTGCAGGGTCAGCCACTGCTTGATCACGTCGCAGCGGTATCGGTTGGACTGGTGGAAGGGCGTCCGGTGCTGGATCTGGATTACCCGGAGGACTCCGGGTGCGGCGCTGATATGAATGTCGTTATGACTGGAGCAGGGGGATTCGTCGAAATTCAGGGCACGGCCGAAGGGCAGACCTTTGATCGCGCAGCACTCGATGTGCTGCTGGGCCTGGCCTCTCAGGGAATCAGCGAACTGATCATGATGCAGAAGGCAGCACTTAACGCCGCGGCGTAAGTGTCACACGGTGCGCGCGCAGTGAGTTGCAGGGGTCGGTTAAACTGACAATATCTCGAAAACGCGAGCCATGCTCCGGTTTCCACCCCTTGCAAGATCCACTTCCTTGTGTTCCCCATGCCCAAGCAATCTATCCCCGCTGATCAATCCGCAGCTAAAACAGTCGTACTGGCCTCCAACAACGCGGGAAAATTAAAAGAGTTTTCTTCCATCTTGTCTTCGGTGGGCTTTCATATGGTGCCTCAGGGAGAACTGGGCGTTTCGGAGGCCGAGGAACCCTTTGCCACCTTTGTCGAAAACGCGCTGACGAAAGCTCGTCACGCCAGTCAGCAAACAGGTCTGCCTGCATTGGCGGACGATTCCGGGCTGTGTGTCGATTGCCTGGACGGTGCGCCCGGCGTGTATTCCGCGCGCTTTGCCAGTTTGAATGGTGGAGAAAAGTCCGACTCCGCCAACAATCAGCATTTGATGAACGTTCTGGAAGGGCAGACTAATCGGTCGGCCTCGTATGTGGCCGTGCTCGTCTACGTCAGAAATGCTCAAGATCCGCGTCCCATCATCGCAGAAGGGGTCTGGCGCGGAGAGATTGGCTGCGAACCCGCCGGCGAACACGGATTTGGCTACGATCCCTATTTTTTTCTTCCCGACCTCGGAATGACAGCGGCCCAGTTGCCCCCCGAGGAGAAAAATCGCCATAGTCATCGCGCCAGGGCTCTACGCAAACTGCTCGAAGCTTTGACACAGCGGGACGAGGACTGAGTGCAGAAGGTTATTCGCATTACGCCCGCGGAACTCCATCAAGGGCCGGCCAAAGACGAGTCCGGAGGAATCCGGCTTGCCAGCCTCCCTCCGCTCTCACTTTACGTGCACGTGCCTTGGTGCATACGTAAATGTCCGTATTGCGACTTCAATTCGCACGAGTTGAACGGCGAACTACCCGAGAAAGAGTATCTCGCCGCGTTGCGGGCCGACCTTGAACAGGCACTGCCCATGATTTGGGGCAGGCAGATCCATACTATATTTATAGGCGGAGGCACGCCCAGTTTGCTCTCTGCCTCGACGGTAGACAGCATGCTGGCCATGTTTCGAGCTTATCTCAACCTTTGGCCCGACGCCGAAATCACCATGGAGGCGAATCCAGGCACGGTCGAGGCCCAGCGCTTCCGCGATTTTGCTGCCAGCGGTATCAACAGAGTCTCGCTGGGAATTCAAAGCTTCGATGACGAAGCGTTACGAGTTTTAGGACGAATTCATGACGCGGCTCAGGCCAGAAGCGCTATTGAGGCAGCACAGAATTCCTTTCCACGCGTCAATCTTGACCTGATGTTTGCCTTGCCGGGCCAAACACTGGAATCTTGCGAACGCGATCTGAAAATGGCAATGGCGTTTGGAACCGAGCATTTGTCGCTATATAACCTTACGCTAGAACCCAATACCGTTTTTGCAAAGTATCCACCCGGCGGCTTGCCCGACGATGATATGGCCGCATCCATGCAGGAGCGTGTTGCTGAGTTGGCGGCTGGAGGTGGCTGGCAGCGGTACGAGGTCTCGGCGTACGCCCGCGACGGCGCGCAAAGCCGCCACAATATAAATTACTGGGAATTCGGCGACTACCTCGGAATCGGACCGGGCGCGCATGGCAAGTTGTCGTTCCCCGATCGCATCATCAGGCAGTCGCGACTTAAGCAACCCGGGTCATGGATGACCAAGGCCTTATCAGGGGGCGGGGAACACATCGCTGATGAGCATGAAGTACAGCGTCAGGACTTGCCCTTTGAATTCATGCTCAATGCCTTGCGCCTGAAAGAAGGCGTTGCAGCAGCCGCCTTTGAAGATCGCACCGGCATAGGGCTTGCCGCCATAGTGCCCCTCTTGAACCGCGCCGTTGACAAGGGTCTGCTTGACCCGAACCCATCTCGAATCCGGGCCACACCGCTGGGCTGGCAGTTCCTGAACGACCTCCAAAGCCTGTTTCTGGATTGATCCAGCCAGACGGCCGGGACCTCCGCAGCTGTTGCCGTGTGATGACAGACGAATAGGCCAATTACTTACAGTTGGTTTCCGCGTTTCCCCACTGTGGCGCACCCACTTTGCACTACAATTTGAACCAAGATGGGGCATTGCACCAGATGAGTGCAATGCACCCCCTCCAAACACGTGGAATTCCCGGCGAAATGGTCGAAACCGGCGTTTTCCGAGCACCTAAAACTGGCACGGTTGTTGCGTAATGCAGATCGACGTCCCTTTTTGACCTTTATTTAGCCTGGAGCATTTATGTCCACAGCAGAAGAAATTGTGAAGTTGATTGGCGAGCGCGAAGTCGCTTTCGTGGATTTCCGTTTCACGGATACGCTTGGTCGCGAGCACCACATGACCGTGCCCGCCCATGTCGTCAACGAAGAAAAACTCGAATCCGGACAGGCCTTCGACGGTTCATCGATTTCGGGTTGGAAGGGTATTGAAGCCTCGGACATGCTGCTGATGCCGGACCCAACCACTGCGCGCATGGATCCCTTCCGTGAAGAAAGCACTCTGATCCTGACCTGCGACGTGTTGGAACCTTCTGATCTGAAGGGCTATAACCGCGACCCGCGCTCCCTGGCTCGTCGTGCCGAGGCCTATCTCAAATCCAGCGGTTTGGGCGACACGGCATATTTTGGTCCCGAGCCTGAGTTTTTTGTTTTCGACGGCGTTACCTGGAATGACGACGCGTCGGGATGTTTCGTCAAGATCAAGTCCGAAGAAGGCTCGTGGTCCCGCGGCCTTGATTTGGAAGGCGGCAATATGGGCCATCGTCCTTCCGTCAAGGGTGGCTATGTGCCCGTTCCTCCGGTAGATTCGTTCCATGACATGCGTTCTGAAATGTGCTTGCTACTCGAACAGCAGGGTGTTCCCGTCGAGGTTCATCACCACGAAGTGGCCGGCCCCGGACAATTGGAAATTGGTACGCAGTTTTCTACACTGGTCCGTCGCGCAGACTGGAACCAGATCCTCAAATACACCATCCACAACGTCGCGCACGTCTACGGCAAGACGGCCACGTTCATGCCCAAGCCTGTCGTCGGCGATAACGGGTCAGGCATGCACGTTCACCAGTCGATCTGGAAAGATGGCCAAAACCTGTTTGCTGGAAACGGCTATGCCGGCCTGTCCGAGTTCGCTCTGTTCTATATCGGCGGCATCATCAAGCACGCTCGCGCCCTGAATGCGCTGACCAACCCGTCCACCAACTCGTACAAGCGTCTGGTGCCTCACTTCGAGGCCCCGGTCAAACTGGCCTATTCGGCTCGCAATCGGTCGGCGTCAATTCGGATTCCGTATGTCAGCAGCCCCAAGGCTCGTCGAATCGAAGCTCGCTTCCCGGATCCCATGGCCAATCCCTATCTGGCGTTCTCTGCCATGATGATGGCCGGTCTGGACGGTGTGCAGAACAAGATTCACCCCGGCGACCCTGCAGACAAGAACCTGTACGACTTGCCACCCGAAGAAGATGCAAAGATCCCGACGGTATGCGCATCGCTCGAAGAGGCCGTACTGGCGCTGGATGCCGATCGCGAATTCCTGACTCGTGGCGGCGTGTTCAGCAACGACATGATCGATGCCTACATAGACCTCAAAATGGCCGAAATCACGCGCTTGCGTATGACAACCCACCCGGTCGAGTTCGACATGTACTACAGCCTGTAGGTGGACAGGCGAGCGGAGCGTACGGTGATTCCTACCATTGACCACTACGATCTGCTCGCCACCGCCATACTGGCTCTGGATGAGTCGGGTCTGATACTTGGCGCCAATGTGGCAGCACAAGAGCTATTCGGCTTGTCGCAGCGTCAGCTTACGGGCGTCGATGCCAAGATCATGTTTGCCGCCGAGGCCGAGCTGGAATCACGTTTTGATGATGCGTTGCTTGGTCGCTATGGTGTGCTCAGCCTGGCAACCTTGGCAAGGACGCATGGTGGGGACTTGCCGGTAGGAGTCACCATCACGCCCGTCGAGCATCCGGTCTGGGCAGCCCTGATAGAAGTTCGTAGTCTCGAACATCAGGGTGCTCCAGACCGTACTCAGCAACTGAGTAAGGAACTGCAGGTTCAGCGCGAATCCCTGCGGAACCTGGCGCACGAGATCAAGAATCCCCTGGGGGGCATTCGCGGAGCCGCACAACTGCTCGAAGTCGAACTGGGGCAGGGCCCGCTGCGCGAGTACACCAGCGTCATAGTCGGTGAAGTGGACAGGCTACGCGGGCTGGTCGACAGGCTGATTGCACCGCAGGGTGACAGCCTCAAATTGACACGCTTCAACATTCATGAAATTTGCGAGCGTGTCTTCACCTTGCTTCGTGCGGAGTTCTCGCCAGCCGTTCAGGTTTTGCGCGATTACGATGCTTCGGTACCTGAGCTGTCCGGTGATCGGGAGCGGCTGCTACAAGCGCTGCTGAATGTGGCTCGCAATGGTGCCCAGGCATTGATCGAAGATGAGTCCATGGAGGCTCCGACACTGACTCTTCGTACTCGCATCGGGCGTCAGCTCGTGCTGGCTAGCCGGCCCGTACGCATGGGCGTAATCGTGTCGGTCATCGATAACGGACCCGGCGTGCCCGACGGCCTGCGCGACAAGGTGTTTCATCCCCTGGTCACCGGACGAGCCAGCGGAACAGGCTTGGGCCTGAGCCTCGCTCAGGAATTCGTCCAGCAACATGGTGGAGTCATCGATTTCGAGTCAAGCGCTGGGCGCACTGAATTTCGATTGATCCTGCCGCTTGAATCCGCCTGACGCTATGTTGAGACGGACGGATCATCCCATTTGCATTGAAGTTTATTTGGAGTCGCCATGAAGGCAGTATGGATAGTGGACGATGACCCCAGCATACGCTGGGTACTTGAAAAGGCGCTCGAACGCGCACAGCTCCCCACTCGCAGTTTCGTGTCTGCGGACGCCATGCTGGAAGCTATCGAAGGCGGATTGCCGGATGTGCTGGTGACCGATATCCGCATGCCCGGCAAAGATGGCTTGGCATTACTGCAAGAGATCAAAGAACGTTTCCCGGAACTGGCAGTCATCGTCATGACAGCCTACACAGATTTGAGCAGCACGGTTGCCGCGTTTCAAAAAGGTGCATTCGATTACCTTGCAAAGCCTTTTGATATCAACGAGGCAGTATCTTTAATTAGGCGCGCCGCCGAGACGTCTGCATCCTCCGAGCCCGAGCCTGAGGACAATGCACAGGTGTCGGATGTTCAACTCTCTGATCAGGACGACAGCGTCGAGCTGCCAACGGCCAAACAGGGCGATCGTCTGATGATGCGTTCGGCATCTCCGGCAATGCAAGAGGTATTTCGCGCCATTGGACGACTCGCCGCTTCATCCGCCACCGTTCTGATCACAGGTGAATCCGGTACCGGCAAGGAACTAATCGCTCGCGCCTTGCATACTCACAGCTCACGGTCGTCCGAACCATTTGTGGCGCTCAATGCTGCGGCCATTCCGCGGGATCTGCTTGAGGCTGAACTATTTGGTCATGAGCGCGGAGCATTTACCGGCGCCACGGCAATGCGGAGGGGCCGCTTCGAAGAAGCGAATGGCGGCACCCTGTTTTTGGATGAAATCGGTGACATGCCGTTCGAGCTGCAGACACGCCTGCTGCGCGTCCTGGCCGAAGGCAGCTTCTACCGAGTGGGTGGCTCACAGGCCATTCGCGTTGATGTGCGCATCGTAGCTGCCACCCATCAACCACTGGAACAACGGGTTGCTCAGGGACAGTTCCGTGAAGACTTGTTTCACCGCTTGAACGTAATCCGATTGCGTTTGCCGCCGCTGCGCGAACGCAAAGAAGACATAGCCGCTTTGGCCGAGTTGTTCCTTCAGAACAGCGCCGAGAAACTGGGTGTCCCAACGCGCAGACTGACTTCGGACGCGCTGGCCGCATTGCTGAGGTTTGACTACCCCGGAAATATCCGGCAGCTTGAGAACTTCTGCCATTGGGTCACCGTGATGGCATCGGGTCAGTGGGTGGATGTAGACGATCTACCCCCTGAGCTGACACTGGCGAGCGCCGGGTTCAGTGGTCCTCAAGCCAGTACTGCGGCGGAAGGTCCCGTGGAAAATGCGGCAGGGCAGGAAGATATCGGGCGACCGGTGTGGGCCAACTTACTTGCGCAGGATGTAAGTCGCCGTTTGGACAGAAACGAGCCAGCCATTATGGCGACCTTGACGCGCGAGTTCGAAGCGACGTTGATTAGAACAGCTCTGGAACATTCACGCGAGCGCCGTGCAGAAGCTGCGCAACGCTTGGGGATCGGGCGCAATACACTCACCCGCAAGTGTCAGGAACTTGACCTCTATCCGGCTTCTTCGCCTCGCAGATAAGCTTGGGCCCGCTGGGCCATCAGGGCTTCACGGCGAATGAAATCGGCGACAAAATCGCTGGCTGGTGTGTGATGGAGGCTGTACGGCGTATCCCATTGGACAATGACGCCTTGCTGCATGACACCAATGCGATCCGCGATTGCGAACGCCTCGGCCTGATTATGCGTTACCAGCAAGGCAGTGTGGCCGGTGGTTTTAAGTATGTCGCGCACCTCAAAGGCCAGGCGTTCTCGAGTATCGATATCCAAATTGGAAAACGGCTCGTCCAACAGCAACAGATCAGGTTCGGGTGCAAGGGCGCGGGCAAGCGCAACGCGCTGCTGCTGTCCGCCCGAAAGTTCATGAGGGTAGCGGCGCTCCGTGCCCTCGAGCCCTACAAGGTGCAGCAGTTCCTTCACGCGCCGTGAGCGTTCCGCGCCATCCAGCTTGCGCAGGCCAAAGCCTACATTCTTCTCGACGGTCAAGTGGGGAAAAAGCGCGTAATCCTGAAACATCATGCCGACCCCGCGATGTTCAGGTTCAAGTTGGAATCCAGCGCTCGACAACACTTTGCTATCCACGATAATACGACCGGCGCGCACGGGTTCGAACCCCGCAATCGCGCGAAGGACGGTGGTCTTGCCGCAACCCGAAGCACCTAACAAGCAGCCGATATGGCCTTTCTCGAGGTTGAGCGAGAAACCTTCGACCACGGGCTGACGACCCTGTGGCGTATCGTATGCCAATGAAATGGCGTCCAGCTGCAAGATATCAGCCATGGTGCTGCGGCCTATTGAGGGTGAGGACAAGCATGGAATTCCGCAATAATGCTAGTAGCTTGATTTTAGCTGGTGGCGGGCCAGTAGGATCACGGGAAGGAGTCCGGCAACCACGATGGCCAGCGCCGCAATCGCGCCTTCTTCGTACGTGCCGCGAGCCGCTTCTGCGTAAAGCCATGTGGCGAGAGTTTCGAAATTGACGGGACGCAGAAGCAAGGTGGCGGGCAACTCCTTCATGGCATCCACAAAGATCAGCAGAGCCGCGGCGCCGAGTGCGGGGCGAAGTAAAGGGAGATGGACCCGGCGTAAAGTACCTGCGGGACTTTCACCCAGCAGTCTTGAGGCCTGTTCGAGCGACGGCGGAATTCGAGCCAGACCCGACTCCAGACTTCCGACGGAAATCGCCATGAAGCGGATGACATAAGCACACACCAGGGCAGTGGTGGAACCCATCAACAACAGGCCTGGCGGTGGGTAACCCAGCCATTGCGCCAACCAGCCGATCACGTCATCCACGGCAATTAGGGGTAATAGCAAACCTATGGCCAGCACGGTACCGGGCAGGGCGTACCCGACCGTGGAAACCCGTGAGCACAATGTCATGAAGCGTGTCTTCATGGTATGAGTGCTTCGCACCGCCCAGGTCACCACGATCGCGCCTGCGACAGTGACCAGTGTGGCAATCAGCGCAACGCTGACGGTGTTGTAGCCGCTTTGAAGCAGCTGCGTGGATATTCCACCGGCTGTTCCGAAATGCTTGATGGTCTCTTCAAGCAAGTAAAGCGCCGGCGCGATAAATCCTATTAAAACCGGCAGCCAGCCCAAAATCACAGCCACGACGGCGGGGGCCCCGTGCAATTTCTCGGGCTGAAGCGGCCTCATTCTTTGAGTACTAGCATAACGCTGATGGCGCCGTCCGTGGCGCTCCAGCAAAATAAGCATTACGACGATGGCCAGCATGGAAAGCGCAATCTGTGCAGCGCCGGCAAGGTCCGAGCGGGTGATCCAGGTGGTGTATACGGACACTGTCAGCGTCTGCACTCCGAGAAACTCGGAAGCTCCAATGTCGTTGAGTGTTTCGAGCAAGACAAGACTGACGCCCACCGCGATGGCCGGACGGGCGAGCGGTAAGGCCACGCGGAAGAACACGCCTCGTCGCGATTGACCCAGAATACGGCCGGCCTCCATCAGGCTATTGGCCTGCGTGGCAAACATGATTCGGGTACTGAGATAAACGTAGGGGTATAGAACAAAGCCCAGCAGGACGATGGCGCCTGGCAATGCCCGCAAATCAGGCAGTCGGAACTGTCGTGGACTGTCGTAGCCCAGGATGTCTCGCAAGATTCCTTGCACAGGCCCCAATGGATGCAATATGTCCAGGTAGGCAAAGGCAATGATGTAGGTGGGTACGGCTAACGGCAAGAGCAGCGCCCAAAGCAATATGCGACGAGTCGGGAAGTCGTAAGCGGTAACCAGCCACGCGCTGCCCGTGCCCAGGCAGGCCACGAGAACTCCAACGCCCAGCAGGAGCAGGGCGGTGTTGCGCAATGCCACGGGCAACACATGTTGAGCGAGGTGACTCCAATGATCAAGAGCTCCGCCGGTAGCCATCCATATCAGGGCGACAACCGGAGCCACCACCATCGCTGCGATCAGAACTGCACCCAATCGCCACGGCCAACCGGCTGAAGGAAGCAAGTACTGTTTCCAACTCTTCTTGCTGCTGCCGGGCGTCAGTGCCGACGCCCCGCTGGGCAGCGACTTAGTTGTCGAAGCCAACTTTATCCACCAACTCGCTAGCCTGTTTGCGATGCTTCGCTATTTCGGAAAGGGGCAGAGGATCTACCACCAACTTACCGAAGCTTGCGACAACGGGATCGAGGGCCACGCCCTCCCGTACCGGGTACTCGTAATTGGCATTGGCGTATAGAGATTGAGCCTGCTCGGAAACCAGGTACTCAAGCAGCTTGACGGCCTCGTCCTTGTTGGGGGCGTGCCGCGCCACCGCTGCACCGGAGATGTTCACATGTGTACCCTTGCTGGCTTCATTCGCGAAGGTGGGTCGTACTACATGGATAGCGTCTCCCCATTTGCGGGCATCCGAGCCGGGCTCGGAGTTCTTCATGCGACCTACGTAGTACGCGTTGGCAATGCCGACGTCACATATTCCGCCCAGAATATCTCGAGCGACGTCCCGGTCTCCACCCGTAGGCTTGCGAGCCAGGTTGGCCTTGAGTCCTCGCAACCATTCTTCGGCCGCTTCGATTCCATTGTGAGCGATAAATGCGGCGATGAGGCCTGTGTTGTAGGGGTGCTGCCCCGATCGCGTGCAGAACTTGCCTTTCCATTTAGGGTCGGCGAGAGACTCGTAAGTCAGCTCGGTAACATCGATGTCATTGGAAACATATGCCACCCGATCACGCATCGAAAGCGTGTACCAGTGACCGTCTTCACCACGCAGATTGGCCGGAATGACTTCGTTCAGCACTTGGGATTGAATGGGCTGGGTGACTCCACCCTGGACAAGATCAATCAGATTTCCAATGTCGACTGTCATCAAAACGTCTGCTGGAGATTTGTCGCCTTCGGCCCTTACACGCTCAAGCAAACCGTCCTTGACGAACACCGTATTGGCCTTGATGCCCGTGTCTTTTGTAAACTGCTCGAGAATCGGTTGAATAAGCCCGGGTTCACGAGTGGTGTAAAGCGTGACATCCGCCAGGGCGCTAGTCGTACACGCGACGAGGCCCGCAGTAGCGACCGTGCGAAGTAGGGACGTGAGAAAAGGGCGTTTCAAGCGCATGACTGGGCTTCCTGTTAATGCAAATGATTATCAGCTACATGAAAAGCAAAGGCTAACAGTTTAAATGAAAGCCGGCAACTTCGCCGTCAGACACGCTTTCTTTACAGATAATGTAATGTACACACTGTAATATGACTAAGCTCACATCGGCTTCCCGTTTCAGGACATAAACACGTTTCAACTATATGAAATCTTCTAAATACCACATAACAATGAAAAAAATGTTTAGTGAACACTCTAAAATGGTGTAGAATTAATCTACACTTGTTTAAGTCGATAACCACGCCTCCGGCAGTCGAAGCAAGCGTATACACTTCTTCTTTTTCGGTGGCCTTTTAAGCGAACAAGACTATGGCAGCTTTTAATTCAGAGCAGGTACTCAGCGTACGACACTGGAACGACACCCTGTTTTCCTTTACCACCACGCGCGATTCTGCACTACGGTTCCACAACGGCCACTTCGTCATGCTTGGCCTTGAGGTCGAGGGCAAGCCTCTTATGCGCGCCTATAGTATTGCCAGCGCCAATTACGAAGAGAATCTTGAATTCCTCAGCATCAAAGTGCCCGACGGCCCACTGACATCGCGCCTGCAGCATCTCAAGGTGGGTGACTCCGTGCTGGTCAGCAAAAAGCCCGTCGGAACGCTTGTCGTTGATGACCTGAAACCCGGAGAGAACCTGTATTTGTTCGGCACCGGTACGGGCCTGGCTCCCTTCATGAGCATCATCAAGGATCCGGACGTCTACGACCGTTTCGAGAAAGTGGTGCTTGTGCATGGCGTGCGCTATGTCAGCGAATTGGCCTATGCAGACTTCATTCAGAACGAGCTGCCGAATAACGAGTATTTTGGCGACGTCGTTCAAGAGAAGCTCATTTATTACCCAACCGTCACGCGTGAGAGTTTCCGCAATACGGGCCGGCTCACTACGCTCATTGAAACTGGCAAGCTATGCGAAGATGTCGGCCTGCCACCAATCAATCCGGAAACTGACCGTGCCATGCTGTGCGGTAGTCCCGCGATGCTTACTGATGTCACGAAGTTGTTGGATGACCGCGGTTTCGTTGTCTCGGCCGGTGTTGGTGAACCCGGTGACTACGTCATTGAGCGGGCATTCGTCGAGAAATAAAAGTGTGGCGGATGTTGAGACCTTGTTAATTCTGGCTATAGCTGTTTAAACTCTGATAGCGGTTTTATTTTCCCCTTCACAGAGAACTACATGGCTAAGCAAATTATTCACACCGAGGCAGCACCCGCCGCAGTTGGACCTTATTCCCAGGCCGTAGTCGCGCCGGCCGGAAAGACCGTCTTCTTGTCTGGGCAAATCGGTCTTGAACCTAGTACGGGTGAGCTTGTCTCTGAAAACTTCGAGGGTCAGGTACGCCAGTCGTTTGCGAACATGCAGGCTGTAATTGAAGCCGCCGGCGGTTCGCTTGAAAGCATTGTCAAGCTCACCTTGTTCCTGACGGATCTCAGCAAGTTCGCCAGCGCCAACGCTATCATGGCAGAAATCATTCCTCAGCCCTTTCCGGCACGCTCCACGATCGGCGTGGCCAGTCTGCCGAAGGGAGCTCAATTCGAGGTCGAGGCGATCATCGTCGTCTAGGCGACCTCGTCTTCGCCAAATTGTGAGCACGTCCGTAACCAGGGCAAAATCCAGCAAGGCCAACCATTCGAAAGAGGTGGCGGATGGCTTGAGCGTTACACAACGTCGTTTCCGACGCTTGGGCCTGCAGACCGAACAGGACTTCGTCGTTCATTTGCCCTTGCGCTACGAAGATGAAACTCGTGTTCAACCAATAGGCTCCTTGCAGGTAGGTTGCACTGCTCAGGTGGAAGGCGAAGTTGTATACAGCGAGGTCCAGTTTCGGCCTCGCAAGCAACTTGTCGCCATGATCGAGGACGGCACAGGCCGCCTGGCCTTACGCTGGTTGAATTTTTATCCTAGCCAGCAAAAACAGGTAGAGCGCGGCAAGCGGGTCAGGGTACGAGGCGAGCTGCGAGGGGGCTTTGCAGGTCTCGAAATGGTGCATCCGCGCGTCACAATCGCGGGTGGCGATCTTCCCGATTCATTGACGCCGGTTTACCCCACCACCGATGGCCTGAGTCAGCCGGCGCTTCGCCGTGCCATAGATCAGGCGCTGGGTCGCGCAGATCTCAGTGATACGCTGCCCGACCATATTCGCACACGTTATCGCCTTTTGCCCTTCGCCGAAGCGATTCGAACACTGCATCATCCGCCTCCCAACGTTTCGTATCACGATCTGGTCGAGCGCGAGCATCCGGCATGGCGACGCATCAAGTTCGATGAATTGCTGGCGCAGCAATTGTCCCTGGCAATCGCTCGTGCAGCCCGGATGACTCAGCGCAGTCGGACGTTCAGCGCGAACGACACCGCTCTTGTGGCAGACTTGGAAAGCCGGCTGCCGTTCAAGCTGACGCCTGCCCAACAGCGTGTCATTCGCGAGATCCGTGAAGATCTCGCTCGTAGTCACCCGATGCACCGCCTCTTGCAGGGCGATGTGGGCTCCGGCAAGACCGTAGTCGCTGCCATGGCCGCCGCGCAAGTCTTGGGGAATGGCGGGCAGGTCGCAATGATGGCACCCACTGAAATTCTGGCAGAACAGCATTTCCGGAAGCTCGCGGCATGGCTCGATCCGCTGGGCGTTCGAATTGCTTGGCTAACCGGTAGCCTGGCGACAAAGCCTCGCCGCGAAGCCATGACGGCGATCGAGTCGGGCGAGGCACAGTTAATAGTCGGCACCCAGGCGCTCATCCAGGACAAGGTCGTTTTCGCGAACCTTGGCCTGGTTATCCTTGACGAACAACATCGCTTTGGCGTGGGACAGCGGCTCGAACTGAGCCGCAAGGGCGAAGCCGCCGGGGGTGCTTTGATTCCGCACCAACTGAACATGAGCGCAACCCCGATACCGCGCACACTGGCGATGACATTTTTCGCCGATCTTGATGTGTCGGTCATCGATGAGTTACCACCAGGACGCTCACCCGTCATCACAAAGCTGGCTTCGGACGAGCGCCGGGACGAAATTCTTGCCTTGGTTGCGCAGGAGGTACGATCGGGACGGCAAGCCTATTGGGTATGCCCTCTGGTTGAAGAAAGTGAGGCCCTGCAGCTGCAGACTGCTGTCGACACGCATCAGCAACTGTCCGAAGCCTTGCCCGACCTGCGTATCAGCCTGATTCATGGCAAGCTTAAGCCGGCCGAGAAAGCGCAAGTCATGGAGGAGTTTCACGCCGGTCATGTCGACCTGCTTGTCGCCACCACAGTCATCGAAGTCGGAGTGGACGTACCGAACGCTTCGTTGATGATCATTGAGCATGCCGAGCGATTCGGGCTGGCTCAGCTACACCAGTTGCGTGGGCGAGTTGGCAGGGGAGGGGTGCAATCCATTTGCCTTTTGATGTATCAGGCGCCTCTTTCTCAGATCGCGCGACAACGGCTGCGGGCAATGTACGAAACCAATGACGGATTCGAGATTGCCCGTCGCGACCTTGAACAACGTGGTCCGGGAGAGTTTCTGGGTCTGCGCCAGTCTGGTACGGCCCTGCTGCGTTTTGCCGATCTCGATACGGATGCCGAACTGGCAGTACAGGCGCAGGAATTGGCCCGTGACTGGCTAAGTAATGATCCGGACAAAGCGCAGGCGCACATGAACCGGTGGATGCGCGGCAAACAGGATTACCTCCGAAGCTGATGCCGAGCGTCTCATACCAACCTGTTAGACGATAGCGAGTAGCCATGACGTTGACGGAATTGAAATACATAGTTGCGGTAGCGCGCGAAAGGCATTTTGGCCGGGCAGCGGACGCCTGCTTCGTCAGCCAGCCCACCTTGTCTGTGGCTATCCGCAAGCTGGAAGACGAGTTGGGTGTCGTTCTTTTTGAACGCGGTGGCACCGAGGTTGGTGTGACCCCCATAGGACTCAAGGTCGTCGCACAGGCTCAACGCGTTCTCGAAGAAGCCACCAATCTGAAAGAGATCGCGCGACAGGGCCACGATCCACTGGAAGGCCCCTTGCGGGTTGGCGTTATCTACACGATCGGGCCTTACCTTCTTCCCAAGCTTGTGCCTGCGCAAATCGAAGTCACGCCGCAGATGCCCTTGGTACTTCAGGAAAACTTCACCACCCGCTTGCTCGAACTCTTGCGGCAAGGCGAGATCGACTGCGCCATTGTTGCGCTTCCTATCCCGGATGCCGGACTGATGGTTCAACCACTGTACGACGAACCATTCGTGGTGGCGGTGCCAAAGGGCCACCCTTGGGCGGAACACGAACAGATCAGCTCGGACGCACTCAAGGAAGAAACCATGTTGCTGCTGGGAGCAGGGCATTGTTTCAGGGACCAGGTGCTTGAGGTCTGCCCGGAACTTTCGCGGTTCTCGGCGTCTAGCGAAGGGATACAACGGACCTTTGAGGGCTCTTCGTTGGAAACGATACGTCATATGGTGGCAGCGGGAGTAGGCATTACCGTGCTTCCCGCCAGCGCCGTCGGTTCGGGTGTCCCCAAGAACGATCTGCTCACCTATATTCCGTTCAAGGAACCTGTGCCCGATCGGCGCGTGGTGCTGGCCTGGCGAAAAAGCTTCCCGCGACCGACTGCGATACAGGCCTTGATAAAGGCCATACACCGCACGAAATTAGATGGCGTCCAGTACCTGGAAGAGCCTACCGACATGGTATGCTAATTCCTCCCTTCCTTACGCAAACGGAGACGCAAAAATGGCAAAGGCATCAAGCAAGTCCCCCAGCAAGACAGATAAGGGCATTGCCATCGATATCGGCATAAGCGCCAAAGACCGTGAGGCCGTTGCGCACGAGCTCTCAAAGATGCTTGCCGACTCATATACGCTTTACCTGACCACGCATAATTTTCACTGGAACGTAACCGGTCCGCTTTTCAATACCCTGCACGACATGTTCATGACCCAGTACACCGAACAGTGGCAGGCTCTGGATGAAATCGCCGAACGAATCAGGGCGCTGGGCCATTACGCCCCTGGCACTTATGCTCAGTACGGTAAGCTCGCTTCGATCACGGCTCCTGATGGCGTACCCGAAGCTAACGAGATGGTGCATTTCCTGGTAAAAGGAAACGAAGCGGTGGCCAAGACGGCACGAGCAGCGCTCGAGCGTGCTGAAGAAGCAAAGGATGCGCCGACCGTCGACCTACTTACACGTCGCCTGGATATTCATGAAAAGAACGCCTGGATGCTGCGCAGCCTATTGCAATAGGGCACCCTTTATTTTTACCCATACATGAACCACGAACTTACTTTGGCGTTCATCGGCGGAGGCAATATGGCCTCCGCCCTTGCTTCCGGCCTTATCGGTAAGCGCTGCGGCGCATCCGACGTACATGTCGTCGACATCGACGAGCAAGCACTGTCGCGATGGCGCGAGCAGGGCGTGAGCACAGCTTCAGCGGCTGATGAGACCCTGTCCACACGGCGAGTATGGATCTTTGCCGTCAAACCGCAGGTCATGAAGGAAACAGTTGCTCAATGCAAACCCTTCCTGCAACCAGATACCTTGGTAATCAGCATCGCCGCTGGCATCGAAAGCAGCACGCTGGCGGAATGGCTGGGCACCGACACCCCCTGGACCAAGCTCGTTCGCTGCATGCCCAACACGCCTGCGCTCATCGGTGCCGGGGCTTCCGGCTTGCTGGCGCTCGATGGCGTTTCTGAAGCCGACAAGGCCGTCGCTCAGCTGCTTTTCAAGTCGGTGGGCGAGTATGTCTGGGTGGAAAGTGATAAGCAGCTCGACGCCGTCACTGCAGTATCTGGAAGCGGGCCGGCCTATGTATTCCTGTTTCTCGAGTCCATGATCAAGGGTGGACTCGAACTCGGGCTCACTGCTGAACACGCGCGGAAGCTGGCACTGGCGACGCTTCACGGCGCCACCGAACTGGCGGCACTGTCGCCCGAGACACCCGCCACGTTGCGGGAACGGGTCACTTCAAAAGGCGGCACTACAGCAGCGGCGTTGGCAGTATTTGAGTCACAAGGCTTCGAGCACACCGTTCGCGCGGCCATGCGGGCGGCTTATGATCGCGCGGGTGAACTGGCCACCGACTTTGCAAAGTAAAGCTTGATTTCGAGGCTACGTAGCTCATGCGACGCCTGCAACGCCGAGCACCCGATATGCGGGATAAAAAAATGCCGGCATCCGCCGGCATTTTTCGTGGGAAACCATTTATAAAGCCGCTTTAGATCAGTCCTTGTTTCTTCAGCGCTGCCTGGACTCCGGGGTCGGCATCCAGTCGCTGCATGAAACGTTGGAAATTCTGCAGGTTTGAGAGATCGAGCTCCTTGACCCTGGCCCAAAGACCCACGACATACACATACGGGTCGGCGATGGAACGGCGGCCAGTCAGCCAATCCTTGCCTTCAAGTTGCTTGTCGATGACCCCGAAGAGGAAGCGCAGGCGCTCTGCCGTCTTGTCTACCAGTATTCTCTGTATCGCGGGGTCGTCGCTATACGCCTGTGCACCAAACATCATCGAGAAGGTCCGATGCAGGTCGGAGTTGGCAAAATTAAGCCAACGCCGCACTTCGGTCCGCTCGACGAGGTCAGCGCCATGCAAATTAGCATCCGGGTGCAATTCAGTCAGATACTCCAGAATCGCGACGCTCTGTGTTAGCACCAAGTCGCCGTCCTGGAGTACCGGCACCGAACCCACGGGGTTAAGTTCAAGAAACTCCGGCTTCTTCAGCGCATCGCGTTCCACGGACTCAGCCTCGTAAGGCAGCCCCATCCATTCCAAGACGATTTGAGTCACCAAAGGGCAGGCGCCCGTCAGGTAATACAGTTTCACTTGCTTCTCCTTGTGGACTATGCGGGATTTCTGGACTGTCCGAGATGGGCATCCAGAAAACTCGCCATACGGTGATAAAACTCAAACTTGTTCTCGTCGTTATGAAAGCCGTGGCCCTCATTATCCTTGACGATGTACTCGACATCGATTCCTCGTGCCTTCAGGGCCGCCACCATCTGATCGCTTTCGTCCTTGTTGACACGCGGATCATGCGCGCCTTGCGCTATCAGCAACGGGGTTTTGATCAGGTGGGCATTGAGGGCTGGAGAAGTGGCTTCCAGACGGTCTCTATCCTTCTCGGGATGGCCGACCATCTGATACATCTTTTCGAGCATCGGCTTCCAGTAGGGCGGAATGGTGTTAAGAAAGGTCAGCAAATTCGATACGCCCACATAGTCAATGGCTGCGGCATACAGTTCGGGAGAGTAGGTGATGCCGGCCAAGGTGGCGTATCCCCCGTAGCTGCCTCCGTAAATGGCAATGCGTGCCGGGTCTGCGATTTCTTTGTCAATCAGCCATTGAACGCCATCTGTGATGTCGTTCTGCATCTTCAGACCCCATTGCCCGAAGCTGCTTTCCCAGAACTGGCGCCCATATCCGGTTGAGCCGCGAAAGTTCATTTGCAACACCGCGTAGCCGCGATTGGCCAGGAACTGAGCTTCGGGATTGAATCCCCAACTATCGCGCGCCCATGGGCCGCCGTGAGGATTCACGACGCAAGGCAGTTGACGAGGTTCGCGGCCCAGAGGCAGAGTCAGATATCCGTGGATGGTCAAGCCGTCGCGCGACTGGTATTGAATGGGCTGAACTATTGCCATGTGCTCTTCAGGCAGATCAGGGTTGATGTCAGCCAGCTTATGGATGGTGTCATCACGCACGTCGTAGATGTATCGGCTTCCCGGTGTGCGGTCGTTGTACCCCGCCACGATGAACTTGGTTTCGTCCCGGGTACTGCTCTGATACGCGATGTCGTAGCCGGACAAGTGCTTTTGAAGCCTGCTGTGGTGGTCTCGACTCAGATCATCAAAAAAGTGATAGCCTGGCCTGTCAGTTTGGTAAGCCGCCAAGGTCAACACCTTACGCATTCTCGAGTACCCGACCCCGTCAAGGTCGACCTGAGGATGCTCGAAAATGAGGACCTCAGTGTCTGGTTGTGCAGGATCGATCCGTACCAGCGCAAGCTTGTCTCGTCCCCGGTTGCTTAGGGCATAGAACGCGATGTCGTCAAAATCGAAAAATTGTGGCGAGACCGTCGTACGGAAGTCGGTCTGGATCAACGGTCGAAAATCATCGTGCTCATCATCCCGATACAGCAAGGTTGTGTCCAAACCATCGCTGGCCACGGCAAGACGAACTCGACCGGCGTGGTCCGTTTGCCAGCCTATGACATTGCCAGGGTTCTCGGCCACCAAGGCAGATTCACCAGTCTGTATATTGATGCGATATACATCAAATACCTCGGCGTTCCGGCCATTGTGACTGATGAGCATGTGTTCGGGATCGTCTTCCAAGTCATCCTCGATACCGGCTCGAACGCCTTCGAAGGGCGTAAGATCTATTACCGCGCCGCTAGCCGTGTCAACCGCCAGCACATGAAAGTTTTCATCTCCGTTGAAGTCCTTTTCATAGATAACGGTACGCCCACCTTTCCAGAAATAGCCGCTGATATCGCGTTGTACCTCTGAGGTAATGCGTCGGGCTTCACCCGCCGGCTGGCTGCCTTCGAGGGGCTGTACAAAGACATTCATGCGAGGCGGCTGATTGTCGATGGAAACGGGTTCCATGAACCCCAGCATGGAACCATCTTCGGACAATCGGAAATAGCCGCGGGCAGGATTCCTGAAAAAGGTCTCAATGGGATAGACAGGCGGGACGGGCCGAGCCGCAGTGTCGTCAGCAATCAGACTTGAACGCACGATAGGGGCTTTAAACCAGGTAAACATAAAGAGACCTTGAATGTTCAGAGACATTACTATATCGGCTTGACAGCACTCTGCCTATGCTTCGTTTGAATACAGACAATCCACCTCATGTACGCACCCGACTTCTCTCTTTCCGGAAAAACCGCTTTGATCACTGGCTCGACCGGCGGCCTTGGGTTTGAAATTGCCAAGGCTTATGCGGCAAGCGGAGCAAAAGTCATTCTGAACGGCCGTTCCACCGATCGAGTCGCTCGAGCCGTTGCATACATTACGCGGTCTGGGGGCCAGGCAAGCGCACTGGTTTATGACGTAAGCGATCTTGACGCCCAGGCATCTGCCATTGAACAGCTGTGCCAGGATGCGGGCCCTCCCGAGATCCTCGTCAACAATGTCGGCATTCGCCTTCGAAAGTCGCTGGATGACTCCAGACTTGACGAGATCCAGTCCTTGATTCACGTCAACCTGGTTTCAGCCATGCATCTGTCCAAGCTAGTGGCAACTGCCATGCGCGCGTCCGGTAAAGCCGGCCGCCTAATCAGCATGACTTCGATCGCGGACCGCATTGCTCGGCCGGGAGATGCCGTCTATGCCGTCGCAAAACACGGCATGGCCGGTTTGGTCAAGTCACTGGCAGTGGAATATGGGGCAAGCGGCATTACGAGCAACGGCATTGCACCGGGCACGTTCGCCACAGAAAGCAATGTCCGCCTGGCCAAAGACCCCGTCCAGGGACCCAGGGTTTTAGGAAGAAACCCGCTCAAGCGCTGGGCAGACCCCTCCGAGATAACGGGGGCCGCCGTGTTCCTGGCCTCGCCATCAGCCTCCTATGTCAATGGACATATACTGGTTGTGGACGGCGGCTTTTCGATCACCTTTTGAAGTTGGATTTAGACATGAACACTCAGATTCGCCTGGCTATCAACGGATATGGCCGCATCGGGCGTTGTTTCTTGCGAGCCCTCTACGAGTCGCCATCCAAAGATCGATTCCGCATCGTCGCAATCAATGAACCGGCGGATCTCGACACCATGGCTTATCTAACGCGTTTCGATTCCACCCATGGTGTATTCCATGGCAACGTCGAGCAAGGTGAGAATTGCCTGCGTGTTGACGGACACGACATCGCCGTCACCCACGCTCGCACGCCCGAAGAAATCGACTGGCAGGGCCTGGGCATCGACCTGCTCATTGAGTGTTCTGGTCAGTATGGCACCCGTGAACAGCTCCAACGCTTCATTGATGCGGGCGTGCCCCGTTTATTGCTTTCGCATCCCGGTGCCAGTGCAGCGGATGTCGATGCCACTGTGGTTTATGGGATCAATCACGAGAACCTGACCGGCACTGAGCGCCTGGTTTCAAACGCTTCATGCACGACGAATGCAATCGTACCGGTACTCGACTTGTTGCATCAGGCTTTTGGGATAGAACAGGCGTTTCTGACCACCTTGCATTCTGTCATGAATGACCAGCCGCTTATCGACGGCTACCACCATTCCGACCTGCGCCGCACTCGCTCAGCCATGCAGTCTTTCGTTCCGGTTGCCACCGGCTTGGCAAAAGGGGTAGAGCGCCTGCTTCCCGAGCTTGCGGGACGTGTTCAGGCCAAGGCCATCCGGGTGCCGACCCTTAATGTGTCTGCCATTGATCTCATGTTTCAGACCCGCGACGAAGTACGAACTGAAGATATCAATGCACTCATGCGAAATGCTGCGCAGCAGGCGCCCGAGTACATTGCATATTCGGACCAGCCCCACGCCTCGATAGATTTCAATCACGATCCGCACTCGGCGATTATCGACGGCAGTCAGACACGGCTTTGTGGACGCCGGATGGCGAACACACTGGTCTGGTTCGACAACGAGTGGGGCTTTGCCAATCGCCTGCTCGACGTCGCCAACATCTGGAGCGACTTGCTTGCCAAGCCGCGCACTTCGAAGGCTGTCCGCAAGCCCGAAAGCGAAAGCGTATAGTATTGATGTTGCGGCCAACCCCGGACCTTTTCGGGCAAGGCCAGTTCCCGCAGGTATCAACAAGGAGCTCGCAGCTATGGCCAGCATGCGCATTGAAACCGATTCCATGGGTGAGATCGAAGTTCCTGCCAACCGATACTGGGGCGCCCAGACGCAGCGCTCGATCCATAATTTCCCCATTGGAGTGTCGCGTTTCAGGTGGCAGCCCTCTATCATTCGGGCCTTGGGCATCCTGAAGCGAGCCGCCGCCGAAGCCAACGCCGAGCTCGGCGAACTGCCGCGAGACATCGCCGACCTGATTGTGCAGGCCGCCGATGAGGTCATTTCCGGCAACTTGAATGACGAATTCCCCTTGGTCGTGTTTCAGACCGGATCGGGCACCCAGTCAAACATGAATGCGAATGAAGTCATCTCGAATCGGGCCATAGAGCTGGCGGGTGGCACCATGGGAAGCAAAAGCCCGGTCCATCCCAATGATCATGTCAATCGCGGACAGTCTTCGAACGACACGTTTCCAACCGCCATGCATATCGCCGTCGCTCAAGAACTCGAAAGAGATTTCTTTCCGGCTTTGCGTCAACTGCAGTCCACCTTGGCCGACAAGGCGCGCGAATACAAACAAGTCGTCAAGACAGGGCGTACCCATCTGCAGGATGCCACGCCAATCACGCTGGGACAGGAAATCGGCGGGTGGGTGGCGCAAATAGCCTTTGGATTGCAGGCGATCGAAGCCGCCTTGCCGGGCGTCTACGATCTGGCGATAGGCGGCACAGCCGTTGGTACCGGGCTGAATGCCCACCCGCGTTTTGGCGAGACTGCCGCCGCACGTATCGCGCAGATTACCGGCTTGCCATTCAGATCCGCCGACAACAAATTCTTCGCGTTATCTGCTCATGATGCCCTGGCCAACCTGTCTGCAGCCTTGCGTTTGCTTGCCGGCGCCCTGTTCAAGATGGCGAACGATGTGCGATGGCTGGCAAGCGGGCCGCGCTGCGGCATCGGTGAACTGATCATTCCCGATAACGAGCCGGGTTCATCGATCATGCCGGGTAAAGTGAATCCCACTCAGTGCGAGGCAATGACCATGGTTTGCGCCCAAGTGTTCGGCAATGATGCAGCCGTGGCTTTTGCAGCCACCCAAGGCAATTTCCAGCTCAATGTCTATAAACCCGTCATGGTTCACAACGTGCTGGAGAGCATCTCTTTGCTAGCGGATGCCAGTCGAGCCTTCAACGACCATTGCGCGGTCGGCATAGAGCCCAACTACGAGGTCATCGAAGCCAACCTGCAAAAGAACCTCATGTTGGTCACGGCGCTCAACCGACACATCGGCTATGACAAGGCCGCGGCCATCGCAAAGAAGGCGCAACATGAGGGAACGACCTTGCGCGAAGCCGCATTGGCGTTAGGCCACGTTACCGCTGAACAATATGATCAGTGGATCGTGCCCATCGAAATGACCCGGCACTGACGCTGTCCAAGTCGGGCGAGGCTGTGCATAACGGCACCAGGGACCGGCCGTCCACAGTGAGACAAAGAGGTCGACTCATGAACATCAAGGTCGATATTCGACGTGTATACGACAAAGCCGGTAGCAACGAGGGTTATCGTGTGCTCGTTGACCGCTTATGGCCCCGCGGCCTTGCCAGGAACCAGGTCGTGTTCGATATGTGGTCCAAAGAACTCGCTCCAAGCACTGATCTGCGTAAGTGGTTTGCCCATACGCCCGAACGTTGGGAAAAATTTAGCGAGGAGTATCTGACCCAACTGCGTGGCCAAGAGGAACCGATTCAGGCACTTGTCCGCGAAGCGGGTACTGCACATCTGACCTTGCTGTACGGTGCACGCGATACGGAGCATAACCATGCCGTTATTCTGGCCCAAGAAATCACTCGCGTCGCCAAGCGCATACGCAAGGCTCCGAACGAAGCCGGCAAGCCGGCGTAAGGTTCCGTTAGGGCTATACTGAATCGGAAGGCGTTCACGGGGCGCCGCAATCGGAAGCCGCAATGATCCGATCTACTCGAACTCAATTTTCATGCGTGCGCTGGCTGGCCGTCGTCCTTGCGGCGATGGTTCTCACGCTCGTTGGAACGATCTCCACCGGGCAAGGTTCGGGCCAGGTCATTGAGTTGCGTCTCGATGGCGTCATCAGTCCTGCATCTTCTGACTTCATCGTGCGAGGTATACAGCAGGCCGCAACCGGGCATGCCCAGCTAATAGTCATCACCCTCGATACCCCGGGCGGGCTTGTCGCGTCGATGCGTAGTATCGTCAAGGCCATTCTTGCCTCGCCGATCCCGGTGGCAACTTACGTCGCGCCCACGGGTGCCCGCGCCGCGAGTGCCGGAACCTTCATTCTTTACGCCAGCCATATCGCCGCCATGGCACCCGCCAGCAATATTGGCGCAGCAACTCCCGTCCAGATAGGCGGTCCGTCGCCGGGCAAGACGTCAAAGGAACAAAGCACGATGCCACCGGATGACGCGATGTCCCGCAAGGCCCGCAACGACGCAGCCGCCTATATTCGGAGCCTCGCGCAACTGCGAGACCGTAACGTACAGTTTGCCGAACAAGCCGTCATCGATGCTGCCAGCATGTCGGCCCGGGAAGCCCTCGAGAAGAACGTGATCGATGTTATTGCCCCTGACCTGCGCAGCATGCTGCGACAGTTGGACGGGCGCGACATCCGAACGACCGGTGATCGGGTCGTTCGGCTGCAAACCGCAGACGCGCCGGTTTCGGAAGTGGAACCCGACTGGCGAACCAAGTTGCTGTTACTCATCGCCAATCCGCAAGTGGCAGTCATACTGATGATGATCGGCGTCTACGGGCTGTTTTATGAAGTCACCAGCCCGGGGCTCGCGGGGCCAGGTGTTGCAGGACTGATCAGCCTGCTGCTTGCGTTCTACGCCTTTCAGTTACTTCCCGTCAATTGGGCGGGGGTCGGACTCATATTCCTCGGATTGAGCCTTATGATTGCCGAGGTCTTTCTGCCCAGTTTCGGGATAGCCGGAGCAGGCGGGGTGGTGGCTTTTGTATTAGGAGGAGTACTCTTGACCGACGGCGACATACCCGGTTTTGACTTGGGGCTGCCCTTTATCATCGGGTCGGCCCTGATAAGCGTCGCAATACTTTTGATCATTGGACATCTGGCGCTGCGTTCCTATCGAAGTCGCGTTGTAAGCGGCGCCGAATACATGATCGGCCAGACGGGCACGGTAACGGAAACCCAAGGCGATATGACTTACGCCGAGGTGCAAGGAGAGCTGTGGAAAGTGCGCAGTCACCAGCCGTTACGACCCGGCCTGAAGATACGCGTGGTATCCATCGACGGTCTGGTTCTTGCTGTCGACGTTGTTTCGTCTACCTCTGCGCCAGCCGTCTCCAGAAACCTCTAGCCCAGCAAGGAAACCTATATGTTCTTCATCGATTTCGACCTGAATTTCGGCCTGCTGATCCTGCTGATCCTCGTTGTGATCATCTTGGTCAATACCTTGAAGATTTTGCGCGAATATCAGCGCGGCGTCATATTCACTCTCGGACGATTTACCGCAGTCAAAGGCCCAGGCCTGGTTATCGTTATCCCGGGATTGCAGCAGATGGTGCGAGTCGACCTGCGGGTAGTCACCATGGATGTACCCAGCCAAGATGTCATCTCACGCGATAACGTGTCGGTCAGTGTCAACGCCGTGATTTATTTCCGCGTCGTGGCACCGGAGAAGGCCATCATCCAGGTCGAACGGTATCTCGATGCGACCAGTCAGCTCGCTCAGACCACCTTGCGCGCGGTATTGGGCAAACACGATCTGGACGACATGCTGTCGGAACGAGAGAAGCTCAACCACGACATCCAGGCCATACTCGACCAGCAGACGGATGGTTGGGGCATCAAGGTAACCAACGTTGAAATCAAGCATATCGATCTTAACGAAAGCATGATCCGGGCGATCGCCCGGCAGGCAGAAGCAGAGCGTGAACGACGCGCCAAGGTGATTCATGCCGAAGGCGAGAAGCAGGCAGCTCAGGCACTGATGGAAGCCGCCCAGAAATTGGCCGAACAGCCGTCCGCCATGCAGTTGCGATATCTGCAAACCTTGACGCAAGTCGCCGGAGACAAAACCTCAACCCTGGTGTTTCCTGTTCCAGTCGACATGCTTGCAGGGTTCTTCGAAAAATCCGGGAAGGGGATTGCTCCGATTGTTCCCCCGAGCCCAGTGCAACCCGCACAACCCGAGCACCAGCCCGATCTGCCACGAAGAATAGACCCGGTAGCTTGAGCCACATCGACTTATGCACCTGGCAAACACTGATTTCACACGAGGAAGCCGACAGATCTGCACGGGTAAGGTCTTGTCGGCACTTCTATGTATCCTGCTCGCTCTTGTGCCGGGACACCCCAGGGCGCAGCAGGCGGACGTGCGCAGCACTGCAGATTCGGTAAAGGTAGACACGATCGCGCAAGGACTTGAGAACCCGTGGAGTCTGGCGTTTTTGCCAAATGACGAGGGCATTCTGATCACCGAGCGTCCGGGCCGATTACGACTTTGGACGCCGGAAAAGGGATTGTCCAAGGCAATTCAAGGTACACCCCAAGTCTTTGCAAGAGGGCAGGGTGGCCTTCTTGACGTCGCAATTGCCCCCGACTTTGCTGATACGCGCCGAGTTTATTTGTCTTATGCCGAGGGCTCGCCGCGAAATCCTTCCGAAGGTCCTGCCGGTACCGCCGTAGGATATGGAACCCTGACGGATGACGGGCAGCGTCTGGAAGATTTCCAAGTCATTTTCCGTCAACAGCCCAAATTATCCAACGGCACACATTTCGGATCGCGGCTGGTATTCGATGATGAGGGTTACTTGTTCATCGCACTGGGAGAGAACAATCAACGTCCGACCGCCCAGGAACTCGATAAGTTGCAGGGCAAGGTGGTGCGCCTGCGACCGGATGGCAGTGTACCCGACGACAATCCGTTCATTGGGCAGGGCGGTGCACTCCCAGAGATCTGGTCGTACGGGCATCGTAATCAGCAAGGGGCTGCGCTCAACCCATGGACAAGGACACTCTGGACACACGAACACGGCCCGCGTGGCGGAGATGAAATCAATATCCCTATGGCAGGCAAGAATTATGGTTGGCCGAAGGCTACCCATGGGATTAATTATTCGGGCCTTCCCATCCCGGAATCCGAGGGAGAAACGGCTCCAGGCACAGAGCCGCCTCATTACGTTTGGAAGAAATCGCCGGGTGTAAGCGGTATGGCCTTTTACGACGTCGATCGCTTCCCTGCCTGGACCGGTTCGCTGTTTATCGGTTCCTTGGTAGACCGAGCGGTCATCAGGTTGTCCCTCGACAAGAATCGAATCGTTGCTGAAGAAAGGCTGCTCGAAGATGTTGACGCGCGCATCCGCGATGTCAGGGTCGGACCAGACGGTTATCTGTGGGTGCTGACCGACGAACGGGACGGGCGACTCTTAAGAGTAGGGCTGGATCCCTAGCAGCCGTTAATCACTTCACCAAGGTAACCGGAATATCAATGAGGCTGATTACCTTGGTAGCGACGGAGCCCAGTACCAGACCCGTGACACGGCCAAGTCCCCTGGTACCCATCACGACATGAGTGCAGCCTTGCTCTTTGGCGTGCTCCACAATGGTTTCGGCCACAGGCCCCACCAACACCCCAAAGGTGACCGGAACCGATGCGCCGGACAACAACTCCCGAGCGCCTTGCAAGGCTTTTTCGCCTTCTTCTTCGTAATATTCGTTCAGTATCTCGGCCGATATGAAGCGTTTGACATTACCCGAAGCGATGGGAGGCTGGACCGTAACCACGCGAAGAGCGGCCTCGGGGTGATTGCCAATCATGGCAAGTGCGGCCTTGAGTGCGTGCAGGGACGACTCAGACCCATCGATAGGTACCAGTACTGTGTTCATTGTTGACCCCATAAGTAAACGCCCAAAGTGAAAGATGCAAGGGCACGATGACCTTATCTTAAACCATGCCCCGGTTTAGTAACGCTGGAATCGTAAAGCTTTTGCAGGAGTTCCAGAAGCAATTGTCGTTCGTCGCCCGATAAGGTGCCGGCCGCTTCGGTTTCGATCCGCGCGGCTTGGGCCTCGGCATCGTGGCATAGGGTCTCGCCGGTTGGGGTCAAAAAGAAATGCTGGATGCGACCGTCGTGTACGCTTCGTTGACGTGCCAAAAGCCCCCTGACTTCAAGGCGCTCCAATACGGGCGCCAAATTCGGTGGGGCCACTCCGATGCCTTGCGCGACGTCCTTTTGGCTGAGTCCGGGGTTCGCTAAGACAAGACTCAAGACTGCAAAGTCGGCAGGGCGCAGCCCGAACTTGGCCATTCGCGGGTCCGAGAATGGTTCGAGATGTAGAAAGGCGCGTCGGCAATGATATCCGAGCAACTGATGCAGTTTCGAAGGACTCAAGGCCTGGTATCCCTTAGTCTGCGAAGCCCGTCTAACACCGCGCCGTTCACTCGAGACGGCCGCGGATTCACACGACGTTTGTTGATCGGCTTCCATGTCAGGACGCTACCGCCGCGGAGTTAAGACGCTTCGCGAACTGCACATACCATTCCAGGCTTTGCGGGTTGGACATGGCGTCGGGACTGGCAACCTTGTCCACACTGGTACCTAATAAAAGCTTGCGTACAGGTAGCTCCATCTTCTTGCCGCTAAGCGTGCGCGGAATTTCGGCCACGGCGAGCACCTCGTTTGGCACATGTCGCGCAGAGGCCTTGCTGCGGATCTGCTCCTTGATGCGGTTGATGAGAACATCGTCGAGTTCGACACCATCGGCCAGCACCACGAACAGCGGCATGTAGGATGGACGGCCCAAATACTCAAGATCAACGACGAGGCTGTCGCGGATCTCTGGAAGCTCCTCGACCACCCGATATATTTCGGCTGTGCCCATTCTTATGCCGTGACGGTTGATCGTAGTGTCGGAGCGCCCAAAGATCACCGACGTCCCGCGTGGACTGAACTGAATCCAGTCACCATGTCGCCAGTATCCGGGAAAAGTCTCGAAGTAGCTTTCCAGATAGCGCTGGTTGCCGACGTCGTTCCAAAAGTACAGCGGCATGGACGGCATGGGCTTTGTGATAACAAGTTCACCCACCTCGTCAACCACCGCACGGCCTTCTTCATTAAATGCATACGCAGCCACACCCAATTCGGCACATTGAATCTCGCCGGCGTTAACAGGCAAAATGGGAGCACATGCCACGAAGCCTGATGCAATGTCGGTACCGCCACTTATCGAGGCCAACCAGAGATCCTTCTTGACGTTCTCGTATACCCATTGGTACGCGTCCAGGGGCAGGGGAGAGCCCGTGGAGTTGATGCTCCGTAGCGCCTTGAACTGCGCCTGAGCTGCGGGCTTGAGATTATCTTTCTTGCAGTGAATAAGAAATGCTGCTCCACATCCGAAATGGGTAACGCCGTACTCGTCGATAAACTGCCACAACGACTGCGTGTCAGGGTAGGAGGGATTGCCGTCATTCAGCACGACCGTCGCACCGGACAATAAGCCACCAACCATCAGGTTCCAGACGATCCACCCAGTACTGCCCAAAAACATAAACCGATCGCCCGTCCGGACATCATGCTGCAATTGCATGGTTTTGAGGTGGGTCAGCACAATGCCGCCATGGCCATGCACCATGGCCTTAGGCATGCCCGTGGTCCCCGATGAATAGACGATCCACAACGGATGATCGAAGGGTAGCCTTGCAAATTCCAATGGCTCGGAATTGGTTGTGGCGTCTTTCCAAGAAACAGATTGGCGCCAGGATGGAGATTCGGAATCAGCCGGGCCGGCCACATGAACGACGTGCTCGATCGACGGCAGCTTTTCAAGCAGCTCATCAACCACTGCTCTGCGATCATGAAGCTTGCCGTTATAGCGGTAACTGTCTACCGCAAACATGACTTTGGGCTCGATCTGCTGGAAGCGGTCAACGACCACGGACACACCCATCTCCGGCGAGCAGCTCGACCAGATTGCGCCCAGGCTGGCGCAGGCAAGAAAGGCAACGACAGTCTCGGGCAGATTGGGCATATAGGAGACTACTCGATCACCAGGTTGCACGCCCAGCGTTCGCAAATATGTAGCCAGGGATGCAGTGTCCTCTTGGAGTTGCTTCCACGACACTTCGCGCGGTGCGACGCCTTCACCCCGGGCCAGAAGAGCAGGGCGCGAGGCGTCCGCATTGCGAAATACGTGCTCGGCGTAGTTGAGACGCACATTGGGAAACCATTTCGCGCCCGGCATGCTTGCACCGGCCAGTACTACCTCGGGATCACCATCAGCCTGTATGTCAAAAAAATCCCAGACGATCTTCCAGAAAGCTTCGAGCTCATCCACTGACCATTGCCAAAGCGACGCGTAATCGTCCAATACCTTGCCTTGCTGCATCTTGAGATATTCCATGAAGCTCGCAAGCCGAGTTTCCTTTATCTGCTCTGCACCAGGCTGCCAAAGTATGTCGCCTTGCTTGATGGTCATGCCTTCCTCTTATGCTGTATTTGGTTTATTAAATAATTGATTATGATACATAACTAATTGCATGGAGGGTGGCCGCACTGCATTGGTGAAAACCATAAACATTTCGCTAACGGCGGCTCGCAGTTACAAATTGCATTTCTTTTGTCCAGTGAACTGAAAGCCCCGTAATGTTAGGGTTCGCAGAAGTGTCGACTCGACTTATACGCATACTTATACACAGACTTTGTGGATAAGAACTTCGACCAAGGTCTGACGCTTGCTGAGTCCTTGCTCAATAATTAACGAGGTGAAATATGGGCTTTTACCGGGTTGCTGTCGTGGTGGGCAGCTTGCGTCGACAGTCGTATAACCAGGAGTTGGCGGATAGGCTCATCGAAGCTGGTAGACATCTGTTTGAATTTCAGCGTGTCAGAATCGACGATTTACCGTTGTATAACCAGGACCACGATGACGACCAGCCCTCGCCGGTCAAACGCATGAAGCAAGAAGTCCGTGCCGCGGACGGAGTGATATTCGTGACGCCAGAGTACAACCGCTCCATTCCAGGCGTGCTGAAGAATGCGATTGATCATGGCTCGCGCCCGTTTGACGATAGTGCCTGGCAGGGAAAGCCTGCCGGCATATTGGGAGTGAGCCCCGGTCCGATGGGTACAGCACTCTCGCAGCGAGATTTACGGAACGTGCTGGCATCACTAGAAATGCCAACCCTATCTCAGCCCGAAGCCTACGTACGGCTCGTAGATGGAGATTTCAAACACGTAGGCGGCACAGACGACGCAGCCTTGCACAAACTACTACAAGACTGGCTGCATCGTTATGCCGCCTGGATAAAACGCTTTATATGAGTGTTTTAGCTGCCGAGCTTCAGCGTGCCTTTCATAATGGCCCAGTGGCCGGGGAAGGAGCAGAAGTAAGTGTAGTTCTCGCCGTCACTCAGTTTATTGACGTCGAACGTGACTGAAGACTCTTCACCGCCACCTATCATGTCGGTATGCGCGATGGCCCGGTCATCGCTGGGCTTCAGGTAGCCATTTGCAGCGCCCGCGGCCATCCCGTCTTTTGCGGTGGCTTCCATATTTTCGGTGGTGGTCAGCACCCAGTTGTGACCCATGGCAGACACGGGCAGCTTGCCCACATGCTTGAGCGTGACTGTGTACTTCTCGCAGGACTTATCAACCGTGATTTCTTTCAGGTTGTACTGCATTGCATCGTTGCCTTCGATGACTGTTTCGCAATTGGCGGCCATGGCGGGAAGCGCGGCGGCGGACAAAATAGCGGCAAGGGCAAATTTAGCGAACATATCTGGCTCCGTTAGCAGTAAGAAAAACTGTAAAGTCGCAACTGGCAGGACCCCATACAGGCCGCAGCCTCGACTTATGAGTTCATTCTAACCTTCGACCCCAACATTGGGGTTGACCCTAATCAAACAGATTGTAAAAAGCCCGCCTTATCGAGTAAGGCGGGCCTGAAAGAAGTCCTGAGACCTCTGATGCGCGTCGTCCCGACGCGCGATGCCGATTAAGGCTTATTGCTTCTTATTAAGGGCTTCTATGTCGACGAGCGACCAATCGCCATCCTTCACAGTAATCAACACGCGGGCACGTTCGTCCATGCCGAAGTGATCGGTTGGCGTCATGTTGTATACGCCATGAGTGGCAACCACTTCCTTGCTGTTTTCGAGGGCATCGCGCAGTGCCGCACGGAATTCAGGAGTGCCCGGTTTTCCAGCCTTAAGTGCTTCAGGAACCGCGTTCTGCAAAAGCAGGAAGGCATCGTAGAATTGAGCGCCAAAAGCCGAGAGCGACCCTTTGCCATATTTGGCTTCGTAGCGCTCGGTATAGTCCAGACCCAATTTCTTCGAGGGGTTGCTGTCGGGAAGCTGATCAGCGACCACCACAGGGCCCACTGGCATGATGGTGCCTTCGACGGCCTTGCCACCCACCCGCATGAACTCTTTCGTTGCCGTACCATGCGTTTGATAGATCTGGCCCTTGAAGCCCCGATCCTGCAACGTCACTTGAGGGAGGACGGATGGCGTACCGGACGCCACTACGAGCACCGCATCAGGCTTGGCAGCGACGATCTTGACTGCCTGCCCCGTCACACTGGTATCGGCACGGTTGAATCGCTCGACCGCAGTCAGCTTGATGCCGGCTGCTTCGGTGGCTTTCTTCATGGCCGTTAGCCAGCTTTCGCCGTAGGCGTCGGTGTAGCCGATGAAGCCCAGCGTTTTCACGCCGGAGGCCTTCATATGAGAGATCAGGCCATCGGCCATGACGTCATAGTGTTGGGGAGCGCGAAACACCCACTTGTTCTTGTCAGCGGGCAGCTCTACAGGTGCGATCGTGATCAGAGGCGTCTTGGCTTCGTTTACCACTTCGGCAATAGCCGCGCTGGTGGGAGTCGCCGACGAACCCAGAATAATGTCGACCTTGTCTTCGTCGACCAGCTTGCGGGCATTGCGCCCGGCTTGAGTGGCATCAGTCGCGTCGTCCAGCACAATGTAGTTCACCTTTTCGCCCTCGATGGTGTCGGGCAACAAGGGTACGGTGTTCTTTTCGGGAATCCCAAGTGCTGCGGCAGGTCCGGTAGTAGACAACGAAATACCAACGTTAATGTCTGCCAGAGCCGGTGCGGCCATTACAACCATCGAACCAGCAGCGATGGCCGCTGCGAGCGTCAACTTTTTATGCATGCTTCCTCCTTTTTGCTACCTAGGGCATTAGTTATTTGTTTTTGGCGCTCGCCCCGACGTAAATTCAGACGCCATCAGCGACTCTACGCGCTTAAAAAATGCCGGTCAAGAACATTTGTTACAAATCCGGGTTTACCATCGTTCGAACGAACATACCCCATCCACGCGGCAAATCACGGTGCACATACGTCGAACGCAAGCACTGGCAGGCCCGTGAAAAATATGGCGCCCCAGGCCGAGACGTCGATAAGCAGAGCGGCACGCCACATGAATGCCGGGTGGCCAGGGGAGTTTTTTAATCGATCGTGGGAGCAATTCCTTGCACTGCGCACGACCAACCACGCGCTCACCAACAGATGAAAAATCCAGCATGCCAGTAGAATCGTACGCACGCCCCCTGTCGAAATGACTCCTGGAACATAAAGACAAGCCAGTGCATGCCCCACGTACAGAGTGATGAACGCGCTTGCCCAGACGATAAAGCCCCCAATCAGGCGCCAAAGGCTGGGCGCGTTGATTGATGAGAGGGGGTTCGAAGAGTTTGAACGCGCAGCATGCATGATCAATCTCCCAGACTAATCATCAGCAGCATCAGTCCCAAGCCACTTAGCCCCGTATACATCGTCCAAAGCGATTGCACACGAAGCTCTTCAAGGCCTTGAGCCTGCGCGTGAAGCCTGCCACGCCACAAGGCATAAGCCGACATCAGCAATGCGACAGCCACATGCAGGGCCAGATAGACAAGTATCACTGTCAATAGGGCGGAGTAGGCGTGGGTGGCCGGCCCATCCAAGCCAGACATCAGCACTACGATGACCACTAGACCGACCAAGCAAAATATGATCCCCGTCAGCTGCACGATAGCGTTTCGCCCCTTCCTTGGCATAAGCCTCGCCACCCCGAGAATGCCGAGCAAGGAGACAACCAACATTACCCATAGCCACCAGGGCGGCTCCATCCATTGAGGCGGTGGCCAGTTGGGCGCGTACAAACTCAGGAACAGGCTGCCAAAGATCAATGAACCGAGCAGCGCCGCGTCTGCCACCAGAGCACACGCCATTCCCCACCAACCAGGTGAACCCTTCGTCTGCCAATGCCCGGGCAGGTCGACGCCAGTCGGGGCATCTACGCATGCAGGATTTCCTTTGGGCGCCAGTTGCCAGGCCCAGAAAAGAAACAGCAAAACAGTTATTCCAGCGAATAACAAGGACACGCCGTAGCTCTTGAACAGCAAGGCAAGAAAAAATGCGCCAGTTGTCAGGCCGCAATACAGCGGAACCCAGGTCGGACCCGGCAAATGAATCACGCTGCGCGGTTCTCCGCTCAGGACATCAACGCTCAAAGTCTGACGAGCCGGTGGCGGATCAGCAGAAAGCCATGCCTTTCCTTGCTCGACCCTCTCGCCCAAATCAGGATCAGCCCAGAGCGGGTAACGGTCATCTACTTCAGGGATACTGGCAAAGTTGTACGAGGGCGGAGGTACCGGCATAGCCCATTCCAATGTCCCGGCCTGCCACGGGTTGCGAGGCGCCCGATCGCCTTTTCGGGCATGCAGGATCACGTCCAATATGAACATGCCAAATCCAATCGCTTGAATGAATCCGCCCAGGCTGCTGACAAGATTCAAGGTGTCCCAACCGGTGTCCGCGCCATATGCGAATATTCGACGCGGCATGCCCAACAGCCCGGTCAGGTGCATGGGCAGAAAGGTCAGGTTGAAGCCGACGAAGATGAACCAGAATGCGGCCGACCCCAGACGCGCAGATGGCATGCGTCCCGTTAGATGAGGCAGCCAGTAATATGCAGCCGCCATCAACGGAAACACCGCACCCCCTATCAGCACATAATGCATATGCGCCACGACGAAATGCGTGTCATGTACCTGCACATTGAAGGGGATCAGTGCAACCATTACGCCGGTCAATCCACCGAGCGTAAAAATCACAAGAAATCCGCCGAGAAACAACATGGGGAGACGCAACACCACCTTGCCGGACCATAAGGTAGCTATCCACGAAAAAAACTGGATGGCGGTGGGAACCGCGACCAGCATGCTCGCCGCCGAGAAGAACGCGAGGCTCAACTGAGGTATCCCGACGGTATACATATGGTGAACCCACAGCCCGAAACTAAGAAAGCCCATGGCCACAATCGCATTCACCACCCACGCGTGGCCAACCAGGCCATGGCGCGCGAACGTGGGGATTAGCGTCGAGACCATGCCTGCTGCCGGCAAAAAGATGATGTAGACCTCGGGATGGCCGAACATCCAGAACAGATGCTGCCACAACAGGTTGTCCCCACCCAGCTCCACCGTGAAGAAAGGCAGGCCGAATGCGCGTTCCAGCTCAAGCAGTATTCCCCCCAGTATCAGCGGGGGAAAGCCCACAAGAATCATCCCCGCGGTTACCAGCATGTACCAGGCGAAGATCGGCATGCGAGCCAGGCTCATTCCGGGGGCCCGCATCTTGAGTATCGTACTGATGATTTCCACCGCCCCACATAAAGCCGATATTTCTGCGAAAGTAATCCCTATCAGCCAGATGTCGCTGTTGATGCCGGGAGTGAATTGGCGTCCGGATAAAGGCGTATACATGAACCAGCCGCTTGAGGGCGCCAGCCCCAGAGCCATGCCAACCATCAATATCAACCCACCAAACAGGTAGCACCACCATCCATAGGCACCCAACCGGGGAAACGCGAGATCGCGAGAACCTAGCATTTTGGGTAGTAGATAAAAAGCAAATCCCTCGAGCATGGGTATGACGAACAAGAACATCATCACCGTGCCGTGCATGGTGAACATCTGCCCGTACATCTCAGCATCAAGAAACCCGCTGTGCGAAGTCGCTATCTGTGCACGTATCAACATGGCCAGGACGCCGCCGACCAGGAAGAAGATAAGTGCCGCCACCATAAAGCGCTTGCCCATTGCCGTATGGTTTACTGCCGAACAACCGCGCCAGCCTGGAGGGGATCGCCATATAGCCTCAAGATTGCGGTGCAAGGATCCCGTATCGCGCGAGTCTGTCATTGTGCTCCCTCGGGTTCAATGGGTAGAGACGCCAACACGGCTGCAAGCTCTTCAGGTTCATGAGCGATTACGGTGAACTGCATGCCCGCGTGGCCCACACCGCAGTATTCCGCGCATATCCCTTGATACACACCCGGGGTGTCGGCCTTTATATGTGTTGAATTGATCCGCCCAGGTATTGCGTCCATCTTGCCACCAAGACGCGGCACCCAGAAGCCGTGAATCACATCGGATGCGCGCAACTCAACTGCCACGGTGGTGCCCGCAGGAATATGAATCACATTCACTGAACGCCTTACGCCGCCGGGCGCATCGGGATACCTGACTTCCCATTGCCACTGCCGAGCCGTGACGGTTACCTGATATTGCGCCTGCATAACTACGGGAGCCGCAGCATACGTATAGATCAGAAGCGTAATCATCACGCTCACGGGGAACACCACACCTCCACCCAGCAGAAAGAGAAATGGGCGCCGCGCCAGGCCTCCCTGGCTGCGACGCTTGACCGCAATGAAGGTCAGGGTGAGCATGATGAGCAATATCAGCAAACTTCCCCAGGCCATTATTTGCCATACCTGAGCGATGTGCTCCGCCTGACCGCTGGCAGGATCCAGTGTCGAAAGAGGGCGGGCATCGCAGCCAGACAACACCAGCGGCGTGGCCAGCAGCAAGCCCAAGACCCCGCGAGGAGTTCGCTTTAGGTCCCTTTCTCCGGCCTTAGTGGCCGGCTCCGGCCGGTACGACATTTGCTTGGCAATCGCAATTCCGGGCCTATAGATGTTCAACATGAGATTCTTGCACCGCCGCAAATCCGACAATCCACATACTGCCGTGGCGTTAGGCAGCCATCCTTTGCACCCCATGGTTGTGCCGTTCCCGATAGCTTTCCTGATAACGGCACTGGCTACAGATTTGGCGTATCTGTTGACTGCCGACGAATTCTGGCTTCGACTCTCGCTATGGCTATTGGGTGCAGGAACATTGATGGGCGTTGTGGCCGGCCTGATCGGTGCCGCCGAACTTCTCATCATTCCTTCTATACGCCGCCGGGCTGCCGCATGGAGCCATTTCGTGGTTGCTGTGATGCTCCTGTCTGTCGCCTTTCTGAACTGGTTCATACGCTGGTCCGATCCCATAGAGGCACTGTTGCCGTGGGGCTTGGGACTGTCGGTTTTAGGCCTGCTTCTGGTCTCGGTAGCTGGCTGGTTGGGGGGTAAACTTGTTTTCGAAGAGAGGGTAGGGGTAAAAGAGGCGTAGCTATGCTTTCACCCGGCTCTGCCTCCATTTGCAAGGACAGACCGTAATCCCGATCGTCTGGCAGACGCGGCTTGGCCAGTACCAACCATAGAACGCAGGGAAACAGCAGGATGGGCATAAGGATGCGCATCGTCCGGGATAGGCGATTTGCCCGCTCGGCGCTGTGACTTTGCTTGGCCAGTAGTGTCCCGCAACGGGCATGGATGATGGCGAGCAGCGCCACCACAAGCAACTTGATGGCAAACCAGGGTTCCGTAACGTCGCGCAGCGGAATCAGGATAGTGCCGCTAACTATGGCCAAAAGAGCAAAGGGGGAGGCGATCCAGATATAAATCCTGCGTACCATGCCATGGAGCCGAAGATATTCCGGATTGGAAAGACGCGGACTGTGTCCGGCCATCAAGATAGGCAGGTAGATCAGAGAGGCACTCCATACAACGATCGCAATAATGTGCATCGCTTTTACCCAGACCATTTGTCCCTCATTTATGCCAGATGCCGGCCGTAGAAGCTCGCTGCCAAGCAAATACGATGCCCATGAAGTTTCTGCGCCGCAACGCTCGTGTAACGAAAATTTTTGAAGTCAAACGAAGTGAAATCTGGTACGCTTTGCGCCAACTCGAAAGGCGACTTTCTTGTTGTGCCGAAGCCGCCCCGTACTGGAGATAACATTGAAGAAGACAGTTCCAGCCTTTATAGCGGCCGGCTTGGCCGCGCTTGCTCTTTCCGGCTGTGGCAGCAGTGGCAGTTCGGATAATGACACCGCCAAAGGTCCAAATATCCTTTTCGTCATCATGGACGATGTGGGCATCGACCAGATGAAGGTGTTTGGTTACGGTGGCGCCATCGGACCCGATTTGCCCAATATTGATGCCGTCGCTCACGCAGGCGTTCGCTTCCGCAATACATGGTCGATGCCAGAATGCTCCCCAGGCCGTGCCGCATTCTTCGTCGGTCGCTATCCTCTGCGTACCCACATAAATCAAGCCATTGGGCCGCAAGATCTCGCCAATTCCCAGCTGTCGCCATACGACGTCACGGCCCCCAAGCTGCTCAAGAAGGCAGGCTACGAAAGTGGCATGTTCGGCAAGTTCCACCTGGCCGGCCCCGAGAACAACGAAGCAGAGAACGCCACTCCCTCGGTATTAGGTTGGGATCACTTCTATGGCTGGGTCGGCGGACTGCCAGGGTCGATCGACAGTACAGCCGGAGGGATCGCAGAACCCGGCACCTATATGTGCGGATTTGTCCCCGGCGGAGAGCATCACAATGATGGGGCGCAGATTGGTGCCTGCTACCAGCCAGATGGCGCATGCAAGATTATCGAGCGCACCTCGCTTGATCAGGACGCCCCTGGGCTCCAGTGCCTGGAATCGGGCGGCATTCTGGTGCCCGGCGAACAGACATGCGGCACGCCTCCGGCAAACCTGACATTCGATAAGCTAAATGCCTATTACGTATCGCCGCTGGTCATCATCGATAAAGGTCACGTCGAGGAAGTTCCACTAACCGACCCTCGAGCACGCGGCTATCGCACGACTATCGAAACCGATGCTGCCATCGAGTGGATCAATTCGCGTCCTGCCGACAAGCCCTGGATGGCGACCGTCAGCTATAGCGCCGCTCACACGCCGTGGCAGCAGCCGCCCAAGAAGCTATTGGCCGGTCATGTTGGCCCCCTGGACCACCTAAGTTGCACCAACACTGATGATGGCAGCAACCTCGGTGTTCGTGTCATCCAAGATCGCATGACCGAAGCCATGGATACTGAGTTCGGCCGCTTGTTGGTCGAAACCGGCTTGGCCTCTTACAACCAGGACGGCAGCCTTAACTACGACCCCACCAAAACCAACACCGTCATTGTGATTGTGGGTGATAACGGAACCCTGGCAACGGCGGTGAAACTTCCGTTTGATCCAACACGTGCGAAGGGCACGGCGTACCAGACCGGCGTATGGGATCCTTTGATCATTGCCGGGCCACAAGTCGTCCAGCCCGACCGCGAAGTCGACCACATGGTCAATATGGTCGACCTCTTCCAGTTCTTTGGTGAACTTGCCGGACTGGACGTACACAAGGAAGTGCCGCACACCGTGGATTCAGTTGGCATCCTGCCATATCTGAAGGATCCGGGGCAGGACAGCCTACGCACCATCAACTTCACCATGGGCGGACTCAACCTGCAGGCTAACGGGGGCAGGAATGGTCCTTGCGTCATGGACACCGCCTGCACCGTCATCCCCACGTCCAAGAGTGTCTGTGAAGATAATTTGGGTGTGTACTGGGGCAAGGGTTATACCGATGCCAGTGTCCTTCCGGATATACCTCCTGAAATCGGCTACGCGTCGTGTGCCGAAGTGAACAAAACGCTTTATGAAAATAACCGGGATCTTCTGAACCTTGTCCCCGAATTGTCGGTAGCCATTCGAGACGACCACTATAAACTGGTACGCAATACCAGCCAGGACTTCGTCCCGGGTGAAAACGATTACGTCACGGAGTCTGTCGAAGAGTTGTTCCTCATCGACCAGGCCAAGCCCACTCCGAAACTGGATCGTAGTGATGACAATCTGCTGGTAGGGCCCGGAAAAGCAGCAAATCCAGACGCTCAGGCTGCCTATAACAAGCTCGTAGCGTTGCTTGACGAAATGCTCGCTTCCAATCCGGAATGCCCGGGAGACGGGAACATGGACGGCGTAGTGGACGCCAAGGACTTGGCCAACTGGCGGCGCATTGCCAATGAGTGGGGCCTATCCAGCGTCTATGATTTCGTCACCGACGCACCGCGCGACGGCAAGACCAATCACCTGGATGAACAAGTTGTCTTGAGCAAACTGAACACCACCTGCGACAAGACATACAGTATCTACTGATGTCCTCGATCGACCCGTCCGACACCAGGGGCGGGTCGTTTTCTTTTCTGACGTTGCGCACCGTGAAGCCAGTGCGCAACCGCTCCCCGGGTTAGGGTGCCCACTTGCACGAGCGTCGCGCAATTTGTTAGCCGGCGCGTTCGCGCCCTTTGAAACTACAAGACTCATGCATTTTATGAAGACGTCACGACGGAAATTGTTGGTGGTTGGCGGAGTGTCGTTAGCCGTCCTGGCCACGGCAGGTTTAGCGACATGGAACTCGTCCACGTCGCAGGCCTCGCCGCAGCCGGTAGTCATCCTGGGAGACGGTATTTCGACGCCCGCCAAGATGGCCTGGGTACCTCCGGGTACCTTCCAGATGGGCAGCGACAGCAAACTTGCTCAAAATAACGAGAAGCCCGCCCATCCCGTATATGTGGACGGCTTCTGGATGGACGTCACCCACGTCACAAATGATGAGTTCGCCGAGTTCGTGAAACAAACCGGCTACGTCACCACAGCTGAACGCAAGCCGGACTGGGAGACCATTCGTGTCCAGCTACCTCAGGGGATCCCCAAACCTCCCGACGACGTGCTTGTGCCGGGCGCCATGGTATTTGTAGGCACCTCGCGCCCTGTCGACCTGCGCGATTACTCTCAATGGTGGCGCTACGTGCCTGGCGCCAACTGGCGTCATCCCCAAGGTCCCGGAAGCGATATTGAAGGGAAGGGAGATCACCCGGTCGTGCAGATTAGTTATGAAGACGCCTTGGCCTACGCGAAATGGGCCGGCAAGCGTCTGCCTACCGAAGCCGAATGGGAGTACGCTGCTCGCGGCGGCCTGGAACAGGCAACCTACACCTGGGGTGACGAGCTCATGCCCGACGGCAAGCCAATGGCCAATTACTGGGATAGCGAGCAGAAGGGCACGTTTCCGGTCATTAGCCCCAAGGCCGGTGGTGCAGAGGGAACCGTACCGGTTCGCACATTTCTTCCAAATGGCTACGGGCTCTATGACATGACCGGGAATGCGTGGCAATGGGTGGCCGATTGGTATGCTGCAGACTACTTTGCCAAACAGGCCGAGTCGAAAACGCCCATACATAACCCCAGGGGCCCCGATGTGTCTTTCGACCCCGGCGACCCGGGTGTCCCCGCCGATGCGCCCAAACGCGTTATACGGGGCGGTTCATTCTTGTGCAACGAGAGCTACTGCCTTTCGTATCGTCCAAGCGCACGGCGCGGATCCGATCCATACAGCCCCATGTCTCACGTTGGGTTCCGCTTGGTCAAGGATGCGCCGCCACCATCCGCCCAGGTGCTGGCACACGCTTCAAGTTAACAGTTATTTCGGCAGGCTCAAGTGGGTCGGCAGTCCCGACCCATATTCTGAGTGATGATTTCCAGATCGGCATCATTGGTCAGCCCGTCGTGATTAAAGTCATACCAGCTTGAATGTCCTCCATTCTGGGTGCTGAAACGCGTCCAATTGCGGACATCTTCTTCGTCTACCACCAGATCTAGATTGCCGTCTCCGGGACAGTCGATGCGGCTCGCCAGCAGGGTATCCAACGTCGTTTTGAGGGTGTCGTAATTCTGCTGTATTTCGGGCGTCCAATGAGGCCCAGGCGGCAGAAGGTTACTGGGCCCATTGTCCAGTTTCGGCAACGGCACGTTCTGATTGACGGCATATAGCTCATCACTGGACTCGAGCTGTCCGCTGGTACAGTTCATGCGGTCAAGACGAACCAGCTTATAAAACTCATTGCGCAGTGCTTTCTGAGAATCCGGCATGATGTCGACCGCGTCGTCACCTAGATATTCATTCACGGCGCAGCACGAGCCAAACCCTTCTGGATTGGCGCTGCTGCCCGGGCCATACCAGACACCGCTCTGGTCCTCGCAGACTTGCTTTTCTGGGAAGATCTGAACGCAGACGTTGTATAGGGGGATGACGCAGGGTGGAGCGGTAGACGCCGAGATATTGGTCCCCATTTCCGTGTAATTGAATCCCCGAATCGACTCGCGGCCTGGATCGGTCAGGTACGGCAACACGGGTTCGGCATCCACCTGTCGTGACTCGGGCAGAGCTTCTTTCAGATCAAGGCCCGCCAGTTCGCTGAAAAGGCTATACATATCTGCCGAATTGACCATATGTTCGATCTCCCGGCCCGGGTCCTGAACCATGGGACCTGCAACGATCAAGGGAACCCATACGCCGGTCTGATAGGGAAAGCCTTTGGCTCGTACCGGGTTGAAGGGGAACTTCACGCTGGGCCCATACGTGCCGTTGTCGCCCATCACCACTACCACGGTGTTGGTTTCTTGTGGCCGATAATCCAATGAGCCGTCGGATTTGTATTTTGCAAGGCCGGTTTCAACCAGAAGCCGACCGATTTCCTTGTCTAGTGCCTCGAGCATATGCGTGGTGAGCTGGCGCTGCTCCATGGTGCCCGAGCTGTCGTCTGTGGTTACACCGCAGGTATAGGCGCCAATCTGCGCTGCCGCTTCGGGGAGCAAGCTGGTCGGCGGCGGTTGCAAGGGCGTGTGGATGGCCGAGTAGCCCACACTGAGCATCCATGGTTTATCTGCCGGTTGCTGCTTCACCCATTCCACAGCCAGATCGGTTTCCAATATGGTTCGATACTGCCGACCCCGGGGATTTTCAGGCGGCATCACTTCCACCTTGCCGTCTGGATGATTGATGATCAGCTCACTCGTGTAGTAGCCATTCTGCTTGGCAAAATTGAGATACGCGGGCACAGACGGCTGGCAGGATTGCCCTGGATCAAACAAACCGCCGCTTGCCACACAGGCGAGCCCAGGAACATCGGCATTCAGTGTCGAAACTGAAGTGCAGCTGCCATCCGCTTGATAGCAGGCGCCTGAATCGGCTCCATTAGCAGGATCCGCGGCCAGCGTCGGCACAAAGCCGCATCCATACGTGGCGCCATTATGGTGATTCGCACCGCCAGCAGTCTGGTCGATCGGATACGGCCCTCCATCCATATACCCTGCAAAATAATCCCAGCCGAGTTCATGCATGGCTCCGTTACCAAGGGGATTGTTGTCCGGGTTCTGATCGGATCCCGCCAGGTGCATCTTTCCGATCAAGGCGTTGGTATACCCCTTTTGCTTGAGCAACTTCGGTGTTGTGATTTCAAACGGAGAGACTTGGGAGTTCGCCAAGTCAGTCGAAACAATGGCGTTTTTTACATCCGTCCTGAATGGGTATCGACCGCTGAAGAAGGTGGCACGACTTGGAGTGCAGGTGGGCATCGACCAGGCATTGCGAAACCTGACTCCGGCCATCGCCAGGGTATCGATCGTCGGAGTTTTCGGGCGTCCTTCCTCTTGGATGCCGCCATAGCCGAAAACCGACAGCTGATCGACACCCAGGTCATCCAGAACAACAAACAAGATATTGGGCGGTTGGTCTTTCGAAGCGCTATCGTTTCCACTGCTTCCGCAGGATGCTAAAAGTAGGGCGGACAAAGTCGCCGCCAGCACAGCCGAAACACCTTTATTCAAGTTATTCTCCCGTTTGTGGCCGCGACCGTCCATTAACGAGAACTCGACTTGGGTGTGAGTTAAGTTCCTGCTGTCTGGGCCAAAGCCACTCGACCTGCTGTATTCGTTTCCGACCTGACATTTGCAGGCGTGTAGAAATTCGTACCATATTGTATTTTCTAGTCATGAAAGATTTCAATAATTTATTTGAGGCATCAGTTTGAATTTTTGGGAGCCATGGCCTATTACGACGTCAATCTGGCTGGTCACGGCAGCGGCTGGGGGTCTGCTGTTGTGTATCCCATTGAGCAGGCTGGCGTTCCAATTACCCCGGCGTCTTGATCCCACCTTATCCAGAGAACAAACCGCTCTGCATCGGCGGTATCGGGCACTTTTCGTTTTGCTCACGCTTCTTTGCGCGATCGTCTGCGCGTGGCGTTTCGGGGCTACACCGGCCGGCGTGGCGGCGATCCTTTTCAGTGTCGGTTTGCTTGCCTTGGCATGGATCGACGCAGAAACCGGATACCTGCCCGACGCACTGACGCTATCGTTGCTCTGGCTGGGTTTGCTGGTCAATGTCAACGGCACATTTTCTGCGCTACCCGATGCCGTTATTGGCGCTGCGGCAGGCTATGTGGCGTTATGGCTCCTGAACGCCGGGTTCTATATCTTCACCCACCGACAAGGGATGGGTCGGGGCGACTTCAAACTCCTGGCCGCGCTCGGAGCCTGGCTGGGATGGATGTCACTGCCCTGGCTGCTGCTCGTCGCATCCCTATTGGCACTGTTCATCGCGTTGGTCAGGCGTATATACGGTCAGCTCCAGGCTGGAGCACCATTCAGCTTCGGTCCCTACCTAGCTGTAGCCGGCATTGCCGCATTGGTCACACTGACTCCTCCGGTTCTTCGATTTTTCTGAGCCTACTTCTTACGCCAGGAATCTCCGGGTCTATCGCTTGCTGAAAGCCGGGTCATTCCTGTTCTTCATCGGAACAGGGAAACCCACACCTATCAGGAGCAAATACATGACCACCCGAGTCGACGAAAACTTGCTGGACTGGCTGCGCGACGCTCACGCCATGGAAGAGCAGGCCGAGAAAATGCTGGCGAAAACAGCCGACCGTCTAGAACATTATCCGGAGCTGCGCGAGCACTTGACCCAACATGCGGAAACTTCGCGCCTTCAGGCACAACTGGTGCGCGGATGCATAGAGCGACTAGGGGGTGACACATCGGCCGTCAAAGATGCTACGGCCAAGATAATGGCGACGGCACAAAGCTTGAGCGGCCTTTTCGTTTCGGATGAAGTCGTAAAGGCCACGATGGCGAGCTACACCTTTGCCCACATGGAGATAGCCAGCTACAAGGCATTGATTGCCGCAGCAGAGCTATGTGGCGACGTGGCCACCAAGCAGGTATGTGAACAGCTGCTTTCGCAAGAAGAAGCGATGGCGGATTGGCTGTCGGAACGCTTGCCGGGAACAGTTCAGAAATTCTTGGCCCGCGATCAGACCCCAGACACCGAAGCGAAGCGGTAATGCATGCCTGAGCAATAGCACGCAGCCGTAACGCCAATTCACGGGCGGACCACGTTTCGAGTCCGCCCAATCCAGGAGAGCATCATGCGAGCACTCAGATGGCATGGCAAGCATGACATACGTCATGAAGAGGCCCCCGACCCCGTTATCGAAGCACCTCGAGATGCGATTTTAAAAGTGTCGTCTTGTGCAATCTGCGGGTCTGACCTGCATCTGTTCGATGGATTCATGAAGGGGATGAAATCCGGGGACATCATGGGCCATGAGTTCATGGGCGAGGTGGTCGAGGTAGGCAAAGAAAATAAGGCCCTGCGCCCAGGAGATCGCGTCGTGATTCCGTTCACGATCTTTTGCGGACAATGTGATCAGTGCCTACGTGGAAACTATTCTTTATGTGAACGAAGCAATCCCAATGCGGACCTGGCTGCAAAGGCGTTCGGACACAGTGGTGCGGGACTGTTCGGCTACACGCATCTGACGGGTGGTTATCCAGGGGGGCAGGCCGAGTACGTCAGGGTGCCGCTTGCAGACACGACTCATATCAAGGTTCCAGAAGGAATGACCGACGAACAGGCTCTATTTCTCGGAGACATCCTTCCAACCGGTTGGCAAGCAGCCATGCAGTGCGAAATTCAGCCTAGTGATACTGTTGCCATCTGGGGCGCCGGTCCGGTGGGACAAATGGCCATCCGCAGCGCAATATTGCTGGGTGCGCATCAGGTCGTCGTCATTGACAACGTACCCGAACGTCTTGCAATGGCCTCGGATGCCGGGGCCATCCCCATAAACTTTGATGAAGAAAGCGTGCTGGAACGACTGAACGAACTGACACGAGGGAAAGGCCCCGAGAAGTGCATCGACGCCGTTGGTATGGAATCCCACGCAACGCGATCACTCGACTCTATTTACGACCGGATCAAGCAGGCGACCCTGATGGAGACGGATAGACCGCATGTGCTGCGCGAGATGATTTACGTGTGCCGACCCGGAGGAATACTGTCCATACCCGGTGTCTACGGCGGACTGATAGATAAACTCCCCTTTGGAGCTTCCATGAACAAGGGTTTGACCTGGCGAATGGGGCAAACTCACGTTAACCGATGGGCTAATGACCTGGTTCAAAGAATAGCGGAAGGGCAACTGGACCCTTCGTTCGTCATTACACACACGGTAGGACTGGAGCAGGGGCCGGAAATGTACACCACCTTTCGCGACAAGCTGGACGGATGTATCAAGGTGGTGATGAAGCCCTAGGCAGGCAAAGCGGCACAATCCACAGAAAAAATCTGCCGTTGGCAAAAAAGTCAGCGCGGTTTCACAGGGACAAAGCCTTGCGGCACGACGACAGGCGCCGGTATGGAAACCTGTTCGATGATGCCGTCTTGGTCAAGCGACACGCCATTTGCACTGACACCAGCAAGCGTGACGCCTTGCGCCAATGTCTGGCCCACCCTGTATGCCTTGGCAGGCTCTCCGTTGATGGATAAGAGTGCCGCGCCGCGATCGCCGGCCGCAATCAGGCCGACGACACTCACACGCAGCCTTGCCGTACCGCTGCCGAACCAGTTGGCCACTGGCGATAGGTCCTGGCCAGGCGCCTCACCCAGTGTGAGGGCAGGTGGAGCCGCCGACGGCCGCGGCGCAAGAAGAAGCGCACCCCAAAACCCCACACCAGCCGCGACCGCGAGCATGGAAACGAGCTGGAGCAACGTGGGCCCACGATGGGTCAGCCAAGCGGAGAAGGGAAATTTCGTTGAGACCATGGGCGGCTATCTTATAGGACATTGCGCCAGGCAGGAAGACTTGGAGTCCAATAGTGCCGTCACATTCCTGTCCAAATTGTCCGTGAAAATCGTAAATACCATTGACGTCATCAATTGACGGCGGGTAGCATGCACTCGACCTCATTTGTATCTAATTCATTCTACTGATTCACATATATTGGACGCCGTAATATGGCGGCCCATGGCAATGCCAAGCAACATGACAGGTAAACTGCAAATTTTCAGAAGTTCCCCACGCCCGGCTACCGGCGCCGTCGATCCTCAAATTCGCGGGCAACGTGGCTTTTCCCTCATTGAAATCATGGTGGTGGTGGTGATCATGGGCGTTCTGGCTACGTTGGTCGTGCCTAACGTCATGGACCGCCCGGATCAGGCGCGTGTCGTAGCCGCCAAGCAGGATATCGGTGCCATCATGCAGGCGCTCAAGTTATACCGATTGGATCATGGGCGGTATCCATCCAACGAGCAGGGGCTGAGTGCCCTTACCGGTGGCCAGGGTAAGGGCACTTCGTATATGGACCGGCTCCCCGTCGACCCCTGGAACACTCCCTATCAGTATCTAAATCCGGGGGTGCATGGCGAAATCGACGTATTTTCGCTCGGCGCCGACCGGCAGCCTGGAGGCGAAGGTGTCGATGCCGATATTGGTTCCTGGACACGCTGACCCTCAGCAAAAGGGGTTTACCTTGCTTGAGATGATGATCGTAGTACTCATCATCGGCATCGCCACAACTCTGGCCAGCGTTTCAGCATTCGGGAACAACAAGGAGAAAGCCCTCCGCCAGGATGCCCAGAGATTGGCGCAATTGTTTACCGCCGCCCAGGTTGAGGCACGTGCAAGCGGACACAGTCTTATTTGGGAATACGACCAACAGGGCTACCGATTCAAGCGTCTACCGCGTAGGATGATTTTGCCGGCCAGGCTTGCCGCGCGCGCTCATCATCCGGAAGACCTCACGCTAGGCGCAGACGCCATGTTGCGACCTCGAAAGTGGTCTTCCAGAACTCCCGTCGAGGTCAAGATCTCACCGCGCGAAGTGCTGACCTTTGGACCCGACTGGATTACCACCCCGGTCAATCTGGAACTTCAGGCGGGCGACGTTGCAATTCGTCTGCTCCGGCTGGGTAACGGTCGTTTCGTGGTACAGCAATGAAACGACAACAGCAGGGATTCACCTTGATCGAAGTCCTCGTTGCACTCGCAATCGCCAGCGTGGCGCTAGCCGCTTGCGTACGCGCGCTAGGCGTCGGGGCCAATGGAACCCAGGTGATGCGGGAACGCAGCCTGGCCCAACAGGCAGCCGAGAATTACATGGCCGAAAGCCGTCTGCAAGCGGTGTTTCCTGCAGTAGGACGCCGCACCGAGGCCTGCCCCCAAGGCCCGCTCGGATTTCGATGCGAACAAGTGGTGCAGGCAACGCCCAATCCCGATTTCCGCCGTGTGACGATCCGGGTCCGTCTTGGTAACGGACCCGTGTTGACGGAACTGGACGGCGTCACGTCGAGGCTGCGATGAACGGATCAAGCAAGCGATTAGCCGCCGTTCAAAAATGCATCCACTTCCGTAGCGTCTCGCGCCGGGATGCCTCGAAGAACTGTGCCACTGGAAAGGATACTGGCCACCGGAGTGCCGGCCACCGGAGTGCCGGCCAAATGGGCTTCACTTTGATAGAAGTGCTTGTCGCCTTGACGTTGATGGCGCTGGTCAGCCTGATCTCATGGCAAGGACTGGAGGCAGTTCAGCGAACAGGAGAACGACTGGACGAGCGCGGCGAAGAGACCATGGCCATGGTGCGCGCGCTAGGGCAAATTGAGCGGGACGTGCTGATGCATGCGGGTGAGGATGTGCTTAAGCCCACCACGACCCCAAGCTCCGCGGATGACGATGTCAACATCAAGGAGGCGAGGCAGCACTTACCTGCGGGAATACGCTGGGAGCCTGACCACGGGCTGTTCATCGTCCGATCGGTGGGCGACGGACTCTGGCAGCGTCTACGCTGGTATCTGGACAATGGTCGGCTCATGCGTGCAGCCGGCACGCCTTCCTACGTACTGCCATTGCCTGAGCCGGCCGCCCCGGTTGCAGTGCTGGATCAAGTTCAGGCTCTTGGCGTAAGGGTTTGGGTACCCGGTGAGGGTTGGGTCGAGGCACAGAACGACGATGACAGCAATGCGGCTCGTCAGGCGCCCGTACGACCCGCCGCTTCGCAAGCGAGCACGGTGCAAGGCTTGGAAATCGCGTTGTATAGGCAGGGCGCGTCAAAAGAGCCTTACCGAAAAGTCGTGGTGTTGCCATGAGTTCACTGATCGCTCAACGCGGTATGGCTGTGATTGCTGCCTTGCTTGTCGTCGTGGCGGCATCGGCTCTTGCCACATCGGTAATCGAACGCCAGGGGCTCATGGCAAATATACTCATTACAGAACGCGACCGAACTCAGGCAATGTGGCTACTTAAGGGCGGATTGGATTGGTCGCGGGTCATCCTGATGATGGACTCACGCAGCAATCCGACGACTCGCCTGGATGGAATGTGGGCCTTGCCCGTCTTGGGCCTGCCTGTGGGTACGGCAGAAGACCCCAATCGTGCGCTTTTCTCGGGTCAGATCGAAGACGAACAAAGTAAATTCAATATTTCGGTATTGGCCGAGCGGGGACGCATTGTTCCTGGTCAACTCGAAATGCTGGAGCATTTGCTCCGATGGCTGGATATCAATCCGGATCTGGCGCGTGCCATGGCCCGACGCGTTGCCTTGGCGCAACCCAGCGAGAATGGCCCGCCCCAGGCGGTAGGATTACGTAGCCTTGACGACTTGCGGGCACTCGAAGGGTTTTCACCAGCCATTGTTGATGCGCTGCAGCCGTATATTACGGTGCTTCCGCCCGGCGCCAAAATTAACGTCAATACGGCGACGGCAGAGGTAATGGCTGCAGTGATCCCGGGAATTGGACTCGCGGGAGCGCGCGAGCTGACGGTGCAACGTGATCGAGGGGTATGGTTTGTTAATCGTGGAGACTTCATGAACCGCGTCAGAGTTGAGGATGACGAGGTGGGAACACGTATAGGCGTAAACAGCAATTGGTTTCGCGTCACCGGCGAGGTTACCGTAGGGGCTACCTTGGTCAGCCTGCGTGCTTTGTTGCACCGCAACAGCCAAGGTCTTGCATCGGTCCGCTGGGTGACCTACTAAAACTAATATGAAACAACATTTACGCCTGGCCCTCCCGCCGCTCGACCAACTTAATTCTGCATCGCGAATTTCCTTCGTTCACATCGATCGTCAGGGGCGGATTGCCCGGGCGGGGGAGTTGAACGCCACCGAGCTGGCGGCACAATTCGCAGCAGTGCCGGTTTACGCCGTACTCCATCCGAACGATGCCGTCGTCACCCAGGTCACCGTTCCTCCGGTATCGTCTCAGCGCCTTGCCGCGGCAGTATTGGGCAGTGTCGAACCGCTCGTGCTCTCTGATCTTGAGAGCATTTGCGTGGGGCATAGTTCGCGCAGTGCCGATGGCACAGTTGCCGTAGCCTGGACCACAAGGCGTTGGCTCGCCCAAGCCTGGTCGGAGCTGGCCGGCGCGGGACTCGATGTCGTCGCATTCTATCCGCATTCGCTAATCGTGCCGTCCACCGATACACAGCCCGCCAAGCCGCTATCCCTTCCGGCGGACGCGCGCTGGCTGGCGCCGCTGCCATCCTGGTCGTTGGCTCATGACAGCCTTCGACCGGCATCGGCTAAAGGCCGATGGGGGAAAGCCGTCAGATGGGCCGGCCTTGCCATAGCAGTTTGGATCGTGGGGCTCAACGTCTATGCGACGCGTTTGCAAGGCGAAGTCCAGGATCTTCAACACAAACAGCAAACCGCCGTCATGCAGGCTTTTCCGGACATTCCCATCGTCATCGACCCGCTTCGGCAAGCACGTAACCAGTTAGAGGCATTGCGCCTGACGCAAGGGATCAGCGCGGACGACGACTTCATGCCCCTGGCACTGGCCACGGCACAAGTTCTCGAGTTTGCTCAAAGCCACGTGCGCGCGTTGCAATATGACAATGGTGAGTTGATTCTCACGCTGGCAGAGGGGTATGCCCCGCCAGGAAACGATGCCGCTTTGGCTCAGGCTGCCGCTGCACAGCAGATATTGCTCGAAAAAGACGACTCGCGACCGCATGTATGGCGTGCCAAACGGCCGACCTCAAATTCGATTGGAGTTTCGGCATCATGAGCGCCCAGAGTGCCTTTGTGAGAGCAAGGCAAAGCTTGCGACTTAAGCTGGAGCCCCTGGCCGAGCAGTCCTCCGCGACATGGCACCGCCTCAGTAAACGCGAAAGAAACCTGCTTCGCGTCGCCGCGTGCATGGTGGCGGTCGCCCTGATCTGGCTGTTTAGCCTGCAACCGGCTCTCGACGAAGTCCGGAAGGCAAACGAGCGACTCCCCCTATTGCAATCGCAATCCAGTCAATTGGACGCCATCATTCTTGAAGCTAAGGCCCTTGATCGCGGCCGGTCAGGAAAACTGTCGGTCGCAGAGACGGAGGAAGCGTTGCGCGCCAGTTTGGTCACTGTAGGACTGGATGATCTGATCCAATTTACGACTTCAGTTGAGACGCCACTCAACTGGCAAATACGGTTTACCAATGCGCCGGCGAATCGGCTGATCGACTGGTTGGCCAATCTGCCTTATGTAGCACGCGTCAAGACCGTCAGCGTGGATCTTGCACGCAGCAATGTGGATGGACGTGACAGACCCGGGCAGCTAAGCGGCACGGTCGTTATTGCCATGCCGACTCCGGAGCCGCTATGACGCGCGCTCTACGTACTACCGGGCTTCTGGTCCTGTTGGCCACGGCGCTATTCGCAGCGTTATGGGTCCTGCCCGCACGATGGGCCATGGCGTGGATACCTGATGCATCACCGGTCATCATCGTTGACGCGTCCGGCACCATGTGGAACGCCAGCGCAACCGTGGCGATCGGAGTCGGAGGCCTGCGACGCACGCTTCCAGATCGCATTCATTGGCACCTGACATTCTCGGGCGGTCCCCAACTGGTCATTCGCCATCCCTGGCTTCAGGGTCCGCTCAAACTCGCTGCAGGCTGGACCGGCCTGGAGCTGTCTGCTCAGTCTTTGCAGCTCCCGGCATCCGCGTTGACCGCTGTACACGCGATTTTCAACACACTTGATCCAGGTGGGCAGCTTGTAATGTCGTGGCCTGCCCTGACTATCGGTACGAATGTATCCCCGCTGGGCAATTCGACAACACTGCTCACGGCACATTGGCGAAACGCGTCGTCCTCCTTGAGCCGCATCAAGCCGATGGGAGAATACACTCTGACGGTCAACAAAGATTCAGGCAGCACGATGGCACTTGCACTGCGCACTCGCCGCGGTCCTTTAATGATGGAAGGATCAGGCGTCGCTTCGCAAACGGGGGCGCAGTTCGACGGTAAGGCCTGGGTCGAAGAATCGGCCAGCCAAGACACTCGGCAAGCATTGCAGGGGCTACTGGCCGCCATAGGCCCTATCAACCCCCGCGACGGCTCGGTTGCCATGAAAATCCGATAGCCATGCTTACTAGACAAACCACACTATGAAGACCCAACTGCAGCCATGACGATCTTCTTTCTAAATTACTGCCGCCCGCTAAACACTCATCCGAAGCGCGTGCTGCGACCCGTGATGCTGATGTTTGCTTTGGTGCTGGGTGGTTGTACTGCAACCGATACTCAGCTGCAGTCAGACCGCTCTCCACTGGTAGCCTACACCGCTGTGGGAGATCAACCGCCACAGGAGGCACGGCGGTATATGGACCAGCCGGGTACGCCACAACGCCCGCTACCGCCCATTCAGCAGAGGCCCGACTTCGATGATGAGCCTGCGCCGCGTCCCGGAGCGCAGGATCCGGGGCAACGCACCACACTTAACTTCAATGAGGCCGATCTGCAGGGCGTCATACGAGCCCTGGCTCAGTTCACGGGACGAAATTTTGTCGTCGACCCGCGCGTGAGAGGACAGTTGACACTTGTTTCAGACACGCCCGTTGATCCCGATACTGCATACTCAATGTTGTTGGGCGCGCTGCGCATGCAAGGTTTTGCAGTAATCGACGTGGATGGTGTCAGTCGCGTCGTGCCCGAGGCAGACGCCAAGTTGCAAGGCGGTCCGGTGGTTTCAAGTGATCAGGCTGCCCGGGGCGGAGAACTCGTCACCCGCGTGTTTCCCCTGCGATACGAAAGCGCCACAGCGCTCGTGCCGATTTTACGCCCCATGGTGGCACCCAATAACACCATTGCGGCTCATGCGGGCAATAACACCTTGGTCATAACCGATTACGCTGACAATCTCGACCGTGTCGCCAATGTCATCGCCCGTATCGATACTCCTACCGCGATCAATACCGATGTCATCCCGATTCGATACGGGGTGGCTCTGGACGTGGCCGCCTTGGCGCAACAGATGTTGCAAGCGCCCGGAGGCGCTGAGACGGGACAGCAGGGCACCACGATCGTGGCAGATCCACGCAGCAATTCGGTGCTCGTGCGCTCCAGCACACCAGAACGACTCAAACTGGCGCGCGACCTGGTCCGACGCATAGACAGTCCGGAGTCCCGCGCCGGCAATCTGCACGTGGTTTACTTGCGCAATGCACAAGCCACTCAATTGGCAGAGGTGCTTCGCGGTGCACTGACAGGGCAGGGCGGATCCGGAGCATCAGGCTCGTCGCTGCTCGATGGCTCACTGGACGACGCGGGTTCCGCGCTGGAAGGGGCATTCGCTGGCGGCCTGAATACCAACACGGGGTCCACAGGAACCGGGGCCGGATCCCGAGGAGGCATGGGCACAACCATGCCGGATTTCCGCGGTGGGAACCAGGCCGTTGCCTTTTCAGCCGGCGGAGCCACTGTACAAGCGGACCCGACCACCAACACACTTATCATCTCGGCGCCCGACCCCTTGTATCGCAGTCTGCGCGAGGTCATCGACCTGCTGGATCAGCGCCGGGCTCAGGTCCTGATAGAAAGCCTGATCGTCGAAGTCAATGCCGAAGACGCTGCAGAGATCGGAATTCAATGGATGACTGGCGGAGACAGCATTGCCAATGGAGGTACATCCTTCTTTGGTGGGGCCAACCTTGGAGGTACGGGAATCGCCAACAACCTGTCCCGGAGCTACACGACGATCGACGCCCTGGGCGCCGGCATGAGCCTTGGCGTGGTCAAGGGAACCGTCAATGTACTCGGGCAACCGCTGCTAAACCTGGGCGTCCTGGCTCGGGCAATGCAAAGACAAGGCGGGGTAAACATTCTTTCGACGCCTAATCTGATGACTCTTGATAACGAGCAGGCAAGCATCATCGTCGGGCGCACGGTCCCGTTCGTGACAGGCACCTATACCACGACAGGCGATGGCGCCAGCAATCCGTTTCAAACGGTTCAACGTGAAGACGTGGGTCTGACACTTCGCATCCGACCGCAAATATCGGAGGGGGGGACGGTCAAGCTGTCGCTATATCAAGAGGTCAGCAGTATCGATCCTTCTTCAGCTTTGCCGACGGCAGACTCCAGCGGGACCATCATTACTCGCAAGCGCGCACTTGAAACCAGCGTGCTGGTGGACGATGGCCAGATCATTGTTCTTGGCGGACTGCTTGAAGACATCGTCGACGATTCCACCACATCGGTTCCCTTGCTTGGAGACATCCCCGTTCTGGGTAACCTGTTCAAATATCAGAAGCGTGGACGCAGCAAGACGAACCTGATGGTCTTCCTGCGGCCACACATCGTGCGCACACCTCAAGACAGCGCCAGCCTCACACTTGATCGGTACAACTACATGCGTGCCGCACAAGATAACCTTCCAGTGCGCGCATCCTGGCTGGTGCCAGGCGCTACAGCGGCTTCATTGCCCGACATTCAGCGCGACGCGGCAACCGGCCTGCTTGATCTGCGTAGCGCGCCGCGCACCGAGCCCCGTGTCGATGCACCGCAAGTGCAACCCATTCCTGTACCCATGCGTGTAGAACCGCTGGGAGAGGGATCGCAATGATTTCCCGCCTGCCATATGCCTGGGCTCGCGCCCAACGCTGCCTTATCCAGACAGGCGCCGCAGGGGCGGCGCTGACCATCTCGGAGAGGACACCGGCATGGGCTCTGGCCGAGATACGGCGCCGCCATGGCACATTGCCTGTGCGAACGGTCAACGATGACGAACTGGACACGCTTCTGGCGGCTGCGTACGCACAAACCGGCGACGCAGCAGAAATCGTCGACGCCGCTGCCAATGAGATCGATCTTGATCGTCTCATGCAGGACATTCCCGAGATCGAGGATCTGCTTGAAACCAGCGACGACGCGCCTATCATTCGCATGATCAACGCATTGTTCACACAAGCTGCACGCGACGGCGCCAGTGATATCCACATCGAGCCGTTCGAAACGCATTCGATAGTGCGTTACCGGGTGGACGGAACCTTGCGCGACATTGTCAGTCCACGCCGCGCGCTGCACAATGCTCTGGTATCGCGCATCAAGATCATGGCCAATTTGGACATCGCCGAAAAGCGCCTGCCGCAGGATGGCCGAATTGCGCTGAGGGTAGGGGGGCGTCCCATAGATGTGCGGGTGTCGACCCTACCGACCGGGCATGGAGAGCGCGCTGTACTGCGCCTGTTGGACAAGCAAGCAGGGCGACTTGAACTCGAACGGCTGGGCATGGCGCCCGACGTACTGCAGGGTTTGGATTCGCTGATACGTCAGCCACACGGAATCTTTCTGGTGACAGGTCCTACCGGAAGCGGCAAGACCACGACCTTGTACGCAGCGCTTGGGCGGTTGGACGCCACCACCACGAATATTCTGACCGTCGAAGACCCCATCGAATATGACCTACCCGGCATTGGTCAGACTCAGGTGAACCCCAGAATCGACCTGACCTTCGCGAATGCCCTGCGTGCCATTCTGCGTCAGGACCCCGATGTCATCATGATCGGAGAGATCCGCGACCTCGAAACCGCACAAATCGCGGTTCAGGCGTCATTAACCGGCCACCTGGTGTTGGCGACCCTGCACACCAACGACGCAGTTTCCGCCGTCACGCGCCTGATAGATATGGGCGTTGAACCCTTCCTGCTCGCGTCCACCTTGCGCGGCGCCTTGGCACAACGCCTGGTTCGCAAGCTTTGCCCACACTGTAAGACGCCCATGCCCGACGGAAGCTCGGCCTGGAAGCCCGGTGGCTGTTCAGCATGCGGACACACCGGGTACAGCGGACGAACCGGCGTGCACGAGCTCTTTATTCTGGACGACACCCTGCGCGACATGATTCACGCCGACAAGGGCGAGCAGGCATTGCGCAGAGCTGCGCAGGCGGCAGGAATGCGCACACTAAGCCAGGATGCCCAGAGGTGGGTGGGACAGGGCGTCACGTCGCGCGAAGAGGTAGCGCGTGTGACCCGCGACAGTTGATCGAGGTTGCCACGACATGCCTTCTTATCAATATGAAGCCGTCGATGCCACCGGTCGTAGTGACCAAGGTACGCTCGACGCCGACAGTGAACGCAGTGCCCGACAGATTCTGCGTTCTCGTGGGCTGGTACCGCTATCCGTCAAGGAGACCCGCAAGCGAGCAGGGCAGAGCTGGTCCGCTGGCGCCAGAATCAGTGATGCCGACCTTGGCTGGCTTACCCGTCAGCTAGCCAGTCTGCTGGCGGCGCGATTGCCCCTGGAAGCCGCCTTACGCGCCACCCTGGAGCAGGCAGAACGGAAACACGTTGCACAAACCCTCGCAGCCGTGCGCGACGATGTGCGGGCAGGCCACCGTCTCGGTGACGCACTGGCAGCGCATCCGCGCGACTTCCCGGAGATTTACCGTGCGCTGGTCGACGCCGGCGAACAGTCTGGCGATCTGGCTCAGGTTCTGGAAAGGCTGGCGGATTACATCGAGTCCCGGGGAGCGCTGCGAAACAAGGTTCTTACGGCATTCATTTACCCGATCATTGTGACCGTCGTGTCGATCGGTATTGTTATTTTCCTGCTCAGCTACGTCGTGCCCCAGGTCGTTGGTGCCTTCACCCAGGCCCATCAGACGCTTCCTCTGTTGACGCGCATGATGCTGGCCTCCAGTGATTTCGCCCGTGAGTGGGGCTTGCTGACAGTAGTGGGCCTTGCCTCCGCATTCGGCCTGTGGCGGCTGAGTCTGCGAAATCCAGCGGCGCGATTGGCATGGCATGCGCGCGTACTGCGCCTGCCAGTTTTCGGACGTTATGCATTGGGAGTGGATGTTGCCCGATTCGCCGCGACTCTGGCAATTCTGACGGGCAGCAATGTTCCCCTGTTAAACGCGTTGGACGCTTCGCGCCGTACGCTCAACAATCGCAAGCTGCAGGCGGCGGTGGGCGAAGCGACACTTCGTGTGCGTGAAGGCAGCCCGTTGGCTCAGGCCCTGCAAGCGCAAAAAGTGTTTCCACCGCTTTTGATTCATTTAGTGGGTAGCGGCGAGCGCACGGGCGAACTGCCGGCCATGCTGGATCGTGCAGCCACTGTCTTGGCAACCGAATTGGAGCGTCGTGCCATGACGATGACAGCCATACTTGAGCCACTGATGATACTGATCATGGGAGGCATCGTGCTCGTCATCGTGCTGGCTGTAATGATGCCTATCATTGAAATCAATCAGCTGGTGCAGTGAAGGTAGCTGCTGCGACAAGCTGCAGCTTACTCAGCGATCGCGAGGTATGTATACCAGAGTCGCCTTCACTCCTTCACTTTTTAGCGGCCAGGCTAAGGGCGATTCCTACGCCTATTCCCATGCCTACGCCCACGGCAAGATTGTCCTGTGCGACACCGATGACAGCGCCAATTGCAACGCCGATCGCGATCCATAAACTTGTCGACATAAAGATGACTGTGTGTTGATTATGCTCGTATTTCGACAGCAAGCGCTGAACCCGCCGCTTTTCGAAGGGCCGCGCTGGTGATGTGATATGGTTTGTCTGTAAGACTTCAACCACCATGTTTTACGGAGCCACCCCATGAAAGGTTTTGTCGACGATATCGAAAAGCTGACAGTCGAAAACGATCTGTTTCGCAAAGTACTCTATACCGGAAATCATCTGCAGCTCGTCCTGATGACGCTACAGCCCGGTGAAGAAATCGGTTCCGAAGTGCACGAAGGACATGATCAGTTCTTCCGGATCGAGGAAGGCAAGGGAGAAGTCGTTATTGATGGCAAGACAACGCCCATCGAAGACGACGACGCCATCATCGTACCGGCGGGTGCCGAGCATAACGTCATCAATACCGGCTCCGAGCCGCTGCGTTTGTACACGCTCTACGGACCACCCGAGCATCGCGACGGCGTCGTTCATGCGACCAAGGCAGACGAACAAGAAGAACATTTCGACGGAAAGACAACTGAATAGGATATCTGAACGGCAGCAGACAGCTCAAATGCAACGTGCAAGCCCACGCCGTATCGCAGCAAGTGCAGGCGTGGGCTTTTCTATTTGCGCATTCTTAACTTTACATAATATACATTATGCGTCATTTCGCGGTACGCTTAGCAGATCGACTTACGCGCAGTGCCGAGAATCCTTCTGCCGTAATGCCCGCTTATTTTTCTATCTAATGGTCCTCGCGCTGCCACAGTATGTCGTGAGTGCCCGCCGCCTTGTTCAATGCTCTGGCCAGGACGAACAACAGATCCGACAGACGATTCAAATACTGGATAAGCAATCGGCCGTGCACATTAGCATCTTCTGCTGATGTGCCACTGGCGTTCCGGTGAAGTGCAACCACCGATCTTTCTGCGCGACGGCAAACCGTACGTGCCACGTGTGCCAAGGCAGCACTGCGTGTTCCGCCGGGCAGGATGAACTCCTTGAGCGGGCCAAGTTCCGCGTTGTAGGTCGCCAGGGAAGCTTCAAGCGCAGAAACCTGCTTTTCGGACAGCGCTTTGTGCCCGGGAATGCACAATTCGGCACCCACGTCGAACAGATCGTTCTGCACCCGTCGCAAAATGGCGTCAGCGTCGGCCGGCAATGGCTCGGCGCGCAGCAGGCCCAACGTACTGTTAAGTTCATCGACGTCGCCCATTGCTGCCACGCGCGGGTCGTCTTTACGGATGCGACTTCCATCGCCCAGGCCTGTGTCACCGCCATCGCCACCGCGGGTTGTAATAATCGTCAATCGAGTTGCCATTGTCCTTCGCCTGTGACCAAGAATGATTGGCCAAGGATACCGCAGTGTCCCTAACCGTTCAGGGCGCCATTCAACACACCGTGCAGTGTCGACATGACTCCATCATCATGGGCAGCCGCCACGTTTACTGAGATAATCCGCGTTTGGCCGGCATTCACACCGGCGCCGATAAAAAGCTTGTTCAAGGCTGCACGCCTATCCACCCAATGTTTGTCGCCTCCGCGGTATTCCTCCTTACACTCGTTCTTGTCATCTGGCAGCCCAAGGGGCTCGGCATAGGATGGAGTGCATCCATCGGCGCTGCACTCGCCCTGCTTACAGGTGTTGTTCACATACAGGACATTCCTGTCGTATGGCATATAGTCTGGAACGCCACAGCGACCTTCATCGCCATCATTGTGATCAGTCTGCTTTTGGACGAAGCGGGCTTTTTCAAATGGGCTGCCCTGCACGTGGGGCGTTGGGGGCGTGGCCGGGCCAGACGCCTGTTCGTTGCCATAATCTTGCTGGGGGCTCTCGTATCAGCGCTGTTCGCCAACGACGGCGCTGCGTTAATCCTGACCCCTATCGTCATGGCCATGTTGGTGAGATTGGGCATGACTCCGGCTGCTACACTCGCGTTCGTGATGGCCGCCGGCTTCATCGCCGACACCGCCAGCCTACCCTTTATCGTGTCGAATCTGGTCAATATCGTCACGGCTGATTTCTTCGGCATCGGCTTTGGCCGCTACGCGTCAGTGATGGTGCCGGTCAACATCGTGGCGGTAGCCGCGACATTGCTAGTTCTTGTGCTGTATTTTCGTTCAAGTTTGCCGGCAACCTACGACACAAATAAATTGCGGTCACCGGCCGAGGCCATCCGCGACCTCACAACGTTTCGTGCGGGGTGGGTCACCCTGGGTCTTTTGCTGGCCGGCCTTTTTGGTCTGGAGCCGCTGGGCATCCCGGTCAGTGCCGTCGCCGCCGTCGCCGCATTTTCACTGTGGATCGTGGCACGCTCGAGCCGCATCATCGATACTGGAAAAGTCTTGCGCGAAGCACCCTGGCAGATTGTGGTGTTCTCCCTAGGTATGTATCTGGTGGTGTACGGCTTGCGCAATCAAGGATTGACCACCTACTTGGCGGCCTTGCTCGATAGCTGCGCCCAGTTCGGCCTTTGGGCCGCTACATTCAGCACGGGAGTATTGACCGCCCTCCTCTCCTCGGTCATGAACAACCTTCCGACCGTCCTGATTGGCGCCCTATCCATTGATGCATCGCAAAGCCAGGGAGCAGTACGTGAAGCCATGATTTACGCAAATGTAATTGGCAGCGACCTTGGACCAAAATTTACGCCCATTGGCAGCCTGGCCACCCTGCTGTGGCTTCATGTTTTAGCCGGCAAGGGCATGCTGATTACCTGGGGATACTACTTTCGCGTAGGGGTCGTCGTGACGACTCCTATCTTGCTGCTCACACTGGCAGCGTTGGCTTTGCGCCTGACGCTCGGGGCCTGAACACCCAAGCCATCGCTGGAAACGGTGCGGACTCCTATTGGCATCAAGCGGTCGGACGACTATAGTGGTCGCTGTCAGGACTTCGGTCCGAGCCGAACGCCATAACCAGAAGGAGTATTCCGATGAGCGATTCAAAAAAGACCATTACAGGCCACTCAACAACCGGCAGCGGCGCACCCGCGCAAAGCGATCGCAACACCCTCTCGGTCGGACCGAACGGGCCGTTACTGCTGCACGACGTCCACTTTCTGGAGCAGATGGCGCACTTCAATCGCGAAAAGGTGCCCGAACGTCAGCCGCACGCCAAGGGTGCCGGAGCGTTTGGCGTTTTCGAAACCACCGAAGACGTGTCGGCTTACACCCGCGCGGCCCTATTTCAAAAAGGTGCCAAAACAGAGATGCTGGCGCGATTTTCTACCGTTGCCGGCGAGGCGGGCAGCCCGGATACCTGGCGAGACGTGCGCGGTTTCTCGCTTAAATTCTATACAAGCGAGGGTAACTACGACCTGGTGGGTAACAACACGCCCGTCTTTTTTGTGCGTGACCCCATGAAGTTTCCGCATTTCATCCGCAGCCAAAAACGCTTGCCGGACTCGGGACTTCGCGACAATCACATGCAGTGGGACTTCTGGACAAACAACCCCGAGACCGCGCACCAAGTTACTTATTTGATGGGCGAGCGCGGCCTGCCGCGCACTTGGCGTCATATGAATGGCTATGGCTCACATACGTATATGTGGATCAATGCCCAGGGCGAGAAATTCTGGGTCAAGTATCACTTCCACACCCAACAAGGCATGGAATTCTTCTCGAACGAAGAAGCTGCCGAGATGGCCGGAAAAGATGCCGACTTCCATCGCCGCGACCTGTTCGACGCCATTGCACGCGGCGACCATCCAAAGTGGGTGTTATCCGTACAGGTCATGCCTTATGCCGATGCCAAGACATATCGGTTCAATCCGTTCGATCTTACGAAAACGTGGTCACACAAGGATTACCCGCTTATCCGCGTGGGCACGATGACGCTCAATCGCAATCCCGAAAACTTCTTCGCGCAAATCGAGCAAGCAGCCTTCTCGCCAGGCAACACTGTGCCAGGTATAGGGCTGTCACCCGACAAAATGCTGCTGGGTCGCGCCTTTGCCTATGCCGATGCCCAGCGCAATCGCATTGGGGCCAACTTCCACCAGCTTCCCGTCAACCAGCCCAAAGTGCCCGTGAACACATATATGTTTGATGGGCAGATGGCCTATCACCATAGCGGGAACGCTCCCGTGTACGCAACAAACAGCCATGGCCGGCCCTGGGCGGACGACACCGGCGCGATGCCTGATGGATGGGAATCCGATGGAGAGATGGTGCGCGCTGCCTATACCTTGCACGCGGAAGACGACGATTTCGGCCAGGCCGGCACGCTGGTGCGCGAGGTGTTCAATGACGACCAGCGCAGCAAGCTTGTCGATCAGGTTGCCGGAAGCCTCTTGGGCGGAGTGCGCAGCCCTGTCCTTGAACGCGCCATCGAATACTGGAAGAGCATCGACGCGGATGTGGGCCGACGCATCGAGGAACAGGTATTTTCGGGACGTGGCTCAGATCCGGCTGCCGGAATGGGCGACGCCTGAAGCAGCGCCCTTGCCCCACCCTTTCGTTAACTGATCTATTGCACGAGGGCCTTCAGCACGTTGGCCCCCGTGCGTTCCACATGCGATCGCAAGAGTTCACATGCATCGTCAGCCCGACGTTCGAGGGTAGCCGTGCAGATGTCAACATGCTCCTGACGTACATCCCTGTCGATGGGGTTCTCTGACAGAAATATCCGGCGATAACGGTCGTTCAGGTCGTGCAAGGTTTCGCAAAAATGCAGAAGCAAGGGCATGCCACAGGCGGAAATCAGGTTTCGATGAAACACGGTATGGGTCTGTTCCCACTGGTTGATGCCTTCTATGCGTTCGCGCTCGATCTTGTTCAGCCGATGCAAGGACGCCAGCACTTCGCCTTCCCAAATGTCATCCCCCTTTTTTATGGCTTCGCGCAAGGCGTAGCTTTCGAACTGCACTCGCAGTCGGATGACCTCGTCAAGATTATTTTCGGACACCGGAACCACGCGATAACCTCGCTGGTCTTCCATGGCCACAAACCCTTCGGCACACAAGCGCGACAACGCTTCCCGCAATGGACTGAGACTCACGCCGAACATCGATCGCAACTCGTCCAGCCGCAGCTTTGCCCCCGGCGCGAACTCTCCATGTGCAATTCGCTCGCGCAGCATCGCGGCAATGCTGCTGGCAAGGGTCGGAGTTGAATCGGTCTTGGACATGGTTTTTTAACAGATGAGTGACGTCACGGATTGACAGGGATTATAAACCCCACTACATTAAATCGATATTATTAGCTTAAATCGAAATTTAAAAGGAATATCGATGGGCATCCAGGACACAGACCGCACATTGCCGTCCAATCGCATGGTATTCGAGCTAAGGCGCGACGAAGAGCGATATCGGCAATTCCAGCAAGATATCGAAGCCTCGATGGAGCATTACGGCCTCAGTGAGGCCGAACGCGAAGCCTGGCGCAACGTGGATATCGCCGGGCTCGCTCGCATGGGCGTGCACCCCTATTTCCTCCCGCAGATCAGCCGCCTGTTCAAGGGCGGTGGCTACAACCATAACAATAGCGACGCCGCGCGGCTCTATGCCGAAAAAATGGGTATCGCTTCGGAGAATAACTGAACATGGCAAAGCTCGTAGCAACCTTGGGCATCGCCCACGCACCAGGCGTAACCGGATGGATCGACCGCGCCCCCAAAGAACAGCAGGACGGCGTTCTGGCCGGGTATGAGGATTTCCGTCGTCGCATGGAAGAACTCAAACCGGACGTGGTCATTGGCGTCGCCAACGACCATTTGCTGAACTTTCCCATGGATAACGTGCCTGACTTCTGCGTTGGTATCGGCGACCACTGGAAAGGTCCGGCACCCTGGTTCAAAGACTGGCTCAACGTTCCCGATTACGAAATCAAGGGCTATCGCGAGCTAGGCCGCGCCCTCGTACGCGATTCGGCGCGAGGCGGCATTAATCATGCCTTCGCTGAAGAGCTTCTGTTCGACGACAACTGGTCGGTACCGCTCAAGTTCCTTTTCCCCAAGTACGATGTGCGCTTCGTGCCCATTCACATGAACTGTATCGTGCCTCCCCTGCCGACGGCATCGCATTGCCTCGAAGTCGGTGCACAGCTGGCCCGAATCATCGAAAGCTTCCCCACCGAAGAGCGCGTTGTACTGATGGCTACCGGAGGACTGTCGCACGATCCGGGCGGGCTCGACTACTTCACGGTCCACGAAGAGTTCGACCGCTGGTTCATGGACCTTCTCGAAACTGGAGATCTGGACAAAGTCCGCAAGGAAGCCACCTTCGAGAAGATGCTCACGGGCGGCGACGGCGGCGCGGGCGAGCTGCTGGCATGGCTTGTAGCGATGGGCGCAGCGGCTGAAAAAGGTAATGCAAAAGCCGAAAGCGTGTTCTACGTACCGTCGGTCCCAATGCGCTGCGGCATGGGCGGTTCGTACTGGGCTCTTCCGGAGGCTGCATGACCCCGGCGCAGACGACGCACGAAGGAGCGCTCGAAGAAGCCTTGCGTCCCGACACCTCGGCATTGCTGGTCATCGACATGCAGAATGACTTCTGCGCTCCTGGCGGTTATATCGACCAGGTCATGGGCAAGGATGTTTCCGCAGCCTCGGGGATTTGCGACAACCTTGCTAAGTTGGTGCAAGCGGCTCGCGCGCGCAAGGTGCCGGTCATCTGGATCGCCGCCGATTATTCGCACGACCGCATTCCCGCGTCGATGTCACGCAAGCTGAAGCAACGCGGTATCACCGCTGTCTGCTGCGAGCCCGGCACCTGGGGCGCCGACTGGTTCTGTGTTCGTCCCGAAGATGGTGAAACGGTCATCGTCAAACACAGTTACAGCGGCTTCTCGGGTACCAGTCTCGAATCCACGCTCCGTGCCCATAATGTCGAAACTCTTGTGCTCACCGGCGTGCAGACCCAGATCTGTGTAGAATCCACCGCCCGCGAGGGACACTCGCTCGGATATACCTGCGTCGTCCCCAAGGACGCCGTGGCGTCGCATACACCCAATTTGCACGAAGCAAGCCTGATGAACATGCAGTTTTTATTTGGCGAAGTCTGCGGCACGCAGGACATCCTGTCGGCGTGGTCGCGAGCGCCCTCTTCCCTATCCTCTAACTGAAAAGAGCTTTACTGATGCTACCTAAACGAATCAATTTGGACATCGTTCGTCAATCCATGGGCGAGTACGCAGACACGAACAAGAGTGTCGAAGAACGTGGAAAGATCTACGAAGAGCTGCTGGGTTTCGTCCCACCGCGCATCGAAGCACGCATGAACGTTACCGGCGCGCTCGACCCCAAAATGGTCGACCTTCAGGAACAAATGCGTGAACACGCCATGTATCCCGAAAGCTTCGACGTCAAGACCACGCAGCTGATGCTGTTTGGCATGCTGCTGATCTCGCTGAGCGATGCTGCCATTCTCCATGGCATGGCTGCTCGTCGCGCGGGCGCCACCTGGAAGGAAATGCAAGACGTCGTCAATCTGACGTTCCTGTTCCGTGGCTTGTCGGCTGCAAACCGCGGCGCTGAAATTCTCGCCAATATCGCAGAGCGCGAAGCCGCACAACAAAGCAAATAAGCGTTGTCAGCTCCCTTACCATGGCGCTTTACCCGCGGCGGAGCCGCCGAGTAAAGCGCCATTTTTTAAAGCTAGGCCCGCAAGTCACGCCGCGTACAGCTTAGAAGGGTTATTCTCCGGCTGCGGCATCGTTTGAGTAGATCTTCACGTACTCGAAATCGCCTGGTTTGCTGTTGATGCCAACCCGCGGGGGTGCAATCCAACTGGCGTACTTACCCGGCTCATAGACCGGCTTCATCAACGAGTTGATGAAATCGTGGTCGGATTCGTGACATAGCCATTCGTCGCGACGCGCTTCGAATTCTTCTGCCGAGATCAGTTCACCATCAGGCGTGATGCTATGACCGGCAAATTCGCCGATCTTGCGGTTGAAGCCCTTATGAGGCTGTGTAAACCGAAAATCAATGCCGGCGCTGGCGATGATCTTGTTCCAGCGGTCGATTCCTCCCTGACAATCCTTGATGTAGTCGTCCAACAGGCGGCTATTGATCGCAGCCAAGGCAGGCTGGTCTTCGGTCACGATTTCTCCGCGTCGTACTGTCATGACAGGGTAAGTGTCGCTGGTCAGCACGTGATCATCATCGATACGAGTTTCTTCGTATCGGCCTTTCAAGCCCGCACTGTAAAGCTCGGCGCCATTACTGGAGATCTCGGAGCCGAACAGGTCACGTGTGACTGACATATGGAAGTTGGCCTTCCGCTGCAAGGTCGGCAGATCAATCACCCCTAATGCCCGGATGGCCTCAACGTCATAGGGATCAGTGATTCCTGCCGCGTTCATGGCCTTGACGGTGGCTTCGACGGTGCGCCCAACTCCGGTCTCGCCGACAAAGAGATGATGTGCTTCTTCAGTGAGCATGAATCGACAGCTGCGGGATAGGGGGTCAAAACCCGATTGGGCCAAGGCGGCCAACTGCATTTTGCCGTCTCGGTCGGTAAAGTAGGTGAACATGAAGAACGACAGCCAATCTGGCGTGCGCTCGTTAAAGGCGCCGAGAATCCTGGGGTTGTTCTTGTCGGCTGATCGGCGCTCCAGCAAAGCTTTGGCTTCATCTCGACCATCACGACCAAAGTACTTGACCAGCAGGTACACCATGGCCCACAAATGCCGGCCCTCTTCCACGTTGACCTGAAACAGATTACGTAAGTCATACAGTGACGGCGCCGTTTGACCCAGATATCGCTGTTGTTCGACGGATGCCGGCTCAGTATCGCCTTGCACCACGATCAATCGACGCAGTATTGAGCGGTACTCGCCCGGCACTTCTTGCCATACGGGTTCGCCCTTGTGGCGTCCGAAAGCAATGGTCCGACCCTCTTCTTTCGGCGCGAGCAGTATTCCCCAGCGATACTCGGGCATTTTGACGTGATCGAAGACAGCCCATCCGCTAGGGTCGACACCCACGGCTGTGCGCAAATACACTTCGGCGTCCTGAAACCCTTCTGGGCCCGCCTCTTTCCACCAGTCAAGGTAGTCGGGTTGCCAGGATTCCAGCGCCCTTTGCAATTGACGATCGTTGCTCAGGTCAACGTTGTTGGGGATTTTGTCGTCGTAGTTGACTTCGACATAGTTGGTGCCGCGAATGGCTTCGCTTTCGCTCATGATGTTCTCCCGCGGGGTTCACTACCCCGAAATACTTTCATCCTCTACGGGGTATGCCCCGCCGCCAGAGAATATGCATTTTCATGCACGTTCAATCTCTAATATGCATAATAGTGCTATCACCGGAGCAGGCTTTGACAAAAGTCAAACGTTTTATTCGCTTTCGTCCTGGAATAAGGGAGATTTTTTGGTGCCGGGCGGGATTTTGCGAAGCCAGGTCTCCCGTCTCACCCACGTGCCGCGTCACAGCGGACGGAGGCGTGGGTATCTGGGGATGGGAGGTTCCGGCCTTGTATAAAAATGGGTGAGTGGCCGCGACACCGTGCCGGGATATTGGCTGTCGCTGTGAAGCTTCGTAAACCGAGCGTCAGAGGGCGCACCCCTTACATTATCTGACCGCCTGGTTTTCGAAGCGACACATCGACGACGTTCAAGAACTCAAAAGGCAGCTGCCGTTCAGCAGTTAAGTCGCTGCGAAATAAAAGGCATCAAGCTTTTACGCGGCAGCAGCCGGACGTTCACGGTCGAAATGACGGTGATGTCCCAACGCCGAGATGAAGGTCTGAATGGCCTTGGCATCACTTCCCTGTGTAACGAAGATGCCGGGCAGTGCCTCGTCCTCCGAGCTGATACCAGCCTTGCGTAACAGCTCCTCTGCATCTCGCGACACCCAAATGGTCTTTGAGTGAAAGAACTGATCCACCAGAAACTCACGTGCCTTTGGATCCGCGGCCAACAGCTGCCCTGCCTTCTTCCCGCCAGGCACCACCATCCCATCGAACAGCACCCCCGGATGATTCTCCAGCGATGCATCCGCGTCAATGGCTTGCCCTGCTTCCGGAGATACAGGACCGATCCGCGGACCGACCAGCCGAACTACGGCGCCCTGCTCCTGCAGGCTTCGTGTGACTTCCCACACCATCTCACCGTCCACACCGTCTGCCACGAGCACAGCTATCTTGCGTGCCTGGATACCCGCTTCGCCTGGCCGCGCCATCAGGGACAACGCCGGCGACACGTCTACCTCGGCTTTGGGGGCCTTGTCCAAGGCACGTGGCATCGGATCCGGCAGTTCCATTCCCAGCCCTTCCGCGACTTCTGCTGCCAGACCCTCTGACGCATTGCGAATCATGGAAACGACGCGTTGACGCACGGCCGGCACGGTAACCTTACTTAGTTCAAAGCGGAAAGCTTCCACAATATGGCGTCGTTCGGCCTCCGACTGGCTGTTATAAAACAGTGCCGCCTGCGCGAAGTGTTCGGCAAATTTTTCCGGCTTGCCACGGACTTCATCCTGTTCTACCGGCTCAGGAAACGAAACGAAGCCTGCAGTGCCCGCCTGGAACGGACAGCCACCGCCCAACGAATTCGGCTCGTAGGCAACGCGTCCTCGATGAATCGCCTGCCGGTGCATTCCGTCGCGCTGGTTATTTTGAACCGGTGCCAGTGGCGCATTGATGGGCAACTCGTGAAAATTCGGTCCACCCAAACGGCTGATCTGAGTGTCTACATAGGAGTGGATACGACCTGCCAGCAATGGATCGTTGGTAAAGTCGATGCCAGGCACCACATGTGCGGCACAGAACGCGACCTGCTCAGTCTCGGCGAAAAAATTATCGGGGTTACGGTTCAGCACCATCCGACCTACCGGCTGCAGCGGAACCAACTCTTCCGGAATGATTTTCGTGGCGTCCAGCACATCAAAACTAAAGCGCTCGGCCTCTTCTTCAGAAAACGTTTGCACGCATAACTCCCACTCGGGATACGCTCCCGCCTCGATGGCTTCCCACAGGTCGCGCCGGTGAAAATCGGGATCGGCTCCCGAGATCTTGACGGCTTCGTCCCAGACCAACGAGTGGGTCCCCTGCTTGGGATTCCAATGGAACTTTACAAATGTGGACTCGCCTTCCGCGTTGACAAACCGGAAGGTATGTACGCCAAATCCCTGCATGGTGCGGTAGCTGCGAGGAATCGCTCGGTCAGACATCTGCCACATGAGCATATGGGTCGATTCGGGCATCAACGAAACGAAATCCCAAAAGGTGTCATGCGCGGACGCCGCCTGCGGCATGGCGTGATGAGGTTCGGGCTTGACCGCGTGCACGAGATCGGGGAATTTCATCGCGTCCTGAATGAAGAACACCGGCATATTGTTGCCGACCAGATCCCATATGCCTTCGTCTGTATAAAACTTGACGGCAAATCCGCGGACATCGCGAGCGGTGTCTTTGGATCCGCGCTCACCCGCCACGGTTGAAAATCGGACGAAGACCGGAGTGATCTTTCCCGCCTCGGCAAATAGCGACGCGCGGGTCAGGTCGCTCAGGTCGGTATAGCTTTCGAAGTAACCATGCGCACCCGAGCCTCGAGCGTGAACGACGCGTTCAGGAATCCGCTCATGATCGAAATGGGTAATCTTTTCACGAAGGATAAAGTCCTTCAGCAACGCAGGTCCTCTCAAACCTGCCTTCAGCGAATTTTGGTTGTCTGCTATTTTTACGCCTTGATTGGTGGTCAGTACTTGCCCCTCAGGGTCGGCGCGCACTCGTTCCAACGATCCGCCGACAGCGTTGACGCCCGGCATGGCTGGACCATCCGTCTTCTCACTGGAGTTTTTCTCTGCCAGGGTGCTACCTGTTGACTCGCGCGATGGCGGTTCGACGGTGGCACCTGCGGGCGGAGACAAAGCATTGTCATGGCCGTGTTCTGCTGCCTTGTTGGGATTGTGAGGCATGCCTGATGCCAGTTTGCCGACCGCTGCAGCCTTGGCCACGCCTTCGTCGGCCTGCGCAGATTTTGCGGGGTCGGTGGCGGGACCGCTATCCGTCTGGTTGTATCCAGTCTCCGTAGCCTGCGCGCCTTTTTCAGGCGGTGTCTTCTTGGCCATTTTTCCTTCTCCTGATATGTGGGATATAGAGCGGCCAACGCATCTACGGCAGGGGGATGCACGTAAATGTGTTGGCCGCGATGGGCGCATAAGAGTAAAGCCGCGTCATGCGCCAACGCCCAAGCCAGGCAGTACGCGGACACAGGCGCCCATTTCTTCTAATGATTGCTGTCAAAGAAATCTTTGACCTCGCGTTCGGCTTCCTCGCGGGTTCTGCCGTAGCGTTCCTGGATCAAGCCGGCCAGCTGCTGTGCGTCTCCTTTCGTACGCGTCAGCTCATCGTCGGTCAGCTCACCCCAGGCAGCCTTGGCCTTTCCGGAGAGTTGCTTCCATTGGCCTTCCAGTGTGTCTTTATTCATGTGTGAACTCCTATGAGAAAGTTTCAACTTATCGTGCCGACATGCTCGAATGCATGTGAGCGGATACATGTGCCGTATTGAGATGGATGGTCCGGGCTTTCACCCTTCTCCTAGCTCATGTACCCGCTGGCTCACTACAGCAAACGCCATACCCAGGGCCGACTTTTCAACGACCTGCGTTGTTGGTAATCTGCTATCAAGCGGTGGTGCCACAGAGTTCGCGCACGACCTCACCAAACTGCATCCAAGTCAGCCGCCGGCGGCCGTTCCCACCCCTGCCAATGGGAGTCCGAATGAAATACATTGACTATTACGATGTACTGGGTGTCCCTCGAGACGCGTCGCAAGACGAAATCAAGAAGGCCTATCGGAAACTGGCACACCAGTACCATCCGGACGTCTCGAAAGATCCCCAGGCCGAACAAAAATTCAAAGAAGTGGCGGAAGCCTATGCAACGCTCAAAGATCCCGAAAAGCGAGCCGCTTTCGACAATTTAGGGCGTCATTCTTCAGGCGAAGACTTTGTGCCGCCTCACCAGTGGCAGCAACATTTTCAAGAGGGTTCGGCCGATTTTTCGGATGTCGATCTGGCCGACTTGCTGGCAGCCTTCGCGGCGGCGCAGCGTGCCGAAAGGCAAGAACGCAGCCGCATGGCTTTGAATGGACAAGACTTCGAAACCAGCATGCCGATCAGCCTGGAGCAAGCGTACTCAGGAGCCGAAACCGATCTCACCATCTCGGTTGTTGAGGAAGACGAACGCGGCATGCCTCGGCGGGTTCCTAAAACCTATCGCATGCGCATACCCAAAGGCGTCTCCGACGGCCAGCGTTTACGCTTACCCCAAAAAGGAGGTCCGGGAGTCAACGGAGGACGTCCTGGCGATCTGTACGTGACGCTGCAGTTTCAGCCGCATCCGCTTTTCCGGGCGAGTGGTCGCGATCTCTATATCGACCTGCCTCTCGCGCCCTGGGAGGCGGCCTTGGGTGCGACAGTCGAAGTTCCCACACTTGGCGGATTGGTCGAACTGCGAATACCGGCAGGCACTATTGGTGGCAGAAAACTCCGTCTGTCCGGACGCGGTCTACCCGATGCCTCTGGCAAGCATGGCGATCTTTACGCAATTACAAAAATCGACATTCCCTCAAATCTCTCAGCACGGGAGCGCGAACTGTTTCAGCAGCTGGCGACGGAATCTCGCTTTAATCCACGCTCATTTCCGGAGACACGTTCATGACAAGCCCGATTACCGAAACCGTCTGGCTCAATACGTCGGACATTTGCTCGTTCGATCATGTCATCGAGGTATCCGGTCTCAGCGCCGACGAACTTCACGAACTGATCGACATTGGCATTATCGAACCCTCAAGCTCAAAGGCCGATGTCTTGTTTTTCAAGATGGAATGTATTGTGGTCGCCCGCAAGGCGCGGCAGCTACGGGACGATTTTGAACTGGACGCCCGCGGCGTGGCGCTCGCCCTGAGCCTGCTTCGCAAGATGGACGAACTTGAATCCGAAATTGCCCGCCTGCGTGCGCGATTGATTGGATAGCGACTCAGTTACATTAGCCCAAGGCGGTATCCAAGACCATCATCAGCACAAATCCGATGATCAGACCGCTGGTGGCCCAGGCCTCGTGACCCTGGCGGTGTGATTCCGGAATAATTTCATGGCTGATCACGAAAAGCATTGCCCCCGCCGCCGCGGCAAGACCCCAGGGCAGTAACGCGCTCGATAAACCCAGCACCATCACACCCAGCACAGCCGCCAAGGGTTCGATCAACCCTGACAACATGGCTATCCCGGCAGACAAACGCCGACTATATCCCGCCGCGCACAGAGCCAGAGCCACCACCATACCTTCAGGGATGTCTTGGATTGAAATGCCTGCCGCCAGCGATTGAGCACCTATCGAATCCGTGCCTGCAAAGGCCACGCCAATAGCCAGCCCCTCGGGGAAATTGTGCAGCATGATTGCGAGTGCGAACAGCCAGGCGCGCCGCATGGCCCGTTGGCGACCGCCCTCCACGCCTTTGACAAAATGCTCGTGCGGGGTGAGCTGATCGATCAGAAACAATGCTCCTGCACCAAGCAGGATGCCCAGTCCGACGAGACTGCTGCCTGCCCAAGCACTTGCGCCCTGTTCTGCTGCAACATGCAGGGCCGGCAAAATGAGCGAGAATCCACTGGCGGCCAACATGACACCGGCGCCGAATCCCATCATCGTATCGACGAAGCGCTGAGAATAGGTGTGCGAGAAGAGAAGAGGCAAGGTTCCCGCAGCGGTCGCGCCCGCGGCTGCCAGACCTCCCCATAGAGCACCTTTCATGGCCCAGTTACCCGCTGCGATCTCCTGATAAACATGAAGCCCCAGTAAACACAGAGCAAGCCCTATAACGATCCACAGCCAGCGCGGCCCCCCGAAGGGTGGCGCGGCAGTCTTTCTCTTGCCTTGGGTCAACGCAGCGGGTTTATCCATGTTCGTTTTACCGTTTGCCTTACGCGATTTACAAAGGGGTCTCGTGTTCCTGAAGCATGCTCGAGAAGGCACGGGCGGCGGGAGAAAGCGGGCGCTGAGCTCGTTTTAGCAAATATAGGGGCCGACGATAAGGTTCAGCGCCGCTGGTGTTCATGGTAGCCAGACGTCCCAAGGCGAGCAAGTCCTGCACAACCACCTCCGGCAGCATTGCCACACCCAGCCCCTGCGAAACCGAACGCGCTATGCCTTCGTTGCTTCCTACTTCGATAATCTGGTTCCAGTGCACACCTTCGGAGCGCATAAGTCGTTCAGTCACTTCGCGTGTGCCAGATCCGGGCTCGCGGACGAGCCAACGCGCTGCAGACAACGTAGCGGAGTCGACGACGTCGACCGCCGCAAAGGGCGCATCAGGAGCGGTCACGAGCAAGAGAGCTTCTTCGCGCCAGCGCAAGGCGCTGATTCCCGGGTCACTGACTCCGCCTTCTACAACTGCGATATCCATGTCGCAGTCGAGCAGCCCCTGACTGATGGCTGCGGTATTCCCTACAACCAATTGAAGCTCGATATCCGGAAACCGGCTCGCATACATGGCAAGGTAGGTGGGAAGCCAATAGCCGGCGACCGTGGTGCTGGCCCCCACTGTCAACGCACCTTTTTGTATGCCAGTGCGTGCTCCGAGGTCATCCAAGGCGGCACGTTCCAAGGCAAAAATTCCTCGCGAATGCTCGTAAAGCGCCCGGCCCGCCTCGGTCAGGCGCAGCCCTCCACCTTTGCCGCGAGCGCCTCCTCGTTCGATCAAAGCCAGCCCCAACTGATCCTCGAGTTCACGCACGGCCTTGGACGCTGCTGACTGACTGATATGTAGAAGCTCCGCACCACGCGAGAAGCTGCCTCGTGTTGCAACCGTGAAGAAGATTCGAGTTAGGTGAAGGTTGAGTCGCATCGCCAGCCCTATGAATTTATTTCATGGAAACGGGAAAAATGGGTATTGGACTCATATTACTGGAAACTATAAGCTTAAGCCTAGTATTTCCCCTGATTTTTAGGTCTGTTCATGACGCAGTCTGCAGTAGTAGCCTCTACCCGCCCCTCACTCCTTAGTCAGCCGGGACTGGTCCCGGGACTCATCCTGACCTTTGCTCTGGCGATGGCAAGTATGGGCCTTGCACAGATTCCCTGGTTCTCGAGCGCGGGCTTGGGAGTCCTGACTCTGGCGATTGTGTCGGGCATGCTCGCCGGGAACACCATATTCCCCTCTTTTGCAAGCCGCACTGGAGCCGGCGTTGACTTCTCCAAAAACATCCTCTTGCGGGCCGGCATAATTCTCTTCGGCTTCCGCATAACTTTCCAGGATATTGCGCACGTCGGCTGGTCTGGTGTGCTCATTGCAGCGCTCATTGTGGGTGGTACGTTCCTGCTTGCTGTCTTTTTAGGCACGAAAGTCTTCCGGCTCGACAAGCACACAGCCATGCTGATCGGTGCGGGCAGCGCCATCTGCGGTGCCGCCGCCGTCATGGCAACCGAACCCGTTGTCAAAGGCAAGCCCCATCAAGTCACGGTTGCAGTGGCCACTGTAGTGATATTTGGCACGATAGCCATGTTTGCCTATCCGTTCCTGTATTCATGGTCCGGACTGAACGAACTCGCTTTCGGTGTATATATCGGTTCAACCGTTCACGAAGTGGCGCAGGTCGTGGCGGCTGGCGCGGCGGTCAGCGAACAGGCAGCGGCAACGGCTGTCATCGAAAAAATGATCCGCGTCATGATGCTCGCACCATTCTTGCTGCTGCTCTCTGTGAGCGCGTCGCGCAAACACTCTGACGTCAGCAGCGGTCGCGTCGTAATTCCCTGGTTTGCCGTTCTGTTCATAGTTGCGGCCGGCATCAACTCTTTTAATATTCTGCCTGCAGCACTCGTAGAAGCTATCTTGCAAGTGGACATGTTGCTTCTGGCCATGGCGATGGCAGCGCTCGGCCTACGCACTCGATTCGCTTCGCTGCGTGAAGCCGGGCTACGACCCATCCTGCTCGCAGCCACTCTTTTTGCTTTTCTGGTGATAGTTGGCTACGGAATCAATGTGTTAGTCAGTTCGCTACTCACCTGACACAGGGTAATTCACTGCTTACCTGACGCAGACAGCGCGGGTTTACGCCACCTTGAACATATAGCCCTGCTTCCGAAACTCTTCGAGCCGGTTATACAGGGTCTTGGGGCTGATGCCCAAAGCCATGGCCGTTTGACGCTTGTCTCCGCCGTAATAGTCGAGAGTGGCCATGATCACGGCGCGCTGGGCGGAATCCAGGGGCGTGCCAACTGCTATCTTGAGCAGGCCGTGTTTTACATCGGGCAGGCGGGGCTGCGCATTTGCACTTAGCGGAGGGATCTCGACCTGGTCATCCGCCAAGATGAATGCCCGCGTAACGGTGTTTTTGAGTTCCCGAATATTGCCTGGCCAGTGATAGCTTTCGAGTTGAAACAAAGCGTCGGGCGCGAAGACTTTTCGAGTTCCTTCTTGCTCGTTCAGCTCGTTGAGAAAACGCTGCGCAAGGTACGGAATATCGCTTTTCCGCTCGCGCAGTGCCGGAACGCGGACCGGAAACACCGCCAGACGATACAAAAGATCGGAACGGAAAGTGTGCGCCTGAACGGCTGCCTTGGGGTCACGGTTGGTTGCGGCAATGATGCGAACATTCACCTTCTTTTGTTCGGTTCCGCCGACACTGAAATAGCTTCCGTTCTCGAGCACGCGAAGCAATTGGACCTGCACCGATAACGGCATTTCGGTGATTTCATCCAGAAACAGGGTACCGTTGTGGGCGCGCCCAAAGCAGCCTTCGGTACTGCTTACTGCGCCTGTGAAGCTACCTTTCTCATGACCGAAAAGTTCGCTTTCGGCCAGTGAGGGGCTGATGGCCCCACAGTTTACGGCGACAAATGGTTGCTTGCGTCGCGAGCTTCTGTCGTGAATCGCGCGTGCAACGACTTCCTTACCGGTACCGCTTTCACCGATGATCAAAACACTCGCCGAGGTAGGTGCCGCTTTGACAATAGCTCTTGCCAGCCGAAATGCTCCTGCAGAATGACCGAGAAACCGTGACGTTTTTATCATTTGAAGCCTGATTCCGAACAAAATGGGGCATTGTCGCCCTGTCTTCCGGTGGATGGGTATGTCGAATGGTAAGACGTTACTGCAATTAAGAAAATAAGTATTACACGGGTAAATGTAACATTTCAGACGTTACGAATTAAAACCCGCCCAGTTCATAACGAGTCTAAGCAAGTAAGCGGCCAGCGCCAGCGCCGCCACACCAAAGACCCAATACGCCGCCAGCCACCCAAAGCGTGTTCCCCAATGACGCCATTTTGGCGTCTGAGTAGGTTCGCCCATCAGTGGTAACCCTCACCATGGCGCACTTTGCCCCGGAAGACGTAATACGACCAGCCCGTGTACATCACGATCACAGGCAGAATGAGCAGCGCCCCGACCAAGGCGAAACCTTGGCTTTGCGGCGGGCCTGACGCCTCCCAGATGCTGACATCGGGCGGAATAATATTGGGCCAAATGCTGATTCCCAGGCCGCTGTAGCCCAGAAAGATCAACACCAGTGTCAACACGAAGGGGCCAGCATGCGGTTTCTGACCCAGTTTTGCCAGCAAATAGTATGCCGACAAGGCCACCAGAATCGGCACAGGCGCGAACCAGAACACGTTAGGAAAACTGAACCAGCGTTCGCTAATGGCCGGGTGCGCAAGTGGCGTCCATAAACTGATGACCACGATGACGCCCAGCAGTACGAACGTCAAGGGGCGTGCCAAAGCACGCATGCGGTCGTACAACCGGCCTTCTGTCTTGAAGATCAGCCAAGTGCAGCCAAGCAAGGCATAGGCAACTATCAGACCCAGACCGGTAAAAATCGAAAATGGGCGAATCCAGTCCAGTGCCCCGCCGGTATATACGCGGTCGACGACCGACAGGCCATCAATGTATGCACCTAGCACCACGCCTTGGAAAAACGTTGCGCAGAACGATCCAAATATGAAGGCCTTGTCCCACCAATGACGCTTGTCTGCGCTTGCCTTGAACCGAAATTCAAAAGCGACCCCACGAAAAATCAAACCCAGCAGCATGAATATGAGTGGCAGCGTGAACGCATGGAGTATTACCGCATAGGCCAACGGAAACGCGGCAAGCAAACCCGCGCCGCCGAGTACCAGCCATGTTTCGTTCCCATCCCATACGGGCGCCACTGTGTTCATCATGACGTCGCGATCGCGTTCATCGGGCATGAACGGAAACAAGATTCCTATGCCCAGATCGAAACCGTCCATGATGACGTACATCAGAATGCCGAAAAGAATAATAATTGCCCACAGCAGCGCAAGATCGATACCCATCGCTATCCCCTTTCCTGATTGCTCTTGCTTTCTTCTGCGGCCGAAAGCGGCCTGGCAGGCGTGCGACGTTCGCCTGGCCCACCTTCCTGTGGTTCATGCCTGAGTGGGCCGGTTCGAATTAATCGCAAGATGTACACAATGCCCGCGCCGAACAAGATGAAGTAAACAACGATGAAGAGCGCGAGCGTCAATCCCACCTCCGCCGCATGATGCGGCGTCACCGCATCCGCTGTACGCATGAGTCCGTAAATAATCCAGGGCTGGCGGCCAATTTCGGTGGTGTACCAGCCGGCCAGGATTGCCACCAGCCCGCTGACGCCCATTCCAAGGGCGAAGCGGTGCAGTCCCCGTTGGGTGTACAGAGTACCTCGCCACCGGGCGAAAGCTCCCCATAGCGCCAGCGCGATCATCAGCAAGCCAAGGCCAACCATGATTCGAAATGTCCAGAACACCACTAGCGAGTTGGGTCGATCCTCGGGAGCGAATTCCTTGAGTCCCTTGAACTGGCCACTCCAGCTATGCGTCAGGATCAAACTGCCCAAATGGGGAATATTCACTGCGAATCGTGTGCGTTCTTCTTCCATGTCGGGCCAACCAATCAGGGTCAGAGGCACCGCCTCTCCCGGCTTGTTCTCCCAATGGCCTTCTATGGCCGCAATTTTTGCGGGCTGGTACTTCAGCGTATTCAGACCATGGGAATCTCCTACCACCGCCTGCAGAGGTGCAACGAACAGCAACATCCACATGGCCATCGAGAGCATCTTGCGCACGGCCGGATTGTCGTTTCCACGCAGCAGGTGCCAACCCGCCGATGCCGCCACCATCAGCGCTGTCGCAAGGTAGGCCGCCAGGGTCATGTGGACCAGTCTGTATGGAAACGATGGGTTGAAGATGACGGCAAACCAGTCAACGGGAATCACCTGGTTATTGACAATCTCATGGCCCTGCGGAGTATGCATCCAGCTATTCGAAGCCAGTATCCACGTGGCCGATATCAATGTACCAAGGGCCACCATGACTGTGGAAAAGAAATGCAATCCCGGCCCCACGCGCTTCCAGCCAAAAAGCATCACACCTAAAAAGCCGGCTTCCAGAAAGAAAGCGGTCAGAACCTCGTACGCCAGAAGCGGCCCGGTTATTCCGCCGGCAAAATCCGAGAAAGCGCTCCAGTTAGTTCCAAACTGATACGCCATGACAACGCCCGAAACCACGCCCATTCCAAAGTTCACGGCGAATATCTTGATCCAGAAATGATAAAGATCGCGGTAAATGACATTTGAGGTGCGCAGCCAACAGGCTTCGAGCACCGCAAGATAGCTGGCGAGGCCAATAGTGATGGCCGGAAAAATAATGTGGAACGAAATCGTGAAGCCAAATTGAATGCGGGACAACATCAAGGCATCAAGTTCCATTCCTGCGCTCCTTCCTGTGGATGATAATGGCTGGCGTTGACATACGCCCATTGGCCGGCTCGCATTTCCGGTCGCAAAACAGCGTCAACGGCCAACTCATGGGCCACACTATAGCGCCACTTTCCCTGTCGAACTAGACAAAAACCCTGTAAACGACAATGGCTAGACCGTAGCCACGCCGACATCGTTCATGGGCATGTCGTTTGCCGCTGCATGGTATGACTAAGGAGCGTTTATGGCAGCAATGACTACTGTGGCCCAGCTTGGTAACCAACTGCGCACTGCAGTTGCGTTTCCACGCAAGCGCGCGGCGACAGCTCATGACATCGCTTCTCAAGATGCCTTGACCGAGAAGCTCGCCGGCGTACTGGGCCTTTCCTATTTACCCCATTACCAACCTCCCGATGCGGAGGCCGGCAATGATATTTATTACGTTCCAGCACACACCTTGGTGCGCGCCAGCGCTTACGAAGGTACTGAGTCGTACCTGCGTGCCATCCGGGACGATTGGGGTCTGTTCGGGGGAATCGTGCCTTACGATTTCGTCGCAACCAAGGCCATTACGCATAGCCTGCTGCACAAAGAAGCCGCTGCGCCCGAAGGATGGAGCCATGCCTTTGGCCAAGACGTGGCGTCGTCCACCCTGATGGGTTTTACGGTGTTCAGTCCTGAGGACGCACGAATCGCGGGTGCTCGGCTACTGGGACTGGGCCCGGTGCGTGTAAAGCCAGTCCAGGCGAGCGGAGGCCGTGGGCAGGTTATCGCCCATGACATGGGACAACTTGACGCGGTGCTGGCAGAGCAGGATGAAATTGAAATGGCGCGTTGGGGCCTCGTTCTCGAGGAACAACTTGACGACGTCGAGACATTTAGTGTCGGCCAAGTTCGTATCAACGGCCTTACGACTTCTTATGTGGGTACCCAGTCGTTGACGCTCGACAATGAAAGGCAACTCGTTTACGGCGGCTCAACACTGTTATGCGTGCGAGGCGGTTACGACGAGTTGTTGACCCTGCAGCTTTCAGAGCAATACCGACAGGCCGTGCGAATGGCGCGGCAGTTCGACGCTGCGGCCCAACGCTCGTGGCCAGCCCTGCTCGCTTCGCGACGTAATTACGATGTGGCGCTGGGAACCACAGTCAGAGGCCAAGCAAAGATGGGTGTGCTCGAACAGAGCTGGCGCGCCGGCGGTGCCAGCTTCGCGGAAGCGTGCGCGATCGAAGCCTTTCTAAACTCCGAGCAGTTACGAGTTGTAAAGACAGCAACCCGCGAACGCTATGGAGAATCCTTCGTGGTTCCCGAGCATGCGCTCGTCGTGTATCGGGGAGATGACCCGGTGACGGGCTTCATTACAAAATACGGGCTGATAGAGGCTTATGGGAACGCTAAGTGAAACTGTCATGATCCCTGTCGAAGGACAGGAAATCGCAGGGACATTTCTTGAACCGTCAAACAAAGTACCCGGCGTGCTCTTCGTCCATGGCTGGGGGGGCAGCCAGGATTTTGACCTGCGCCGTGCGCGCGGGCTGGCCGGCCTGGGTTGTGTGTGCCTGACCTTTGACCTGCGCGGGCATGCCGCCACGCTGGAGCAGCAGCGCAAGGTTTCACGCGAGGACAACCTCCGGGATGTCATTGCCGCTTACGATCTGCTGGCCGCACACCCTGCGATCGATACATCCGCCATCGCCGTTGTCGGAAGCAGCTACGGAGGTTATCTGGCCGCGATTCTGACAAGTGTACGGTCAGTAAGGTGGCTGGCTCTGCATGTGCCCGCCTTGTATCAGGATGACCAATGGACCTTGCCCAAGCGGCAGCTTAATCGAGAAAGCCTGGCCGAATATCGACTGACCACGGTCGGTCCGACCGAGAACCGCGCCTTGGCCGCCTGCCGACGATTCAAGGGGGACGTGCTGATAGTCGAAGCCGAGCACGATGACTTCGTCCCCCACTCCACCATCATGAACTATCGGGCCGCTTTTCGCGAAGCACACTCGTTGACGCATCGAATGCTCGACGACGCTGACCATGGCCTGACCCGCAAGGAAGCCCAACGCTCGTATACGTCGATTTTGTTGAACTGGGCGACCGAAATGGTGGTTGGCGCACGCATATCTACGGGTCGGGTATGAAACTTGCATGGTCAGGCGGCATCAAGTTACGTGGAGCATTGCATGCCAGAAGGAACCGGGCAAACAGTCAAGGTTTTGACTGTTAACGTACACAAAGGATTCACGATATTCAACCGGCGCTTTATCTTGAGCGAACTTCGTGATGCAATTCGCAGCACCGCCCCTGACATCATTTTCTTGCAAGAAGTTCTGGGTGAGCACCATCGCCACGCTGCCCGTCTTCATGGCTGGCCAACCACTTCACACTACGAATATCTGGCCGACAGTATCTGGTCCGACTTCGCCTATGGCCGTAACGCAGTATATCCAGCGGGCCATCATGGCAATGCGGTGCTGTCCAAGTACCCCATCACCACTTACGATAATCACGACGTCAGCGTAAGCCGTCATGAGGCCCGCGGCATACTGCATTGTGTGCTTGAGGCCCCCGGCAATGGTCTGCGCCTGCATGCGGTATGTGTCCATCTTGGACTGCGCGAAACGCATCGCAGACGCCAGTTGAGTCGACTGTGCGAACTGGTGAGCACCACTGTACCCGAAGGAGAGCCCGTCATTGTTGCCGGCGACTTCAACGACTGGCGACTCAAGGCAAGCAAACATTTGAGCGAATGCGGGCTGGTTGAGGTGTATGCGCAGGCAGGGGGTCAGCCCATCCGTACCTTCCCCGCGCGCTGCCCGCTGCTGAGGCTCGACCGCATCTATGTAGGCAACGTAGCCAACGCACGCCCCGTGCCCATGGCACCACGTCCGTGGAACGGGCTTTCAGATCATTTACCCCTGGTTGCGGAGGTGATCGTATGAACAGCCCATGGCGTGAAGGCAATGAATTCTTCCTGCTGGAAAACGGAGAGGCTTATTACCCACGCGTTTTCGAGGCAATCGCAGACGCCAGAACCGAAGTGCTCATCGAGACCTTCATACTCTTCGATGACAAGGTGGGTCGTGAGCTGAGAAAAGTCGTCATTGACGCCGCAAATCGAGGAGTGCAGGTCGATATTACGGTCGATGGCTACGGATCCGACACATTGTCCGAAGAATTCATCAAGGGACTTGCAGATGCCGGGGTGCGGCTGCACGTTTTTGATCCGCGACCACGATTATTGGGCGTACGGACGAACCTATTCCGACGCATGCATCGCAAGATAGTTGCGATCGACGGAGAGATTTCCTTCATCGGTGGCATCAACTTTTCAATTGACCATCTGGCCGAGTTTGGACCGATGGCCAAGCAAGACTACGCGGTGGAAGTGCGCGGCCCTCTGGCGACGGACATCGCTAACTTTGCGCGTGGCATGCTCAAGGCCGCGAAGGTCGGGCGGCGCAGATGGCGCCGGCCCGCGCGACTTGCCCCACCTACCGGTGATGCCAGCGGGCGGCTGATCGTCCGGGACAATGGAGCAAACCCTACAACCATTGAAAATGCGTACCGCGTGGCAATCCGAGCGGCCGCTCGAGACGTACTCATCGCCAATGCGTACTTTTTTCCAGGCTATCGCTTGCTTCGTGAACTGGTGAATGCCGCTAAGCGCGGAGTCAGAGTCCGGTTGATTTTGCAAGGGGAGCCAGACATGCGGTTCGCCCAGAGAGCAGCAGAAATGCTTTACGACTACCTGGAATCAGCCGGCGTGCAAATTTACGAGTACTGTGATCGCCCGCTGCATGGCAAAGTGGCCTGTATAGATGGTCAATGGTCGACAGTGGGCTCCAGCAATCTGGACCCTTTTAGCCTGGCCTTGAATCTCGAAGCGAACGTCATTATTCATGACAGAGCCTTCAATCAAGTCCTCCGAGAAAACCTTGAGCGGTTGATTGCGAACCATTGCCGCAGGATTGCTCAACCCCGCACCCAACGAGGTCGCCTGCATCGTCCGTGGACAAGCGTGCTGGTGTTTCACTTCTTGCGGCGATTTCCGGCATGGGCGGGGAGTCTTCCCGCACATAAGCCGCGTCTGGAAACAGTGAGTGTAGACACCATCACCGACGATGGAACCCAGGAGCCGGCATGAACGCCCAATTTTTCCGCAATACGGCGAAACGAATCCGGTGGCCGCTAGTGACCAAGGTTATCACTGCGCTGATGGTCATCGCGGTCGTCGTTCTGCTGTTCAATCTGGCTCGTCAGTTGGACTGGGGTGAGGTGCTGCAATCTGCTAGAGAAATAGGGGCACCCACGTTAGCTGCGGCGATGGGCGTCGCGATTTTGGGTCACCTTGTCTATACGACCTTCGACTTGCTGGCCAAACGGTATGCCGGAACACCTCTTCCGGTCTGGAAGGTGATGGGCATTTCGTCGCTCAGCTACGCGATGAATCTCAACTTGGGCGTTCTGGTTGGTGGCGTGGCCATCCGATTTCGACTTTACAATCGACTAGGTGTTCGCGCGGCCATCGCTGGCAGGGTCGTCGCATTCAGCACCTTGACCAATTGGATCGGGTATGGATGGCTGGCCGGCGTACTTTTCATGATTGGTGCCGTTCCCCTGCCAGGAAACTGGGACATTGGGCGCAGCGTCTTGCAACTTATAGGCTTGGGCATGGTCACTGCCGTGGTCGTGTATCTGGCGATGTGTGCCTTTTCCCGGCGTCGATCCTGGACCCTTCGACGTCACCGTATTGAACTGCCCCCCGTGAAACTCGCCCTTGCCCAATGCGGACTGGCGGCCATATCCTGGTCTTTGATGGGCGCGATCATCTACATTCTTCTGGGGCAACAGGTGGAATACACCGCCGTCCTGGGTGTATTGCTGTTTTGCAGTATCGCCGCGCTGATTGCGCATATACCCGGTGGACTGGGTGTAACCGAAGCTATTTTCGTGGGGGCGCTCGCAGGTGCCCTCCCTGCCCACCAGGTTCTGGCTGCGGTGCTCACGTATCGAATCGTGTACTGCATCGTGCCGCTTGCCATTGCGCTGCCTGCGTACCTAATTACGGAAGCGCGTCTGCGACGAGGCACCAAACCGCGGTCAACGCGTAGAAAAGCCGTCAAGCGTCACGACACTGCTGAACCAAGACACGCGACAGCCCCCTCTCCCTAGCTTTTGTCCGGGCATGAATGGAGATAAACATGACAACTCGCAAACCCCAATCAGAGTCTGAGATCCAACAAGATGACACTCCTCGAGAAAAACAAAAAAGTCATGGAGATCAGCAAAACCGCAGCAAGAAAGATGGCCATACGAGTCAGATCGGATCAAGCCAGGACCAACAGAGCAACCGTCCCCAAGCACCCCGCGGGACATCCCGTTAACTGCTGACCTTCAGGATTCACGGGCCTGTCTGCCGGCACGATTCTTGCTGGCCGACAGGCATCATCATTCCTCGAAGAGGACGAACTCATGGCTCGCGTCATTTGGAAAGGCGCCATCGCCTTTGGCTTGGTAAACGTCCCGATTGTGCTGCACGCCGCCACACGCGTCACACGCCTGGATTTTGACTGGATCGACAAGCGGGACAACGCTCCCGTGGGATACCAGCGGATTAACAAGCACACCGGAAAACCCATTGAAAGTGAAAACATAGTCAAGGGTTACGAATATGAGAAAGGCGATTACGTGTTTCTGAGCGATGAGGATTTCAAGCGAGCCAACTCAGCAGCCACCCAATCGGTGGATGTACTCAACTTCGTAAAGGCCGACGACGTTCCCCTATATTACTTCGACACGCCGTATTACCTGGCCCCTGACAAACGAGGCGCAAAGGGCTATGCACTCTTCCGCGAAGTTTTGCGGGAAAGCGGCCTGATAGCCCTGGCGTCTGTCGTGTTGCACACACGACAGTATCTCGCCGCCATCCTGCCGTTGGACGACGTGCTAATGCTCGTCACCATGCGCTATGCAGACGAAATCCGGGACGCCAGCGAGCTCGAGATTCCAACGGGCAAAGAAAGCATGCCCAACGCCCGCGAAATGGAGATGGCCTCAAAGTTGCTAAAAGACATGACCGCTCCGTGGGATCCAGAGCAGTACCGCGACGAATATCGGGATGACTTGATGGCCACCATTGAGGAAAAGATCGAATCAGGACGGACCCATGCAGTCGAGGAAGCCGACGCCCCGCCACGACGGCAATCGGGAAAAGTCATCGATCTGATGTCAATGCTTCAACGCAGCATCGATGAACGGAAAGGCTCGCCGAAAAAAACCTCGAGCGCAAGCAAGAAATCAGAAAGCCGGCCGGCGCGCAAGGCGAGCAAGACGCCAGAAAAAAAGTCGGCGGCGAAGAAATCGTCTTCCAGTCGGAAGGCCGCATCCACTACAGCGCGCAAGAAAAAAAGCGCCTGAAGTAAAGACACAGAATGAGCTGCCCCGCTGGGTGGGGTAGCAGCACGTGTCGCGAGGAGTTTCTCTTTGAAGCAAGCTTTGCAAACGTATCGCGAAAAGCGTGATTTCGATATCACGGCAGAACCAAAGGGTGCTGCCCGTCAACGAAAAGGAACGTCCCATCCCAGTTATGTCATTCAGCGTCATGAGGCGCGACGGCTGCATTACGACTTTCGTCTCGAAATCAATGGAGTCCTGGTCAGTTGGGCCGTCCCCAAAGGTCCATCACTCGACACCTCCGTCAAACGTCTGGCTGTTCATGTCGAAGACCACCCGCTGGAATATGCGAAGTTTGAAGGCGAGATTCCTAAAGGTCAGTACGGTGCGGGCCACGTTGAAATCTGGGATAAGGGATGTTGGATTCCGGAGTCGGATCCCATCGAAGCACTCAAAAAAGGACGACTCAAGTTTCAGCTTGATGGCGGCCTGCAAGGCCGGTGGCTTTTGGTACGTACAGGTAAGGAAAGTGAACAATGGCTACTGCGAAAGCTCGAGGATGAGCACGCGGTGCCGGGTCACGACGCGGAAACCGATGGAAACCCAGGCATGAAGGCAGAGAACGGAACACAAAATAGTCGGTCGGGTGCAGCCCGAAAGGCCGAGACGAAGGCCACGACCAAATCGGCCACCAAGGCCTCAAAACAATCCAGCCGGAAATCTGCTCAGAGATCCACGAATAAACCTTCCACGGATGCGAAGTCCACGGCATCGAAAGCCGCTCTGCCAACCAGCTTGGAGCCGCAATTGGCCACACTCGTTGACCGCCCGCCGGCAGGAAAAGGTTGGTCGTACGAGGTCAAGTACGACGGCTATCGCATTGTCTGCCGTGTCGAACGCGGGAAAGTCAGTTTGCTGAGCCGCAGCGGCAAGAGCTGGAACGTACGAATGAAGAATCTGGCCAGCGATCTGGCGGAACTGGACCTTGGAGAAGGCTGGATAGACGGCGAAGTCGTTTGTTTTGACGAACGGGGCATCAGCAACTTCCAGGCATTACAACAGGCGCTTGACGGCCACGCCAAGGATCTGGTCTTTGTGGCTTTTGACCTCCCCTTCTGGAATGGCATCGATTTACGTCAGTTTCCGCTGTTGGAGCGCCAGCAACGTCTGGCGGATCTTCTCGAACCGGTGCCGGCCGACGCGCCCATCATGCTCACGCAAATGCTGGATGTTGCCAGCGATACTGAAGGCGCCTCCGCCTGGACGGAAGCCTGCCGGCTAAGTCTTGAAGGTCTCATTTGCAAGAAATCCGATTCCCCTTATGTTTCCGGGCGAAGCACCACGTGGTTGAAACTCAAATGTCGGCCACGTCAGGAGTTCGTGGTAGGTGGCTACACCGCCCCTTCGGGATCTCGGTCACATTTTGGCGCCCTGTTGGTAGGTTTGCGCGACGGCAAGCGGCTTACCTATACGGGACGCGTGGGCACCGGCTTCAATCAGCAGTCGCTCGAGCTGATGTACGACAAACTCAAGTCGCTTCATCGGAAGACCAGCCCTTTTAGCGGGCCAGTTGAGTCCAATGGCCGATATGGAAGAGGCAACAATGACATTCAGTGGGTGACACCGAAGCTGATCGTGGAGGTGAACTATGCTGATCGAACTGACGATGGCCTTTTGCGGCAGGCGTCCTTTCGAGGCCTCCGCGAAGATAAACCAGCCTCAGAGATTACAGGCGAGGAAACAGCACCTATAGAAGCCGTGGAGGCAGACGCTAACAAGGAAAAGAACGGCAGGACTAAGTCCACGAGACGCAAGTCTGAGACCAAGACGGCGGCGAAGGGCGGCCCGGTTACTGTCGGCGAGGTCAAGGTCACTCACCCAGACCGCATCATCTTCACCAAACCGGACCGCAGCAAACTCGATCTGGTCAACTATTACGCCGAAGCCTCTGAATGGATCCTGCCCCACTTAGAAAATCGGCGTGTCGCTCTTCTTCGCTGCCCTCAAGGCACGAACGAGACTTGTTTTTTCCAGAAACATCTTCACGGCAAATTGCCCCAGGGCGTGGCGCTGGATGAGGATCAAGTCATTATCGAGAGCGAACGGGGTCTGCTGGAACTCGCCCAATACGGGGTCATCGAGTTCCATACTTGGGGTTCATCCCTGCCCGCACCCGAAAAACCCGATCGCATCACCCTGGATCTTGACCCCGATCCCAACATTCCGTGGGCCGACGTCGTCATTGCTGCTCGTCTGGTTCAACGTCTCATGGAAGATGCAGGCTTAACGCCCTTTCTGAAAACCACGGGCGGCAAGGGCTTGCACCTGGTTGCGCCCATCAAGCCTTCACACTCCTGGGACACCGTCAAGGAATTTTCACGGGCCATGGCTGCATATTTGGCCCGTGAAGCTCCTAACCAGTTCACAGCCAGCGTTTCTAAAGCGAGGCGAAAAGGCGTTGTTTTCGTGGATTATCTGCGCAATGGCAAAGGCGCCACGGCAATCGCTGCATTTTCCGCTCGCGCGCGTCAAGGGTCTCCTGTGTCCATGCCAGTGGCTTGGGAAGAGCTCGATGCAAAGAGGGACATGCGTGCAGCGTATTTCAACATCCAGAACGCCCTGAAACATCGCAGTAAACAGGGGGAGGATCCTTGGCATGCATACAACGCCAGCCGTAAAGCTCTTCGGCTGGCCTTCCGCAACGAACTGAAGGACTGAAAGCCAGGCTCGCGATATGCACCACGCACCACACCCCCAAGTTCGTTTTCGGCGAGCATCACCCCACCCAAAAGGAACCGACGCTCCGGCTCCAGCTGGGGTAAACGTTCAGTCCTTTCGTTTGCGCTCCTCGATTCCGCCGGGATCTCGAACGTCGTCATCCGAGATACGGGTGGCAGCAAATTCCAGTCGGCGCCTTGCCTATTGGGATCTGCGGGGTGATTGCCGACTGTTCGCTGCTGATCGTTATCTTGCTTCACGTCTTTCTGATCCGGCTTGGACAGTCGGTCGGTCCCACGCATCGATTCGGGCGATCCGCCGGAGTTGTGCGGTTCTGACTTGTCGGCCTTGGCCAGTTTCTCACTTGCCGGCTTCTTCTCGTACATTTGACGCTCGCCAGCGTCACCCGTGCTCTTATGAGTAGTCATTCTTACCTCCGTGAAGTGTCGGAGGACATGCACTTGCCCAATAACAAACCGATTACACCCGCAATGCAAACTGCCTTCCACGCATGTTCGTGCACGCATTGATCGGTGGCTCGCGACACCGCGTGATAGCTCTCTTTCAAAGAGTGACCGTAGCTTCCCGCCTCCCGGCGTGCCACGTCCAGCTGCTTTTTAAGCCGATCGCGTGCCGCGTCGACTTCCGAGCCGCCATAACTTGCCGTAGTACGCAGAAGTTCGTCTGCGCTGCTGATCAGATCACGCAGATTGGCGACAACTTCATCGCGCTTTTCGATGACGTCTTCACGTTGAGGATTTCGGGCCATGATTGCTCCTTGTTTGCCTGGGCTGCTCGAGATAAGCAGCTTCCAAGGCAAAGAGCAGCAAGCCGTATGCCGATTGCTGACAGCCTAAAACCGTTCGGCCGGCAGGTGGTCGATTCCCGGGGTCTGTTGCGGATCGACCCCCGGCATGAGGTCGGGGATGCTGTCCGGCGGCGTGCCCCGTGAAGGTTTGGGCCCGCTAGGGAGCCCGCCGGGCGCCCGGTTGGCTTCAGAGGATTTGGGTAGGAATTTGGAGTGTGCGTCATTCTGCATCGCTTGACTCTCCTTCAAGTATGTTGCGGCGCGCCACCCCCGCTTGCTTGGCCTCGACAGATGTTCATACGAGTTCTCGTTGGTGTGGCGCCGTCAGATCCAGATGTGGGCCCGCAGGCACGATGCCGGTGGGATTGATCTGGGTATGGCTGCGGTAATAGTGTTCCTTGATGTGTCGCATATTCACCGTGGACGACACTCCCGGGAATTGATAAAGCTCGCGCGTGTATCCCCATAGAGCTGGAAAATCAACAACACGCTTGTAATTACACTTGAAGTGACTGTAATAAACCGGATCAAAGCGCAACAACGTGGTGAACAATCTCCAATCCGCCTCGGTAAGCATGTTGCCCAAAAGATAACGTTGCTTCAAAAGACGACGCTCGACTGTGTCGAGAGCATCGAAAAGCTCACCGACTGCCTGCTCGTAGGCATCTTGAGTCGTCGCAAACCCGGCCTTGTATACGCCGTTATTAATCTTGTCGTAGACGAGCGCATTGATCTCATCGATGTCAGTTCGGAGCGATTCAGGATAATAGTCGCCGGGTGCTGCGCCAATCGAATCAAATGCGCTGTTGAACATGCGAATTATCTCGGACGACTCGTTGCTGACGATTGTCCTACGCTTCGTGTCCCACAGTACCGGAACTGTCACACGGCCCGTGTAGCCGGGTTGCGCCAAGGTATAGAGCTGGTACAAGTAGCTCGCATGATTGACGTGATCTGGAATCACACCTTCGTCGGGAGCGAATGTCCAGCCATCACGACTCATCAAGGGGTTGACGACAGACACACCGATCATCGATTCGAGCTTTTTGATGGCACGAAAGATCAGGCAGCGATGCGCCCACGGACAGGCCAGCGAAACATATAAGTGATAGCGACCTGCCTCTGCCTTGAACCCCCCCTCTCCTGATGGTCCCGCTGATCCATCGGCAGTGACCCAATTCCGGAACTGCGCCTCCGTACGAACGAATCGACCACCCGTAGATTTCGTGTCATACCATTTATCGGTCCATTGCCCGTCTACCAGTAAACCCATGGATCACCTATTTTCAGAAATATCAAAACCCGAAAGCTCCTCGAGTATGGGGCAATCGGGGCGGTCGTCGCCATGGCAGCAGTTTGCCAGAACTTGCAACTGGTCTCGAATGGATTGAAGTTTGGCGATGTCCTGATCGAGCTCGACAATATACTGATGTGCCAACCTCTTTACATCGTGACTCTTTCGGTCTTTGTCTTTCCAGAGACCAATCAGAGTCCGGATTCGATCCAGAGAGAAGCCAAGATCGCGGGCGCGCTTTATGAACCGGAGGGTCTGAACCTCGGTGTCTCCGTACTGACGGTAGCCTGACTCCGATCGTCTGGCAGTCGGCATTAGCCCAACACTTTCGTAGTAGCGTATCATTTTTGCGGTTACACCCGAAGCCTCGGCTGCCTGCCCTATATTCATGAAAGCACCTCCGCTGCGTTAACCCACGAATCGTGGGCCGTTTCATTAACCTTATCACGGGGTAATGGTTGACCGACGCGACTCGATTTAAGCCCCGAGAAGTCTTTAAGACGCGCCCGTTTTCGTATATAAAGCTGAATATGAAAAAACTAGCATTTGCTTGCATATTCACGCGCTGAATTGCAGCACGCGACAATTCGAAAACTGCTCTCAGGAAGAGACATGAAAAAAGCAACGTTAATTCTTGCGCTAGCCGGCATGACGGTGTTGACCGCATGCCAGACCCCGTCTAACGGCCAATCCCGAAATTCCGAGTTCAACTGTATCGCTGGCACAGTAGGCGGCGCCATAGTGGGTGGCCTGCTTGGCAGCACTATCGGAGGTGGAACCGGCCGCACCGCCGCTACGGCGGTGGGAATCGGGGCGGGCGGCTATCTTGGAAACCGGATGGGGTGTAAATAATGAAAAAGAACAAATTACTGCCGATCACATTGATCTTGGGTTTGTCTTTCGCACTGGCGGGCGCGCCACAAGCTCAGACTGCCGCGCAGCCCGAACTAACGCCAGAACATTTCAAGCAACTCGATCGAAATGACGACGGGGGTATCAGCCGGGACGAATACGAAGCCTTCATGCGTGAGTCGTTCAACAAGCTCGATACCGATGGCAACAAACGCTTGAGCAAGGCCGAGGCCAGCAAAGTTCTGACCTCCGAGCAATTTGAGGCCGTCGATGTGAACAAGGACGGCGAACTCACATTAGATGAATTCATCGCGCACACCATGCGCGACTTCGACCGCCACGACTATGACGGCGATGGTGTACTTCAACCGTAGACTGAGTACCTGAACGCGCCATGACGGCTCGCTGTTCCACATGCAGTAGGCCGTTGGAGGCAACTGACTGGAGAATCAGCATGAGCCGTATGAAAGCCTCGGATTTTCACCCCCATGTCCTGAAACTGTTCGATCAATACGTCCATGGTGCCCTCGATCGACGAGGGTTCCTCAGGCAGGCATCGCGCTATGCAGTGGGAGGTATCACCGCCACTGCATTGCTAGACAGCCTGTCTCCCAATTTCGCGTGGGCTGTGCAGGTCGAGGAATCCGATGGCCGCGTTCAGGCAAGCAGGGTCGAATACCCCTCGCCCCAAGGCAGCGGAACCATGCAAGGATATCTGGCTGTGCCCACACAGGGCGAGCAGAAGCTGCCCGCGATCGTCGTCTACCATGAAAACCGGGGCCTAAACCCCTATATCGAAGATGTAGCGCGCCGGCTGGCCACCGAAGGCTATATGGCATTTGCCCCTGATGCTCTGGCCCCGCAAGGGGGCTACCCGGGCGACGAAGATAAGGCACGCGCCATGTTCGCCGACCTGGATCAAGTCAAAACGCTCGAAGATCTGTTCGCTGCGGTGGACTTCATAAAAGGGCATGAGCGCTTCAATGGACGCTACGGCGCCATCGGCTTTTGCTATGGCGGTGGCGTAGTCAATAAGCTGGCCACTCGCCGCTCCGACCTAGCCGCTGGGGTACCCTTCTATGGTCCGCAACCCACCGAAAAGGACGCCGCGAACATCTCCTCGCCATTGCTGTTGCATTTCGCTCAGAACGATGAGCGAATGAATGCGGGCTGGCCCGCGTTTGAACAGGTTTTGAAGAAAAACAGTGTGGACTACCAAGCCTATTTTTACGACGGCACCCATCATGGCTTCCACAACGACACAACACCCAGATATGACGAAGATGCTGCCAAACTGGCGTGGCGACGCACGCTGGAATTCTTCGACAAGCATCTGAAGCAATAGCCGAGCTTTCGGGGCGTCGACTATCGCATCAGGAGATCTGCTCGATCACTGGATGGGGTTGGCCCGACCAGCTCAGACGGTAGGCCGGGCCGCGCCTGACATTGCCTACCAGTGCCGGCCGAAAACACGCCAGGTTAGTACCGGCCTGGCGGCGTACGCTCGGATAGACCACGCCCATCGAGCCACATTCGAGCAAGCGTTGCGCAAGCTCTTGCGATGCCACGTAGCTGGAGGGGTCCAGGCACTGGGCATAGAGTGGTGCATCGCGCAGATCGTGGAACTCGGCACTGAAGTCGGCCAGCAACGCCTGATAACTGACGCTATCGAAGAAGTAATCAATCTCGGCGTACTCAACGGTCTTATGAAACACGATCTCGGCCAGTGCCGTTTGCACGTCAAATGCGCAATACCAGGCACCACGTTCGCCCGTGTTGAAACGACTGCCTTCAGGACGAGGATACGTGAAAGCGGCGTTAACGATGCGAAAATTTGGCACGCCAAAGACGAGCTCATCCATCCCAATACCCGCCATGCCGCCCCGTTCTGCGCGCAACCGTTGATTGGTGGCGTTGTCGAGGGTAAACAAATCCGCAAGGTGGTCGCGGTCTTCTGACAGGGCGGCCAGAACGGAATCTTCCTGATCAGCAAATCGCGACGGAAGCAGCCGGTGGGTGTCGAGCTGGCGTATCAATGATGTGGGCGGCAGTGACTGCACGAGCTACACGCCTCCACGTCGGGCATCCAGCAATTGCCTGACGGCCTGCATGGCAAGCAGCCCGCCTTCCATCATGTAGACCAAGGGTGTGCGACCCGTAAACAATGCATTACGGTTTGGCATGTGCACCCATTTGTCGGCGAGATCGTCTCCATACAAAATATGAAGCGATTTATATATGCCGAGCAGGTACGAAATACGCGTAAGCCTATCCACCTCGAGCACTCGCTGAGGCTTCTTTTTCCACTCGTAAAACGAGCTGCTGGAAACTCCGCCCAATAGCACGCAAGCATCTTCGTCGCGAAGATTCCACGCCTGTGCCAACTTGAAAAAGCCCTTCAGGGCGGAGCCCGACAAGCGTTCTCGTACCGGCCGAGCGTTAAGGTCGACGATGGGGGTGGGCTCGAAACGGCTGTATGGGTAGGCGAAAGCGGCGGTCATGATTTTCTCCGTTTACGGTCATTTTAACCTCCGAATCTGGAAAAATCCACTATTTCAGCGACTTACGGACTAACTGATCCACCATTTGTGCAATTTACCGGCTCATTGAGAGTGAAACCGCGCCCCCAATATCGCGTGATCGTCAAAGAATCTCGTCGACCGCTTCGATTGGTCGCGCCAAACGCGTACCTTTTTCCGTGACGACAAATGGGCGGTTGATAAGTATGGGATTGGCCGCCATGGCGTCCAGCAGTTCATCATCCGTGGCGTCCTGCAATCCCAGCTCTGCATATACCGACTCTTTCGAGCGTATGGCTTCGCGCGGTGTAAGACCGGCGTCGCGTATCAGTGCTGCGAGTTGCTCGCGAGTAGGAGGAGTCTTGAGATATTCGACAATCTCGGGTTGCCGTCCGGCATCAATCAGCTTCTGAAGCGTGTTTCGAGAGGTGCTGCAACGAGGGTTGTGATAGATGGTGGTCATTGCCTATGTACTCCATATGAAAACCACTGCAAAGTATTGCATTGATTCTATACGAGCAAGATTCTTGCAATTTGGCGCGCCGCTGTAATACCCTATTTCGGTCCTATGGACTTCAACTATCAAAGCTTAAAACAAATCTACCGGAGACAATGCATGGAGTTGACGCTGTTGATCGAGCTGGCGCTGAACGGCCTCCAGTTCGGCCTCATGCTTTTCTTGCTGGCGGCGGGCCTCACGCTCGTCTTCGGCATCATGGATTTCATCAACCTCGCCCATGGCTCGCTTTATATGCTGGGCGCCTATTTTGCGGCGTCTTTCGTCATGGCAACCGATTCGTTCTGGTTAGGATTGATACTGGCAGTGGCGGCCACCATGGTGGCGGGCGTCATACTGGAAATGCTGGTCTTCCGCAGGCTCTACCAACGTAACCACATGTCCCAGGTTCTGGCAACCTTCGCGCTCATTCTGATCTTCAACGAAGGGGCGCGTATGGTGTGGGGTGAGCAGCCCTTGCGACTGAATACTCCAGCCATCTTCTCGGAGCCCGTGCAAATAATGCCTGGCTTCTACTACTCGTCATTCCGACTGTTCATCATAGTCACCGGTCTTGCGGTTGCCGCGGCGCTTTATGTACTGGTTACTAAAACCCGCGTGGGCATGCGTGTTCGTGCTGGCGCCTCAAACCGCGAAATGGCCACTGCCATGGGGGTGAACATAAAAACAATCTTCACCCTGCTCTTCGCCTTTGGCGCCGCACTATGCGCCATTGCCGGTGCCCTGCTCGGCACCATCCTGTCCGTACAGGTAGGTATGGGCGAGAGCATTTTGATTCTGGCTTTCGTGGTGATTGTTGTGGGTGGAATCGGCTCCATCCGCGGTGCACTGATTGGATCGATATTGGTGGGCTGCGTGGATACCATCAGCCGGACACTGCTGCCTTCGATGCTGCACGCCATCATGCCGGCAGCCGTGGCTTCGAGTCTGGGGCCGGCGCTGGCATCAATACTGATCTATCTCCTGATGGCTGGGGTGCTGTTCTTCAAGCCCGAAGGCCTGTTTCCCGCCCGTAGCTAAGGAGCCACCATGAAGAGCACATTGCATCACCGTATGTCGGGCCCGTGGATGGTCGTCCTGCTTATCCTGCTGTTCGCGTTCCCTCCGGTGGCTACGCTATTTGGACAGGAGTTCTACATCAGTTTCGGCTCGCGCCTGATCATCTTCGCCTTGGTCGCCTCAAGCCTCAATCTCATTCTGGGCTTTGGTGGTATGGTCAGTCTGGGACATGCCGCCTACTTCGGAACAGGTGCCTATGTTGTGGCCATTCTCATGTATCACGACATCGCTTCGGGATGGATCAGCTGGCCGGCCGCCATGCTGTTGGGCGCCGCGCTGGCGTTCTTGATCGGTCTCGTCTGCCTGCGCACACGAGGTGTGTATTTCATCATGATCACCCTCGCCTTTGCGCAAATGACCTATTACATATTCGTGTCGTTGCGCAGCTATGGGGGTGACGACGGCCTGGCCATTACAAGGCGGTCTTCGCTTGGATTGGATCTGGCGTCCGACACCGTTTTTTACTATGTCTGCCTGGTCCTGACCGTATGGGTGCTCTTCTTCATGCATCGCCTCATCAATGCCCGATTCGGTCGGGTGTTGCAAGGGATCCGCGAGAACGAGACCCGCATGCAGGCCATCGGCTACCCGGTATTTCGGTATAAGCTGGTTGCCTTCGTGATTGCCGGCGCCATTGCCGCCCTCGGAGGCGCCTTGTTCGCCAACCAAAACTACATGGCCAGCCCGAGCCAATTGCACTGGATGCAATCCGGCACACTGATGGTCATGGTTTTGGTGGGCGGGTTGGGATACTTCTTTGGCGGAGTCATTGGCGCCGTCACCTTGCTGGTGCTTGAAGAAATCCTCATGGCATACACCACACATTGGGCCTTTTACCTGGGCTTCATCTTGCTTGCCATTGTGCTGTTCCTGCCCAACGGGCTGGCCAGCCTCACACTGCGCAAAGGCGAAGGCGCCACAGGAGCCAAGTCATGACAACCCCAATACTAGAGTTGCGCGGACTGGTGCGTCGTTACGGAGGCATCTTGGCCACCGATCATCTGGACCTGACCGTTTACGAAGGCGAAACCCATGCCATCATAGGACCGAACGGTGCCGGCAAGACGACCCTCATCCAGCAGATATCCGGTGGCCTCAGCCCCGACGAAGGTAGAATCGTCTTTGACGGTAAGGACGTCACTCATTTACCCATGAACCAGCGAGTCCATCTGGGTCTGGCGCGCTCTTACCAGATCACCAACATCTTTCGTCAATGTACCGTGCTGGACAACCTTGCACTGGCAGTCCAGGCTCGACTGGGTTCAAGCATGCGGTTCTGGAAACCAGCACTGTCAGAATCACAGGTATTTAAAGAAGCCCGCGAGCTGGCCGAAAAAATTGGTCTCGACAAACGCCTCGAAACACTGTCGGGCAACCTGGCCCATGGTGAACAGCGGCTGCTCGAAGTCGGGCTGGCGCTGGCCACACGCCCGCGTCTGTTGCTGCTTGACGAGCCGATGGCAGGCATGGGGCCCAAGGAATCCCGCAGCCTGATGCCTCTGGTCCAATCACTAAGCGAAGAGCTGTCCGTACTTCTGGTCGAACACGACATGGAAACCGTATTCCAGTTGGCAGACCGAATCTCGGTGTTGGTATCAGGTCGCGTCATCGCCACGGGCATCCCAGACGAAATTCGCCAAAACCCCGAAGTACGCAAAGCCTATCTGGGTGACGAGGTCAGTGCATGAAGCCCTTACTTGAAGTCAGCGCCATTGAAACCGCCTATGGAAGTAGCCAGGTTCTATTCGGAATCGATCTGACCATTCAGGCCGGTCAAACCGCCACGCTGTTGGGCCGTAACGGAATGGGTAAAACCACCACCGTGCGTTCAGTACTGGGCCTAACCCCCATTCGTGGTGGCACAATACAGTTCGACGGTCACGATGTCGGACATTGGAGCGCCGATCGCATTGCCCGCCTTGGGATTGCCGTTGTTCCCGAAGGCCGGCATATCTTCCCCAATCTGTCGGTTCGCGAAAACCTCATCGCGTTTGCATGCAACCGCAGCGGTACCGAGCAACCCTGGACACTCGAACGCGTCTACGAGCTGTTTCCCCGTTTGCACGAACGCTCAAACAACATGGGCAATCAGCTTTCCGGTGGTGAACAGCAGATGCTGGCCATTGGACGCGCACTCATGACCAATCCGAAACTGCTGATTCTTGACGAAGCCACCGAAGGACTGGCTCCCCTGATTCGTGAAGAGATCTGGCAGTGTCTAACCCAACTGCGCGACATGGGGCAAACCACGCTGGTCATAGACAAGTACGTTCAGAGGCTCATCGAACTTGCCGACCAGCACACCATAATCGAACGTGGCCAAGTGGTATGGACAGGGAGTTCCGATACGCTACGACAATCGCCTGAAATCTGGGAACGCTACGTGGGGGTATGACGAGCCGACGCGCGCACGGATATTTCAAGCCATTGCTCATGGCGCCTACCCCTGTAGGGTTTGAAGCGGCGTGCGCCCGTAGCGCTCTCGGTAACGGGTGCAAAAGCGTCCCAGGTGTGTAAAACCCCAACGAAGCGCGATGTCCGTCACCCGCGCCCCGGGAGCGGCTTCCATCAGGTCGGTATGCGCCCGCTGCATGCGCTGTTCACGCACGTAAGCCATGGGGGACATTCCATGATGCTCTTTGAATGCGGCGCAAAGCCCACGCACACTGGAGCCGCTGGCCTGGGCGATACGGCCAAGATCAATGGGGTCTTGCAAATGGGCACTGATGAACTCTTCGGCCAGCCGCACGTTACGACGTGCGGTACCGCTGCGCCTTTGCAGCCGTTCGGAATAGTTGTGTCGCTGGCAAAGCAGCAAGTGCTGAATAAGCGTTTCTTCCTGCGCGTGCACCCATTTGCTTGGCGGTCGGTTTCCCGGAACCTGAAACCAGCTTAACAAGGCGCTGATCTGGTGTTGCCACGAACGGCCTTGCGGAGTATCGAGTGCGAATTCGGGACAAAATTCCACCGGATGCTCGAGCTGTCCACCGAGCAGGTTGCTGCACGAGGCTTCAATGCGTTCCCGCGGCACTTTGAGCAGGAGCTGCTCACAGCCTTCGCTCCAGTCCAGGCGGATTGGTAGCGTGGGCGATATCAGCGCCCCCATACGTGAATCGGCAGCCACCACGGAGTCGCCGACACATATCTGTGCCGAACCCTGCAGCGGCACCTGAAAAAGCAGGAAGCGCCGAAGTTCGCCCGGAGCGATGTGAACAGCCGCGCCGTAACGCAGCAGAAAAAGCGAGACCTCTCCCAACTGTAGATGCCTTAGAAAGGAATCGACCTTGCCTGAGCGCCAGACAAGATCGTGCTCTTTTAGCGCGCCAGCGGTGGCAAGCTTGGCCTCTTGGGGATCGGTGGAGGCGAACAGGGGCGACGCATCGTACAGCGGAGTCAAGCCTGATTTAAACCATGGTTCCATCGTACGGCCCTCAGAAGCGGTTGAATGCATAGCCAAATGTTGCACGAGCTGGCCCAAATTTGCCAGAAAAGGATAGCCGCGCCGGTCCAACCTACACATCATATAAGGAAGCTCTGCACTTCGAAACCGCCTGAGATCAGGGCTTTCCACAGTACAACTGCATAAAAATACGGAGACAACGCATATGAAACCCGCCTCGTTCAAGCTGGGCATGCTCGCCGCTGCCATGTGTGCAGCCGCTTTAAGCTTTACGCCGGCCCACGCCGCAGATGCCATCAAGGTAGGCTTCCTTTCCACGCTATCTGGCCCGGGCGGCGCCCTGGGCATCGACATTCGCGACGGCTTTCAGCTGGCCCTCAAGCATGCCGGAGGCAAGCTGGGCGATCTGGATACTGAAGTCATCGTCGTCGATGATCAGCAAAAGGCCGACGTCGGCCGTCAGGCCACCGACCGCCTCATCAAGCGCGACCGCGTCGACGTCATGACAGGCATGGTGTTCTCTAACGTACTGCTGCCCCTGATGCCAAGCATCCTGTCCAGCGATACGGTTTATATCTCCACCAACACCGGCCCGGCCGATTATGCCGGCAAGGACTGCAATCAGAATTTCTTCGTGGTCTCGTGGCAAAACGAAGACATACCAGCTGCCATGGGCAAATATGTCACCGAGCAGAAGCACAAAAGCGTATTTCTGATCGCCCCCAATTATCCCGGAGGGCGCGAATCGATTGGCGGGTTCAAGCGTTTGTACAAAGGCGAGATCGCCGATGAAGTCTACGTCAAGCTCGGCCAGCTCGATTTCTCAGCAGAGCTTGCGCAAGCCCGCGCATCGGGCGCCGATTCCGTGTTTTTCTTCCTTCCCGGCGGCATGGGCATCAGCTTCATCAAGCAGCTCGAGAGCTCCGGGCTCTCTAAAAACATGAAGATCTACATGCCAGGGTTTTCCGGCGACCAGGACACCATCAAGGCTGTAGGCGACCCCATGTTGGGTACCTTCAATTCGTCGCAATGGTCGCCTGATCTGGACAATCCGCAGAACCAGAAATTTGTGGCCGACTTCGAAAAAGAATATGGGCGCATCCCGACTCTATACGCTTCCCAGGGCTATGACGCAGCCATGCTGCTCGACGCCGCCGTGCGCGACGTCAAGGGCAAGATCGAAGACAAGGACGCGTTCCGTCAAGCCTTACGGGCGGCGAACTTCAAGTCGGTACGCGGCAATTTCAAGTTCAACACCAACCAGTACCCCATCCAGGATTACTACCTGCGTGAAGTCGTCAAGGACGACCAGGGCCGTATCACCAACAAAGTCGTAAGCACCATTCTGGAGGACTACCAAGACCCCTTCGCCGCCGAATGCAAGATGGGTCAGTCGTAGGCAGTCATAAGCAGGAGCATCACCATGTCGTACAGCAACGAACGCATCGCTGAACTCGTCCGGCCGGACAGCGTCCACAAATCGGTTTACACCGACCCCGAGCTGTTCCAGCTGGAAATGGATCGAATTTACGGTCACGCCTGGATTTACGCCGGGCATGAAAGCCAGGTTCCCAATGTGGGTGATTACCACACTACCCTCATCGGCGACCAGGATGTCATCATGGTACGTGGCACCGACAACAAGGTCCACGTGCTTTACAACCGCTGCCCTCACAAGGGCGCCATGCTGGTGGCGCGCGGCAGCGGGAACGCGGGCAAGTTCTTCAGATGTCCATACCATGCCTGGACATTCAAGCTTGATGGCAATCATCTGGCCGCGCCGATCCGACGTGGCTTCGAAGGGACATCTTTCGATCCGGCCTCACCCGAGTTCTCGATGCGTCCGCTTGCACGTGTCGAAAGCTACCGTGGGTTTGTGTTTGTCAGCCAGGCCGCCGAAGGCCCCGCACTGCTTGATTTCCTGGGCGGCGTTCGTTCTTCCATCGACAATCTCTGTGATCGCTCACCAGTGGGCGAAGTTGAGGTAGCCGGTGGCTCGTTCAAGGTGATGCAGCCTTCCAACTGGAAGGTATTCTACGAAAACCTGCACGACACCATGCACGCCAACGTGACCCACGAATCTTCGTACACCTCGGCCCGCAAGCAAGCCGAATCGTTCGACAAGATGCCGCTCGAGCTGCACATCATGGACGGCAATGGAGAACCCTACGAATTCTGGGAAAAGCTCTCGTTGGTGGCGTTTGATTATGGCCACGGCTATATGGAGGGTATTTTCAACCCCGGTGCCATCGAAGCCGATCCGGTGACCCGTGCGCATTATGAAGCCTTGATCGAGGCATACGGGAAAGAGCGCGCGCTGGCCATTCTGGGAGAAAACCGTCACAACACCATCATCTACGGCAGCGGTTCTCCTCACACTGTCTTTCAGCAATTCAGGGTCATTCGACCCATTGCGGTCGATCGCACCGTGGTCGAGATTCAGGTCTTCAAGCTCAAGGGCGCGCCCGAAGCAATCTTCAAGCGAGGCCTGATGTACGCAAACCTGATCAACTCGCCGTCCTCCAACGTCATGCCCGACGACCTTGAACTCTACGGCCGTTGTCAGCAAGGTAATGCCACGCACGGCGGAGACTGGGTCAGCCAGCACCGTTACGCAGGGACGGACAAGCCAATCGAAGGCGGTATGACGTCCATCAACGGCACCAGCGAATTGCCGATGCGCAACCAGTTCAAGGCCTGGAAACAATACATGCTCGGCCAGGTCTGACCCGATTGCCGCAAGGAGTTTTTCATTATGCTATTTAATATCGATCTTGACGTTTCCACTGCTCCTGCCAAGGACGTCACCGTTCCACTCGAAACCTATCATCGCATCCAGCAGTTCATCTACCGCGAAGCGCGCCTGCTCGACGAACGTCAGTGGCAGCCATGGCTCGATCTCTGGACAGAAGACGGTATGTACTGGATACCTCAGCAACATGACCAGACCAGCCCTTTCGACCATATTTCGCTCTGCTGGGATAACGGCATGCTGCGCGAGCTGCGCCTGCGTACGCTCGACAACCCGCGCAACTGGGCGCAGCAACCCATTACTCATGCAACACGAGTAGTCAGCAATGTCATGGTTGACGGCACTGATTCAGACGGCTGCCTGATCGTTCGCTCTGCCTTTCATATGACCGAATGGCGCAAAGACGAACAACGCCACATGGCCGGCTCATACATTCATAAACTGGTCGCCCACGAAGACAGCTGGCTCATCAAGCTGAAGCAGGTCAATTTGGTCAATTGCGACGCTGTTCACAGCGCCATTCAGGTCTATATATGACCGAAGCACGCTACGGCGACACGGCTCTTGTGGCCCTGCATTATCAAAACGACGTGCTCCATCCCGAAGGTGTCATTCGTGTCGGGATCGACGCAAACAGTCCGGAACGCGACCGCCTCCTTGCTAATGCCGAGGCCCTGTTGGGGCGGGCACGGTCGCGAGAAATGCCCATTGTGCATGTGCGGGTTGCATACCGGCCCGATGGCGCCGACATCATCCGCAACGCGCCCATATTTCGCAATGTTGCTGCGAGCGGAGCCGTACAGGACGGCACGTGGGGAGCCGAGTTCTACTCGGCTCTGGCGCCCCATCTCACGAGCGAACGCGAGTTCGTCGTCAAACACTCCCGCATCAATGCCTTCTTTGGGTCGCAACTCGAAGAGATCCTGCGGGCCCTGGGCGTGTCTCGCCTACTCGTTGCTGGCGTTGCCACGCATTCGGTCGTGGAAAGCACGGTCCGCCATGCCGTCGATGTAGGTTTCGAGGTAGACGTGGCTGCCGACGCATGTTCCGCTGCCGATATTGCCGTACATCGGGCTTCGCTGCACAGCATGAGCCTGATCGCACGAATCTTAAATTCAGCCGAACTTGACCAAGCCTACCCTGTGGACTGAGTCCAACCCTACTTTCGACCAACAATCTCCTTACCGACACATGACTGACTCACGCCCTCTTGTCGATCTGACGGGAAAAACCGCGATCATTACCGGAAGCACTCAAGGTCTGGGCGCTGATATTGCCAGTGTACTGGCCCGATGTGGCGCCGCGGTTACCATCGTAGGGCGCAATGCCGACAAAGGAACCGAACTTGTTGAGTCATTGCGCCGCCAAGGCGCCAAGGCGCTCTACTGCTCCACTGACATCCAGCAAGACGCAGACATCGAGGCGTGCATACAGGACACACTGGAAGCCTTCGGACGACTTGATATTCTCGTCAACAACGCTTGCGTGTACGAAGATTCAGGGCTCGCATCCTCGCGCGAGCAGTGGCATCACACCCTGGGTGTCAACCTGATTTCTGCGGCCATATTCACGCAGAAAGCCTGCGAACTGATGAAGCCCGGCGGCGTGGTCATCAACCTGGGCAGTACGGGTGGCAAGTTCGGCGCCGCCGGCCGCGCCCTGTACCCGGCCTCCAAGGCGGCGATGCTGCAGTTCACCAAGAATCTCGCCGTCACGCTTGCCCCGAACGGCATCCGCGCCGTGGCGGTGTCTCCCGCATGGACGTGGTCCCCTTCAGTAGAACGGCTCAGCCAAGGCTCGCGCTCCGACGCAGACAGGGTCGGGGCCAGACTCCATCCTTTAGGGCGCGTCGGAGACGGAAACGAAATAGGCAACGCTGTGGCATTCCTTGCCAGTGATGCCGCCTCGTGGATCACGGGAGTCGACATCCCCGTCGATGGCGGCTTCTCGATTCTGGGTCCCGACCAAGGGCAATCGCCCAGGCTATGGTTCGAACGCATTCTCAAGGAACCAGAGTAGGATAACGGCGTCGCATTGCCCCCAGCCCACACCGCTGGTAAAGTAAATAGTCGGCTCCCGTTTGTGCAGCTACTGTTGCGCTTGGGCCTTTAAAGTTTCTTTGCGTGTGGGCATCATGAATTCGCTACATTCTTTTCAGGCCAAGTCGATTACCGGCGAACCCATCGACCTTTCCAGCTATGGCGGCCAGGTTGCTCTGGTTGTCAATGTCGCTTCGAAATGCGGCTATACCCCCCAATACGAAGGCCTCGAAGCACTTTATCGCGACTACAAAGATCGTGGCTTCACCGTGCTGGCGTTTCCCTGCAATCAATTTGGTAACCAGGAACCCGGTAATAGTGTCGATATCCTTACCTTCTGTTCTACCGTATATAAAGCCAGTTTCCCGTTATTCGAGAAAATCGAGGTCAACGGACCTCACGCTCATCCGCTATACAACTGGCTCAAAGAAGAAAAAAGCGGCGTTCTCGGTACCAAAGCCATTAAATGGAACTTCACCAAGTTCCTGGTGGGTCGCGACGGCCAAGTAATAGAACGCTACGGCTCTTCAACCACACCTGACGAAATCCGCGCTGACATCGAAAAAGCGCTGGCATAAACCTTCAAGGAAACTCATGATCGATCTGTATTATTGGACTACTCCCAACGGACACAAAATCACCCTTTTCCTTGAAGAAACCGGCTTGGAGTACAAGCTTATCCCGGTAAATATCGGCAAGGGCGACCAATTCAAGCCAGAGTTTCTCAAGATTGCTCCCAACAATCGCATTCCCGCCATGGTCGATCACGACCCGACGGGCGGGGGCGAGCCCATCTCGGTTTTTGAATCTGGCGCCATGCTGCTGTACCTGGCCGAAAAGACTGGCCTTTTTCTGCCGAAAGACCTGCGCGGCCGCACCGAAGTATTGCAGTGGCTGTTTTGGCAGATGGGAGGCCTTGGCCCGATGGCCGGGCAAAACCACCACTTCAACGGTTATGCCCCTGAAAAAATCCAGTACGCCATCGACCGATATGTGGGCGAAACAGGCCGTCTGTATGGCGTGCTGAACAAGCGCCTGGCCGATCGTGAATTTATCGCGGGTAGCGAATATTCGATCGCAGATATGGCCAGCTATCCGTGGATCGTCTCGCACGAAAAACAAAGCCAGGACCTCAACGACTTCCCCAATCTAAAACGCTGGTTCGACACTATTGCCCAGCGTCCGGCGACCATCCGCGCCTACGAAGTCGCCAAGACCATCAACAGCGCGCCCACCGTGCACGACGAAGAGGCCAGACGCATTCTATTTGGCCAAAACGCCCAGACCGTCAAATAAGTGTTTTGCGCTCACAATGAAAGTAACTATCGCTACACGCCATGCAGGTCGAACCCTGCGTTCTACTGGCGCCCGAACGTCGCGCGTCGGCATGTTGCTGGTGCTATCGGCCATTTTGGCTGCTTGCGCCAGCGGCCCCCGGGACAACATCACCTTGATTCCTGCCGACCAAATCGAGCAGGAAGCCAGCAAAGACGGCCTTTTCACTCAACCCATCAAGTACAAGCGCAGCAAGCCGGACTGCAAGGGCGAATGCCCGCAAATTGAGCTTGATTCACTGGTGTTCCCGGGCGTACCCGTTCTGACCGAACTGGTGGATCACGCTTTGGCCGTGATGACTGGCGTGAGCACCGATCACCCTCAACCTTACACTACCGTTTCCGAGTACGAGACATATTTCTGGCAGACCGCGGCGCCACGGGACTCGACCGTGCTCTCTGCAAAGACAAGGTATCGCAGCCGCTTGCTGACCGTCATTGAACTTAATACCTGGCAGTACTTTACCGGAGCTGCTCACGGCATTGCTGCCACGCAGTTTCTGAACTGGGATAACGCCAATGGCAAGGTCCTTGGCATGGCCGACATCCTGCAGCCCGGCGCCTACGGTCAGTATGAGCAGGCCCTGCGCAATGCCCACACGCGCTGGCTTGCAAGTAATCCCGATGCGCAAAACGACCCAGTCGCATACAACAGACTATGGCCGTTTCAGGTAAGCGAGAACTTTGCACTGACCGATACGGGCTTGGTAGTCAAATATGACTCGTACCAATTGGCACCGTATTCTCATGGCCAGCCTGAACTGACGATTCCCTACAGCGCGCTGCAAGGCATCCTGAACCCGCGCTATTTGCCAGGCTAATTACAAAATCAGTAGCCGGCGCCGTCCTTCTCGAAGCGGTCGAGATCGAAGTAGCGCGAAGTCGAGCCCGCCTCATCACCCTGACCCTGTTCAGAGGCCGCCTTGCTCGGCAACTGCTCGGTACGCTGCACAGCCTCGGGCACTGGATCCTTCCTGGTGTCAAGGTTCTGCACCTCGCCGGCATCGGCAGGTGCCTGTTGTGAGCCCGAGGCGGCTCGCGCAGCCCGACTTCGGTGAATTCGATCAGACAGATCGTCGAGTTTTACTGCCAGCTGATTATGGTTCTTGCGCCGTGCCCAAAGTGCGGCGTCTTCTCCGCGCAGATTACGCGCGGTGACATCGGCACCGGCCGCCAACAGCGCACGCACAACTTCTTCGCTGCCGGCATAGGCAGCCATCATCAGCGGTGAAGTGCCGTCTGGCGACGGGGCGTTCACCAGCGCCTTGTGCGAAAGGAGCAGTTTGACCGTAGCCAGATGGCCTTTTGAGGCGGCGTAATGCAGAGGTGTCCAGCCCAGGCGGTTAACCTCCGCCCCCTTCGCAATCAGGTCGGCTGCCCTTTTGGTATCACCGATCACGGCCAGGTACATCAGTGGCGTTTCGTCATTAGCATTGACGGCGTTCACATTGATCTGGCGGTGCCGGACAAGCAGGTCATAGACCTTCCATGCGCCTTCTCGAATGGCCACCATCACGGAGGGTTGGCCGTCCTTATTTACCGCGTTCGGGTCATCGCCCAGTGCCAATTGAGCACGAACTTGCTCTACACGATCATTCGCGATATCGACCCACCAGTCCTTGGAGACCGCGGCCGACACCGCCTGAAAGGAGACTGTCATGAGAACAGCAGTCAATATGGCACGGAAAATTATCTTCATTGTTATAAATCAATCACTTAGAGCTATCATCTAATTTAAATTATTTAAATCTAACTTTTAAATATTTTACTTTAGATTAGGCTATTATCTTATTGAAAAGATTAAAGAAGTTAACTCTGGTTTGCTGCGCGATCAGTGACACCGGCACACCCCGCAGCTCGGCAATTTTCTCAGCGACGTGAATAACCTTCGAGGGGTCATTAACTTTACCTCGAAATGGAACCGGAGCCAGAAATGGTGAATCTGTTTCGATAAGAAGTCTGTCCAGCGGTATACGCGTAGCGACCTCCTGGAGCTCTTGCGCCTTTTTGAATGTGACGATTCCCGATAGGGAAATATAAAAGTTCATGTCCATAGCAGCTTGGGCTACTTCCCACGACTCGGTGAAGCAGTGCATGACGCCGCCATATTTTTCGGCACCTTCTTCGCGCATGATCCTCAATGTGTCTTCGCTCGCCGACCGTGTGTGAATGATTAAAGGCAGACCGCTTTGGCGACTCGCCCGGATATGAGTCCGGAACCGTTCGCGTTGCCAGTCAAGCGGCTCGGAAAGCCGAAAGTAATCCAGTCCCGTTTCACCAATTGCCACGACTTTCGGATGCACGGCCATTTCCGCCAGTTCCTCTGCAGTCGGTACCGGGGTGTCTTCATAGTCGGGATGTACCCCTACCGACGCGTACAAATGGGAGTGTGGAGCTACAAGCTCCATCAGGCCCGGCCATTGGGGCATGTTTACGCTGACGACAAGCGCATGACTCACCTGATTTTGCCGCATGCGCTCCAAAATATCGGGCAGGTTTTGCGCCAGTTCCGGAAAATCTAGATGACAGTGTGAATCGACAAACATGTTCAAGCTACTTCTTTATAAGAGTCAGGGCTGCAATCCTGAGCAACGCGCTGCAGCACCGTGTGGGTGAACAGCTTCGCACTCAGCGGGTGGCCGGCCACGGCGCGCTGCGAATTCAACCACTTCGCACCGTCGGCCAGTCTGGAAGCGGATGCCCGCCCGGCTATTTTTTGAATTTTGGCCTCTTGGACGGGGAAATAACGGACCGGCCCGTTGACGGCCGCCAGGGAGAGATCAACCAGTAGTCGCTGGAGATAATCAATCCATAAGGTCGGCGCCTTCTGTTCGAGTAGATCGGCCAGGGGGCCGATCTGGGGGCTCCGACCACTCGCCAGCGAATCCAGAAACCGCTCCATCCACTCGGGACAAGCCTGGCTATCCAGTTGGGAGCGTTCCAGGGCAAGAAGCGGCGCACCGCCAGCCACCGCCAGCCACTGCGACGGTTCGGCCAATCCTTGCTGATTCAACCACGGCAGACACTGGATAGGATCCGGAATCGGCAGCGGCAGTCGACGACAGCGAGACACCAGCGTGGGCAGTAAACGGTCCGGCGCATCCGCCGTCAACAAAAAGACGGTATGTACAGGGGGCTCTTCCAGCACTTTCAAAAGTGCGTTGGCGGATATCAAGTTCAAGGACTCTGCGGGATACAACACTGCAACGCGCCATCCGCCTCTGTGTGTTGCGGTATTGAACCAGTCATGCAGTGCGCGCAACTGTTCCACGCGAATATCTTTTGATGGTGCCTTCTTGGTCGCCCCGCTCTCGGTCGCTTCGGCCGCGGAATCGTCGCCTTCCAAAGCGGCTACTGCCTCGGGGCGGATGCGGCGCAGATCGGGGTGGTTTCCAGACGCGACCCAGGCGCAAGCAGGACAACTGCCACAGGCAAGGCCCTCGACGGGAGCTTCACACAGCAAACTGGCGGCCGCAGCCAGAGCAAATTGGCGTTTACCTATCCCGGCCAGACCATGGATCAACCAGGCATGCGAAAAACGATCGCGTTCTGATAGCCACTGGCGAGCTATATCTTTCTGCCACGGTAGAAAGCCGACGGGCGATTTCATGTCGCACCCTCTAGGCGCCCCTCGCGCCAGGCCTGCTCCAGTTCTTCGGCTTGTGAAATCAGCTCGGCCCGCACATGCTGGATATCGCGGCTGGAATCGAGTATGCGGAATCGCTCGGGCTGCTGCCGTGCACGCTCATGATATGCCGCACGCGTGCGCTCGAAGAATTCCGCGCCCTCCTGTTCAAAACGGTCGAGTTCCCGGCTGCGCGATAGGCGCTCGCGAGCGACCTCGAGGGGCACGTCAAATAACCAGGTGCGTTGAGGCTGAAGGTCTGGATGCAGCCATGCCTCAAGCGCTTCGACCTTATGAGTGCCCAGTTGCCTGCCTCCGCCCTGATAAGCGTAGGTTGCATCGGTAAAGCGATCGCAGACCACCCACTTGCCGGCGGCCAAGGCAGGTTCAATGACAGTACGTAAATGCTCACACCGCGATGCGAACATGAGCAGCGTTTCGGTTTCGAGCTGCATGGCTTGCGTAAGCACAATCTGACGCAGGGTTTCTCCTAGCTCGGTTCCACCCGGCTCACGCGTGCAGACGACCTCGAGACCCATGCGGCGCAGATGTTCTACCAGACCATGAACGTGGGTACTTTTGCCGGCACCATCCAGCCCTTCCAGCGTAACGAAGCAGCCTCGTTGCGGAGCCATCAGCGTCGTCCCAAGATATATTTAGCGACGGCGCGATTGTGCGCCATCAATGTTTCAGAAAATTCGCTCGTGCCGTCCCCACGGGACACAAAATATAGGTACTTGTGCTTTTCAGGGTGCAGAACGGCATGCAGGGAAGCTAAGCCGCTGCTGGCGATGGGTGTCGGGGGGAGACCGCCCCGGGTGTACGTATTCCAGGGTGTGTCGGTCTGCAGGTCGCTCTTGCGAATTCGACCTGTATAGGTGTCGCCCATACCGTAGATGACCGTAGGGTCGGTTTGCAGCGGCATACGAATACGTAGCCTGTTGATAAACACCCCGGCTACTCGAGCGCGATCAGCGCTATGACCGGTTTCCTTCTCGACGATAGAGGCCAGAACCAGTGCCTCGTAGGGACTGGACAAGGGCAGATCGGCCTCGCGCTCCGCCCACAGCTTTTCAAGCTGCTGCATTTGAGCATGATGAGCCCGTCGCAAAATATCGAAATCGCTGGTACCCGGTGTAAACACATACGTGTCGGGATAGAACAGGCCCTCGGGGTGCGTCTGCTCAGCTCCCAGGCGCTTGAGGAGCTCGTCATCAGACACACCGTCGAGCGTTTGCCTGACGTTCGAATCGGCGCGCAATGCATCGCGTATCTGCCGGTATGTCCAGCCTTCGACAAGCGTCAGGCGTGTAAGCGTCATGTCGCCCTGCGCCATGCGCTCCAGAAGTTGCCAGGCGGTATCGCCCTTCCGGGCTTCGTAGGCACCGGCCTTGATCTGGCGATCAAGTTTGGAAAACCGCGCCAAGGCGACAAATGCGCGATTGTCGATCTGGATTCCAGCCTCGTTCATGGCACGCGCAACGCTGTGCACGGAGCTGCCGGGTTCGACGAGATAGTCGATACGTTCGGCGTTCATGGGCACCGCGCGCTGAGTGGCCCAATACCAAGCACCCGCGCCGGCCGCAACAGCGGCCAGAGCGACGATCAAAACACTGTATAAGAGGACTAAGCCGAATCTGATTTTCATTGACCTTAAAGTGTAGCCTAAGCCTTGGGGCTCGCGCCCCGGAGGGCCCCTTCGGGTTTGCCGTATGATAAACGGTAGTGACCTTCAATTTTTGCCTTATTGCTTTACGACCTGTGGCCTCTATGAATAATTCCCCTGCTTTCGCTATTTCTCTTGACGATCTTGCCGTACTGCGGGCGTCGGGAGTCGATGCCGCTGATTTCTTACACGGCCAGCTTACCCAGGATATTACCGGTCTACCCCCTGGGTCGGCCCGCTTGGCGGCATACTGCACGCCCAAGGGTCGCGTCCTGGCCACGCTGATAATCATGCGCGATCCAGACTGCACTGATGATCTGCTCGCCTTGGTCAAGGCTGACATTGCTCCCTCGCTCGTCAAGAGGCTGTCCATGTTTGTCCTGCGCGCTAAAGCCAAACTCGAGGTATCCAGCCTGAGGGTAGTAGGTGTGGACTCTGCATCAGGCTCTACAGACAATTCTGTTTCGTTGACGCCACCTGCCGGTGCCGCCCCGTGGTCCGTCGTGAAGAATGATCAGGGAATCTGGATCAGTGCTCCTGCCGCTGAGGATTCTGGACATCGCTGGTGGTTGATTGCCGGAAGCGAAGCCTCGATTCCATCGCCTGAGCACGAATTGAGTGCCTGGCAGGCGGCCGACATCGAAGCCGGCTTGCCATGGATCGAGACCGCCACGCAGGATGTGTTTATCCCGCAAACCCTGAATCTCGATCTGATCGACGGTGTCAATTTCACCAAAGGCTGCTACCCGGGCCAGGAAGTCGTGGCTCGCAGCCACTATCGCGGAACAGTGAAAAGACGAATGGCCTACGGCATCGCGCTGACTAACAATACACCCGCTGCGGGCACCGACATCTACGATGCTGCACGCCCCGAATCACCCAGCGGCCGCATCATCAACGCCGCTACGCGCGAAGGCAGGACCCACCTGCTACTCGAGGTGCATTTGTCGGAAATGAGTACTGCCCAATACCGTGTTGGCTCAGCCGATGGCACGCCCATCGTCCTGCATCCCCTGCCTTACTCCATAGAACACAAGGAAGAGGCCTGAAGTTCCGCGCCGTTTCATCCCCGACCATTTTTTGAAAGTCTCAATGTGCGCCCGCTTACCGCGGGCGCTTCGTGCCGCCTACTCCCTCAGGAGGCTCTCCGCGTCGCGACTGTCCGCTTCCAGATGAGCAAGCGGGTGTTCAAGGTCGGCCGGCCAGGCTGGCTCAAAGAACTGCCGCGCCCACTCACGATCCGCATCCTGGATGGAGGCCGGATTCCAGGACGGAGCCATGTCTTTGTCGACCAACAACGCGCGGATCCCTTCCTTGAAATCGGCGCTTGCTGCCCGCTGAATCATGGCGGTGTATTCCATACGAAACACCTCCGCCAGAGACATTCGCCTTGCACGCGTCTGCAACTCAAAGCTCAATCGGGCGGAACCGGGCGAGCCGTGAACGAAAGTTTGAGCTGCCCTTGCCAGCCAGGGGTCAGAAGAATCGCACCACGCGGCCAGCCCGGCGCAAACTGCTTCAAGGTCCGGGCCGTCGCATTGTTCGGCGATCCGCTCATAGTGCTTTTGCAGGGGCCCTGGCGCACCAATGTCGGAAATAGACATCGATCGCAAAAGCTTATCGAGCAATACATCGTTTTCATACCGGTCATCCGACCACTCGGTCTGAGATAGCGCTTGAGTCACGGCGGGCCACCCGGCGGAATACAGGCAATAGTCGATCAGTCCGAGATGGCGGCAATCTGCCGCTCCAAGTTGAGCGCCGGTCAGAGCTAGAAACATGCCTATGCCGGCCGGCAGACGTTCCAGCATCCATGTTCCGCCAACGTCAGGAAACACCCCAATGGTTATTTCCGGCATCGCAAAGCGGGTGGTCTCCGTACCAACGCGATGGCTGGCACCCATCATCAGGCCCACGCCCCCGCCCATGACAATGCCGCTGCCCCAACACAGAACAGGCTTGGAATAACGATGGATAAGGTAATCGAGCCTGTACTCAACTGCGAAAAATTCCCGAGCATACGCGTTGCTCCAGGGATCCCCGGGCACCGCCTCACGCATGGACGCGTACAGGCGATGAAGGTCGCCACCCGCGCAGAACGCTTTTTCACCTTTGCTGGTAATCACAACCAAGGCAATGGAATCGTCCTGTTCCCACTGTCGAAGCTGGAGATCCAGCGCCTGACTCATTTCGAGTGATAATCCGTTCAGGATCTGGGGCCGGTTCAACACCGCCACCCCGACCTTGCGACCACCCGCAGTGTCCAGAATCTCAAACAATATGTCTGTGTTCATGCAGTCTCCGAAAATTCCGTTGCAAGACCGAGCGAGAGTCACAACCTACGCTCGCTTGGGATTCAATCAGCTTGATGTCCCGTGGCGTACGCGACGAGGGCGAAAAGCTGTCTTGGTCGCCGCCGCCTTCCGATGTGCGGCACGTCGCCTGCGAGACTCCATCGGATCGAACGACAACGGTCGATAAATCTCAATCCGATCACCTTCGGAGACGATCTCGTCCCATCGACATCGACGGCCGAATATCCCAACAACTGGGCTTGTTTCGGCGTACTGTGGAAACGTCTTGGCAAACCCGCTTAATTGGATAGCTGCCGCTACCGTGGTTCCGGCAGGCACGGCAAGCGCCCTCTGCCAGCAGCCTTCCTGCCGCGCGTAGACGACAGATACGTTCACGCTCTCGCTGTCCTCGCTATGGTCGGACACGATTGCGGACGCGGCCTGGGCCTGGACGTCATTCGTCATAGCACGCTTGAGCCCGCTGTGTAAAAGAATCGATGAAGCTGGTAGCGATACGATTGAAGACGGGGCCCACTACCATTTCCAGAGCGCGGTTGGAGAAGGCGTATTCCATGGTGAACAGGACCTTGCAGGCGTCGGGAGCCAGCTCCTGAAACCTCCAGGTTCCGGTCAGCGCCGAAAACGGGCCATCAACCAGATGGATCGTTATCGTTTCCGGATACTGGTGTTCGTTACGCGTTGTGAACGTTTGCTTGATCCCTGCAATACTGATAGTGACAGAGGCCTGCATGCCGTGCTCGTCGCGATGCTCGACATGCGCACCGCCGCACCAGGGCATAAATTCGGGATATTTGTCGACGTCGGCCACCAGATCAAACATTTGTTCTCTGCTGTATGGAACCAGAACGGAGCGTTGGACTGTATGCATCGAATTCCGTAAATGTATAGAATGTAATGATTTTACCTTCTACAAAGAAACCCCTTGATTCATGAGCATTGTCGACAACCGCAAGGCAACCCACGATTACTTCATCGAAGACCGCTTCGAAGCCGGTCTCGTACTTGAAGGCTGGGAGGTCAAGGCTATCCGTGCCGGCCATGTGCAAATCAAAGAAAGCTACATCATCGTACGCGACGGCGAAATCTTTGTTGTAGGCATGCATATCAGCCCGCTACCCACGGCGTCCACGCATATCCACCCCAATTCCACGCGAACACGCAAGCTGTTGTTACGTGGCGAAGAAATCAAAAAGCTGATCGGCAAGGTCGAACAGCGCGGATACACCCTTGTTCCGCTCAATCTACATTTCAAGAATGGGCGCATCAAAATGGATTTCGGCCTGGGACGGGGCAAAAAGCTGCACGATAAGCGCGATACCGCACGGGATAAGGATTGGCAGCGCGAAAAAGAACGCCTCCTGAAACACGACACCCGCAACAAGTAAAAGACAGGCGGTTGATTCGTAGGTGTCAGCGAGAGCGTGCCGAGGCTCTACACGAACGCGAAGCCTTCGAGCTCAAGCAAAGCGACCTTGCGTGACAGTCCACCCGTATAGCCGGTAAGTGTCTGGTTTGAACCAATGATGCGATGGCATGGCACGATAATTGACACCGGATTTCGGCCCACGGCCGTGCCTACGGCCCTACCATGCCCCGAACCCAGTCCAGCCATGGTGGCGAGCTCGCCATAAGACGCCAGTTCACCGTATGGGACCTGACATAAGGCCTTCCAGATTCGTACCTGAAACTCTGTGCCCGACAGGTTCAGTGGCAGTTCAAAGCTCATTCGCCTACCCGCAAAATACTCGCCAAGCTGCGCCTGTGTGTGCATGAACAGACTCCGAACATGGTCTGGCGTGCTCTGCTGCAGCCATTCGGGCCCTCGATCTTGCGGCCCGGATTGGTCGATGGAGCCGCCAACGTTCGTTCCGGCGCCTTTAGATATCACGGTCGTTTCGCCGTTGCTTGGGCTGCCAGAAGATGCTGCATCGCCTGCGAAGAGCGTCATTTGTGCCCGCCCTTCGCCCATACGTCGTAGCGGGCGAAGCGCTCGCAGGGCGGCATCACTGAACTGACCCGGTTTGGGTGCCGGCACTTCTGAACCCAGGTCTCTGCGCCCCGGCCCGGTCGGGCAATCCCTCTGGTCGACAAAGTACAGGCCGGATAAACCCTTTTCATCACCGCAAAGCAGCATGGGGCCAAAGGGCGAATCTATGCGTGCGCGATACATGGCTGGTTGACGAGTGAGGAGTCAATGAAGTTTAACGCGTGGCGCGCTTCGTTTGAGCAAGAGGCGTCCGACCGCCATGACGCCGGTGCGAACCAAACCCAATACCGCAAAATGGTGCATCAGGTGCAAGCTCATATACATCACCCGCGCCACCAGCCCTTCCACGAACCAGCTCTTTCCCGACAGAACCCCCATCAGGCTGCCGACACCACGGGTATGTCCTACCGCGACCAGCGAACCATAATCCTTGAAACGGAACGGTTCAGAACGCACTTCGGTTTCCCGGATACGTGCGCCCAGCATGGGTATCAGGAACTTGGCCTGTTGATGAGCGACCTGGGCGCGGGCTGGCAAATATTCACCTTCTTTTTCCCATGGAGCCTGCGCGCAGTCTCCCAGGGCAAAAATATTCGGGTCATCCGTGCGTAAGTGCCGGTCGACGACGACCTGGTTGAGATGGTTGACTCTCAAGCCCAGGCGCGCCAGAAACGGCGGCGCCTCGATACCCGCCGCCCACACACAGATGTCACAGGGATAGTGCCGGCCCTGCGTGTCGGTCAGCGACTTCTCGTGGACCGAAGACACGCGGACGGAGGTACGCACCTCGATCCCGCGCTGTTCCAACAGACGCTGAGCGGCCGCCGACATCTTGGGAGGCAGGGCGGACAAAATGCGGTCTGCCCCTTCGAGCAAAGTGATGCGAACACCATAAGCGGGGTCAAAGCGGTCCAGCCCGTAGTAGCGAATGTTCTTGCTTGCCTCGACCAGCTCTGCAGCCAGCTCCACGCCGGTCGCTCCACCACCCACGATCGCAATCCGCAATGGCTCCGGAGGCTCGGGGCTGTTGTTCGCGATTACCAGCTTGCGCAAGAATAGTTTGCGGAAGCGCTCGGCCTGCTGGGTTGAGTCCAAGGCCACGGCGAACTGGGAAGCGCCGGGTGTACCAAAAAAATTCGAACGACTTCCCACTGCCAGTACCAGGGTGTCGTATGAGACCTGACGAGCAGGGAAAATCACATGATCGTCGTCCACGACCGGGTTCAATTGAACCACCCGTGTGACACGATCGATGCCCGACATCTCACCATAGATGAAGGTGAAACCGCTATCCTTCGCCATCATGGCGTAAGACAATCCTTCACGATGAATATCGAGCGTACCTGCTGCGACCTCGTGAAGCGAGGGCTTCCAGATATGGTCGGACGCATGGTCGACCAGAAAGATATGTTCGGGGCCAAATTGACGCCCCAATTTTGAGGCCAATTCAAGGCCCCCTGCACCACCACCAACAATCACCACCTTATGTGCCTGTTCGTCCATGCATCTTCCTATTCGGATGATTCTGCCAGCGTGCCCATCATGGGGCGACAGCCGACGCGGAGGTACTTAAGGGAATGCGGGGGCAATACCGTAGCATGACGCGCCTTGCCCCGGCCTTGACCGGGGCAAGGCGCAATAACTACTTAATTACCGCTATGAGCCATGCTGCCGCTCTTGGCCAGCCTTTGCCAGGTTTCAACCACCGTGTCCGGATTGAGCGACATCGACAAAATACCTTCGTCGCGAAGCCACTCAGCCAGATCCGGGTGATCGCTGGGGCCCTGACCGCAAATTCCGACGTATTTACCGGCAGCCAGACATGCCTTGATGGCGCGGTTGAGCATGAACTTGACCGCTTCGTCACGCTCGTCGAAGTCTGCGGCAAGCAGTTCCATGCCCGAATCGCGGTCAAGGCCCAGCGTGAGCTGGGTCATGTCGTTTGAACCGATAGAGAAGCCGTCGAAATGCTGCAGGAACTTTTCAGCTAGCAGCGCATTCGAGGGCACTTCGCACATCATGATCAAGCGCAGACCGTTGTCCCCACGTGCCAGGCCGTGGCGCGCCAGAAGGTCGACCACACGCTCGGCCTGAGAAACTGTACGCACGAATGGCACCATGATCTCGACGTTGGTCAGTCCCATTTCGTCGCGCACTTTCTTGAGCGCCTCGCATTCCATGCGGAAGCACTCTTCAAACTCGGCGGACAGGTAACGCGATGCGCCACGGAACCCCAACATCGGATTCTCTTCTTCGGGCTCATAGCGCGAGCCGCCGACAAGCTTGCGGTATTCGTTGGACTTGAAGTCGGACAAACGAACGATGACCGGCTTCGGATAGAAGGCCGCCGCAATCGTCGCCACGCCTTCGGCGAGCTTGTCGACAAAGAAGGCACGCGGGCTTGCGTAACCACGGGCCGCGGATTCCACCGCTTTCTTGAGCTCGCTGTCGACGTTGGGATAGTCGAGAACGGCTTTCGGGTGGACATTGATGTTGTTGTTAATGATGAACTCGAGGCGAGCCAGGCCCACGCCGGCGTTCGGAATTTGCGAGAAGTCGAAAGCCAGTTGCGGATTGCCCACGTTCATCATGACCTTGAGGCCGATGTCAGGCATTTCACCCCAGCGAACTTCTTCGATTTCAGTTTCGATTAGTCCGTCATAAATTCGACCCTCATCGCCTTCCGCGCACGACACGGTAACTTCCTTGCCATCCTGGAGCACATCGGTTGCGTTAGCGCATCCGACCACGGCCGGAATGCCCAGCTCGCGTGCGATGATGGCTGCATGACACGTGCGACCGCCACGGTTCGTGACAATTGCCGAGGCCAGCTTCATCACCGGCTCCCAGTTTGGATCGGTCATGTCCGTGACAAGGATGTCGCCTGCCTTGACCTGATCCATCTGCGAGATGTCGCCCACAATGCGGACCTTGCCCGAGCCGATTTTTTGTCCAATGGCACGACCGGTGACAAGGATCTCGCCCGTTGCTTTCAGGCGATAGCGCTCTTGAACGTCTTGCGGCCCTTGCTGGGACTTGACCGTTTCCGGGCGAGCCTGAAGGATGTAGATCTTGCCGTCAACGCCATCACGACCCCACTCGATATCCATCGGGCGCTTATAGTGCTGCTCGATAATCACCGCATAACGGGCAAGTTCGATAACCTCGTCATCCGTAAGTGAATAGCGATTACGCTCGGAAACGGGCACATCTACCGTGCGTACGCCTTCGCCGGCGCTGCGATCGGGGTTGAACTCCATCTTGATCAGCTTGGAGCCTATACGACGGCTGATAATGGGGTAGTGACCTGCAGCCAGCGTGGGCTTGAACACGTAGAACTCGTCAGGGTTGACAGCGCCTTGCACCACCGTTTCGCCCAGACCGTAGGACGACGTGATGAACACCACGTCGTTAAAGCCGGATTCGGTATCCAGGGTAAACATCACGCCGGCGCTTCCCTTGTCGGAGCGCACCATGCGCTGAATACCTGCCGAGAGCGCGACTTCGGCGTGGGCGTAGCCCTTGTGCACGCGATACGAAATGGCGCGGTCGTTGTACAAGGAGGCGAAAACCTGACGTACCTTGTCGAGCACATCGTCGATGCCGACTACGTTCAGGAAGGTTTCCTGTTGACCCGCGAAAGAAGCATCAGGAAGGTCTTCGGCAGTTGCGGACGAGCGCACGGCAAACGAGCCCTTGCCATCGGCGTCAAGCTTGGCGAACGCGTCGCGGATCGCTTTCTCGAGCGCTTCGGGAAATGGCGTTTCGACAATCCACTGACGGATCTGGGCGCCAGCATCGGCCAGTTCGCGCACATCATCTGGGTTGAGCGTGGACAGACGCTGGGCGATTCGCTCGTCGAGCCCTGTGGACTTCAGGAACTCGCGAAATGCGTCAGCCGTGGTGGCAAAGCCGCCGGGAACCCGCACTCCGGCTCCCGCCAGCTGGCTGATCATCTCGCCCAGGGAGGCGTTCTTGCCCCCCACCGAGTCAACGTCCGTCATGCGGAGCTGCTCGAACGATACTACGTAAGACATAAAGTCACCTTTAACACTATAGAAGAAAGCTTGTTTGGCAAGGGCACACATTGCAGGCGGATGTGACCTACAATCTATGCTCTGGCCAAACAGGCCTGGCGGCTAAAAGCCGCGCAAGGTTCGATTGTACTCGTTTCCCCACCCTTTCTGCCGCCTTCCTCCCTCATGACATCCACACCCATCGAGCACACCGTTTTCATCGTCTCCGACAGCACCGGAATCACTGCCGAAACCTTCTCACACGCCGTGTTGTCACAATTTGAACAAGTCAAGTTCACGCCTGTACGGATTCCCTTTATCGATGGGATAGAAAAAGCGACCGAAGCCGCCAATCGTATCAATCGCTGCGCCGAAAAAGAGCAACGTCCGCCCCTGGTCTTCAGCACCCTGGTCAACCAAGACATCGCCTACGTCATCCGCCAATCCAACTGCACCTTCCTCGATCTATTCGGTACCTTTGTCAAACCCATCGAAGAAGCGCTCGACATGAAGTCGAGCCACTCCATCGGTCGCTCGCATATGGGCGGTCTCTCGCCCCAGTATCACAACCGCATTGAGGCCATCAACTTCAGCCTCGCCCACGACGACGGCCAATTCATCCACGGTCTTGAGCAAGCCGACGTCATCCTTGTTGGCGTCTCCCGCTGCGGAAAAACGCCGACCAGCCTGTATCTGGCCATGCAGTATGCCGTCAAAGCTGCCAATTTCCCGCTCATACCCGAAGATTTCGAACGCGGCACCCTGCCCGCCACACTCGCTCCATACCGGGGCAAGCTGTTCGGCTTGTCCATTCAACCCGAGCGACTGGCCGAAGTCCGCAACGAACGCCGTCCCGGCAGCCAATATGCCTCGCTTCAGCAATGCCGATATGAAGTCGCCGAAGCCGAGCGCCTCATGCGCATGGAGAACATCCCCTGCCTATCCACCACCACCCGGTCGATCGAAGAAATATCCACCAAGGTCCTCGAAGAAGTCGGCATTAATCGCCGCAGCTATTGAACGTTTGGGTCGATCGGCTCGTAGCCGATCGTCGGCTCGCGCGTAAGAGCCAGTTCACTCCGCCATCAACCGCTGGCGCCGATGCTCAAACAAGCAAATCGCCGCCGCAGCCGCCACATTCAACGACTCCACTTCCTGCACCTGCGGTATGAACACACGCCGATACGCCAATTTCAGCAAATCAGCCGACACCCCCTGCCCCTCATTACCCATCAGCCAGGCGCATTCTCTCGGCAGAGGCGCCTCGTACAACGACACCGCATCAGCGAGCGCCGTAGCAACCAGCGGTACAGTCAATCGGTCGCATAAATCCACAAGGTCGAGATCCTCATATAACCGCATGACAAAGTGCGCGCCCTGCCCACTTCGAAGCACCTTGGGTGTCCATGCGCCCGCACACCCTTTCGATAAAAACGCCTGATTGATTCCGGCAGCGGCCGCCGTACGCAGCAGCGTTCCCAGATTTCCCGGATCTTGTACTCGATCGAGCCAAAGGCTTGTCCCGCTGACCTGGCGCGGCAGCGTCATGTTCGGAGCGGCGACCATGAAATACACCCCTTGGCTCTCGGGCACCTGCGAAAGTCGCCGCGCCAACGACGACTCACACGCTGCCACCCGATCCGAAGGCAGGCGACTCACCAAGTCCGCAAGCTGTGCATCTTGTTGCAGGCGTTCAAGATCAAACAGGGCATAAACGGGCAAGCCCTGGTGGCGCAACCACTCCTGGCACAGATGTACCCCTTCGATAAGAATTAGATCCTTATGTCGCCCCGTCGCCAAGCGCGCGAATTGCTTGAAGCGAGGATTCTCGCGCGACGTGATTTGCTTCACAGTCGGCTCCTAGGCGCCTTGTTCAAATACAAAGTGCACTGCATGCGTCTCGGCCACTGAAGCGTCAATCCCTTGAGTCAACCAGTGCCGAACCGGCGCGAAACTGCGGCGATGCGCGGGACAAGGACCGTGTGCCTTGAGCCTTTCCAAGTGAATTGCTGTTGCATAGCCCTTGTGGCGATCAAACTCGTACTGCGGGTAACGCTCGTGCAACTGCAAGCAATCCGCATCTCGCGCGGTCTTGGCAAGAATTGATGCCGCCGATATCGCCGGCACCAACGCATCGCCCTGGACCACGGCCTGAGCCGAGCATATCAAGCCCTTGGGCACCAGATTGCCATCAACCAACGCCTGCATGGGTGTGATGGTCAACCCCGCGCATGCGCGCCGCATGGCCAACATAGTCGCTTGCAAAATGTTAAGCGTGTCGATCTCGTGCACACTTGCACTGGCAATGCTCCACGCCAGCGAACGCTCGCGTATCAGCGCTGACAGTTCCTCACGCCGTTCGGCGCAAAGCTTCTTTGAGTCGTCCAACCCTTGGATCGGCCGATCCGGGTCGAGGATTACCGCCGCTGCATAAACCGGACCCGCCAAAGGCCCGCGCCCCGCTTCATCAATACCTGCAAGATGCAGGATGGGGGGCATGTCGCCGAAGAGGTCAGTTTGCACCGTGCTCATCTCCAACTTGGTCGCCAACCTAGACACTGCGCCGCGCCTCATTCAGAATTGCCTGCGCCGCCAGACCCGGCGTGTCGCGCAGCAAGGTCTTGTGCATTTCGGTAAACCGCGCGGCCGTACGCCGAGCATAATCCGTGTCAGTCAAAGACTTCCAGCTTGCTTCAGCGAGCTTTTCTGGGGTGGCATCTTCTTGAAGCAGTTCAGGAACCGCGAAATCGTTCAACAAGACATTGGGAAGCCCGACCCAGGGTACAAGCGGACGTGACTGTCCCGATTTCCAGGCCATGATACGCCGCATCGCCGCAGACAGCACATAAGAGATCACCATGGGCCGCTTGAATAAAGCCGCCTCTAGCGTTGCAGTGCCGCTGGCCACCAAAACCGCGTCCGCGGCTTCAAGGGCATCCCAGGCGGCCGGTCTCGACCCCGATGCCGACCTATCCAACATCAACAGTCCATCTACAGGATACTCGCGCAAGATCGCTTCAAACTGAGCACGCCGTTGTGCATTTACCATCGGAACCAGTATCTGCAGATCGGGATCTTGCTGGCGCAACAGACGAACCGCCTGCAGAAATCGCGGTGCCAGCAACTTGATTTCCGACGCACGGCTTCCCGGCATCACCGTCAATATGCGCCGGCCGGGTTGTAAACCGAGCAAGCTCCGGATCCCGTCGCGATCAGGAACCATGGGGATTACCTGAGCCAGGGGGTGCCCCACATAGGTTACGGGAACCCCTTCCTTTTGATACAGCGCCTCTTCAAATGGAAACAGCACCAGCATGTGGGACACGGCCGAGCGAATCTTGTGAATCCGCTCATAGCGCCAAGCCCAAATGGACGGTCCGACAAAATGCACGGTGGGGACACCAGCGTCCCGTAACTGTTGCTCGAGCCGGAGATTGAAGTCGGGGGCGTCGATACCTACGAACACATCGGGCTTGTCGCGCATCCAACGCCGCTTGACATCACCGTAGGTGCGTAGCAACCCGGGCAGTCGTTTCAGGGCATCCACGTAACCGAAGACCGTCAGGGCATCCATTGAGTGCCACGTGTTCAGGCCTTGTTCGGCCATGGCAGGTCCGCCGATACCTTCGCAAATACTACCCGGTGCCAATTGGCTCAGTCCACGCATCACCCGCGCCGCCAAGAGGTCGCCTGAGGGCTCACCGGCCACCATGGCGATGCGTGATTTCATGCCCGAGCGATGCCTCGTGTCGAAGCATTGAGAAAATCGATCATGATCTGCAAGGCATCGCTGGTTTCCGGCTTCTGCGCTTGCAAGGCGCTGATCTGATCAGCCGCCTCTTCGATCTTCAGGTTGCGACGGTAAAGAATCTTGTAGGCTTCCTTGAGCGCTGAAATAGACTCGGCGCTAAATCCGCGTCGGCTCAAGCCTTCACTGTTGACACCCACAGGGCGGAACGGATCCCCGGCACCAATGACATACGGAGGGATGTCCTGGCGAATGGAGCTTGTACCACCGATCATGCAATGGGCACCGATACGCACAAATTGATGAACTGCCGTCGATCCGCCAAGGATCGCCCAATCGTCGATGTGGATATGCCCGGCTAGCTGAACGTTGTTGGCGATGACCGTATGACTGGCGACCTGGCAATCGTGCGCAATATGCACATACGCCATGATCCAGTTGTCATCGCCCACGCGAGTCACGCCGACATCTTGGGCCGTACCGGTATTGATCGTGACGTACTCACGCACCATGTTTCCGTCACCGATCTCGAGCCTGGTGGGCTCTCCCTTGTACTTTTTGTCCTGCGGCATGCCACCAATCGAACAAAAACGATAGAAGACATTGTCTTTGCCTATGGTCGTTTGCCCGTCAATGATGCAATGCGGTCCAACCTGTGTTCCCGCCCCGATGCGCACACCGGGTCCGACGATGCTGTACGCACCAACGGTCACGTCGTCGGCCAGTTCGGCTTCTGGCGCAATGATGGCGGTGGGATGGATACGCCCAGTCATCAATCCTCCAGCGCGCGAATGGCGCACATCAATTTCGCTGCCGCAACTTCCTGACCGTCGACGGTGGCACGCGCGCTGTACTTGCACATGGTACGGCTCAAGCGATCAGCCGACACTTCGAGACGCAACTGATCACCCGGAACGACCGGCCGGCGGAACCGAGCGCCGTCGACACCGACCAGGTAGTAAGCGATCTTGCGATCAGCCGGATTCACCGTGGCATCGCCCTCAAAAGAAAAAAGCGCGGCGGCCTGAGCCATGGCTTCAATGATCAGGACGCCAGGCATGACAGGATGATGCGGGAAGTGTCCCTCGAAGAATGGCTCGTTCATTGAAACATTCTTGATCGCGACAATGCTCTTGCCGGGTTCCATTTCAATGACTCGGTCGATCAGCAGCATCGGGTAGCGATGCGGCAGCCGTTCCATGATTTCTTTGATGTTCAGTTCCATTCGTATCTATCCTACCGGCGTCATTCGCGCATGCGCCTTTGTCAATTGCTGTCTTGTTTCTCGAGGGCTCTCAGACGCCGCCTGAGTTGTGACAATTGCCCCAGCGCCGCCGCGTTGCGCTGCCAGCCGGCATGCTCATCGAAAGGATAGACCCCCGTGTAGCGTCCTGGCTTGTCGATATTTGAAGTGATGGCCGTACCGCCCGAGACATGGACGTCATCGCCCAGCACGATATGACCCGAAATCATGGAAGCGCCGCCAATCGTGCAGCGCGCACCAATTGTGGTGGAACCCGCAATACCTACACACGCCGCCATTGCGGTGTGCTTTCCGATACGGACGTTGTGTGCCACCATGATCTGATTATCAAGCTTAACTCCGTCGGCAATGACAGTGTCTTCGAGTGCTCCGCGATCAATCGTGGTGTTGGCACCAATTTCGACATCATTGCCTACGCTCACTCCGCCCAACTGAGCGATTTTAGCCCAGGCACCCGGCTCACTACCCGGATGTGGCGCAAAGCCGAACCCGTCGGCTCCAAGCACTGCGCCACTGTGCAAAATAGCGCGGTCGCCAATGTGGACACCATGATAGAGCGTGACCCTGGCATGCAACAGCCCGTCCGCCCCAATTGAGGATCCTGCTCCCACGACACAGCCCGGCCCAATACGCGTGCCCTTGCCAATCCGCACACTGTCTTCAATGACACAGTGTGGACCTATGCTGACACCTTCGGCAAGTTCAGCTGACTCGGCAATGACGGCACTGGGGTGTATTCCTTGCGGCAAGCCTTGGATACGGTGCTGATCAAACCACTGGGCCAACAAGGCATACATCAGATATGGCTGACTGCACAGCACTACCCTGAATGGCACAGTCTTGCCTTCGAGCGACTCCCAGGCTTCGGGAGTCAGGATGACTGCGGCGGCGCGGCAACTTTCGAGCTGGTTCTGTAGACGTGGATTTGCCAGAAAGCTAATTTCGCTGGGACCCGCGCTAAGTAAAGAGCCCAGGCCCTGGATACGGGGCATGGGCTGGTCGGATTCGACGATGCGGGTGTCCAGGCCGGTAAGGTTGGCTGCCTGCAACAGCCCGGGCAACGTAGGCGCCGTTTCAGGCGCTAACAATACCGGCATATTGTATTAGCCGCCAAGGGCTTTCATGACCTGGTCGGTGATGTCTACGCGTGGACTGACAGTGACCGCGTCCTGGATGATAAGGTCGTAGCCTTGTTGTTCGGCGATTTGCTTGATGGCAGCATCGGCCTTTTCAACAATGGCGGAGAACTCTTCGTTACGGCGGCGATTGAAATCTTCCTGGAATTCGCGACGCTTGCGTTGAAGGTCGGAATCAAGATCTGCCAGTTGACGCTGACGCTTGATACGCTCGGACTCGGAGAGCACAGGCGCATCTTTGTCGTATTTCTGAGCTTGATTACGCAGGTTGTTGGCCAACGACTGCAATTCATCGTCGCGGCGCTTGAACTCGGACTCGATTTTTGCCTGTGCTGCTTTGGCTGGCTTGGAGTCACGCAAGATACGCTCAGTACTGACAAAACCAATTTTGGTGGGTTGTGTCTGAGCCTGTACTGCAGGTGCGCCCACCACAGACACTGCGCCCAACGCAGCCGCCAACACCAAGGCGCGGTTGCCTGCTGCCAAACGGCTGGTGAAACGACCGGCCACAGCAGAAAGCTTCAATGTGAAATCAGACTTCATGAAAATTTACCTTGCGAAGGAGCAGTATGAGTAAAAGAGTTATTGTGCCATTAAATACGGGACATTAGAAACCTGTACCGATCTGGAATTGGAAGGCTTGTTTGTCATCACCTTCCTTAGCATTGAGTGCCCGACCAAAGGAAAGTTCAAGTGGTCCCATCGGTGATTGCCACGACAAGCCGATACCGGCCGAATATCGCCAGCCGCAAGGGTCTTGTACCTGATGGTTATAGCCATCCATACACGTCATGCCCGAACCTGCAGCAACCTGACCGACGTCGGTGAACAGGAACCAGCGCAAGGTACGGTCGCGTGTGGCGCCGGGGAATGGCAAGTACAACTGAACGTTACCCACGATGCGACGTGCACCACCAAGGTAGTCGCCGGTGCGGGTATCGCGCGGCCCAAGCGAGGCCCCCTCGTAGCCGCGAACGGAACCGATACCACCGGCGTAGACGTTCTTGATGACGGGGAAGGCCTTGCCGCCGTATGTTCTGCCCCAGTCGACCTGGCCGTTGAACGCCAAGGTAAAGCTGCGACCTAGCGGGATGTAGTGCTGGTGCTGCGCGTGAAGCATGTAGTAGCGCAGGTCCATCGTAGAGAAATCACCGGCCAGACGGCTGTAACTGCCTTTGTTTGGAGCAATGGCGCTATCACGCGTGTCCTTGGACCAGCCCACATTGAAAATGACCGCATTAGTGGTACGGCCGTACTCGTTGACATAATCCGTATACGCTTGGGGCGCATTGTACAGATCAAGCTGGTTGCGCTCGAACGTCACGCCGGTAAAGATGCGATCGTATTCCGAGATCGGCACACCGAAGTTGACGCCGCCACCCAAGGCCGTAACGCGGTAATCACCTTCGCCGAAGTCGCCGGATGAACGCACCTGATATGGCGTGGTACGACGATAGTACAGCGAAGTGGTCTTGCTTATGCCGTCGATGGTCCAGTACGGGTCGGTATGTGCAATGACGGCTGAACGGTTGGTTTTACTCGTGTTGACCTGCAGCGACAGGCTGTTGCCACTACCAAAGATGTTGTCCTGGCTGATACCCGCCGACAAGATCACCTTGTCGGTCGAGCCATAACCCACACCGAGGTTGATCATGCCAGTGGGTTTTTCCTTGACGTCGACGTTGATGTCGACCTGGTCGGGTGAGCCCGGCACAGGCTCGGTCTGAACATTGACTTCGTTGAAGTAGCCCAGGCGGTCGATACGGTCACGAGACATCTTGATGTTGTCCGCGTCATACCAGGACGCTTCCATCTGACGCATTTCACGACGCACGACTTCGTCACGCGTACGCGTATTGCCGCCGATCTGGATGCGGCGTACGTAGACACGACGACCTGGATCGACGTAGAAGGTCAGATCGGCTTCGTGGGCGTCACGATCCAGCACCGGATTAGGGTTGACGTTGGCAAACGCATAACCCAGGGTGCCCAGATAGTCTGTGATGGCCTTGGCGGTTTCGTTAGTCGTGGCCGCCGAAAAAGTAGAGCCTTCCTTGACCTTGATGAGTTTGTCCAATTCTTCGTCAAGCCCCAGTAAATCGCCGGCCAGCTTCACGCTTCGCACTGTGTAGGGCTCACCTTCATGGATGGTATAGGTAATGAAGATGCCGGTGCGGTCAGGGGAAATCGATACCTGCGGAGGTTCAGCTGAGAACTCCAGGTAGCCACGGTCTAGATAGAAGGATCGAATACGTTCGATATCGCCTTCGAGCTTTTCTCGCGAGTATTTGTCGGTGCCCGTGTACCAGGTCATGAACCCGGAGGTCGTCAGCTCAAGCTCATCGCGCAATCGGCCGGCCGAAAAATCCTCGTTGCCGACGAAATTGATTTCTTTGATCTTGGCCAGGTCGCCTTCGAAAATGTCAAAACTGATGCCGACCCGGTTACGTGGCAGCGGGGTAATGATCGGATTGATCTCGACGCCATATTTGCCTTTGGCCAGGTATTGCTGCTTGAGCTCAAACTCGGCGCGCTCAAGCATGGCTTGATCGAACACACGGCCAGGCCCAAAACCCACGGAAGCCAGCGATTTATTGAGCGCTTCTGCGTCGAATTCGCGCATGCCGTTGAACGTGACCGACGCGATGGTCGGACGCTCTTTGACGTTGATCACCAGGACGTTGTTCTCGGTATCGATGCTGACGTCGCTGAAAAAACCCGTGGCGTACAGCCTTTGAATGGCTTCACTGGCCTGCTCTTCGGTGAACTGCTCACCCACCTTGACCGGCAGATAACTGAACACGGCCCCCGCATCGACACGCTGGATTCCGTTTACACGTATGTCTTGCACGACGAAAGGTGTAAACGCGCTGGCCAGGGCGGGCGACAGGCAGGCCGCCAGGATCAGCGGCAAGACACGACGGCTATATTTTGTTTTCCGACGAAACGACATCCTGGTGGATCCTTAGTAGATCAAATTGGGGAAAGATTGTAAGGCAGAACCCGCCCGAAGTGCGGCTCTGAACACACACTAACTGAAAAGTCGGGTGAAATCATTAAAGAACGCCAATCCCATCAGGGCAGCGAGCAGTCCGATACCGACTCGTTGCCCCGTTTCCAGCCATGCATCCGGTAGCGGTTTTCCACGTAACATCTCGATGATGTAATACATGAGATGGCCTCCATCCAGCATAGGAATCGGGAGTAAATTCAACACGCCGATACTAACACTGATCAGGGCCAAAAATCCGATATAGGCGGCAAGTCCAATGCGTGCAGTCTGGCCGGCGTAATCGGCTATGGTCACAGGCCCGCTGATATTACGCACTGAAACATCGCCGGTGATCATCCGTCCCATCATCTTCAACGAGAACCAAACCGTATCGAAGGTTCGCGCCAGGCCGCGCGATACGCTCTCAAGCGGGCCGTATCGAACATCAACCATGGGAAAGTCCGCGGCCAGCATCACGCCGATCCGGCCAACGCGCCGACCCGATGCGTCGTCCTGCTCCTGGGGTATCAGCTCGACCGAAACAGGTGTTCCCGACCTGAGCACGGTCAGACCAATAGGCTCGTTTGCCTTGCCCTGAACGAAGTCCACAAACTCAGACGCAGAGGGTTCGCGCAATGGGCCTGCGGCCAGAATGACATCGCCGGGTTGTAGCCCAGCCAGCTCACCCGCTCCCCCGGCGACCACTTCACGAACCATCGGTCGTGGAGTTGCCAAGGAAAGACCCGCTTCTTTCATGAGGTCGGCAGAATCCGGTTCGATGGCCACAGGCTCAACGACAAGCGTGTGATCGCGCCCGGCTCCCCCCTCGCCTTCTACCCGGAGCGGAATCGCTCCGCCGGACGTCAGGGAATCGAGGAGCTCCCACCGGGCTTCACCCCAAGAACGTACTGATTTGCCATTGACGTTGACAATCCGGTCACCGGCCTGAATACCAGCCACCGCTGCAGGCGTTCCTGCAGGCGGGGCAGCAAGCACCGCCGCGGGTTCTTGCGTTCCGACCAGATTCAGTAGCGCATACAGAACCACAGCAAGCAGAAGGTTCGCCATGGGACCGGCGGCAACGATGGCGAACCGCTTCCCAACGGGTTGTCGATTGAAGGATTCGTGGGCATCGCCGGCATCGGCGCGCTCGGGCTCATCGAGCATCTTTACATAGCCGCCCAAGGGAATAGCCGACACCGCCCATTCGGTTCCATGGCGATCGGTCCGTTTGAGCAAGACCCGCCCGAAACCCACCGAAAATCGCAGCACCCTGACACCACAGAGCCGTGCCACCCAGTAGTGTCCGAGCTCGTGAAATGTAATAAGCAGCCCAAGCGCGATAACGAAGGCGACCAGAGTAAAAAGCATAATGGGTATGTTTCGCCTTAATTTATTGACACAGCTGATGCGCGTGTCGGCGCGCATTGCCATCCAGTTCCAGCACGGCTTCGAGCGAATCGAGGACACGAGCCGGGGAACCTGCCATACGATCCAGACACTTCTCGATAACCTGCGCGATTCCCGTAAACGGAATCCGATTGTTCAGGAAATGGTCGACGGCAATCTCGTTGGCGGCATTCAATACGATACACGCTTCCTGGCCTGCCTCGAGCGCCTGAAACGACAATTTCAGACAAGGGAAACGTCGAAAATCCGGCGGTTCGAAATCGAGCCTGCCGATCATGGCCAAGTCCAGCGGGCCTACTCCGCTCTGGATACGATCAGGAAATCCAAGCCCGTAGGCGATTGGAGTTCGCATGTCGGGCTGCCCCAGTTGGGCAAGAATGGATCCGTCTTCGTATTCCACCATCGAATGGATCATGCTCTGCGGGTGTATGACCACCTCAATCTGCCGAGGCGGCATGGAAAACAACCAGTGCGCCTCTATGACTTCCAGGCCCTTGTTGAGCATGGTTGCCGAATCCACTGAAATCTTCCGTCCCATGCTCCAGTTCGGGTGCGCACAGGCCTGTTCTGGCGTGACACCTTCAAGGCTGGCAATATCCGCGGTTCGGAACGGTCCACCCGATGCCGTGAGTAAAAGGCGGCGGACGCCACGCGCCGGCATTGTCGACGACAAGGTGGCACCCGCATGAGGCAGACACTGGAATATTGCGTTGTGTTCGCTATCGATAGGCAGGAGCTCCGCGCCGTTCTGTCGCACGGCTGCCATGAGAAGGCTGCCCGCAGCGACCAGTGCCTCTTTATTCGCCAGCAGTACCCGCTTACCGGCACGCGCCGCGGCCAATGCGGAAGGAAGACCGGCTGCACCCACAATGGCGGCCATGACGGTGTCGACTTCCGGGTCAGCGGCACAAGCCTCAAGAGCCTCGGCACCTACGCGTATTTCCGGCTTGGGCTGCTGCGCGGGCCAAGCCTCAATGAAACGCCGGCGCGCCGCATCATCCGGCACGGCGACGACACGGGCGCCGCTGGTCAAAGCCTGCTGCGCCAACTGTTCCATTCGACTGTGCGCGCTCAGGGCGTGCACCTGAATGGTGTCGGCATGGCGCGAAACCACATCCAGAGTGCTGCAGCCAATGGAACCTGTCGATCCGAGTATGCAAAGACGCTGACGCTTCATGCTGCGAGACTCACCAGCAGAAAAGCGGCGGGCGCCACAGGCAGCAAGGCGTCAATACGATCGTAGACGCCGCCATGTCCAGGCAGGAGCGCACTGGAATCCTTGCGCCCTGCTCGGCGCTTCAGGAGGGATTCGAACAGGTCGCCAACAATCGAAAGTGCAGCCAGCAAGGCGGCAAAAACCAAGGCACCAGCCGTTGACCACCCCTGCACAAGTACTGCCCCAAAACTGCCAGACCACTGACTGGATATCGCAACCCATACGACAGCCGCCACGACCCCGGCGATGGCACCTTCCCAGCTTTTTCCAGGGCTGACACGTGGCGCAAGCTTTCGCCGTCCGAGGGCTTTCCCAGCAAAGTAGGCGCCGATATCAGCGAACCAGATAATCGCCATCAGCGATATCAAAAACCAGGCACCAAAGACAAGATAAAACTGCACCAGTGCCGCCCAGGCAACCCACACCGCAAAAATGGCAAAGATGCGCAAGCCGCTACTTGGAGCAGGCGCATCCGTGCGCCCCTGCACGACAAGGGTCGTGGCACCAATTATCCAGATCAGCACAACCACGGGCGTGATCCAGCTGGTGCTGACGTAACTTACCCACGATGCCCACTGTGTGGACAAGCCACCCTGAATCCAGCCCATGGCACAGAAAACCATGACTCCACCCAGCACCACAGCAATGATGACGGCAATGGTCTCGTTGCCCGGGCTGACGGTCAGTCTCAACCATTCCCAAAGCGCGCAGGAGGCGGCCAATGTCAGCAGCGCGACAAGTGGCCAGGGATTGGGAACAGCCAGCGCACCCAATAGAACCGCCAGAAGCACTACTGCGGTGATCACGCGTTGCGCCAGCATGGCAAGGACTCCTTATTTGGACTTGTCGGCGAGCTGCTCGCTAGTCCGTCCGAATCGACGTTCTCGCGTGCGATACCACTTGAACGCCGCATCAAGCTCTTTGGCCCCGAATTCGGGCCAGTAATCTTCTGTGAAATACAGTTCGGTATACGCTAGCTGCCAAACGAGGAAATTGGAGATGCGCTGTTCGCCGCCAGTGCGAATGAACAGGTCGGGCTCGGGGGCCCAAGACATCGATAGATGCTTCGCCAGATCTTGTTCGACCAAGGAATCCGGGGCCTCTGTAAGATCGGGACGCTCGCGCAGCAAAGCGCGCATGGCCTGAAGGATATCCCAACGACCACCATAGTTGGCTGCGATGGTCAGATGCAGGACATCATTATTGCGCGTCCGCTCTTCTGCGGCCTGAATGAGGTCACGCAAATGAGGTTCGAATGCCGACAGGTCACCCACAACGCGCAATCGCACGCCCTGCTCTTCAAGTTTGACGACTTCTTTTTCCAGCGTCTGCACGAACAGACGCATCAACAAAGAGACCTCTTCCTGTGGGCGGCGCCAGTTCTCGGAGCTGAAGGCAAAGAGGGTCAGATACTTGACGCCCCGGCGGCCACAAGCCTCCACAACACGCCGCACGGCCTGCACGCCACGAGCATGTCCCGCTGTTCGGGGCAACATGCGCCGCGTGGCCCACCGCCCGTTTCCATCCATGATGATGGCCAAATGACGTGGCACTTCGGAACTTTCAGGGATGGAAACGGTTGAACTGGTAAACATGGTGTTGAAAGATCAGGCCTCCGTCTTAGACGGTCATGATCTCGGCTTCTTTCTGAGCGATCAGTTTGTCGATCTCGCCGACGTACTTGTCGGTGAGTTTCTGAACATCGTCCTGCGTGCGACGCTCTTCGTCTTCGGAAATCTCTTTGTCCTTGACCAGCTTCTTGAGACTGTCGTTGGCGTCCCGACGCACGTTGCGCACCGCCACCTTGGCGTCTTCGCCCTCGGCACGGACAACCTTGGTGAGGTCGCGGCGACGCTCTTCGGTAAGAGGCGGCATCGGCACGCGAATGTTGTCACCCATCGAAACCGGGTTGAGTCCCAGATCGGAATCACGAATGGCCTTTTCAATCGGGCCAACCATGTTCTTTTCATAAGGTTGCACACTAAGGGTGCGTGCATCGACTACGTTGACGTTGGCCACCTGTCCCACCGGCACCGGCGAGCCGTAATACTCAACCTGCACATGGTCGAGAATACCGGCATGGGCGCGGCCTGTGCGGATCTTGGCCAAACTGGTCTTGAGTGCGTCCAGACTTTTTGCCATACGGCCTTCGGCGGACTTCCTCACCTCGGATGTGCTCATTTCTTTTTCCTTTATCAAACGTGGACCAGGGTGCCCTCGTCCTCGCCAAGCACCACTCGGCGCAGGGCACCGGGCTTGTTGATGGAAAACACCTTGATCGGCAACTTCTGGTCGCGGCACAGCGCAAATGCCGTGGCGTCCATGACTTCAAGTCGACGCACGATGACTTCGTCGAAGCTGATACGTGCGTAACGTGTTGCTGAAGGGTCCTTGTTGGGGTCGGCAGTATAAATACCGTCAACCTTGGTAGCCTTCAGAACGATCTCGGCACCGATCTCGGCCCCCCGCAGCGCGGCGGCAGTATCGGTGGTAAAGAAAGGGTTGCCGGTACCAGCAGCAAAAACCACCACTTTACCTTCTTCGAGGTAACGTAGCGCTTTGGGCCGGATATACGGTTCTACGACCTGGTCGAGATTAAGCGCCGACTGTACGCGGGTATCGACGCCGCGGTGCTTGAGTGCGTCCTGCAACGCAAGCGCATTCATGACAGTTGCCATCATGCCCATGTAATCGGCAGTGGCTCGGTCCATACCTTGGGCGCCGGGTGCGACACCGCGAAATATGTTACCGCCGCCAATGACAATTGCCAGTTCCACCCCTAAGGCGGCAACCTCGGCAATTTCTTCGGTCATCCGAAGAATGGTACTTCGATTGATCCCAAAAGCGTCTTCTCCCATCAGCGCCTCGCCCGAAAGTTTGAGAAGAACACGTTTGTATGATCTGGTGGTCATAGAAGGCAATCCCGAGAAGTCGTTCCAACGAAAGTGTATGCCAGATTGGCGGTCGAAAGCGCCAAAATAAAACTACAAGAATGCGCTGGGCGTCTGGCGAGGCATGATACCGGCACCCAGCGTGGCGCGCGGGCGGCGCTCAAAGAGCGCACGCCCGCGCGTTTTAACCAAAATGGGATCAGCTGTTGCCCGCGGCTGCCGCAACTTCAGCGGCGAAATCCTCGGATTTTTTCTCGATGCCTTCGCCCACGACGAATAGGCTGAAGCGCTTGATCGATGCGTTGTTTTCCTTAAGCATCTGCTGAACGCTCTGCTTGTCGTTCTTGACGAACGGCTGCGACAGCAGTGTGACTTCCTTAAGGAATTTCTGCACCGAGCCTTCGACCATTTTTCCTACAATCTCGGCAGGCTTGCCGGATTCAGCCGCTTTTTGCGCAGCAACCGAACGTTCGGCTTCGATCAGTTCAGCAGGCACGCCATCCGCATCCAGAGCGCGAGGCTTGGTAGCGGCAATATGCATGGCAAGGTCCTTGCCGACTTCGTCGGAACCGTCGAACTCGACCAATACGCCGATACGGCCACCGTGCACGTAGCTGGCAAGTTTGTTGGCGGTTTCAAAACGATCGAAACGACGAATGGAAATGTTTTCGCCAATCTTGCCGATCAGAGCCGAACGAGTGCTCTCGACCGTACCATCCGCCAGAGGCAGCTCGGACAACGCCGCGACATCGGCAGGGTTCTTATCGGCAACCAGTTCAGCAATCTGAGCGACAAAATTGATGAAATCGTCGTTCTTGGCAACGAAGTCGGTTTCGCAGTTGATTTCAACGACTGCACCCTTTTTGGCGTCGGCAGCGATATGCAGTCCGATCAGGCCTTCTGCGGTGACGCGGGTGGCAGCCTTGCTGGCTTTGTTGCCGAGCTTGACGCGGAGCAGCTCTTCGGCACGCGCCATGTCGCCGTCGGCTTCTGCCAAGGCTTTCTTGCATTCCATCATGGGCGCGTCGGTTTTCTCGCGCAGTTCTTTGACCATCGAGGCGGTAATTTGAGCCACAGTAATCTCCTGTTCTTTGAAACGGATCCCGGCATGCCGGGGCAGGGGCAGACAAGCACTACGGCCACCAGGGCACCAGACAACGGCGCGCATCAGGAGCGACCGAGCCGAACAGCACAAGCCAATCTGCGTCGACCACCACCCCACTACCCCTTGGGCAGGTGGGACGGCTGGAAATGGGCGCAAGTCGTGCGCCCGGCAAAGAATTACTCTTCGCTATCGTCCTGAACTTCGACGAATTCTTCGTCGCCTTCGGCGATCTCTTCGACCAGACCGTTAAGTGCCTGGTTGCGGCCTTCGAGGACAGCGTCAGCCATACCCTTCACGTACAGAGCGATGGCCTTGCCCGAGTCATCGTTACCAGGAATGATGTGGTCGATGCCTTCCGGGGAATGGTTGGTATCAACTACAGCAACAACAGGAATACCCAACGATTGGGCTTCAGCAACAGCGATCTTGTGGTACCCGACGTCGACCACGAACAAGGCGTCAGGCAGGTTGTTCATGTCCTTGATGCCGCCGATGGACTTATTGAGCTTGTCGAGCTCACGATCGAACATCAGTGCTTCTTTCTTGGTCATGTGCTCGGTGGCGCCTTCGGCCTGCTGAGCTTCCATTTCCTTCAGACGCTTGACCGAGCTCTTCACGGTCTTGAAGTTGGTCATCATGCCGCCAAGCCAACGACTGTCGACATAGGGCATACCGCAACGAGCCGCTTCTTCGGCGACGACTTCGCGGGCAGCACGCTTTGTGCCTACAAACAGGACGGTGCCGCCACGAGCGGCCAGCTGACGCATGAATTTGGCAGCTTCCTGGAATTTGACGACAGTGTGTTCGAGGTTGATGATGTGAATTTTGTTACGCTGACCAAAGATGTACGGTGCCATCTTGGGGTTCCAGTAACGTGTCTGGTGACCAAAGTGGACACCAGCTTCAAGCATTTCTCGCATCAAGGACATAATATTCTCCGAGGGTTAGGTCTTGTACGCGGTCGTGCATCCGGGTTTTGGCTGTTCCGGACACCCTTGTGTCGCCGCGCACGCGATTTTTGCCACAATGACTTTTTGCCATCATGGCAAAGGGTAAGCACATTAAACGCCCATGTAAGCAAGCCATGTAAGCAAGCCATGTAAGCAAGCCATGTAAGCCACAAACTAGGCCAATAACGTGCAACAGGTTTTGCTGCTTTTAAATTTTGCTGCTCTTAAACTGCGCTAAATTTTGCCGCGCTGGGTTTTGCTGCCGTTTAGATTAAAGCGCAAAATCAAAGAAAGCCTATAATTCTACTATCTTTAAGTTATACAGTTCAAGTTGATATGATCCCCCTCGTTACTGACTCAGCCGATCTCGACAAGATGCGTGCTGCCTGCCAGGCTGCAGCCCAGGCTTTGGATTATCTGGAGCCCCATGTGCGCGCCGGCGTCACCACTGGCGAACTCGATCGTCTGTGTCTCGACTTCATTACCAACACCCTGCACGTGGAATCGGCCACCGTCGGCTATGCGCCACCCGGATACCCCCCCTTTCCCGGTTCGATCTGCGCCTCGGTTAACCATGTCATTTGTCACGGCATCCCTGGCGACAAGGTGTTAAAAAATGGCGATATCATCAATATTGATGTCACCGTCATTAAAGATGGCTGGTACGGTGATACCAGTCGCATGTACTGCATTGGCGAGCCTTCGATATTGGCCAGGCGTCTGGTCGACACCACCTACGAATGCATGTGGTTGGGTATCGAACAGGTCCGACCTGGGGCGTATCTGGGCGACATCGGCGCCGTCATTCAGAAGCACGCTGAAAAACAAGGTTTTTCGGTGGTACGTGAATACTGCGGACATGGTGTCGGCCAAAAGTTCCACCAGGATCCCCAAGTTCTGCATTATGGCAGGCCGGGCACCGGAGTTCGCCTGGAACCGGGCATGATCTTCACGATCGAACCGATGATCAACGCCGGACGTAAGGAAATTCGCCAACTCGCCGACGGTTGGACGGTAGTCACAAAAGACCGCAGCCTCTCTGCGCAGTGGGAACACAGCGTGCTGGTGACAGACACTGGCTACGAAGTGCTTACCGTATCACCCGGCATGCCCGCCGCCCCATCCTTCGTACACGCCGCATAATTTAGAATCCTTCCGCAAGCGCCCACTATGGATGCACCCGCCCCGTCACAGATCCGCCAACGCTTCGATCGACGACGTGGCGAAGCCATTGCAGGGTTCCGTACACATCAGCGGCCCGACATATTGCTTTCTGCATTGCGCCGAGTCACGGACCAGGCACTACGCGAGACACTGCGACTATTCCCCTTGCCGGAAGGTGCTGCGCTTGCGGCGGTCGGAGGCTATGGCCGCGGCGAGCTTTACCCCTACTCTGACATAGACATCCTCATCTTGCTCGAGCGGGAACCCGACTCACAAGATAAGCTCAAGTTAGAGCAGCTGATCGCGTCACTATGGGACCTTGGCCTCGATCTGGGTCATAGCGTTAGATCGATCGCCGACTGCAAGCGCGAGGCAGACAACGACATCACCATCGAAACTGCCCTGATGGAGCTTCGATGGATTGCCGGGAATAAGCCGCTAGTGCGCGAACTTGGCCAAACCATGCGGCGGCGCCAGGATGTTCAAGGGTTCTTTCAAGCCAAGCGGGCGGAAATGACGCAGCGGCATGCGCGGCACGCGGACACGCCTTATGCACTTGAGCCCAACTGCAAGGAGGCTCCGGGAGGTCTGCGCGACCTGCTCACCTTACGATGGATTGCCCAGGCTGCCGGCGTGGGCAACACCTGGAAGGAGATTGCCGACAGTGGCATGCTGACCCCTTCTGAACATCGCGCGCTGCGCCGCGCCGAGCTGGCCTTCAAACGGCTGCGAATCGAACTGCACCTGTTGGCAGGCAGGCGCGAAGACCGCGTGCTGTTTGATCTGCAACCCGCGCTGGCCGAAGTTTATGGCTTCGAGGCGTCAAAGAACCGGCGGCCCAGCGAGCTATTGATGCAACGTTACTATTGGGCAGCCCGCGTCGTCAGCCAGCTGACAACCATCCTCATGCAGGCGTTTGAAGAAAAGCTGTTCCCGGTTCCTGAAGGATCCAGTCGGCTCATCGACGATGACTTTTGCCAGGTGCAGAACCGCCTGGATATTCGTCGCGCGGATGAATTCGATCGCAAGCCCACACTCCTGCTTCGGGCGTTTCTGGTCATGCAGCAAAATCCCGAGCTTACCGGACTATCGGCGCGCATCATGCGGGCAATGTGGCACTCGCGAAAGCGCATCGACGGGCAGTTTCGCACCAATCCCGTCAATCGCTACACCTTCATACAGATACTGCAGCAACCACGAGGCATCGTGCACGCGCTCAGGCGTATGACGATGTTGAACATCCTGCCCCGATATTTGCCCGAATTCCGCCGCATCGTCGGACAAATGCAGCACGATCTGTTTCATGCGTACACGGTGGATCAGCACACGCTCATGGTGATACGGAATCTGCGCCGATTCACCATGCCGGAGCATGCCCAAGAGTACCCCTTGGCCAGCCAGCTGATCGCCGAGCTGGACAGGCACTGGGTTTTATATATTGCAGCGCTGTATCACGACATCGCCAAAGGTCGTGGCGGTGATCATTCCGAGCTTGGGGCCGCGGATGCACGGCGTTTCTGCGTCGATCACCAGATAAGCCCCGAAGATACTGAGCTGGTCGAGTTTCTGGTGCGCGAGCATTTAACCATGTCGCGCTACGCACAAAAGCGCGATCTGACCGATCCAGACGTCATCATCGAATTTGCTCGTCGCGTAGGAACGGAGCGACGGCTGACTTCTCTGTACCTGCTAACAGTCGCGGATATCCGAGGCACGAGCCCCAAAGTCTGGAATGCCTGGAAAGGCAAGCTTCTCGAAGACCTCTACCGGTTGACAATTGCGGTGCTGGGCGGTGCACAGCCCGACCGCGGAACTGTTTTGGCGATGCGTCGCGAGGACGCCAGCGCCGAAATTCGGCGTCTGGGCCTGCGCGACGAAAGCCGCGACCAGTTCTGGCGCCAGCTTGACGTGGCCTACTTCCTGCGCCATGAGGCATCAGAAATTGCCTGGCATACCCGCCACCTGTACCATCGTGCGGATGCTACCGAGCCAGTGGTGAAGGCGCGAGTCGTTGGACAGAATGAGGGCCTGCAAATCATGGTTTATGCGCCCGACCGTCATGATCTTTTCGCGGACATCTGCGCATATCTGGATCAACGAGCCCTTAGCGTGCAGGACGCGCGCGTCCATACCACCCGCCATGGCCGTGCTCTGGACAGCTTCATTGTTCTTCTTCCGGGCCAGGATCGCGACTTTCGATCCTGGGCTAACCTGATTGAACACGAACTGACTGAACGTCTTGCCCGCCCCGGCGCGCCGTCGCGCCCTGCTCCCGGCTTTGGACGTCGGCGATCGCGTAGAGCCAGGGTGTTCCCTATTGTGCCCAACATCGAGCTGCGTCCGGACGAAAGCGGAGCATCCTGGCGTCTGTCCATCATTGCTGCCGACCGACCGGGTCTGCTCCACAGCTTGGCCCAGGTATTCGCTCGTCATGGCATCGACCTCAAGATGGCCAAGATCATGACCCTTGGTGATCGAGTCGAAGACGTTTTTATTATTGAGGGCGACGTACTCGGCAATGCTCGCGATCAACTGCAGTTCGAACGCAGCATCTTGTCCAGCCTGAACGAAGTCAGCTAGAGAACAGTCGCCCGCATAAAACCGGCCAAGCCTTACTTGCGCGCATCCCGAGGCAGGTCTCCGGCGCACGGATCCATTGCCTTTAGCGCGTTTACAATACGCCCCAACCATGAGCTTCTGGGTAGCACCCCAGGCCTAACCTAAACGGCGCAGAATAGCATGGTATCCAGTGCCGCGCCTTACCTGAAGACGAAAACCCTCATGACACGTTCCGTGCCCTTTGCTACCCGTAAATCGCTTCATCTTATTGCGTTGCTATCTGTGTCAGCGGTCGCAATCGCCCTCGTATCACAACATGTCTTCGATATGGCCCCCTGCGCGTGGTGTGTCTTTCAGCGGCTTATATATATAGGCATCGCACTTGTGTGCTGGATTGCCCTATCTGTCGGCAGAATCCGGCCGACTGCAACCCGCATTGGTGCAGCTCTGGCAGTCCTGCTGTCGGCAGGCGGCGTCGTTGCCGCTCTGTATCAATACAAAGTGGCAGCTCAGATGTTCTCCTGCGACCAGACATTCGCGGACCGGTTCATGGTTCAGTCCGGTCTGGACGCCGGCGTACCCTGGCTTTTTGGCATTTATGCCACATGCATGGATGCAAGAGTTGACCTGCTGGGAATCGAATATTCGCTCTGGAGCCTGGCCCTATTTGCCGTACTGGGTTTACTCAGCATCCGAGCGCTGTTTGCACGCGCCTGAAAAAGCCATCAGACCCGATAGGTTTCCTGCACGGCCACCTCGTGGCGGCATTTCTTTAAATACAGTGAACATGTGCGGCCAGCGGCCAAGTCAAATACTGGTCGGATTCAAGCTTATAAACAGTTCGCCACTAAGAACAATCGACCGCGAACCCCGAATCGGTCGCACCGTCTTTGCTCACAGCGATATTTCAGGAAGATTTCTGTCATTTAATTGTTGTAAGACGTTGCTCTGATCCAACGCTTTTCTGCAAGAAAACAACATATTTGCGGGGCCTTCTGTTGGCTAAACCCAACAATTCGTGGGTTTTTTCCCAGGATTGGCAGCAAAAAGGGTTAACCCTTATCGTCGCGTAAAAAGGCGATATATAAACTCGATTCCAATAAAGTTGAACGCAGATTCAACCTATTATTCGAACACACTGATAACAAGCAGCATTAAGCTCGGCAGGGGATCCAAAATCCAGTTTTTCCAGCAGTTCGTAATTGCATCACTGCTCGTATCAATGTGGCTGTAAAACTTACACATCGAAGCGAATTAAAACCGAGAGATACATGCAATTTTCTTCGCATTGTTTCAAACGGTCTAAAAGCTTTCTTTTCATCAACGTTGGAGAAAAACCAATGAAGTTAAAAGCACTTGCACTGGGCGTAGCCCTGGCATTCCCGATGATGGCCTCGGCGCAAAGCTCGACCAGCGTTACGCTGTACGGCGTTGTCGATACGGCTGTTGAATACGTCAGCGGCATCTGGGACGGCTCCGAGAAGCACAGCTCCTTCCACTTCACCAACCTGACTTCTTCCTGGCCTTCCCACTGGGGTCTGCGTGGTACTGAAGACCTGGGCAACGGTCTGAAAGCAGTCTTCACGCTGGAATCCGGCTTCAACCCCGGTACCGGTACTTCCGGTCAAGGTGGCCGTCTGTTCGGTCGTCAAGCTTTCGTTGGTCTGGCCGGTGACTGGGGTCAGTTGGCCTTCGGTCGTCAGTACAACATGCTGATGCGCAGCATGCTGGGTGCCGACATCCTGGGTCCCAACGCTTACGGCATGGGCACGCTGGATAGCTACATCCCCAACGCTCGCGCTGACAACGCCATCACCTACATGGGCAACTTCAGCGGCTTCAAAGTCGGCGCCATCTGGTCTCGTGGCCGTGACAACGTGCCTGCAGCTGGTCCAGGTACCGGCCCCGCTTCGACTGGTTGCGGTGTCGATTACACCGACAACAGCGCTTGCGGCGCATGGGGTGCAATGCTGGGCTACGACGCCGCCAACTGGGGTATCGCTGCTGGCTATGACTCCATCAATGGTCAAGGCGACGGCACTGCTGCCAATCCTACCACCAACTGGAACGGCCTCACCCGTGACGATAAAGACCGTCGTTGGAACATCAACGGCTACGTGAAATTCGGTGACGCTAAAGTCGGCCTGATCTACTTGAACCGCAAGAACGATGCTGGTATCTCGAACTTCGGCACGCAACTGGGCGATCGTAGCGACCTCTGGACGCTTAACGCTTCCTACCAAGTTAGCCCTGCTGTTAAGCTCGACGGCTCGGTCAACTACATGCGCTTCAAAGATGCGGCTGAAAGCTCGAAGGCTTGGTACTACGTTGCACGTGCTACCTACTCGCTCTCCAAGCGCACTTCGGTCTACACCTCGGTTGCTTACATGAACAACCGTGGTCTGTCGAACTTCTCGGCAGCCGGTGGTACCGCTGGTCTGCGCGCCGAGAACGGTGGCAACTCGACCGCTGTTATGGCCGGTCTGCGCCACAACTTCTAATTTAACTTAGAAGTCTTGCCGCAAGTCGGTTGAGGCATTGTTCGCAACGTCTCAACCGACCCGGCAAACTTGTAGTACCTGTAGTAAATCCGTAGATTTGATTTGATTTGATTTTGAGTCGGGTTGGCCCTTTGGCTACCCGACTTTTTTTCGTTCCCGGCTCAGAATAGTAGGAAACGCAGACTCATTCCGGGTGGACCAAACGGAACGTAACAAGGTTTTTATGGCTTCTTGCCGAGCCCGTGGTCTGGGCACCCTTCGCAGCATTAACGAGCATGACCTTGCGTAGAAGAAGAGCCTTGGCTGCGCTTCCGGCCCGAAGTGCGAGTTCCGGGGGGTAGTGGAAAAAGGGGTATAAGGGGTGTAACACCTAGGCTTGGATTGCTTTGCAACGCTACACAAAGAAAAAGCACCCCAAATGGTCAGACATACGTCTGACATTCAGGGTGCAATTTAACGCTCAGTGCTAATGAATGGCTATTTTCTGTCAGTCAGGAACTTGCCATCCGGCCCGCCAACGTTCTTTTGGCGCCGCGTATTGCCGTCAAGCCCGCCATCAACTGCCCACTCGGCAAAGCGCGTGGGGCTGGGCTCGAATTCGCGAGGTACCCAGTCTTTGTCGAGCTGGTCTTCGTCCGCATAGTATTCAATAAGTCCACCAGCGGGGTTCTGAAAATACCAGAAATACGCGGAAGAAATGGGGTGACGACCAGGGCCCAGTTGAGTTTTCCAGCCGCAGCGGTCGACGTGCAGCCCACCCCCAAACACTTCGTGGATGTCACGGACGGCGAAGGCCACGTGATTCAATCCAACTTTCTTGTCAGGGGTTTGCAAGAGGAACAAATCGTGGTGGCCGCCGTCTTCGTCACAACGCAGGAAGACACCACGACCCGGATACCGGTCCGAAGGAGCGAATCCCAGCTTGTTGACGTAGAAGTCTTCCATCTTCTGCAGATCGCTCACGAAGAACACCACATGCCCCACCTCGATGGGGTGTGCCCGCTCGTAGATCGGGCTGCGTGCATTTCGCCGAGGCTTCTCGTTCCAAGTGTTCATCTGACCGCAATCGATCGAAATCTCTTTCTTGCGAGTTACCTGAAATCCCAGCAACATGCCGGATGGGTCGACGCAAGACACTCGGTCTGCGGCGTTCTGAAAACCGGTTTGGTCAGACAGCTGCTGGGCCAGCCGTTTGAGAACATCTTCGTCAGCCACGCCCCAAACCACTTCACGCAACGTTGGTCCAGGCTCGATTGGAGCGGGATAATCACGCGCGTCGGTCTTGACGACGTTGACCAAGCACCCGTTCAGCGTCGAGAACACAAGTTCATCTGTGCTGGCCGAGACGCTCTCCAGGCCCCAATCCGAAAAAAACTTCTTGCAGGTCTCGAAATCATCTGCACCGTAGGTGATTTCGTCGATACCCATGATATCCATGCTTACTCCTTAGTTGGCCCACGGCAGGGGTTGCTCGTTGAGCCCCCAGTAGACAGCTTTTTGCTCCATATATTGAAGAATGCCGTCGCGACCCTTTTCCCGGCCAAGCCCGCTGTCGCGCCAGCCTCCAAAAGGGGTGGAAATAGAAAACTGTTTATAGGTGTTGATCCAGACATTCCCGGCCTTGAGGACCTTGGCCAGCCGCCAGGCGGCTTTGTAATCACGTGTCCAAATGCCGGCCGCCAGTGCGTACACGCTGTGGTTGGCCTGCGAAATAAGGTCGTCCAGATCGTCGAAAGGCATGGCCACCAAAACTGGTCCGAAAATTTCTTCCTGACAGATGGTGTCGGTATTTTTAAGCCCTTCGATAATGGTCGGTCGGTAGAAATAGCCTTTGTCGTAGAGGGCGCCCGCCGGACGCTCTCCGCCTGTCAGTATGCGTCCACCTTCTTTGACGCCAATATCGACATAACGTTCAATTGAGGCCCGATGGCTTTCACTGATAAGCGGACCCATCTGCGTAGATTCGTCGGCCGGGTCGCCCACGCGTAAGCGCTCTGCGCCCTCCACCAGCCGTTTCATGAAGTTGTCGTAAAGCGGCCGGGCGACAAACAACCTGGATCCGGCAATGCACGATTCGCCACTGGAGCTGAAAATGCCATACAACACGCCATTGACGGCATGATCGATGTCGGCGTCTTCGAGAACGATGGTGGGCGATTTGCCACCCAGTTCAAGTGCCACCGACATGAACTTTTGAGCAGCAATGCCGGCAATATGTCGTCCTACTGACGTTCCACCCGTGAATGAAACCCGCCGTACCAGCGGGTGACGGGTGATCAGGTCTCCGATGACCGAGCCCTTGCCCGGCACCACACTGACCAGTCCCTTGGGTAAGCCTGCCTGATCGCAAATCTTTGCCAGTTCCAACGCCATAATTGGGGTAATTTCGGCCGGCTTGACGACCACGGCATTACCGGCAGCCAGTGCCGGAGCCATTTTTTGGGCTTCGCTGGCGATAGGCGAGTTCCAGGGTGTGATGGCCGCCACGACGCCCATGGGTTCGTACAGACTCATGGTGAGGTAGTCACCCCGGGACGGAGTAATGGTTTCCTCCATCGTCTCGCAAGCCGAGGCGAAAAACTGGAAGGTGCCGGCGGCGCTGGCTACCAAAGCTCGCGTCTCGGAAATGGGTTTTCCATTATCGAGGCGTTGCAACTGCGCCAGGCGCTCGGCGTCATCACGAATCATCTGTGCAATCCGGTACAGTACCGCCGCACGCTCGTGAGGCTTGCGCTGAGGCCAGCCGCTCTCCTCAAAGGCCTTTTGTGCGCCCAGTATGGCCTCTTCCACGTCTTCGGGACTGGCGGCGTTGAGGGTGGCCACCACTTCGCCGGTTGCGGGGTACAGGCTTTGATATTGAGGGCCTCTACCTCGGCGCCATTCGCCGGCAATGCAGATGTCCAGAACGTCAGAGTTGCTCATGAAAATCCCTTCTAAAGCGGCGCTGCCGTTAAGCTGTGCCGCGGCAACAATTAATTCAGACCGCCAACGGCAACACCAGGTTCCGCAAGGCGCGAACCACGCTATATACCGTCAGGGCGGAAGTTTTTGGGTTACTGGCCAGCGGCTTGCCCTGCATGGTGACAGCCATGTAACCGAAAGCACCCCTGGCCTCGTAAAAGTGAATGTTCTGGTCGACCGAGGGGTCAGCCCAAAGCTCGACCCGAGTGGTATCGAGCCCCAAGCCGGCCAGCGACAAAGTCGCAGCGACGTTGGCATTCTTGGGAAACAGTCTTGCTGCCTCACGCGCTGAGCCTTCGAAGAACTTCGCTTTTTCTTTCAGGTTGCGCAGATCAAGCTTTTCTTCGGCGGGCGAACCCAGCCACCCCAAAGGCGGCTTACGGCCCACGTAAGTAACATCATCGAGCCCTGCCACACGCGCAGCAGCGAGGGCATCGATACCGCCGATGGCTCCCGACAACAGATGAACTTGAGTCTGTCCTTCGCGTGCCGCATCTTCTAGCTGCTCCGCCAGGCCCGGGGCTGACAGCGCACCGATGGACACGACCAAGCACGGGATACCCTGCCGAAGCGCCGGCACCACATGAGCCTCCAGAGCACCATGGCCTGCGCATTCCACCAGAACATCGGGCTTGGCGTCTCCGAGACGGCTCCCAATTGCCGGAGCCATGTCGGGCCGGTGCTGGGTAAACCATTGCCGTGCCGACTCTTCTTTGCCTGGCGAGACTATGACCTGGGACACCTCCAGGGCCGCGTCATCTTTGATCAGCTCGAGAACCGCCTGACCAATGGCTCCGAGACCTACCAACGCGATACGTTTGGAACTCATGGCAATCAGGATCCCGTGGTCACCGTTTCGGGCTCGCTGACCGGGGGGCCCGCAAAGGCTGTCTTGAACTTGCCGATCGACAGCATATCGACTTCGATCATGAACGGTCCGACTTGCTTCTGGGCCTGCTGCAGCGCATCGGACATCTGGCTCAGGTCGGTGACACGTACGTGAGGCATGCCGATGGACGCGGTAAGGGCTGCGTAATCGGGAGTGTGCAGATCAACGTAATGGCGCCGCCCACCGTACGCGGCGTCCTGGATGTTCTTGATGACACCGTAGCCTTTGTCGTTCATCAAGATGATGACCATGTCGGCCTTTTCCTGCACCGCAGTCGCCAGTTCGCCCAGGTTCAGGATGAAGCCGCCATCGCCAGCCAGCGTGTAGGTCTTCTTGCCGGAGTGCGTCTGAGCCGCTCCAATTGCCGCGCCAATGCCCATCGCCAGCCCCTGGCCAATACCGCCGCCCAGAGCATGCACCCCGGCCTTGGGATCGAAGAGGTACAAATAGCGGTTGCCCCAAGTGCTGTTGGAAACCGTCACATCACGCACCCAGTTGAAATTGCTGCCCGCTGCAGCCTGTAAAGCCTCGACCAGTGCCGAGTAAGGCCCCAGTCCATCAACCAGACTGTTGACTGCTGCCTTGCGTGCAGCCGCTAGGTCGGACAAGAAGTTCGGGTCTGTATTCAACCGGCCTTCGAGACGATCAGCCAGACCCTGCAACACCAGGCTGGCATCACCTTGTACAAAGTCGTCGCTTTCGTAGCAGCGGCTTTCAGCAGCTGGGTCGACATCGCTGCGATATAGGGGGCGTGGAAGCTTCAACTCGTACTTGAGTGTTTCGTTGCCACGCAGTCGGGAGCCAACCACCAGCATCGCGTCGCAAGTCTGGTAGAACGCCTCGACAGGCTTGTGCAGATTGAAAGCACCCAGCGTTTGAGGGTGAATCTCGGGAACGATTCCACGGCCTTGCGTACTGGTTACGACGCCAAATCCCAACTTCATGAGGCGCTCGACAGCTGCGCTGGCGCCACGAGCGCCACCACCCAGCCACAGCATGGGTCGCTTGGCCTGTGCCAACTTGTTGGCCAGACGGTCGAGGTCCTGTTCGGAGGGCTGCATTACCGGTACCTGCAAAGGCTTCAAATTGGCAGGCATCGGAATGAGCGCTTGTTGCACATCGATGGGAATCTCGATGCTCACCGGGCCGGTGGGAGCCGTGAGAGCGATCTGCACGGCCTTCTTCACGGTCGCCAGTGCTGTTGCCGCATCATGTACTCGAAAGGCCGCCTTGGAGATTGCCTTCAGCATTGTCAGTTGGTCGGGTGCCTCGTGAATGTATGAGAAACCGCGGTCCAGGTATTGGGATTCGATCTGGCCAGTAATGTGCAGCATGGGAGTGCCGGCAGTCCACGCCTCAACAAGTGCTCCCGCGGCATTACCGGCTGCTGTACCAGTACTGGTCAGACATACCCCCAACTCACCGGTGCTACGCGCATATGCATCCGCCATGTTGGCTCCGCCTGCTTCTCCGCGAGCAGGAATGAAGCGCACTACGCCCCGTTCTCCGAAGGCGTCCAGGATGGGCATGTTGTGGATCGAAATTACACCAAATGCAGTCTTGACACCGCATTCTTCAAGAAAGGCGGCGATCACCGCCCCCACGGTAACGTGTGAATTGTCGTTAGGCATGTCGGGCTACTCCTCCGGAGACATCGATGTGGCTTCCGGTCGTGTATGACGACAGCGGAGTGGCCAGAAAAATAATGGCGCGCGCGGCTTCGTCGGGACGACCCAGCCGGCCAAGTTGAATATTCTTGCGCTGGGCCAGTGCAAGAGACCACTGCTCCCAGGTTTGGGATTTGTCCTCGCGCTCGTCGTATCGACGACGCCATTGACCAGAATCAACGAGGCCCAGCAGGATGCCGTTTACACGGATTCCCTTCGGGCTGAATTCGGTGGCCAGAGACCGAACGAGGTTCATGACACCCGCCCGCGCGGCCGACGTTGCGACCATATGAGGCTCGGGCTGGACTGCCAGTAAGGAATTGACGCAGACAATGGCGGCGTCTTCGCTCTGCTCGAGCTGGGGGAGAAAGGCACGGGTGGGATGAATGACCGAAAAGAACTTGAGCTTGATCTCGTTTTCCCAGCTTGCGTCGTCGGTATCTGCAAACGTCGATACCCTGCCCTGCCCCGCGTTGTTGATCAACATCGAGGCGTTGCCGAGCTCATCGTGTACCGCCTGTGCAAAATGGGCGACCTGACCCGGCTGCAGAACGTCACAGGCGCGAGCCAATATGCGGCGCCCGGGGAACGCCCGTCTGAGATCACTGCCGACCTGTTCCAGCCGTTCCCTGTCGCGCCCGCAAAGCGCGACATCGGCGCCAAAATCCAGTAGCAGCTTGACTGTGGCCAGACCGATGCCAGACGTACCGCCGGTGACAACCGCCACTTTTCCTTCTAGGTTGATCATTGTTTCCTCTCATTTTGAATCGTCGATACGTCAGTGCCGGTTACGATATGGTCCAGCAACTGCGACAACTCAAGTGCCGCGTCACAAGCCGCGGCTGCCAATTCATCCAGGTTCAGTTTTTCGATATGCGCACTTGGCAAAGTGACGCCGATCGCACTGATGACTGCGCCACCGCGCCCAAATACCGGAACAGCGAGGGTGGCGATGGATTCTTCGTAATAACCTGGTTCGAACACATAGTCGTGTTCTTTGTCCAGTTGAATTTGTTTGAACAGTTCGGTCACCGTAGCGGGAGTCTTGTCCGTCGCACGGTGCAGCTGCTCTTCGGGAAATAGATCGTGCAGTTGGCTGAACGTGAGGTCGCGCAGCAACACGCGGCCAAACAGGGTGGCATGCGCCGGCAGTCGAGTGCCGACATACACCATGTTGGCGAATGGAGACGGAACAGCAGACCTGGCCACGTAAACGATGGAGCGGCCATCGCGAACGACCAGGTTGCACGAATACCCAACCTTGTCGCGCAGCCGATCGAGAATGGGACGGCCCAGTTCAGTCAGATCTTTGGACGCAAGGCATTCGAAGCCAAGACGTAGCACTGCCAGACCCAAAGTGTAATCGCGCCCGCCGGCGTCACGCTCGACGAAGCCCAGCGACTCCAACGTCGACAAAAGACGAAAGACCGTGGATCGGGGGATGTCCAGGCGTCGGGCGAGCTCGGGCGCGGAAAGCGTGGCATCCTGGCGATTGAACTCCTTGAGTATCCTCAGCCCTCGTTCAAGGCCGGGCACGATGTATTTGTCGGGGACCCCCATCTTCAGTACTTCGCTCATGTTGACGTTCCTTGCACATCAATACTCGCCGCTGCCTCAAGCAATATTCTTGCGACCTCGTGGGGTTGCTCGACATAGCAGGCATGACCCGCCTGCGGAATCAATGCGAAGGGAAACCCATGTCGCTGCGCGTACTGGGCCGACTGTTCTGGAGTGGTGACAATGTCAGAGTCGCCGCAGTACACCAAGGTACGATCCTTCGGCGGCTCAAATCGGTCGATGTCGTCACCGCATAACAGTTCGACCGCTTGTGTATACCCAGCCGGCTGCAGACGCAAGGCGTTATTGCGCACTGTGTCGCGGGCGCTATCCTCGGCCTGCTCAGTAAGAAGGCGGTTGGGCAAGTTGCGAGCAATTCCTTCAATGCCAAGTTCTTTCAAGGCATTCAAACGCCCTTCTCGTACGCGCGAGGCCTGAGCACTACGTGCTCCCTGATATCCCAAGGCCGGGCTCATCAGAACATAGGCTTCGGCGCGATTGTTCGGCAATTCACTGTACGCCGCTGCCATCAACGCGCCAAGTGAATGTCCAACCAGCAGGCATTTTTCCGCATCCAGCGCTTCAAGCAACTCGTGCAGACGCCGGGCGTAATCGGTGGCGGATGGCGCAGCCTTGTCGAGAGGGCTGGACTGTCCGTAGCCGGGTGCGTCCCACGCAATGACTCGCGCATGCGGAGCCATCATCCGTGCACACTCGGACCAGGAACCCGCTCCCGAGCTAATACCATGCAAGAGAACAATAGTACGAGCATGCGAACCAACTTCGCGATATCCGAGCACACCGCCCGAAACCGCAACGGTGAGCTCGCCAAACTCGGCTCCCGTGGGAGCCGAGTCTGCTCGGAACGATTGCACGATGCGACTGGCCATGTCTTAGCGCTTGATCTTGGACAGCGGATGCTCGGGCGGATAGTTGGGGATCTGCGGCTTCTTGGAACCCAACAAGACACACATCAGGGCATCTTCATCGCCGATGTTGATTTCTTCGCGATACACGCCAGGCGGCACGGAAACGAGATCACGATCCGTAAGGATGGTTTCGTAACGCTCACCGTCCTTCTCGAGGACCAGCTTCATTTTTCCGCGAATCACAAAAAAGACTTCTTCGACGTCGTGGTGAATGTGCGAAGGACCCACGCCACCGGCGGGAATCACCATTGTTGAAAAGGTGAAATGCTCGGCAGGCACAGTGTTGGAATCGCTGGCGACGCCAGTGGCGCCGGTACCGACATAGCGCATTTGTGCACGGCGATATTTCGGGTCGAGATCGGCCTGAAACTTAAGCGCGTCCCAATCATACTTGCGCGTCGAAAACCGTGCGATGCGGCTGCTCATCCACTCTTCGAAGCTGGCGCCTTCGGGGCGATCCCAGCTGCGTTTCTCTTCGGCCACTACCTGTTCGCTCATAGCTATCACCTTTATATCAATGCATCACAAAGCCGCCATTGACGGCCAACACTTGGCCAGTCACGAATCGCGACAGACCTGACAACAAAAATGTGACGGCGCCGCTGACGTCGTCGGGCAGCTGCGCACGTTGCAATGCGCGCTGATTCTCGTAAAGTTCGTGCCGCTGTTGAGGCACGTATGCGGTGGCCTCGACCAAGGTAAGCCCCGGCGCCACCGCGTTGACGGTAATGCCATCAGCGCCAAGTTCACGCGCCATGGAACGTGTCATCGACATGATGGCCCCCTTGCTGGCGACGTAAGCCAGCAGATTAGGAGCTCCCCACATTGGCGTGTCGGAAGCCAGATTGACAATGCTGGCGTGTTGCGAGGCCCGCAACGCAGGCAGGCAGGCGCGCGACATCAACCAGGTACCGCGCACGTTGATGCGCATGACATCGTCCCAGACATCGATTTCAAGCTGCTCGAGGTTCTTGCCACCCGAATGAGTCATGGCAGCGTTATTGACCAGACCATCGAGCCCGCCAATCACTTGCACGGCACCATCGGCACAGGCTTGAATGGAAGCGGGATCGTTGAGGTCTACGACCAATGCATGTGCCTCGTGACCTTGATCGCGCAGCTCGGCTGCGGCGGACTGAACCTGATCTGCAAGAATGTCAGCCATGACAACGGCACCGCCCGCCTCGACAATGCTGCGAGCGAATTCCAATCCGAGCCCGCGCGCAGCGCCGGTGACCAGTACTTTCCTTCCGCGAAGCAATTCGGTGGTTTGGGGACTTGGGGTACGACTCATCTTTCGCCTCAAACCGTTGTGACCGATGCTTTTGGAATGTAGTGCAAGCAACGACGCTCGAACCACACGACTACCGCGTATGCTGCGATCCCGATTACGGTCAGACCCGTAATCGCAACGAAGACTCCGGCCGTATTGCCTTGCCCTTCCGCGTCAACAAGAAGGAAGCCCAGACCCTTGTTACCACCCACCAGTTCACCGACTGTCACGCCAATAACCGCCAGCGTGGCGCCGATACGCAAGCCCGAGAACAACGAAGGCAAGGCCGACGGGAACTCTACCAGGCGGAAAATCTGCCAGCGGCTGGCATTGAGCGTGCGCACCAGATTGACCATGTCGGGGTCGACAGTACGAATTGCCGACAACACGTTGACCATGATCGGGAAGAAGACAATGAGCAAGGCCACCAGAATCTTGGGGTAGATGGTGTAGCCCAGCCACATTACAAACAGCGGCGCAAACGCAACCTTTGGCGCAATCTGCAGAGCCAGAATGTACGGTGACAATACGGACTCTGTCGTGGGGGACAAACCCAACACCACGCCAACAAACAAACCGAGCAAGGCACCCAGAATAAAGCCCAACACCACTTCAAGGGCGGTATAGCCAAAGTGTTCGAGGAAATTTCCCGTACTCCACATATGACCGGCTTCTTGCACTACCGTCGTGAGTTTCGGCAGGATGAATTCGGGCATGCCCAGCCAGCCGGGCAACCATTGCCACGCGGCCAAGAAAACAAGCAGGACGGCAATGCTGCCTCCCGCGGTTACTGTATGGCGTTTGGTCACTTTTATCCCTCCGGCGCGCGGCGGCGTGGCGCTATCTTGGGCGGAAGCGGCTGGGGCCGAAGCCCCCGCCGATACCTTGATTGCTGCGGTTGGATCAGAACTCATTGCAAACCTTCGATGAATTGATTCGTGTACAGGTCTTCAAGCGGCGCTGCCTTGCCGACGATGCCTTGCGACACGTAAAAGTCTTGAACGGCTGCCAGACGCTCTGCATCGATATGTCCTGGCACTTTTTGATCGGCATATACGTATTTGTTGTACATGCTGAACACTTCACGCATTTCGTCTTCACGCCCCTTGTGAGCAGGAACGGCCTCGATATAGGCGGCCAACGCACCCTCGGGATCCTTCATGATGAATTCCATGCCCTTGAGGGTTGCGCGGACGATGCGCTGAATCAGTTCTGGATTGTTCTTGATGGTCTCGTCCGACGCGATCATTGCCTGAGCCATGCTGTTGAAGCCCTTGGCCGGATCCATCAGATGAACCTTGCCACCGTTATGACGAACGCTGGCGACCCAGTCGGGTACACCGGCCATGACGTCAGCTTTCTTGGAAGCAAACAGTTGCCACACACCTGCAGGACCGGCAGCCTGAATGTCGGCGTCGTTACGCGTCAGGTCGGCCTTCTGCATGGTGCCCAACAACGAAAAATAAGCGGTGTCGGCATAGGAAATGACGGTGATCGTCTTGCCTTTGAGTTGCTCGGGCTCATCGACCGGGGCATCTTCGTGCGAGGCGATCAGAACCAGGCCACCCGCACCTAGAACAGCCACCGATTTCACGGGAACGCCGTTGGCTCGCACGATGATTGACGTGTCGCCCATTGCCCCACCGATGGGTGCGTTTCCGGCACCTACCTGTTTGGCAACGTCGACGCCACCCTTGCCCGAAATGAAGTTGACGCTAAGACCCTCGTCCTTGAAGTAGCCTTGATGTTGCGCGAGTATCCAGGGCGCAAAGGCCGGTAGATTCTTCGGAGCGGGCAACAAATACGTGATCTCTTCGAGCTTGTCGGCAGCCAGCGCAGGGGCTGAGGCCATGGAAACACATGCTCCAAGCATGGCGGCGATGAGTAGTTTTTTCATTCTGTTCTCCTGTGGTCTGCTGTTTCTTTTGGGTGGAAGTACCGTTGATTCAAATTGCTGCATTATTTCCGTGCAGAGAGCCGGGAGGCTCAATGCAGTTCGGCCTCTTCTTCTTTGCCGATTTTCAACAAATCCATCAGCCGCCCTTGCAAGGGGCCGATTTCGGGAAGCTTGCGCCGCTGCAAGGGGTTATCGCGCAAGGGAAGGTCGACCACAATCTCTTCGATAATGGTGCCGGGGCGTTCGCTCATGACCAGCAAGCGGTCGGACAGTGCAATGGCTTCAACGAGATCGTGAGTAATGAACAGCGCTGTCTTGCCATTCTCGGCCAGCGACTGAGCGAGATCCTGCTGCAGAATCATCTTGGTCTGGGCATCCAAGGCCGAAAAGGGCTCGTCGAGCAGCATTACTTGAGGGTCAACGGCCAGAGTGCGCGCAAGCGCAGCGCGCTGACGCATACCGCCCGACAACTGATGTGGATAGTTCTTTTCGTAGCCCTTCAAATGACATTTGTGCAAGAGCTCATTCGCAACCTTTAGGCGCTGAGCTTTGGGCACACCGGCGATCTCAAGACCGAGAGCGACGTTGTCTTCGATGGTGCGCCACTGCATGAGCAAATCTTTCTGCAACATGAAGGCCACTTCGCGCACCGGCTTGGTGACGCGCTTGCCGGCCACATAGACCTCACCGCTGGTAGGCGCGTACAAGCCCGAACCCATATTGAGCAAGGTACTTTTGCCGCAGCCAGATGGACCAATAATAGACACGACTTCGCCCTTTTTAATAGAGAGCGAAATATTGCTTACAGCGGCTCTCATGGCCCCTGTTTTGGGGTCGGGAAATGACTTGCCGACGTTTCTGAACTCAATTTCAACCATGAGGGCTGCTCCTGTTTGTGGGGGCCGCTCGGCTCACATATCCAAGTCATTTACAATGAACATGTTTTATATATGAACCGTTGTTTTGTTGCTTAAACAAACTTTAAATGGTCAGCTTCCCGTATTGTATTAGGGATTACCCTTTATTTTACGATTTACCCTCCCAATACCTAGGGTTTCTACCAATAGTTAGCACGCATACAGAAGCCATAAACTTTTAATACGTAAAACGCTGTTTAATATATGGAACAACGGTGCGCGATGCAGATTATCGCACTGCAGCCTGGAAAGTCGCTAGCGCTAAAGGATTTATATGCGTGAAGACACAAGCACGCTGTTAACCATTTTTCTCAAGCATGACCAGTCCAATAACCTGGACACCATCCAGGCCAAGCTTAAGAAAAGCCAGTGGTGGGATCGGTTTCCTCCCGAAGGGGTCGAAATCGTTTCCTGGACGGTTGCCATGGGATTCGGCCAGATCGTCACGCTTCGCGTGCCCGTCAACCTGATCCCGGCGGTGAATGTCGAACTTGAACGCTCGGCCTGGGGAGTCTTCTCGACCGAATGCTTCCCTACTTATGATTTCTTACCGGTGCGCGAACGCATCAAAGAACGTGTAGCAAACGGAGGTCAATAAACAATGTCCAATCTATATCTGGTACCCCATCAAGCTCGCAAGCGTGAACCGACCGCTTACGAAAACCTGTTGGGCGATTCCCTTGAACGTGCGTATACCGCCGACATCAACGACCTGGAAGGCTTGGTCTCATATCTCAATGAGCACGGTCCCCAGCCCCAAGACACGTCCAGCATGTGGACACCAGAGATGCTTGCCGCCGAATTGAAGCGCCTCGGCGACGACTGAACACCTGAAGGAAAGCCACCATGACCACCAATCCCTCCGACGTCGAAATCGAGAAAGTCCTGGCCAACGGGATCCAGAATCGCTGGTACGCCATCTGCCCGTCTTCTTTTGTAAGTCAGACTCCTATTTCCTTGCGCCGACTCGGCCACAAGATTGTCTTGTGGCGCGATACTGACGGCACCCCCTACGCGCTCGAAGACCACTGCCCTCACCGCGGTGCCCCCTTGTCTGCGGGCATTCCATTGGGCAACCGGATCGCCTGTGGCTACCACGGGGTCGAAGTCAGCTGCAATGGTACGGTGGTAGCGGTGCCTGGCAGCCCAGGCTGCAAGCTCGAAGGCTCTCGCCCTACGCTGGCGTTCCACGTTCAGGATGCGCACGGCGCACTGTTCCTGTACAACTCCAGTGAGAACATCGACCAGGCCCCTCCATTGGTACTGCCCGAAGAGCTTACCTCTGATGAATACGAGAAGTTCCTTTGCTACCTTGAGTGGGATTGCGACTATCGCTATGTGCTCGACAACGTCATGGACCCAATGCATGGCACCTTCCTGCACAAGCAATCGCACAGCATGGCAGCAGGCGCGCGCGCAGCCAAGTTCGAGCTTAAAGATACCGAACACGGATTCTCGTTCGAGAAGGCCCAGCAGCGAGACGTCAACTTTGATTGGACCGAATTCGCCGATACCGGCATCCACTGGGCGCGCCTTGACATTCCCTATCCGAAAAGCGGCGGCCCCGGCGGCAGCTTCGGTATTGCAGCCTTTGCAACACCCATGTCCGACCACAAGTCCGCTGTGTTCTTCTGGCGCAATCGCAAGGTTTCGGGCTGGCAGCGTGATTCCTGGCGCTTCCTCTACAAGAACCGTCTCGAAGCCCGTCATTGGGATGTTGTGGAGCAAGACCGTGTCATTCTCGAAGTCATGGAACTTGACGCCAACAAGCGCGAACATCTGTACCAGCATGATGTTGCGGTAACGCGCCTGCGGCGCATGCTGCGACAACTTGCCATCGAACAGCTCAGCGGGAAAAATTGATTTTTTCTTTCTGACATGCGCCCCCACGAGCGCTGCAAGCGGGCCGGTTTCCCTCAACGTGGACACCGGCCCTTTGTGTAAAGTCTGCGGCGGCGGGCTGGCCGTAGGCCCATCAGAAGTCCCACCCGTTAGATAGTTGGTTCAAAGGTGCATTCATGTCTCGCCCTGATACTGACAGATACTCTGTTCCCGGCCTTGAAAGAGGTTTGCGCATATTGACGGAGTTCACACGCGAAACTCCTACACTCACCGCTCCAGAATTGGCTCGGCGACTCGATGTACCCCGCACGACCGTCTTTCGCCTGTTGGTCACACTCGAATCCTTGGGGTTCGTCGAGCGCGCCAGTAATGGCCGGGAGTACCAATTAGGCACCGCCGTGCTCAAACTGGGGTTCGAATACCTGGCGTCGCTCACCCTGACCGAGCTGGGCCGGCCAATGCTGGAGCAGCTTCGCGACGAATTCAGCTATTCCTCAAACCTGGTGGTTCGAGACGGGCGCGACATTGTCTATGTGCAAAAAGCCGCAGCGGGGTCCATCTTCACCAGTTCGGTGCATATTGGTACACGACTGCCCGCGCACGCGACCGTACTGGGTCGTGTTCTATTGAGTCACCATGGCTTCGAGGCGCTCAAGGCCCTCTACCCCGAAGACACCTTGAAGACATACGGACCAAACACTCCTTCAACGCTCGAGGACCTGTACAAACTGCTGCAGCAGGACAAGGCTCGTGGCCACATTATTGCCGATGGCTTCTTCGAGCCCAATATCTCTTCCGTTGCCGCTCCGGTCTTTTCACAAGACGGGCAAGTCGTGGCGGCGCTTGGTATCACCGTTCCCGAATCACGAATCCCGGAATCGCAGCGCGAGACTCTGGTAAATAAAATCGTGGCCGCCGCCAACCATCTTTCAGAATGCCTGGGAAGCAGCCAATCAGCCGCCCGTCAGGCGGGATAACTCGCGCGCAGCCTGTACCACTTGGTCTTGCATGCGTTGTTGCAAAGTGCCGTCGGCATCGAATAAAGGTTGAGGCGCTACGACGCTTAATGCAGCGACCGGACGTCCGCCCAGACCTTTTACGGCCGCCGCACAGGCATTGATGCCGGCCTCGAAGCCCGAAAAGCTCCATACATGGCCTTCCTCGCGATCCCGCTGCAGTTGCTGCAAGAACGTCGATGAGTCTGCTGCCACCGATGACTCCGAAGGCTGAGCAGCGGATTGATCGCCTGATTCTGCTTGCCAGGCTTTCCACAATTGCTGGATGTCCTGATTCGTCAGTTGTGCCAACAGGGCCCGACCCGGTGCAGTCAGGAAGGCGGGCACGCGGCTGCCAACACGGATGTGACTTACCAACCCGCCTTCTGGCATCTGGCGATGCACATAGACGACATTGTGCCCGTCGAGAACCACCAGATATGCCGACACACCCAGTTCTTGAGATAGCTTTTCGACGGCCCTTCTGCCGGCTTCAAGCGGCTCGATAGACCCCAGGGCAGCAGCCGACAGGGTCAACAAACCCATGCCCACGCGATGTCCACCCTGCGGCAGACGTTCGATCAATCCCTCGTGCTCCAGGGTGGCCAGCAATCGCATAACCGTCACTCGGTTGACGTCGATCGCTCTACCGACCTCGCTAAGATTGGCAGTGCTGCCACCCTCGGCGATGTAACGTAATAAGCGAATGCCGCGTATTACCGGAGAAACGAGACCTTTGGGCGAGTCCTGCTCATCCATGGCAAGCTTGCTTTCCGATGGCTTACGCAGCAAGGGGAGCTTTCCATGCGTCGTAATCGTAAACCCAATCCGCATTACCACCTTCCTTCAACCACGTATTTCCACGCGATGCGATCTGGATACGGCTGGTACGCTCGAGTCGGGCACTCTGGTAAGCGTCAAGAGCTTGCTCGATTGAAGTGAACGTGGGTTCGGACAAACTGCGCGCAAGGACAACGGCGTCTTCAACGGCCTGACCGGCGCCCTGGGCCATGAAAGGCATCATGGGATGGGCGGCGTCGCCCATCAGCACCAACCTTCCATCATGCCAGCGGGGCAAGGGATCTCGCACATACAGCGCAGATTTCAGAACTTCGGTACACGCATTGAGTCGCGCACGCGCATCAGCGTGGAAATCTGCATAGATGTCCTGGAGCTCGGCGACTTCACCCGGGGCCGTCCACGATTCCAGCGTCCACTCGGGTTGCGGGGTGGTGGCGAAAATAAAAATGTCCTTGCCCTGGTTGAGCGGAAACGACACCACCTGCACCTCGGGCTGATTGCCCCACCATTTAGTGAAGCAATCCAGATCGACACAACCTTCGAGGCGGTCGATGGGAACGACGGCACGATAGGCTACTACGCCAGTAAACTGCGGCTGCTCTGGACCCAACATGGCCGTTCGAACAACCGAATGTATGCCGTCAGCACCGATGAGCACGTCAACAGTAGCTGAGCTGCCATCGGCAAAATCCAGGGTCACCTTGTCATTGGCTTGCGTAATGCGCGTTGCTTTCTTGCCCAGTTGGATGCATTCGGGCGGCACAGCCTGCTCGAGCGCCTTCAACAGATCTGCCCGATGCATGGTCAATTGAGGCGCTCCGTACTTTTCTTCTGCCGCACTGGACATGGCAAGGCGGGAGGTTTCTTCACCCGTGTAGCCGTCGCGACTGATCCGAAAGGCGGGACGGGCAGCGGTTTCACGGAGCGCTTCACCGATGCCAAGGCCATCCAACGCACGGACGGCATTCGGAGTGAGATTAATGTCGGCGCCGACACGCGCAAATTGGGGCGCTTGTTCAAATACGACCACGCGCTGTCCAAGCTTATGAAGCGCAATTGCTGCTGCCAGACCACCAATTCCGCCGCCGCAGATTCCAATTAAAGGTGTGCTCATCCCTGCTTCCTCTGTCGGATGACGTTCGAAGCGAACGTTCAAAACTTAACGATATGTTTATTATTGAACATCAATCGACGAAGGCTGTCAACGGATATTTTGCGGTAAAGAAAGCGGGTAGTCGGCGGATACCCAACGCGGGGCACCCGCCCTTGTGAGACTAGTCTTCGCTCGCGGCGGCAACGGCCGCGGCAGCGCCTCTTGTCTGGCTCAGGCGAGCCAGATACTCGGCGTCGATATCGCCCGTCACATATTCACCATTGAAGCAGGAAGACTCAAACCGCGTCATGGCGGGATTGAGATCACGGATGGACTGTTCAAGGTCTTCCAGGCGCTGATATACCAACCCATCGGCACCGATTTCCTGGGCCACCTGTTCAGTACTGCGGCCAGTGGCAATCAACTCGGATTGTGTCGGCATGTCGATGCCGTACACATTGGGGAACCTGACTGGCGGCGCAGCCGAGGCAAAATACACCTTGTTGGCGCCTGCCTCGCGTGCCATATCGACGATCTGTCGGCTGGTCGTGCCACGAACGATGGAGTCGTCCACCAACAGCACATTCTTGCCACGAAACTCCATATCGATGGCGCTGAGCTTCTGGCGCACCGATTTTTTGCGCACGGCCTGACCGGGCATGATGAATGTTCGGCCGACATAGCGGTTCTTGATGAACCCCTCGCGATAGTTCAAACCCAAGTGTGCAGCAAGCTGCATGGCAGAGGGCCGTGAAGAATCGGGGATCGGCATGACGACATCAATGTCGCCAAGACGAAGCGATTTTGCTACGTTGTTGGCCAGGTACTCGCCCATGTTCAGTCGCGCGGAGTAAATGGACACCCCGTCCATCAGAGAATCCGGCCGCGCAAAATACACGTACTCAAATACACATGGACTAAAAAGCGTGGATTGTGCGCATTGGCGGCTGGTCACATTGCCGTCCAGGTCGATCAACACCGCTTCCCCAGGTTCGATATCGCGTGCAAAGGAATAGCCGCAACCGGTCAGGGCGACCGACTCCGATGCAACCATCCATTCTGTACCTTGCGGTGTATCTAGTTTACCCAGGCACAGCGGCCTGATGCCATGCGGGTCGCGAAATGCCACCATGCCAAAGCTGGAAATCTGGGCAATAACCGCGTAAGCACCGCGTGCCCGTTTATGGACCGCCGCCACCGCTTGAAAAATTGAGTTCTCATCAAGCGACACGCCGCTGGCGGCCTGTTGCAGCTCATGCGCGAAGATATTGAGCAGAACTTCTGAATCGGAATTGGTATTGATATGCCGACGATCAATCCGGAAAAGCTCTTCGCGCAGTTCTCGCCAGTTGGTGAGGTTTCCATTGTGAACAAAGGTAATGCCGAACGGAGCGTTGACATAGAACGGTTGTGCTTCATCGACGCTGTCGCTGGAGCCCGCAGTGGGATAACGAACCTGACCCAAGCCGCTATTGCCCACCAGGGTGCGCATGTTCCGAGTACGGAAGACATCGCGCACCAAGCCGTGCGCCTTGTACATACTAAACAGCAGATCGTGTTCAGTTGCAATTCCGGCAGCGTCCTGGCCGCGGTGCTGCAGGAGCAGCAGACTGTCGTAAATGACCTGATTAACGGGATTGCGGCCAGCTATCCCAACGATTCCACACATTTTCAGCTTCCTGTTAAAGCTATTAAGGCAATCAGTACGGCAACCACGAGGCAAGGGACGGAGGAAGCAGTTGCTTGATCTGCTGAATGCCTTGTTCGGCGGCACCCGACAGCCGCGCATCGCGCCACCATGGTTCTTGCGGCAGTTCGGTGTAGCCGGCCAACGCGACCAGCACCAGCACAATCAACATGCCGCGTAAAAATCCAAAGATCGCGCCCATCCCGTGGTCGGCAGGCGTCAGACCCGTCTTATCGATGAGCGTGCCCAAAGTAATGTTAAGCAGCCCAACCAGAAGAAGTATCACGATAAAGACCGCTGCATACGCCGCAGCCGTCCGCAAAAGGTCGTTTTCAATGAAGACGTTTAGCCAGGTCGAGACCCTGGGCCCCCACCATATTGCCGCCACAAACGCGGCGGCGTAGGCAACGAGTGAAAGAAGCTCTTTGACGAAACCTCGTAATAGGCCAAGAAGCGCGGATGCTCCCACGATGGCCAGCACGATGTAATCGAAGCTTGTCACTGGGTGGCAATGAAACTTGAAGTGTAGTCAAGTGAGCGCAATCGAGTCTGGGCCGCTTGAGCGGCTTCACGCGTGGGGAACGGGCCCACCCGCAGACGATAGGTCGTTTTGCCATCGGGATTGGCGGTCTCTACATACGCATTGGTGACGCCGGCTGAAACCAGACTATCGCGACGAGCGTCGGCATCCTTACGGGAGGTGTACGCGGCAATCTGCACGACAAAATTGCCCCGAGCTGCGGCCGGAGGTGGAGAAGCGGGCTGACGCCCTTCCAGCAAGGCGATCGCCACCGAACCGTCATCGGTACGGTCATTCGGAGCACTCTTGGTATCGCTACCAGCGGGCTTTGCTTCAGGCTTTGACTCGGGCTTTGGTTCGGGCTTGGCTTCAGGCTTGGCTTCCGGTTTGGGCGTTTCGGATGGGGCCGTCGCTGTGGCATCGGCGGATGCCGGTGGGGTCACCTCGGCCGGAATGCCGTCTGCAGACAATGCAGGAGAATCGACGCTAAGCGTGCCACTGCTGGCAGACGATTCGGTGGAGTCGGCAGGGAGAGGTTCGCTGACGGCGATGGATGGATCCGGAATGGGAGGAACTGCGGGCACCACAATAGGCGTCTCGGCAGGTTGATCAGGTTCGGAATCGATGAGGGCGGGAACGACAATTACAGCTGCCACTACCAGCGCCAAGGCACCGATAAGGCGCCGCCTGGCGCGACCCCGAAGATCGTCGGCGTATGCCTCACTTGGTGACGCCGAACGACGCGTGCCGGATGTGCGCGATTTGCTTGAATCAGCCTCTTTGCGAGAGAACAATCCCATTTTGAAAAGACCCTTGGCCGCCACCACAAATGGGTTGCGACAACATGGTTAGACCGTGCGCCCGAGCTTCTGAAGGATGGGCCCCACGGTCGAGAACGAGCCGAACACAAGAATTCTATCATCCTCGGATGCTCTCTCTTGCGCCTTTTCGAAGGCTTGAACCGGATTGTCAAAAGTTGACACGGTTACAGGCTCTATTGGATTGGCCGGTAAGACTGCTTGCACGATCTTGGCGATGTCCTCGGCTGAAGCCCCGCGTGGACCGTCAAGGCTCGCACAATACCAATGATCGACGCGGGGGGCCAGCTTGGCCAGAACTTCCTTGGCATCTTTGTCTTTCAGCAGGCCAACCACCGCGTGGGTGTAGGGATAATACGCCATGCCGTTCAGATTCTGTGCCAACGCCGCCGCTGCATGCGGGTTATGTGCGACATCAAGCACAATGGCGGGCTTGCCGGGCAGGATCTGCATGCGCCCAGGCAAAGATACTTGTAGCAGTCCGAGCCTGACTGCCTGCTGTGGCACGACGAGCTTGTCGCGCAAGGCTTCAAGTACTGCGAGCGCTGCGCTGGCATTGATAAGCTGGTTGGCACCACGCAAAGCCGGGTATGCCAGACCCGTGCGACGCTGTCCCCTGCCCCCGTATGCCCACTGTTGCCGATCACCGGAATAATTGAAGTCTTTTCCGAAACACCATAGATCAGCGCCAATCTCCTGCGCATATTGTTTGACCGACTCCGGAGGGATGGGATCGGCACAAATCGCAGGACATCCGGGACGAAAGACATGGGCCTTTTCAAAGCCTATCTTTTCGCGGGTGTCACCCAGCCACTCGGTGTGATCAATGTCGACACTTGTGACGACTGAAGCATCCGCGTTAACAATATTGACGGCGTCCAAGCGCCCTCCAAGACCAACTTCCAGCACCGCCACATCTAGGCGGGACGCGTCAAAAAGCAATAGCGCCGCCAAGGTCGCGAATTCGAAATAGCTCAGGCTGATTTCGCCACGAACTGCCTCGATTCTCTCGAACTGTTCAATGATCTGTATGTCTTGCGCTGCCTCGCCATTGACCCGGATACGTTCGTTGAAGTGCACCAGGTGAGGCGACGTATAGAGCCCCACGCGATAGCCCGCCGCCAGCAAAATGGCTTCCAGCATCGCGCATGTCGAGCCCTTGCCGTTGGTCCCGGCCACCACGATCTTGACGAAGGGGAGCTTCAAATCCAGTCGCTTTGCCACCTCACGGATTCGCTCAAGACCCATATCGATCGATTTGGGATGCAAGGTTTCAAGATGAGCGAGCCATCGGTCGAGGCTGTCGCGATTGCCGGAAAATGAAGTAGCCATGATACGAACAGAGATCTAGAACAAGTCTTGAAACGTCAAGACGACAAACAGCCGGCGCCCAACGGCCGGTTGCCTGAACGAGCAAGCAAACGAGCCATTGTAGACGCCGGCCGTAAAACAACGGCGTAACCCTAAGCTATTTGCGACGCTGGGGCGGAAGGTCGGTGCAGACACCTTCAAACGCTTCTGCAGCCATACCGATGGATTCACCCAAAGTGGGATGAGGATGAATGGTCTTGCCTATATCTACCGCGTCGGCGCACATTTCTATCGCCAAGGCAATTTCACCAATGAGATCGCCGGCATGGGTTCCAACAATACCACCACCGACGATGCGATGCGTTTCAGCGTCGAACAGCAGCTTGGTAAACCCTTCGTCACGCCCGTTCGCAATGGCCCTGCCTGAAGCGGCCCATGGGAACATACCTTTCTCTACCTTTATGCCTTCTTCCCTGGCTTGCTCTTCAGTCAGACCCACCCACGCCACTTCTGGGTCGGTGTAGGCGACTGAGGGAATGACACGCGCGTCAAAGAAACTTTTCTTGCCGGCGATCACTTCGGCAGCAACATGACCCTCGTGTACGGCCTTGTGTGCGAGCATCGGTTGACCGACGATATCACCAATGGCGTAGATATGCGGGACATTCGTGCGCATCTGCGAGTCGACGTCGATGAACCCCCGCTCACTCACCTGCACGCCGGCTTTATCGGCGTCGATGTTCCTGCCATTGGGGGTGCGCCCTACCGCCTGCAGAACCAGATCGTAGCGCTGCGGCTCCGATGGCGCATTGTCACCTTCAAAGCTTACCCAGATACCGTCATCCTTGGCTTCCGCGGAAACGGTTTTGGTGTTGAGCATGACGCGATCAAACCGCTTCTCGTTCATCTTCTGCCATACCTTGACCAGGTCGCGGTCCGCGCCCTGCATCAACCCGCCCTGCATCTCCACGACATCTAGTCGAGCACCCAGTGCCGAATAGACGGTGCCCATTTCGAGACCGATGATGCCTCCGCCGATGATCAGCATCTTGGACGGAATGGACTTGAGCTCGAGGGCACCCGTCGAATCGACTATACGGTCGTCTTCGGGCAGAAACGGAAGTTTTACCGACTGGCTACCGGCCGCGATGATGGCCGATGCGAACTTGATGGTGCGGGTCGATCCGTCGTCACCCTTTACCGTGATGTGATGCGGGTCCGCGAAACGTCCCACTCCTGTCACCACGACCACCTTACGCATTTTTGCCATACTGGCCAAACCGGTCGTCAGCTTGCCAATGACACTGTCTTTGTAGCCCCGCAATGCTTCCAGATCAATTGACGGAGCGCCAAAGGATATGCCATGCGCAGCTAACGATTGCGCTGCTTCAGCTACGCCCACCGTGTGCAACAACGCCTTCGATGGTATGCATCCGACATTCAGGCATACGCCACCCAGCGTGGAATAGCGCTCGATCAAAGCCACCTTGAGCCCAAGGTCGGCAGCCCGGAACGCCGCAGAATATCCGCCTGGCCCGGCGCCTAACACCACCACATCCACTTCGTCGTCCGCCGAGCCGGAGTAGCTTGCCGCCTGAGCAGTAGCTGCGGCTGCAGGAGCCGTAGACTCGCGTTTTGGAGCGGGTTTGTCATGATCAGTCGAAGAAGGTGACGCCGGGGACGGCCCGGCCGCGACGTCGGCAGAGGGGGCCTCCCCTTTGACTTCTGCTGCCTCGATGCGTACAAGGGAGTCGCCCTGGGCGACTTTATCTCCCACCTTGACCAAGACTTCGGCGACGACGCCGCCTTTCTCAGCCGGTATCTCCATTGAGGCCTTGTCAGACTCGACGGTGACCAGGCTTTGCTCCGCCTTGATGGTGTCCCCGACCGCTACGAGCACCTCGATGACATCGACTCTTTCGAAATCGCCAATATCGGGCACTTTGAGTTCAGTTATGCTCATGCGTGTCCCTTATAAAGCAATGCGACGAAAATCGGCCAGCAAAGAAGCTAGATATGCATTGAATCGAGCTGCTGCCGCGCCGTCAATGACACGGTGGTCGTAGGATAACGACAGGGGGAGCATCAGACGGGGCTGAAAAGCCTCGCCGTCCCACACCGGCACATGTGCTGATCGAGACACACCCAGAATCGCCACTTCGGGCGCATTGATGATTGGCGTGAACGAGGTTCCGCCAATGCCGCCCAATGACGAAATCGAGAAGCAGCCCCCCTGCATCTGTGCGGGAGACAGCTTGCCCTCGCGAGCTTTGCCAGCCAGCTCGGCTGTTTCTTCCGCCAGTTCCAACACGCCCTTCTTGTCAGCGTCACGTATTACTGGCACAACCAGACCATTAGGCGTGTCCGCGGCGAATCCGATGTGATAGTACTGTTTGTAAATAAGCTCATCACCGTCCAGCGAGGCGTTGAATTCGGGGAATTTCTTGAGCGCGGCCACAACAGCCTTGATCAGGAAGGCCAGCATGGTGACCTTGATGCTGGACTTCTGATTCTCTTTGTTGAGCTGAACCCGTAGAGCCTCCAGTTCGGTGATGTCTGCCTGATCGTTATTCGTGACGTGGGGGATCATCACCCAGTTACGATGCAGGTTGGCTCCAGAAATCTTCTTGATGCGCGACAGTGGCTTGGCTTCGACGGGGCCAAATTTCGAGAAGTCGACCTTTGGCCAGTCGATAACGGACAGCCCACCGCCGGCCGAAGCTGCAGCACTTCCGGAAGCCGCTGTGGACAGGGCTTGCTTGACGAAGTTGCGCACGTCGTCAAAGGTGATGCGACCCTTTTCTGCACTGCCCTTGACGCGAGTCAGGTCGACGCCCAACTCGCGTGCAAATTTTCGCACCGAGGGGGACGCATAAGGCAGTTTATTCAAGGGTAAATCCCTGCCGTAGTCTTCCGTCGGCGAAGTCCGTTCGACAGGCAGGGATGCCATCTCACCGGCTTCACCGCTGGTTAAAGACACTGCCGCCGCCTCGGTCTGGGCGGGCGACGATTCCTCAACTTTTTGTTGTGGGGCCGCCGCGGCAGGCGCTTGCTCTTCTGACCCGCCATCGGCTTCCAGGACGAGAATCTCGCTGCCCTGACCGACCTTATCGCCCACCTTGACCGAGATACGTTTGACGACACCGGCATGGGAAGACGGAATTTCCATGGAAGCCTTGTCGGACTCGACCGTTATCAGACTTTGCTCCGCCTTTACAGTATCGCCCTCGGATACCAGTAGTTCAATGACTTCCACATCCTTGAAATCGCCAATGTCCGGAATGACAACAGGAACGGCTTCGGCGGGTGCGTTGGCAGACTTGGCTGCAGGCGCTGCGCCCTTCTTGCTGTCGGACGAGGCATCGTCTTCCGCCTTTGGTGGAGAGGCCGATGCCATGGGCGCGGATGTGGATTCCTTGTCACTCGATTCGTCAGCAGCCTTGGGCTCTTGCCCCGAAGCAGCCTGGGCACCCGAGGCCTCTTCCAATTCGAGGATGACGGAACCCTCGCGTACCTTATCTCCCACTTTCACCTTCAGGGATTTCACAGTACCCGACGCCGGCGACGGGATCTCCATGGAGGCCTTGTCGGATTCAACCGTAATCAGGCTTTGCTCAGCCTTGACGGCGTCTCCTTCGCCAACCAACACTTCGATGACATCGACCTCGGAGAAATCGCCGATATCGGGAATCTTGATTTCTAATTGACTCATTGCGACTGTCTCCGATCAGGCGTGATGGGGATTGGCTTTGTTGGGGTTGATGCCGTACTTCTTGATGGCATCCGCCACCTTCGAGACCGGAACTGCACCCTCGTCCGCCAGCGCACGTAGTGCGGCCAAGACAACGAAATGACGGTCTATCTCAAAGTGCTCGCGCAAGCGATAACGGAAGTCGGAGCGGCCGAAACCATCTGTTCCCAGTACCGATAGGCGACGCCCTTCGGGAAGGAAAGGACGGATCTGATCTCCGAACAGTTTCACATAGTCGGTAGAGACAACAATTGGACCTGCGGTGTCTTTTAGCATGCGTTTGACATAGGGCTCGGCTGCGTTCTTGTCGCCGGGATTCAACAAGCGATACCGTTCGCAGTCCAGGCCGTCGCGACGCAATTCGGTAAAGCTGGTCACGCTCCACAGATCAGACGAAATTCCCCAGTCTTGTTCGAGCAGGTCTTGAGCGGCCTGGACTTCTCGAAGAATCGTGCCGGAACCCATCAGCTGAACATGCAGCTTGTTCTTGGCCTTGCCCGTCGAACGCAGCTTGTACATGCCTTTCAAGATGCCTTCCTCATCACCCTTGGTCAGGCCCGGATGAGCGTAATTCTCGTTCATCACCGTGATGTAGTAGAAGACGTTTTCCTGGTTCTGGATCATGCGTCGCAGGCCGTCCTGGATGACGACGGCCAACTCATGCGCATAGGTGGGATCGTAGGAAATGCAGTTGGGAATGAGCGACGACATAATGTGACTATGACCGTCGCCGTGCTGAAGACCCTCACCGTTCAGCGTCGTGCGCCCAGCCGTACCACCCAACAAGAATCCACGCGCCTGCATGTCGCCGGCCGCCCATGCCAGGTCGCCAATCCGCTGGAATCCGAACATCGAATAATAGATGTAGAACGGAATCATGATGCGGTTGTTGCTGGAGTACGAGGTGGCCGCAGCAATCCAGGAACTGAACGCACCGGCTTCGTTAATGCCCTCTTGCAGCAATTGACCGTCGCGCGACTCTTTGTAGTACATGACCTGGTCTTTATCGACCGGGACGTACTTCTGACCTTCGGGGGCATAGATGCCGATCTGGCGGAACAAGCCCTCCATACCAAAGGTGCGAGATTCGTCAGCCAGAATGGGTACTACGCGCGGACCCAACTCTTTATCGCGCAGGATCTGGTTGATGATGCGAACAAAAGCCTGTGTGGTCGAGATTTCGCGGCCTTCGGCCGTAGGTTCGAGCACAGCCTTGAACACCTCGAGATCCGGCACCTTGAACTGCTCGTCCGACTTTGGACGACGAGACGGCAGGTAGCCACCCAGAGCCCGACGGCGCTCGTGTAGATACTTCATTTCGAGCGAATCGTCGGCTGGCTTGAAGTAAGGCAGCTCTTCGAGCTTGTCGTCGGGAATAGGGATATTGAAGCGGTCGCGGAATTCGCGCACCGCATCCATGTCCAGCTTTTTCTGCTGGTGGGTGGGATTCTTGGCCTGGCCGACATGGCCCATGCCATAACCCTTGATGGTCTTGGCCAGAATGACGGTAGGCTGACCCTTGTGATTCACGGCCTCGTGGAAAGCGGCATACACTTTGTGAGGATCGTGACCACCGCGGTTCAGTCGCCAGATGGCCTCGTCGCTCATGCGACTGACCATTTCCAGCAACTTGGGATGCTTGCCGAAAAAGTGCTCGCGAACGAAGGCGCCGTCGTGGGCTTTGTACGCCTGATACTCCCCATCGACGGATTCTTCCATGATTTTGCGCAGGATGCCTTCTTTGTCGCGTGCGAGAAGCGGATCCCAATAGCCGCCCCAAATCAGCTTGATGACGTTCCAGCCGCTACCGCGGAAGTCGCCTTCCAATTCCTGAATGATCTTGCCGTTACCGCGCACAGGTCCATCCAGCCGCTGCAGGTTGCAGTTGACGACGAAAATCAGGTTGTCGAGCTTCTCGCGCGCGGCAAGACTGATGGCGCCCATCGATTCCGGCTCGTCCATCTCGCCGTCGCCGCAGAATACCCAGACCTTGCGCTTGCTGGTGTCAGCAATACCGCGGGCATGCAGATACTTCAGGAACCGAGCCTGATAAATGGCCATGATGGGACCCAGTCCCATCGAGACTGTTGGGAACTGCCAGAATTCCGGCATGAGCTTGGGATGGGGGTAAGACGACAGGCCATTGCCGCCGACTTCCTGACGGAATTTATCGAGCTGCTCTTCGGTCAGGCGTCCTTCGAGGTAGGCACGCCCGTACATGCCGGGAGAGGTATGCCCCTGGAAGTACACCAGGTCGCCGCCGTGGTCTTCGGTTTCTGCATGCCAGAAGTGGTTCTGGCCACAACCGATCATGGTTGCCAGGGATGCGAACGAAGCAATGTGGCCACCCAGATCGCCACCGTCGGGCGGGGTGTGCTTGTTTGCCTTGACTACCATGGCCATGGCGTTCCAGCGAATATACGAGCGGATCCGCTCTTCGAGCGCCAGGTTACCGGGATGAGGTGCTTCCAGGCCGGGGGGAATCGTATTCACATACGCAGTATTGGCCGAGAAGGGAATTCTTGCGCCTGAGCGGCGAGCCAGATCAATCAGCCGTTCCAGCAAAAAGTGGGCGCGCTCCGGCCCCTCGTTTTCGAGTACGGCCTCGAGCGCCTCGAGCCACTCCTGGACTTCGGGATCATCGTTGGCAACTGTTGCCAACGCACCGGCTTGATCAAGAGAGGACATGAACGTCTCCAATAAGATATTAAAAGTCACGGACCAAACGGGTGGGCGCGTGGTAGCACATTTGAGGCCAGCGCCGCTCAACCGCGGCGCCCACTGTCTCGGATACTCCTGAACACGGCGGCCGGATCAATTCATTCTAGGAAAGAGCCACAATAAGGGCAAGTAAAATTTCACTTTATGGCATATGATTTTATAATGTGAAAAATTGACGAGAAACTGAATGGTCACCGCTCGGAACCACAGGTACAGCGAGATTGCTGATGCCGCAGAATTCTCCTATTTGTTTAAAATAGACACACGATGGCCAGCCCTTCTCGAAAGTCTCTCATTCCGACTACGTTCTACGACCAGGCAAAAGGCGCGCGCCGCGGTCTGTACTGGTTGACGCCCGTCATCGTGCTTGTGCTGTACCTGCTGGTCATGGGAGCCTTTATTTGGCTGCAGCGCCTGCAAAGCGACAGTGTCATGTTCATCACCATCGACCAAGAGACCCGCCAGCAGCGTCTCATGATGGTGGTGGTCGCACTTTCCTGTCTCATTATCCTGAGCTTACTCGCACTTTGGCGGTACACGCGATTCCGTTCCCGCGCCGAAGCGGCGCTCATCGCCGAAACCGGGTTCCGGCGCGCCATGGAAAACTCCATGTCCACAGGAATGCGAGTTTTCGACATGCAAGGACGTATCGCCTACGTCAATCCCGCCTTTTGCCGCATGATTGGCTGGAACGAAGCAGACCTTATCGGTCGAACCACTCCCTTCCCCTATTGGATACCTGGCCGCCACGCCTACCACCAGGAAACGCTCGACTTGCTTCTGTCCGGCCGCACACCCAGCAGCGGTTTGGAAGTCGAGGCGCAGCGGCGCGATGGCTCGCGTTTTACCGCGCGCATGTACGTATCCCCCCTGCGCGATCCTAATGGGGAACAGATCGGTTGGATGACATCCATGACCGACATCACCGAGCCCAAACGCATTCGCGAAGCCCTGACCGCCGCCCACGAACGTTTCATGACGGTGCTGGAAGGTCTCGATGACGCAATTTCGGTGGTAGCTGATACGCCCGAGGGTCTGGAATTGCTTTTTGCCAACCGTACCTACCGACGGTTCTTTGGCGCTCAGTCGAATGGTCACGCCGAACTTCTAGGTGGCCGGCTGGGCCGCTTCACTGACGAAACGGTCGAAACATTTTCGAATTCAGCGCAGCGCTGGTTCGAGGTGCATCATCGGATGCTCGCCTGGACCGACGGGCGCCGGGTTCGACTTCAGGTCGCCCGCGACATTACCGAGCGCCGCACACATGAAGAAGCCTCGCGAGTGCAGCAAGAAAAAATCCAGCTCACCAGCCGCCTGACGACCATGGGTGAAATGGCCTCTTCGCTGGCGCACGAACTCAATCAACCGCTCACCGCCATCAGCAACTACAGCATGGGCGCTGTGGCCATGCTGAAGGCCGGCAACCCCAAGCCCGAACAATTGCTCGAAGCTCTTGAAAAGGCAGCTGCCCAAGCCGAGCGGGCGGGCAAGATCATCAGTCGCATTCGCGAGTTCGTCAAACGCAGCGAGCCGCGCCGTCAGAAAGTCCCTATTTCGCGCATATTGGATAACGCCATCGCATTCGCCGATATTGACGCTCGCAAGCGCCAGGTCGAGATCGTTCGTGAATTACCGCCCGAGGATCCGACCGTACTGGCGGATCCCATTCTGATCGAGCAGGTGTTGCTGAATCTGCTGAAGAACGGGGTCGAAGCGATGGAGCGCAGCGACTACCGGACCCTGCACGTGCGCGTGACAGAACAGCTACCGCTTATCGAGATCGCCGTCATTGACCGTGGTCACGGCCTGCGCGACCCCGAACGCCTTTTTGAACCTTTCTATAGCACCAAGTCCGAAGGTCTGGGCATGGGGCTAAACATCTGTCGGACCATCATCGAGTCGCATCACGGTCGTTTATGGGCCTCAGCCAATCCGGAAGGTGGTACGATTTTTCGATTCACCCTGCCCTATGCGGCACCGGAAGTCCCCAATCAACCAGAGAATTCCCAGGAGTTGCACGCATGACTACTACCGAAGAACCGAACACTGTTTTTATCGTTGACGACGATGAAGCGGTGCGCGATTCCTTGCGCTGGCTACTCGAGGCCAACGGCTACCGCGTCAAAAGCTTCGGCAGTGCAGAAGACTTTCTTGAAGCCTACGACCCCGAACAGATTGGCGTCCTGATCGTTGATGTGCGCATGCCCGGCATGAGCGGTCTTGAGCTGCAAGAGGAGCTCATCGCCCGCAACGCGCCACTGCCCATTGTGTTCATTACCGGGCACGGCGACGTTCCCATGGCCGTCTCCACCATCAAAAAAGGCGCTATCGACTTTCTCGAAAAGCCGTTCAATGAGACCGATCTGCGCGCCATCGTCGCACGCATGCTGCAAGAAGCCAACGAACGTGCAACCCAAGCTCAGGCCAAACGTAACCAGCAAGCCGTGCTGGGCCGCCTGACATCCCGGGAGCAGCAGGTTCTCGAACGTATTGTCGCCGGACGCCTCAACAAGCAGATCGCCGGAGATCTGAACATCAGCATCAAGACAGTCGAAGCGCACCGCGCCAACATTATGGAAAAACTCGAAGTCACCACTGTGGCCGACCTGATGAAGATCGCGCTGGCACAAACCGAAGGACAAGCATGACCGCACGCATTATCGACGGCAAGGCGCTGTCCGACTCCATCAAGGCCGATGTCGCAAAGCGCGCGCAGTCCCTTCGCGAACGCGGTATCGTACCGGGCCTGGCTGTCGTACTGGTTGGCGAAGATCCTGCATCACATGTGTATGTTCGAAACAAGGCCGCGGCTTGTGAAAAGGCGGGCCTGAATTCCCAAGTGATTCGGCTTGATGCCGGCATTACCCAGCAGCAATTGCTCGATGTGGTGCAGCAGCTTAATGAAGACGCTGCAGTACATGGCATTTTGGTTCAGCTTCCGCTGCCTAAACATCTCGACGCGGCTCAGGTGATTGAAGCGATTGCAGCCGAAAAAGACGTCGATGGATTTCATATCAGTAACGCCGGGCTCCTCCTGACGGGCAGACCCCTATTTCAGCCATGTACACCCTACGGCATCATGAAGATGTTGGAGTCCGAAGGTGTCGACCTGTGGGGGGCTGAAGCCGTTGTGGTCGGTGCCAGCAATATCGTGGGCAAGCCCATGGCCTTGCTCATGCTGGCCAAGGGTGCGACGGTTACTTTGTGCAACTCCAAGACCCGCGATCTGGCTGCGCATACGCGACGGGCCGACGTTCTGGTCGTGGCCACCGGACGCCCCGACATGATTACCGGCGACATGATAAAGCCCGGCGCTGTCGTAATCGACGTTGGCATCAACCGCAAGGCCGACGGCAAGCTTACGGGCGATGTCGAATTTGACTCTGCTCGCCAAGTCGCCGGGGCCATCACGCCCGTACCGGGCGGCGTCGGTCCCATGACCATCGCCATGCTGCTGGTCAACACTCTTGAGGCGGCCGAGCGTGCCGCGCAGGCGCACAGCGCCGTTTCCTGAAGCGTAATGACACAAAACCCATTATTAGCACCCATCGATTCCTTCATCGATTACGCCGCGATCGAACCCGTCCATATCGAGCCGGCCATTGACACCCTCATCGACCAGGCGCGCGCCGCTGTCGAGCACGCCGCCGACCCTGCGTTGCCTGCCACTTGGGACGCCATCGTGGATCCGCTTGATGACGGCACAGAACCGTTGTGGCGCGCGTGGTCTGTGGCAGGTCACCTCAATGCAGTCGTCGATACCCCGCCCCTGCGCGAAGCCTACAATAAATGCTTGCCGAAGGTGACCGAGTTCTCTACATGGATCGGGCTGCACAAGGGCCTGTACGCCCAGTACAAACGGTTGCATGAATCATCCGAGTTCACGCGATTGCCTCCAGTGCGCCAACGTATCGTCGAGCTTGCCCTGCGCGACTTCCGCCTTGGTGGCGTAGAACTCGAAGGTCAGGCACGCGAAGAATATGCCGCAATTTCCGAGCAGCAGGCACAGGCTTCGCAACGCTTTTCAGAAAACGTTCTGGACTCCATGGACAAATGGACGCTTCATATCGATGATGAAGCCCGGCTCGAAGGCCTTCCCGACGATGTCCGTGCGGCAGCCGCCCAACGAGCCAAAGACGCTGGTCTCGAAGGATGGGTACTCAACCTGAAGATGCCATGTTATCTGCCGGTCATGCAGTACGCACACGATCGTTCGCTTCGCGAAACCATGTACCGCGCCTATGGCACCTTGGCGTCGGAGCACGGCGATCCCTCGCTGGACAACTCTCCCCTCATCGAGCAGCTGCTTGCACTGCGCGCACGAGAGGCTGCGCTGCTGGGCTATGCCAATTTTGCCGAGCTTCGCCTGCAGACCCGCATGGCAGAATCGGCTGACGAAGTGCTAGAGTTCTTGCGGCAGTTGGCCGGTAAGGCCAAGCCATTTGCAGAACGCGACCTTGGGCAATTGCGTGAGTTCGCACGAAGCGAGTACGGCATCGACGATCTGCAGCCCTGGGATATGCCTTTTTACTCCGAACGTCTGCGCGAATCGCGCTACGACTACTCCGAGGATGAGGTCAAGCAATACTTCACCGAGCCACGGGTGCTTAGTGGGCTGTTTAGCGTTGCCGAAAAGTTGTTCGGCGTCCAATTCCGTCCCGCTGGCGTTTCAGCCTGGCATAAAGATGTGAAATGTTTCGAGGTACTGGCCGACAACGCGACAATCGGACATCTTCTTGTCGATCTGTATGCTCGCCAGGGCAAACAGGGCGGCGCGTGGGTGGATAGCGAACGCAATCGACGTCGCATGGGCGCACATCTGCAAAAGCCCATTGTGTACCTGACTTGCAACTTTACGCCTCCGCAGAACGGTAAACCCGCTCTGCTTACACATGACGATGTAATAACGCTATTTCACGAGAGCGGGCACGCTTTGCACGCTCTGCTGTCTCGCATCGACGATCCAGGCGCCTCGGCCTTCGCCAGCGTCGAATGGGATGCCATCGAACTGCCCTCGCAGTTCATGGAGAACTTCTGCTGGGAATGGTCTGTTGTGCAGTCGATGTCGGCACATGCCGAGACGGGAGAACCGCTGCCGCGTGAACTGTACGACAAGCTGCTTGCTGCACGTAATTTCCAAAGTGGCATGCAGATGGTCCGGCAGATCGAATTTTCACTGTTCGACATGGCCATTCATAACCGAGCTGGCGGGCTGACGTCCGAGCAGGTCTTAAAGACGTTGGATGAAGTGCGCAAGCAGGTTGCCGTGGTCTTTCCACCCAACTGGCACCGCTTTCCTCATAACTTTTCTCACCTGTTCGCCGGCGGTTATGGAGCCGGCTATTACAGCTACAAATGGGCGGAGGTCCTTTCGGCTGATGCATATAGTGCATTCGAAGAAGCTGCCGGCCAGAATCCGGATGGCGACACGCTGGATCCCGCCACAGGGCTACGCTTCAGGGATGAGATTCTGGCGGTGGGCGGATCACGACCCGCGGCCGACTCATTCCGTGCATTTCGCGGTCGTGACCCTTCATTGGAAGCACTGCTGCGTCATAGTGGCATGGTGGAAGAGCCGGCCTGACGACGCCACCGGCAAAGACCGCCAGGCTCGAAGACCCGTTCGCGGAACCTATCGAGCCTATAATTCGTCCAATCAGGCATCCCACAATAGGTTTTTCTCGCATGTCCCGATTTTCGATTCCCGCGTGGCTGGCTGCGGGCGTGTTGTTTGCCGCGTTAACCGCCCCGAGCCTCGCCTCACCCGCGGCCAAATCAGCCGACAACATCTCGGCATCGCGCCCCGTTGCAGCGTCGACAGACAAGGCGATGGGCGCCCCAGTCGAGCCCGCGTCTGGCGACGCCATCACCACATCGATCCACCGCATCCGTGGCTTCCTTCCGGACCTCCGCTTTTCCCTGACCGGCCCCAACGGCAAGACCGTGACGCAAGATGAACTCAAGAACAAAGTCGTTCTGCTTTTCTTTGGCTACGCGAGCTGTCCCGACATCTGTCCTACTACCATGGCTCAGCTATCCATGGTGGTGGAAAGCCTTGGAAAAAAGGCTGACGACGTACAAATCGTTTTCATCAGCGTCGATCCGCATCGCGACACTCCAGAAATCCTCAACGCATACGTTAGTGCCTTCAATGATCATGCCATTGGCCTGACCGGAAGCGAGAAACAGATAGCAGACGTCGCGCGCCGCTATCGCGTGGCCTATCAAATTGAAGCGCCGACCGGCAATGACCCCGAAAACTACGAAGTGACTCATGCGCGCGGCATTTACATTTTTGATCAAAAAGGGCGAGCCCGCTTCCTGGCTTCAGATTCCGAATCGACGGAGTCTCTCGCTGAGAGTGTGCGCGAACTGCTGGGTTAGTTAAATCTGCTTGAGGGCGTCGCCCAGAGCGCTTCGGACCCCCTCTTCAATGGCCGGATGATAAAAAGGCATTTGGATCATCTGGCCCACAGTTAGCCCGGCCTGATGTGCCCAAGCCAACAAATGGCCGATATGCTCGGCCGCCGGCCCGACCATTTCGGCACCCAGGAACTTTCCGCTGCCTGGCTCGGCATATATCCGCAGCTTGCCGCGATTCTGCAGGATGATGCGTGATCGTCCCTGATTCTCGAAATCTGTCTTGCCCACAATCACATTTTCGGGGAGCTCGCGGTAATACGCGCCCACATGAGTTATCTGTGGCGAAGTAAATACTATCGATAACGGCGACCTGCGCTTACGTTCCTTGACATTGGGAAATCTGGCTGCATTCTCGCCCGCCACATAACCGTCATCAGCCGCTTCGTGAAGCAAAGGTCGGGTACCGTCGACGTCTCCTGCCAGAAAAATTGGCGTACCTTCAACCTGCTGAGTCGCGGAAACAAATCGGGGCATCCCTTTGTCATCCAGGATTGCCGATGTCTTGTTCATTTGCAGGTCGCTCACTGCGGGAGGCCTGCCGGCAGCCATCAGTACGTAATCAAACCTGGCTGTATTTTCAGCACCGGATTTGTCCTTGAGCCTTGCTTCGACCTCGTTTCCATGCCGCGCAACTTCAAGCACCTCGGTATTGAGCCGAAGGTCGAACTCGGCTTGAAACGCGGCCAGAGCGCTTGCATTGACCACCGGGTCGGTGATGCCGCCAAGCTTATCGCTACGCCCAACCACTGCCACCGTCACGCCCAAGCGGGCCAACGCCTGGCCCAGTTCCAGCCCGACGGGACCCGTACCTATTACCAGCACGCGCGAAGGCAGCTCATCCCATGCGAAGACGTCGTCGTTCACAACAAGTCGGTCGCCAAGCGATCGGTACATCTCGGGTATCAAGGGCTTTGAGCCGGTCGCTATGACGGTAGCCACGGTGTTGATCTGAGCGCTATCGTTCACCTGCAGCCGAGTGTCGGCCTCGAAGCGCGCCCACCCACGGAGCTTTTCCTCGGCGGGGATGGCGTTGACAGTTTCAAGCACAAACCCGACGAACCGATCACGTTCACGTTTTACGCGCTCCATGACCTGCCGTCCGTCTACCTCGACTGGACCCTCAACCCGAACTCCGAATGCTGCCGCCTGTCGCGCACCATGTGCGGCATTGGCAGCGGCAATGAGAAGTTTAGAGGGCATGCAGCCGACACGTGCGCACATGGTGCCATAGGGACCGCCCTCAACAAGAACCACACGGCGACCAGCAGACTTGACTGCGCGATAAGCGGTCAGGCCAGCCGTGCCTGCACCAATGATGACTACGTCGGTATCTATTTTTTTCATGACGGCTCCGTGACACGACCTGTTTCCGCAGCTACCTCCGCCTTGCCCCCTGACCGGCAGAGCGGCGATTATCTGGCACGTGGCGGCGCCCGTCCTTTACTGCCCCGTCCACTCCTTGACGAAGTCGCGGTAGTCGGGCCGCTCGATCGGATCCGACGCAGCAATGGGCGTGCCAATGGCAAGGTAACCCATGAAGCGGTACTCGAGGGCATCGTACTCCAACGCATCGTGTACCTCATCAACATAAGTACCCAAGCCGGTGCTCCAGTACGCGCCATAACCCAGCATATGTGCAGCATTCAACATATTGGTCACCGCCGCCCCTGCGGCAAGCAATCGCTCGTCTTCCGGTATTTTGGTGTTGCTGCTGTCCATGCGGCACGCCAGGGCAACCAGCAATGGAACCTTCGCAAGCCAGTCACGGGTCGACGCTTCTTTCTGAGTTGTCAGGGGCAATCCCGCCCTTTTGATCGCTCCGATCGCAAAGTCGGCCCAACGCTGTACTGCGTCTCCACGGATCAGAGTGAAGCGCCACGGCCGCAAGCGTCCATGGTCGGGCGCCGACATGGCTGCTTGAAGGATTTGAGAAAGATGTTCGTCGGTCGGTCCGGGAGCCTGTACAAACTTGACGGAACGCCGGTTAAACAAATAGTCGATGGGTGGAACAGACATCATCTATCCTTTAAGACACGCCCCGACGCAGCGCCAAGGCGAACGAGTAACTCCCATTGCGGGTAGAAATCACCCTGCCAACGCAGGATTCACGGTAATGCCCGCCGGCGGCGGGCCTAGTTGGGCGAGGAAGCCGCGACAAGCAAGGCCTTCATGTCCCGTACGGCCTTTTCCAGTCCGTCGAAAATGGCTTGGGAAATTATGGCATGCCCGATGTTCAGCTCGGCAATTCCAGGCAATGCGGCAATAGCGGACACGTTTTCGTAATGGAGCCCATGACCGGCATTTACCCGTAAACCCAGCCCCGCACCCGCGGCCGCTGCGTGACGCACACGCTCAAGCTCTAGCTGCATGGCTGGTCCGGTTGCTTCCGCGTAGGCGCCGGTATGCAGTTCGATAACGGTCGCTCCAGCACGGCTGGCCGCCTCGATCTGCGCAGGATCTGGATCGATGAACAACGACGTCCTGATGCCTGCATCGTGAAGGCGATTCACCGCATCGCGCACGCTGTCAAAGCGACCCAGCACATCCAGACCACCTTCGGTAGTGAGTTCTTCGCGACGTTCCGGAACCAGGCAGACGTCGTGTGGACGCGCCTTGCATGCCAGCTCGAGCATCTCGGCAGTTACGGCACATTCAAGGTTCATGCGGGTACGCAACATCGCCCGGATAGCCGGAACGTCGGCGTCCTGGATGTGTCGCCGATCTTCTCGCAGATGCAGTGTGATCAGATCAGCACCTGCCTCTTCCGCTATGACTGCCGCACGCACAGGATCGGGGTAGGCCGTGAACCGTTGCTGACGCAAGGTGGCGACGTGATCGATGTTGACGCCCAGTTCTATCATTGTTCTGCCTCGACCGAGACACCAATTTCCGGATTGCCCTCGACAGGCTCGCCGGTATTCTCGACCCATCCGCCACCCAGAGCCTTATAAAGCTCGACTCGGTTGAGCAAGGAGTTCAGGCCGGTTTGAAGGAACAGCTGCTGGGCTGAGTAAAGGCCGACTTCAGCAGTTTGTACTTGCAGGAAGCTGTCAATACCTTCTTGATATCGCAACTTCGCGATTTCGAGTGTCTTGGCATTGGACTCTTCGAGTGAGCGCAAGGCGTCCAGTTGATTGGCGTAGGTAGCCTCACCCGCCAAGGAATCGGCAACTTCGCGGAAAGCCACCTGAATGGCTTTCTCGTACTCGGCCACCGCAATATTCTTGCGCGCTTCGGCCAGGTCCAGGTTTCCGCTCACGCCGCCAGAAAACAGCGGGATGGTTATCTCGGGCGAGTAAGTCCAGTACCGGTTACCCGAACTGAACAAACCACCAAGCTGCCCACTTGCAAACCCCAGCAGCCCGGTAATGGAAATATTCGGGAAGAAGGCGGCTCGCGCTGCTCCGATATTTGCATTCGCGCCCAACAAGGCATGTTCGGCTGCAATGATATCGGGTCGGCGGGTCAGCAGATCCGAAGGCAGACCAACGGGGATGGACGTAAGAAGTTGGTCCTTTCCAAAGGGCTGCGATGCCGGCAAGTTAGGTGGGGGCTGTTCGCCCAGCAACAAAAGCAACGCATTCTGCGCCTGAGCTTCAAGTCGCGTCAGCTCTGCAATGTCGGCTCGAACGCTATCAAGCTGGCCTTGTGCCTGATTCAAATCCAGCGCACCGGCCACGCCCGAATCGAAACGTCGCTTAACGATATCGTAAGAGGCCTGTCGCGCCGCCAGGGTACGACGCGCCAGTTCCAGCTGCTGCTCGGTAGCGCGCAAGGTGAAATACGCTTCGGCCACCTGAGCCACCAGGCTTATATGTACGGTACGCCGGGCGGCTTCGGTAGCCAGGTACTGCTGATACGCGGCTTCGGAAAGATTACGGATACGGCCGAAGAAATCCAGCTCAAACGACGTAATGCCCACGCCGGCCTGATACACGCGCGTCACGCTGGGCGCGTCGGGCCCGCCCATGCGCAGACTCTCAGGATTGCGCGTGACTTGACCCACGCCACCTGCACCAAAAGTTGGCAGTCTTTCGCTTTGTTGAATGCCGAACTGCGCTCTGGCTTCCTGAACCCGTTCGATCGCCACCCGCATGTCGCGGTTGTTTTCAAGCGCGATCCCGATTAAAGCCTGCAACTGTGGGTCGCGAAAGAACTCGCGCCAGCCAAGATCAGCGGACGCCACCGTGCCTTGCTGGCTTGCTGCCGGGGCACCCGAGTATGACGGATACTGGCCGGGAACCGGAGCCGCCGGGCGCTCGTATTTGGGTGCCAGCGAGCATCCGGCTAGTATCAGCGCGGTCAGCGTCGGTAAGGCGGTATTACGAAAAACGCGTCGACTCATTCTTGATTCCCGTTCTTGTTGGACCCGGGCTCCGATTGGTTATCGTCAATGTCATGGTGTACGGACGTCAGCGGACCCATATGCGCACCGCTAACTTTGGGCTTGGTCTTGAACAAGCGAAGGATCACCACGAAGAAGGTTGGCACAAACACCATCGCCAGAGGTGTGGCAGCCAGCATGCCGCCCAGTACTCCAAGGCCTACGGCGTTCTGACTGGCCGCACCCGCTCCGGTAGCCAGAGCCAGAGGAACCACACCCATGATGAATGCAAAGGATGTCATCAGGATGGGTCGGAAACGCAAGCGTGCCGCCTCAACCGTGGCATCGATGATGTTACCGCTGTATGCGTAACTGTCCTTGGCGAACTCGACAATCAGAATGGCGTTCTTCGCCGCCAGCCCGATCACTGTAACCATGCCTACCTGGAAGTACACGTCGTTGGGCATGCCAAGCGCAGATATCAGCCCCACGGCACCCAGCATGCCCAGCGGCACCATGAGCATCACAGAAAGGGGAATGGCCCAGCTTTCATACAAGGCAGCCAACACCATGAAGACGACCAGCATGGCCAGCGACAGAAGAATGACTGACTGCGCACCGGCTTGCTTCTCTTGATACGACAGGCCGGTCCATTCAAAGCCGAAGCCATTGGGCAACTGGGCAACCAGGGCCTCCATCTCGGCCATGGCCTCACCCGTCGAGTAACCTGGCGCAGCGGTACCGCCGATTCGGACGGACTCATAACTGTTATAACGCACGACCTGCACCGGCCCCTGAGTCCATTCAGCCGTCACGAACGACGACAAAGGCACGGATTCGCCGGCGGCATTCCGCGCCGTGAGCTTCATGAGGTCGTCGGGCGTCATGCGGTGCGTCTGGTCAGCCTGCACCCACACGTTCTGCATCCATCCCATGTTGGGAAACTTGCCCACGTAGGACGAACCCACCGCCGTAGAAATCAGGGCGGAGGCCTCCGAAAAATCGACGCCGAGCGCGGCGGCCTTCTGCCTGTCGATTTTCACATTTAGCTGCGGACCTGGTCCCAAGCCGGTGACGCGAGTGTCTTGCAGTTTCGGGTTCTGCATGGCCGCCTGCAACAACTGCTGTGTGGCAGCCTGCAGGGCCTCATGGCCAAGGCCTCCACGGTCCTGCAGCCGAAGATCGAATCCGGCAGCATTGCCCAACGAGGAGATGGCCGGGGGCACAATGGCAAAAACCATGGAGTCGGGCAAACCGAACAGAAGGTTTTGGTTGGCTTTGTCAGCCACGGCCTGGGCAGAATTTTCGGCACCCTTACGCTCGGAGAAAGGCTTGAGAGGCACGAACGCGATGGCCGCATTCAAGCCGCTACCGTTAAAACTGAAGCCCTGCACCGAGATGACATTCTCGGTCTGCGGTTGATTGAAGAAATATTGCTCAACCTTCCGAATAGTCTCCTGCGTACGGTTGGCAGTGGCACCGGACGGCAGCTCAATGTTCACGATAGCGTAACCCTGGTCCTCCTGAGGCAGGAACGATGTGGGCATCCGAAAGTACAAGAAGCCCATCACCAGCGCCAGCAGCAGGTAGATGAACATCATGCGTCCAGTACGCTTCAGGCTCTTGCCGACCCAACCTTCATACCGTCGCGTGACCCGATCGAATTTCCGGTTGAACCAGCCGAAGAAGCCACGCTTTTCCTCATGATGCCCTTTTGGAATGGGCTTCAGAATGGTGGAGCACAGGGCCGGCGTGAACGTCAATGCGAGAAACCCGGAAAAGAGGATCGAAACGGCCATCGCCACAGAAAACTGACGATAAATCACGCCCACCGAGCCGGACATGAACGCCAGTGGAAAAAACACTGTCGCCAGCACCAGCGTCATGCCGACCACGGCACCACTGATCTGGGGCATGGCTTTTTTCGTGGCCTCTTTAGGACTGATGCCCTCTTCGGCCATGATTCGTTCCACGTTCTCGACCACAACAATGGCATCGTCAACCAGGATACCAATGGCCAGCACCATGGCGAACATGGTCAGCACATTGATCGAGAACCCAAGCGCCAACATCACGGCCAGAGCACCCAGAATGGCGATAGGCACTACAAGGGCGGGAATCAGCGTATACCGGACGTTCTGCAAGAACAGGAACATCACCAGAAACACCAGCACCATGGCCTCGACCAGGGTATGCAGCACCTGCTCGATCGAGGTCTCCACATACGGTGTGGTGTCGTAAGGAATGGCGTATTCCATGTTGGGCGGGAAGAACTTCGAGAGCTCTTCCATTTGCTGCTTGACACCCTCGGCCGTTGTCAGGGCATTGGCATTAGGCGTCAGCGAAATGGCAAAAGCCGCCGTGGTCTTGCCATTGAGCCAAGCACCGAACTGATAGGTGTCCGAGCCGACTTCAACGCGCGCGACATCCTTGATGCGCACGGCCGAGCCGTCGACATTGGCACGCAGGATAATGTTCTCGAAGTCCTGGACGCTCGAAAGTTCGCCGTTCAGCAATATCGGCGCAGCAACGCGCTGATCGCTGGGATTGGGTGGCGACCCCAGGATACCTCCTGAAATCAACTTGTTCTGATTGGCGATGGCCGCATTGAGTTGCGCCATGCTCAAGTTGTAACCCGTGAGCTTGTCCGGGTCGACCCACACGCGCATCGCTCTGGGGGCAGCAAAGAGCTGGAACTTTCCGACGCCGGGAACACGAGCGATGGTGTTCTGGACGTTACGGGTAATGTAGTCGGCCAGCGCCGTCTGATCCATCGAGCCGTCTGTCGACGTGACAGTGACCACCATCAAGAAGTTCGGGTTGGCTTGCTCAACTTTCAAGCCTTGCTGCATCACGGCGGCGGGAAGACTGGCACTGACGTTCGATATACGGTTCTGCACGTCCACCTGCGCCATATCCGGGTCCGTACCCGGCGCAAAGGTAGCCGTGATCTCGGCGCGTCCGTATGAATCACTGATCGATTCGTAATACAGCAGACCCTTTGCACCATTGAGCTCGTTCTCGATCAGGCTGGCGACCGACTGAGCCACATCTTTAGCAGATGCACCCGGGTAAGTCGCGTTGATCGTAATCGAAGGGGGTGCCACTTCAGGGTACTGGGACACCGGCATATTGGGAATTGCCAGCAGGCCGGCCAAAGTGATGGCTAGTGCCACCACCCAGGCAAAAATCGGTCTCTCAATAAAAAACTGTGGCATGTGTGCTCACTATAAAAGCTTTGACGTCACGGGCCGGCCAGGGCCCGCATAGACAGTTTCTATCTTTGTTCAGGCATTACGAGCCGGAGGCCGGAGCCTGCTCCGGCGCAGCCGCGGCACCTTCCGGCGCTCCAGCTTGCCCGGGCTTGCCGGCCTCTGCGCCCTCGGCGGGGGGTTGTTGTGGCTGTCCCTGGCCAGGCTGACCTTGGCCAGGTTTGGCGCCCGGTTGCCAAGGCATGGGTTGAACCGGCGCACCCGGTCGGATCTTCTGGAAGCCCTCGACGACTACGACATCACCCGCGGAGAGGCCAGAAGTGATCAACCACTTGCCGTCAATGGCTGCGCCTGTCGTGACTGGCGTAGCATGTACCTGCCCGTCCTTGACGATCATCAGAGCACCCTTGCCGTCGGCGGTGCGTTGCAGCGCCTGCTGGGGCACCATCAGAGCTTTCTCGTCCACGCCCTGCGCCAACAGAACTCGAACGTACATGCCGGGCAGGAGGATCTCATCCGGATTTGGAACCTCGGCGCGCATATTGACCTGACCGGTGGTCGGATCAACCGAAACACCCGAAAACAGCAACCTGCCCGGATGGTCATATTTGCTGCCATCCTCCAGCAAGACCGTCACCTTGGCCGCGTTTTCACCCGCACGTTCAAGCGTTCCGTCAGCCAACGCCTTGCGCAGTTGCGCGAGCTCAGACGTCGGACGAGTCACATCGACGTAGACTCGATCGAGCTGCTGCACCGTAGCCATCTGGGTCGCGTTCGCACTGCTGACCAGAGCTCCCTCAGTTACCATCGCAGCGCCGATACGCCCGTCGATCGGCGAGGTGACCTTGGTGTATCCAAGATTGATCTCCGCGGCCTTGAGAGCTGCCTTGGCTGCGGCGATTGCCGCTTCGCCCTGTGCTGCCGCAGCAACGGCGTTGTCGTATTCCTGGCGGCTAACCGCGTTGGCGTCAATCAGCTTGCTGTAACGGCGAGCCAAGGTACGCGCAGCTTGCGCATCCGCCTCTGCCTGTTTCAGTTGCGCTGCCGCCTGGGCTCGGGCCGCTTCATAAGGAGCAGGATCAATGGTGAACAACAGCTCGCCCGCCTTGACATCGCTTCCCTGAACGAAATTGATTTCTTCGACTATGCCGGTAACACGGGCACGGATTTGCGCATTCTTGATAGCGTCGACTCGCCCCGGCAGATCGACGGTGATTTCTGTACGAGCAGGTTCAACGGTAATGACGCTGACCGGGACTTTCATGTCGCCATGGGGTCCTTGGGCTTCTTTGCCGCAGGCCGAAAGCAGCACTAACGACGAAAGCAGAACAATTCGGGCCTGCTGCCCGGCGGGCAGACGAAAAATGCGCATCAATGGCTCCTGAGTAACAGCACCGGTATGTAACGACCGGCGACGGCTCTGTAATTTTTGGCAAACGACGAGTATAAAACGAAACTCGGTCTCATTTAAACGGCGAAACAATTCAGTTTTATGACTGCATGCGTCAGATCTTATTGGTGTTGTTGTTGATCCGCTTTATGCAGGCAGACGACTGAGAGCTTGATCGCCAGGCCGATTTCACCCTAGAAGCAGGGTGTCGTCTGAGACTGTTTCCCCACGTACGCGCTCGAACATCTGGAGCAATTGGGGCACGTCGAGCTTGCCCCGCTCTTCACCCGTAACGTCGAGTACTACCTGACCTTGATGCAACATGACCGTTCGGTCGCCTATCTCAAGCGCCTGTTGCATGCTATGTGTAACCATCAAGGTGGTCAATTGACGTTCGGCCACAATGCGCCGCGTAATATCAAGCACAAATGCAGCGATCCGCGGATCCAGGGCCGCAGTATGCTCGTCCAGTAGCAATATTCGCGACGGCCGCAGTGCTGCCATCAACAAACTGACGGCCTGGCGCTGGCCCCCGGAAAGCAGACCGATCCGGTCATTGAGACGATTTTCTAGTCCCAGCCCCAGTTTAGCCAATCGTTCGGCGCACTCCGCTCGTAATTCGGCGGCCAAGGCCCGCCCGAGGCCGCGCCGGCTACCCCGGCTGGCAGCCAGGGCCAGGTTCTCTTCAATGGTCAGGTCCTCGCAGGTGCCAAGCAGCGGGTCCTGGAATACCCGGGCCACCATGCCGGCTCTATCCCAGACCGGCATTCGATTAAGTTCGACGCCGTCGATTTGAATGGAACCTCGATCGAGCTGTGCTTCGCCCGAAATGGCATTCAGCAACGTGGACTTGCCCGCGCCGTTGGACCCGATGACCGTCACGAATTGCCCGGTCGGGATTTCGAGCGACAAGCCGCGCAACGCGCGGGTCTCGATGGGAGTCCCCGCGTTGAAGGTAATACGTAGATCCTGAGCCTTCAGCATCATAGCCTCCTGCGGTCGCGCATTCGCTGACGCAGCAAGGGTACGACCAGGAAAATGGTGACCAACACCGCCGTGATCAGGTTCAAGTCCTGCGCGTGCAGACCGATAAAATCGGCGTTAAGGGCAAGCGCCACGAAAATTCTGTACAACACGGCTCCAACCACCGCAGCCGCCGTCATGATGACCAGCCGACGCGAACTTGACAGACTTTCACCCACGATGACGGCAGCCAGCCCAATGACAATGGTTCCAATACCCATGGAAATGTCCGCCACCCCCTGTGACTGAGCAAAAAGAGCCCCGCCCAAGGCGCACAATGCATTTGATAATGCTAGCCCGATCAGCACCATGGCGCCGGTCGCGACGCCCTGGGCACGCGCCATCCTGGGATTCGAGCCCGTGGCGCGCAGCGCTAGCCCCGAATGAGTCCCCAAATACCAGTCCAACCCAAACTTTACGATCGCCACCAACACGAAGATCAGCAATGGCCGCAAAATATAGTCGGGCATGCTGTCGGTCATGAACACGGAAAACACCGTGGGCTCGGTGATGAGCGGAACATTCGGCCGCCCCATGATGCGTAAGTTGATTGAATACAGCGCGATCATCATCAGGATACTAGCCAGAAGATCCATGATCTTGAGCCGCACATTCAGCCAACCGGTAATGGCCCCGGCAAGCCCGCCAGCGATGGTGGCCACAATCGTGGCGGCGAACGCATCCCAACCCATCACAATCAAGGTCGCCGCCACCGCCGCCCCCAGGGGGAAACTGCCATCCACGGTAAGGTCGGGAAAGCGCAGAATGCGGAACGATATCAGCACCCCCAGGGCCACAAGCCCGTATATCAGGCCTATTTCAAGCGCACCCCACAACGCATACCAGGACATGAGGGCTTCCTGCTCTATTCAATGACGTGAGCCGCAGACTTGCGCAGCTCGTCCGACAACGTTACGCCCTGCTTGCGGGATGCCACCGCATTAAGGTGCAGGGCCAGCTTGTCGCTGGTTTCAGACGCAATATCGCCCGGTTTCTCTCCCTTGAGAATGCGTACGGCAATCCGCCCCGCCTGACGGCCCATTTCGTAGTAATCCAGTCCGAGAGCTCCTATGGCCCCGCGTTCGACGCTGGCTGTGTCTGAAGCGATTAGCGGGATGCGCGCGTCGTTGCCCACCTTGGCCAGGGATTCATATGCCGAGACGACGTTGTTATCCGTGCTGGTGTAAATGACATCGACCTTACCCACCAGACTGCGTGCCGCCGCTCCGACATCGACCGTGCGCGGCGCACTAGCCTCGACCAATGTCATGCCCATGGTAGGCAGCAAGGTGCGCAGTTGCTCGACGACCGAAACCGAATTGGCTTCGCCCGGGTTGTAAACCATACCCACTTTGCGGGCGTCGGGGACGATTCTCTTTATCAGTTCGACCTGCCTCTCGAGCTCAAGGCTGTCCGACACCCCTGTAACGTTGGTGCCGGAGGGCTCGAATGAGGGTACGAGTTGCGCACCGACCGGGTCGGTGACGGCGGCATACACGACCGGAATGCTTTTGGTGGCGGCGACCACCGCCTGAGCCGAGGGTGTGGCAATGGCGACGATGACGTCCGGTTTGTCACCTACATATTTTCGGGCGATCTGGGTCGCAATAGCCGTATTACCTTGCGCTGTCTGAAACTGCCACTCCAGGCCTTTCTCTTCCGTGTAGCCGGCTTCGGTCAACGCATCCTTGACCCCGTCCTTGATGGCATCCAGCGCCGGATGCTCAACAATACTGGTAACAGCGACCGACTGAGCGTGTGCGGGAACCAGGGCCGCCAAGCCAAGTGCCGCAACAGCCATCGCTGCCACCGCGAGCTGCTGAAATCTGTTTTTGATGCCAGTCTTGGTGTCCAGCAAGGGAAACGTCCACTCCATTGCAAACCTCTATTCGTTGATTCTTGTTCGATCCATACGCGGAAACTCCGCGACCGTTTCCGTCAGTTCCTGCAACTTTACATCAGCCTGAGAATGCTTTGCTATGCTTCGGTCCGAAGTTGCTGCAACACGTGTCGCGCCCAGCGCAGCGCGGGCAGTCCGTAGTCCTTTTCGACCTGCGCCGCGCGATCCAGGAGCTCGGCAGTCGTGGACTGCAGGACCGGACCTCGGAAAGCGAGCACGACCCGGTTGCCCGCATCACTTTCAGGAAGCTCAATTACCGGCCCATCAAACGCCTGCCGGATATTTTCGATATTGCGCGGAAAACTCTCGTGATTGCCGAACAGGTTGACGGTCATGACCCCGCCGTCCGGGCTCAACGCACGCTGGCAGCCGTGATAAAACTCAACTGACTCGCGCACCGGTCCTTGTGCCTGGGAATCGTATATGTCGACCATCAACGCTACGTAGCGTCCGATGTTATGGGGCTTTTCCACCCACACGGCAGCATCCACATGGTCGATATACGACCGCTCATTGGAGGGTAGACGGAAATACGCCCGGCACATGGCGGTGACGGCCGGGTTCCACTCCGCCGTCTCGACATTGACAGGCGTGTGCTTCAAGGTAAAACGCAGCAAAGCGCCCGCACCGAGACCAAGAATACCTACGGAGTCCGCTTTGCGCGGTTGCACAAATAACAGCCACGCCATCATCTGCTGGGTGTAGGCCAGCACCAACTCACTGGGCTTTCGTACCTGCATGGCTCCCTGAATCCACTCTGTACCCAAGTGCAGGTAACGAATTCCGCCCTCTTCCGACATGGTCGGCTCTTCGTCCGACCAATGTTCATCGTATGCACTCATGAGCTGGACGAGAAGTCGAACGTGGCGACAACCGGGGTGTGATCCGAAGGCTGTTCATTTCGTCGCGGCTCTTTGTCGATGTGACACCCTGTGAGGTAGGGCTTAAGTGCTTTGGAGATAAGCACATGATCGATGCGCAGGCCCGCATTGCGCCGGAACGCCATTCTTCGATAATCCCACCAGCTGAAGGATTTTTCTTCTTGCTCAAACTCCCGGAATGAATCGATCAGACCCAGGTCCAGCAGAGCCTGGAAGGCGGCACGTTCAGCGTCTGAAACCAGGACATCGCCCTCCCACTTGGCGGGATCGTGTACATCCTCGTCCTTGGGCGCAACGTTATAGTCGCCCAGCACCGCCGTACGCGGATATCGTTCGAGCTCGCGTTCGAGCCAGTCACGGAAGGCGGCAAACCAGCGCAGCTTATATTCATATTTGTCGCTGCCCACGGCTTGGCCGTTGGGGCAGTATGCGCTGATCACGCGGATCTCGCCGACTGGACTGGACAAAGTGGTAGCGATGACGCGCTGTTGCAGGTCGTCGAAACCTGGGATATTGCACTGCTCGTCGGACCCCGCGCTCTTGGAAATTACCGCCACACCGTTGTAGGTTTTTTGCCCTGCCCAACAGGCCGAATAGCCAATTTCGGTAAATGCCTCAAGAGGAAACATATCCTGTGCAAGCTTGAGCTCCTGCAAGCACAGGGCATCGACCGGGTTGTCGTTGAGCCAATCGAGTACCTGAGGCAATCGCACCTTGAGGGAATTGATGTTCCAAGTAGCTAGTTTCATGAGGCGTTTCAAAAAAAGGAATTCGTAGACGCCAAAGCGGCGGGAAAGCCAATTAGCGTATCATGTGCGTCAAGATAAGTATTACCGTAACTCATGAAAGCCATCAGCCGTGTCGTTCAGACTCTCGACCAGGGTGTCGTTCTGGACGTAACCATCGAAGACCTGACCTGCCAGGCTTACGTCGTTGTCAGCTCACCTGATCTAGAGCGAGTCGCAGACTTTGTTCCTGCCGAGCGCTTCGAGCAAGAGGGCGACGTTCACGTCACAGCTGTCACCTCTGCAGCCGACGCCCGCCAACAGGTTGAAGACCTTGCCTTCAACATGAACATCGGAGACACCGCGGTATTCTTGTGCCTCGATGATGCCGCCTACCAAGCCACGGTTGAAGAGCTTGGTCAGGGCGAGTCGGCACATTGAATAAACGTGCGCGTATCTGCTAAGCTTTTTGTCTTTTTTTCTTCGAGTACAACGCCATGTCGCGATTTTCTGGCAACATCTTCATGGTAGTAGCCCCCAGTGGGGCCGGCAAATCCAGTCTCGTCAACGCGCTGCTGGAAAGAGATCGCGATGTCACGCTTTCAATCTCTTGTACCACCCGTGCCCCTCGTAGCGGCGAAAAACCCGATGAGCACTATCGGTTTGTCACCGTGGAAGAGTTCATGGAGCTACGTGACAACGACGGACTACTTGAATGGGCCGAGGTACATGGCAATTTCTACGGAACTCCCCGTGACGGAATCGAGTCTTTTATCGAGCAGGGTCGCGATGTACTTCTCGAAATTGACTGGCAGGGTGCACGTCAGATTCGCCGGCACTTTCCGCAGGCTGTAGGCATATTCATCCTGCCGCCTTCCATCGAAGCGCTCGAAGCCCGTCTGCGCGGTCGGGGACAAGATGCACCGCATGTAATTGCCCAGCGTTTGCTGGCCGCAGGCAGCGAAATGTCCCATGCCTCCGAGTGCCAATATGTTATTATTAATCAAGAATTTAGCGTCGCATTAGAGCAGTTGGCGCAAATCGTTTCGGCCACTCGCTTACGCTACGCCACGCAGGCTGCGCGCAACGCCGAGCTTTTCAGCCAGTTGGGCATCAGCAAGACTCCCAACTGAACCTTGTTATTTTCCTTAGGACGTAACCTAATATGGCACGCATTACTGTCGAAGACTGCCTCGAAAAAATCGATAACCGCTTCGATCTGACCTTGGCGGCAACCTATCGCGCTCGCGAACTGGCACAGGGTCACGAAGCCCGCGTCGATCCCGATAAGGACAAGCCCACCGTTATCGCCCTGCGCGAAATTGCCGCCGGCCTCACAGGTCTCGAGATGCTGCGCAAGGTTCCAACTTAACCTGTTTGTGATGGATGTATGGCATTTTCGACTCTTCGTGGTGCTTCTTCGGGCCTTTTAGCTGTACTCAAGAAAGGCCCGCGGCTGCGCAAGCGTCGCAAGGCTAAAAATGCATCCACCGCGCCGGCGGCGGCAGAGTCCACACCAAACACCATAGCCTCGCTGGCGCCTCTTACCAAGGTAATCAGCCAGTATCTCGATCCCAAGGACGTCGAACGCGTCAAAGAGGCGTATCGCTTTTCGGATCAGGCTCATCTGGGCCAGTTTCGTGCCAGCGGCGAGCCCTATATCTCGCATCCCATCGCTGTAACGGAAATCTGCGCCGGCTGGAAACTCGACGCCGACTCGCTGATGGCCGCCCTGCTGCACGACGTCATTGAAGATCAGGACGTCACCAAATCCGAGCTCGCCGAACGCTTCGGCCCAGAAGTAGCCGAGCTCGTCGACGGTCTTACCAAGTTGGATCGACTTGAGTTCGCAACCAAGGCCGAGCAACAAGCCGAAAGTTTTCGCAAGATGCTGCTTGCCATGGCTCGCGACGTGCGTGTCATTCTCATCAAGCTGGCAGACCGCCTGCACAATATGCGAACCCTGGGTGCCATGGCACCTGAAAAGCGACGTCGCATCGCCCGCGAGACCCTTGAGGTCTATTCACCGATTGCACATCGCCTTGGCTTGAACTCCCTGTTCCGCGAACTTCAAGACCTCTGTTTCCAGGCCATCCATCCAAACCGCTACCGTGTGTTGCACAAAGCTATGATGGCGGCACGCGGAAACCGGCGCGAGGTCCTGGGTAAAATCACTGAAGCCGTCAAGGTCGCCCTGCCGGCCGCAGGCATCGAGGCCGAAGTATCCGGACGCGAAAAATCGCTGTACAGCATTTACACCAAGATGATCGAGCAGAAAAAGTCGTTCTCTGACGTGCTCGACATTTATGGTTTTCGGGTCATTGTGCATACGCTTCCCGAGTGCTATCTGGCGCTGGGTACTCTGCACCAGATGTACCGTCCCGTACCCGGCAAGTTCAAGGATTACATCGCCATTCCCAAGCTGAATGGCTACCAATCGCTGCACACGACCTTGGTCGGGCCCTATGGAACGCCAGTCGAATTCCAGTTTCGCACGCGCGACATGGATCACGTAGCCGAAGAAGGCGTTGCGTCGCATTGGCTATACAAGGATGACGACACCACACTGAACGACCTGCAAAAGCGTACTCATCAGTGGCTGCAGTCCTTGCTCGACATCCAAAGCCAGACAGGCGACTCGGGTGAGTTCCTGGAACACGTCAAGGTCGACCTTTTCCCAGACGCCGTGTACGTGTTCACCCCACAGGGCAAGATCCTTTCTTTGCCCCGCGGTGCCACGCCTGTGGATTTTGCGTACGCCATTCACACCGATATTGGCAACCACGCCATCGCATCAAAAATCAACGGCGAATACTCACCGCTTCGTACCGAATTACGTAGCGGAGACTCGGTCGAGATCATCACCTCGCCATCGTCACGCCCCAGCGCCCAATGGCTTAATTATGTACGTACGGGTCGGGCGCGGTCCGAGATTCGCCATTACCTGCGTACCGTCAAATACGAAGAGTCTGTGGCTTTTGGGCAGCGCTTGCTCAACCAGGCTTTTGATCAGTTGCAATTGCCTCATCCGGCCGACAACGATCCCGAATGGGAGAAGCTCGCCAAGGGTTCCGGCGCCACTTCTCGCGAGGAAATTCTGGCCGACATTGGTTTGGGCAAGCGCCTGGCGGCAGTGGTCGCGCGTCGCTTTGCGCCCGAGAATGCCATTCTTGCCACCACCGCCGCTGCGGTGGACGAGCTTACCGCAACGGCCAACACGCCGATTCTCATTCAGGGCAACGAAGGCCAGGCAGTACAGTTGGCGCCATGTTGCGGCCCCCTTCCCGGCGATGCGATTATCGGCGGCATCCGGCTGGGCCACGGCCTCGTGGTGCATATGGCCGAATGTGCCGTCGCACAGCGTCAGCGTGCTCGAGAGCCCGAACGCTGGATTCCGGTTGCCTGGGACACCAACACGGCGCGCCACCTGTCTACCCGGCTGGACATCACAGTCATTAACGAAAAAGGCGTCCTGGGACGCCTGGCTGCCGAAATTACAGACGCAGACTCCAACATCCTGCACCTGACCATGCACGACGACGACACCTCGTCAACGACGGTGCTGCACGTCACCGTTCAAGTCGACGGACGCAAACACCTCGCACAAGTCATCCGTTCCATTCGACACGTGCCGCAGGTCCAGAAGATCGTTCGCGTCAAAGGCTGACACGCGGGTCACGGATTAAACGCGCCGATGAAAATGGCGGGGTCCACACGATTCCCATTAAGACTGACATTCCAGTGCAAATGAGGGCCCGTGGCTCGACCCGTCGCGCCAACTTTACCGATGACCTGCCCTCTTTTCACTTGCTGACCTACCTGAACTTCGGCTGCGGACAAATGGCAGTACATGGTGACAAGGCCTTGTCCGTGATCCAGAAAAATGGTCTTTCCGTTGAAAAAATAATCATCAACGATGGTCACGATGCCGTCGGCGGGTGCCTTCACGGGGGTGCCGTGTGGAACGGCAAAATCGAGGCCAGAGTGGGGGTTTCTTTCCTGGCCATTGAAAAAGCGTCGCAAGCCAAAGGGACTGGAAAGGCGGCCGCCTTCGACAGGGCGATCAAGCATCACGTTGCTGGGTAGATCGGGTCGGTAACTGTCATAGGCTGCGATCTGCGCCTTGTATTCGCGTTCATAGCGTGCGAGCTGTTCGGGATCCGGGTCGACATGACGCTGGTTCTTGAGCTTGATGTGTTGTTCTTTGTACCGCTTTGGCTCAACCCGAAAGTTAACGCTGAACGCCTTGTGGCCGGCTTCGACGTGAATGGTTTCTTGTCCCGGTGAAGTTTTGAGATCGATGCCGGTCACCGCTATCCATATGCCGTCGCTGTCCCGCATTACCAATATTTGCTTATCGCCGTATTTAGCTGTGGGGGCCTCCTCGAACTCTCCGATCGCAACCACGGCCACGCCCCCTGGTACGGGCTTGTTGAGTGACCGCGACACGTAACCCTGGGTCCACACGGCTCCGCTGAAAAAAAACAGCATAACCGGCAAGGCTTTCGCCAATAGGCCGAGGATTCGTCTCATGATTTGGCCTCCAGGCGGCCGCCGTGAAGATGAAGCTGGCGTTGGCACCGACTCGCCAATTCAGGGTCGTGAGTGACCAGGACCAAGGTGCTCTCTTTTTCGGACAGCAACGAAAACAGTAGCTCGCTGATAATCGCGCCATTGTGTGCGTCCAGACTGCCGGTGGGCTCATCAGCAAACAACACACTGGGTTCGACGACAAAGGCGCGAGCCAGCGATACTCGCTGCTGCTCGCCGCCGGATAAAGTACGCGGATAATGGTGCAGGCGCGTGGCCAGGCCGACCCGGTCCAAGGCTTCTGTCGCCGCCCTGACCGCGGGCTTTCCCGCTAGCTCAAGCGGCAACATCACATTTTCGAGTGCAGTAAGATGAGGCAGCAATTGAAAGGACTGGAAAACAAAGCCAACATGGGCGGCTCGAAGCGCCGCGCGACCTTCTTCATCGAGCGAAAACAAATCATGTCCCAACAGGCTGATTTGCCCGGATGAAGGAACATCCAGGCCGGCCATCAATCCAAGAAGAGTCGATTTGCCCGAGCCAGAGCTGCCTGTAATGGCTATGGCCTCACCTTTTTGCACATCAAAACTGACGTCGGCCAAAATATCGATACTACCGGCCGAATCGACGACCTGCTTACCCAAATTTCTTACTCTTATCGAATGGACCTGACTCATGCCTACCTGTTGGAAAATATTGTTTGCTAGTGTGTTGGCGTTCTTCTTCAGTGCGGCTTACGGGCAAACCGCTGAAAGAAGCAAGTCAACGATTCTAGTCATTGGCGACAGCCTCTCGGCCGAGTACGGCATCTCCAGGAACTCAGGCTGGGTCAAGATTATCCAGCATCGGCTGGGAACAGACGGCCTGAACTATGAGATGAAAAATGCCAGTATAAGCGGAGACACCACCAGCGGCGGACTCAGTCGCACACCTGCGGCATTGAAAGAGCACGGGCCGGAAGTTGTCATTATTGAGCTGGGCAGCAACGATGCTCTGCGAGGCCTGCCCCTGGACATGAGCCGAGACAACGTGTCCCAAATGATCGCACTGGCTAAGGATGCTGGAGCCCGCGTACTGCTCGTCGGAATGCAGATCCCACCAAACTATGGGCGACCGTATGCCGAGCAATTCAGAACCATGTTCATAGAGCTGGCAAAAGAACATGGCATCGATCTGGTCCCATTTCTTCTGGAGAACGTCGCCCTGGACAGGACACTGTTCCTGGACGACGGCCTGCATCCCAACGAGAAGGCGCAGCCAATAATCGCGGACAATGTGTGGGCCGTACTAAAGCCAATGTTGAACGCTGACTAAGACCTGATCCCAGGGAGAAGTCGCGCCGGAGGGTCTTCACCCTCCAGCGCCTTTGATGTACTTAGCCTTGTTGACCTTCGGGCTTGAGAGCCGCTTCGGCGTCTGGGAGCATTCGTACCTTGGCCGCTTCACGCATGGCCCGCAAGACCGCGCTCTGTTCTGCCGTACCCAGAGCCTGACTGATCTGGGCCGTCAATGAAGCATTGAGCGAGGGATCATCCTTGCCCGCTTCGGCACCTTCAACTCGAACAATCACGTATCCCTGCCCGCCTTCGACTCCAACATAGGCGGGCAGCGAGTTTGCATCAGCCGCGAAGGCAGCGTCCAGTACTGGCTTGCTTAACCCCTGGGTGTCGATACGGCTAATCGTCTGCGCCGTGCCAAACCCCTCCGGCTCTTCAGCGCCGGCAGGGCCCTGAAGTTGGGCGAGCAATGCCTCTCCCGCCTTGCGGGCGGCGTCACGCGAACGTTCCGCCAGGAGACGTTCGCGAATAAACCCCTCGGCCTTTTCAAGAGGCAGAACATGAGCGGGCGTGACTTCGTCGATGCGCACCACAACAAGCACACCAGGAGAAATTTCAATCACGCCGGAGTTATGCTTGTCGGTGTATGTCTGGCCCGAGAACAGGGCTCGGCGGACACGAGCATCATTAAGAATCTGTGCGTCCGGGCTTGCGGAAGCAGCATTCTCAGCAGAAATATCGGTCGCATCCAACAGGCCGTCGCGAGCAATACCGTCAGCAGAGCGCACCTGAAGGCCCAGAGCCTGGGCGGCGGGTTGCAAGCTGGTCTGGTCGTCGTAAACCAGGTCTGTCAGCTTGGTGGCCATCTCGGCATAGCGATCTGCTGCAAGCTGACGACGGATTTCGCTTTGCACCTTGGCTTTTGCCTGCTCAAAGCTTTCACCGGTTTCGGGCTGCACGTCTTCTGCAAGAAAGACGTGAAAACCATCGGGGCCTTCGACTACACCGGATGTCTTGCCTTTCTCGAGCGAGAACACCGCCTCTTCGAGCGCTTCGGGCCATGACCCCTTGGTGATCCAGCCCAGCCGGCCACCTTCATTGGCAGTGCCGGCGTCGTCAGACTCGGTCTTGGCCAACTCGGCAAACTTGCTCGGCTCGGCCTTGACCGTTTCGGCCACTGCTTCGGCTTTCTTGTGTGCTTCTGCTCGCTGCGAATCAGACGCTCCGGACGGAAGATCAAAGAGTATGTGGCTGACTTGAACGCGGGCCGGCATGATATAGCGCGATTTGTTCTGCTCGTAGTAGGCGCGCATTTCGGACTCACCGACTTCGGGCAGCCCTTGCATGGCGGCAGCTTCGTCCAGCAAGAGATAACTGGCGGACACGTATTCCGGCACCTGAAGCTGATCTTGATTGGCGTCGTACCAGGCCTTGACATCCGCGTCGGCGATCTGGATGTCATCTGTGAAGTCGCTTGCGTCGAAAGCACGCAGGCGAACAGTACGCTGCGAAGTAAGAGCCTGCGCTACGGCCTGCGACACGGACTCGGGGACTCGCGCCGTAGCGCCTACCGGACCCAATACACGCTGCAGAGCCAGTTCGGCTCGCTGCCCCTGCTCGAAATCGCGACTGCTTATACCCATGGCGGCTAGTACTTCGTTATAGCGCTGGGGAGAGAAACGTCCGTCAACCTGCAGTTCGGGAATGGACGCGATGGCTTCGCGAAGCATGGCGTCGGAAACACTGAAACGCTCTTTGGTTGCCTCATCGATGATCAGACGGCGATCGATCAGGGACTCCAGCAATGCAGAGCGTGCTTCAGTGGTATCAAGAACGGCGGGATCAAACGCGCCACCTGCAGTGGCCTGAAGGCGTTGCAGCTGATTTCGACGCGCTTCGTCGAACTCCTGTTGAGTTATGGCTGAATCGCCAATTTGCACCAGGTCGTGATCGCCGGTCATATAAGTGGTGTATCCACTTACGCCGATCAATGCGAACGATGGCAGGATCAGAATCAGCAGGACCAGTTGCATCAAGCGCTGATGCGTACGGATAAACTCGAACATGAAGGGACTCGCAGACCTCTGCTAACGGAGCCAAGAGCACCGTAGCGGCTTATATTTACGAATTATGATTGCCAGACGGGTATGGCAAGGCCGACCCGTATACGATACCGGCCTAAGCCGAAGTTTTGCAGTTTACCACCGGACGCTACGTTGATGCGGCTATATCCTAACTTAATCGGACATCGGGGTGCGGGTCGACTGGCACCAGAGAATACGCTGGCCGCCATGCGTGTTGCGGCCAGATATGGACTGGAAATGGTGGAGTACGACGTCGCCTTGAGCGCAGACCAGGTTCCAATTCTCCTGCATGACCAAAACATAGCGCGCACCTCAACGGGCTCGGGCAATGCTGACGAAATGTCGCTGGCTGAACTGGCGCGATTTGACTTCGGTTCCTGGCATTCGTCCGAATACGCGGGCGAGCCTATCGCCACCCTGTATTCCATCGCCGCCTTTACTCAACGAAACGGTCTCCGCAGCAACATCGAAATAAAGCCGCAGCCTGGGCGCGAGGCCATTACCGGCAAAGTGGTCGCTGCAACGGCCGCGTTGCTTTGGCGAAACGATTCCGCACCGCTGATATCGTCTTTCTCGGAAGTCGCTTTGGAGGCGGCCAAGACTGCAGCGCCTGAACTGCCACGCGCCCTGCTGTTGGAAGGGCCGCTAGGCATGAACTGGCACGAATGCGCGGAACAGCTCGGTTGCGTCGCCCTGCACCTGCAGCAAGAGCATGTTGATCTGACTACTATCAAGGCGGTACGCGACAAAGGCTATAGAATAGCGGCTTGGACCGTCAACGACGTGGCAAGGGCGCGCGAACTGCTGCGCTGGGGGTGCGACGGTCTGTTCACAGACGCCATCCACATTCTTCCTCCCGCCCTCAGACTCGTATAGGTCACTTCTTGTTTAGCTACCGACACGCCTTCCATGCCGGCAATCACGCGGATGTGCTGAAGCACGCCATCCTGGTTCACATCCTTGACCACTTCAACCTAAAGGACAGTCCCTACTGGGTGATCGACACTCACGCCGGCGCCGGGATCTACGACCTGACCAGCGAATGGGCGCAGCAAAATGGGGAGTTCGTCGATGGGCTTGACCGCCTGTTGAGCCCGGAAGACAAGCCCCACCTTATCGAACGCTACCTAGATGAAGTGCAACACTTCAACCCCGACGGCGTCGCTAATTTATATCCAGGGTCACCATGGCTGGCCCTACGTGCGTTGCGTGAAAAAGACCGGCTGCGCCTGTTCGAAATGCACCCGTCTGAAATCGAGGTACTGAGGCACAACGTGTCACTACAAGATAAACTGGCCATTCGTCAGACCAAGATCTACGAGGCTGACGGCTTCACCAACCTCAAGTCCCTGCTTCCACCGCCCACACGAAGAGGTATCGTCGTCATTGATCCGTCTTATGAAGACAAGACTGATTATCGCAAGCTGATGCAGATGCTGGACGACGGGTTGAAACGCTTTGCCACGGGCTGCTACGCCGTGTGGTATCCGCTGGTGCAGCGTCGTGAGGCAATGGATCTCGTGCGTGCGCTCGAGCGCATGAAAGTGCAATGGACGCACGCGTCATTGAAAGTACGCAAGCCCGCCAAAGAGGGTTTCGGCCTGCATGGAAGCGGCATGTTCGTCATCAACCCGCCGTACACCCTGTATGGCCAGCTTGAAACCGCCTTGCCTTGGCTCACGAAGAAGTTGGCGCAGGACGATACCGCAGCGTATACCCTGACGCGCTCCAGCTGACAATATTGGGCGCCGAAAATTTGACCTCCGATCTACGGCGCCCGCAGGACGTTACTTAGATAAAGCGCTCGCCCTCGCGCAGGTAACGCCATTTTCCGGGCGGCAAATCGCCCAGTACGATACGCCCCATCCGCACGCGCTTTAGTCCGACGACTTTAAGCCCGACCATTTCGCACATGCGTCTTATTTGCCGCTTCTTTCCTTCACGCAAGACAAACCGCAGCTGATCGTCATTTTGCCACTCGACGAAAGCGGGTTTGAGAGACTCGCCGTCCAGGCTGAGCCCGTGGTTGAGGAGCTTGAGGCCGTTGGAGGCAATCCGGCCTTCAACACGCACAAGGTATTCCTTGTCGATGTCTGAGTGCTCATCGATCAGCTGACGGGCAATGCGGCCGTCTTGCGTCAGTACAAGCAAACCCTGGGAATCGATGTCGAGCCGGCCCGCCGGGGCGAGTCCTCGCAGGTGTGCGGGATCAAACGGAAATGGTGAGCGCGACGGGTTATGCAAGGTACGTGCGGTGATGAGAGACACCGCGGGCCGGTAGCCCCGCTCGGCCTGGGCCGATACGTAACCGACCGGCTTATTAAGCAAGATCGTTACGCGCGACCCCTGGCGCCGCTGCGCCTGCTTATCTAGGGTGATCTTCTGATTGGGGTAGGCCTTGCTCCCCAGTTCAGACACGACGACGCCGTCGACCCGCACCCAGCCGCGCTCGATATATGCATCGGCCTCGCGCCGCGAACACATGCCGCGCTCGGCCATCAGCTTCGAGATTCTAATTTTTTCCATGGAAAGACAGCGTCGCCTACCTTATTGATAACTTTTTGGGTCGGGTGAATCGGTGGGATTCGCAATGACCCGCTTGAGTTCGGCCGACATTGGCCAGTTCAGATTGATGTTCCGCGGGGGAATTGGTTGCGTAAACCACTTGTTGTACATCTGTTCGAGCCGGCCGTCCTTCATCATGGCGATGACAGCTTCATCAACCGCCTCCTTGAAAGCAGTGTCCCCTTTTGGAAGGATCATGCCGTAGGGCTCGACCGTGTAGGCCTTTTCGCTGATAACCCAGTCATCAGGATTGCGAGAGTTGGCTACCAGCCCGGCCAGCAGAATGTCGTCCATGAAGAATGCCACGGCTCGGCCACTGTTGACGGTAAGAAACGCTTCAGAATGGTCCTTGGCGTTCATGATCCGCATACCGAGCTTTTCCTGGGCATTGGCTTCGGTAAGCCAACGCAGGTTGCTCGTTCCAGCCGTCGAAATGACTGTCGCGCCTTTGAAGTCCGAGAGGTCATGAACGTTCGACTTCTTGAGTGCCGCAAAACGGGTGGACGTGACAAAAGTGGTTGGCGCGAAGCTCACCTGCTGTTGGCGCTGCTCGTTATTGGTGGCGGAACCACAACTGATATCAACTGTGCCGTTGGCCACCAACGGTATCCGCGTTGAAGAGGTCACCGAGACTTCTCTGACCTTTAACTGCTCGAGCCCCAACTTGTTCTTAAGCGCGTCGACCACGCCATGACAGATGTCGATGGAATACCCCACTGGCTTCTGGGCATCGTCCAGATACGAAAATGGTATCGACGATTCACGCACGCCCAGCGTAATCTGTTGCGTATCACGGATCTTGTCGAGTCGGCTCTGCGCCTGGCCAGCCATCGGCACCACCAAAAGGGTAGCAAGCAACACTGTTAACAACTTCATTTTGTCTCCTTCTGGATAGCCAATGTCAGCGAGCCTAAAGCGCCTCGTCGCCGCACTCGCCCGTACGAATTCGAATTGCCTGCTCGACAGGCATCACAAAAATCTTGCCGTCTCCGATCTTCCCGGTCCGGGCCGCCTTGACGATGGCTTCAATGGCGGACTCGACCATTTCAGCAGGCACAACCACCTCGACGCGAATCTTGGGTAGAAAATCCACGACGTATTCAGCACCACGATACAGTTCGGTGTGCCCTTTCTGCCGGCCAAAACCCTTGACTTCCGTGACGGTCAGGCCGCTGACACCGATCTCGGCGAGAGCTTCGCGAACTTCGTCGAGTTTGAAGGGCTTGATGATCGCCGCAATCAGCTTCATGTATGGTGCTCCGTATGTATTTATCGGTTTGATCGAGTGTTCGGTTCAAGCTGAACAGGTATGCATCGCAGAAATCAGTCACGATAGCCGTTGGCAATAGGCATGCGCCAATCGCGTCCAAAGGCGCGCGAGGTAATCTTGGGCCCGACCGCACCTTGCCGACGCTTGTACTCGTTGATGCGAATCAAGCGAGCCACCTTGACCACGGTTTCACGATCGTAACCCGCCTGAACGATCTGCTCGACCGATTCATTGCGCTCTACGTACCGTTCGATGATGCCATCCAGCACGTCATAGGGTGGCAGGCTGTCTTGATCCGTCTGATCGGGACGGAGCTCGGCGGAAGGCGGGCGAACGATAATACGCTCAGGGATAATCGCTGAACGCTCATTTCGCCATCGCGCCAAAGCGTACACCATCGTCTTGGGCACATCCTTCAGCAAGGCAAAGCCGCCTGCCATATCGCCATACAGCGTGCAATAACCGGTAGCGAGCTCGGACTTGTTCCCGGTCGTGACCACCAGGCTTCCAAACTTGTTGGACAGGGCCATCAACAGCGTTCCACGAATCCGAGCCTGTATATTCTCTTCCGTTGCGTCGGGCTGCAGACCCACAAAAAGCGGGGCCAACGCCTGATCAAAGCCATCGGCTAAGGGCCCTATAACTATTTCGTCATATTCAACGCCCAGGTTCTGGGCCATTTGCCTTGCATCTTGCAGTGAAATGTCGGCGGTATACCGTGACGGCATCATGACCGTACGCACATTCTCAGCGCCCAGCGCGTCTGCAGCGACGGCCAGCACCAGCGCGGAGTCCATACCGCCAGACAGCCCTAGGACGGCCCTGCTGAAGCCCGATTTCGCCATGTAGTCGGAAAGAGCCAGCTTGAGTGCCTCGTATACCTGCTCCAGCTTGTCCGGCCATTGCCTCGGCAGCTCACCCAACGCCCCGCCGTCAGCGGACAATTGCGCACCCGACGGCTCACCTTTCTGGTTCAGCTCAACAATCCCGAAAACCTCCTGGAACACCGGGAAACGCGCACACACCTCGCCGTCGCGGTTCAATATGAACGAGGCGCCGTCAAACACGAGCTCATCCTGCCCGCCCACTTTATTGACATAGATGGTCGTTAGCCCACGAACATTTGCACCGACCTGCTCCAAACGCAAACGCTGTTTTTCTGTGCTGTAGGGCGAGGCATTGAGTACCAGCAACACCTGGGCACCGTGCTGGGCTGCCATGGCAGGACTGTCAGGAAACCAGGCGTCTTCACAGATATTAAGGCCAAAGCGAAGACCCTTGACCTCGAACACGACGGGCTCCTGACCCGCCGCGAAATAGCGCATTTCGTCGAAAACGCCATAATCGGGGAGCTCATGCTTGCAGTAGCACGCAATAATGCGCCCTTCCGCTACTACGGAAGCCACGTTGTAGAGCTTGCCGTCTATGCGGCTCACGTGCCCGACGACCACTCGCATCTGGGGATCAACGGCGTTCAACTCCTTGCGGAGTTCGTCGAATACCTGATCATGACGACGGAGGAATTCCTCGCGAAAAAACAAATCTTCTGCGGGATAACCGGTCAGTGTCAGTTCGGGTGTGACGAGTACGTCCACGCCCTGCTTACTGGCCCACCGCGCGCTTTCTAGAATTTTGGCCGCATTCGCCTTCAGGTCGCCCACGCGGGAGTTGATCTGGGCAAGGCCGACTTTTACAACCGTCATGGAAAGGTGCCTGCATCGCTTGCGTTGAAAACAAAATTATCGCATGAGGCGCGAACGGGTACTTTTACTCGTTTTGGCCGCAGCTAAGGTTCTTAGGCGCGGCACCGCAACTCCTGTCAGAGACAGATCCCGGCAAAGTTCGTACCCGCCTTCCAGCGAACCCGAGCTTTCACCAAACCCAGGCACGGGTACTAATTCGAATAATTCGGCAGCGCCCGAGCCCGCCCGGGATCACCCGCCTCGGCCCCTCGCAGCCCATAGACAAAATCCGCCCCAGACGGCGCCTGGTATAGCTGAAGAGAGAGCTCCGGCAATATCGCCAGCAGGTGGTCGAACACATCGCCCTGAATGCGCTCGTACTCCACCCAAGCCGTGTTCGCAGAGAAACAATACACCTCAACAGGAATGCCTTCCGAACCCGGTTCCATCATTCGCACGATCATCAACATATCGTGCCGCAGCTCCTTATGTTGCTTCAGATATGCCAGCGCATAAGCCCTGAATGTACCCAGGTTGGTCAGCCGGCGGCGATTGACCTCTTCGGCGGCCCACTCTCCTAAAGACCGGTTGGTTTCAATGAGCTCCGCTTCCTTGCCCGCGAGATAGTCCTTGAGAAGATGAAACCGTGACAGGTCGCGTATTTCATCCTCGGTCAAGAAGCGCACTGTCGCCGCGTTGATACGTAAAGTGCGCTTGATCCGGCGCCCACCCGATTCGAACATATGCCGCCAGTTCCGGTAGCTTTCCGAAAACAGCTTGTACGTCGGAATTGTGGTGACAGTCTTATCCCAGTTTTGGACCTTGACCGTGTGCAAGGCAATATCGATGACAAAGCCGTCGGCGTTAGCCTGAGGCATTTCGATCCAGTCGCCGATGCGCAACATATCGTTGGTGGTCATCTGGGTACTGGCCACCAGCGATAACAACGTGTCCTTGAACACGAGCAGCAAAACTGCCGACAGCGCGCCAAGCCCGGACAGCATCAACAATGGCGAACGATCGATCAGCAGCGAAAATACCAGGATGACGCAGATACCCCACAGGATGATCTTGGCCAGTTCCAGATATCCTTTGATAGATCGTGTCTGAGCTCGTGTTGTCGCTTCGTAGGTATCCAGCCAGGCCTTGAGCAAGCCGTTGACAGCTATGAAAAAGAAAATCAGACAAACCGCCTGAAGGAATCGCGACACCGGCCCGACATATCTTTCTGTAATGGGCAGCAAAGTAACGTTGATGGTAAGAACCAGCAGCGGCACCAGGTAGCCCACATGTCGAAAGACGCGGCGTCGCTGCAGCGCTTCGGACCAGTCCTCACGTCCCATCGCTTTCAACATGCGTCGTGCCACAGACACAACGACACCACGGGTCAACCAGGCAGCCAGCACCATAAGTGCCAGAAGGACAACAAGCCCAATTACCACCTGAACCAGAATGGAATCGGGAATATGGTTGCCCAGCCAGTTGTCCCCCAGCCACGCTGCCATCAAGTTATTTTTTTCAATTGCCAGTTCCATGAATTGTCTTGCCTTTCTGAGTCGCACCAGCATCGATGCGGGCGCGGACTCTGTGTAGCGTTTCGTGCAGTTCGAAAAGGCTAATACAATACCTTATTCGCGCGTACATTCTGTCACTTGCGCCTGTTTTATAATCCGGCCTTATGTCCAAAGATACTCCCTCCTCCGGGCAAGACCAATTTGCCAACAAAGCCCAAGCCTGGTCTGCTCGCTTCTCCGAACCTGTCTCAGACCTGGTCAAGCGATACACCGCCTCGGTCAATTTTGACCAGCGGCTGGCTGCGGTTGATATTCAAGGCTCTCTGGCCCATGCCGACATGCTCGCGTCTATTGGCATCATCAGCCAGCAGGACCACAGCGACATTCAGCGAGGCATGGCGCAGATCCTCCAGGAAATCGAACGAGGCCAGTTCGAATGGTCGATCGACCTCGAGGATGTGCACCTGAATATCGAAAAGCGTCTGGTGGAGCTTATCGGAGACGCGGGCAAGCGACTGCATACCGGCCGCTCTCGCAACGATCAGGTTGCGACTGACATTCGTTTGTGGCTGCGCGCTGAAATCGATACCAGCATCGAACTGCTGCGACAGCTTCGGCGCAATCTGGCCAATTTGGCCTTGCAGCAAGCCGACACGATTATCCCTGGCTTTACCCACCTCCAGGTGGCTCAGCCGGTAACCTTCGGCCACCATTTACTCGCCTATGCAGAAATGTTCGAACGCGACGCACAGCGCCTTGCCGATTGCCGGAAACGAGTAAATCGCCTGCCATTGGGTGCCGCAGCGCTGGCGGGTACTTCGTACCCCATCGACCGTGAGCGGGTGGCTAAAACCTTGGGCTTCGACGGCGTATGCCGCAATTCGCTCGATGCGGTCTCCGACCGCGATTTTGCCATCGAGTTCTGTGCCGCAGCGGCGCTCATCATGACGCACATCTCGCGCTTGTCCGAAGAGCTTGTACTGTGGATGAGCCCGCGCGTCGGCTTTATTGATCTGGCAGATCGCTTCTGCACAGGCAGCTCGATCATGCCCCAGAAGAAAAACCCGGACGTACCCGAGTTGGCACGCGGCAAGACCGGACGCGTTAACGGGCATTTGATCGCCCTGCTCACGCTCATGAAAGGCCAGCCCCTGGCCTACAACAAAGACAATCAAGAAGACAAAGAAGGTCTTTTTGACTCGGCAGACACCATCCGCGACACACTGACCATTTTCGTGGACATGGTCAGCGGAATTCGGGTCAAGCCGGAAGCGATGCGTGCTGCCGCCTTGCAAGGCTTTGCCACGGCTACCGACCTGGCCGATTATCTTGTGAAAAAAGGTGTTCCGTTCCGCGACGCCCATGAAACCGTCGCGCATGCCGTGCGAACTTGCGAAGAGAAAGGCTGTGACTTGGCCGACCTGCCTCTTGAAGATCTTCGCGCATTCCATGCTTCGATCGAATCCGATGTGTTCGGTGTGTTGACGCTCGAAGGATCGGTAGCCGCACGTAATCATATCGGCGGTACCGCACCCGAACGCGTGAGGCTCGAAGCGCAACGCGTTCTCGACGAAACAGCTGCCGTTAATTAAAAACTTTTGGTCAGCTGCATCCAGAAGCGCGGCTTCTTGTCAGTATCGCTATGCGATTCCGACGAGAGCCGCCATGCAGCAACGGCGTTAAGATGCCACCCATACTCAGCCCAACCCAAGGTCAAACCGGTCGCGCTCAGACTGCGGCGATTGTCAGCGTTTGACCATGGATTCTTGTTGATGCTGACCTGCCCATGGTCGAGGAAAACGCCCGTGTACCAGGCTGGCGCCCACGAGTAGCGAAGCTCCATACTGCCTAGCCAGCCTTGGTCGCCGCTAGCCTCACCTTGCGGATAGCCCCGCACTGCATAAGCGCCACCGATGCCCAATTTTTCGGACGAGTCCAAATTCTTGTTGGACCATTGGCCCTGCAGCCGTGAATACAGGCTGAACTTGCCGTTCAGCCGTTGAAGCCGCAGGATAGACGCCGTCAGCTTGTGGAAATTGCCGGATGACTGAGCCGTCAGGTCATCAATTGCCTGATCGATTGCACCATTCAGACTCAGGCGACCGGAGCTGTAACCGAGCGAAAAGGTTGTGATCCCCCCTCTCCCAATAGTGTCGCGAACATTCCCCGTTAACGAAGCCGTCCAGACTCGTGAGTGCTTTAGGGTATCGAAGCCGAATAGATCGATCTTGTCCCGTAAACGCTTGTAGTCATATTGAAGCTGGCCGTATAAATTAAAGTCCCTGCTTCTAACAAGGGGTTGAATCACGTATCCGCTGACTATGCCCGCCCGGCCATAGGCATCGAGGGGCTCGAAATCTCGAGCCAGCTCATAATACATATTCGAGAATGCCGCCCCCACACGCGTCGACCAGGGACCGACTGGAAGCTGATACGCTAGGCGATAGTAGGTCTGGCGTTCGTTGGTGCCCAATAGTCGCAGCGAAGCCGCATCCCCAAGACCCAGTGGGTTATTGAGGTTTAAGGTGCCCCCTAAACGCCATTGCCCGGTATACCGGCTGCCATAATTATCCAGCTCGCCCATGCCGCTAACCAATGGCCCAGGCTTCACGCTGATAAGCAGGTCAGACGCACCCACGCTGGCACCCGGACGCAATGTGGCGTCCACGGATACACCTGGCACATCCGACGCTAACAATAAACTGCGCTCAAGCACATTGGCACGTACCGGATCGCCGGCCTTCAGATCGCCTAACGGTGCCAGTGCCCACCCCTTCGTGGCCGCCTGATCGTCAACGAACACCTCGCCGTATCGGCCTTCAAGAATGGCGATACGGACTTGTCCGTGCTGGACCTCCTGAGGCGGAAGGTACGCGCGTGCCAGCACATGCCCATGCTCGCGGTAAAAAGCAGTGATCCTAGCAGTGCCGGCCTGCAGATCGGCAAGCGTTACCTCCCGCCCCGCCAGGTCGTTCAACAACGGCAGCAACTCTTCATCGGCAATTTCGGTATTACCTTCCAGCGTAAAGCTGTGTACGAACAAGGTAGCCGCCGCATTGCCAGGGCCAGGCGCCTCGGCTCCCGGCAGTTCTAATCGCAGGTCCGTTTCCGAGGGCAGATCCAGCGGCTGCGCTTCCAATTCACGCATTGACTGACCGGCGTCCGGTGTGCCTATGATTGACTGAGCGACCACCTGCTGCGCGTAAGCTAAGGAAAGTACCAGCAAGGCAACTGTCGCCATCCGATAAACACTAACCACCTGCATATCAGATTCCCTCGGGCATACGAAGGCCCCCATTTTCTATTCGGTAAACAGACGTGCCGGCCGAACTTGCGGTGTCGTACTCCTGGTCAAAGGCTGTGGGACCTTGTGGAGTGCCGTGCGCGGAGAACATTGCGGCACGGTATGGCACTCCTAGCTGACTGAACTCTGCAGTCGGATCAAGCACCACCAACTCGCCCTGGACAAAGCTGAGCGCATAGTTGCCGCCCCCTGTAAGAGAGCCTTGATTAATGGTGTAGCTTCCGGGCAATTCTCCTGCATCGCGATTCAGCAGCCCCGAAAGTTGATCAGTGCCCACGAGCTGACCGTCGATGAGCCGCCATGTAAAAGTGGGATCCGCTTGCCCCATATATTTGCGCTGGTCATCAGCGGCGACGGTAATCGCACGAGGATGGATGACACCGACATCGCCCGCAGGCGTATAAAGGCGATAGCCATACACCTTGGCTCCTCCACCGACCTCGTACGCGTACCAGTTAACTCCCTCGACGGTTACGGTCTTTGATCGCCCCGCGTTGGGATCGCTGTAGCGACCCGGGCCTCCAGACAAAACTACACGATCCCCTTTCTGTACCCCATGCAGTTCGAAGTTTTCACCTGTCACAGACGCATGATCCGTACCGTCGTAAACCTTAGAGATGTCCCCTTTTAAAGTGACGCCGAGCACGGGCGCAAATGCGTACAGCACTCCGTCACCCTCTCCCAATACAGGGGTGCCGTAGCTGGCATCGTATTGCTTGAAATCGTAGTTCAGGCCGCCCAATGAACCGCCAGCGGGTGCCCTTGACCAAATGCGCCAGTTTCCTTGGTTGATATCAAACACATTGGCGCCGAGCGTATTGACGAAGAACTCTCCCGCGACCAGGTCGAAATCGCCTTTGCCGTCGATGCGGAATGTTCCTGTGTTCGGAAGAGGGTCGCCATTTCGATCCTCGACCTTGACCAAAGCAAGCGACCCTGCGGACCTGACTGCGATATTTCCATCACCCGAGATCCACGCCTGACTCAAGGAAAGATCAGACTGATTTGAGAAAGTAATACCTCTGTTGGCGCTCGCGTGCAGTGAATCAACATGGTGTACGCCTTGGTCCAGCCATATCGAACCCTCGAAACTGTCGACCAGCAAGCGCTGCGCGGCGATCCGGCCACGCGGGGTCGAAACAATGTCGCCATCTGCCTCAAGCGAAATGTCTTCGGCGTCGAGCCGAGCGTTGATCAAGATACCCTGATCGCTACTTAAGTCGATGATGCCTTTGTCGCTTTGAACTACGATGTCCGCGTTGACCCTGATTCCTCCTTCATTGCCCCCGCAACCACACACGTTCAGGTCTACGATCGAAAAATCGCCACTTGCCACGATTGAGAGAGAATTGTTGACGTCGATGGTGTCGGCAAACGCCTGGACAAAGCCGTTTTCACCCGACACATCAATGCTGCCTCCCAATTGCAGAGTGCTAGCCGTGAATAACAGGGCTCCAACACCTTCAGTATTCACGGAGATTGGGCCAGCAAGCTCAACATCACCCCCAACAAATAAACCGCTGGCATCACCCGAGTTGATCGAGATATTTCCGGCTAAAAAAAGCTTCCCGCCGTCAGCGGTTGTCGAACCAATCAAATCCTGAGTGATTTCCTCGAGCGCATCGTCCGCGTCGAGACAGGACGAATAGCCACATGCTACGACCAATAGCCCGGCGGAATCTCCCGCCAGGCTGACAGTGGCGGTTTCGTCGACAAAAACGTTCGCGCCCATAAGCATGATGCTTGCATCACCGCCTCCACTATCGACGGCCACATCACCACGCAGTACAAGATTGCCCGCCGACAGACTTGGGTCGCCGCCTGGGTCGACAGGTGCGTCACCGCTCATCCCGTCATCACAGTATGTGAAGCCACATGCGACCAGCGAAATGGCCGCGTTGTCACCGTTGATCTCGATAGTCGATCCCTCGGCAATATCGATCGAACCACCAGCGAGCCCGATGAGCCCGTTATCGCCCTCGATGGCGATGTTTCCCGCCGTGAAAATGCCGCCATCAGCGCCAATATCAATGACACCATCATTGCCGGCTATAGAAACTTCGTCATTAACAATGACAGTACCGCAGCCGTTTGTCGAACAAGCTGCCAGCGAGATGGTTGCTTCATTACCAGCCACGTGCACCCTAGCATTGCGTAAGTCATTGCCCACGTTGATATGGTTGGCGATCATGAAAATCTGGAAGTCATCCCCAGAAGCAAGAACGCTATCGCGGATGAGGATTTCGCCTTCGGCAATCATGTCCAGGGCGACGGCGTCCCCTTGTATGGAAAGCGGAGCATCAATGGTGATGTTTCCTCCGTTTCCGTTAGATCCCGCAGTGAAGTATGAGGTAGCGTTATCACCTTCCAGAACGAGACCAGATTCCGAACTCACTGCAATATGACGACCAGCGTTTAGTATGAGGCCTGCACCGTCACCAACGACGTCAACATGCCCTTTCACAACGACGTCACGACCCGCATCCATTTCGATTCGCGTCATGTCGCCATGGGTAGTTAGCGTCGCATCAATATTGATATCTCGACCGGCGACCAAGCTGATCCCGCCCATCCCACTCACACTCACTGATTTATTAATGTTTATATCGTTATGTGCGTCCAGCGTAAGAGAATGACCGGAGTTCCAACTGATCGGAGCGTTGACATGTATATCGCCAAGTTCATTACCTTCGTCCACGGTACTGATGTCGACGTTTGTGCTCTGAAGTAAGGTCCCAAGTAGTGATGCATTGATTCTGTTGCACTCCGGCGGTATGCACCCTCCATCATCTGAATCAATTGTGAAATCCAGCGGATCGATCAACCAAGTACCAGTTCTTCCATTTGGTGCATACGTGGATATGCTCACCGAATCATCGATGCGAACTACGGCACCAGAAGTCTCGATAAACCCACCGTCTCCCCCGTCCGGTGCACTGGCATCAAGCGTCCCCGCGACCTCAACTATTCCCCGAGAAAAATCACCTAACAGAACGATTTTCCCGGCACGGCTCTCGACCGTGCGAGCCTCAATGACCCCTGTGTTGTTGACGACTGTTTTCAGCAAGGCATCCGACGCGTGGGCGGTCATCAGAACCTGTCCCCCGTCGGCCTGAATGAGGCTTCCATTCTCGACAAGAGCGTCCTTGGCCGAAGCGTCGATCTGCACGTTGAGCAGACCATCACCGGCGAAATCGAGCGTCACCGCGCTTCCTGCAGCCAAGGCCACGGTACCCATCCTGGCCTGGATTACGCCCTGGTTCTGCACCTGCACTCCAAGCAACGCCACGGCACCGCCGTCTGCTGCGGTTATGGTTCCTTGGTTCAGCACTGCAGCTGCTACTCCGTTAGGACTCTCGCTGCGAAAGTGATAATTGCCCGCCATGAAATCGGCGTGACCGATATCCAATGTTGAGGCGACCAACGCGCCGACATCCACCCTCGCGTCCTGGCCAAACAAAATGCCATTTGGGTTGACCAGAAAGACTTGGCCGTTGGCCTGCAACTGGCCCAGGATCTGGCTCGGGTCCGGCCCCAGTACGCGGTTCAGGGCTACGGAATCCGCCGCCGGTTGGTTGAACCGGACGATATTGCCTGCACCGATGTTGAATTGCTGCCAATCGATCGCCAGGCGCGAGCTGGATTGATCGATGGCCATGGAGCCACCTTGCGGTGTACCGATTGCCCCAGACCCGCCAACGATGTGCCCACCAGTAGGAAGACGTTGCGCATGGACAGCTGTTGCCAGGGCCAAACTGGCCAGCGAAGCCACTGTAATCCACACCACTCCTTTTCCACCTGCTTGAAGTACGGGAATCATCTTTTCCTCGGGAAGAGTTTCTCGCAGCGTTGCATAAACAGGACGCGCGGCGTCTGGCCTGACAAAGAGCAGGAAGGGCTATCCTTGAATCAGGCTTTTCATACACGCTAAGACACGGATCGTAATCTTTTGAATTATTTTATTTGTTCTTGCGGGTAAATTGCCGATTAATTAATTTTGATACAAAAAAACCCTCTCGGCGTTTTCCGCTGAAGAGGGTTAGTTTGCGTAACTGTTTGTAGAGCTTATCGACGCCATTAATTGGACGTTCCGGTCTCCGAAACAGCACTTTCCAGGTAAGACAGAACCTCACCGCGGTCGATGGCAATACGCAGGCGGCGCGCGGAATCGACCACGACTTCGACTGCCTGATCAAGCGAACGTACTGCATAGAGCTCATCCAGCAAGGAAGCGTCCTGGTTGGTGAGATGGTGCAAGGTTTCGATGGTGTGAGACGAAATATTCATGGCTTCTCGTTTATTAAATAATTAGCGGGCGCGCTGTCTCGCCATTTCTGGCTGGCCGGGATGACTATCGCGCGTTATGCTTGGTTAAACAGTTCACAGGAAACTTACAGTTTGACTGATTTGATCAAAGCAGCGTAAGCCACGCGTAAGCCACAATGCAGCCCCAAAATCAATCCTTCCCGGCCTGTTTGCCCTTCTCCATTCAGCTCCTCGGAGAAGCTCGTCTTATGCAGGGTGGCGCTCCCTGGCAAGGCAAACGGTACGACAAAGTCATTGCCCTGCTGGCCTACCTCATCTTGGAAGGCGAACGCAGTCATTCCCGTGAACAACTTGCCGCTCTGCTCTGGCCGTCCTTGACGGCAGACGCAGCGCGGACGAATCTGCGACAAAGCCTTTACTATCTGCGCCAGTTCTTCTCCACCCAGGCTGATTCAGTGCTTCAAGCCGATCGGGATTCGGCTCGCTTCATCCACGTGCCCGAAATATGCTCAATCGATGTAAAGGTGCTTACCGAGCAGTTCCCGACCTGTCCGGATTGCCCGACGACTCCCATGTCTCCGCCTTGCGAGCGCTGCCTCACACGCCTGAAGAATCGTGCCGATGCCTACCAAGGCGAATTCCTGGCCGGCATTGAGCTTGCCGACGCACCCGACTTCGATGTTTGGCTAGACGCCCAGAGGCAAAGCTTGCTCGGACGCGCATTTTCCTGCTCCGAGCGTTTACGAAACGCGTATGAAGCACTTGGGCGTCTGGGCCCAGCTATTGCGTACGCTCAGCGCTGTGTACAGTTAGAGCCATGGAATGAAGCGGGACACCGCGAACACATGCGCCTGCTTGCAATTGCAGGACAACACGGCACCGCCGAAACGCTGTACGACGCCTACCGCGACAACTTGGCGCGCGACCTTAACGTCGAACCCGAACGGACAACGCATTCGCTTTTTGAGCATATTCACAAGAGGGAGATCGAACCTCGCGAAGAGATCACGCCCGTTCAACCCGCCCCGGTTCCAATCGCCGATGCGTCCATGGGACGCCGGCAGGTAACCATACTGTGTTGTCATATCGACCAACCCACCGATACTTACGTAGACGCCCCTGAACTATTGGCTCAGGCGCGCTCGCTATGCGCGACCATACTGCGACGCCATGCCGGCCATCTCAGCCTGGGTCAAGGCGGTTTTCTTTACGCCTACATCGGTTATCCGCAGGCCTCCGAGCACGCTGGCGAACTGGCCGTGCAGGCGTCGCTCGAATTGCAACGACACTTCGTAGGACGTTATCGGTTCCGAGCCGGCATCCACACTGGAATCATCCTGGCGGGTTTTGACCCGGCATTGCCCGACATTATTGGTGACGTGACCGCCACAGCCTGGCGTATCTGTACCAGGCTGCAAAAGAGCGGAATCGCCATTAGTGCAACGACCAGCGTATTGCTACAGGACAAGTTCGAGCTTGAAGCAGTTAAACCGGTTTCAATCAGCGGCAGCACGGATGCAGCCGGTTCATCGGTGCCAGTTTTCAGGCTCTTGGCGCCTGCTTCTGCCGTAGTTCGAAATGTCGCGACCACCGCTATCGGAACCGATTTAATCGGTCGGAAAACAGAACTGCGTCGCCTAAAGGAAATGTGGGAACGCGCTTGCGCCAGTGATCCACAATTTCTGGTTATCAGCGGCGAACCGGGAATGGGCAAGACCCACCTTGCCGATGTCCTGCGTCGCTGGATAGAGACCAGCCCAGCGGTAGTACGGCATTTGCATTGCTATCCAGAGCGCCAGCACTCCCCCCTGTATCCGGTCATTGGTCTGCTGCGCTCAGTTATGGGTATCTCGGTCGATGACACGCTAGCCCAGCAGCAACACACACTCATACATTATCTCGAGCAACATCATCCGGCAATTGCCAAACAAGCTGCACCGCTGTTGATGTCAATGTTGTCGATAGCAACCGAGGAATCTCCCGTTCTGTCTCCGCGACAACGCAAGCTCCAGACCTTGGACATGCTGCTGATCATGCTCGACAGCATGGCACTGCGCCATCCGGTGTTGCTACTCATCGAAGACGCCCAATGGCTGGACGTCACCAGCCTCGATTTGCTCGAGCGCCTGGTACACAGACGGGACAAAATCGCACTGTTTACCCTGGTCACGGCCCGCCCCGAGTTCAAGCCTTCCTGGCTCGAACAGAGCGCCGTTTTAAAATTGTCACCCTTGAAGGCTGAACATATTGCCAAACTGGCGCGGAACGTCGAGGCCAACCTTCCACGCGAGGCCGTTGACCGCATTGTGCAGCGCGCCGATGGGATTCCACTTTATGCCGAAGAAATGGCACGGTATAGCCGCGAATCCGAAGATAACATCCCATCAACTTTGCACTATCTTTTATTGGCTCGGCTCGACGCCGTTCCCCACGCGCGACGACTACTGCAATTGGCCGCCACGATCGGTCGCACCTTCGACACGGCGCTGCTCCAACGAGTCAGCGGTCTTGGTGTCCAGGATCTGGATATCGCTCTGAAAGAACTCGTAGAGGCACGGTTGATCGCAGCGATCCCGCCGAGCGACATGTATCAGTTCCATCACGCACTTATTCAGGAAGCCGCCTACACAACCCAAATCGCCCCTGATCTGCGTGCGGCCCATCTCAAGGTTGCTCGCGCATTCGAGATTCACTACGCTCAGCGCGCTGCTCAACAGCCTAGCGAAATGGCACGCCACTACACCCTGGCAGGCGACCCACGAGCCGCCTTGCCCTGGCGCCTGTTGGCAGGACGTCAAGCGCTACGGGTGTGCGCGTGTATCGAGGCCGTCGATGAACTGCAGGCCGGCCTCGAGCTCATTCCTCGATTGCCCAACAGCACTGACAAGCGAGCCCTGGAACTCGAGCTGCTGCTCGCTTTGGGTCAAGCCCTGTTGTTATTGCGCGGATATGGTTCGGAGGAAGCGGTAGCGGTTTACGATCGGGCCGCCACCCTCGACCACGAAAACGTCTCAATCCATCAACGCTTTGAGATTCTATGGGGCCTCTGGATGGTATCCAGCTCGCGAATCGGGTCGAGCTTTACAGCGTCGTGGGAACTCACCGAACGCTTATTACGTCTGGCGCAAGAAAGTGCCGATCCCTATCTGCTGGCACAGGCGTACTCCGCCGCTACAAACATCGCGCTTTGGACCAACCGACTTGATGACGCATGTCGATTCGCCCAAGCGACGATAGACCAGCCTATCGGCAACGCAAGGGACTCCTCCGAGGGTCTCGATCCGCGCGTGACCAGTCTTGCCCATCTTTCTTGGGCACTGTGGCGCCGGGGTCGCAATGAGAAGGCGCTCGCAGCCAGCAGAAAGTCGCTGAGTATCGCCCGAGCGTCCGACAATCCGGATACGCTGTGCTTTGCCCTGTCGTTCGCCGCAATGCTTCATCGTTTTCAAGGGAATATTCCGCGGGCCATGCAGTACATCCATGAGCTTCGGCGCGAATCCTCACGGCACACGATCGCCATTTGGAGAGGTATTGGTGACATGTTGTTGGCATGGAAGCAGGCATACGATCGAAACCCGGCCGGTATCACCCGTCTCAACTCCAGCCTCCAGGCTATTCAAAAGATCATGCCCGGCGTCGCCGTGATGTTCTTTCATGCTCTTGCAGACGCGTATGGCCTGCTGGGACGCCGAGCGGAACAGTTACGCACGGTGAACAAGGGTCTGAAAACCGCGCGAATGGTCGACGAAGAGTTTTTCAGCTCACTTCTGCTGGAAATGCGACGCGACTGTCTGGCCCATCAAACACAGCAATAGATTCCACATGGCCGGTGTGCGGAAACATATTGATTACTCCGGCAGCGCTCAGGCGGTAACCCCCTTCCTGGACCAATATGCCGGCATCTCGCGCCAAGGTTGCCGGGTTGCAGGACACATAAACAATGCGTATGGGCCGCTCATTGGGCGACAACGCCGCCAAAGCGCGTGAAACCGCCTCAGCTCCCTCCCGGGGCGGATCGATCAACATTCGGTCAAAACGCCCCAAACTTCGCAGCCAGTTTTCGTCCACCTCGAACAGGTTCAGGACAGAAAACCTGGCCCGATCCGCCAAACCGTTCTGAGCTGCCGCTTCGGTGGCCCTGTCGACGAGGGCCTGGCTTCCTTCAACACCCACCACCTCGCCTACGCGGGTGGCAAGCGGCAGGGTGAAGTTACCCAGACCGCAGAAAAGATCGGCGACACGCTCATTCGGCTGAAGATCAAGCAGATCAAGCGCCCGCGAGATCAGCACCCGATTGACCTGGCTGTTCACTTGCGTGAAATCTGTGGGCCGATACGCCATACGCAGGCCGAACTCGGGCAGATGGTAAGCCAGACGTTCGGCGTCCGCGCGCTCCAGAGGATGTACGGTGTCGATGCCTTTGGGCTGCAACCACCACATCACAGCGTGCTGTCGAGCGAACTCGCGCAATAGCTCAATGTCACGGGTGCTCAGTGGCTCCATGTGACGCAACAACAAAACAGTACCTTCGTCCCCCACCGCCACCTCAATTTGAGGGATGCTTTTAGGTGCACTCAGCGTTCCGATCAACTCGCGCAAGGGCCGCAGAAGATCAGATACATGTCGGGGAAGGACGAGGCAGCGGTCCATATCAGCCACATAACTGCCTCGTTTTTCTCGAAATCCCACCAGAACGCCGCCCTTCTTGGTCACCAGCCGCACCGAGAGGCGAGCACGATATCGGTAGCCCCAGGTCGGACCATGCATGGGACTCAAGACTTGTTCGGGCTGAACCTTGCCAATATGCCCGAGCGCGTCTTCGAGCACCCGCTGCTTGACTGCTACCTGCGCCTCGGGCCCTAGGTGCTGCATCGCACAGCCACCACACTGGCCAAAGTAAGGGCATGGAGGCTCGACCCGTTGCGAAGACGCCCGAAGTATCTGTTCAGTACGTGCTACGTCGAATGACGACTTTCGGCGCGCGATACGGGCCACCACTTTTTCGCCCGGCAACGCACCGTCGACGAACACGACTTTTCCGTCCTGGTGGGCGACTCCGCGTGCCTCCAGGTCCATGGATTCCACTTCAAATATTTCGGACATAAAAATCAATAGGTCGGCAAAAGCTCAGCAGCGAATTGTAAAGTAGCCGGTCCGATGCCGTCTTGGCAGCAGGGATAAAACTTGTCGTCGACACAAAAAAACCGGCGCACATAGCGCCGGTTCCGTGCAGACTGCTGAGTCCGAAGTTGGAATTACGAAGCCGCTTCTTGGGTCTTTTCCTGGCTCGCACGACGCTCAGCGTGTTTCTTCATGCGTTCAGCACGCTTCTCGGCTTTATCAACAAACTGTTGCGCAACCAGCTTGCGTTGACCGTCATGGAGCGAATCCCATAGCGCCAGCCACTTGCCGGCAATCTTGTCCTGCTGCTCCAGCATGACCTTACGCTTTTCCTGTGATTGCTCAAACGCAGATTTCGGGTCGAGCTTTCCGTCCTTCAGGGCCTGCAGGCGCTCGGTGCGTTGCTCCTTGAACGATGCAAAGTTATTTTTACGTTGCGACTTATGAGCTTCACGCGCGTCCTCCAGCAACTTGACCTGATCTGCGTTCAACTTAAGTGCTTCAACCCCTTTTTCATTCAGGGCTCCATAACCGGGCACCAGCATTGCTGCCTTCTGGTGATGATGCCGATGCATTTGTCCGTGATGCTTATGAAATCCATGCGAGTGACGTTTAGCGTCGGGAGACTGACTGCTACTTTGCTCGGCAACAGGGCCAGCAGCTTCAGCAGTAGTGGTTGGCTGTGCCAAGGCCACACCGCTTACAGATATGGCAGCCGCAATAGCAGCAAGTTTGATGGCAAGAGAGGTATTGGCTTTGTGCATAGTGGCTTCCTTGTTGAATTGGTGAAGCCATTGTGTGCGCCAAGCGATTTCGAAACTATTTCAGCGCCCGGGAATTTCTTTCAGGCGATTTCAGGCGTTCCACACTGCCATATATTCTTTCCAGTGAGCTGCATCACTGGCAGACAGCGTTTCGCGTACCAGATCCACTTCAGCGTCATAGGCCGCCTGGTCGAGCTCACCACGCATAAGACGGAAGCGACAATACACTAGCCAAGTGTTGACGACATCGGTCTCGCAGTAGGCCCTGACTTCGTCGGCTCTCCCACTGGCCCAGGCTCTCCAGACCTGGCTGCCGTCCATCCCAAGTTTTCCTGGGAAGCCGCAAAGCTTGGCCAAGTCGTCCAACGGGGCATTGGCCCGACCGTTGTATTTGGCCAGAAGGTCCATCAAATCGATATGACGATTGTGATAGCGGCTAATGTAATTGTTAAATTTGAAATCGCGATCGTCTTCGCCCATGTCCCAGTACCGGGGTGCCTGCACACCATGAATGAGACTGCGGTAATGAAGAACAGGCAGATCGAATCCCGACCCATTCCAGCTGACCAATCGCGGTGTATAGCGCTCAATAGTCTTGAAGAACCCGTTGATCAAAACCGATTCCGGATCGTCCGCCTGGCCCAGGGTTCGAACTCGAAAACCGTTGTCATCACGGAATACGCATCCCACCACCGCAATCTTATGCAGATGAAGAGGCAGAAAATCAGTGCCATGGCTTTCCAGCCTGGCCTGAAGCGCGGCTTCGATGACCTGTTCATCCGTTAACGACGGATCGTACTCGCCCAGCGTTCTCAGGCCCTGGGCGTCGGGAATCGTTTCCAGGTCAAAGACAAGGGTGGGTGTCATCGGGCCGGAAGATACGACAACGGATTGACAGGCGTGCCACTGCGACGGATTTCGAAATGCAATCGCGGGGAGCTGGTGTCGGTCTGGCCAAGCAACGCGATCTTGTCGCCTTTCTTGACGGTCGCGCCGGATTCAACCAACAGCTTGTCATTATGCGCATAAGCAGTAATGAAACCGTTGCTGTGACCAAGCAAAATGAGGTTGCCCAAGCCACGCACCCCATTACCCGCGTACATGACCTTGCCCGCTGCCGCGGCAACGACTGGGTCACCTACCTTGCCCTCGATATCGATGCCTTTCGTATTGGCATTGAAACCCTGGATGACCTTACCGTTGGCAGGCCAATCCCACGCAATCAGGTTGGCATCGGAAGCACGACTTGGGGTAGGTGGTTCGGATGGCTCAACAGGCGTCACGGGGATAGGCGTGGCCGTTGCCGGAGGTGTGGAAGGCGCCGGCGTAGAGCTCGACAGCCGCAAGGTTTGTCCGATACGCAGTTGGCTGGGATCGGAAATATTGTTCAGACTGATCAGCGTGGCGACATCCATCCCGTGACGCTGAGCGATCTGATAAAGGGTGTCACCCGGCTTTACAACATAGGTTCCCGTTGCAGCTGCGGTGGACGTTTGCCCACCCGACATGTCGGTAACCGGCGCCTGAGACGTTCTGGACGCGCAACCCGCCAAAACCGCCACGGCCAGCAGCGACGCAATCAAGACGGTGTGTCGACCGTGACGTGACTGTATCGAAGTGGTGACGACTGACGAGGACGTCGCTGAATGCATACGGATCTCCTAAAACCAGTAACTTTATGTCTGCGTTCCCGGACGTAACGGGACGAATCGGACTGCTTCAAGCTCGTGGCGCTTCCAGGTAGCGGGTCCGGTGCGCTCGATTAGCACCAGACGCTGCGTGGTCTCGCCTTCGGGTGCGATAAGACGCCCACCTACAGCAAGTTGCTCGAGTAGAGCTTGGGGGATTTTAATTCCTGCCGCAGCCACAATAATACCGTCGAACGGTCCGTTGCCGGGTAAACCCAGCATGCCATCGCCGAATGATAGCCGGACTCGGCCGGACAGTCGAAGCGTGCGAAGATGGAATCGGGCCATGTCGAAGAGGCCTCGAATGCGCTCGACAGCATAAACTTCCCGGACCAACTGCGCCAATACCGCCGCTTGATACCCACAGCCGGCACCAACCTCAAGCACCTTGCTCGGAATCCGTTCTTCGCACAGCGCAGCAATCATGCGGGCGACCACCCAGGGCTGCGAGATGGTCTGCCCGTAACCGATCGGCAAGGCAGCGTCCTCGTATGCTCGACTGGCCAAGCCCTCATCCACAAAAATGTGTCGGGGCACAGCGAGCATCGCAGAAAGAACTCTTTCATCTTGTATGCCTTGGTTACGTAACCTTTGAACCATGACCACCCGTTGACGATCCGAGTTCAAACCTAGGTTGGCCGTTGCCTCTGCCACTGGGCGAACCGGCGTCGCAGGCGTGGAAAGGCGACCTGGCATGGTGGCGATACGCGCATTGCTATTGGTGGTAGACGGACCACCACCCAAACTGGAACGACCAAACCGATTGGTGGTACCTGCGGGAAAGGGAAATCGATTGACCGGCTTGCTCATAGCGGGTCCGCCCACGTCTTGACGTGAGAAATCTGTTCGTAGTGTGTGAGGTCGAGTCGTAGAGGCGTAATCGAAACCGCGTGCTGCTCGATGGCGCCAAAGTCGGTGTCTGCCGCTGAGTCGGAAACGAGCCCGACTGGGCCGATCCAGTACACCGGGTCCCCGTAGGGAGTGCTGCTCTTCACGACCGGCTCGGAGGGATGTCGCTTACCCAGGCGTGTAACAGTGAAACCTTGCAGTGCTTCGTACGGCACCGCCGGGATGTTCACATTGAGCAAGGTGTTGCCGGACAGCGGCTCGGCAATATGTCTTTCCACCACCTGCCGTGCAACGCGCGCTGCCGAGTCCAGGTGCTCCCAGCCTTTTTTCACCAATGAAAACGCGATGGCGGGTATGCCGAAAAGATAGCCCTCGGTCGCCGCGGCGACGGTACCTGAATACAGCGTATCATCGCCCATGTTCGCGCCATTATTGATGCCCGAAACGACAAGATCAGGGCGAAAATCGAGCAGGCCTGTGAGGGCGATGTGGACGCAGTCGGAAGGCGTGCCATTAACGAAATAAAAACCATTTGGGGCCTGCCGCACCGACAGCGGTCGATTGAGGGTGAGCGAATTCGACGCCCCGCTGCAATTTGTCTCGGGTGCCACGACGGTCAGCTCACCCAGCCCCTTCAAAGCAGACACCAGGGCTTCAATGCCCTCGGCGTTATAACCATCGTCGTTGGACACCAAAATGCGCATTGTTGCTTCCAGAAAACTCAACTGAACGTAGCCAATTGTACCCGCTCGTTTTAACGTTTTGAGGCCGCGGGGTAGAATCAGGCCTGCCCACGCCGAAAGCCGGTTCGGCCCGTACCGGCAATCCTTTGGAGCCTTGTTTCATGTCGTCGTTTTCATTTGCGCTGATTAGCGTCGCGCTTCTTGTCATGGCCTACTTGTTGGGTTCTATTTCCTTCGCCGTCGTGGTCAGTCGCGCCATGGGACTGAAAGACCCTCGCAGCTATGGCTCAAAGAACCCGGGTGCGACGAATGTACTGCGAACTGGCAATCGGGCGGCTGCAGCACTCACCCTCCTCGGCGATGCTGCCAAAGGCTGGTTGGCCGTGTGGTTAGTCACTTTATTCACACGTGAGTGGCATTCGTCCGCCTACGTGGTGGGGCTGGCGGGCATTGCCGTTTTCCTTGGCCACCTTTACCCCATATTCTTGAAATTTCGGGGCGGGAAAGGCGTAGCCACCGCGCTAGGCGTCCTGCTTGGTTTCCAGCCCCTGCTCGCTCTGGCCGTTGTGGCGACCTGGATCATTGTTGCCTTCGCCGCTCGCTACTCATCATTGGCAGCGGTCATCGCTGCCATATTCGCTCCGTTGTATTACCTGTTCGGAGGCGGAATCGCGTGGCGATTCAGTGGCTTTCTTTGCCTTTGCATCATCGTGATCAGCGTGTTGCTGTGCTTTAGACATCAAGCCAATATAGCGCGCCTGCTTGCGGGCAAAGAAGACCGCATCGGCACGAAGAAAGACAAAGGTAATGCCGACGTTGAGTATCGGCGCAAGGCCGAACGCAAGTAGACGCGGGCATGCTCCCTGAAGCACAGCTCCGCCCTATACCGCGGCGGTACTGGACTGATCCGCAAGTTCCCAGCGCGGACGCACCGTGAAAGCATGATGGTTGGCATCAAGATCGACCAGTCCGGCCTCTACACGCATTGCTGCGGCATAGGCAATCATGGCACCGTTGTCCGTACACAAGTCCAGCGGCGGAAAGAAGACTTCTCCGTTCATCGACTGCACAGCTTCGAGCAGCCTCGTTCTTAAAGGGCCGTTCGCGCCGACACCGCCTGCCACCACCAGGCGGTTCATACCGCTACGCTTCAACGCCTTCAGAGCCTTGCCTGCCAATACGTCGACAATCGCAGCCTCGGTGGCAGCAGCAAGGTTGGCGCGCTGTGTCTCGGTGATGCCGCCAGGTTGACGCTCCAGTGCCTTCATGCGCGTCAGAACGGCTGTTTTCAGGCCGCTGAAACTGAAATCCAGATCGGCGCTATGAAGCATGGGGCGCGGCAAGTCGAATGCGTGGGCATCCCCCTGGCGTGCCAGATTCGACAGAGCCGGTCCACCCGGATACCCCAATCCCAATAATTTCGCCGACTTGTCGAATGCTTCTCCGGCGGCATCGTCCAGAGTTTCGCCCAGCAGTTCGTACCGCCCTACCCCTTCAACCTTCATCAGCTGCGTATGACCACCGGACACCAGGAGCGCCACAAACGGAAACGTAGGCGCGGGGTCAGCCAACAGGGGCGAAAGTAAATGGCCCTCGAGGTGGTGAACAGGAATGGCAGGTAGTTGAAGCGCCCACGCCATCGAGCGGGCAACGCTGGCTCCCACCAACAAGGCTCCCGCAAGCCCCGGGCCTGCCGTGTAGGCGATCGCATCCACCTGATCAAGCGACAACCCGGCGGCTTTGAGGGTTTCTTTCGTAAGCGGCAATACGCGCTGGATATGGTCCCGTGACGCCAACTCGGGGACAACACCGCCATATTCGCGGTGCATGGCAATCTGGCTATGCAGGCGGTGCGCCAGCAAGCCGTGCTGCGTAGACACCACAGCGACACCGGTTTCGTCGCAAGAACTCTCGTATCCAAGAATAATCATAGTGAGCAAATGTACAACTAATGGCAAAACAGCCGTAGAATGCGGGCTGTTGGACCAGAATCAATAAGTCATAAAACCAAACCGCTTTTTGGGGATGAGCCAAATGCTAGAAAAACTCTTCAAACTGAACGAGCACAATACAACTGCCCGTACAGAAATATTGGCGGGGATCACGACCTTCCTGACGATGTCTTACATCATCTTCGTGAACCCTGCCATCCTGTCTACGACGGGTATGGAACACAGCGCAGTCTTTGTGGCTACCTGCTTGGCAGCTGCACTAGGCACATTGATCATGGCCTTCGTCGCCAACTGGCCCATCGGTATGGCGCCGGGTATGGGTTTGAACGCCTTCTTCGCCTTTACAGTTGTCGGGGCCATGGGCTTTACGTGGCAACAGGCTCTGGGTGCGGTATTCATCTCCGGAGTAATCTTTGTCATTCTAACCGTTACGGGCGTGCGGTCGTGGCTGATCGAGGGCATCCCCAAGTCGCTGCGCTCGGCCATCGCCGCTGGTATTGGTCTGTTTCTGGCCATTATTGCCTTAGGGCCAGCCGGTGCCGGCATTGTGGTTGCCAACGAAGCCACCATTGTCGGCCTGGGCGACCTGACGGCTCCGGCCACGGTTTTCGCCATACTTGGCTTTTTCGTGATCGCCGCACTGGATGCACTGAAAGTTCGCGGTGCCATCCTCATTGGCATCGTGGCCATCACCATCCTCTCGATGATTACGGGCCACAGTGAATTCCAGGGCGTGTTCTCGGCACCGCCCAGCTTGGCACCCACTTTCCTCCAGCTGGACATCATGGGTGCGCTGCACGTAGGTATCGTGCACGTCATTCTCGTGCTCGTGCTGGTCGAGGTGTTTGACGCTACAGGCACTTTAATTGGAGTTGCCAAGCGCGCCAACCTGATTCCCGAGGGCAAACCCAACCGCTTGGGTCGCGCCCTGTTCGCCGACAGTACAGCCATCGTGGGCGGTTCGCTTCTGGGTACCAGCAGCACCACGGCGTACATCGAAAGCGCTTCGGGCGTACAAGCCGGCGGCCGCACCGGGCTCACCGCGCTTACCGTTGCTGTCCTGTTCTTGCTGGCCTTGATGTTCTCACCACTGGCAGGCTCGGTTCCTGGCTACGCAACTGCTCCAGCCCTGTTGTACGTGGCTGGCCTGATGCTGCGCGAAGTGGCTGACATCGAGTGGCAAGACGTCACCGAGGCCGCTCCTGCGGCCATCGCTGCGCTGATCATGCCGTTCACCTACTCCATCGCCAACGGTCTGGCGTTTGGTTTTATCAGCTACGTCGTGATCAAGGCAATCACAGGACGCTTCCGTCAGATTCACCCTGCAACGCTTATCGTGGCGATCCTGTTCGTTATCAAGTACGCTTTTTATCCTGAATAAAAGCTGACGATCCGCGTTTCATTGCCGCAGGTCATTCACCATCCGGAGGATGGCCTTGTGGCAAAAAAAATGTACACTGGTGTCCAACGCATCACTTTTATAACTGGCGGCCTTTCTTCTGATAGGCCGCTTTTTTTATCTGGACATCCATGAGCACTATTGAACTGACCAAAGAGACCTTTCAGGAAGCCATCGAAAGCGACAAGCCCCTGATCATCGATTTCTGGGCGCCATGGTGTGGACCTTGCCGCACATTTGGCCCGACCTTTGAAAAAGTCGCCGGGCAGCACGATGACATCACCTTCGCCAAGATCAATACGGAAGAGCAGGAAGAGCTCGCCACTGCCCTTCAAATCCGCTCCATTCCCACGCTTATGGTTTTCCGTGAGCGCGTCATGCTTTTCAATCAGGCTGGGGCGCTGTCAGAAGGTCAGCTTGAGGAACTTGTCACCCAGGTCAAGAACCTGGACATGGCTCAGGTGCACGCCGAAATTGCGCAGCAGCAGAACCAGGGTAACGCGTAGTAGGCGATAACCCGCTATGAATCGATACGACCTTGACCGCGAGTCAGGTCGATGAATAGCCGGCTGAAGGCCTCTGTCTGCTCAACGGGCAAGGCCAGACGCCAGGCAACGCCCTGCGCGTCGAATGCCTCGGCGGCCACCTCCACATCGTAGGCACTGAACTTCGATCGGATCAGTGCCATGTCCGCGAAGGGACAATGGCATTCCAAGATCGATCGGTTCACAATAGGAATCTTGGGCGCCAGCCTCAGACATTGCGCAGCCACGCCGCCGTATGCTCGGACCAATCCGCCTGACCCCAGCTTGATCCCGCCGAACCAGCGAACAACAAGCACGACCACCTGATCGCACTGTTGACCCTCAATGGCCTGGAGCATGGGCCGACCAGCGGTGCCTCCCGGTTCACCGTCGTCATTGAAGCGGTAAGCATCCCCTATGCGATACGCCCAGCAATTGTGCGTTGCCGACGCTACGCTGTGCGTCCCAATGAAATCCAGAGCACTTTCCGGAGACTGAGCCGGGCCGGCCAGTGCAAGAAAGCGGCTCTTCTTGATTTCTTCTTCGTAGGTATGTAACGACTCTAGGGTGTAGACCATGGGGCCAACAGCTTGCCACGTGTCAGCTGGCGAGTCCACGTGACTCGAGGTAGTCGTCGTAGTTGCCACGGTAGTCGATTATCTCGCCTGTGGGCAGGATTTCTACGACGCGGCTTGCCAATCCCGACACGAACTCACGATCGTGCGATACGAAAAACAAGGTGCCTTCGTATTTTTCGAGCGCGTACTGCAAGGATTCGATCGACTCCATGTCGAGGTGGTTGGTGGGTTCGTCGAGCAACATCACGTTGTGCCGACCCAGCATCAAGCGACCGAAGCTCATGCGGTTCTTCTCGCCACCCGACAAGACCTTGACGGGTTTTACGATGTCGTCAGCCGAAAACAGCAAGCGACCCAGCACCGCACGAATGGCCTGATCGTCGTCGCCGGGCTGGCGAAACTCAGCCATCCAGTCAAATACATTCGTATCTGTTTCGAATTGATCCGAGACGTCCTGAGCCATATAACCAAGGTCGGCCGCGTCGGACCATTTGACGCTCCCCGAGTCGGGTTGAAGGTCGCCGGCCAGCATCCGCAGCAATGTCGTCTTACCCACCCCGTTTGCGCCGATGATCGCGACTTTTTCTCCGGCCTCAATCATGGCCGAATATGAACGGATTACCGGTTCGTCGTACGTCTTGCTGATGTTGTCGATCGTGACTGCATGGCGATGCATGACCTTGTTCTGTTCAAACCGAATATATGGGTTTTGACGCGAAGATGGCTTGACCTGGACGGTTTCCGATTTGATGCGATCGATCTGCTTCAAACGCGAGGTGGCCTGACGCGACTTCGATTTGTTGGCTGCAAACCGCCGGACAAAGTCCTGCAGTTCGGCAACGCGCTCCTTGGCCTTGGCATTCATCGCCGAAATACGCTCACGCGCTTGCGCGGCAGCCAACATGTAGTCGTCGTAGTTGCCCGGATACACCCGCAGCTCGCGATAATCCAGATCGGCCATATGTGTGCAGACCTGGTTCAGAAAATGACGGTCGTGGCTGATGATGATCATCGTGCTGTCATAGCCATTCAGCACGTTCTCGAGCCAGCGAATCGTATTGATGTCCAGGTTGTTGGTGGGTTCATCCAGCAACAACACATCAGGGTTTGAAAAAAGCGCTTGTGCCAGCAGTACTCGCAGCTTCCACCCCGGTGCAATCTCCCGCATGGGCAGATTGTGCTGTTCTGTTGGAATTTCAAGGCCAAGCAACAACTCGCCTGCACGCGCCTCGGCCGTGTAGCCGTCGTATTCGGCAAACTTGGCCTCAAGGTCTGCCGCCCGCATATAGTCTTCCTCGCTTGCGTCCGGGTTGGCATAGATCGCGTCGCGTTCCGACATGACCTGCCACATCTCTTCGTGCCCCATCAGCACCACATCCAAGACGCGAATATCTTCGTAGGCGAACTGATCCTGACGCAATTTGCCCAGACGCACGCCCGGATCAAGCGAAACGCTGCCGCCCGATGGTTCGAGGTCGCCGCCAATGATTTTCATGAAAGTCGATTTGCCTGAGCCATTAGCACCAATGAGCCCATAGCGATTGCCCTCGCCAAACTTGACGTTGACGTTTTCGAAAAGAGGTTTGGGTCCGAACTGAATGGTGAGGTTTGCGGTGGTGATCAATTGAAACCTAAATGCGATTAAGTAAAGGGGAAGGTTGCGCCTTGCTTCCGGACGGATGCGCGCAATGAAAGATGGGCCGGCAAGGCCCATCCATGTTTTGAATGTAATGGTCTAGTGTATCAATTTTGCAGGCACGGACGCCGAAACTACCGCTCTTTCATGGTTTTAAGTCTCGGTACGACACGCCCATGTGATGGAAGAACGCCGTCCACAAGAAAGTCAGGGCAGCCTGCTGGTGCTGGTCGAAACTATGGCCGTCCTTGGGAAACGCGTATAGCAGATACGGGTTGGTGCCCGTCGCTGTGTTTTGCAAGGTGGCGGCGAACTTGTAGCTGTGTGCCGGCATTACGCGTCCGTCGGTTTTACTTGTCAGTACGTACATCGGCGAATATGCCATTGGCCTGACATTCTGCAACGGTGAAAACGTCATGAGGTTCGTGAACTGCGTTTCGTCGGTATTGCGACCATAGTCCCCGTGCCATGAATGGCCCGCGGCAAACTTGTCGTAACGCACAAGGTCGTGCACACCGACGAAGGGAAACGACACACCAAATAAGTCTGGCCGTTGCAGCGACGCCGCCGCGGTCGTGGTGCCACCGTTTGACTCGCCCAACAAAGCCAGCTTTCCGGCGCGAGTCCAACCCATCTCGATCAGATGCTCGGCCACCGCAATGACGTCGTTGTAGGTGTTTTGTTTGTTCAGTAGCCGCCCGTCGTTGTACCACTCGACACCAAACTCGCCTCCACCGCGAAGCTGTGCGACGGCGAAGATGCCGCCCGACTCCAGCAGGGGAATGGCACGCATATCGAAGCGAGGGGTCAGCGGGACCATGAATCCGCCGTAGCTGTAGATAAGAACCGGAATATCGCCAGTGGCTTTAAACCCTTTCTTTTGGGCAATATGAACAGGTATCTTCACACCCCCGGTACTGGTGACCCAAATGCGCTTGGTTTCGTAAAGCTCAGGGTCATAGCCTTGGTACTCCTCGACTAGCATTGACGTTACCGCATGCGAACCAAGATCGTAGCGATATCGAACCGCCGGTTGAACAAGCGACGAATGGATGAAATCCAGTACAACCTCGCTGCCAGTAACGGTACAACGCATCTGAGAGACCGCCCCGATATCGGGTAGCGCAATCTCGTGCACTTTGCCGGCGCTATAGTGAAATAGCTTGCTGCTGCCCTCTACCAGATGCTCGGCAATGTAGTCAGAGCCACAAATAGTGACCTCATTCACGTAAACGGGCTCGCCCGACGCCAGCGGAAGTATCTCCCGCCAATTGGCGGCCGAGGGATCGGCAGGATCGACCTCGATCACTCGATGAAACGCCGCATCAATCGTCGTCGCAAAAACCATTTTGGTGGAGTCGTCGGGACTTGGTCCCAGAAAGGCGAACGACCTTTGCTGTGCGCGCGTATCCAGAAAAGGCTGCGCTCCAAGATCAGGGCGTGCCGGATCCAACCGCCAATAGGCGCTCAGCATGTCGGTACCGATGTTGATGTACAGTTGGCCTTCATGCAGGAAGGCGCCATATATCAGGTCGAACTCCTCCCCCTGCAGCCAGAGCTCAGGCCCGCTGCCGTCAAACGCTTGATAAAGAAGAGCCTGGTAGGTGAACGGAGAGAGATGCGCATCAGTGACATTTCGCGGAACCGCATAAACGATGCCATCGTTATAAAACTCGAACTGCGAAGAAAATACATTCGGAATCTGCAGCAGGATATGCGACGGGTCTGAAAGACTGACGACATGCAGCTCAGTCAGATCCGCAAAATTGCGGCGCATCAGATACGCCAGGTACTTGCTGTCTGGCGACACCCTGTGGCCCAGAAGCTCGATCACATCATCGGGATCAACGCGGAATGCGTTGACATCCACGAGGACCTCATCCTTCTCTGACGCCGTGGCATCGGTCGATACATAGATCTTGTTGTCGACCGAAACGAACTCCGAGTCCAGGCCGGGAATCCGTTGATGGTACTGCCTCTTCCAAACTTGGCGCTGATAGTACAGGCGACCGTCCCCGCCCTCCTCACCTTCAATTAGCAGTGTTTCTTCTCGTTGGCGGCGAACAGCATCACGCGTACTTTGAGGAACCGGCCCATCGGCCTGGGCGAACCAGGGTGCAATGCGCTGGGCTACTGCTCGATAATCAGGCAACGCCGAAATATAGTCCAGGGCGAATGCATTCTGAGCTTGCACCCATTGTTCAGTGTCTTGGTTTCTGACATTCTCAAGCCAACGATATGGGTCGGCAACGGTTCGCCCAAAGTACGTATCGCTGTCCGTGCCCGCAGCCGTTTCCGGATATGCCAGTTTTGGTGGCGGCGGATCATCGCTGCCAGAGCCACTGCCGCAACCTACCAATATCAGTACTGCTATCGAAGCCAGAAACGAGCGAAAGCGGGGCATTCATTACTCCATTAACGAGTAAAAAACGCCCATGTTATATCAGGACGATACAAAAAGTAATAGAAATTATTAGCGCGACAAATGCTTAATCGTGTTCGTGCAACAGCAGATACGCCATGCCGTCTTCGGTGGCGATGCCCACCCGCCGCCCCACGGGAAGAGTTGCTTTGACCTTGACGTGTCCGTAAGGCAAGCCAGTTACCACAGGCACCTTGACGTTCTGTCGCAACCAAGTGACGACAGAGGCAAGATCGTAGCCCTTGTCGTTGGCACCGAGTCGATACTCCGTAAAGCGTCCCAACACAATCGCTTTTTGCTTTGCCAGTACGCCCGCATGCAACAGCTGAGTCAACATGCGTTCAATACGAAACGGGTGCTCGTTGACGTCTTCCAAAAACAGTATGCCCCCGCGTATGCGTGGCAGAAACGGCGTGCCCACCAATGACGTGACCAAGGCAAGATTGCCGCCCCACAACACGCCTCGCGCATCTACAGGGTCGGAGTCGGGCGATTCGAAGCTGAGGATTTCGAGCTCACCCCGGACCACTTCGGTAAACAGGGCGGCGGTGAGATCATCCATCTTGGCTGATCCAAAATCAAAAACTGCCGTCGGACCTGCGAGACTCTCGGCCCCGGTGCGGGCCAGCAAAGCCAGGTTGAACGCGGTGAAATCGCTCTGGCCAATGAACAATTTTTCACTGGCGGCCACGGCGTGCCAGTCGATTCGATGCAACAGCCGACTCAGGCCATACCCACCTCGGGTAGCCATGACGATAGGATGTTTCTGCTTAAGCGAGCGTGAGATGGCAGCCAGACGCTGCTCGTCCGTGCCGGCAAATCGTTCGTGAACGGCAAGTGCCGTGCGATCAAGCGCGGTCTTGAATCCAAGACCAGCCAAACGTTCTCTGGCCAGCGTGACAGCAGCCGGATCAGCCACTGCGCCAGACGGCGAAATCAAGTAGATACCCTTGGGGGAAACATGGTGCGCGTGTGCCATGGTGAAGCCTGTCCTGACGGGTTGGTGGGCAGGCGTAAGTATAGTTTAGGTGTCAGGGGTTCGCGCATGTTTGGCGGCCAGTCTGCGCGCCCGGAAAAACTCACGCAACATTTCACCGCACTCCCCGGCCATCAGCCCACGATGCACCTTGGTTTGGTGATTCAGCTGCCGCAAGGCGGGCACCTGTAAAACGCTGTGGCAGGCGCCGGTCTTTGGGTCATCTGCTGCATAGACAATACGCGCCAACCGCGCATGAAGCATGGCGCCGACACACATGGCACAAGGCTCCAGCGTTACATACAGACTGGCTTCAGGTAGACGGTAATTCTCCATGGCCTGCGCAGCCTGTCGAAGCGCTACGATCTCGGCATGGGCGGTGGGGTCATGACCACTGATAGTGCGGTTGAACCCTTCACCTATCACCCTTCCCTGCCCATCGAGTACCACCGCCCCGACCGGCACTTCACCCACTGCTTGCGCGAGGCGCGCCTGATCCATGGCAAGCTGCATGGCTCGCACATCATCGTCGCTGAACATCGTATCTTCGACAACGCTGACGGTGCAGGCCAGGCCACCTGGGTCCGCCTCGCCCTTCAGATCTGGCTCGGCTGGATCGCCGTTCCCTTTCTTGTCAGCCACCATATGTTCGAGTATTCAAGGATATGCGGCCTGCCAGGCTTTCGACGGCCTCTTCCAGCCACTGATATAGTTCGGCCTCTTCATCGTAGCGGGCCTGATTCAGGTTGGAGACTCGACCTTCCTGGATAAAACCCCATGCGCGGCTGCGCTTGTCGCGGTGGCGTGGGTCCCATACGCCGAACGCTATGCCGCCGGAACGGCGTATCAACGAAAAACAGGGGATATCGGTGTACCCGTCTCCGACAAAGATCATCTGCTGAAACGGTACGCGCAGTTTGTCTTGGTCAACCTTCTTGTTTACTTCAAACGGCTTATTGCGGGATGCCGCTCCCACAATGCCTTTCTGGATATGGAACAGGTAACGGGTCTTGTCGGTGAAGCTAACGATACGCCTTGGAAACTGTATGGCTCCGGCGTCGTCATAGATAAATTCCGACGCCCATATATCAGTAAACTCATGCGCGATGGATGTTTGGCGCACCACATCCCCTATTCCACTGGAAATCAGATAGAACTCCAGCTGCACCTGAGGGTGACTCTTGCGAACCACCTCTCGCAAGCGCCCAAATAGACTTTGAACACCATCGTGCAAGGGAAGGCGACGGCCCCAGTCTTCGAGGCGCTCTCGGGTAATGGGCCCGTGCTTGCCACTGCGAGAAAGTTCGATCAGTTTGTACAGATAGGCGGGAACCGGATCCCAGTCCTGCTCTTCAAGCAGAGGGCCAACCTCGGCTGACCAGAAGTGCGCAGCGTCAACGCCCATGTCGGCTAGAAGCCCGGACGTGCTGTCGGGCGCCAAGGTGTCATCAAAATCGAAGATAAGTGCAATTACGTCAGACATGTCGGACCTCGAACGGCGCGGGCCGTCCGCCAGCCCGCACTACGATGGAACCGCAAGTGTAACGCCTGACGTACAGGATAAGGCCTTGAGCTGACGCAAGACACGTGGAAGCATGTCCGGCAGGTCTTCTGCAATCAGGCCGGGGCCGAATTGACGTGCAGCCTCACCGTGCAGCCATGCCGCAGCGGCTGCTGCAAGAAACGGAGCCATTCCTTGAGCCATCAACCCCGCGATGATTCCTGTCAGCACGTCTCCGGTGCCACCCGTTGCTAGCGTGGGTGGCGCATTGCTGTTGATGACGGCCCTGCCGTCCGGCGAAGCGATAACGGTGTCAGCACCTTTAAGCACCACAATTGCACCACTCTGACGAGCGGCAGTGCGGGCCCGGGTGAGCTTGTCTCCGTCGGCCGCAAACAAACGTCCGAATTCGCCCTCGTGCGGCGTCAGCACGCAGTCTCCGTTAATAGCAGAGAACAAGGTGCCAGGAGCCGAGCCAAATGACGTGATGGCGTCAGCATCCAGTACCACCGCCCGTCCCGTGTCCAGGGCTGCCAGTACATGTTGACGCGTGGCTTCAGATACTCCTGCGCCTGGACCGACGACCAAGACGTTCTTGCGCTCGTCGGCAAGAATATCCGTAAGATTACTGGCGTCGTCAAGGGGCTGCACCATGATGCTGGTCAACGCGGTTGCATACACCTGCCAGGCGGGTGCGGGTGCAGCGACAGTCACGAGGCCCGCCCCCGCTCGAGCGGCCGCCCGGGCTGAAAGACGTGCGGCGCCAGTCATGATTTCGCCGCCCACCACCAGCACATGTCCCCGTCGGTATTTGTGGTCGTCCAATTGGGGCCATGGAAACATATCGCACCACAAGGCGGGATGATTCTCAAACGAGATTTCATCCATCCCTTCGATGACTTCAGACGGAATTCCAATATCAGCGAGAGTGACCTGCCCACACAGCTGCCGCCCGGGCAGCATGACATGACCCGGTTTTTTCCGGAAGAAGGTCACCGTATGCCTTGCCGGCACAGCAATGCCCATCACCTGCCCTGTTGCGCCGTCCAGACCACTTGGCACATCGACCGCGCAAACAGGAACGTCGCTTCGCTGAAGCGCCTGAAGAACCTCGAAAGCTGTTCCTTCAATGGGTCGTGAGAGGCCTGCACCGAAAAGCGCATCAACGACCACGTCGACACCACATAGCAGGGCAACGTCAAAAGCTTCAATGTCGCTTCCCCATAACTGTGCATGATGAGCTGCGTCCGGAGACAAGGAATCCAGGCTTCCCAACAGCCCGACTCGAACGGACCAGCCCCAGTCGCGCAGGTAGCGAGCCGTGACAAAACCATCGCCGCCGTTATTCCCCGGCCCACACAATACGCACACAATGCCCACGCGCCATTGCCGCCTGACGGTTTCAGCGACCGCCCTGCCCGCGGCCTCCATCAGATCCACGCCGCGAACGCCCGCATCTATGGCGGCCTTATCGGCCGCCGCCATCTGCCGGGGCGTCAGCAGAATGGAGTGATTGGCATCTGAACCGCTGATCATTCAATTTTCCTTCCGTCACACCATGGTCCAAGCTTAAATGATAAGCTGCACAACAGAGAGTGAACATCGTAAACGGACGTCACCACCATGCCGGCAGTAATCTCTGTATCAAAGCTGTCCAAGTCGTATGCCTCGGGATTCCAGGCACTCAAGAACGTCAACCTCGAGATACAAAAGGGTGAAATCTTTGCCTTGCTTGGTCCCAATGGCGCCGGCAAGACCACCCTCATCAGTATTATTTGCGGTCTGGTAAACCCCAGCGAGGGTAGCGTCACCGCAGCAGGTTACGACATCATCAAGCAATATCGCCAGGCTCGGTCTCACATTGGCCTGGTGCCCCAAGAGCTTACAACCGACGCCTTTGAGTCGGTCTGGGACACGGTAAGCTTCAGTCGGGGCCTGTACGGCAAGCCGCCCAATCCGTCACATATCGAAAAGGTTCTACGCTCACTTTCGCTCTGGGACAAACGAAAGAACAAACTGATGACGCTCTCGGGCGGGATGAAGCGCCGCGTACTGATCGCCAAGGCTCTCTCGCACGAGCCCGACATACTCTTTTTGGATGAGCCCACGGCAGGGGTGGATGTAGAGCTGCGCAAGGATATGTGGGCGCTGGTTCGCTCGTTGCGAGACACTGGCGTCACGATCATTCTGACCACTCACTACATCGAAGAGGCCGAAGAAATGGCCGACCGCGTAGGCGTCATACGAAATGGCCAGATTATTTTGGTTCAGGAAAAGCATCTGTTGATGCGCCAGTTGGGGCAAAAGCAGCTGACACTTCAATTGCGAACCAGGCTTGAGCTCATTCCGCCTTCTTTGGCTGCGTACCACCTGGGGCTTTCAGAAGATGGGCTGGAGCTGACCTACACATACGATTCCACACGGCAGGAACACGACATCACCACCTTGCTGAACGATTTGCAAGAATCGGGGGTCCATTTCTCTGACCTGCAAACGCGACAAAGCTCGCTTGAAGATATTTTTGTCAGCCTGGTCAAGGAGGCCGCATGAATCTGCACGGCATACGCGCGATCTACCGATTCGAAATGGCACGCAGCTGGCGCACGCTGTCTCAAAGCTTACTAGCACCGGTGATTTCCACATCGCTTTACTTCGTGGTGTTTGGGGCGGCCATCGGAAATCGCATCAGCGAGGTTCAGGGCGTAAGCTACGGCGCCTTCATCGTGCCCGGGTTGATCATGCTGTCGCTCCTGATGCAAAGCGTCACCAATGCATCGTTTGGCATTTACTTTCCGAGATTTACCGGCACCATCTACGAGATTCTTTCTGCGCCGATGTCTTATATCGAAATCACCTTGGCATACGTGGGTGCCGCTGCGACCAAATCCATCATTCTGGGTCTGATCATCCTCGCCACCGCCACACTGTTTGTACCGCTGCAGATCGACCATCCGTGGTGGATGATGACGTTCTTGGTTCTGACTGCGCTTACATTCAGCCTATTGGGTTTCATTATTGGAATCTGGGCTGACGGGTTCGAAAAGCTGCAACTCGTGCCCTTGCTGATCATCACGCCGCTTACATTTCTTGGGGGCAGCTTCTACTCCATTGATATGCTGCCACCTTTTTGGCAAACCGTGACACTCTTCAATCCAGTGGTCTACCTTGTTAGTGGGTTTCGCTGGAGCTTCTACAGTATTGCCGACGTGCATATTGCCGTCAGCCTGGGTATGACACTGTTCTTTCTGGCTGCCTGTCTGGGGATCGTCGCGTGGATGTTCAGGACTGGGTATCGCCTGAAAACTTGACCCTCGGGCCGTCCCAGGGCCGTTGCCTATCCACGGCAAGGCCCGGGCTCAAACATTAGTCACGGAAATTATTGAACTGCAAAGGCAGGTCGACATCGGTCTTGCGCAAAAGTGCGATGGCCTCCTGCAGATCATCGCGCTTTTTGCCGGTTACTCGCAGCTTGTCTTTGTTGATCTGCGCTTCCACCTTGAGCTTGGCCTGTTTTAGCGCCGCAATAAGCTTCTTTGATACCGCCTGCTCAAGTCCCTGGCGCACTGTAATTTTCTGACGCGCACCGCCAAGATTCTCGTTGGGGTCGGCAACTTCCAGGCAGCGAACGTCGATACTACGCGCGGAGAGCCTGCCACGCAAAATATCAAGCATCTGTTTTAACTGGAAGGCACTTGGAGCTGTCGACGTCACGATGAAGCCGTCAAGCTCAAATTTGGCGTCCACCCCCTTGAAATCGAAACGCGTGTCAAGCTCGCGGTTGGCCTGATCGACTGCGTTGGACAACTCGTGCTTGTCCACTTCCGAAACGACATCAAATGATGGCATGGTCTATTTCCCCTCGTGTAAATCCAGGTTGTTCTTCACGGCCACAGTTTATACGATAGGCACCCCGCCGCGACCGGCGCAGGGCTTGCATCGACATCCCCTCGAGCGGGTGTCAAAATACTGTCATTTCATTTGAATCGATTGTGACTTCCGGAAACGCGCCCTTCAGCATGCGCAGCATTGCCGTCGCTGCCTTTGGTCCCTCACTGCTATTTGGCTTGGGGCAAGGATCCATCTTTCCTATTATTGCCTTAAGCGCCAAGGAGCTCGGCGCATCGCTGGCCATGGCGGGTCTTATCGTATCGTTATTCGGTATCGGCGCCTTGCTCAGCAATATCCCCGCTGCCCTCATCGCGTCACGCTACGGGGAGCGCAAATCGATGATCGGTGCCGCCACGCTTACTGTGCTGGCCTTGTTTCTATGTCTGACGGCATCGGCCCCATCGATGCTGGCTCTCGGCGTATTGATTATCGGCATGGCAAGCTCGGTGTTTCTGCTGGCCCGACAAACCTTTCTGATTGAAGCCGTGCCCATTTCAATGCGCGCCAGAGCTCTCTCCACCCTGGGCGGAGTGATGCGGGTAGGTTTGTTTCTGGGACCCTTTGCGGGCGCGGCGCTAATGCACTTCATTGATCTGCCAGGTGCCTATTGGGTCGCCATAGCGGCGATGGCCGGGGCAGGTCTCCTATCATTCACCGTGCCCGAGCTGGAGACCCGACACTTGGATGTGAATCCCTCATCGATACCCAGACCGCGGATCGCCCACATCCTCCGTACTCACGCAAGTGCCTTTGCAACGCTGGGATTGGCAAGTGCTCTGGTTGCCGCTGTTCGGTCTTGTCGACAGATCGTCGTTCCCTTGTGGGCAAGTCACCTTGGCTTGGACGCTGCCACAACGGCCGTGGTGTACGGGGTGATGGGGTCGATCGACATGCTCTTGTTCTATCCGGCAGGAAAGATCATGGATCAATACGGCCGCCAATGGGTGGCCGCACCGTCGATGGTGCTGATGGGAACCGCGCTAGCGCTAATGCCCCTGACCACCGGGCTGGCCAGCTTTGTTGCGGTCTGCCTGCTGCTAGGATTCGGCAACGGCATCAGCTCGGGGCTGAACATGACAGTTGGGGCGGACGCCTCACCACAGGCGGGTCGCACTCAGTTCCTGGGGATATGGCGCCTGATCACCGACTGCGGAGCCGGGGGTGGCCCTTTAGTGCTTTCCGGCATTACGGCGGTATCTACGCTGGGCCTGGGCATAGGCGCCGTCTCGTCGCTGGGCTTTATCGCAGCTACCGTCTTTTGGCGCTGGTTGCCCAGGCGGGTAACACGCTGACCACACTAGCCGCAGTACGCCCTGACGACGACGTCAAAGTCATTAAGCTGCAGGTTTAAACGTTCGGACCTGTAGTCCTTGGTTACCATCTGCCCCGGCCGGATCACCCTGATGATATCTGCGCCGCTTGCGCGCTTGGCTTCGTCTTCGAGCGCCGAGGATATTTTCCTGCCCGTCACATGGGAGGCAGTCTCAGCATTACAGGCGCGCGCCTCGCTTGGCGGCTCGTTGAGGTCAACGGACGAACAACCGACCAGACCAAGCGCAGCTGCGCCTATCAGCAAAGTACGAATGGACATATTGTCTCCTTCAGAACGCCGTAAATGGGCAGGCATGAGAATCGATTCTGCCACAGTTCGGCGGCGGCACTCCGCCAGGATTGTTATCACTTACAACACCGAAAAGGGTACGCGATCTAGCGGTAAAAGTCCTTGGCTAGCTGAGTGCAAAGCTCGGGGCGTTCGAGCTGAAGGAAATGGGTCGTTTCCGGCACGCACACATAGTCCAGATTAAATTCTGCGGCCAGTTCCCTCCCAATGGGAGCCGACGGCTGCACATTTGGCACGGCTGGATCCGCACATAGGAATTTAACGGGGAAGTCGATATGCGCGAGCCAGTGCCACAAGCTGGTGTCACTGTTGGATTCGAAGATCTTGGCTTCCTGCTCCGGATCGCAGGCCAATACCCACGTTTCCCGCCCTTCAACTGACACCGGTCGCAGCAATGCACGGGCCATTTCATCGCAGGCTTCGGGCAGACAGCGGGCGTACATGACGTTGCGCTTGATCTGATCAGCCAACTCGCTCCAGTGCTCAAATTCCACACGACGTCTGCGCACACGACGTCCGAGATTCATCATTTCTTCCACGTGTGCAGACTGCAATGGGTGGCCGTCGGGTGGGATGATGGGCGGATCGAACAACACCAACCCGTCCAGGACAGGACCGAACCGTTTGGCATGCAGCAAGGACGTAACAGCCGATAGCGAATGGAAAGCCCCAAAGGTGGTCCGCTCTCCGAGCTCCTCGGGAATGGCTCGCATGACCAGATCAAAATCTTCTTCGAGCTGAGTCCAGGAATGATTTTGCAGCGATCCGCGATCGCTCAGCCCGTGACCTCGAAAATCTAGGACAACGACTTGATACTCCGCGGTAAGCGGCCGCCAGAATGAAGCGTAGCCGTGCGCAGCCAGGCCATTGCCGTGGCTGACTATCAAGCGAGTTGCCGATTCGGGCCCATAAACCTGGGCACGGATCAGCACGCCGTCGGCAGCGGTAAACTCCAAAGTCTGCCTAAGCGGTGTTGCGGTATCTGTCTGCATGAATCTCTTCCTCGGTCATCGACGGCGGTGATGTGATGTTCCGCCTGGGTGACTGGCCAGGGCCGTCACTCTCTATCGTGATAATACCCTGAACGTCTTGAGGACCATCTGCGCTCAAGTGTTGGCGAAGCGACGCCAAATCGACTACTCTACCGCGGTAACTATGTGTTGCAACTAAAAATCAGAAACAAACATAGGAACCCGTATGACGCGCAAACCCCTTGCACTGTTCGCGGCACTCACGGCAATAACAGCAGTTTCGGCCGCCCACGCGCAATCAACCTCTGAGAAAGAAGGAATGTATGCCGGTGTCTTCGGAGGTGTCGGTGCCGTTACTGCGACCGGCTTGCAGCAACGCGGCGCAGTGATATTGCCACCCGGGCAGCCTCTGCCCTTGCTCCCCATCGATGCTCAAGGTTCCACATCAAACAGCACCAGCGTTGCCCTTGGAGGTGCCCAACTTGGATATGAATGGGCAGGACTGAGGCTGGGCACGGACTGGGCAATGCGCCCGGCCGCCGAGCTTGAAGGCATCTATATTGGCAAACACTCGCCGACCGGCGAAATGCCGGTCACGCCACGATTTCTCGGCATGCAATACGTTACTGTGCCCACGACCGTCGGGGCAATAATGGGGAATGCGATCTTCACCTTTGAAACGCCGTACTCCAACGCCATTTTTCCGTATCTCGGTATTGGTGCCGGCGTGGCCCATGTGTCGATCAAGGGCGCTGATTCGGCCAACCCCGGCGAGCCGGGGATCAATCATTTCAATTCAGACCCTGATGCTTCGGATACGGCCTTCGCCATGCAGTTCAAAGCAGGCTTAAAAGGCGAAATCACCAAGCGTCTCACTCTTTTCGCAGAGTATCGACGGCTCTCCATCCATTCAACGTCTTACAAGTTTGGAGCAACTGACTATCCTGGCCTCCACCTTCCGACGCATACCTGGAAGGTCGACATGGGACGACAGAATTACAACCTGTTCGTGGCTGGGCTGCAGTACAAGTTCTAACGTTCCAACCCTACACGTCCCACTTCGGAGCTCCTTATGGCCCGCCTGCCCTACGCAGACTTAAGCAACCCTGCCTGCAGCCAGCTGGTAAAACAAATCATTGCTGAACGCGGCAGTGTGCTTCACCTGTACCAGATGTTGTTGCATAGCCCACCCATTGCCCGTGGCTGGCTTACTCATCTCACAGCTATTCGCCAGCAGAGCTCCTTGCCTGGGAGCATCCGGGAGCTAATCATCATGCGGGTGGCCCACCTGAATCGGGCGCCGTACGAAGCCCAACAACACGCGCCGATCGCCCTTAAGGAAGGGCTGACTCAGGCACAGCTCGATGCCCTGGAAAACTGGAATGACACCGATCTGTTCGATGAGCGTCAGCGCACGGTGCTGGCCTACACCGACGCCATGACACTAAATATCCAGGTCAGTGACACCCTGTTCAACGCGGTCAAGTCACTGTACAACGCAGACGAAGTCGTGGAGCTTACCGCTACCATTGCCACCTACAACATGGTGTCGCGCTTTCTGGAGGCTTTGCAGATTCACAACGACGATCCGCGCATTTGAAGTTTAAAGCTTACTATCGCCGCACAAGTCGCACATTGGGTTGTCGTCAGCGCCGAGCAGAAGGCGGGCATCTACAGCTCCATACTCGACAGCTTCCCGCCCAGGTTTCGCCCGCCCGACCAAACCGCGCGGCTACCATGCCTAGGTTTGAGGAAAGAGCTGTTTAAGCTGTACCATCAGCGCAAGGCCGGTCATCAAAATCAGAGCCGACAATACAAGCACACCAGCCACAACGAAATTGGAAGTCAGCGCAACGCCCCAAAGTATCCCGCCCGTCCACAACCCGGCGTCTACAGATAAATTCCACATGACCGACGCACGTCCGGCACTCATCAAACGCATGGAGGTGTGAAGTGTCACGGTTTGCACAACGCCCACGCCCACCCCTATCAGAACCCCCGCAAGGACTACCAGGGCTGAACTCGTTGTCACGACACCTAGTACGCCGCCTGCAGCCAATAGAGCTGCAGCGGTGAGTACCGTTATTCCGGTTGTCGATCGCGCTTCCAATTCGCCACCAAACCATCGACCCAAGGCGTTACCGGCCTGCACCGAAAAAATAACTACGGCGGCACTGACATAGCTGGAAGTGATGACCGGCAAGCTGGACAAACCATGAGAAAGCAGTGCCACGCCAACAATCAAGAATCCGAGTACAAGCCAGGGAGCCTCTGCCAGCGCTCTGCCGATTAGCTGAAGCCTGTTTGAAAAAGCGGGTCGGGTAGGCTCGGCGGAACTGATTCGTTGTGATCTGTCCTGTCCATCGTGACGCTTTCCGACCGCGGCCGGAATTCCAAAAGATAGACCCACGGCAAGCACCCCAATGATCACAGCAGCCAGACCGAACGCCGACGGAGAGAAGGTAAGCGCGAGTTGAACCCCAAGCGGCGAGCCCAATGCGGCGGACGCCATAGTAACCAGTCCATAGATTCCTATCATCCTGCCTAACCGCTCTTCCGGGACAAGCAGCGCGATCCCTTGCGAGCCGGCCACAATGAGTACGCCGAATCCGGCACCGGCAGCCACGGCACCGGATAACAAGGCTGGAGTATTGACCGAGAAGCCCGTTATGACCGCGCCAACCGCAGTGAGCACCATCGACCCGCCTAGCACCAGACGAAGCGAAAAGCGACTCACGAGTATGGGGGTGAGGGCCTGAACCAGCATGACGCAGCCCATCATGGTGCCAAGAAACACGCTGCTAAGTCCTGGTGCGTCAGCACGTGTGACAGGAATCAACGAATACAGGGTAAAGAAAATTGCAAGACCCAACGATGCTACTGCCGTCAGTGCTGCAAACGGCGCCCACGCAGAAAGCTTCATCTCTTTAATCCGGTTCGTGGATCACAACAACAACTCTGCTGGCCGAAACCAGATCAAAAAGCAGACCCGCCCTCGACGGCGGTGCTCCTCATGTCGTGCGTCCTACAGGTTTCAAGTGCTGCACAGCATAAGCCATTTTTGGATAGTGGCAAACTTATCCACTTTTTCTGTGAGCAAGCCTGTGAATAATTATGGGATGGACTTCGGCAAGCCGCATCCCACTTGGATTCTGGATAACTGGTTCATCCGCACACACTGCGTGGCCACTGGTCGGCATGAAGGCTAAACATTGAAAGGCGACTACGTTACAGTAACGGCAGCAGCACTGGCCCGCGGACGCATGGAAATCGACTGCGGCGACAAGTCCGCACCCCGCCCTACTGGGAACACGAAAATGACAAAAGCAACCGTAAGTGTGCTCGCTTTAGGCGGCACCATAGCAATGACACAAAGCGCTTTAGGCGGCGTGGTTCCGACGCTCACGGGAGAAAGCCTGGTCGCAGCCGTGCCAGGTCTTTCCCAACTTGCCAACATCGACGCGCAGTCCTTCCGACAGTTACCAGGCGCTCATCTTGGCTACGACGACCTTGAAGCCTTAGCCGATCATATTCGGACGCTTAGCGATACGGGGAGCCAAGGCGTGGTGATCACTCAGGGGACCGACACAATTGAAGAAACCGCGTTCGCACTCGATTGCCTGCTGAGTATCGAGACCCCTGTCATCGTCACCGGCGCCATGCGTAACCCCACGGTTGCCGGTGCCGACGGCCCTGCTAATCTGCTCGCGTCGGTCCAAGTGGCGCTTAGCAGCAATGCGCGGAGCAAAGGCTGTCTAGTTGTTCTTAGCGATGAAATCCACGCCGCACGTTTTGTTCGCAAGACTCACACCACCGGCGTCAGTGCCTTTAGTTCTCCTACCTGCGGTCAAGTGGGCTGGATTAGCGAAGGTCAAGTCCTGTTTTGTTTCGACCTTCCCAAGCTCGCTACTGTCAAAAGGCTGAGTAGTCCCCGCTCCGCTCGCGTCGCGTTGGCCACGGTTGCCCTTGGCGATGACGGCAGACAAATCGACGCGCTCTGTGCAGCGCAGTTTGATGGAATGGTCGTGCAAGCAACCGGAGGCGGGCATGTGTCGCCTGCCGTGGCCGACGCGCTTGAAGCTGCCGCGCGCCGCATGCCCGTAGTATTGGCCTCTCGCACAGGTGCCGGCAATACCCTGAGTAATACCTATGGATTCACTGGTAGCGAAATTGACCTGCAGCGCCGCGGCCTGATTCGTGCCGGTTGGCTCGACGGACTGAAGGCGAAAGTCCTACTTACGCTGCTGCTGCGCCATGGCAAGACAGGAACGAAGTCCATTGCCCAGTTCTTCGAGGCATGGGGTGGAGGCCGCAGCTAGTACGCTGGGCGGACAAGAAAGTGCGCACACCTCAATCAGATATATCTGACCACTGCGGATTCCAAACCACTTCCCACAGATGTCCGTCAGGGTCTTGAAAGTAGCCCGAGTACCCACCCCAAAAGGTGTCCTGTGCGTCTTTCAAGACCATGGCACCCGCCGCAGCTGCTTTCTGCATGGCCGCGTCGACCTCGGCCTTTGATGCAACATTCAAACCAAGTGTCATTTCTGTGGGACTAGGCTGACTGACGTCCAACCCGGTATCGCGCGCGATACTTTCGCGTGGCCATAGAGCAAGACGAAGGCCAGGCTGAAGATCAAAAAAGACCACAGCCCCGTATTCAAACTCCTCACCCACGATGCCGTCTGTGTCAAAACCCAGGCCGTCGCGGTAAAAACGCAGTGATGCGTCGAGGTCGTCGACGCCAAGTGTGATTACATTGATGCGAGGTTTCATTGTGCGCTCCTATGGGTGGCGGCAGATGCGGGGCGACTCGTCATTCAATACAGCCGAAGCAGCCATTTGCTGCCACTTTGGCTAAACGTGACGACGTAAAGACCAATGAATTGCTCTCACGTAGTGGCCATCGCTTGTGCAGATTCACTATTGTGATGATGCCAGCCTGATGCCGCTGATATCGTAATATTTCGCAAGCTGCCTATTGCTCGCACAGGCCAAAGGTGAAAGCATTGCGACAGGGAAAAATGATGCGGACGAACTGATGAACCTTCTCGGTATCAGCGAGGACAACCTGATCGATGGAGCATATTGGACCTGCTGCAAGGGCTCATTTCATAGCGTATTAAAAGACTCGAGCAAGGTCGGCAGCGAGCCGGTTTAATCGGACGACAACTGCACCAATTGAATGAGATTGCCACAGGTGTCATCGATCACTGCCATCCTGACCGGGCCGGCTTGCATAGGTTTTTGCTCAAACTCAACGCCCCGCGCCTTAAGTTTCGTGTATTCGGCATCGAGATCATCGACCTGAAAAGACGCTGCCGGAATTCCATCAGCGACCAGAGCAGCTTTGAAAGGTTTCACCGCTGGGTGCTGACTGGGTTCTAATAAAAGCTCCGTCCCCTCCGGCTGCTCTTTCGACACGAGAGTCAGCCATCGATACTCCCCGACCGGCACATCATTCTTGACCTCAAACCCCAGCTTGTCGACATAGAAATCGACTGCCTTGGCCTGGTCATCGACAAACACGCTCGTGACATAAATTCGCATATGAACTCCTGTAAGGGGTAGTCGATAATTACCCCTCAACTGAACCCTTCTGTAAGTGGTCTGTCACCCAGCGGAATCAAGCACCAGGCGGTGCTTCAGGAAGCTACCGGCTTTCCTTCTGCCTGCCAGGCTTTGAAGCCGCCGTCCAGATGCGCTACGTTCGTGTACCCTAGTTCGCGCAAGGCATGCACGGCCAGTGCTGAACGCCCGCCCGAGGCACAATGCAAGATGACGCGACTGTCTGGCTTGAGCTCGGGCTTGTGGTATGGACTGCTTGGGTCTGCATAAAACTCAAGCATTCCACGAGAAGCGTGTATGGCGCCCGGAATCGTCCCGTTTGAAAGTTCGGGAGCGTCTCGAACATCGACAAGAATAACGTCGCCGGCGGCGAGCTCCGCGGCCACTTGATCGGGCGTGAGATTCTCGATGTTGAGTTTGGCCTCTTGAACCAGTTGAGCAGCGGTCTTTGCAGTCATGGGAGCACCTTTCGAGTCAACAATTCTGAACAAAGATGTAATTGATGACGCACATCAATCATCCGCCATTATGCACTCGCCACTGCATGAGTCCCCACCCCTCAGTGCTCAATTTGTTGTAACGGCAGTGATAATTCCTTTAATACGTGTAGCGGGAAGCCGCGCCCGTTGCGCCTGTGGCGCGCCGGCCGGTATAGACAAGGCCTCCCCAATAGCTGCAAGCAGAAAAGAGCCCGCATACGCGGGCTCTAAAGATATTTCACATTTTGGTGCAAATTTACGGCAGATCATTCCCACTCAATCGTTGCCGGCGGCTTGCTCGACACATCATAGGTCACGCGATTAATACCGCGCACTTCGTTGATGATCCGCGACGATACCTTCTTTAGCAGCGAGTACGGCAGTTCGGCCCAGTCGGCTGTCATGAAGTCCGAGGTTTGTACCGCCCGTAGTGCCACGACATAATCGTAGGTGCGGCCGTCGCCCATGACGCCTACCGACTTGACAGGCAAGAACACCGCAAAAGCCTGCGAGGTCAGGTCGTACCAGTTCTTGCCGCTGACAGGGTCTTCGGCGCGCCGGAGCTCTTCGATGAAGATGGCATCGGCCTTGCGCAGCAGCTCGGCGTACTCATGCTTGACCTCACCCAGAATACGCACACCCAGGCCCGGGCCGGGGAACGGATGGCGATAGACCATGGCAGGGGGCAAGCCCAAGGCAACGCCCAATTTACGGACTTCGTCCTTGAAAAGCTCGCGCAACGGTTCAAGCAGCTTCAGATTCAGCGTGTCGGGCAGCCCGCCAACATTATGGTGCGACTTGATGGCAACGGCCTTGCCTGTCTTGGCACTGGCCGATTCGATCACGTCCGGGTAAATGGTGCCCTGCGCCAGCCAACGGGCGTTCGCCAATTTGCCTGCTTCGGCCTGAAATACTTCGACAAATTCCTTGCCTATGATCTTGCGCTTTTGTTCCGGATCGGTCACTCCGGCAAGCTTGCTCATGAACTGATCGGTGGCGTCGATATGGATGATCTTCATGCCGAAGTGATCACCGAAGGTATTCATGACCTGCTCGGCTTCGTTCAGACGCAGAAGTCCATGGTCCACGAACACGCAGGTCAACTGGTCGCCAATGGCCTTATGGATCAGTGCAGCTGCAACCGAGGAATCCACGCCGCCCGAGAGGCCCAAAATGACTTCGTCGTCGACCACTTGCTCGCGTATGGCAGCTACGGCTTCTTCGACATAGTCGGGCATGTTCCAGTCGCCCGCACAGCCGCATATTTCATGAACAAAACGCGACAGCAAGGCTTGACCTTGCGTAGTGTGAGTTACTTCGGGATGAAACTGCACGCCATAGAAACTGCGCTCTTCATCGGCCATGCCGGCAATCGGACATGAGTCGGTAGATGCCATCAGCTTGAAGCCCGGCGGCAGCTCGGTGACTTTATCACCGTGACTCATCCATACCTTCAGCATGCCGTAGCCCTCGGTGGTGCTGAAGTCTTCTATGCCTTCGAGCAGACGGGTATGGCCGCGTGCGCGTACCTCGGCGTAACCAAATTCACGCTTGTCCGACCACTCGACCTTGCCCCCCAGCTGTTGGGCCATGGCCTGCATGCCATAACAAATGCCCAAAACGGGTACACCGCGCTCGAACACCGCGCTGGGCACGGGTAGAGCGCCATCACCGTAGGCCGATGCATGACTGCCCGACAAAATGATGCCGCGAAGATTCTCTTGGTCTTGGATAAAGCCATCATCGACATCGCCCGGATGAATTTCGCAATACACCCCTGCTTCGCGCACCCGGCGTGCTATGAGCTGAGTGACCTGCGAGCCGTAATCTAGTATGAGGATTTTCTGATGCATGGTGGCTGTCTTATTTGAAGCGCCACCCGAAGGTGGCGCAAAAGGTGCTGGAAATGGGGGAAGCCGAATCAGTCTGCCCGATAGTTGGGCGCTTCTTTGGTGATCTGTACGTCGTGCACGTGTGACTCGCGTACACCGGCCGCGGTAATTTCAACGAACTGTGCCTTGCTGCGCATTTCGCTGATGGTCCGGCATCCACAATAGCCCATCGAAGCACGGATGCCGCCAACGAGCTGATAAATAATGGCAATGACGCTTCCCTTATAGGGCACGCGGCCTTCGATGCCTTCGGGCACGAGTTTGTCGGCGTTGTTGGCAGGGTCCTGGAAATAGCGATCGGCAGAGCCGTCGGTCATGGCACCCACACTGCCCATGCCCCGATACGATTTGTACGAGCGACCCTGATACAGAACGACATCGCCGGGGGCTTCTTCGGTACCGGCAAACATTCCGCCCATCATGCAGGTCGAAGCGCCTGCAGCCAACGCTTTGGATACATCGCCCGAATAGCGGATACCGCCATCAGCAATCAACGGAACGCCAGTTCCTTCAAGCGCTTCGGCCACGTCGGAAATCGCGGTTATTTGCGGCACGCCTACTCCTGCTACCACACGGGTGGTACAGATTGATCCCGGGCCAATACCGACCTTGACCGCATCGGCACCTGCCTCGACCAAAGCACGTGCGGCTTCGGCCGTGGCAATGTTGCCGCCCACGACTTGTATACGCGGGTAATTCTGTTTGACCCAGCGGACACGTTCGATGACGCCTGCCGAATGACCGTGTGCAGTGTCGACCACGAGTACGTCTACACCTGCCGCCGCCAGTTTCTCGACACGCTCTTCGGTTCCATCGCCGACGCCGACCGCGGCGCCAACACGCAGCTGGCCTTGAGCATCTTTACTGGCGATGGGGTGTTCGGTGTTCTTGACGATGTCCTTTACCGTTGCCAAGCCGCGCAACTCGAAGTTGCGGTTGACGATCAGCACACGTTCAAGCCGGTGCTTGTGCATCAGCGCCTGCGCTTCATCAAGCGTTCCGCTTTCGTCCATGGTGACCAGGCGCTCTTGAGGCGTCATGACCTCGCGCAGGGGTACATCAAGGCGATCTTCAAATCGCAAGTCGCGGTTGGTAACGATGCCGACCAGCTTGCCGCCTTCGACAACGGGCAATCCCGAGATACCGTGCTGACGCTGCAACGCAATGGCGTCACGCACCTTCATGGTGGGCGTGACGGTGACTGGGTCGATGACAATGCCGAACTCGTGACGCTTTACCCGCGATACTTCGCGGGCCTGCTCATCAGCCGTAAGATTCTTGTGAATAATGCCGATCCCGCCTTCCTGCGCCATGGCAATCGCCAGCCGGGCTTCGGTGACGGTGTCCATTGCCGCCGAAACCAGGGGAATGTTAAGCGTGATATCGCGGGTGAACTGCGTAAGCAGAGAAGTGTCGCGAGGCAAGACCTCGGAATAGGCAGGAACCAACAACACATCGTCGAAGGTCAGTGCTTTTTTGATGAGCCGCATTCTCGAAAACTCCGTGCACAAAGCAAGATTATACGCTTATCCCAACCATACCCTGGCGTTGCGGAACATCCGCAACCATGGGCTGGCATCGCCTCCGCTATCGCGGTCACCCCAGCGCTCAGGGTGCCATGACATCATCACATTACGCGTAACGCGCTCGGGATGAGGCATCATCACGGTGAACCGTCCGTCGGCCGTCGTAACGCCCGCCAGGCCGTCTGGACTGCCGTTCGGATTGTAGGGATACACCTCGGTGCGCCTTCCTTGATTGTCGACATAATGCAGGGCAGACGTTACGCGGCTCTGATCGCCCTGCAACTGGAAGTCCGCAAAGCCTTCACCGTGTGCCACGGCGATGGGCACGCGGGTTCCCGCCATACCTGCCAGGAATAGGGACGGTGAATCTGCGATTTCAACCATCGAGAGTCGCGCCTCGTATTTCTCGGAGAGGTTGCGAGTAAAGCGAGGCCAGTGCGACGCTCCAGGAATCATGTCAGCCAGGGTGGCCATCATCTGGCATCCATTGCACACCCCCAGGGCAAAAGTGTCGGCTCGCTGGAAGTAGGTGGAAAACTGATCGGACAATTGTGGGTTGAACCGGATAGTGCGCGCCCATCCTTCGCCAGCACCCAGGACGTCGCCGTAGCTGAACCCACCCACGGCAACCAGGCCCTGCATGCTGTCCAAGGTAACGCGGCCTGACAGCAGATCGGTCATGTGTACGTCAATGGCTTCGAAACCTGCCTTGTCGAAGGCCCACGCCATCTCGACCTGACTATTGCATCCTTGCTCACGCAAAATTGCCACACGGGGGCGCTTGCCCGTGGCGATGAACGGCGCCGCAACATCTTCCTGCGGATCAAAATTCACGACCGGCGAAAAGCCAGGGTCGTCAGCGTTGGCCCAGACATCGAACTCTGCCTGGGCGCAAGCGGGGTTGTCTCGTCGTGCCATGATGCGGCGGCTGACTTCGCTCCAATGCTGCGCCAGTTCTACCCGCGGCTTGGCATAAATGCACTTGCCGTCGCGATACACCTGGATTTCGTCTGACTTGTTTAGACTGCCAATGACATGCGAATGTACCGACAGACCAGCTTCGCGTAGTGTTTGCATGACTACGTCGCGCTGCGCGAGGGGCACCTGGATCACAGCGCCTGCCTCTTCCGCAAACAGCGCCTTGAGGCTGAGCTCGTCACGCTGAACCGACACCTGCTCAGGACGAATCTTGTAATCGCCCCAATCTGCGGCGTGTGGGTCGATGGTAAGCATGTCGATATTGATCGACACGCCGACCCGGCCCGCGAACGCCATCTCGGCAACTGTCGCCAGCAGACCGCCATCCGAGCGGTCGTGGTAAGCCAGAATGTGGCCCTTTCCGGCCAGTTCCCGTACTACTTTAAAGAACGACGCAAGCAGCGCTGCGTCGTCAACGTCGGGCACGACGTTACCGGTCTGATTGAATACCTGAGTCAGAACCGATCCGCCCAGGCGGTGGCGACCTTTCCCAAGGTCGATCAGGATCAGCGTGGTATCGCCAGCGTCTGTGCGAAGCTGGGGTGTCAGGGTTGCGCGAACGTCACCAACCGGCGCAAAGGCCGTAACAATCAGGGACACCGGCGAGATAACTTCGCGGTTACCGTCTTCTCCCTGCCACGTGGTACGCATCGACAGGGAATCTTTGCCGACAGGTATTGAAAGCTCAAGAGCCTGGCACCACTGGCTAACTGCAGAAACCGTGTCGTAAAGCACGGCGTCCTGGCCTTCTACGCCGCAAGCCGCCATCCAGTTAGCTGACAACTTAATGTCCTTCAACGACCGTACATCAGCCGCCACCAGGTTAGTCAGGGCCTCGGCGACGGCCATACGGCCTGAAGCCGGCCCGTCGATAACGGCCAAGGGCGTGCGCTCGCCCATTGCCATGGCTTCACCACGCACGCTTTCGTAATCGGCCAGCGTCACCGCGACGTCCGCTACGGGCACCTGCCAAGGGCCCACCATCTGGTCGCGGCTGGTCAGACCTCCGACGCTGCGGTCTCCAATAGTGATGAGGAAAGTCTTGTTCGCAACAGTAGGATGACGCAATACGCGCTCGACGGCGTCGTCCAGCGAAATCCCGACTACGTCCACGGGAACATGCTGAAGCTGCACCCGTTTCACGTCGCGCGTCATGCGTGGAGGCTTGCCCAGAATGACATCAATGGGTACGTCCACCGGACGGGGATCATGCGCAGGTTGATCTGAAGGCGCTTGCGCCACCCCCGGCAAATCTTCACCCAACGTCACGCGAAGCTGCCGCTCTTCGGTTGCCACGCCCACGACCGCATACGGGCAGCGCTCGCGGTTGGCGATGGCGGCGAACCGGTCAAGATCCTGAGGCAATATGGCCAGAACGTAACGCTCTTGCGCCTCGTTGCTCCAGATCTCGGCGGCCGACATTCCGGATTCTTCCAGATGTACCTGAGTCAGTTCAAAGATGGCACCGCGGCCCGCGTCGTTGACAAGCTCTGGGAACGCGTTGGAAAGCCCACCTGCGCCAACATCATGGATGGCAATAACGGGGTTCTGTTCACCCTGCTGCCAGCAACGATCAATGACTTCCTGAGCACGGCGCTCGATTTCGGGGTTCCCGCGTTGAACGGAATCAAAATCAAGCTCGGCGCTGTTGGTGCCCACGCTCATGCTCGAAGCCGCCCCACCACCCATGCCGATTCGCATTCCTGGTCCACCTAATTGGACCAGCAAAGCACCCGGAGGGATGGGGTCTTTGTGAGTAAGACGCTGATCAATCGCGCCCAATCCACCGGCAATCATGATGGGCTTGTGATAGCCCCATCGAGTACCCGCAGCCGTTTGCTCGTAGCTGCGGAAGTAGCCCAGCAGATTCGGACGCCCGAACTCGTTGTTAAACGCCGCCCCGCCCAAGGGCCCTTCAATCATGATGTCCAGTGGGGAGGCAATGCGGTCGGGCAAACCATGCGAATCAATTTCCCAGGGCTCGACGGCGTAAGGGAAATTCAAGTTCGACACGGTGAAACCAGTCAGGCCTGCCTTGGGCTTGGACCCACGCCCAGTGGCGCCTTCATCACGAATTTCACCGCCGGCACCCGTTGCCGCACCTGGAAAGGGGGCGATAGCTGTCGGGTGATTATGAGTCTCTACCTTCATCAAGGTATGCATGACGACGTCGTGGCCGGCATACACCGACCCACCCTGCTCGCTCGATGCATCAGCCGCGCCGGCGTGGAAAACGCGTGTGGGGCCACCAGCCATAATCGCGGCATTGTCCGAATAGGCAACGATGGTGCCTTCGGGTTGAGCCGCGTGCGTTTCGCGGATCATGCCAAACAAAGTGTTGGGCTGCTCCACGCCGTCTATCACCCAGCTGGCATTAAAAATCTTGTGACGGCAATGTTCGCTATTGGCCTGAGCGAACATCATCAATTCGACGTCGGTAGGATTGCGTCCAAGCTGACGGAACGATTGATCCAGGTATTCGATTTCGTCGCCAGACAACGCCAGCCCAAGAGTGCGATTGGCCTCTTCCAGGGCACGTGCGCCCGAACCCATGACGTCGATGGTTTGCATGGCCTTGCCAGGCAACGAGGCAAACAAGGCCGCCCCATCAAATCGCTCGTCAACGACGGTTTCGGTCATGCGATCGTGCAGACAGGCTGCGATCTTCTCGAGCTGAGTCGCATCGATAGTCTGCGCACCCAGCAGGCCTCGCTTCGGCTTGATGGTGTAGCAAATGCCACGCTCTATGCGCTTGACCTTTGTCAGACCACAATTGTGCGCGATGTCTGTTGCTTTACTCGCCCAAGGCGAAACGGTACCTAGCCGTGGAATAACGCGTAGGGTCAGCGCGTGACGATCTTCCTTGCCCGGAACAACGGGCACGCCGTAGTCCAGCAAGGTGCCAAGCTTTTCATGTTCGGCAGGATCGAGATCGCTGTCGAGCCAGGCAAAATGCTCGTATCGCCCTTGTATATCGGCAACTGGAAGATCCAGCTCGGCAAACTGTTTTAAAAGTCGCTCGCGGCGAAACGGCGACAAGACCAAGGAACCGGGAAAATGCTGGATGGAAGTCACGATCAGAGGGGCGGAAAATAGGCGAAAAATAAGGGGAATCCCTTATTTTAACGGGTTCCGCTTACCTCGGCTAAGATTCGGTCTCGGGGTAGTGAATCTCGAGAATATCCAGTTCATCAAGTCCCGCAGGCGTGCGTAACGTTACTGTATCGCCCACCCTGGCTTTGGTAATGGCCCGCGCCACCGGCGATATCCAGCTGATTCGCCCTTGCAAGGGCTCGGCCTCGTCCACGCCCACAATCGTGACGGTGAACTCTTCGCCCTCCTTGTCCGAATACACCACGGTGGCACCAAAAAATATCTGGTCTTTATTGGGCTGTTGAGACGGGTCGACAACCTCGGCCAATTCCAGTCGCTTCGTCAAGAACCGAATACGACGGTCAATTTCGCGCAGTCGCTTCTTGCCATAGAGGTAATCGCCATTTTCAGAGCGGTCGCCATTGGACGCCGCCCATGAAACAACCTGCACGACTGACGGACGCTCTTCGTTCATCAAGTGCTCAAGCTCGGCACGCAACCGCGCATACCCCTGAGTGGTCATGTAGTTTTTGGTGCCAGCAGGCAACGGCGGTGCCTCAGGACCAAGATCGTCCTCATCGTCGTGTTCCGACTCTTTGACAAAGGCTTTACTCATGGTTGTACAGAAAAGAAGCTGGGTCGGCCGAAGCCGACGGTGGAACTCATTAGCCTATTCTAGCAATGCCGGCGGAAAGGTCTAACCAGGAAATTTGCTGAGCGTTTGCCAATTCAGTTTTGAATCGGGGACCAGGAGGCCTTAAGTCACAGTTGAAAGTCACACTGTGCACGTCGCCCGCCGAATTGCCGCGGCATAGTACTTATACCTTGAACAATAATGTGCGGGCAGCTCAACGACCGACGACGCCTGCCAGCAAATAGCGAACCTGTTGGGCCGCAGGTTTGCCACTACTCGTAATACTCTTCGCTCGCGATTCAGAAAGACCACATCGATTGGGAAACGCATGCCCATTGTATGAACGGCCATGCAAGGCTTAATCCAGAGGCCTTCATGCTCACCGAGCGGTGCTGAAGTCAGCAAACCTACTGTACGCCTCGACACGGAAGTCGCCCTTCGCAGCCGAAGAATGGGCGCAGTTCCAAATGCCCTACCCACAACGAGATAGATAGATATTTTTCTGCAAGCGGCTTTACCGCTTTGTCTTGCCAATACCTCCACGATTACATCGCCTCGAAAAGTTTGACCGCTATTGGAAACCCGATGATCAGGAAAGTACATGGGAAAATGCAACAAACCAAGGGGAACAACATTTTGACCGGCGCCTCAAGAGCCAGTTTTTCGGCTCGAAGGAACCGTTCGTTACGGCGTTGTTCCGATTGCGCGCGCAGCATCGGCCCCAAACTCATTCCCAGTTGATCTGCCTGTGCCAACGCAGTGGCCAGCTTCCGGACTTCTGACAGGCCTGTTCGTCCCGCCCAACGTGACAAAGCTTCGTTTCGAACTACGCCCGTGCGCATATCGGCAAGCGCCAACCGCAATTCATCTCGCAAGGGACCCGGCGGCCCGTGCTGCGCCGCCTCGTTGAGCGCACCTTGCAAGCTAAGACCGGCCTCGACGCAAAGCGTTGCCATGTCCAGCAGGAAAGGAAACTCTCTACGCATTGATCGACGACGACGATCGCCTAAATCGGCCAGCTTGCGCCAGGGCAACCATGCCGCCACTATCGCGACGGCAGTAACCGGCAGCGCCATTTGAATGAGGTTCAACTCGAACCATATTCCGAGGCTCAATCCACCACCTGCACCAAACGTGCCGGCCAGTAGTTGCGTGGCCGCCAGATGTTCGGGGCGCCAGGCTGCGCTCAGACCTGCCAGCTGCACTCGTCGTTCGAAAACATTTCTCGCGTGCCATGACAGCCAGGGAGAAACCGCTGAAGCAAGCGCATCGATCCAGGGCCAAATGAGCCGCATGCCACCATGGCGCACGTGCGCAGGAGCTTTGGTTGCCCGGTGCACAGGTTTGAGCAGAACCCATATCAGACAGCATAGAGATAAGCCCGCCAGACCGCTACTCATCCAGAACAGCATTAGCGACCTCCTAAACCTGAATGTCGACAATTCGACGAATAAGCAGGATTCCGGTGACCTCAAGTACTGCGACGACCGCCAAGACAATCCAGCCGATAGACGAATGCCACAAGAGAGCCATGGTATGAGGATCGAGCTGGTTCAATACTATAGCCAGGGCCAGTGGCAAGCACACCATGATCCAAGCCTGCAGACGGCCTTGTGCGGTAAGTGCAGCCACTCGCGCCTTAAGACGAGTACGGGCGCGAATCGTCGTTGCCACCCGCTCCAATGTTTCGGCGAGATTCCCTCCATTATGCAAAGCTATATTCAAGGAAGAGACGACCAGGCCGGTGCCCTCGCACGGCATGCGATCATAGAGATGCAACAGTGCCTGGGCGAACGGCACCCCCATGCGCTGCTCTCGAAGGACCAAGCCAAATTCTTGTGACAAAGGCGCAGGCGTGTCCGGAATAAGATGGCGTAGTGCACTTTGAATGCTCGAGCCCGCCTGTAGCGCACCGGACATTGCTAGCAACATATCAGGCAGCTGCTCTTCGAACTGCTCCCGACGGCGCCTACGCAGAAACCGAAGCACCCAGCGGGGTGCCGCCAGCATAATCGCTGCGCCGGCGAAGGCTATTGCCGGAGAGCCTGAGAGCAACACCATCAGCAGGAACGTTCCGCCACAACAAAACAAATTGACTCGCCAGAGACCGGATGGATCCAGAAACAGAAAGAACTCACCAAGACGGTGGTGGGCGGTGTCGGTAAAAACCTTCCTGTATTCAGTCAGCCACAGCGGCAGCCAGCGCTGCATCAGCCAGATGCCTGTGGCACCTGCAACCAATGATCCCATCAGGAAGACGGCAGTCATGCCGATTCTCGCCCGCAAACGGGGTTGAAACTGACTCGCGGATTAGTGATTTCGTGCCGCCGTCCGAACGTAGATGCATCCAGGTTTGCGAAAACGCCACCCGTACGCGAAATGAAATCGGGTACCACTCCGCAGCCTACAAAGGCTGGTACCATACCGGCCTCGTATGCGAACAGGGGTTGGAGCTGGATACGACCGCTTTCCATCCCACACACCTCTACGATCGAGTCGATATATCGTCGCCCGTCACTCGACCGCACTTGCTGCACGATCAAATCAATGCTGGCAGCAATATGTTCACGAACCGCCGCCAAAGGCAGATCCATGCCGGCCATCAGTATCATGGTTTCCAATCTGGCCAACGCATCGCGTGGACTATTGGCATGTAACGTGGTCAACGAGCCCTCATGACCAGTATTCATGGCAGCCAGCATGTCGAACGCTTCTCCACCGCGACATTCACCCACGACGATGCGATCCGGGCGCATACGCAGCGCGTTACGAACGAGGTCACGAATCTGGATTTCGCCCCGCCCTTCAAGATTGGGCGGGCGTGCCTCAAGCGTTACCAAATGCGCGTGATCAAGTTTCAGCTCGGCAGCATCCTCGATCGTGACGATCCGTTCGCCGTCGGGAATGCAGTTCGACAGAACGTTCAGTAATGTGGTTTTCCCGGACCCCGTCCCTCCGGACACGATGACGTTCTTTCGATGTTTGACACAGGCAGCAAGGAAGTCGCGCATGAAGGGCGCCAATGCGCCCACTTGAACCAGGTCATCCATAGAAGGCCGGCGCACCGGGAACTTGCGAATGGTCAAGCTTGCCCCGCGTAGCGCGACGGGTGGGATCACAGCATTGACCCTGGAACCGTCTTGAAGCCGCGCGTCCACCATCGGCGAGCTCTCGTCTATGCGACGCCCCAACGGTGAAATGATTCGCTCTATGACGCCAAGAACTGCCTGTTCGCTGCTGAAACCCGACGCATGACGATGTATGCGTCCGCCCTTCTCAACAAATATCTCGTTATGTCGATTGACCATTATTTCGGTAATAGATGCATCAGCAAGCAGCGGCTCAAGGGGCCCCAAGCCGACAGCCTCGTCAACGACTTCGGTCAGCAATGCTGCATGATCGATGTCGGCCGGAAGATCGGAGTCGTCGCGAATGATTTCGGTCATCACCTGGCAGGCCTCTTTACGAAGCGCGGAATCGCTAAGCATCACGACATCACGCCGCCGTAGATCCAGCGCTTTCAGGAGTTCACGCTGCAAGCGCTTGCGATGCGGCAGCCGACGATCCAGGTCGTCTAAAGCCGGAGCATTGGAAGGCGTAGCCCTTCCGGTGTTGGTCGTGCCGGAATCTGAATCGACATCCTGAGCTGGCAAGGTGTCTTCAATACTTGAGTGCGCTTGGCCCGTTTGATAGCGGCGCAAGCGCATAAGGCACGGACCAATGAGAATTTCATCGCCGGGCACCAGGGGTCCGTAATAACTGATTCTGCGTCCATTGACCGCAGTGCCGCTGAGGGCCCCTAGGTCTTCGATAAATGGACCGTCGGGTCCGTGGGCAATCCGAGCATGGCGCTTACCCACTCGCCATGCGGCGATTTGCAAGCCACATGCTGGCGAGCGGCCAATCTCACAAGGAAGTTCGACGGAACGGTGTTCGAGAGCACCGTCTTCGTAGTTGAGTTCAAGTTCTACCACGTCAAGTCTCCCTCGACCGCCTCCTGTGCCCACTGCGAGCCAGGCCCCGAATAAGGGCTCCAGTTCGTCGACCGGTCACCAATCGGCGTGGGAAGGGACCTCAGATCCCGCACAGGGACGTTTAGCACTTCGGGGGCCCGAAAGGTATCGCGCAATATTTCGCGCCCTTTTCTCACTCTTTCCTGCAGGTCAGGGTGATCGGCGGAGACGACGACGGGCGTGACGAATATTGCCAGTTCGGTTTCGGAGTGTTGGAACCTTGTTGAACTAAAAAGGCGCCCCAGCACGGGCACGTCTCCGAAGCCAGGAACTTTATTAACGTTTCGGGACTCATCTCGAGATAGGAAACCCGCCATGACCAAGGTTTGGCCCGAACGCACATTGAACTCCGTCGATGCTCGACGCGTTTTCAAAGAAGGGCCATTGGGCACGGAAAGAGCACTATCGATGGAGCTCACCTCAACCTCGATGTGGGAGCGAACCGCCCCACTGCGCTCAATTTGCGGAGTGATTCGAAGTGAGACGCCATAGGGTTTGAACGCCGTATTCGTATTGCCGTTGGCATCGACCGTGGAATATGGCACCTCACCTCCAGCAAGAAACTCGGCTGTCGCGCCACTTCGCGCCAACAACTGGGGTTGCGCCAGCACCACCGCCGTCCCCGTTTGCGCCATGGCGTTGATTCGGGCGGACAGCAAGGTATTGACACCAAAATAACCCGCCATGGGTGCGGCAATTCCCGGTACCGGCATCGGGGCAGCTTCGGCGCCGACTCCCGGGCGCTGATCCAGCCTGCGGGTGCCCCCGTCCCACGCCAATCCGGCAAACATGCCGCCATCTGTCTCGCCATTCCAACGCACACCCAGTTCCTGCAATTGGCTTCGCGGTACTTCTACTACCTGAACGTCGAGCAACACCATGCTGTCCCACCCGATCTGACCGGTCAGGTCGAGCAACTGGGGGTAGCGTTGCGCCAATTGAGCCAGTCTTTCGCGGTCGGAGTCTGACAAATCATCACCTTCCACAATTAGTTTGTCTCCGACACTCGTTATGCGAGTTTGGGGAATTCGCTCGAGCACGGCTCGCAACTCTTGCTGAATCCGACGCGCCCCTTCCGGTGCGACTTCTACATCGTATCGTCGACGCGTGCCATCCTCGGACCAAACCTGAACAACCGTCGACCCTTCTCCACGTGCAAAGACAATGACTTCTTTTTCTTCGGTTGTGATGGCATTGACGACCTTGCCATCGCCAACTGCAACCCGAGCTACATCGGGTATGGCCAGTACTCGAACTTCGCCCACCTGCAACGTAAGAAGTTGTCCGTCATTACTCCAGGCTTTACCGGCCGCGATGGCACTCAGACCCAGGACAGCAATTCGAAGCCAGTGCAGTGCGTAGTGTTTCCTTGCCATGCCATCCTCTTTAGGGCTCGGACGCCAAACCAGCGCCGGAGAGTTGATCGCCGAACTCGCTCTGAGTTGATTCTTGAGTTGCGAGCCACGCACTGACCAGTTGAGGGACATCGGGCAAATCAAACATGCCCGTGACCGGCGCAACGTCCGTAGGAGGACTTAGTCCGGCCAATCTACGTACGGGTCTATCTCCATATATGACCGGCGCACGACGCAACGCTTGGCCAACTGGCGATCCTTGCGATACTCCAATGAGACTGGCCAGATCACCCCGCGAAGCGCGTTGCGTTGGAGTGCCGTCATCGGCACGCCGCAGCAGCGCAGTGATGGAGCCACTTTGTCTGGCCGCTACAAGTTTGATCGCATCTTCAGGCGCGGTATCGAGTGTGATGGTAGAGTACCCGTGCCCGTGTTGCTCAGCCCCACCTTCGGTCGAAGTGCCCGTTGCCAAGACGAGCACACCCTGCAGCAACGGAGCCGTGATACGTCTGCGCTGATGGTCAAACGAAACGTACAGGTCGATCAGGTCACCCGGTTCCAATAAACCCGATACTGAATTAATAGCATCGATTGGCATGGTGATGGCACGTCTGCCTTCACCCAAGCGGGCTGAGAACGGCGCTCCCTTTTCCGTTGCTGCGTGTATGGGCAGTAGAACGTCGCCGGCTCGCAGCGGCGCTCGGAGTAAACGTCCATCGATGACCGCCAGACTTTCCGGAGACAGACTGTCGCTCGATATGACCTCGGCCGGAAAGGAGCGCACGGCCAAATGTTCGGGCCGCAGCCGCACTCCGGCGGACAAATCCCGAGCCGCAACTATGCGTTGTACGGTTGGCACTCTGGCCTGCGCTTCTATTTGCTGTATGCGACCTTGAATATGTTGTCGAGCGCCCCACATGGCGAGCACTCCGGCGACCAGCGCTATGCCGAGCATGATCGTAGATTGCCTATCAAACGGAAACCGCATGGAAACCCTCCCGGAACCTTGAGCGGGGTCAGTGAGAAACAGCTGAGATGAAACGAATGAGTACCTGCACCCTGACTAAGGCGTGTTCAACCCGACTGGCTTATAAAGACAAACCCATTTGACATTGTCGAAACAGGGTGAACGTCTACGCGTCGCGGACTGTCGGTGGTGCCGGGTTGATTCTGGACCCATGAACGGGCGGCGGCTTGGTACCAGCCCGATCGCTGCAGGTGTGTGTCCAAAGCTCCAAGAAACCTGTCAAGAGATCCATCGTGACGATAGACACTGTGGTTGACATTTCGATTTCCTATACGGGAAGACTGCGTGAAAACATGGCTCGCATTATGGGTAAGCCAAGGGCTCAACACCCCAGCATTTCGATGTGGTGATGCATTCTTGACGTCAAGCGGCAATGCGGAAACCATACCTTTGATGCGTCCCGCCCCTGCGTCCAGCTGCGCAACCCAATGACGGCCTTCGTGCACACCAGATAGCAGGATGCTTCCAGGCAGCGTAGTGACTCGTTGAAAATGCCGACGGTGTCGAGCCATGAGGCGTGCAGCGTCTTCCAATGTCATATCTGCGACGAATCCTCGAACCACAACAGGCACACCGGACACTTGTATGTCGATTTTCTCTGACCAAAGGAAAGTTGGTGTTTTGGCATGCGGAAACGACAGGTCATCATTGGGTAGTGCCCTGGCTCCGTTTGTAACTAGCAATGCCACGCCCGCCAACGCATACGGGATGGCTCTTACAGCGTGTGCGAATCGCCATACCTGACTCAACCGTCTTGTCCAAGGCTTCGTGCACGTAGTACCAGAATATAGTTTCACGGCTGTTCTCCATTTTGGCGATGGTGATCGGGCACGGCGTCAGTCCAGGCATCCAGCCAATCCACGTTAGGACCGGTCCTACCCCAACCCGCATCGACAGGGTTCATGACAGTTTGAATCTGCTTAGCCAAACGATAAGAGTCGTTCGACGCGTTACTCCACGCCCGAGTCGACTCTCGAACGTGACGCTGTGCATGTTCAGCGCTGGATGCATGGCCCGCGTCAGTCAGAATCGAGGTATGACGTGTGAGTGTGGGATAAGCGGCATCAAAATCCCTCAGCCCCGCCGCAAAGGCACTAACCTTGGACGCTTCCTGCATTTGGTTCGGGGAGAATGCGACACTGATATGGGCATCCACCATACCTTCGTCGGCAACCGACCATTGCTCGCGTAAATCCTGAGCGTTGGCGGCCATTTGACCGGGTTGCGCCCAGGGCACAAGCTCTCGTTCTCGATTGACCTCAACATCAAGCTGACGCTCATTGTTGAGCAATCGTTGCCCCCTGCGGTCCGACCAGCGATGGGATGGCCCAAGAAAATAACTGTGCCATATTGAGTTGAATACCGGAGGCTCTGCCCGCGCAGTCGCGAACGCTGCATAGCGACTCGCATGAGAGGCTTGAAGTGCGATGTCTTGATAGCGGCCGAGCCAAGCGACGGCTGTCAGGACCAGCGACAAAATCACCAAGGTCAGCAGGGCCTCAACAATTGCTTGTCCCGATTGCAGGGGCGAGTACGAGGGGGTAGGCGTGTTCATTTATCTACCCGTTCCTCAGTCGCAGCCCGGGAAAGGCGCGCCTGCCAGAATGGATGAAACAGATTCGACAACTCCGCTTCTGCGCCAGGACGCCTGTCTGGCCGATAGAAATAAGTTTCAGCGGCGCTGGTAGTAGTGATCGATATGCCCTCAGGACCCGGCCGACGCAGAACGACGCTGAACCCTAGAACCTCCTCGTTGCCTCGAGCGCTGACGTCATAAAAATTAGGTAACCCCGCGGAGCTCCATTTCGATCTGTTCGTCAGGGCATGTGAGTTGGCAAGCGGATTGGCATCCCCCGAGAAAATATCCCAGTTGGTCGCTTCCTGCACCCATCGCCAAAAATCTTGAGACGAGAAGTTTTCCGGGGGGTCATCAACGTGGGGAACGTCGAGAACCTGAGACTTTGAGGTAGGAATCCAGCCCCAGCCCATGGCGTACTCGCGAAAGTAACAACCTATCCATCGATTTGATCGCAGCGCATGAAAGGACTGCGTGTCGATCGACTGCCACACCCCCGCATCATCCAGTTGTGTCTGGCCTCGACGGCGAAGTTCATGACGCCGCGTCGGACACCGCGCCTGCACCGGCCATGGGTTTCGTGCGGTGTGGTTGCGAGGATCGAGAAAGGCGAAGCGCCCAGTTACGTGACGAACGAAGGGGGCCAATATAGAGCGGCCCGAATGCAGGCGGACCGGTCCGGGCCAATCGTCGTGAGTTATAGCAAGTTCGGATCGTGCTCCATCGTAGTGACTGGACAAAACTTCCTTCATGGCTAGATCGCGAGCGCTTTGCAAGCTTGACACCACATCGTGTTGCACGGTTCCCAGCACCGTGTGGACGATCTGATCGTGGCTCGCGTAGGCCAGCGCCAGCTGACCTGGAGACCTGGCCAACAGGTCCAACCCCGAAGCGCGAGACGAGGCCGCGTAAGCAGACCCATGCGCGGCACCAAATAGCATTGCTATCAGATATTTTGGTGGGTTGCCAACTGACGCCTGCCGGGATTCCGTTCCACCCAGAGAGGCCCAGCTTCCTAGCGTAACCAGATGCGCCATAGCCACCTGATGTGCGACCTGGGTGCGATTGAGCAAGGCGAGCATGTTCAAAGCGCGCGCCTGTATCAGCGCCCCACTGTACGCAGCTGCATCGATTCCATGCAGTTGGCGAGCCTTGGCAGCAACTACCTGCCCCGTCGCAAAGTACCGAAACAGGACAACCGACGCGATAGTGGCCAGAAGAACTCCCCAGAGCAACGCCTGCCCTTGTTGAGAGTGCGGATTCATTGCCCGACTCCGGCGTTACCGGTAAAGGACTGGAGAGTTTTGGTTTCGGTCTGCCCCACAGCTAACCCGGCCGCAGCTTGCGCTGCCTGGCTTTGCGCGCTGCCGTCTTCTCCAGCCAGCTCGCGCGCCATGGCAGCGGTCTGTGAACGTACCACCTGCCCGAATAGCTGATAAACAGCAATGGCAGCGACGGCAACCAAGGCGACAATAATGATGTATTCGGTCATGCCCTGGCCAAGCTGCCCGCGACGCGCTTGCATGGTCTTCTCCTGTTGAATCAATCCGTAGGCCAAGTTTGACTTTCAAGCGAGGGAGCCACAATCCGCACATACCGATACGGATCAATACGCGCGAATATCCGCTCGCTACTCACCTAACATACGCCCGCCAAAACGTAAAACACCCCGAATCCGCATGGACGGATTCGGGGTGTTCTTAAAGAGACTGCCAGAAGCGTAGCTGACTATAGCTTCACACTCACACTCACACTACCTGCAACCTACTTGCTGGAGTCGGCGTAGCGCTTGGCGCTTTCCAGAATTTCCTTGCGTGCGGCTTCGGGGCCATCCCAGCCTTTGACCTTGACCCACTTACCTTTCTCAAGGTCTTTGTAGTGCTCAAAGAAGTGCTGGATGCGAGCCAGGGACTCTTCCGGCAGGTCTTTTGGCGATTGAATGTGGCGGTACGGGGGGTACAGCTTGTCAACCGGCAAGGCAAGCAATTTGGCATCGCCACCCGCCTCGTCGTCCATGTGCAACACGCCGATGGCGCGGCAGCGCACCACGGCTCCCACCTGGATCGGAAACGGTGTAATCACCAACACGTCGGCCGGGTCGCCATCGTCAGAGATGGTTTCGGGGATATAGCCGTAGTTGGCGGGGTAATGCATGGCTGCCAGCATGAAGCGATCTACAAATACCGCACCCGACTCTTTATCCACCTCGTATTTGACGGGGTCGGAGTTCATGGGAATTTCGATGATGACGTTGAATTCGTCGGGCAACTTGGCGCCGGCGGGGACGCGGTCTAAGCTCATGCTTGCACTACCTCGGTAAGAAAATTAAAAAAGAAAAGATCAATCGTGGCGCTTACTGGAATTGTCGGTCTGCTCGGGCTCATCAGTCTGACCGTGTGGACGGTCAGACGTCTGGCTCAGGTCTACGCCTGGTATGGGTGCACTATCGAAGTACTCGTCCAGGTCAGAATCCGATGACGGCACCGATGCAGAATCAGGCGGTGGCAGCGGCGCATCCACCGGTACCGCCTGTTGGCTATCGTCGAAATAATCCGCAGCGCTTGCCGCAACGGGAGCATAAGGTTCGGGGTCGACCGTGGCGGCCAAGGGAATGTCATCCACGTCGATCAGAGTGGGATCCGCACGGGTATCGGCGGCCGGGAGCACCTTGTTGATATGCAGGACTGGCAGCACACCCGCCACGCCCGAGGCAAGACGCCAGTGCTTCATGGCATCGGCCTCGCGTCCGAGGCGGTCGTACAAATTGCCCAATAAGGCATGAATGCGTACGTCGCTGCGGACTTTCATGCTGCGCAGCAGATAGCGTTCACCGGGCCCCCATAACTGACCAGTCAGACACAAATTACCCAACGCAGCCAGCAGATCTGAATTTTGAGGCTCTTGCTTCAGCCACACTTCGGCTTTGGCAAGACGATGCGCGACTTGCTCGGCGGGACACTGCGAATACGCATTGAGCAGGCGGGAATCGAGCCGGGTGTTCAATGCAGTTTCTAGCACCTTCCCGGCCGTTTCGAAATCGCCCTGCTGCACATGAAACGCCGCTGCAGCCAACGCCACTTCGGGCAGCGTTCTTTCTTCGGATTTAAGACTGCCCCACACCGATTTGAATTCGTCCGGCCGAACAGACCGTATGCGAACGGCGGCCGACGTCTCGATGAGGGGAAGTGCTTCAGACTGCTCAATAACGCCACGGCGCGATAGAGCCCGTGCAAGCTCGAAAACGCGATCGTGCCGGTCCAGCTGACTGTAGGTACGCAGTAGCAGACGTGCGGCATGGGAATGACGGGGATTACTGTCGTGCAAAGGTTCCAGCAGGGCCAACGCTTCGCTGGGCCGATTTTGATCCAGCAACATTTCGGCGGTGGCTGTGGCATGTGCCTCTTTGAGCCGTCGATCGTCGCCCGCCGCTTGGCTTGCAACGCGCAGCGCCTCGTCTCGCCGAGCATACTCGCCCAGATGATGCGAAGCTTGCGCCAATGCCAGCCCAGCCAAAACGCGAGTATTTGGCGATTTGCTGCGACCAAGCAGTTTCGACAGCTTTTGCTCGGCGTCGGTGTAGCGCCCTTCCAGCACGCTGATCCAGCCCGACTCCAGTAGCTCGTGTTCTTTCTTGCGGCCGCGCAGGCCACGCCAGGAGCGGAAGCGCTCTGGTCCCGAAGCCAACCACGCGATAACTCGTAGCGCGATATGTAGTACTACGAAACCAGCAATCAGCAACAACACGGCGAAGGTCAGCGACAGCTCGATCCGCCATGGCTGGGCAATAATCAACACATTACCGCTATGTTCGCGCAGCACCAGGGCCAGGGCCACCGCCATTATCAGCAATACGGCCATCCACAACCATGTTCTCATTGCTTACACTCCCAAGGCAATGACGCGGTTGCGAAGAGCAGCGCTGGTCTCGCCGCCGGTCGTCGCAGGTGTCTGAACATCATTGGGCTCGGCAACGCTGGGCGTGCGTTCGGAATTCGGACTGTCAGAGGTGGGCGGCTCTTCGCCAGGAGCTACCGGCTCGCCGGCACCCTCTGAGGCGGCGTCGGCGTCACTTTCTTGGCTTGCCGGAGCGTCGGCAGACCCGGCTGGCGCACCGTTTGGCTGTTCCTCTGGCTGACCGCCACCGGCCGCATCGTCATTGCCAGTAGTACCAGAATGGGAAGAGCGCGCATGCTCTTCGCGCAAGGACTGAATTGCGCTTTGGCTATTGGACACGACGGGCAGATCGACCTGAATCGACGTATCGGCCAACTGCAAGGCCAAACGCAACGCGCGATGCCCTTCGACGGAATTGATGTCGTAGCGGGACTGCAGCAGTTGCACGATGGCACGCGTTTCGGTGGACCACACATCCGGCTGCTTCATCAGCAAGGCCACTTGGGCAGTCATGAGTCGCAGCCGCAGCTTGTCGCGCAGGCTGCCGGCCTGCTCGGGCGACATCAGTAGCGCTGCGGCATCATCAACTCGGCGAATGCTGATGAAGCTTGCCAGGTCCTGCTTGATGTCGAACCATGTCTGGCGTGACCAGTTGGCGGCCGAAGTCAGGCTTTGCTTCCACCACGGAGCCGTCGGGTCGATGGCTTCGCGCGCAGGCGCCGGCACTCTGCGTTCTGACTGAGGAGCCGCAGCCACCGCCGGAGATGCATCATCGGGAATCAGCAGAGGCGCCGTTTCAATCAAGCGACCCAGCTCATCGATACGACTGGACAGACGATTGATATCAACGGTGGAAACTGCACGAAGTCGTTCGAGATCGCCGTTGATAGCCTGCTGCAGCGGGGCCAGGCTTGGGCGGTTGGCGCGGGCCAACTGTGCTTGCGCGGTTTCGAGGGCGATAATGGCGTTGCTGACGTTTCCGCCCAGCAACAGCTGCTGATGCGCAATGGAAACCAGATGGTCCATATCGTTTATCAGCGCGATTTCTGTACCGCTGTCGGTCAACATCTGCAAGGCTTGCTCGAGGCTTTGTAAATGCTCTTGTGCATCCTGCAGCTCGCCGCGCATTTGTTCGATGCCCTGTTCCTGGCGACGAGTCAGGTTAAGCGCTTGCGCTGCCTGGGCGGACGCGGCCTGTGCGTCGCGCGCGCTTTGCTGAGCCTGAGAAAGCAAGGCGGCGGCCTGCTCGTGCATGGTGCGATGCTGGTACCAAACCGCGCCGGCAAGTGCTGCCGCAACCAGCAATAGCACCACAATCGCAATGAACGGCCAAGCGCGGCGTGGCGATTTGGGGCGACTGCCGACAACCTGCGTGGCGGCTTTGTTTTGATTGGTCTTATCGGGCCCCGGGGCACCGCTGGACGTAGAGTCGGGTTTGGTGTCTGTCATGGCGAAATTGTAATCCTTAGCACCCTTTCAGCGTAAAGCAAGCGACACAACCGTATTAACGATCTGATCGTCGGCCGGCGCACATATGGTAACTGCCAGCTTGCCTACCTTACCAGAAGAAGAAAGGGCATCGAGCGACGATTGTAAACGCCCGGCCACTCGGGGATGTATCACCACGTAATGGAAACCCGAGCATTGGGGCCAAAGACCGTGTCGTTGGACGTTATCAATATACGCTTGTACGCCGTGGGCACTCGTCAACAGGCAGATAACTGGCCGTTTGGAACTCAAGGCGTCGTGTACTTGCTTGGCAGCCCACGCAGGCCATAGACAGGTGCGTCGCTCGTAGGAAGCATGACGGACAACCTGCAGACCGGCCTCTTCGAGTCGACTGCCCAACCACTCGCGACCGTCTTGGCCGCGCACGATCAGAACCCTGCTCATTTCGTCTGCTTGACTCTGCAGATGTCGCCAAAGCGACTCGGAATCTTGCGATTCATTCTCGAGCGGCGCAATAATTCGATCGGCCGACACCAGCCCAGCGTCGAGTACCGCTCGGGCAGTGGCTGCACCTACCGCCGCTATCCGGGTGTCGACAGGCCAGACCCGGCTAGATCGGTTGCCCCGGCGCCATTGCTGCAGGTAGCAATTCAGGGCGTTACCCGACACAAACACCACCAGGTCGAAATCGTCCGGCGACGGTATCAATGCGGCCTCGGCGGGCCGAGGCGCGATGTCAAGTACCGGCAACGCAAGCGCCTCCACACCTGCATTGGCCAGCCGCCGCCTAAGCGTCTCATTTCGGCTCTGAGGACGGGTTAACAGGACCAGAGCATTTGCCGATGGGCCCGACATGACCGTCAGTTCGAGGAAAACGTCGCGCCAGGGGAGCCGGCGATCGGATGATCGGGCAGCAAGGTAGCGAGAATCTCGCGTGCGCCCTGATCAAGCAACTGCCCTGCCACCTGCCGGCCCAGGGCCTCGGCCTGCTCCGGTTTGCCGGATGCTTCGGCACGTATGAGTACGGAGCCATCGGGCTGAGCCACCAGCCCACGCAAATGCAATATGTTGTTGTGCTGCTGTGCATAGGCGGCCAAGGGCACTTGGCACGACCCGCCTAATTCGGCCGATACGGTTCGCTCGGCCAATGCACACCAGGAAGATTCGCGGCATTCCAATGGTGTCAGCCATGCGCGCAAATCGGCGCGATCCGCCATTACTTCGATACCTAAAGCACCCTGCCCAGCAGAGGGCAGACTTTGTTCGGGCGACAGATAGGACCGAATGCGGCTCGAGAGCCCCAGGCGTTGGAGGCCGGCCGCTGCGAGAATAATAGCTGCATACTCACCTCGATCGAGCTTGCCGAGACGGGTATCAAGGTTGCCACGCAATGGACGCACCTCGAGATGGGGATACAGCGCACGGATTTGTGCCTCGCGGCGCAAGCTGGAAGTGCCGACCACGGCACCTGCCGGAAGCTCCGACAAATCGTCGACCTGATTGGATACCAATGCGTCGCGAGGATCTTCCCGCTTCATAACGGCCGTCAGGGCAAACGGCAGCTTCAGATCGACCGGCACATCTTTAAGGGAATGCACTGCCAGGTCAGCGCGACCGTCGAGCAAAGCCGTTTCGAGTTCTTTGACAAACAGCCCTTTGCCGCCGACCTTCGACAGGGTGCGGTCAAGGATCTGGTCACCGCGTGTAGTCATTTCGAGCAGGCTGACCTCGCATTGCGGGTAGAGCTCGAGCAGACGGCTTTTCACATGTTCAGCCTGCCACAAGGCCAAGCGGCTGGCCCGCGTGGCAATGACCAGGCGGGTCGGACTTTGCTTGGGATCAAGCATAGTAGTTGACGACCAGGTAGGCGATTATTCCAATGATGGCCAGAATGAACAGCCCCTTGAGCAAGGACATACCCCCGTCAACGTCTTTTTTGTCACCGGACGACGGCTTAAACAGACCCATGTGTATCTACCTTTTTGGCAATCTTGCGTGCAGCCAGCCATTTCCCAATCAGTATGACCAGGGCGGCTCCGACCACTTCTGCCGCTATTTTAGCCGTGACCGTCGGCGCACCGACTTGATCGATGACAAACACATCGGTCAGGATCATTCCACCGGCGATCCAGCCCAACAGTCCCGCGCCAAACACCACGACGACCGGGAACCGGTCGATCAATTTAAGAACCAGGGTGCTTCCCCAGATGATGATGGGCACGCTCAGCAACAGGCCAAATATCACGTACCCCATTTGATGGTCAGCATGTGCGTTCATGGCTGCGCCCGCGATGGCGATGACGTTGTCAAGACTCATGACAAAGTCGGCAACGAGTATCGTCTTTACTGCGGTCCAAACCGATGAACCCGCAGTGATGTTCTCGTGATGCCCTTCTTCCGGCACCAACAGCTTTATACCTATCCACAACAGCAGCAGCCCACCCACGACCTTCAAGAAAGGAATACTCAGCAACTGCAAGGCAAAGAAGATCAGGACCACGCGCATGATGATGGCGCCGGCCGTGCCCCAAAGAATGCCTCGCATCCGTTGACGGGGATCTAGCTTTCGGCAGGCCAAAGCAATAACAACCGCGTTGTCGCCACCCAGCAAGATGTCGATCATGACTATCTGGAACAAGGCGCCCCAGTGCAGGGTGCTAAAAAATTCTGTCATCAGGTCTCCTGACCGTGAGTAAAAGGCTGTGACTGCATTATCGTAGCGCAAACAACCGAGGCAACATGTTGATGCCTTGCCCGCGCCCAAGGTGCAAGAGGCCCGCCGAAGCGGGCCTCTTAAGATGCGCTACTGCATGTACGAGCTTACAGTACCGACTTGAGCAGCTTGCCCATTTCGGACGGGTCGCGAGTGGTACGAATACCGCAAGCTTCCATGATCTCGAGCTTCGCATCGGCCGTGTCGGCACCACCAGCAATCAGTGCACCTGCGTGACCCATACGTTTTCCCGGAGGCGCTGTAACGCCGGCGATAAAGCCGACAACTGGCTTCTTCATGTTGTCTTTGGCCCACTGTGCAGCGTTGACCTCATCAGGGCCACCGATTTCACCGATCATGACGACGGCGTCCGTGTCGGGGTCATCGTTGAACATCTTCAGGACGTCGACGTGCTTGAGACCGTTAATGGGGTCGCCACCGATACCAACGGCCGACGACTGACCCAGACCAAGTTCGGTCAACTGAGCGACAGCTTCGTATGTGAGGGTTCCTGAACGGCTGACAACGCCGATTCGACCCTTGCGCGAGATGTGACCGGGCATGATGCCGATCTTGAGCTCGTCGGGAGTGATGAGGCCGGGGCAGTTGGGACCAAGCAACAGGGTCTTCTTGTTCTCGGCGCGCATGCGGTTACGTACTTCGAGCATGTCGCGAACAGGAATTCCCTCGGTAATGCAGATGACCAGATCCAGGTCCGCGTCAACGGCTTCCCAGATCGCAGCAGCTGCGCCTGCGGGGGGCACATAGATGACGGAAACCGTAGCACCGGTTTCGGCCTTAGCTTCCTTCACGCTGGCGTAGATGGGCACGCCTTCGAAATCCTGGCCCGCCTTCTTGGGATGTACGCCGGCGACAAATGCCTCTTTACCATTGGCGTACTCGCGGCAGTAATGGGTATGGAACTGGCCGGTTTTGCCGGTGATTCCCTGGGTGATGACTTTGGTGTCTTTGTTGATCAAGATCGACATTTACAAATCCTCGGCAAATTCTTATTTGGCAGCAGCTACGACTTTCTGCGCAGCTTCGGCCATGGTGTCGGCGCTGATGATGGGCAGACCGGAATCGGCCAGCAGCTTTTTGCCCAGCTCTTCGTTGGTGCCCTTCATGCGCACCACCAGCGGAACGCTGAGGTTGACGGCCTTGCAGGCAGCAATGACGCCCTCGGCGATGATGTCGCAACGCATGATGCCACCGAAGATGTTGACCAGGATGGCCTTGACGCCTTCGTTCTTGAGCATGATCTTGAACGCTTCGGTAACCTTCTCGGCGGTAGCACCGCCCCCAACGTCGAGGAAGTTGGCAGGCTCACCACCGAACAGCTTGATGGTGTCCATAGTAGCCATGGCCAGGCCGGCGCCGTTGACCAGGCAGCCGATATTGCCGTCGAGCTGGATATAGGCCAGGTCGAACTTGCTGGCTTCGACTTCGGCAGGGTCTTCTTCATCCAGGTCGCGGTATTCGACGATTTCGGGATGACGGAACAACGCGTTGGAATCAAAGTTGAACTTGGCGTCCAAAGCGATGATGTTGCCGTCGCTGTCGCGATTCAAGGGGTTGATTTCGACCAGCGAAGCGTCCGTTTCCATGTAGCACTGATATAGCTTCTGGAATACGTCGGCAGCTTGCTCGATAGAGTTGTCGGGCATTTCAATCGCTTTTGCGATTTTCACTGCCTGCTCTTTGCTCATGCCGGTCAGCGGATCGATGTACTCGGTGATGATCTTCTCGGGCGTTGACTCGGCAACTTCCTCGATGTCCATGCCGCCTTCGCTCGATGCGATGAACGCAATCTTTTGCGTGGCGCGGTCGGTAACCACAGAAACGTAGTATTCCTTCTGGATATCCGCGCCCTCTTCGATGTACAGGCGGCGAACCTTCTGTCCTTCAGGACCAGTCTGGTGCGTCACGAGCTGCATGCCCAGGATTTCAGAAGCGAGCTTGCGAACTTCGTCCAGAGAACGAGCCAGTTTGACGCCGCCGCCCTTGCCGCGACCACCAGCGTGGATCTGAGCCTTGACGACCCACACCGGTCCGCCCAGTTTTTCGGCCGCAGCGACGGCTTCGTCTACGGAAAACGCGGGGATGCCGCGAGGCACTGTCACGCCAAATTTCTTCAGCAGTTCCTTGCCTTGATACTCGTGAATTTTCATTGGTTACCTGTCAGAACGTAAAAATGAGAAGAAAGCCTGCAATCAACCCTGTCGGCTACCGTTAACGCGACTCCGCATCAGTTGCGCCCCCTATCTTGCCCCGGAGACACATGCCACTTGGCATAATGCTTTGCAGCCACGGGCCCCTCTACACGCAAAGCGTGGCACCCATCCAGCTCGAAAGGTTTCTTGGCAGGCAAGGTGCCGCTGAGAATCCGCTCTTCGCGCCGGCGACCGGCCATGCATTGCACGGCAACGGTTGGAAGTACATATGAAAGCTCTGTAAGGTGCGTGCAGCCAGCCGCACGACCAAAGCGCGCTTTAACAGCTCGGCGGAATCCGCGCAACAGATTCAAGCCCACCAAGTCTCGATAGGCTCCGGAAATGCTGGAACAATATCCGCCAAATGGAGCAGCATCGTATGCCGCTTGCGCCGCAGTAATGGTGTAGTCGGGATCGATCGTGACTCGTAGGTGCATATGATGCACCGGGTCGCCCTTTTTATGCGTGGTCCCGTTTTCCCGGGGAAAGTCGTAGGCCTTGACGTCGATAAGTTCGGCGTCGAGATCCCAGAAACCGTCCTCGCGCGAATACGCGTCCACACGCACGGTGCGGGTGTGCATCAGTTTGCGAGGAACTTCGGGTGCAGGCAGCGGCATTAAAATGCTGGGGCGGACAGAGACGATAAACTCAAGAAGTATAACGCAGCCCGCCCCGGCAGGTGGCAAGCCTGCAGAAAGCAAGCCTTTGGGTTCTACGACAGGCGACCGGTTCGGACTAGGTCCTCTCGCGTAGCGTCCGCGCTGCCGCCACCATGGCCTCCAGAGCATTTCGGGTCTCGGACCATGCCCTTGTCTTGAGTCCGCAATCCGGGTTCACCCACAGTCGCTCTTTTGGCAGGCGGGCAGCCGCTCGTCGAATGAGTTCGACCATTTCGTTCACAGCGGGTTGGTTTGGCGAATGAATGTCGTAGACGCCAGGGCCGATGTCATTCGGGTAAGCGAACCTCTCGAAGGCGTCCAACAGCTCCATGCGGGATCGCGAGGTTTCGATGGTGATGACGTCGGCGTCCATCGCAGCGATGGCTTCAATGATGTCGTTGAACTCCGAATAGCACATATGTGTATGGATCTGGGTCTCGTCAGCAACATGAGAACTTGCCATACGGAAGCAATCCACTGCCCACTTCAGGTAATGAGGCCAGTCTGCGCGGCGCAAGGGCAACCCCTCCCGGAACGCCGGTTCGTCAATCTGAATAATTTTGATGCCGGCCTCTTGCAAATCGGCGACCTCATCCCGCAGAGCCAAGGCAAGTTGTCGGCAAGTGTCTTCACGAGCTTGGTCATCCCTGACGAATGACCATTGCAATAAGGTCACGGGACCAGTCAGCATGCCCTTTACAGGTTTGCCAGTCAAAGATTGCGCGTAGCTGCTCCACCCCACAGTCATAGGTGCGGGACGGAGGACGTCGCCATAGATCACGGGGGGCTTGACGCAGCGCGAGCCATAGCTTTGCACCCAGCCGTTCTCGGTGAAGGCGAAGCCGGCCAGCAATTCGCCAAAATACTCGACCATGTCGTTGCGCTCGGGTTCGCCGTGCACGAGCACGTCCAGACCGATGTCTTCCTGGAACCGCAACATGGACTCAATTTCGGCGCGTATGTGTTTCTCGTAGGCCGCATCGGACACAGCGCCTTGACGCCAATCCCTTCTAAGCCGCCGTATCTCAGCAGTCTGCGGGAACGATCCAATGGTAGTGGTCGGATAATCCGGCAGGCCCAGCTCCCGACGCTGCTTTGCGACACGTTCAGAAAATGGAGTCCTCGTGCGAGGCAGAGTTTCAAGGTCCTGCACCCTGCTCCTAACCTGCTGGTTATGTGTCCGTATGGATTCGCGGCGCTTCTGCAATGACCGCCGCTGTGCCTGGGCCTTAATACACACCGATTCTCGAGGATTCTGACTCAGCAGTTCGGCCAGACAAGAAAGCTCATCCAACTTCTGCACGCCAAACGACATCCAGGATTTCAATTCACCATCAAGCTGTTGCTCAGTGTCAACATCGATAGGCACGTGCAGAAGCGAGCACGACGGCGCCAACCAGAGCCGGTCCTGCAAGCGATGGTGCAGTGGTGCGAGTAAATCCAAAGCTTTGTCCAGGTCCGTGCGCCAGACATTTCGGCCATCGACCACACCGGCAGACAAAACTTGTTCGCTGTTAAGTAGCGAGACAATCGCGCCGGCCTGCTCGGGTGCCCGCACCAGGTCCACATGCAGGCCTTGCACTGGTAGGTGCGTAAGCACGTCGATGTTGTGCGCAACACCTCCAAAATAGGAAGCCAAAAGAATCCGCACATGACCTGCAAGGGTTTGGTAGACACGTCTGAAAGACTCTTGCCACGCCGCGGGCAAGTCCAGCGCCAGGATGGGCTCATCGATTTGCACCCACTCAACTCCCAACTGAGCGACACGCTTCAATACCTGTACGTATACCGGCAGTAAGTTGTCGAGCAAATCAAGCTTGCACTCGTCATGGGGTCCGTCTGAAAAAGCGTCGCCCTTGGCCAACCACAACCAGGTCAAAGGACCAGGAATGACTGGCTTGACGACATGGCCAAGGGAAAGGGCTTCCTGGATTTGTTCAAATAGATCTTCGCGGGCAATACGAAACTGCTGATGAGGTGTGAGCTCGGGGACAATGTAATGGTAATTTGTGTCGAACCACTTGGTCATTTCGCATGCCGCTGCGGGAGTGCCCGACGGCGCTCGCCCTCTTGCCATGCGAAAGAGAGTGTCAATCGGCACCGGCTCGCTGAACGATTGGCCAAAACGGGCTGGGATAGCCCCCAAGGTGGTGGTCCACTCAAGAATATGGTCATACCAGGCAAAATCTCCTACCGGCACCAAGGTCTTGCCAATACCCCTGGAGCCGGCTTGCAGGCTCCAATGCCGCTTTCGCAGCTGCCGCCCCGTGTCGAGCAGATTCGGCACATCCGATTTACCTGCCCAGTACGACTCCAGCGCGAACTTCAATTCACGGTGTTGCCCGATACGTGGAAAACCTAAGCTATGTACTTCAATCATTGTCATCCCATCAAAAAAAATCCGCGCTGTGCCCAGAGAAATTCATCTGACAAACGCGCTCTGAGGGGCATTATGCGAGTACAATTGCTTGAGTCAAAATCAAATACACCATCTTTAGAATGAGTTTTCTTCATATAGAAGAATAGTGTTGTCCCATTCGAGTACCTAACTCGCCAAGCCATTCAGCGCGTAATCACGACCTGCCCATACCGTCGGATCGAACCCATGTTGGAAATTCGCCACCTCGAAACCATTGCAGCCATTCATGAAGCCGGCAGCCTCCAAGAGGCAGCGGAACGGCTATACGTCACTCAGTCCGCGCTGTCACATCAAATTCGAGATCTGGAAACACGCCTGAATACGCCCTTGCTCAATCGCCGGACTCGTCCCGCGAGGCTCACCACTGCAGGGCTGCGCGTATTGTCCTTGGCTGAAGAAGTCTTGCCCCGCCTCAAGGCAACCGAGCGAGAACTGCAACGGCTGGCGGCCGGCCGTACCGGCCGCCTTCATTTGGCCATCGAGTGCCACTCATGTTTTCAGTGGCTGATGCCAGCCATGGACGCCTTCCGGCAAGAGTGGCCTGACGTCACGCTGGATCTTTCTGCAGCCTTCTCTTTTGCGCCCTTGCCCGCCTTGGTGCGTGGGGACCTGGATGTTGTCATAACATCTGATCCACAAGCGCTCGAAGCGGTGCAGTATTTGCCCTTGTTCAAGTATGAACTTGTGCTCGCGGTGGCATCGGCCAACCCCTTGGCACAGTATCGATTCATCGAGCCGTGGCAGTTGGAAGATCAAGTGCTCATAACCTATCCGGTAGAAAAACAACGACTGGACGTCTTTACCGCCTTTCTCGACCCTGCCGGCGTCGAGCCGGCTGGACTACGCACCGCCGAGCTCACACCTGTGATCGCGCAATTGGTAGCCAGCCAACGGGGTGTCGCCGCCCTGCCCAATTGGGCCCTGACCGAATACTTGGGCCAAGGATGGTTGCGAGTATGTCATCTGGGCGAACATGGCGTGTGGCGCACGCTGTATGCGGCGGTGCGTACAGAAGATGCCGACACGCACTATCTGAAAGCCTTTGTCGAAAAGGCGCATGAAATCTGCTTCAAGACTTTGAATGGCATAAAGGCGGCCCGCCCTCAAAAGGCAGGTTGACCCTTATCTTGTGATCTATTCTTTGTGCTCGGCCAGGATCTGACGAAGGCATTGGGGTGAGAACCCCCTGGAAGCCAGAAATCGCAGCTGGCGGGCATGTTCTTTGGCATCGGAGGGTGGTGTGCCGAACTTTCTCTGCCACGCTTCGGTAGCGCGTTCGATTTCACCTTCTTGTAATTGTTGGCGAATTTCGACAAGTTGCTCGTCGTCGAGACCATGCTGGCGAAGCTCTTGCATGACCAAAGCCGTGCCCCTACCCCCGGCACGCCGATGCACGAGGCTTTGGGCAAATCGCGAGTTGGAAAGCCAATTGCCAGCCTCGAGCTCGTCGAGCACCGTGTTGAGTTCGTCGGGGTTATCGGGGTCGACGTGGGAGCTGAGCTTGCGAGCCAGCTCGATGCGAGAGTGCTCGCGACGCGATAAAAAGCCTATTGCCCTGGCTTTAAGCGAGGGCCCCTGACGCTTTGGCTTAGGAGCCAATTGCTCGAAATCATCATCGTCGAAGGTAGCCATAATCAACAACCGCAGGGAGGGCCGCGAGTTTAAAAAACCGCGGCCCTACGGCACCAGGTGTTATTCGACCAGTTCGTCTTCGTCGGGGCCCGATGCCTGCACCGGAGCCACCGAGCCGCCAACGTGTGCCACCACGCCCAATTGTTCGCGAACCTTGTTCTCGATCTCGAGCGCCATTTGTGGATTCTCTTTGAGGAATTCGCGCACGTTATCCTTGCCTTGGCCAATACGCGTTCCGTTGTAGCTGTACCATGCTCCGGCTTTGTCGACCACACCCGCCTGCACGCCCAGATCGATGATTTCGCCTTCGCGCGAGATACCGGCACCGTACATGATGTCGAACTCGGCCTGCTTGAACGGCGGGGCTACCTTGTTCTTGACTACCTTGACCCGGGTTTCGTTGCCGACGACTTCGTCGCCTTTTTTGATAGCGCCAATGCGACGGATATCAAGGCGGACGGACGAATAGAACTTGAGCGCATTACCCCCGGTTGTGGTTTCGGGGTTGCCAAACATGACGCCGATTTTCATGCGGATCTGGTTAATGAAGATAACCATGCAGTTTGCGCGCTTGATGTTGGCCGTGAGTTTTCGCAAGGCCTGGCTCATGAGGCGCGCCTGAAGTCCGGGCAGTGAGTCGCCCATATCACCTTCGATTTCGGCCTTGGGCACCAGGGCGGCAACCGAGTCGATGACGATCAGGTCGACGGAACCCGAACGCACAAGCGCATCGGTGATTTCGAGTGCCTGTTCGCCGGTATCGGGCTGAGAGATCAGCAGATCAGTAAGATTGACACCCAACTTGGATGCGTACTGGACATCGAGAGCGTGCTCGGCGTCGATAAAGGCACAAGTGCCACCGAGCTTTTGCATTTCGGCAATGACCTGCAGAGTGAGCGTGGTTTTGCCGGAAGACTCGGGCCCGTAAATTTCGATGACGCGCCCCCGGGGCAGACCACCGACGCCCAATGCGATATCAAGGCCCAGCGAGCCCGTGGAGACCACCTGGATATTGTGCTCGACCTGGTTGTCGCCATACCGCATTACCGACCCTTTGCCGAACTGCTTGTCGATTTGCGATAAAGCGGCGGCAAGCGCCTTGCTTCGTTCGGCTGCGGCGGCTTTGCTTTGTTTGTCGTCCATACGGATCCTTTGGCTGAGAAAACAAAAAATAGTGTAAAAGCCGTGCCCAAACTTAGGTGGGCCCTGGCCTGTTGGGGGCGATTATGGCATCAAATTATACTGTATAAAAATACAGATATCTACAAAATGCCGTATTAACCCGTAGTGGCAAGCGACATGGCGGGTGTCAGAATTTGGAGTTGCAACACGCCTCTTCCATGAACGCCGCGACTTCCAGGGCCACAGCCAATGCGAATCCTGATCGCCGAAGACGATAGTATTCTTGCGGATGGACTTTCTCGTTCCTTGCGTTATGACGGCTATGCGGTCGACGTCGTAAGCGACGGAACCAGTGCCGACTCGGCACTGCAATTGCAAAGCTTCGATCTGCTGATTCTCGACCTCGACCTACCGAGACTGCATGGTTTGTCGGTATTGAAGCAGCTTCGGCAACGAAAAAGCGGCCTGCCCGTGCTCATTTTAACGGCCTCAGATTCCATTGAACAACGTGTAGAAGGCCTCGACTTGGGGGCCGACGACTACATGGCCAAGCCTTTTGCCTTGTCCGAGCTCGAGGCCCGTGTGCGAGCCCTCACCCGCCGTAGCGCGGGCACCAGTGTGGCAGTGCTGCACCACAAAAAACTGACATTTGATCTCAACGGCCGCACGGCGCGCATCGACAATCAACCGCTGGAGCTTTCCGCTCGCGAAACCAGTCTGCTCGAAATATTTCTTTCGCGTTCAGGCCGTATGATCAGTAAGCACCAGTTGGTCGATCTTCTGTGTGAATGGGGCGAAGAAGTCACCACCAACGCCATCGAGGTGTACGTATACCGATTGCGTAAAAAGCTCGAACCCAGCGGTGCCCGCATCGTCACGATTCGCGGCTTGGGTTACTGTCTTGAGCCCGACACCGGCGATACCATGGCGGCCTAGCAACGCATGCCCGACGCCGCTCCAACCCAAGGCAACGATGCCCTTCGTCGGTTCTTCGACCGTAGGAAGGCCCGCTCGCAAAAAAACAAGACACTGCTTGGAAAGATCCTGATCTGGATGTTCGGGCCGTTGTTCCTGCTGTGGTCCATTGGCATTGTCATTACCTATTTCATTGCCCAGAACATCGCAAACGCCCCGTACGACCGCACCCTTACCGACCACCTTCGTCTTCTCAAATACGAAATCGAACAGCAGGATGTACGTGAAGGTGTGGAGCTTTCAGTATCGGCGCTGACTATTCTAAGCGGTGAAAACGGACGTGCCGTGCGGTGGCAGATCCGCGATGCAAATGGCGACTCGATGGCCGGCAATGCCACGATCCCTCTTCCCGACAACTGGTCATACGAAAAGGACAAGTTCAAGTTTCATAACGAAACGATAGACGGGCAAAGCGTACGAGTCGCCTATGTCTGGGGGGCGCGCGATCGCCAAGGCGAATATTTTTTGACCTTGGTGGCCGAGACCAACGATCGCCGGGGTGTCTTGCAGCAAGACATTCTTACCGGCATGCTGACTCCGCAGCTTATCGTGTTGCCGCTGGCCGCCCTGCTGGCCGGCTTGGGGCTCACCCAGGGTTTGGAGCCTCTCAGTCTTTTGCAGGAGCGCATACGCGCGCGCCGTGCCAACGATCTTTCGCCCATCAACGAAGACCTTGCGCCCGCCGAGATCGCCCCCTTGGTGGCTGCCATGAACGAGCTTCTCGCCCAGCTTGCTGCCAACGCTGAAACCCAGCGAAGGTTCGTGTCCAACGCCGCGCACCAGCTCAAGACGCCATTGGCAGGCATGCGTACGCAGGCTGAGCTCGCTCTGCGTGAAAAAGATCCTGCAAAAATGGGGGAAAGCCTGGAGCAACTTGTGAAAGGCGCACAACGTGCGACCCGTCTGGTCAATCAGCTTCTGGCTTTGACCCGAGCCGAACATTCAAGCAGCCCGGGGTTGTTTGTCGTTGAGCGTATCGAGCTCAACTCATTTGCTGAACGACAGACACAGCAGTGCGTAGATATCGCCATGCAACACGGGGTAGACCTGGGCTTCGAGCCCGCATCCGAGCCCGTGTGGATTGAAGGACACGGCCTCATGCTCGGCGAGCTCTTGAATAACCTGATCGAAAATGCGCTCCTTTATACGCCCCAAGGCGGTTGGGCCACCGTGCGAGTATCGGCCGATGCCGAAGTCGCCGCCATCGAAGTCGAAGATTCGGGTCAGGGAATCGCGCCAGAGCATCATGACCGGATCTTTGATCGTTTTTTTCGCGTTTGGGGCAACAACGCAGACGGCAGCGGCCTGGGCTTATCAATTGTCAAAGAAATTGCCGACCAACATAAAGCTCAGGTCATATTGGTAGAACCCCGACCCGGCAGCGGTGCCAGCACCTGCTTCAGAGTGTTGTTTCGACGCGTCAACCCAGTGCGTACCTAAAAGGTGAATTCGGCTGCGCACAATCAATTCCCAATATGCGCCACTCTTACCGCAGGAGTGAGTTTACTTTTCATTACAAAAAGCTGAGTTCTCGGTGTGTCTACGTAAGTTTGACGTCAGGCTCGTTTTCTACCGTACGACTATCCGCTATCCCCAAGGCGGGCAAAAGAAGAGTCGAACCCGGCCAAACTTAAGGAGACACTATGAGCACAACGGATACTGTTGCGTCGATTCCCCCTGGTCCCCCAAGTCGTAGCGCAGGCGCGCCGGCTGCCACGAATCGCCCGATGACCGCTGAAGAACGGCGAGTCATTTTTGCTTCTTCCCTAGGCACCGTTTTCGAGTGGTATGACTTTTATCTTTACGGGTCGCTAGCCGCGATCATCGCCACCCACTTCTTTTCCGGCGTCAATCCCACCGCAGGCTTCATCTTTGCTCTGCTCGCGTTTGCGGCGGGCTTTGCCGTACGCCCATTCGGGGCATTGGTATTTGGACGTCTGGGTGACCTCGTCGGACGTAAATACACCTTTCTGATCACCATTCTGATCATGGGCCTTTCCACCTTCCTGGTGGGCGTCCTACCCTCCTATGCCTCTATCGGACTGGCAGCGCCCGTCATCCTGATCATTCTGCGACTGCTGCAGGGTCTTGCGCTGGGTGGCGAGTATGGCGGCGCGGCCACGTACGTGGCCGAGCACGCCCCCCAAAACAGGCGTGGCTTTTACACGAGCTGGATCCAGACCACGGCAACAATGGGTCTGTTCCTGTCCCTCCTGCTTATTCTTGGCATTCGTAGTGCACTGGGCGAAGAGGCCTTCCTTGATTGGGGATGGCGTATTCCGTTTCTGATTTCAGCCGTTCTGCTGATCATCTCGGTGTGGATTCGCATGCGCTTGAATGAATCGCCCGCGTTCAAGAAGATGAAAGAGGAAGGCACTCAGTCCAAAGCACCCATCAAGGAATCATTCGGACAATGGAAAAACCTTCGCATTGTCATTCTGGCACTGTTGGGCCTGACCGCCGGCCAGGCAGTAGTTTGGTACACAGGGCAGTTTTACGCTTTGTTTTTCCTGACCAAGACCTTGGGCGTTGAGGCCAACACGGCCAATATCCTTATCGCCTTAGGCCTGTTGTTGGGCACGCCTTTCTTCATCGTATTCGGAGCGCTCTCCGACAAGATTGGTCGTAAGCCCATCATCATGGCCGGCTGCTTGATTGCCGCACTGGCGTACTTCCCTGTCTTCAAGGGTCTCACTCACTTTGCCAATCCGGCGCTGGAACGCGCACAGGCAACAGCACCGGTAACCATCGTGGCAGATCCGGCTACCTGCTCCTTCCAGTTCAACCCGGTTGGTACGGCTTCGTTTACTAGCTCGTGCGATATCTTGAAAGCGTTCATGGCGAGCAATGCGGTGAACTACAAGAACGAAGCTGCGCCCGCCGGCACGATCGCCGTTGCACGCATTGGCGATGATGAATTCTCCTCGTTTGACGGTAGTGGCATGAGCAAGGCGGACTTCACCGCAAAATCAACGGAACTGCGCGAAGCGCTGACCCAGTCGATTCGGGGACATGGGTATCCGGCCAAAGCGGATCCCACGCAAATAAACTATTTCATGGTAGTGGTGCTGTTGACCTTCCTGGTTATCCTGGTGACCATGGTCTACGGGCCAATCGCGGCCATGTTGGTAGAAATGTTCCCCACGCGCATACGATATACCTCGATGAGCTTGCCTTACCACATCGGTAATGGATGGTTCGGCGGCTTCCTGCCACCGGTCGCCTTCGCAATCGTTGCGGCAACGGGGAACATATACGATGGCTTGTGGTACCCGATTGCCATCGCAGTTATGTCCTTGGTCATCGGGATGCTGTTCGTCAAGGAAACGCGACACAATGATATTAATGCCTGATCCGCTTTCAGGCCTACGTCAGGTCAAGTCCTTACAATCGGCAACGTAGACAGCAGGGGTCGGGCGCCAAGCCAAATCGGTTACGCCCACCCGACTCTTGCTCCTATCTCATCGGCATAGCGCGCCCCGCGAACTGTAGTATGCGCGTGTCGATGTGTTATATCGGCCCGGTGCTCAGCACCTGGGCCTTTTTTTTGACGCCCCGCCGCGCCCAAGAAAAAACGCCCTACAATCGACGCTTCGTTCACCCGCAGGCCGGGCAGTGCTGAGCATGCGCCGGACGCACGCGTACTGAGTTGCCGCTCTCCCGCCTGCCGACATATATAAGTTGCAGATTCATAATGTGGTTCAAAAACCTGAAAGTATTCCGTTTGGCCCCCTCCTGGTCCATCTCACTGGACGCCCTCGAAACCGCACTTGAGAAATTAGCCTACCGTCCCGGCAACAGCCTTGAGATGCAGACGCTCGGCTGGGTGCCACCTTTTGAAGGATCCGGGTTGGCCTACTCGGTGCAAGGCCATATTTTCTTGAGCTTGCGTGCAGAAAAGAAACTGCTCCCAAGCACCGTCGTCAACCAGGTGACGCGAGCACGGGCACTCGAGATAGAAGAACAGCAAGGGTTCAAGCCTGGCCGCCGGCAAATGAAGGAGCTTAAGGAGCAGGTCACCGACGAACTGCTTCCCAAGGCCTTCAGCGTGTACCGCGACACTAAGGTCTGGATCGACACACAAAACCGCTGGCTAGTGGTGGACGCAGCTGCTTCCGCAAAGAGCGATGAAGTACTTGGCATGTTGGCCAAGACAATCGACCCCTTCCCCGTCCTTCAGCTGTACGTAGAACAGTCACCGGCAAGCAGCATGACCAGTTGGCTGATCGATGATGAGCCTCCCGCCAATTTTTCGATCGATCAGGACACCGAGCTTCGATCAACCAGCGAAAGCCGGGCCGCCGTACGCTATGTAAGGCAAAGCGTCGATATTGAAGACGTGCGCAAGCACGTTAAGGCGGGTAAGCAATGCACACGACTGGCCATGACCTGGGCAGACCGCGTGTCGTTAGTCCTGACCGACAACCTCGACATCAAGCGCGTGGCTCCGTTGGACGTACTTAAGGAAAACCAGGATCTGACCGCGCTCAATGAGGCGGACCTGCTCGATTCCGACCTGGCATTGATGACCGGCGAACTTTCTCAGTTGCTGAACCACCTTGTGGACGCCCTCGGCGGCGAAAAGAAGATAGCAAGCTGACCTACTCGCCGTTCTGATGGGCGAGGCTTCAGCGCCTCGCCTGATCAATCTATACCGTGAAAGATACTGTCTTCGGGACCGATATGAGACGGCGGACTCCAAGTAACGTCGCGCATGGAGTGCTGGACAAGTCCTTCGACGCCCAGCAGTACAGCAAAAATTGCCATGCGCACGGGAATGCCGTTATCCGCCTGACGGAAAATGGCCAATCGAGAATCGCTGTTCAAGTCGACACTTAAGTCATGCGCGCCTTCGCGGCTATCGCGTGGCAGGGGATGCATGATGATTGTGTCCGGCTTGGCAAAACGATCAATAATGGCCTTGTTCACTTGAAAGTCGGCGGTGTAGCCTTCTAGCTGCTCATCCGAGAACCGTTCCTTTTGCACTCGGGTGGCGTAGATGACATCAGCCCCCGCCAAGCCCTCTTCGAGCGACGTCGTTTGCTCAATGATATGCCCTCGTTTACCTGCCTGCTCCAGAATATAGTCGGGCATTTCAAGCCCTTTGGGCGCGATCAAGGTGAATTTCAGGTCGCGATAAAGAGCCAGCAACTTGATCAGCGAATGCACCGTGCGGCCATACTTGAGATCGCCGACCATCGCGATGTGAGCTCCGTCCAGCAACTTACCCAGGCGAGAGAACTCGGTAAGGATGGTGTACAAATCGAGCAGTGCCTGGCTGGGGTGTTCACCGGCACCGTCTCCGCCATTGATCACAGGAATATTGGTGGCATCCGCAAATTCCGCCACCGACCCCTGTTCGGGGTGTCGCACTACCAATGCGTCGACGTACCCGCTCATGACCCGGCTGGTGTCGTAGATTGACTCGCCTTTGGCCATCGATGAAAAGGTAAAACCAGTCGTGTCGCAAACCGAACCCCCCAGGCGGCAAAAGGCGGCTCCGAAACTGACGCGCGTCCTTGTGCTGGCCTCGAAAAAAAGATTCCCCAGTACCGCCCCTTCGAGAACGCGTGACACTTTTTGACGCCGGGCGATTGGCTGCATGAGATCCGCAATGCGGAAAAGCTCTTCGACTGACTCCCGCGAAAACTGATCGACGGATAACAGCTGATGTTTTCCGTTGTACGAAATGCGATCGCGTAACGGCCCGGACTGTGCGCTTTGCGCGTACTTCTGTAGAAGGGCTTCGTTTTCGACAATTTCAGTCACGAATCTGGCCACAACCTCGGGCATGGTACGGGCTTCTTGGGAGCCCTCCGGCAATAACCAGGTATCAAGAGCGCGCCGCTTGACACCGATGCGTGCGGCGAAGACGTCACGGGTGAGATTGAGACGACGCATGGCGTCGCGAAGAAAGACCTGTTGAGATACTGACATGACGCCCCCGGGAAAATGTACGCTTTGCGTATATTTTAAGGCAGCAAGCTTTAGAAAAGGAAGAGCCGGTAGCAAAAGATGCTGGAAACCAACGCTTGAATGCGTCTCAACCTGGGGATGCGCGTCAACTCAAGGCAGGACCAACCACCCGAAATCATGGGTCCAGCCGTCAGACACCAAACCACCCATCCCAACCAACATCCAGCAGCCAACCATAAAAACTGCCATGGAGGCGCAATAGCAACCCAGGACACATACCACTGGCAGCCAGTGATGGCGCCGACGGGCTGGTGCCCTGAACACCAAGCTGGCCTGCACCATGTAGACCCACAGCAAGCCCAAACCTGTCAGGGCCAAGCCACAAAGAAATGCGATCAATGGAAGTCGCAGCAAATATGCAGGAACTTCACTAGGAATCACGCCGAGTGAAGTCAGTACGATCAGCAGCACACCGACGCCATTCAGCCAGGCGAGATACCTGAAGCCCAGCATGAGCACTTGCGGCATGCTGCGATCTACCGGCACGATTGTCGGGGAAATCGGCTCGTCGATTATTTCGTGAACCGCCTTGTATTCATTACCCATAAAAACCGACACCCCATTCGCTGGTTAGGTCCAGCTCGTGGGGTGTCGCTCCAGTAAACACTGGATATCGCGACAACAGACGCGCGATCTCCAGTTTAACTAGTTGCCTGCGGGCGCCACGCCAGCGGGAGCCTGGCTACCTGCGGGAGCACCCTGATCAGCGGGAGCAGCGAGCGGGTTGCCATCTTCGTCAACCCCCGCAATGGCTCGCGCCGCTGCTGCTGCATTTTGCTCAGTGCCCACCGCAAACACCAGTTGATCCGTGTCTACAGGGGTGGTGAAACTCGGTGCCGCGAGCATGGTGCGCCCGACTACCAGTGCCAAGCGCTTATTGGGGTTCTGAGTGGTGATATCGTTGATTTTCTTTTGTCCAACGTTATTCAAACCCAATGCAAGAAGGCCTTTACCGTCTTGGCTGCGTCCAGCCTGAACGCCAACGAGATCGTCACGGGTGATGACGGGTTGAGGATTCACATACAGGGTGCCGGACTGAATTTGTACAGGCGTCCAGCCTTGCTGACTGACTGTATCGGCCAGGAAAACCGCCACTGGCGCACCCTGACTGCTAGCCTGCACCGACGTGTCGGCCGGGGCCTGGGGTTCTGCCTCGGTAGTTTTTGTGCCCGGCACGGTTTGGCAAGCTGCCAGCAAAACAAAGCTCGCAGGCAACAGAATTCGACCCAACGTACGTACTGCGTTCATGTAATGCCCCTTCTTCTGGTTGTTACAAGGTTAAAATTCTAACAGGAAGCCCGGTATGGGCACGCCAACAATTGTCAATTTATGGTTCAATTACAAGGATACGTTACCCGGCCATCCAAAGCCGGTGACTAGCCCCATTCAACTTGCAGCGGAGACCCATTCGTGGCCGATACAAAACACACCAACCTCGCGACTTCCAGTAAGCCCCGTTTCTCAGCCGGCCTGGTCACCGGCGTCATCACGCTGGCTTGGCTTGTCGTTTTCGGCGTTGTCATTGTCAATGGCACTGGCAATCTGCATCAGCATGAGGCAGCTGTTTCAACGCAAGCCGAGTAAGGCCCGTCTGTTTCTGGGGACGCCATAACGGCTCCCCTAACCTGCACACTGATACTATCCAGCACGTGCTCATCCTTTCCTAAAAGTTCTACCCGATGTGTGCCCGGCTTCGGGGGCCAATACACTTCATTCCCGCGTAGAACCTCATTTCCGATTCTCCAAGCCAGCGCTCTATCGTCGCTCATCGCGGATGCGCGAAAGACAAGCTGCTGATTTTCAGGTGGAATATCCGGGTCCAAAGCCAAGATAGCACCATCTGTCGGCGTCTCTATGGCGACAGGGTTGCCATCCGCCATTTCGACATCGTTCGCCACCTTCACATTTTCCACCTGAGTGTCGCCGATAAAAAATTCCACTCGCACGGGCTCGAGATCGTTTTCGAATTTCACAGCACTAGCATGTACCGTGCCCGGCACCTGTGGGGCCCGGCTGCCCGTACCCCGGTGAAGATAAAGCATGACGTCATGCCAGATTGGACCGGCGCCTGTCACGCCAGACACATCACGCATACTCTCACCCGCACTGTTCCCTGTCCACACACCAACCGTAAAGTGTTCAGACCAGCCCACTGTCCAGTTATCCCTCATATCCTTGCTGGTTCCCGTCTTTACCGCAGTCCAGAAGGGCGTGACCAACTGGCTGTCCAGTCCAAAGGTTCGAACACGGGCATGCGGATCGGACAGAATATGGCCAACTATCCAGGCAGCCGTCTCATCCATGATGCGCCGGCTGGGCAAGGAAATACCTGGAACCACACTGACCGGAGAATAGAGACCACCGATGGCCAAGCTGCGGTAGGCATTGGTCAAGGAAAGCAAGGTTACGTCGGCGCTCCCCAACGCAAGGCTGTAACCGTAGAAGTCTCCGGCCCGAGTCAAGGGCAGACCCAAATCCACAAGGCGGTTACGGAAGGCGTCCGGACCTACCATCGTCAGCACCCGTACCGCAGGGATGTTAAGCGATGAGCCGAGTGCGGTACGCGCACTGACCCAGCCGGAGTATCCTTCATCGTAATTACGGGGAATGTAGAGTCCGCTTCCGGTTGGCAAGTTCAAGGGGCTGTCTTTCAACAACGACGCAGCAGTGATCCTTTGATCTTCCAGCGCCTGCTGATAAAGAAACGGCTTGAGCGTGGAACCTGCTTGTCGATAGGCGACGGTATGATCGACCCAGGGGGCATCGGACAATGGTCCTGACGAGCCCACGTATGCAAGCACTTCGCCGGTGCGATTGCTCAGAACCACCACAGCTGCGTCGCGAACCTGAACGTCGGCGAGTTCGAGAAGCCGACGATTCACGATACGACGCACTTCTCGCTGCAAACGGCTGTCAAGGGACGTCGATACGCTCTGACCGGCGTGAGGATGATACTCATCCACTATCCATCGGGAAAAGTGCGGGGCCAGCTCATCGCGATCATAAAGCGGCTGCGACAGATTCTTAAGTTTCGATGCCACAAAAAGATCCAGGCCAATGCAGTCGGCAGTGTCACGCAGCTGTATGAGCAAACTGCACGTTCGGGCTGCCAGCTGTTTGATCGCGACGTTGGGGCCCCGAAGCATCACTGCGGCCAAGGCCGACTCTCGGGCGTCAAGTCCGCTGGCGTGCTTTTGAAACATGACACGTGACAACGCGTCCACACCTATCAGTTCACCACGGAAAGGAACGAGGTTCAGGTAGGCTTCGAGTATCTGGTCTTTGCCCCATCGGCGTTCAATCGCTTGCGCGGCAATCGCCTGATCCAGCTTTTGGGCAATGCTGCGCCCTTCGGCGGGCCGCCGATGCACATCGTTGGTGAGCCCCGCCAATTGCATGGTCAGAGTCGACGCGCCTCGACGGTTCCCGCCAGACATCACAGCCCAGGCGGCAGACGCCAACGCCGAGAAATCCACGCCGTTATGACTGAAGAACCGGCGGTCTTCCGACCGGATCACCGCCTCGATCAACGCGGGTGAAATCTCGGCCAAGCTAAGCCAGTCTCCGCGTCGACCCATATAGTCGGTACGAACTCGTTGCAATGGCAGACCATTGCGGTCCGCAATCAATACATCTGACGCCCTAAACTGTTCGCGCACTTCGCGAAAGGCTGGCAGCGGGCCTGGGGCGGCAAGCGCGGCGTTGGCTAGCGCGATTGCAGCAATCACGCTCAGCCTCCAGTTTCGGACGGTACTTCGCTTCATGCCAACGCCTTCACCTTTATTGCCCGGTGCTGAACTGCTTATTCTGCGGCGACGTGCATGGTACCGGCCGACGGCAAAATACCGTGTACGTCAGGTTGATACAGCGCCTCGACACGGGTGGGTGGCATGTGAAAGTCGCCCGGTGTGTTAATTCGCAGCGTGTATTCCACGGATGTAGTTCCACGCGGCAGATAATCGTAATACGCTCGATACTCGCCGAAACTGCGTTCGATGTAACTCGGCCAGACACCATCGGGCATTTCTTCACCCTGCAACGCAATCGAGGAATCGCGACCTAGGCCACCACCGAGTATTGACGCCCCTGCCGGCACCGGATCACTGATTACCGCCCAGACAACCGGGCTACGCGACTCGATGGTAAGGGTGACACGATAAATGTCCCCCACGGACCAGCTATCCGGACGGCGCTGCGTCACCGGAGTAATCTTGCGAGTGAGTTCAAAACCCGCCACGATGGGCTGCGTGACCGGCACCGCCGCCAGCGACCGGGTCCACACCCAGACCGTTCCCTGGCCGCGCTGATTGACGTTCAACATCTCCCGCCCGGATTTTGGCCAGGCTACCTGAAACTGCTTAACGACCGTCTCGGCGCCTGAACGTACCCTGTCTGACTTTTGAGCAATTTTTGCTGCAACATTTGGAGCCGCGCCGGCCCACTTGACGCTGCTCACGGCATGCCCACTGACGTCCACATCGGTCACTCCTGTGACCGGAACCGTCTCGAAAACTCGCGAGAATTTTTCGATCGCCAGGGACGACAAGACATTTTCGGTCGTCGTGCGCCATGCTCCGTTCGTCTGCATTCCCAGTAAGCCTTGAGCCAAACGGGGCACGGCATCTTTCCACTCACCACGTTTAGCGACCAGGCTTAAGAGGCGAGCCGTTTCCGTGGTCGTGCTTCGCATCAGCCACCACTGTTCGTCAGTATCGGCGAACACGAGCTCGGTGCCCCGATTCAACATGCGCGCACGTAAAATCTGCTGCACTTGCTTCAGGTGCTCGCCGCGCTGCGGGATATCCTGCACGCGGCTCAAGATGGAGAACCAGTCAATCACTGACGAAGTTGGCCACCGATCTGGAACGATCTGAATGGTATCGAGCATCGAGGGTCGCATTACACCTTCACGGGCGAGCGCTTCGAGCACCAATAACTTGCGTATCGGCAGGTCGTTCGACGGCGACCAACGGTGGCGCGCAAGTCGCCCCTGCACGAAGTCGACAAGACCCTGCCGCATGATGTCGCGGGACGCTTGCGGAATTGAGAAGTGGTGTCCCAGTGATTGGGCCTCGTGACTCACCGACAAGAGATAGGCTGTCAGCACCTCGCTGCCCTGACCGTTACCGGGAAAGTAACGCGCCAGGCCATCGTCATCCAGATAATCCGGCAAGGCTTGCATCAGCACGTCCCACTGATCGGCACTGTGCAAACCGATGGCACGCGAACTGAGTTGCTCCAGGCACGTATAGGGATAATCGGCAAACCATTGTGCAACCCCCGGCAATCCACCAGCCAGGCTGGATTGAAGTGTTATCTGGAGTCCACCACGCATCGTACCGTCGCCCAAGGCGAGTGCCCCTTTTGGCGCGGAAAAATCCAGGCTCAAGGGGCTGGCTTCGCTTACTGAATGAAGCGCCGCCTGGTGCACGCTCACCGGTACCGTGGGGGCTAACTGTTGGGTCACGGCAAGCTGATCTGAAGCCCCTTCCCCATCAATTTCGTCAGCTTGCAACTCCCAACGCAACTCGGTGTCAGGATCAGCCTGCTCTGCTTGCGGCGCCGTCACATTCCATGTCAGGGTTTGCGCTCTACCTGCCGTCACTTCCACAGTACGTGCTGGCAGTGTTTCTTCTGGCACCCCTGGGCCACCGGTGCTCCCCCTGACCTCAATCCGCATGTCGCGGGCGGTTGTGTTCCTCACCGTCACTTGAGCCAGGTACGAATCGCCTTCGCGTACCAGTGCAGGCAATCCGGAGATCAGCTGAAGATCTTGAGTTGTCGAAATGCTTGCCGAGCCCTCGCCGAAGCGTCCCACTCCTTCATCGGCCATGGCGACAAGCCTGAATGAGCTGATTGAGTCATTAAGGGGGACCGTGACCGTGGCTCTGCCCTGGTCGTCCAATTGAACGCGAGACTCCCATAGCAAAAGAGTATCCAGCAACTCGCGCGTGGGACTCTTGCCCCCGCCGCCTCCCGCGGGCAAGGCTTTGCGCCCGTAGTGACGACGCCCTACAACTTGAGTCTGTCCGCTTGCAGTTTGCACACCGTAGCTTCGCCGCTGAAACATGGAGTCAAGCAGAGCCCAGCTTTCGTTGCTTGCCAGTTCAAGCAGGGCCTCGTCCACGGCAGCAAACGCCACTTGAGCATGAGCAGCGGGAGAACCGTCGGGCATCGTCACCCGCACTTGCACCTTGGCTTTGTCCCGCACCTGGTACTGCTGCTTTTCGGGCATCACATTGACGTTCAGTCGAGCCTGCTTATCGTCCACACGGATTTCAGCCAAGCCAAAGCGGAAGGCAGGTTTGGACAAATCAATGAGCGCAGTGGGCGGTTGGTAAGCATCTTTGTTCCGATAGGTGTCCAGCCAGGCGGAGGGCTGCTTCCACCCCCAGTCAAAGAAGGAATACCAGGGGACTTTATGCAGGCGACCACGCAGTACAAGCGCCGACACATAGACATTGGGACCCCATTCCGGCCTAACGGGAATACGTATGCGAGGGTCCTTGCCATCCAGCTCAACAATTTCGGCATGCAACACGCCCTCCCGCTCTACGGTCACCAGGGCCGTAGCTTGACGAAACGGCATACGGACCTGGAACTCAGCGGCTTCTCCAGGCTCGTAGTTCTTCTTCGCCGGGATAATGTCAATGCGATCATCATTTCCCGCATCGAACCATAGCTCTGCGGCTCCGGTAAGCCATACCCGTGTGGAGGCTTCGCTACGCCGGCCGACATCGTCCATGACCGAAGCAATCAGCTCGATCGACCCGGGACGATCGAGCGTGATTTCGCAATGCAGCCCACCCTGCTCGTCGGTTGTGCCGCTGCAGACCTGCCCCAAATCCTCGCTACGCGTCTCATGCTGGTAGCTATAGAAGCCACCAACCATTCGCTGGCGCACGGTATAGGTCTTGTGCGCCACTGCACGTATGTCCATATCGACACCGGCGCGCGGTTTCCCTTCGGGCGTCACAGCCAGCGCGTCAACACCTAGAGGTTTGCCTTGTTGAATCCAGCTTTCGCTCCGAATGCCGGCCACAACGTCAGATGGCCAGGCAGTGACCACTTGACTGATTGTCTGTATCTGCCCATTCGGATCGGAGAAACCGGCTTCAAACCGTAGCTCACTTGGCCGAGTAATTTTGGGCAGCGAATCGATCTGAGTTCTCGTGCCACCTTGCTCATCCAGCACTACCTGCATTTTGTCGAGGAAAAGCCGTTGGTCACTCCCTTCTTCGGCTTCCCCCCCCGCCTCTTGAGGCGCACTAAAGGAAAAATCTTCGTAATCGGGATAATTAAGGAACTTGTCCCGGATCACACCGGACAACGACACAGGTAGCCCTGCAGCTGCGCCACCCGACACGTAAGAGATCTGAATATCGGCGTTGAGCATCGTGGGAGCCACAAGCGCCCCTCGTTCCTCACCCGAGCTGATCTTGAGACTTCCCGCCAGAACCGGCAGCTTGAATTCCTCGACCCGGAACCGGCCGCTAGGAGGTGAGTACGTTCCCTCCCGCTCGAGCGTGACGAAGTACTCGCCCAATTTGGAAGAGCGGTTGAGCTCGAATTCGCTATACGCACTAAGTCCGCCAGAGGGAGTTTGTTCCCAGGATAGCTCCTGCTCAATACTCTGACCGGAAGCAGAATGGACTATCGAAAGTTTATTGGGAAGGTCTTCGGCAGAAGGCAGGCCGAGTCCATCGCGGGTTTCAGTTCGCACAAAGTGCTTCATTGATACCTTCTCGCCGGCCCGTAACAGAGTCCGATCAAACACCGTATGAGCCACTGTCGTCGGCTCCGGTGTCGCATCTGTAGGAACATTGAATCGCCATGACTCCATTCCCCGATTCCAATCCGACAGCACAAACGCAAAATCGTTTTTCCCGTGCGCCAAAGGATGGTCTTCGTCGATGCGGGCCGAGACGTAAAGACCACTGAGGCCGGTATCATTGCAATAACCAGGAGCCGCCAGGGCCTCGGTATGATGCCAAAGTCCGGTGTCGTCTGTACGTCCCTCCGCCATCAGCTGGCCAGAGCAATCCAGAACCCGGATGTCCGCCTCTGGAACAACCTGACCATCATCCAGTGTCGTCACCCATACCAGTGCGTCGTCTCGCCCCTGCTTCAGGTGCACACTCAAATTGGTGACCAGCACACCCGTGCGCACATACATGGGTGATGCAGAATCCAACAAGGCCCTGCCCAGACGCGGCGACTCAACTTCAAGCACATGAAAACCCGGCTCCGGCAATGGCACACCGATGACTTCCATTGGGCGCTCGTCGTCCTGGCTTGCACCTGGCAAATTCAGTGTCCGGATACCTTCGCGTCCGCGTAGGACCGAATAGCCGCGCACGTCAATCGTGTCTTTTCCGCCCTCGCCCGGCTCCTGACCGGCAAGCACCCGCCTTATTTGTTGGCGGGTCCACAGTCCCCCGTCCAATCTCTGCAAACTGGCGTACCAACGCAAGATTTCTGCATCATCCCGCGCCACATAATCACGCACGGTGCCAAGTGGCTTCTTCAGATCGCGTGCCAGCAATTCAGCCTCGACATTCCGGACTGTCAGAGGCACGGCGGGTGGATATTCGTCTTCACTACCATCCGGCGGCACGTTCGCGAAACGCTCGACCGTGCCGAAGGTACCAGAGGAGAATTTCACGAGCGCTGGGTAGGCCGCAGTCCGTATCGTGAGCGGAAACTGATTCTTATTGGCAAGCGGGCGACCCGCGTCATCCTGCAGATCAGCTGGCAACTCAATTGTCACTTCGGCTTCCGGCTCGAACGGACCCGGGAACACAATCTCCTGAACCAGGGACTCGGTATCGTCCTGCTCACCGACATTGGCGAAAAACTCTTTATCACCGATGCTCAAACGCACCTTCGCCGCCAGCTCGGCGGCGATCGGCGCATTAAATCGCACAACAATTGGCAGCACCGGCAAGCAGTCTGCCTTGGCGTTTTCTCGTTGACACGATGTAGTCGCCTTGAATGGAGGGCGAACCTTGAAGTTGAAGGTATGCGGCTTAGCCGACGCGACGCCATTGGGAGTGGCCACCCCCTTGTCCACGACAAGACGCACTCGCGCATCGGTAGATAGAAGCCTCTTGCACTGAACCAACTGCACCGAAGCGTCATCGACACTTTCTGACAGATAGGCGGCCTCGAGGATCGCCTTGCGCTGAGCCGGCTCGTCGATCAGACGGATTGGAACCGCTTCTCCCAAACCCTGAACGCTACAGTGCGCATGCTTTTCCAATGACGCGGAATCGACAGCTCCGTTGAATTGCAGGATGAAGACCTGATCCTCGTCGACGATATCGCCATAGGGCTGCCTGCTGACCACCTGTGGCCCACCCGTTCCGAACGTGTAAGCCGCCTTGCCGGTGAGGGCACTTCCGGCCAACGTGCGAAAGCTGCCATCGAGCGAAGCCGTACATTGCACGCCCGGTCCGGGTGGGGTTCTGAACACATAAGTCCAATTCCGAGCATCCGTCCATCGTCCATCACCGACCAACGATGCGTCGTTGCAGCTGACCGTTAAAGGTGCCGGAGCCTGTGCATCACCAAAGGCAATGACCGATTCATTGAACGTCGCCTGCACACTTTCAATCGTCGCGACCGTTCCTTGAGGAGAGAAGTGAGTTATGTGAGCTGCATTAACGGACGCCGACGCCACCACGAACGTCATTGCTAACAAACCACTACCTCTCATGGTTTCCTCTCGTGCACATTTTTTGGACTCCGTGCAGTGTACTCAAACCTTTTGAAGGAATAAAAGCAATTCCGCATTGCCTCGGGCACAAAAATTGCTTAACGGCCGGTTACATGAATGAGCGACTTAAAACTAAAAGGAGAGCTATGAATATCTTCGAAACCCTCCGCGAAAACCACGACCTTCAACGCGATCTGGCGGCGCAGATCCTCAACACTAGCGGTGCTTCTGAGCAACGAAGCAACTTGTTCGAGAACTACAAGTCCGTGCTCACCGCCCACGCCACCGCCGAAGAGCGCCACTTTTACATTCCTATCATGGACAGTGATTCAGGCGTGGAAGCGGCTCGACATGCCATCGCCGAGCACCACGAAATCGACGAGTTGATCGAGGAGCTAGAAGAAACCGATCCGTCAAGTTCAGCCTGGCTTGCAGTGGCGAAGAAACTTACCGAAAAGGTAGAGCACCACCTGGACGAAGAAGAACAGATTTTTTTCCAGATGGCCGGAAAAATACTGAATGAAAAACAAAAAACGGCACTTGTGGAGCCGTATCTGAAGGATTACCACAGGGGCCTTGAAGCCTGACAATGGCTCTTAGCCCGGGCGCTCGTTCTCGTCGTACTCCAAATCGCTGAACATTTCGCGTAAGGTGCGTGGACGATCTTCGTGCTCGGGCAAAGACTTCAGACGCAGTTGACCCAGCGCGGACTCATCGTCCTCGCTAAGTGGCTTGGGCAATAACCAAAAGACGCTCATGCGCCGTTGGTGCAGCTGCTGAGCATGAAAAAGCAAACGTTTCAATCGAATCTCTCCTCGATATCGGCGGCAATGGCCGGTTTCGTTCTGGATAAATCGTGACCGGTCAAAAGGGCAGCGCCCAAGTCCTTCGCCACGAGTGTCTTTATACCCTAGCATATCGTGATGACAGGCGCTGTCAGCAAGCGTTTGCGCGCCCAAAGCGGCTGCCCGCTCACCATTTTTATGTCATAATTGCCAGCTTGCCCCTCTAGCTCATGCTTGGTTAGAGCAGCGGACTCATAATCCGTTGGTGCCGTGTTCGACTCACGGGGGGGGCACCACCCCACCTTCCACACACTCCCCAACTTACGCAAACTTACGCAATTGTTCATAGTGCGTAGGCGGTGCCTGCAGGCACTCCAAAATCCACATTTTCCACGCACTACCAACTTATTTGCCAACTTTATTACGCAATTCTTCGGGCTTGATTACGCAAATCGGCCCGGCTAGAATGGCTTGGCCTCTGCAGGGGGATGAAAATGGCTTCTATAGTCCAGTACAGCGGTGGGTGGCGCGCACATATATATGTGGGCGGAGTACGCGAATCCGCGGTTTTCAAAAACAAGTTCGATGCCGAATCATGGGCAGAGGAACGAGAAACTGAACTGAAACTATCCAAGCGCTTTGCTGATAAAGCAAAGCGCCTAGCGAGCAGAAAGCATAGATTTCTTCAAGCAACAGGGGAATACTCGATTGCCGAGATCGTGGGCACCGCTGTGCCTATTCCGCAAACTAGCGGGGTATATTTCCTGATCAAGGGCGACATGGTTGTATACGTTGGGCAATCTAAGAATGTATATGCCCGAATCAGGCGGCATCTCGATTCCAAGGCTTTCGACAAGATCAATGTCATTGCCTGCGAGGAATCCGAACTAAATAGGCTCGAACGTATGTATATCCGGAAATTTTCTCCGATTCTGAACATAGTAGGCAAGGTGGGAATAACTGAGGCAGAACTGGCCGAAGGCTAGTAAACCTGGGCACAGAATCGAATGGCATCATTTAGGAAATCAGGCAAAGGCTGGCGAGCAGAGATTGCCAAAAAAGGCATTCGCGACAGCGCCACATTCCCGACGAAGCGGGAAGCGCAGGAATGGGCCGCCAAACGCGAATCCGAAATTTCCAACATGAGAGCCGGAAAGGTCATCCGCTGGAAGCTGACGGACGTACTAGATCGCTATATCAAAGAGATAAGCCCCACCAAGGCAAGCGGCGACAAGGAAATATTGAGGCTGAGGGCCGTACAGCGCGACAACCTCGGCGCGATGGTGATGCAGGACATTGGCCCGACCGACCTTGCGGCATGGCGAGATAGGCGGCTGGAGTCCGTCAAGCCCTCGTCCGTACTGCGGGAAATCGGTTCGTTACGAGCCGTATGGAGGCAGGCGAAAAAAGGGGAATGGGGCTATGTCGATCATGACCCTTGGGCAGAAGTCACAAAGCCCAAGGAATCCCCGCCGCGTGATGTGATATTTGAGGATGGGCAGGTCGAGCGCATTGTTGAGGCATTAGGCTATGAAGGCGGCACACCTGCCGACAAACGCCAAGAGACGGCGGTTGCCCTACTGCTTGCCCTAGAGACGGCCATGAGAGCCGGGGAGTTAATCGGCTTGCGTTGGGAACATGTAGCCCTAGACAGACGAATTGTTCGGCTACCGAAAACCAAGAATGGAGACGCCCGAGACGTTCCCCTGTCGCGCAAGGCCATTGATCTGATCGAGAACATGAGGGGCCGCGATGAAGAGCGCGTATTTACCCTGAATTCTGCCCTGCTGGATACCTATTACCGCCAGGGCCGCGATCTGGCCGGTGTCACTGGCCCAACATTCCACGATTCAAGAGCTACCGCCCTCACCCGGTTATCTAAGAAGCTGGACATATTGGAGCTAGCGAAGATGGTGGGACACCGCGATCCGCGTAGCCTCATGGTGTACTACCGACAGTCTGCCACAGAGATTGCCGCCAAGCTAGATTAAAAGAGCCCGCCAAGTGCGGGTTTTTTTGTGTTTAAAATACTGTATTTATATACAGTATCACCATGAAGACGCCACCGCCCCTGACCCGAGAAGAACTGATCGAGATTCAGCACGGCCACCGCCGAAACGCGGACGTATGGCGACTTTTGCATGACATAAGACGCCTTCGCAGCATCGTATTGAAGGCGCGGCAGTATATGGAGCTAAAGCGCACCGGCTACGATCACGCCGACCAGATCGGGGAAAGCCTGTGGGAAATGATGCAGATTGAGCCGTGCATCAAAGAAGATGACCAGCTACGTGCGGAGCTTCGAGACGAGCTACGCAAGGCAGGTCGGAAGTAGTCAATACCTCTGGTTTATATAGTTCAGCGACACAAACATGGGGTCAAACGAACCATCCCGACAGTCGTGCAGCATCAGAAACCCGCGCCAGTGCTTATTGCCTTGTGGGCCTAAATAATCCTCGTCATGCTCGTAGCACGACCCGGCAATAATGCTGGTGATCATCTGCCCGTTGGCCTTAAAACCTGTGGCAATCTGTAAGCCCTGCTGGTGGCCTGCAATACAGCTTTGATGCTTCTTATTGAGTTGAGCCTGTGCGCTGGTTGCAGGTCGGCCCATTACGCCGGTCTGGAAGTAGTGCGAAAAGGCGATCCCCTCGATTTCCACGACCTCGAGAAATGGGTATACAGTCCAGCCGTAGGCACTGTAGGCCAGGTCATCCACCGACAGAACGCCGTCAAGTTTGGCGTCGTCTTCCACCGCCCGAACGATACGATGCTCATGGTTGCCAAGCGTCATGATCATTTTCGGCTGGTATTCCGGCTTGCCCGCCTTAGTAGCCCTCCGGTTATGCTCAACGATGGGCATTAGAAACGCCTCCATCGCATCATGCGTCGCGTTTACGTCTGCCCTGTATCGCCTACCCTCGAATGATTTTTTGCCCCGGTCGTAGGATGACAGACTCGGCATGTCTGCAAAGTCACCAATGCAGACTATGTAATCGGGGCGCTTATCCACCGCGTACTGCCCTATTTTGCCAAGGTAGCCGAAATCGGTACCGGGCTTTGCCTGTACGTCTGGCAGAACAAGGATCTTGGGGCCAAGTCGAGGTTCTGCTGTCTTACGCGAGGCTTGCTCCGAAGAATATCCTGCTCTAGTTGCGGCGGCCTTGGCGAGGTTGATCCCCTTGTCCACCGTGCGACGACTGAGCCCTAATGCCTCTGCCGCCTTTTGGTTGCTCCCGTGCTTGTTTACGGCATCAATGTACTCACGCTGACGCTCGGTGGCCCACTCTTTGATTCTTGGGTCGATTACTTGCACAGTTCGCTCCACTTGCGGTTATGGTCACGCACCTGCCTTTGGATGGACGGCGGCGTCTCGCGTACTTGCTGCTCAGAGTCGAAGTAAATCGGGCTGGCAACGTCGCAGTAGTTACCGCTTTTGACTGTTGCGCACCCAGTCACGCATAAGCTCGTCAGTGATAGCGTCGTCAGACATAGAAGCTGTTTCATGCTCAACATTGCGTGCTGTCTCCCTCGCCTTGCGATTGATTTGCTCGACTTCGCGCCGAGCTGCATCCTTCCCTGCCGCCTTCCCCGATTGTCGAATGCCAAAAAAAGCCGCAAAAGCTGCGGCGATTAGGGCGAGGTAGGGCCAGATTCGTTGCCAGATCATGGCGTGTTGTCCCCCACGTTGATGGCTGAGTCTGCATCAGCGCCAAGAAACCGCATGCGCTCGGCTGCCCGACGCTTTCGAAGCCCCTTGATCGATTTCTTGGCGGCGTAATGCCAGACCGAGAACTGATCGGCGGCACCTTGAATGTCGCCCGCGTTGTACCGTTTGAGCAGAGTCGAACGCTTAAAGGCTGCAACGCCGATGTTGTAGGCCAGTGAAACCAGCGCATCGAGTTCGCATTGACGCGGGGAGCGATCAAGGGAAGAAGTGACGCCGGGGATGAAGTCACGCTCTAGCCGCCTGCGAAGTCTGTCCTCGGCTTCCTGCTCGGTAATCACCATGCCGGGTGTCACGTTCTCTGTATCGCCGTAACCAATCGTCCACTTGCCTACAATGTCCTTGTAGGCAGTCAGGGACAGCCCTTCGTAGTACTTCAACAGCTTGATGCCTTCGGGAGATACGAGCGACACTCCGATTTCGTCCGTTCTTTCCTCCGATTTCGGAGTGAAGAGACTTAGGATCCATCGAAGCGCTGATTGGAGCCGGGTCATTCGTGCACCTTTGGTTGCTCGATCAATCGGCCCACAGCCCCCAGGCCCAACACAGCGAACGTAATAACTCGCATCCAGTTATCGGGTATCAGTGCTTGCATGTCGGCAGGCAGCGCTATGTATGCGCCCTGGATTGCTCCGGCTACGAGCATGGCCTGCACGCTGAACATGCGCCACCACTTCTTTGCTTCAGGTATCAGCTTCATTGCGAGACCTCCATTTCTTTCTAAGCCAGTCGAATATCAGGAACAGCGAATAGATCGCCGCGCACATGGCCGCGAAATCGCCCCATGAATTGATGCCTGCCGCGCTAAGTAGCTTGGCTAGTCCTACCCCGCTCCAAGCTGCTCCGGCTTTAGCAACAGCGATCTGTTCCTCGTTCATGTCATTCCCTTGGGCGTAAAAAAAGCCCTCCGGAGAGGGCAGGCGAAAATTAAGCCGCTACTCGGCGGCTGTGAGGTCAGTTGGCGGCCAGTGCGCCTCTAGGTCGTAAGTATCGAAATCACCCGGATCGAGTAGCGCAATGGCTTCATGATGCTGACGCTCTGCCGAGTAACAAGCCTGCACGAACTGCCCGATCACCCCGGCGATCTCTTTGACCTGCCCGATGGTGATTCGCACCCATCCACTCGCAGCCTTGAAATCCACTTCATCCGCATCAGTCAGACCAGCAAACTCCGCGTTCGCGACAACGGACGTAATACGGTTCTGGTCATCAATCGAAGTGCCTACAGCAACACCGCTCGGGAGCGTCAGGCCGCCCGTCATCACTGCCCACCGTTTGACCGTAACCTCGGCCATTAGCAGATTCTGCTTCGCCTTGTGCCCAACGCTGTCGAGTTCCTGTTTAGTAGGTGCTGGCAAATCTGGATGACCCCATGCCGCTATGTAAGGGCCGCTGCCATCGTCCTGCAGGCGAATGGTTCCACCAGGCTCGAAGTCTTCTGCACCCAGGCTCGGATAAATTGCAAGTATTTTTTCTAGCATTACAGTGCCCTCACCAGATGTCCTGAAAGCCAGGTTCGCGACACTTGCGAAGCGGTCGAACCAGCAACTGAAGAGAATGCGTACATTTCGACGTAATCTCCGACCGATAAGACAATATCCCCCGAACACATCGGGCTAGATCGCAGATGCAGGGTGGAAGACGGAACCGAAGTCCATAAGTGTTCGACGCCATTCTTATAAATTGAAATGACGTTCTCCACTTGGCTTGCCGCACTTATATTGGCTGTCGCGTCAAAGTGATAGACGCCATCTATTTTTGCTGTGAACCTTGAATTGCTAGTGTTGAATTCGCTGTTGTAATCGTAGTAAGCGACGCTTAGGTTTATTTTCGTATACGTCGACGCGGGTATAGATTGCCCCGAGCCAGAATGTGTCGCCGCGAACGCGCTTCTCGCAAGTAAGGGTGCTTCTACCACCCAGTCCATATTCGCGGCGTTGCGGCGCTTTAACAGGCCGTTCCCGGTGTCTGCCCATGTCGCATACGGCCAAGCCATCGCGGCAGGATCGGTCGCACCAGCGAAGTCCGTAGCAATGGTCTGGAATGCATCATTGGCATCAGCCACCATATCCGCGCCGGAATACGGCGGCGTCGTTTCGAGTTGAGATCGCATAGCTACTCCTAGTAAGCCTGAGTAATCCAGTTAATGACGCCCTCTTTGGGCGTGTTTCCGTTAAGAATCTGAATATCGAAGCCGGTCCGGTCGGTGTTGGTGAGCTTTGCCCAATCCCCGTTGACCGCATCGAAGATCGTGATCTGTGGGCTGGCATCGTCGGTGTGGAACTCTTTCGGATAGGTCACACGCAGACCGGCAGAAGGAACCGTGATTTCCGTGTCCTGCTGCATCAGATCGGGAACGTCTATCGACCACTCGAACTTCGTGACGTAAGGGATGATTAGCGGATCGTCGGTAGACAGAACCAACCGCACATCGAAGTACCGGGCGTTGATCAAGCCGGGTACGTAGGGTCGCCACTCGGTCCAATCTCCTACTGACTGCGCATGTCGAATCTGCGGGATGACAGAAATGTGTTGGAGGTCCGACCCATTCAGAATGTCGTCAACCTCGAAAATGTCGGGTGCCGTCAGAATGTCTGCGGTGATATTTCGTGCAATGACATTCAGGTCGAAGTCCACCCGAACCGGCGTGATGTAGCCGATATCTACCTGCTCCGACACATCGTTGGTGTAGATTCCGCTAGAAGCAGGACCGCCGTACCAGAGCACGTCCTGAAGGGCGAGAACATCATCTACTGCGAGAATGTCTCCTTGTGGGGCAAGGGTCAGCATCCCTTCATAGGCCATCGCCCCACCAGTGAAGGTGCCTGACCAATCCGGGGCTTCGTTCTGCTGGATAATCACATTGCGAACAAGCGTCGCACCACTGATCGATAGACTGTCCGGCTGACCGTATACGACTGTGCCCTTAAAGGCGTATCGTGCGGCCACCCAATACAGGCCATTTCCCACAGCTAGAGCCTCAGGCATCGGCGTGATACCGACGACCCGCGAATTCCCCCACGACGCACCGATACGCACTTCGTACTCAGGCTGGCGAACGTCCATTACCCGATCCCAAACAAGCGTTGTCAGACCGTCGCGGAATACGTTGGTCAGACCCTCTAACGCAGGCAGTGGAGACACTAGCCCCTGCACTATGTATGTCTGAGTAGATGGCTTACCAGCGCCGCCCATAGTCGGCCTCGGAGTGACTGTCACCGTGATTCGGTCGTTCGTCTTCGCTTGGATCGTCAGTTGGGTTTCAGTAGTGCGAACTGCTTGCCGTGCCGAACCATTCACCGAAATAGCAACGTCAACCGGCATCTGTCGCGAGATCGACCAGCCAATCACCACATCGATAATGTCAGCCTGGACATTAGCGATTGAATCCGAGAATGTGATAGCGAACACCACCCCGGACAGCAGCGCCCCGTCTCGCGGCGGCGTATAGCGGTAAGGGTTCGTCTCGCTGGCGTAATAGCCCGGATCGTCGTCAATCGCCTGGAACTTAACGCCGTCCTCTGTGGGTTCGACAGCGACGATCTTGAATCGGCGGCCGGGAGTGGACAACGGATCGAAGAACCACGCCCAATCAACTACCGGAACGTCCTCGTACCCTGTATCACCGGGAAGCGGGAAGCCGGTCATGTCGCTAGTGATCGTGAACGTATCCACATCACCGACCGCAGAACTGACCGTAACGGTCTTCATCTGCCCTTCCGGGCCACGAATCATGGCCGTACCCGAACCACCGGAGGGAATGAACTTATCGAGCGTGATCGTGTTGCCAGAGCGCCCCAACATGCGGCCTGAGTAGCCCCATACCGTAAGGTCGTGGCTGATCTGAACTACATCACCGCGATTGGCGACCCAACCTTCAATATCGGTTTCCCACGACACGCGGCGACGATGCCAGACCTGAGACGCGGCAAGCAGATTCGCCTCGCGCCCTGCCATCGTGACGTTCGCGCAGCCCTCGAGGTCCAGTTGCAGTGGGTTGTTCGTCGTCGTTGCGCCCGGAACCCTTACCCGCACCTCGTCCATCTGCCAATTACGGCTCGGGTTGATGAAGTTCAGCACGATCTCGTCAGCCGTGCCTTCGCTGATGTAATCGACCTTGAACGAACCGGCCTTGATGTTGAAGGGACCGAACATTGCTGTGACAGGCAGATCAGCCGCGTCCCAAATGACCCCGAGCTTCCCTGTCTGCCATGTCGGGGAGGCCCGGCCTGCCCGCGCAATCATCTGCAAGACCTGGGCACTGCTCATCTTGCGATCCAATACGTAGTCGAAGGTCAAGCCCTTAGAGTCGCACCACAGACCCCACGCCTTGATCGCTTCAATGTCGATCTGTGAGTCTGCAAGTCCGGCACCGTAGACGCGGTTGCCAGTGCCCGGATCGTATTTGCCCCGCGCAAACCAGAGGAACTGCCACGCCGGATTCCGTGTGGCCGCCCACACCCACGATGAACCATTCCAGACCGGACAGTTAAGCTGCGCAATCGCGCTGAACTCGTCCACATAGCCGTTTAATTGACCAGTCGCTTTGATCTGCAGCGCAACCCGAAGTTGGCCGGAGTAATCCGCCGAATCAGTCTGGTACGCGAGGATTTGGCTTACTGCCGTCTCGTTTGATTCGCGAGAGGTCTTGATGTCACCCGTTACTTTCCAGACGCGAACTTCGTACTGCCCCTTCGCGACAGACCACGCAACTTGTGTACGTGTTGGCTCTTGGCGCGAGCCGGTCATCCTTACGCCGGGACTAGAGCTGTGCCCGATCAGTGGGTCTGGTGCGATTCCCTGCCACGGCCTGCCCATAGAGTGAGGGTGAGGACGCCAATTCCATTGGCCGTAAACAGGCGGGCTGGACCAACCGTCCCCAGGACTAATCAGCCCCGGCTCTCCGTTGTAGTGGTCAGCCTGATTTGTAGAGCCATACGTATACTGGACCAGAGCACCTGTCCAGTCGTAAAACTCCAGCGACCAGTAGTGCGTGGCGTAGACTGCATCCTGAAGCGTGCCGATATCCACCCACGCGCCACCGACAGGACGGTACTGAACACGTAGTTCTACCGTCCGGGAATTAATGCCCCCCTGATCGTTGATGTAGAACAGTGAAGCAGCGAGATCAACGCTTATATACGTAGTGTCAGGCGGCGTAGTGCGCGAGTTAACAACCCCGGACTCCAACACGAAGCCTTGGATGGTATCGACGTTGCCGGGGAACATCGATACCTTGCCGTCCGTACTCGACGCCTGTAACTGCACCCCTTGGTAGTTATTGACTGGCGTGTCGCCTATCCTGAAATCGGTCAGCGATATAGACCCGGCCTGCAGTCCAAAGTTGAATACCTGATTGAAGTACTGATCGTCCCCGACCTGCTGCGCAAACGGCTTGGCACCCAAGTCCGGCACGATCTTGTGACGTCCAAAGATCAGCGGCATCGGCTCCCAAGGACGCATCCTGTTTCGGCCACCACTGATCGCGTAGGTAGGGCTGACTTCGTACTTGCCGCCGTCGCCTAGTTCCGCGGCTGTGGGAGTGGGCGGAGGAATAAGGGCGTTGATCATCAACGTGCCGCCGACCATAATGAGCGCAGTACCCACGCCAACGGCCATCTTTCCGGTAAAGCCAAGCGCTGTGCCAAGGGCTCCACCGTAGACATTCCCCACGATCACAAGCGCGATCATCGCTACCGTGCGTAGAATCTTCCCACCGCCACCACCACCAAGTACACGCGCCCGGATGATGATCTGATCGCCAGTTTTTGGGATCAATCGACGCCACAACGCATCCGGCACCCGATGCCCGTTATGCCAGACTGCGACAGGGCCAGCAGGCACGATGACGCCCGTGCGCTTGATGTAGTCGCCAAGCGTCTCCATAGGGAGAAATGCGGCGGTTTCCTGCACTGTGCCATCGCCCACCAGCGCGTGAGGATGGACGACGAGCGATGGCCTATCAGTCATTTCCATTCGTAGCAGCCTTCCAGCTTCCAGTGCAGTTGAGTCATGTCACGCAGCCTCTGACGAATCACGAAACCTGCCGACTGATCCGCATGCAATACCCACCACTCGTTAGCAATCCAGCACATGACACCGATGTGACAAAGCTGCCCTCTACCCACAAAAAGAGCCGGACAGCCGTCTCGCGGCGCGTCCAGCTTTTCGGCGTAGTCGTCGCGAAGTTCCATGATTTGCTTCGCCTGATCCCGGTAGGTCGAGGCATGGGAGGTCGGCAAACCTATCGTCTTGCCAAACTCTTCATGCGCCACACGCTCTGCCAGCGCGGCACAATCGCCAGACTCCGGAACGTAGGGTTCACCTACGTACTTGTCAGACCAATGCATTCCGAGCGCCCATAAAAAACCCCGCCGAAGCGGGGCTAAATCGAACCCAATGTATTATTGAAGGGCTACTTCTTTCGCAGATAATGAATCATGCAATAAGGCAGCCCAGCGCCAAGCACAATCGCACCAGCGATTGAAAGCGCCGTAATCCGAACCGTACCGATTTGAAGCTTTAACTCCCAGAGTTCATATAGCGAATAGGCCATCGTCGCCGCAAAAGCCAGCGAAGCTCCTATCACCAGGTACAGAACCCCAATCACAACTTGCCGCATAGCATCCCCCTCTTTTTTATGTAAGGTGATGCTATCACGCTAAAACAGCCCTGGAGCAGTCAGCGGGTCATACCGGACCGTCACGGCAGGCTGCATGAGCGTGTTCTGAAAGCCGAGCATCCCGGCTACCTCAAAGTTGTTGATCGTCAGACCTGTGAGGTCGAGCGTCATGTCAAACTGCAAGGTATTGGGCTCTGAGCGAAGCACAGCCATGATCCGGCACTTTGCACCTTTGCCGCCGTTGCTGACCTCTAGCCACTGCGTTAGCTCACGGCCCACGTTATCGACGGCCAGCTTTGCCTGTGGGGTCTGCTGGTCGACATCATCCGGTTTGGTCAGCCTGAATGCCGTCGCATAAAACAAATTTCCCTGACACGTAATGTCCTGCGTGTCGTTGACAAACCGAGCGGGCACAGACAGATCTGGGTGTGTAATCTCGATTAGCTCGAGTATTGGTTCCTCCGCGCTCGTTGCGTGAAGGTTTCGCTTGGCTTTGGTTGTGTACGTCATCCGATTGTCTCAATCTGACATTCAGCTATCCACGCCCTGCCCGGACTAGACCAGCGATATTTGCCCCCTACGATCCGGGCTTGTTTGGCCGTACTATCGAGCGGGTCGGTCCATGTGAACCAACCCGTACCGCCGTTCAGATCGCTTGCAATCCAACCATCGAAGCTGGCTTTGTCCGATACGTCCTTCACGTAAATCTGCACGTCTCGCGTGACAATGGGCTTGCTACGGCGGGGACGCTGCTTTGCCAACCCATCATCCATTTGGGTACGCAGCACGCCGTAATCGGGCTCTTCCGTGAACCCAGCCAAAAGAACCTTGGCGTAACTAGGAAAAGTAGCCATTACGCCATCGCTCCACGTAACTGACGCGCATAGGGTCCGTTTTTCTGCAGGTCGGCGATCATCACATCAATCACCATTCGCCCCATTGCATCCATCGTGACGCGGGGCTGTTCAGCGGTTGTCACAGGTTGACCCTGATTCGTAATGTTCACGACGACTCCGGCATCCGACTTAACGGGAGCCGAGCCACCCACTAACCCGCCGTTGGCATAGCCACGGTTCATGCGGTCTAGTACTCCGACCCCGATCCGCTTGGTTGCCTCTTGGTTCAGTACGTACTCGCCCCGGTGAACAATCCCGGCTGGTTCCTATTTGCCTCCAAAGCCAGTAAAGCCACCCGAAGCGAAGGTGAAATTTGGTCCCCACGTAGCGCCGGATAAGCTGCCTCCCGTGAGATTTCCCTGCGAAGGACCGGGCCAAATACTTCCGAGAAGGCTTCCGACCCATCCGCCGAGCTGCCCGGACTTGTCAAAATCACCGAACAGCGCACTAGCCAGATTTGCGGCGGCTGCATCCGCTACCATGCGCGTGATCATTTCCCCGAAACGTGCGCCAATGTCCTTGAAATTACCGGTCAGAATGTCGTAAAGACCGTCACCTAAGGACTGCTGAATATTTCGGGCTGCCTGGACGGCGAACTCGCCCATCTTGTCTGTGGCTTCCTCGAATCGCATCTCCATCGCGTTGATAGGCTCGTCGAGCTCACCAAGGCGAATCAGCATTTCTTCGAGGTCTGCAGCAATGTAATTGCGCTCCGGTTTTTTATTCTTGCCCTTCTTGCCGCCGCCAGGTGAAGGCGGTCGGATAATGTTGTTCCCGAGCATCGGGATATTGTCGTCAAGCAGCCCGAGATAACCGAATTCTTTCTCTACATCTTGCCGGTTCTGCTTGGCGATGATGCGCAACGTTTTGAGCTTTTCCCGTATGGAGGCTTCTTGAGCATCCAATATCTTGGTATCAATGAATGATGCCTCTGGCACCCACGACTCCGCGATACCTTTGCGCCGCTCCGCTATCCCCTCCAGACTCTTTTCTAACCTTGCAATCTCCGCTTCCGCATTCCTCGCATCGGCGCCAGAAGTCTGCACCCAGCCCCAAAACGACCCTTCGTTAATCACGGTCATAAACCGAGCAAACGAGTTTGTCGCATCCACAATGAGTTGGACGAAGTCGCCAAACGCCTGCCGCGTTTCTTCGCTGCTTAACGTGTCGGTCAACCGATTGACCGCGTCTTTGGCTCCGTCAAGACTGCCTTCATCGCCAGTCATCAGGTCGTTAAGCTGATTCCGAAGGGCAATGACGGAGCCGCCAAACGTATCCCTGGCCGCTTTTGCCGCGCCGCCATAGGACTCTTCCAATGCATCCAGAATTATCGCCTGCGCCTCAGCGGTTTTGCCTGTGGCTTCGAGTCGCTCCGCTAGCTTCTTCTGGTCTTCGGAGAATCGAAAGCCCTGCTTACTCAAGGAAGACAAGCCCTGAGAAGGCACGTCCAGCGCTCGGCCAATTGTCTCTGCAGCTTGAACCACCGACATGCCGGTACGCGCCGACATGTCAATAGCGGCCTGTAGAGCTTTGGGGAACTCGTCACCCACAATGCCGGTAAAGGCAAGCAACGTCGTTTGGGCTTGATTGATTTCCCCGGCAGACAGCGTGGACAGGGACGACATGGACGACGCCATATCGTTGAGTGCCTTCCGGCTGAATCCGGCGGCCTCACCCGTTGACTTGAGCACGGCTGCAAGCTGCGCCTGCTCTTTTTCTGCCTGTATCGTCTCACTGATGAAAACGGTAAATGCCGTAGCCGCCACCGCGCCGGTCAAAGCCGCCAGAGCGGTAAATGCTACCTTCGCATCCTTCTCGATACTGCGTAGTCGCTTACCGGCTCGCTGAATATCCGTTTCAAAGGAACCCGTGCGAGCGATAAGGTCTACAACGATGCTTCCGGCAGTTGCCATACCATCACCCGATTAAAAAGCCGCCCGAAGACGGCGTGATTCAAGCCCAATAACTCTATTTCTTGCGCTTCATGTTCAGACCAAGCGCTTCAAACGAACGTAAATCAGCTTCCGAGAAACGCTCGTCTGCCGACCCGCCCTCTATCAGACCCCGCCCACCGCGAAGCCAAGTGAGCCTGTCGTCCATATCTCCACCCGTCATGGAATGCGCTACCAGAGCGGCTGGCCTCTGGTAACGATGCGCATCATCAAACGGCTGATCCATGTAGAACTCAACCCACGATTCAAACTCCGTCTGCGTCATGGATGCCTTCCACTCCGCTACCGTCCTGCCGCCTAGTGCTAGAGCTAGGACGTGCCAGAAGTGGTCG